>Ga0316204_10000039_pt1 | contig 539436 bp, 539 predicted proteins | sample 6monrhotite_MG_2_FD_205661 | JGI IMG/M metagenome (GOLD analysis project Ga0316204, IMG submission 205661) | Microbial mat bacterial communities from mineral coupon in-situ incubated in ocean water Damariscotta River, Maine, United States -... | ecosystem: Environmental > Aquatic > Marine >...
TCGGCGGCGTTTTCAGCCTCTTCTTCAGCGGCTTCCGCAGCTTCGTCGGCGGCGTTTTCAGCCTCTTCCTCGGCAGCCTCTGCGGCTTCGTCGGCGGCGTTTTCAGCCTCTTCTTCAGCGGCTTCCGCAGCTTCGTCGGCGGCACTTTCGGCCTCTTCTTCAGCGGCCTCTGCGGCTTCGTCGGCGGCGTTTTCAGCCTCTTCTTCAGCGGCCTCTGCGGCTTCGTCGGCGGCGTTTTCAGCCTCTTCCTCGGCAGCCTCTGCGGCTTCGTCGGCGGCGTTTTCAGCCTCTTCTTCAGCGGCTTCCGCAGCTTCGTCGGCGGCGTTTTCAGCCTCTTCCTCGGCAGCCTCCTCGGCGGCCTCTTCTGCTGCAGCCTCGGCTTCTTCTTCAGCCTCTTCTTCAGCCTCTTCCTCTGCTTCGTCATCGCCGGGCTCTGCAACGCCTATGAATTCATAGGGAATATTGGTGTGAGGGTCTTGACCAGAAATGCCGCTTTGAGCACGAGGGTTTTGCCTGAGAGTCTGTGTTGCTTCTGCGCTGTGCACGGAAGAGGCGGCAATTGGCAAAAGGGATATTATTGCCGTATGCAACAAGAGCTTTCCTGGAGAAAATGATGCCATAATATTTCTTGCCGTTATAATTGCCGTCAAAAAGCGCAGTGTGGGGCTATAATAAAAACAGCCCTCATGCGGGGGTTTCAGTCCCTAAACGGGTCACTAGCCGTTATTATTCCCGGTCAGCATGAAACAATTTTTCTTGACCTGAAAAGAGCTTGCCAGTTGCTGTCTAAAAACAAGCATGTTGGTCAGCATAGCCAGCCATGGGTTAATATACCAGTTTTCGCGCAAAAAAGCGTTATATTTAAGGCGAATACGTACCCAATAAGCGAAGGGCTTGTTGCCAATAGTACAGCTACTTATATGTCATTTTTGTGAAACTATGGAAAAGCCACACCGAATTCACACAGCTGTTGTTGGCAAGCGGCAAGCCAGCATGATAGCGTTTTATTACAGAATCAAAAGTTCTGGGGAATAAAACCTGGGGCTTATCCGTTACGCTAACCAATGGAGGCAGAGATAGGTCATTCAGCAGCGAAACAATGGCGTGATGAAATGGTGACCTTTCTACCGCGTTTGCAGAGGTTTGCCTTTTCGCTCACCGGCTCGGTTGAGGATGCGGAAGATCTGTTGCACGCAACTGTGGAAAAGGCGTTGCTTAAATATGACCAGTTTGAGCAAGGCACACATTTAGATAGATGGATGTTTAGAATTTGTAAAAACCTATGGATGGATGAGTGGCGATCAAGGCGAGTGCGCGGGATAAAAGTTGATTATGAAGACGATAAATACGAACCGTGGATAGACGGTGAACGCAGCACAATTGATAAAATTAGACTGCGGGAAGTGAACCGAGCCATGGACGAATTGCAGGATGAACAAAGGGTGGTTTTGACATTGGTTGCGGTCGAGGGGCATTCATATAAAGACGTGGCGGAACTTCTTGAAATACCGATCGGTACGGTTATGAGCCGCCTAGCCAGAGCGCGCAGGAAACTGGCGCAGCAATTACCGTTAGAGGCTTCATTGCCGCAGATGTAAATGGGTAGCGAGTGTAAATAGTGTGGTTAGAGGCCAGGTGGCCGGGATGTGACCAGGCTCTGAGTGCAGGAGATAAAAATGACAATTCGAGACAGTATTTTAATGGGTTATTTGGATGGTCAGTTGACCAAAGAAGAAACGGCTGAGGTTGCTGCACAAATCGCGGTTTCCCCCACCTTAAAAGCAACTGTCGAAAAATTGCAGCAGGATAATACCCTGTTATCCCAAACATTTCGGGCGATGGACGAAAAACCCGTTCGCGATGATACAATGGAATTGCTGGATAGCTTTACAAGACGCGAAGACTTTGCGGACACAGCATCCACGAACGTTATCGCATTAGACAAAAAACCTCAGGTGCGGCCATCTTTTTGGATTCCCGCAATTGCTGCAAGCGTCGCCTTATTTGTAGGGCTGGGGGCTGGTATGCAACTGCCGAATTTACAGTCAGGTTCTGACGATCAGGTACCCGCCGTTTACGCGCAGCAAAGTGCCGGGCGAATTACAGCGACCAATGTACTTTTTAACGTGCTGGAAAATAATCCCAGTTCACGTTCCAGCACGCTGGATCCTGGCGGTGATACAGTAGCGATGCCACTTACGTCTTTTCGCGCGACCAATGGTGCCTTTTGCCGTGAATATGAAGTATCCTCGTCACTGTCTGCCAGTCACAATATAGCGTGCCGTGGAAAAGAGGCATGGATTGTTGAGATGACGGCAAAAAGAGCTGTAGCCAGACCAAATGATGATAATAGACCCGCAGGTAATTATAATGTCGCCAGTCAAGACGGGGCTCCCACCATCGATTCTGCTATTCGCAGTATGATGGCGGGTGATGCTCTGAGCCTGGATGAAGAAGGTAAAATGATTAAGAAAAAATGGCAATAAAAGCCACTTTGATATGATTGTTCTCCAATAAAAATGTAATGCCAGCCAGCCATTTTTATAAAAATAAAATTTCTTGGGAATAAAACTCCGACCTCGTCCGTTAACGCGGCGAACGTAATATTTTAACAGGGGTACAAAAAATGGCAGAGATTTTAGGCACTATCGTTGATGACACACTCACCGGCGGAGAAGGTGCAGATGAGATCAAAGGGTTTTCCGGTAATGATTTGCTTAATGGCGGTGCGGGCGATGATGAGCTTGATGGCGGCGCAGGCAATGACACACTTGACGGCGGTATGGGTGATGATGAACTGGAAGACGGTCTCGGGTCTGACCGGCTAACGGGCTCTGGCGGTGCTGACGAATTCGAAATCGACGGTGGCGGAAATGATGTTATCACCGACTTTAATTCGGCAGAGGGCGATGCTATCGACCTTTCCAACTTTTCCAATATTACATCCTACGGCGACTTGCTGGCTGTAGCCAGTGAAGCAGGCGGCAATGTTACGTTTGCTCTGTCCAGTAGCGAAAGCCTGACACTGGAAGGTGTTACGTTGGCAGACTTGTCGGCCGAAGATTTTGATTTTGCGGAAGCAGATGATGATTCTGACGATGACGATGACGATGATAATGATGACGACGATTCTGACGACGGCGAAAATGAATTGACGGGAACGGAAGAGGCAAACACCTTGATTGGTACTGACGGCGAAGACGAAATTACCGGATTGGGCGGTGATGATACATTGCTTGGGCGTGGTGATGACGATGAGCTCAGTGGCGGCGATGGTGATGATACGCTCAGTGGCGGCAGTGGTGATGATGAACTTGATGGCGGTGCAGGTAGCGATACACTTACCGGTGATGCTGGCGCGGATGAGTTCGAGGTTGACGGCCAGTCTTCCGATACAATCACGGACTTTAATAGTGAAGAAGGCGACACTCTGGACTTCGAAGGTGATAGCGAATTTTCCACTTTTGATGAACTGGTCGCAGCGGCCACGGAAGTGAATGGCAATGTTGTTATTACTTTCTCCAACGGGGAAACACTGACACTTGAAAATATGACAATTGCAGGCCTTGACGCAGAAAGTTTGGGCTTTGATGATGACGACGATGATGTAGACGGTTCAGATGACGATGATGATCTGTCAGGCTTTGAAGGCGACGATTCGATTGACGGCGGCAATGGTGACGATAACCTGAGCGGCGGCAACGGCGCAGATGAGCTGAACGGCGGTGACGGTGACGATGAGCTGGAAGGCGGCAATGGTGCTGATGATCTGAGCGGTGACAACGGCAATGATGATCTCGAAGGCGGAAGAGGTGACGATACGCTGGACGGCGGTGCAGGTGATGATGAGCTGGAAGGTGGCTCAGGAGCCGACCACATAGAAGGCGGTGAGGGTAATGACGACATTGAGGGCGGAGAAGGTGCTGATACGCTGAGTGGCGGAGCAGGCGCTGATACATTCGAAATTGATGATAAATCCTCTGACACTATTACAGATTTTAATGCTGCTGAAGGCGATCTAATCGACCTTGATGATATTGACGCCATTGATAGCTTCGAGGCGCTTCAGGTGGCAGCCAGTGAAGTTGATGGCGATGTTGTCATTGATCTGGGCAACGGGCACACATTAACGCTGGAAAATGTTGTTTTGGCAGACTTGTCGGCAAACAACTTCGAATTCGAAGATGATGACGACGAAAATGATGACGATAACTTTAGCGGTGAAGATGGTGATGATCACCATGAAGGGGATAACAGTGCCCAGTCCCTGAAGGGTAATAACGGTGATGATTATCTGGATGGAAACGGCGGTGAGGATTTTTTAACCGGCGGTGCAGGCAATGACACCATTGATGGCGGCGATGATGATGACGAAATTTATGCCGGACCAGGCGATGACGGCGATGACGATTTCGCTGGCGGCGCAGGCAACGACATTGTGGCTGGCGGCGCAGGCAACGACTTTATAGTTGGTGATGACTTTGTTGGAAGCGGTGTCGGCGATGACGGCAATGACACATTGTTTGGCGGTAGCGGCAACGATATTTTGATTGTCGGAAGTTGGAATGATGCTGACGAAGACGGCGAATATGACGAAGGCGAAGCCAATACCACGGGTGCCGCTGAAAATGTTGCTTTTGCCGGCGACGGTGATGATAGCCTGTACGGCGCCAACGGCGATGATGTGCTTGGGGGCGGCCAGGGTGATGATTATATCGTTGCGGGCGGTGGTGATGATATTGTTTATGCCGGGCAGGGTGACGGTGCGGACAACATAAATGGCGGTGACGGTGCAGACGCTATCTTTGCATCTGACGGTAACGATGATGTGGACGGTGACGACGGCAATGATACGCTCTTTGGTGGCGGCGGAGCTGATGCGGTTAACGGCGGCAGTGGCGACGATGAATTGTTTGGCGGTGGCGATGATGACCGTATCACCGGGGGAGAAGGCAACGACCAGATCTATGGTGGCGGTGGCGATGATACTCTTACCGGTGGTGACGGTGAAGATACGTTCTTTTTCGCCAATAACCACGGTGATGATGTTGTAGAAGACTTTGATGTCGTTTTGGACAATCTGTTCCTGGTGAATACTACCACCGACTTTACCTCTGTAAGTGACGTGGTTGCCGCCAGCCAACAGGCTACGGTGGATGGTCAGGACGGTGTGCTCATTGATACCGGAGGTGGGTCTACAATCTTTCTTGTAGGACTGGTTGTTGATGATATTCAGTCGATTGATATGCTTTTATAGCATTCCGACTATTTGAATGGGAAAAGGAGCTCAATTAGGCTCCTTTTCTATTTATAGGGTGTTCAATTGATCTCATAATCGGAACTTATGTCAGAGGAGGCAGGTTCACTGATAATGCGTGTGGCGGGATATGTAAGCTGCACAGAAGTGCCTTCGCCTTCTTTGCTCTGAATTTCAATAGTGCCACCGTGTAATTTGATCATGCTTGTCACCAGCGTCAATCCCAACCCCACACCAGGATAGCTTCTCTGCATGGTAGATTCTGCTTGCACAAAAGGCTGACTAACCAGCGCGATTTGGTCACTTGCAATGCCAATGCCTTCGTCTGTGACGGTCAACTGCAAACCGGCTTTCAGGTCAACGCTCATCTCGATCACAATGACGCTGCCTTCCGGTGAAAATTTTCCTGCGTTTCCAAGTAAATTCAAAAGCATCTGGCAGAAAAACTGTCTGTCAGCATAAAGAAAGGCCTGAGCTGTAGGTGCTGTGAAAGTGATCCGCTGTTGTTTCCCTTGGGCGGTAGGGTTGAAGATGTCCAGACATTCATTAACGGCGTTGGCGGGGCTAAATGCGCTTTCGTTAAGCTTCATCTTGCCTGTTTCAATGCGTGTCAGGTCAAGAATTTCAGTGATGATACCCAACAAATGATCGCCGCTTGTTTTGATGAGCCCCGCATATTCAGCGTACCTGGGGTCTTCGATCTTTCCGTAAATTTGATCTTTCAACATGGTAGAAAAGCCAATAATGGCATTCAGCGGTGTTCGTAATTCATGCGACATATTGGATAAAAAATCTGATTTAGCCTGACTCGCCCGGATCGCCTGGTCGGTTGCCATTGTCAGGTCGGCTGTTCGAGCTAACACCCTGTTTTCCAGTTCATCTTTGGCGAGGGATAATTCGGCGTTCAACAATCGAATTCTTCGACCATTTTGAATTATCCGGCCCAGCAAAAGCGAAATAGCGACAATGGCAGCAGCGGCTACCATCAACCAGTTTTGCTGAGAGGTAATAATGGTGTTTTGCTGGCGCAGGTTCGTTTCCTGCGTGGCAAGGGTGGCATTTTGGCTGGTTATGCGCGCACGGTTTTCACGCATTAGTTTTTCCTGAGCTGCGGCCTCGTTGGACCGATTAGCAAGCACAAGCTGTAACGCACTGAGCTTCTGCGTTTGTTCCGTTAGCGCATCGCTGGAACCTTGCAGTTCACCCTGTAAGGCTTCAAGGGCTTGCTGGCCTTCGACAAAAGACTGTTGCAGCCTATCTACATTGTTCTGGGCATGTTGTAATTCGGTGTTTTTTTGATTCACCTGCTCTTCAAGGAGCAGGGTTTCACGGCGCATATTACTAATGTTCAGCTCGGTGCGTGCTGCCTGCTGCCGCAGAAAAGCGATTTCTTCATTCTGAATAAGGAATTGGCGTCGGGCAACCTCAAGGCCGCCCTTCAGGTCCTCCAGTTCGTTGACTATGTTTTTGTTTAAGTCGGCTACATCCAGCTCGGTGCCGCCGAGCTTCAATATCCCGGTATCAAGGGTTATGCGTTCGTGTTCGATGTTCGTACGGTTTATTTCAAAAGCAGCGGGTGATCCTTGCAGAAAGTTGATCATTTGATCGCGTTTATTGGCCGCGCCGTCAGAAATCAGGAGCGTACCTGTGCGCCGTGTCACCCGTGCAATACGATCTAGCACCTGGGTTTGGGCGTGTGGGATAAAGACAAGCTGATACTGCACAAGGTCAGCCATATCGGCCACTAAACTTATCTGGATTGCTCGCCCTTTTTTTGCTTGATGTACATTGCCAAGAGCAATGACAGCGTCGCTTACAGCGTCCCCGCCTTTATAAATACCGAGTTTGATGGTGTGGATATCCCTGTCATCGGGCCACTTAAAATACTCGATAAATTGAAGAATTTTACTTGCCTTAACCGTGTTGTTTGCACTGTCTTGCGCATAGGCAACCGAAAGGCTTTGCGCCAAGGTTAACAGGCCCGCGATTATCAAATAAACAGCGGTGCTTCGTAAGGGATGACTGAAATTTTTCCCGCCACTCAACAAGATTATCTCCGCAGTCGAATTAACGCGCCTAAACTGCCCTTATCTGTATAGGAAAGCAACTGAGAGTGCCGAAATTATAGTGTCGGCATTTCAGTGTGGCCGCAACAGTTGGTGAGCAACCTTGTTAACGCTCAAGAGCTTATCATAGACCTAAATGCCAGAAAAAACGTTACCAAGGCCTTAATCAAAAATATTATATGCGAATTTGGCGCTGAATGCGCACATATGCTTCGGCAGCAATAAACAGGTTGGTCAGAGGTATGGCCCTGACCTTCGGTGCAGCGAGAGGTTCATTTGAACCCGCGCCCTGCCGTGATAAAAAGGCCAAGGACAGGCCCTATTAATACAAATACAGGAAAACATTCCTTTGGGGCGCGGGTTGAAACGTATTACTCTTTTGCGTGCGAACACCATTTTGGATCTCGGGCACCCGGATACTGTGGCATGCCAAGCACGCGCTGTAACCAAACCTCATGAGGCGGCAGTTTTTGCGGTGCAGCACGGAGACGGTCCAATACCGTACGTGACATGGGTGGCGGTCCAAGTTTTGTGATGTCTTTGTCACGGTATTCGTCCACCAGGAAACCCATGCCGTACATGATGCATTCATAGCTTTCATGGTTCCACAAGCTGGCCGTATCAACGGATGGCCGGTGGTCGCCAGGGAAGTTCCCCGCTTTCATAGGCGCGCCGGTCTGGCCGATGAACATCTGGTCTTCAAAATCGCTCATGCTTGGTGGTTTTGTTTTCCAATAATCGAACTTAGCCTTCAGACGTTCGGTTATGCGCTCGGGCTTTTGTACCTCCCTCCAAAACTCGGTGTCTGTCCGTCTGGAGAGACAATAATGCATGTTGATGAAGTCCAGTACTTCATAAAATCGATTTGCCATGATGCGGTTAACGCGGAAAGCCATTGCCTCATTATCTTCATCACGGAATGGGAAATGTTCGGCTAGCATTACGCTTGCAAGGTCGCTTAGATACAGGCCGGTGCTTTCAAGTGGTTCTATGAACCCTCCAGCCAGACCGATGGCAAGGCAATTTTTGACCCACGCTTTTTCGCGCCGTCCAACCTTAAAATGAATGGTGCGTGAGGGCAGGTTTTCACTGTGGGGCCCACCATGTTTTCTAATTTCTTTTTCGGCGTCCTCTTCGCTTATGTAGGCACTGGAATGCACGTATCCGAGTGACCGCGAATTTTGAAGCGGAATATCCCATACCCAGCCATTGGAAAGTGCAGTTGCTGTTGTATAGGGGCGGATTGAGCCAGGGTAATAATGATCATAGGGGATATGCATGGCAATGGCGCGGTCACACAGCAACCAGGGGGAACAGTCTTCCCACATAACACCGAGCTTCTTTTCGATCAGTTCTGATCGAAACCCGGTGCAATCAACAAATAAATCACCTTCAATGCGTTTACCACTTTCCGTCAATACAGCGGCAATGTTGCCGTCTTCCTTCATGTCCACATCAACCACGTTTTCGCGGATATGATTGACCCCACGTTCTGTTGAAATTGCACACAAATAATCAGCAAACTTATGGGCATTCATATGAAAAGCGTAGCTGAGTGGCGGTCCAAAATCCCATTTGCCAAGCATGAGCGGAGCAAGTCCCATGTCACAGATTTGAGGCTGCGCTGAAACGGTTTCCATAAAAGGGACGCAGCCATTACTTGCCAGCCAGGTCAGGCCAGAATTGTCAACGGGTTGGCTGCGGTACCGGCTAAAGGGGTGATGGTAAAAACTGCCATCATTTTTTACCCAATCCACATACTTTATCGACTGCTTGAAAGTGGCATCGGTAGCTTTCATGAAGTCTAGCATCCCAATACCAATGACGGATAAGATATGCTGAATGCTAGGCACAGTGGCTTCGCCTACAGAAATGCGAGGTATATCGGGGCTTTCAATAAGGCTGATCTCAACAGTTCCGCGTGGGTTCTTTGCCAGCCTGGCCTGAAGATAGGCTGCTGCCATCCAGCCCGCTGAACCCCCGCCAACAATAACCAGTTTTCTAGGTGCCATGGAGTCTGCTCCCCCTTGTATTGTTTGGGCGCACACGATGTGAGCGCAAAAAGTGTTTTGCGCACCCTACAAATTTCAAGGCATGGCGTCGAGGGGCATCTGGTCGCACCCTATAAGTTTTTAATTGAGTATCGAACGAACCACAACAAGACCGAGAATTTGCTCGATTTGGTGACCATTGCCCTGAAGTGGACAGTAGAGCCCTGTTGCTCGTAGGTGTGGTTTTTTAACCGATAGACTGGCAACATCAATGGCAATGTTTTTTCGAACCTCTGCACATTTTCGGGCGCTGGTGAAAATACGCGCTACGGCCTCGGTATTTTCCAGGCGGTTGATACTTTTATTGGTATGTTCGCCGTAAAACTGTGCGAGGCCAGTACCCATCAGACGTATCGTTAGGTCGGTTACTTCGCCGTCTTCGCGCACTAGATCCAGTATAAAGATATCGGGCAACAACTTTTTAATTTTGGCGGGATCGATTTCAGATTTGCGTGCTAACTTTCCATTTTGTGAAACGAAAACAAGATAGTTTGTCAATGTTTTGAAGCTGGGGATATTTTCTATTTGCTCGTCACTCAGAAAAACCAGCCCTGAGGTTGGATGAAGGGGCACGGTATTCCCCAAGGGGTTGTTATGCTGTTCTTCCATCGTTGCATAATATGCGGCATAACGCTCAAAATTACTATTATTATAGGCTAAAAGTTTCCAATTATTTCACTTCATATTGAAAAAAATCAACCATATAAGCCAGTAAGTATATGCCCATAAACCTCCCCCACGACATGCCGCCGTAGTTTCAGGGTTGGGGTCATTTGCTCATTTTCAATTGAAAAAGCTTCTGGGGCAATTTCGAATCGACGTACTTTTTCCAGATTTGAAAGGCGACCATTCACCCGGTTAACCGCAGCTGATAAAGCTTTCCGGAAATCCTTGTCATCGTTTAATTCATCAAGGGCTCGAGGTTTGCCTTCTTTGCGCGCCCAATCAACCATCCAGTCATTGTCGGGTACAATAAGGCCAACCAAATAGGGGCGTCTGTCACCATATACCATCGCCTGGGCAATTTCGTCTTCAAGCGCGAGCATGCCTTCTATACGTTGCGGTGATACATTGTCCCCCTTGTCATTGACAATCAGATCCTTTTTACGGTCCGTAATTTCAAGATAGCCTTTGTCATCTAGCACACCAATATCGCCGGTGTGCAGCCAGCCATCAATCAAGGCTTTTTGGGTCGCGGCCTCATCGCGCCAGTAGCCCTTCATAACAAACTCGCCCCTGACCAGTATCTCGCCGTCTTCGGCAATTTTTGTTTCCACGCCTTTAAGCGGTTTGCCAACAGTGTGCATCAGGGGTGCTGCTGGCGGATTGACACTAATGACGGGCCCCGCTTCGGTTTGGCCGTAGCCTTGCAAAAGAGGTAGCCCTAGGGCCGAGAAAAAATAACCTACATCTGGCGACAGGGGGGCGCCCCCTGATACCAACGCCTTCAGTGCGCCGCCAAATTGTTTGTAGACGCTCCGTTTAACAGTGAGGTTTAGGAACAGTGATTCTATTCGTTCCCAAAAAGAAAGGGACAGCCCGTCGCGCTGTGTTTTCATGCCCAGTTCCAAGCACCGATCAAACAGCCGGGCTTTCATCCCGCCCTCTTTGCTAATTGCCCGTGTGATCCTTGTGCGCAGCATTTCAAATAGTCGCGGCACGACGACCATGACCGTAGGTTTGGCTTCTGCCATATTGCTTGCCAGTTTTTCAATGCTTTCCGCATACCAGATCTGTGCACCGATCGCCAGCGGCCAACAGTGGCCCGCTGTATGTTCATAAGCATGGCTCAGGGGTAGAAACGAGAGGAATTTATTGTTCTTTAGCCCCAGGCTTTCGATTATGTGCGAAGCACCCGCGCTATTATGCAATATGGAACCATGGTGCAACATAACGCCCTTTGGCAGACCGCCCGTACCACTGGTATATATAAGGCAGGCAATATCGTCCCGGGTGACACTTTCCGCGCGCGCTGCATAGGCATCAATGTCGGCGTTTTCGGCATCAATAATTTTTTGCCAATGATGGACATGCACATTCAGGCGCTGTTCAATGATATATTCGTCCATTGTGATGGTATGTATCAAAGCGTCGCTCTGGTGTGCTGCTTTGAGGAAGGTTCGAGCCAGATTTTTTGTGGATACTATCGCGGCTTTGGCCCCGCTGTTTTCAAGAATATGCAGATGATCTCTTGCTGTGTTTGTGGTGTAAGTGGGCACGGAAATCGCGCCAATAGACATGATGGCAAAATCGGCAATTGCCCACCGCGGACAATTTTGGCTTACCAGCACCACACGGTCACCTGTCACGACCCCCATTTTTTCCAGCGCTGAGGCGAGTTTGGTAACCTGTTCAGCCGTTTCGTGCCACGTAAGCGCTTTCCAGGCACCGTCCTGTTTTTCAAACAAAAGTGGTTTTTTAGCCAGTGCCTTGGCTTGTGCGTAGAACATTTCTGTCAGGCTGTGCCATGTGTCTAGCGACATTTCTTGTGTCTCCCCTGCGTGCCCATTGACGAACATTATATTTCGCTGAAAACTGTTCTTTGAGCAAGTCGCTTTGTTAAAAGCATGATCAGACTAACTTTTTGGTAACATGTTTCATATTAGTGTGAGCAGGTTTTCGCACCCATGCTATGCAGTGGCCAGAATGTTAGTTGTCTTTTTTTCCCGATCTTGCTTGCCAGAGCTGGCAACCGGTGCAATAAATTGAAAAATAGAGAAAAATGGCAGTTTCGCAGACTGGTTTGATACCGTGAACGAATCCAATTCTGACGTACCAAAAGAACAAAACGCAGCAGATGGTGCGCGAGACAACTTTTCCTATTTTTCTTCCAAAGATACAGCGGATAGTCTTGAAGAGCGGCGCTTGCACTTGCAGGCGTTTGACTATTGGCATGCCTTAAAAGCGGATCGAAATTACCCGCTTTTTTCAGAACTTAGGGCGGAAGACCTGAACCCCTTCAAGGGCAGTAGCCTGCTGCTGGAGTTTAATCAGAACGGCACCGTCGTCAGGTTTCTCGGTAAACAGGTTGAGGAACTGGTTGATGCACCGCTTAAGGTTGGCAATTATCTGGCGGATTTCCCGCAATCAGATTTCGCCCGTGCATTGCTGGATCAATTCTCAGATGAAAAAGCCCGAATGCAGGCTGCAGAATTTGAGTTTATTGAAAACCACCTGAGCTGCCGAGGCATGATATTGCCTTTTTCCCGTGACGGAAGCGGGCCACATTTTGTAATGCTGGTTGCCAGTTTTCGTCGGCATAAGGTCAGCACAAAGGCAGACGCTTCCGGGGACGCAAACGTCGCCAGTGGTGCGGATCAAACACATGAAGGTGTGACCATAAATTCTGGGGCTTTAGACGGCCTACTAAGTGCGGGGCAGCGCGCCGCCGATAGCATTGTTCATATGGATAATGGTAACCGCACAAGCCTGTACGGTACCCTTGCAAGCGCCCTTGCTCTTTTTGAAAGCGGCGGCCAAAACGCTGATGCATATCAGCGTCTTCTTCAAAAGAACGGTGTGCGTGTACAGGCACGGGCTCCCTATACCCCTGCGCTGAAGTTAGTGTTTGGTCCCGAATATGACAAAACGCGGTTGACCGAATATGCGGCGGCTCTATCGTATGCAGTCCGCATGGGAGAAACCAGTGCAAGCTTTGTAGACTTTTTGAAAGCCATGCCCGGGGGTATTAAAGGATGTGTTCAAGAAGAACGCGCTTTTAAGCGCGGGGCAGAAGGAACGCATGCCCATGTTCGACAAATGGAATCCGAAGCCGCTTTAAGACAACGGCCTGCCGTTGCTTTGTCTGATTTAGCCTCTGAAGAAGAATTTTGTGTAATTTTAGCGCGCCGCACCAAAGCCGGCGGCGTTGAGGCGCTTGGCCGCGCAAATATTTCAAAGACTGCACTTGATGTAGCCGTTCGTCATATGGCTGCTCAAGAACAAACAGACTAGACAAATTGTCAGGTTACGAAGGGAAAAAACAAGTGACCGCAGAACTGAAAATAGAAGAAATTCTCCCCGAAATTTACCGGTTGGCAGCCGAGACGTTAAGTGGTGAAAAACTTGGCGACTTTGAAGCCTTTGCCAAGGCCTTTTATAATGTATCCTGCCCTGACGATTTGCTGGAACGGGACGCTGGCGAACTTTTTGTCATTGCCCATAGTATGTGGCGAGCAGGGGCCAAGCGCAAAGCTGGCTCGCCGACGCTCAAAATCCTGAATCCGCGTGCCCAAAAAGCCAGCGGGCCAGCCAAAAGCACGATTATCCAGATGATCAATGACGATATGCCGTTTCTGGTAGATTCGATCACAGGATGTCTGGCTGTCACGCTTCATTACCGTATTCGCATGATGCATCACCCAATATTGGAAGTCAGGCGCGATGCTAAAGGCGTGCATACAAATGACCAGTCTGTCGAGGCGGTTCGCGAAAGCTTTATGTATATTGAGGTGGAGGCCCAGTCCGATAAGGATGCGCTGGTAGAAATTGAGCATGCGCTTTTATCCACGCTGGGTGACGTGCATTCTGCAGTGGTGGACTGGCGGGGTATGTTGGCAAAAATTGACGAAACTGTCGCCTCACTAACCGTCAACCCCCCACCCATCGAGCAAGAGGAAGTTGAAGAAACCATCAAATTGCTTCGCTGGCTTGGTTCGGATCATTTCACTTTCCTTGGCTTCAGAGAATACCGATTTGAAGGTGATAGAGAGGCTTTCAGTTTTAATCAGGTTGAGGGGTCGGGCCTTGGAATTTTGCGCGATGCTAACCGTAATGTGCTGCGTGACCGCGATGGTTTGACACCTATGTCAGCGGAAATTCGTCACTTTTTGACACAGCCATCGCCGCTTATCATCACCAAGGCAAATGTAAAATCTACGGTTCATCGCCATTCGCACATGGATTACATAGGCGTAAAGATTTTTAATTCGGACGGTGTTGCCATTGGGGAACGTCGTTTTGTAGGCCTGTTTACGTCTTTGTCATACAGCCAGTTTGCTCATGATGTGCCGCTTTTGCGCAACAAAGTAGCGCGCATTAAAGACCGGGCGGCGCATGGCCAGCGCAGTTATGCGGGTAAAGCTTTGGCCCATATTCTGGAGACTTTTCCGCGTGATGAATTGTTCCAGGTTGATGAAGGCTGGATGTATGAAACCGCAACAGGTGTGTTGCAGTTGCTGGAACGGCCGCGCCCGAAAGCATTTATCCGCCCAGACCAGTTTGAACGTTTTGTCTCTGCCCTTGTTTATGTACCGCGCGATAATTATCATTCTGGTCTGCGTTCAGCTGTCGCGGATATCCTTTGCAAGGCTTATAACGGTGAAGTCTCGGTTTATTATGCCAGACTTAGTGAGGAACCACTGGCACGCTGGCATTTTGTTATCAGGACAAAGCCAGGCAATGTACCGGATGCAGATGTACGTGAAGTTAACAGGCTTATTGCTGATGCCACGCAAGGCTGGACAGACCGGCTGCATACAGCCCTGATCGAGCATCACGGCGAAGAGCGAGGGCACCGGCTCAATCATCTGTATAAAAACAGGTTTACAGCATCATACCGTGAAGCTTTTACACCGGCGCAAGCGGCATATGACGTCAATAAACTTGAAGAGCTATTGGGTCGTGACGACTTGCAGGTCGATTTTTATAGCCATTTGGGAGATGGGGAAAACCGATTCCGCCTCAAGATTTATCATGGTTGTAGCCTGATACCCTTGTCTGACTGCATGCCAGTTCTTGAAAACCTTGGTTTTAGGGTTTTGTCTGAGCACTCCTATAAAATGGCGGGCGATGCAACGAGCTTTATCCATGATTTTGCTTTGTCGCGCTCCGATGGTTGCCCCTTTGCGTTGGAACGTATCAAGCCTTTGGTCGAAAGGTTGTTTGTCCAAGTGTGGCACGGCGTTGCCGAAAATGACGGATTTAACGAACTGGTACTGTCGTCAGCCATGGCCTGGGAGGAAATTACCATTCTGCGGGCTTACGGTAAATATCTGCGGCAATTGGGTATGGGTTATACACCTGACTATATTGCGGATAGTATGGTCGAACACGCCCAAATTTCAGCACAGCTTGTGGCACTGTTTAAAGTGCGGTTTGACCCCGTTTACGGCAAAGGCAACCGCGCGGAATTATCAAATAACATCACCACAGACATCAAAGGCTTGATGGAACAGGTGCAAAGCCTTGATCATGACAGAATCATGCGGGCTTATCTGAATGTGATTTCATCAACAATTCGCACAAACTTTTATCAGCCGGGTGTGGTGGAAGGCGCAGACGAGCGAGCACTTTCGTTCAAAATCCGCTCACGCGAGGTTGAGGAGGCACCGCTTCCCAGGCCGTTTGCAGAAATTTGGGTCTATTCGCCCCGGGTTGAGGGTGTGCATTTGCGCGGCGGGCCTATTGCCCGGGGTGGCCTGCGCTGGTCCGATAGGCGAGAGGACTTCCGCACGGAGGTTCTTGGCCTTGTGAAAGCTCAACAGGTTAAGAATGCGGTGATTGTACCCCAGGGTGCCAAAGGGGGCTTCTATCCCAAACAGCTACCGCCAATGAGTGACCGGGAAGCCTTTATGGCTGAGGGCGTTGCCTCTTACCGCAGTTTCATTTCCAGCCTGCTTTCTGTGACGGATAACCTGAAAAACGGCAAGGTGGCTCCGCCACAGAAAACCGTGCGCCATGATGGTGATGATCCCTATCTTGTTGTGGCCGCTGATAAAGGAACAGCCACTTTCTCTGATATTTCCAATGGTATTTCTGAAGGTCAGGGGTTTTGGTTGGATGATGCTTTTGCCTCTGGTGGTTCGCATGGCTATGACCATAAAAAAATGGGAATTACAGCCAAAGGGGCGTGGGTGGGTGTACAGCGCCACTTCCGCGAAATGGCCATTGATACGCAAAAAGACCAATTTAGCGTTATCGGTGTGGGGGACATGTCAGGCGACGTTTTTGGCAACGGGATGTTGCTATCAAAAACAATTCACCTGAAAGCAGCCTTCAACCATCTTCATATTTTTATTGATCCTGAACCGAGTGATACCAAAGCCGCCTGGAAAGAGCGTAAGCGCATGTTTGATATGCCGCGCTCAACCTGGGCAGACTATAATAGCAAGCTTATTTCCAAGGGCGGCGGCATTTTTTCGCGGGCGGACAAGTCGATTTCTCTTTCGAAGGAAATTAAGGCCTGGCTCGGTGTGGATGCAGACGCTGTGGCACCCAATGACCTTTTGCACCTGATTATGAAAGCAGAAGCCGATCTATTGTGGTTTGGCGGCATTGGTACATATGTGCGCGCCACCAGCGAAAGCGATATGGAGGTTGGGGACCGGGCGAATGATCCTTTGCGGGTAACCGGGTCTGAACTGAAGGTGAAAGTGGTTGGCGAAGGCGGTAATTTGGGCATGACCCAAAAGTCCCGCATTGAGTTTGCGCGCACGGGCGGGCGATTGAATACAGACTTCATCGATAATTCAGCGGGTGTTGATTGTTCTGACAAGGAAGTGAACATCAAGATTTTGCTGCAAGCGGTAATCGCGGGCGGCAAGCTCACACGCGATAAACGCGATGTGCTTTTGGAATCGATGACAGACGAAGTCTCTGAAATCGTTTTGTCGGACAATTATTTGCAAACCCAGGCCATTTCACTTGCCGAGGCACAAGCTGTGAGCTCGCGTGAATATCACCTTGGGCTGGTAAGGGCACTGGAGCGGGACGGCGGCCTGAACCGCGAGATAGAATATATTCCGTCGGATGAAGGTTTTGCCGAACTGGCAGCGAACGAGCGTGGGCTTACCCGGCCAGAAATTTCCACTGTTATGGCGTATGCCAAAATGTCGCTGTTGGATATTTTGGTCAAGAGTGAGCTGATCGACGCGCCGATCATGCAGGCCGAACTGGAATGGGGTTTTCCTTCTGTCCTCAGGGATAAATACGCGGATGAGCTGGCAAGCCACCGTCTGCGCCGCGAGATTATTGCCACGGTGCTTGCAAATGAGGTGGTGAACTGGGCAGGGCTTACATTTGTTTATGAGGTAAAAGAAGAAACAGGCCTTGCGGTTGAAGATATTGTTGCGGCTTTTGTTGTTGTGCGCGAAGTCTTTGATCTGCACAAACAGTGGGATGCTATCAACGCACTTGATTATAAAGTCGCGGCATCAATGCAATATGATATGCACCAGTCCGTATCTGATAGCCTGAAAACACAGGTTCTGTGGATCTTGCGCAATATCGAGCGGCCCTTCAATGTCAGCGCTCTGGTTGACCGCTTTAAAGGTCCCTTCAAAAAACTGTTTGCGATCAAGCAGTCGCTTTTGAGCAAGCCTGTACAGGAAGCTTTTGTCGACCGTCTGGACGCGCTGAAGGCCGTTGGCGTTGGCCATGAATTGGCGACCTTTGTTTCAGCCTTTGAAGTGCTAGGCAGCGGCCCTGATATTATTGCGGTCGCCGAGGAGACAAATAAGTCGGTTGATTATGTCGCGGCTGTTCATTTTGCTCTGGGTGACAGGTTGGGCTTTGATTGGCTCAAACAGCGCGCTGACCGTATCTTGCCGGATGATCACTGGGAGGTGTTGGCGATCCACTCCACGTTGGAAGACCTGGCTGATCAGCAGCGCAGTCATGTGGAACGTGTTTGCAAACGGGCCGGGAACAAGTCGGCAGCCAAAGCCACCGAAGCCTGGGCCACGGCACAAACAACACGCATTATCCGCGCTGAACGCCTTATTGAGGACCTGAGCAGCTCTGGCACGCTTTCCGTGGCGAAACTTTCCTTCGCAGCAAGGCACTTACGGTCAATTCTGCGGTAGGGGTCTTCTGTCTCTGGGTTAATGCAAAATAACAAAAGGCGGCCCCAGTTTGAGGCCGCCTTTTCTTTTTGCTTTTCTTAACTGGTGACGAGGAAGCGACCTTCATTCCAGTCATCAAGCGTGGCTGATATTTCTTCGCGCGTATTCATGACAAAAGGGCCATAACGGGCAACCGGTTCACCGATTGGTGCTCCTGCGACCAGCAGAAAACGTGTGCCTTTTTCACCTGTTATAGTTACCCTGTCGCCGTCTGTAAGAATAGCCAGTGACCGGTCGGGAATTGGGTCACCTTCAACGCCAAATTCACTGTCGATACCGTAAAGAAAAGCCGTATGCCCGGCAGGGACCGGTAGCGTGATATTGCCACTGCGTGTTAAGGTGACATCAGCAAAAAGCGGCTGCACAGCGACCTCGGTGATCGGCCCGCTTTCACCCAGCATATCCCCAGCGATAAGCTGTGCAGTGAACCCGTCGCCCTTAAGGGTTGGCATGTCGGTTTTACCAACATCCTGGTATCGGGGTGGGATCATTTTTTTGGCACCGGGCAGATTGACCCATAATTGGAAACCGCGCAGGCGTTCCCCTTTGGAAACGGGCATTTCGCTGTGGATAATCCCGCGCCCGGCTGTCATCCACTGAGCGTCTCCAGGACCAATTTCACCACTGTTTCCAGCCTTGTCCCCGTGGAGCATGCGCCCGGAAAGCATGTAGGTAACCGTCTCAAACCCCCGGTGCGGGTGATCAGGGAAACCGGCACCTTTGGTGTTTGCTGCAATATCCATTTCGTCCAGCAACAGAAAGGGATCAAGGTTCATCAGCCCCCGCCTGCCGATGCTGCGGTGCACAGTGACACCCTGCCCTTCAGCCATGGCTTCGGCGGCAAACAAGCGGTCTATTTTTCGGGTTTTCATTTTACACATCCTCCGTATTTGCAAGTATTTCCCGGCCATGCGGACTTAGGAAATCAATGTGGGGGCCAAGAGGGATAATGCCGGCAGGGTTTATCGTTCTGTGGCTGGCATAATAGTGGGTTTTTATATGGTCCATATGCACGGTCTCACTTACGCCCGATAGCTGGTAGATGTCTCGCGTATAGGCCCAAAGGTTTGCATAATCCTGCAGTTGCCGGATATTGCATTTGAAGTGCCCTACATAAACCGGATCAAATCGCACCAGCGTTGTGAACAGGCGAATATCAGCCTCACTAAGCCGGGCGCCGGTTAAGTAGCGCCGGTCTGCCAACAGAGTGTCCAGCCAGTCAAGGCTTTCAAACAAAGGCATTACGGCTTCACTGTAGGCTTGCTGTGTGGTGGCAAAGCCAGCTTTATAAACACCGTTGTTCACAGTAGTATAGATGCGGGTATTGAATTGGTCGATCAGGGCATGGTTTTCACGGGGCCAAAAGTTGCCTTCTGTTGCGCCGATATCGTCAAAGGCGCTATTGAACATGCGTATAATATCCGCAGATTCGTTGCTGACAACGGTGCCCAGTTTTTTGTCCCACAAGACGGGGACGGTGACACGCCCTGTGTAACGAGGGTTGGCTTCCGTATAGACCTGATGTAAAAAGGTGTGGTTAAATAAAGCATCGCCACTGCTGCCGTCAGCGGTACTAAAGGTCCAGCCATCCTCCAGCATTGTCATGCCAACAACAGAGACACTGATCATGGCCTCCAAGCCCTTCAATGCTCGCATTATCAGTGTGCGGTGGGCCCATGGGCAGGCGTAGGAAACATAAAGATGATAGCGCCCAGCTTCGGCTGGAAAGCCGCCACGGCCCGAAGGGCCTTTGCTGCCGTCTGCCGTTATCCAGTTTCTGAACTGGCTTGCGCTTCGTTCGAAGCGTCCACCGGTTGACTGGGTATCATACCAAACGTCTTGCCAATTTCCGTCTACAAGCAACCCCATGATATGTCCTTTCTTGTTGGTTACCTTTTTAAAATAAGTATTAAAAAAGCAAACAGTAGGAAGGATATACACAAAGCTGTGTTGTGTAATTACGAACACAAAGACAAAACAGGAGCCGATAGTTTACGTTGGCAAGATATGAAAAAGGCGAAAACCTTAGGTGTAAAAATGCCTCTGGTTAGGGATGGTCATATTCACCGGCTATATCTGTCAGCATAGGTCATCATAATGTTTTCAACTTTGTCGAGATTCTGGGTCAGAACGTTGACAAGTTCCGGCTGAAAATGTTTGCCGCTCTGTTCTTTGACATGCGTATAGATATCTCCCAGCGCCCAGGCCTTTTTGTAACAGCGGTTGCTTGCAAGCGCATCATAGACATCCGCCAGCGCGGTAATGCGACCAAAAATATGAATATCTTCGCCTTTTTTCCCATAAGGGTAGCCAGAGCCATCCCATTTTTCGTGATGTTCCAAAGAAATGATGGCACCGGCCTGCAGTATCGGTTTTTCAGATGTATTTAGCATTTTATGCCCAAGCATGGCATGCGTTTTCATAATATCCCATTCTTCGGCCGTGTGTTTGCCTGGTTTGTTGAGAATAGCATCCGGGATGCCAATTTTGCCAACATCATGCAGCGGTGAAGCATAACCCAATAATTCAGCATCTTCATTGCTAAGGCCGATTTCAAGCGCAAGCAGTTTCGAAATTTCTGAAACACGTTTGAGATGGTTTCCTGTTTCCATCGACCGGGTTTCCACGGCCTCACCAAGCCGGTACACGATTTCTCGCTGGGTTTCTTCAATCTGCTGATGAAGCTCCATGTTCTCAAACGCTATACCCACATTGCGCGCATAAAGTTCAACCAGGCTTTTGTCGATGTCGTCACGGTCAAGGTCGCCGCTAACATAAAGCAGGTTTTCGTGTCCCTGATGGCCTCTGTGGTAACTGACAATATGATCTGCGGTAAAAAGGTGCCCTGTATTTTGTGTTGCTTCACTTAAATGGCTAATAACATCCATGGGGATATTTTGTAGCTCTAATGGCTTGTGGCTTAGTTCAGCAAAACGTCCTGTCCCGGCAACAATTCTGAAGTTTGTGCCGTGTTTACAGGCGGCTAGAGAATCAATCTCTGTGCCGTAAAAAGCCCCAGCATCCTGGACATGCAGCATGGAAAGCATCTGGTCCAGCGCGCCCTCTGCAAATTGGCGCATGGAAGATAGCGAGAATATATTGGCGGATGCATCAATGATTTTCCGAAGCCCTTTACGGCTGTTATCAAGCGCAACCATATCCCTGTAAGCACGAAGAGAAGCACAGACAGTGGTAAAGAGCTTCTGTGAAGTGAGCTCGGTTTTTTCTTTATAGTCATTGATGTCATAATTGGTGATTACGTGTTTTTCGGGGGCCTGGCCGGGCTGGCCTGTGCGCAGGATAATGCGTGTCAGTTTGTTGCGCAGGGTTTCCCGCACATATTTAACAACCTCAAGCCCCATATGGTCGGTTTCCATAACCACATCCAAAAGCACAAGCGCAATGTCATCGGTGCTTTCGAAGATGGCTTTTGCTTCTGCGCCTGAATAGGCATGCAGAAATTCAAGGGGCCTGCCGTCAAAAACAAATCCGGAAAGGGCCATTTTGGTGACATTGTGAATCTCTTCTTCATCGTCGACAATGAAAAGCTTCCAAGGGGTTTTTTGGGGTGTTGTATCTTCAGTCTTTGCGGCGTTTTTCGCAAAAAGTAGAGGTTTTTTTTTGTCATCAGGCATCGCCAGATCCTTTTAGATTGCTTTAGACAGTATTGAATCAAAGTGGTTGTGGGCCAGGTCTGCTGGCCAGCAAATTTCAAAACACACACCGGCCCCTGCTTCGCTGGTGCAGGTAACAGTGCCGCCCAGTTTTTGGGTCACCAGATTATGTAAGATATGAAGCCCCAGCCCGGTGCCGCCCTGTCCGCGTTTGCTGGTTACAAATGGATCGAAAACCGTTTTTATCAGGCTCTCCGGAATACCACTGCCGTTATCTCGGTAGGTAAGGCTAACATTATTGTTCTCGTCTAGGTTTACCGTGATCAGCATTTCTCCGGCTTTGTCAGCAACCGGTGAACTGGACGTTATAAACAGATCGCTGGTACTTGGAGCGGCAAAAGCATGAGTAAGGGAGTTGGTGATCAGGTTTGTTAAAATCTGCGCAAGTGCGCCAGGATATGTCATCACTTCAAGGGTGTCCGGGCAATCAAGCCTGACTGTATGCGGTGTGTTTTTGGTCTTGGGGAGCAGGCTCAACAGAACGTCCTCAAAATAATCTTTCAGATTTATTTGACGGATATCTTCCAGACTTTGGTCAACGGCCACTTGTTTAAAGCTTCGGATAAGTTCAGAAGCGCGGCAGAGGTTGCGTGTAATAATAAGAGAGGCTTCTTCAGAGGTTTTTATAAACTCTTCCATATCATCCTGTGTCAGCGCCCCTTCGCTGTAGTTTGTGTTCAGTTTAATGAGCGCATCGGACAAATGTGAAGACGCTGTTACCCCGATGCCAAGCGGTGTGTTGATTTCGTGTGCGATTCCCGCCACCATGCTGCCCAGTGCGGCTAGTTTTTCGGCGCTGATCAAACTATCCTGAGTTTGCCGCAGTTTCTGAATGGTGGAGGAAAGTTGCGTTCGGGCTTCGTCCAGTTCGCGCACTCTGTTGGCAAGTGCAACAGTTCTAAGTTTAACTTTCAGCTCCAGGTTTTCTTGTAAAGCCCGGAGCTTTTTGCGTTCGAAGACATGGCTGTCAAGCCTGTGGGCTGTCATCAGAAATATTCGGCAACCGTCAATCCACATACGGCGGCAGGTAAAGGCGATACTCACATTGGGGGATCCCAGAACTGAAAGCTGGCCCTGATATTTAGCCGTACTAACTTCGGCCAACCGTGTTCTGGAATATTTAAAAATACCACTGAAATCCAGAACAGATGATGCTTTTTCACCAAGTAATGTTTGCACCTCGGTACGGCCAAGGTCCGCAAAGTCTTGGTTCATGCCGACGATTCGGCCGTTGCTTGTTATGGCAACCAGCCCGGCAGAAACTGCGGCAAAGATGGTTTGAATAGACCCCTGAAGGGGTCCGCTGTTCTGGTGCGCAGTCAGGGCTGCTGTGCTGGGTGCATTGTTCATTTAAAACCTCCGCCCATGTCAGGGCAATAATCCACACAATATTGGTCAAATATTAAATAAAATTTAAAGCTATGCCGTTAATTTCAATCTCAATGGTTTTAAATTTCCAGCGGAGACAGGACATGAATGTTGTATCCACTACCCAGGCTACAGAAGCGAAAGACGCTGACCTGGCGTTCGACAGAGATGTATTTCTGCGCACATTAATGAATGAATTATCGGGCACCCTTGAGGATTTGGTGGGCATCGAGGAGGCGTCCGGCTTTATCAGTGTTGTGGGTGGCCGGGTTGGTGATTACCTGAACCATGAATATAAAAATGCCCTCCAGCTGACACGCCTTAACAAGGGTCAGGTTCGTGATGTTCTGGTGGATTTGAAGCACCGCATCCAGGGGCAGTTTTATGTGATTGAAGAAACATCTGAAAAAATCGTTTTTGGTAACAAAGCCTGCCCTTTTGGTGACAAGGTAAAAGGCCGAAAATCACTGTGTATGATGACCTCAAATGTATTTGGGCGCATTGCTGCAGAAAATGGTGGTTATTCAAAGGTGGACCTGGGGAAAACCATTGCAGCCGGTGATGCTGAATGCCATGTCACTGTTTATCTAAAGCAAAGCAGCGAAGCCGAAGAGGCCACGGGCCGCGAATATTTTGCTGAGGGTGAGCTCTGACGGAGGGTTCTGCCGGACCGACGATCAAACGAAGTTATTGACTCTGTCTCTGGCAGTTGGGCCGTCAGGGTTAGAGCATCAAGCTTCTCTATAAGCAGTCGGCATTCTTTTTTTCCCCGTACCAGCGGCTAAGAAAATCAATCACCACCCTGACTTTAAGGGGGAGCAGCCGCCGTTCAGGGTACAGTGCATAAAGGTGTGAGTGAGGCCGGGGCCTGTCTTTCAGGATTTCCACAAGACGGCCATCTGCCAGCGCGCTGTGCAGGAAAAAACGCGGCAGGGTGACAATGCCCAACCCTTCCAGCGCGGCGGCCATCTGCATGGTGCCTGAATTTGATATCAACGGGCCACTTACCTTTACGGTGCAAAAACTGTCTCCGTCCATAAAGCGCCACTGCCGGTTTGCGGCTATATTGGAATATAAGGGACAGCGGTGGTTTTTCAGGTCTTCCGGGTTTTGCGGGGTTCCGTACCGATCTAAATAGGCAGGGGACGCAACAACATGGGCGTGCACTGTCGCCAGTTTTTTCGCAATCAAGCTGGTATCATCAAGTGTGTCGGTGATCCTTAACCCAAGATCATACCCGCCGCCAATAATGTCTACACGTTCATCAGTGAGGTTCATTTCCAGTGTGATGCTGGGGTGCTGTTCCATAAATGCCGTGAAAGGCGCATGTAAATTCAGGTCTGTGAGGCTGCGCGGGGCGGTCAGGCGCAAGGTGCCAACAAGGTCATGCCCGGCTTTGCTAACCGATTGCTGCGCATCTTCCACGTCCGCAAGGATATCAAGGGCGCGTTCATAAAGCAGGGCCCCTGCGTCAGTAGCGCTGACACCGCGTGTGGTCCGCACCAAAAGCTTGGTCTGAAGCTCATTCTCCAAGGTCTGTATGCGCCGGCTTGCCACAGATTTGGTGATATGCAGTGCTTTGGCGGCGGCGGTTAGGTTGCCTTGCTCCACAGCGCGGCAAAAAGTGCGGAGGGCGATCAGGTCCATTTTACGGCTTTCATGTTGCTTTTTAAGCGACTATTTTGCCACCAAATTAATATATGTTGCGCTTTTCGCAACAAAAAAAGGGGTGGTTGGCATGCTCGCCAGCTTTCGCCCTTTTTGCGCAGTGTGTATGCAGGTCTAAAATGTTGCGGTGTCGTGGTCGACACCCCTCGTAAAGCGTGCCGACCAGTTCAGGTTTATCGCCAACGGCGGGCAATGTAAAAGCAGGCTAACCCGCCAAAGAGAAACATTACGCCAGGGCCTAAAAGCCATCGCAGCGCCGAGTCTTTAAAGTGTGTTTCTGTATCATAGAGCTGATACATTCTATGTCCGTTCTCTACTTTTTCCATAAAAGAGGGCCCTTGGTTGGTCCCAAGCGATTTATAATCATAGTCCACACGGCCAGCCAATGTTTGTGGGACCCCGTCGTGCTCGGCTGTTCCGCTGCGGACGGCCAGAAATGCGAAGATCATTGGTGATTCGCCCGGCAAGATCACGCCTTCCGAACGATACAGGAATGTATGGTGTTTTTCGCTGGGTATAGCGTGCGCGAGCCCAAGCGCCGCACCACCAATCATAGTCATAACAAACCCTGCGACCAACCAGCCTCGCATAAAACGGGTTTCATTTTTCTGGCGTGTCAGAACCGCTGATCGTACGTCTGATATTTCACGCAGCTTTTCAAGCTCGCTAGAGGCAATTTCATTGCTCATTGCCACTATGTCAATGTCGTAGAGTGTCACCAGTTTTGCGAAAACCTCCTCGGAGGGATAGCTCTTCCCGGTTTCCAGTTTTGATAGGTAGGATTGTTCAATGTCGGCCCTCGCTGCAGCCTCGGGCTGGGTCCAGCCTGTGTATTCACGCTTCTGTCGTAGGTAATTGCCAAACTTCATGTTGGTCTCCTTTTAGCTTTTTAGCCGTTTAGAGTGTTGATAACACAACATATTCTTTTGAAGTCACAACAGGAATACCAGCTGAATATTCGGGAATATAGCCATTCAAACCATGAATATTATATCAAATTACAGGAATTGCAGAGCGTATAAAAAAACCGGCCCTAAAGCCGGTTCTTATTAGACAGGATAAAAAACGCACTGCTTATTTAGGAGATAGCACCATAATCATCTGGCGGCCTTCCAGTTTTGGGTGTGCTTCAACTTTGGCGGTTTCTTTCATTTCTTCTGCAACGCGCTTCAGCACGTCCATACCCAGTTCCTGGTGTGCCATTTCACGGCCCCTGAAACGGATGGTCATTTTCACCTTGTCACCATTATCGATGAACTGATGCACTTTCTTTAGCTTGACATTATAATCATGCACATCAATGCCCGGCCGCATCTTGATTTCTTTAACGTCCTGTGTTTTTTGCTTTTTGCGGGCAAGGTTGGCCTTTTTCTGGGCCTCGTATTTATATTTGCCGAAGTCGAGAACCTTACATACAGGGGGTTCAGCGTTTGGCGAAATTTCCACAAGATCAAGTCCGCTCTCTTTAGCGATTACTATTGCGGCAGCAACAGTTACCAGTCCGTGGTTTTCTCCTTCTGCACCGATCAGGCGCACTTCATTAGAAATGATAGCGCCGTTAACGCGTGGGCCACTCTGTTTAGGTGGTCCAGCAAAATTCCCTTTACGTATGTCTAGTCTCCTATGGTTGTTTGTGGTGGCTGAAATATACCCTCAGCCGCCGGAAGGGCGCACTATAACCGCTGTGCCTCAATTTTAAAAGCCTTGATAGCGGTCAAATTTTGCTCAGGCACAGCATAATCTTCACTATAAGGCCCTGTTAAGCTGTGCCGTTTGGCATCACACCCTCGGCAACAAGCGCTGCGATCACGTCGTCCGCATCCGCTACATTTTGATCTTTTGACCCCAAACGGCGCACACTGACAGTGCCTTCTTCGGCCTCTCGGCCACCCACTACCAAAATAGCGGGCACTTTCATATGGCTGTGTTTGCGGACTTTATAGTTTATTTTTTCGTTTTTAAGGTCAAGCTCTACACGCAGGCCTGCGGCTTCAAGTCTGGCAAAAATCTCCCGCGCATAATCGTCAGTGTCGGATGTAATTGGGGTCACCACCGCCTGTGTCGGTGCAAGCCACAGAGGCATACGCCCTGCGTAATGCTCAATCATAATACCGATAAAGCGTTCCAGCGTGCCAAGGATCGCCCGGTGCAACATCACGGGCGTATGTTTTGCGCCGTCCTCGCCAATGTAAGTTGCGCCTAGCCGTTCGGGCACAACATAATCAAGCTGAAGTGTGCCGCACTGCCATGTTCGGCCAATCGCGTCGCTGAGATGGAACTCAAGCTTGGGCCCATAAAAAGCGCCTTCGCCGGGCGCATAATCATACTGGAGTCCTGTTTTTTTAAGGGCTGCTTCAAGCGAACCCTCGGCTCTGTCCCAAACGTCGTCGCTTCCGGCACGGGTTTCTGGTCTCGTGGCCAACAATACTTTAAAGTCCGGGAAGCCAAGATCACGGTATACGCTTGAAAGCAGTGTGCAGAAATCAACAGTTTCCGAAGTGATCTGATCCTCAGAACAAAATACATGGCCGTCATCTTGTGTCATTTGCCTAACGCGCATCAGGCCGTGCAGGGCCCCGTGAGGCTCGTTTCTGTGGCAACAGCCAAACTCCGCAAAGCGGAGCGGCAGATCGCGGTAACTTTTGACGCCTTGTTTGAACACCTGCACATGTGCGGGGCAGTTCATGGGCTTCAAGGCCATCAGTTTGCTTTCACCAGACAAGACCGGCGCATCTTCTTCGGTGGAAGGGATTTCATCAGGCACCACAAACATATTCTCGCGGAACTTGCCCCAGTGGCCGGACTGTTCCCAAAGTTTGCTATCAAGCAGCTGCGGCGTTTTAATTTCATCGTATCCAGCACCCTCAAGCCGGTTGCGGATATATTTTTCCATCTGCAACCACATCACGTAACCAGCTGGATGCCAGAATGCAGACCCTTGCGCTTCTTCCTGAAAGTGGAACAGATCCATTTCGCGGCCCAATTTGCGGTGGTCGCGCTTTTCAGCTTCTTCCAGCCGAAACAGATAGGCTTTCAGCTGTTTTTTGTCAGCCCAGCAGGTGCCGTAAATGCGGGTTAGCATTTCGTTTTTGCTGTCCCCGCGCCAATAGGCGCCCGCCACTTTCATCAGTTTGAAGGCATCCCCCAGCTTGCCGGTGGAAGGCAAATGTGGCCCTCGGCAGAGGTCAAGCCAGTCACCTTGACGGTAAATAGTGATGGTATCACTTTTGGGAAGGCCTTCGATGATCTCGGCTTTGTATGTCTCACCGATTTTCTTGAAATAGGCGATGGCTTCAGCGCGGTCCCATTCCTCGCGGGTAATTTCTTCGTCGCGTGCCACAATTTCGTGCATGCGCTTTTCGATAACGACAAGGTCGTCCTCGGTGAAAGGCTGGTCGCGGGCAAAATCATAGAAAAAACCATCTTCTATGTTTGGACCAATGGTAACTTGTGTGCCAGGGAACAGTTCCTGCACGGCCTCGGCCATTACGTGCGCGCAGTCATGGCGCAAAATATCCAGCGCTTCGTCGTCGCGCTTGGTTACAATTGACACATCGCTGTCACGTTCAATAGCGCGTGACAGGTCCCATGTTTCACCGTCCACCTTAATAGCGACGGCGGCTTTCAGCAGACCCGGGCCAATATCGCCTGCGAGCGTGGTGCCGGTAACCGGGCCATCAAACGTGCGTACGCTGCCATCAGGCAGACGCAGGTTGACCGGGTTTTGAGCACTGTCGTTCGCATTCATTGGGCTGGTGTCCTTGATTAAGTAAAATTAATGAATTTGCGAGTTAACTAGGGTGCGGGAGGAAGTCAAGGAAACTGGCGTATTTACGTTGTGAACGCTGCCTTTTTTTGTAATTGGTAACCCGGATGGCACACAGAAGCTGATTTTCTTAACCGAGCATATAGTTTTGACGGGCGTAAAGTTCCTTGAAGTCGTATCTGAGGATATTGCCGTAGCTGTGCTGGGCCTCGCCTTCAACTGCTTCGCCGGTCTCTGTGAAGAGCATATCCAGCCCCAGTTCTGCGGCTTTGTTGATGCGCGCTGCCATTACGGCACCCTGCACCTTTGCGCCTGAAATCAGCATGGGTTGCTCCCATGTCCAGAAGGCCAACATCGTCGTGTGTGATAAGGCATCCGGCCCTGGCGGGTTTGCCTTCGTCAAACGCCATGAAAACATGCCAACTTTCACGTTGTGCTGCAGCCGCGAGGATACGGCCAAAAGCGGGTGACATGTCAAAACAAGGTGCGACGATCTGGCCAAACGTTTCCGCGTCTGAGGCGTCTATTTCTTTCACGGTTAAATTGGTATCGGGCGCAGGCGTGGGGCTGACGTCGCGGCTGAATTTCATCCAGGCGCGGCCTTTTTTCAAACCATTAGGTGTGAGAAAATCTGTAAGACTTTCAGAGGCATCCGGGTTGATATAGATGAAATATTTTTCAACACCAAGCCGGGTGTAGGTGTCAATCGCCCGCTGTGCCACCTCGATTTGTGCGTCTTGGTCAAGCGCATCAAGGCAAAGTGTACGGTTCGCCAATATACTGGTATCTGCTGCTGCGGCGCTGATAACACAGTCGCCGATCTTGGCAACCTCGTAACCGATCTCGGCCCTGGCTTCAGCTGGGGCACTTGCCCACAAGTTTCTCACAAGCTGTGCTTCCACTGCCTCAGAGCGTGCTATTAGCGGTTATCCATTTATCTCTCTCGCAAGTGAAATTGTTTGTTGTGTTGGTGATACCGTGTTCTACCATAGCCTCGCAAGGGAGAGCACCATAATGCAAGCACCGTCTTTTTTTGATAGCCCACACGGTACCAAAATCGCCTATCACAGGACCGTAGGGCATGGTCCAGGTGTGGTATTTTTAGGCGGCTTTAAAAGCGACATGGAGGGCGGGAAGGCCACGGCCCTGGAGGCTTGGTGCAAAAAAACCGGCCGGGCATTTGTGCGTTTTGATTATCAGGGACACGGCCAGTCGTCTGGGAAGTTCAAAGACGGCACCATTGGGCTTTGGGCGAAAGATGCCACTGCGGTGATTGATGCCTTGACCGCAGGCCCGCAGGTGCTGGTGGGTTCGTCAATGGGGGGCTGGATTGCCATGCTGGCTGCCAAGGCAAGGCCCGCGCGCATTAAAGGGTTTGTCGGCATTGCCGCCGCGCCTGATTTTACTGTGCGCATGTGGAACCAGGAATTTGACGATACCACCCGTGCGGAAGTGCAGGCGCAGGGGTATATGGAGCGCCCGTGTGATTACGGCGACGAGCCCTATATCATCACTCGTGCGCTGATTGAGGACGGTTTTGTGAACCGGGTGATCGCCGGACCGCTTAATCTGGATATGCCGGTGCGGCTTATTCAAGGCACCGAGGATGCCGATGTGCCGTGGCAAACTGCACAGCAGATTGCAGACAAGCTTACGGGTGATGATGTGGAAATTATTTTGGTGCCGGGCGGTGACCACAGGTTGTCGCGTGATATTGATCTCAAGCGGTTGGTGCGTGTGGTTGGCGATGTGGTGGAATTAGTTTGATGGCGGGAAAATACTCAAAATTGAACCGCAGCCAGATTTTTGATTTTTTCGAACGTTTGGCCGCAGATAACCCCAACCCGGAAGGCGAGCTGGATTATGTGAATGATTTCACGCTTTTGGTGGCGGTGGTACTGTCGGCACAGGCAACTGACATAGGCGTGAACAAAGCCACCAAGGCGCTGTGGCCCATAGCCAACACGCCTGAGAAAATGCTTGCGCTCGGTGAAGCCGGGCTCAAAGATTATATTAAAACCATTGGGCTGTTTAATTCAAAAGCCAAGAATGTGATCAAGCTTTGCGAGGATTTGGTCAACAAGCACGGCTCAGAAGTACCTGAAACCCGCGAAGAACTGGAAGCGCTCGCGGGTGTGGGCCGCAAAACGGCAAATGTTGTCTTAAACATCGCCTTTGGTCAGCCCACCTGCGCGGTGGATACTCATATTTTCCGGGTTTCCAACCGTACTGGCCTTGCGCCGGGCAAAGATGTGCTGAAGGTTGAGCTGGCACTGGAGAGGGTGATCCCGGAGCCCTTTCGCTTGCACGCCCACCATTGGCTGATCCTTCTGGGCCGTTACATATGCAAAGCCCGCAAACCTGACTGTGCCAACTGCAAGCTCATGGATATTTGTCGTTTTAAGGAAAAAACAATCTAACGAAGGCAGGCCTCTTACGACCGGCATATGCTGCGGAACTGTTGAGGCTTCCGGGTTGGTCTGGTGGTGTTTTCCTAAAGGGAGTTATCCGGTTTTAAACCGTAAGCCACAACCCTGATCATATGGTTTGTGGGCGAGAATGCTCCATAATCAGCAGTCGTTCGCCCGGTATTTTTTTGAGGTCCTCGCCTGTTTCTGTAAAGCCCAGCTTTTCATAGACATGTCTGGCCCGGTCGTTTTGTTCATAGACATCAAGCCAAATATTGTTGGCGTTTTTTTCTGAGAAAAAATGTTTCAGAACAGCGGCCATAAAAGCCGAACCAATGCCGTCGCCCCGGCGGGCCACAATGATGCGCCGCCATTCAACACGGCCTGGCTCATCGTCATGTAAAATGGCATACCCCAGTGAAGTTCCTTCTATATTTTCGGCGATCAGATAATGATAGGAAGGGTCATGCAGGTTGGCCAAGTGGGTAGCTTCAGGCCAGCTTTCGACAAAAATATTTGCCGGGTCCAGCTCAAGCGCATAGATAAAAAAAATATCCTCTTCACGCGCGTAGCGAATTTTGTGAAATCTTTTCATATATTGACCCCCATATCGTTAGATACCCTGTCAAAGACTATAACCGTAACTCTTTTGTTTTGTCACTCACGGGTTAGGCGGCACTTTTGAAAAACATCATATAAATGAGTCGCGCACTTTCTGGCGTATCACCAAAACCGGGGCCAGCATCATGCCACTGTTGCGGACGAAAAAGGACAAGTCGGTTAAAACGCATGGGAATAGTGGTCAATAGTTTCCATTTGCTTTTATCATTGGTGTGCGGCCACAGGATTTCATCCCACATTTGTTCCACACTGTTGATGCCCAACGTTTTGAAATCTTCCTGACTCATTGGTGCATGATCTGTGCCTGTCGGGATATGGTGATATAATTCAGTGCCACCTTGGCAGTGTTCAGGCAGACTTAAATACAGCAGACATGACCAGTGTGCATCGTCGATATGTACACCGGCAGTGCCTTTGTCCCCCTCAAATGCCACACGAAATTTAGTGTGTGCTGACCCCTCGGCTACCCTCAGCGGTTCACCGACAATGGTAGCAATGCGCTCCGTCAGGCCAACAATTGGTTGGCGGTGTTTCGAGTTTTTGCCCGGGAAATAAGTATCTTCCTCCATACCGGGATACTCCTGCGCCAGCCCCAGCTTGCGCAGCGTATGAGGGTCTTCGAGGAAGTCGTCAACAATGATCAGTGATTTCATCATGTGGCATGTCTCAGTATAAAAGCGGATCATAGATACTCTTGTCTTTACCTATGCCAGCTTCTGGTCTTGCGTAAAGAAAAACCTTGCTTTATCCCGGTCCCTAAACCCTGAAGCAAAACCTTTTTTGTTGGATGAAAGTGCATGATGCCGATTTTTGAACTGCATCCCCGGTTATTGGCGGACAGTGTGTCCGTAGTCATGCTTGGCCTGTGTGAGGTACGCTTGCAAACAGACGCAAATTTCCCGTGGCTCATATTGATACCACAACGCAGTGGCGTGAGGCACATTCACAGATTGTCATCAGATGATCAGCGACTGTTGGCGCAGGAAACGTCATTGGTGGCAGAACGGCTTGAGGCCCTTACCAATGCCGACAATATCAACGTGGCTGTGCTTGGCAACATGGTGCCGCAGCTTCACATCCATATTGTCGCTCGCTTTAAAGGGGATGCTGCCTGGCCCGGTCCCATATGGGGTATCGTCCCCCGCAAACCCTACAGTGCGCGCGCCTTGGAACAAAAGGTCGAAGACATAAAAATGGGCCTTTGTTAATAAAACAGAACTATGTGTTGCTGAGTATGTAAAGTTTATATTGCCAGTCCTGATACTAGTCATTTGGTTTAAGGCGCGTGATAAAAATTGCTATTCAGGCGTACTCAGGCAAGACTTTCAAGAAAGGTTTTTGAATAGGCTGAGGCAACAGGATCACAATGGTAAATTCACAGAAGGCTTTTGCGTTACTATGGATTTTTCTGAGCATCACTCTGTTGCTGGGCAACAGGGTCGATGCCGCAGACCTTGATTATCTTCAAGGGCTTAACCAGCCAGACTATCACCGGCTTCATGCTAACGCGCTGGAACGAGATTTCCATATTTATGTGCGAGTGCCTGAACAATACGACCAAAAACCTGATCATTACCCAGTGGTTTACTTACTTGATGGTGGTCAGACCTTCCCAATGCTTGGGAGTTTTTATCGCTACCTGTCATTTGCGGGTGATGTGCCGGATTTGATTATTGTTGGTATTGCTTATGGCACCGATGACTGGAAGCAGGGCAATTTACGCAGCACAGACTTTACAGCTAAATCCACAGAGCGTGCTCATTATGGGGGTGCCCCATTTTTTCAGCAATTTCTTGCGCAACAATTGCTCCCTTTTGTTGAAGAAAAATACAGGACCGACAATTCCCGGAGGATTATTTTCGGACAATCGCTTGGGGGGCAATTTGTCCTTTACAGCGCCCTGACAAAACCAGACCTTTTCTGGGGACATATCGCCAGCAACCCTGCTTTGCATCGGAATTTGCCTTTCTTTTTAGAAGCACACCATGCTGTAGCGCATGTTGGCTCAAAAGTATTTGTATCAAGTGGCTCGAACGATGATCCCAGATTTCGTGACCCTGCGCTCAAATGGATGGATCACTGGGCAAGTCAAAAGGATAAACCCTGGCAATTGGCAACAATGACGCTGGAAGGCGAAAACCATTTCTCCGCAGCGCCTACCGCTTTTCGCCGGGGGCTGACATGGCTTTTTAAAGACACTCTTGCGGAGAACTCAGCAAACTAACGGCCCTGTATTTCTGCCAATATCAAGCCGCCTGTCTAATGCCGCTACCCTAATGCCTGAAGTGGCGCATGCCGGTGAAGACCATCGCCAAGCCTGCCTCATTGGCGGCGTCGATCACATCCTGATCGCGCATGCTGCCGCCCGGCTGGATAACCGCAGTTGCCCCAGCTTCGGCGGCGGCCAGCAAACCGTCCGCAAAGGGGAAAAAGGCGTCGGATGCGACCACAGAGCCTTTGGCAAAGCTGGTTGCCTCTCCTGCCATTTCTGCGGCTTCATCCGCACGGATCGCCGCAATGCGGCTGCTGTCGCGGCGATTCATTTGCCCGGCACCTATGCCCACGGTCATGCCGCCGCGTACATAAACAATGGCGTTTGATTTCACATGCTTGCCAACTTGAAAGGCAAATAATAAATCCTGAAGCTCAGAAGGGGTTGGCGCGCGTTTGGTGACAATCTTAAGATCATCCATGGTAATGCGCCCGGTATCCCGGTTTTGCACCAGAAAACCGCCTGCAACGGATTTAACCATGTTAGCCGTTTGCGCCGGGTCTGCCAGTGCGCCAGTTGTTAACAAGCGCAGGTTTTTCTTTGTGGCGATAAGGGTTTTGGCTTCTGCACTGATATCAGGGGCGATAATAACCTCGGTAAAAACCTTGATGATTTCTGCGGCTGTTGCGACGTCCAGCGTTGTGTTCAGGGCAACGATACCGCCAAACGCTGAAACCGGGTCGCACATCAAGGCCTTTGCATAAGCGTCGCTGAGTGTAGCGCCGGTTGCCACCCCGCAAGGGTTGGCATGCTTGATAATGGCCGCAGTTGGTATGGCTGGGTCAAATTCGCTTATCAGTTCAAAAGCGGCATCAGTATCATTCAGATTGTTATAGGAAAGCTCTTTCCCTTGGTGCTGGCTTGCGGTGGCGATACCCGGACGATCCTCGGCAGTCTTGTAAAAGGCTGCCGACTGGTGTGGGTTTTCGCCGTATCGGCAGTCTTGTATTTTAACACCGGCAAAGGGCATGCGCTCGGCAAAGGTCTCGCCGTTTTGGGTGTTGAACCACTGAGCGATGGCGGCGTCATAACTGGCTGTTCGACTATAGGCCTTTGCAGCAAGTGCGCGCCGGGTGTCTAAGGTGGTACCACCTTCGGTTTTAATCTCGGTGATCACATCTGCATAATCTGCCGGGTCAGTGAGAATTGTCACATAGCCGTGGTTTTTGGCAGCGGACCGCACCATTGCGGGCCCGCCGATGTCGATATTTTCCACGCATGTTCCAAAATCAGCACCTGATGCAACGGTGGCTTCAAACGGATACAGGTTGATCGCCACCAGATCAATCGCACCTATATCATGCGTTGCCATGGCCGCGACATGGGCTTCATTGTTTCTAAGCGCCAAAAGGCCGCCATGGATTTTTGGATGCAGTGTTTTCACACGTCCGTCCATCATTTCAGGAAACCCCGTATGATCAGCCACCTCTGTAACGGTGATGCCAGCGTCCCGGATGGTTTTGGCAGAGCCGCCAGTGGAAAGAATTTCGGCGCCTGCAGCGGCCAGCGCCTGAGCGAGAGCCACAAGGCCGGTTTTATCAGAGACAGAAAGGAGGGCACGTTTGATCGGTACGGTCTTTGCGGGCATATTTAAACTTACTCAATTTTGAATACCGCCAAACCGCACCCAATTGCAGCCTTTAGGTACTCATTTCACTAAAGGCCCAGTTGCAGATGGGCGTGTTGTTCTTGTGCTGTACCACGGTAACGACAATTTGCCGGGTCGACACGGGGCTGTCGGGCTGGGCAATATAGAGGCTATCATCGATGCTGACTTTGTCCCCGTCGGAGCTGAAAATCCATATTTTCCCACCTCTGGTTTCAAGCGAGATACGGCCATCAGGCGCCAGAGTGGCTTCGACCTGTGGGTGCAAATGGAACCGGAGCACAATGGTCTCGCCCTTGAGTTTTTGTGGTTTGGGCCCAAACAGCCGGTCAGTACCTGAAAGCTTTTTGCCGTCCTTGCTGAGTGTGATGGCGCGTTCGTGTTTGACCCCGAACCGCTTTACATACCCATCATGTAATAATTTGGCACGCACTCCGTCGTCCAGTGTTTCTCGGATTGTGAGCGTTTCAGACACGCCGCGCCCCAGATAGCCGTCTTCCTGAATGCGGCTGGTATTTTTATCCGATATGATGAGCGTTGAATGCGCAGCGGTTGCACGTGACAGTTTAAATAACTGTGGTATTGGGCCACGGGCACTGGCGGGGCCCATATTCACAATTAACCGTTCCTGACCGCAGGAAAACTCAAAGGAACCTGTGCTGGCATGCGCTTTGGCAGAAAGCAAATAAGCGGGCGGTGTGCCGCAGTCCATAATCACACAGCTTGTGCGCATTTGCAGTCGCTGAATGCCTACATGCGCGGCATTTTCAATGGCCTTGCCTTTAGCCTCACCGGCCGCAAGGATCGCGTCTGTGCCGTGGCCGCCCTCTGCGGATACCCCGCCGATCTGGGCAAAACTGCCGTCACCGTGGCGCATGGTGCGCACAAAGGGTGCAAGCCGGTCAAGGCTAACCTGGATCCAGGGCGGAAGATCTCCGTTTGTTTCAATTACGGCACTGCGCACAAGAGTAAGCAGCTGCATGGTGCGGATCGCATCTGAGGCGTTGCGGCTTGCGGGGCCGCCGTCGGGCAAAATGAAGCCCTTTATGGTGCGCTCCAGGATTTTAGAGCCCTTGGCAAACCAATGCCCGCCCCCCGGCAGCAAAAGCCCTGCTAACGTCAGTGCTGTTGCTGTATAAATTTCTGCGATGCCTGCGGGCACGTCGCTATGGGTGCGCATCAGATGCCGGATATGGCGCGCCATTGCGTGCAATATCTTTGAACGGGATACCATGTCGCCGGAAGACAAGATCAACGGCGCGTGTGCCAGCCAGTTAATCATGCGGCGCGCAAGTGTTTCTGGTTCCCAAACCTCGCGGCTCCAGTCTTCGCCTACAGGTAACCACCAGCCAATGATGGTTTCAGCCGCATCGCGGGCTTTGGTTTGGTCATTTGTCTGGGCTAAATCCTGAAGCCAGTGAAAGCTATGGGCGTAGCGCTGGAACGTTAGTGATGCTTTTTTCGTGTCCTGCCAAAAAGTCTCACTAAGCCTGACTTGTTCCCCGCTGTGCAGCATGTCGCCGCCAAAGATAGCTGACCCAAGCGTTGCATTGCCCGGAGCCGGGTCGTCCGGGCTTCCCAAAAGCTGAACCGGATGTCGGCCCTTGAGGCGATGACTATAAAGCTGGGTGCCATAACCCCATTCACGTAAACCGCGTATAAACCGTGTTAAAAATGTTGCGATTACATGGTGGTTTTTTTCCCGCCGAAGCGTGGTGCGCGAAAGCGGTGTATTGGCAGAAAAACCGGCGATTTTATCGAATGCCGCATTCATAGCAACGGACCCTTTATCGCTTTACCCGCGAAGCGCTTTGATGTTGGCAGCATATTGGCTCGGCCCACCTTTGAACGTGGCGCTGCCTGCCACCAGCAGGTCCGCCCCTGCCGACACAACTTGCCGCGCGGTTTCAACATTAACACCGCCGTCAACTTGCAGGTCAATGTCAAGACCAAGCATATCAATGCGCTTGCGGATGGCTTCCAGTTTTTTCAGTTGGCTGGTGATAAAATGCTGGCCACCAAAGCCGGGGTTTACCGACATAACCAAAATTAGATCAACCTCTTCATACAGATAATCAAGGCTGTTTTCAGAAGTGGAGGGGTTGAGCGAAATGCCTGCCTTCACGCCTTGGGCTTTGATCGCCTGCAAGGTTCGGTGCACGTGTGGCCCGGATTCCAGGTGCGCCGTGATAATATCAGCCCCCGCCGCCGCAAAAGCTTCGATATAAGGATCTACCGGTTGGATCATCAGATGCACGTCAAATATTTTGTCGCTATGGGGTTTGAGTGCCTTCACAACATCAGGGCCAATGGTGATGTTGGGTACAAAATGACCATCCATCACATCTATGTGGATATAGTCGGCACCAGCGGCATCAATCGCGCGCACTTCTTCGCCCAATTTCGCAAAATCAGCGGACAGGATGGACGGGGCTATTCGGGTTGGTTTCTGCATGGTGCACCCATACCAGCAAAGGCCCTGTGCTGCAAGGCATCGGACAAGTTTTAAGAATTACTGGTCTCTGTAAAAGCTGCCTCTATCCAGGCCCTCACCTGACGACCTCATAAGTATACTCTTGTGAGGGTTCGAGAGGGGATGTGGGTTGGGGTGCCTCTTCCGGAAACCTGTCTAAACCTTGGTGATGCGTGCCGCGTAAAAACCATCCATGCCGCCTTTGTTCGACAAAATTGAAGGCAGACATAAAAGATCACCCTCAGGCGTTAATAACTGCTCCAGCTCCCCAACCTCTTGTGGTTGAACAGGTAAGCGCTTTGCGTCTGCAGTGTGGGCAAGAAAGCTGGTGATTTGCTGCACGCCCTCTGCGGGTTCAAGCGAACAGACGCAGTAAACCAGTGTGCCGCCAACTGGCAGTAAAGTGAAAGCATGGTCAAGGATGTGGCCTTGAAGTGTAGCCAGCTTGGCTACATCTTCCGGTGTTTTGTTCCAGATAACATCAGGGTTGCGGCGCAGTGTACCAGTGGCGCTGCACGGCGCATCCAGAAGGATATGGTCAACCGGCGTATCCGGGGTAAACCGGCTGGCGTCGGCGGTGTGCATTTCTGCTTTCAAACCTGTGCGGCCGAGATTGTCAGCCAACCGGTTCAGCCTATTTTTTGATCGGTCTACGCTTGACACATGTGCGCCTCTGGCGGCGAGCTGCAGGGTTTTTCCGCCCGGTGCCGCGCACAGGTCCAGCACATGTTTGCCACTGATATCCCCAAACAGGGTCGCGGGGATTGCAGCGGCAAAATCTTGTACCCACCATACACCAAGGTCATAGCCTTCAAGCGCGCTTACATCACCTACGGCCCGTCGCAGTGTGCCTGTAGGCGTTATTTCAGCCGTTAGTTTGGTGGCCCATTCCCCAGCGTCAGCACCGGGGTTCAGGGAGATATCCAGCGGCGGCGTGCATTGCAAGGTTGTTGCAATCGCTGTGGCGGTTTTTTTACCGTAGGCCGTAGCCCAGCTATCAAAAAGCCATTTTGGTAAATCAAGTGCAGGCCGGGCATTCAATTTGGTGATCAATGTTTCCTGTTCGCGGCTGGCGCGGCGCAGCACTGCGTTCACCAACCCGGAAAAGCCACTTTCCTTGCCCGGCAGGTTTTTAATCAAGGTTACGCTTTCATTGACGGCCGCATAATCGGCTGTACGCATCAATAATATTTGCGCCAGGCCCGCAATGAGCGCAGCCTCTGTCCATGTGGCATTTCTGGGCAGGGCGGATTGCAGCAAACTACCAAGCACGGCTTTCAGGCTGCCACGGCGTCTGAGGCAAAGCATCACCAGATTAAGCACAAATGCCCTGTCGCGGGCTTCGAGCCCTGCGCTGCCGCAGATATCATCAAGCGCTACGTCAAAAGGCCGCTTTTTAAGCGTGACAGCCATGAGCGTGCGTACGGCTGCTTCGCGGGCCTTCAGGCCAGAGTGTGCTTCAGATTTTTTCATGGCCGCTACATACTGTGCCGACCACTATATGGAAAGCTAAAACTAAGGATCATCTTGCGCCGTGGGCTCTTTCCTGACTACTGTTTGGCGGCAAGGATATACGGAACGGATGCTGGAAGGCTTGAGGTCGCCGTTGGTCCAACGAATATATCGGGATAAAGTTATGGGCGTTTTCCAGCGTAGTTGGAGTGGGGTGCAACCCTATACAAAAAAGAATATTATCGCCACATTCGGTCTTGGTATGTCGGGCGGTTTCCCGTTGACCTTCGTGATTTCGCTTATGGGCCTTTGGTTATCCTATAGTGACGTTAGCAAAAGTGATGTTGGGCTTTTTGCTTTGATCACAACCTTCTATACATGGAAGTTCCTATGGTCCCCGGCCATTGATCGGCTGCCGCTTGGTTTTATCACCCGGATACTTGGCCAGCGACGCGGGTGGCTTTTTTTAATTCAGGTCCTGATGGCGATCGCGCTGATCGTGATTTCGCGCTTTGATCCCGCTAATCAGCTGTTTGAGGTTGCTGTCATTGCGGCAATTATCGCCTTTCTTTCTGCCAGTCAGGATATTGTTATCGATGCTTATCGTATTGAGATTATTGATGAAGATGAGCAGGGCCACAGCGCAGCAGCCTATGTTTATGGTTACAGGACAGCTAATTTTCTGGCAGCGATCATGGTTCTGGCCGTGGCGGAATATTATAGCTGGGCGACAGCAATCCTAACACTCCCCATCTTGCTTGTGCCAGGTGCGCTGGGGGCAATGTTGGCTGGGGAACCCACGAAAAGGAGAGATGAACAATATTTGCTGGCTGAAGACGTGTCGCATCACTATCAACCGTTCTTTTCGCGGTTACGGGAAGCCGTTTATTTACCCTTCAAAGAGTTTACGCGCAGACAAAACTGGGCGCTGGTTTTGCTGTTTGTTTTTCTCTTTAAGGCAGGCGACGCCGTAACGGCTATTATGACGGCTCCCTTGATGAAGGAAATGGCATTTACCCCGGGTGATTTGCTTTATGCTAACAAAACAGTTGGGTTTATTACCCTAATGTTGGGTGTGGGTCTGGGAGCGTTTCTCTATAAACAAATAGGCACGTTCAAAGCACTGTTTTTGACGGGTATTTTGATGATGCTGACAAATCTTGGTTTCGCCTGGCTGTGGATTGGTGATGCTGAGTTATGGCGGCTTGGTGTTACCATTGGCCTGGAGAATTTTGCTACTGGCCTGGGAACAACGGTGACGATTGCCTATTTTGCCAGTCTTTGTAACGTGAATTTCACCGCAACACAGTATGCGTTGATATCCTCATTAGGTAATCAGGCCCGCACAATATTAGGGGCACCAAGTGGGTTTGTTGCAGAGGCTGTAGGGTGGGTGGAATTTTTTATTTACGCCACATTACTGGCGTTGCCGGGTCTTTTGCTGCTGTTGGTTTTATGGAAAAAGAATATTGGTGCCGAAGAGGTCATCGCAGAAAGTGCATCTGATCCGGAAAATGTGAATAGCTAGACAGACTTGTGGTGTCATAATCGTGTCACATCCGTATAATAATCAAATGCATAAGCGAAAACTACGGAATTGCCGAGATGAGAAAATACGCTGCGATACGCCCCAGAGTTGCCGCCGCACAAGCCATGGCGGGTGCCCGGTCTTATGTCCAACAGGGTAGCCTGGAAGTTCGTCTTGCCCGGTCGTTTAAAGAAATAAAAGCCGCGCAGAAACTCAGATACCGGATTTTTTACGGCGAAATGGATGCCAAACCCGGCTGGATGATGAAAGTTAGCCAGCGCGATATTGACCCTTATGATGCTGTGTGTGACCATCTGCTGGTGATTGACCATGACAGACCAAAAGCAAAGCGTGTTGTGGGCACTTACCGGTTGTTGCGACAGGAAATTGCCGAGGCTCACGGCGGTTTTTATTCAGCGGGTGAGTTTGATCTCTCGCCTTTGATGAGTGATAGCTTTAAAAAACAGATGGGCGAAGGTCGTCAGCTTCTGGAGCTTGGTCGCAGCTGTGTACATAAAGACTACCGCGCCACATCAACGATCAACATGCTGTGGAAAGGTATCGCCGAATATCTGAAAGAGCATAATATCGCCTATATGTTCGGCTGCGCCAGCTTTGAAGGCACGGACCCGGCTGAGTTTAAGGAAGCGCTCGCTTATCTATACCACAACCATCTGGTTGCCGAAGATTTTAAGGTTAAGGCCCTTGATGACCTTTATGTTGGTATGAATGAAATTTCAACAGATGTACTGGATGTTCGTAGTGCACGCCGCGCGTTGCCGCCGCTGGTGAAAGGTTATTTACGCATTGGTTGTTTTATCGGCGAAGGCGCTGTTGTGGACACGCAGTTCGGCACCACTGACGTGTTTATCCTGTTGCCGGTTGAGCGTATTGCTAAGCGTTATTCCAAACATTATGAGCTAAAAACCGAAGCCAATGACGCTCCGCAAGCTGCTGCTGCGGCCCAGTAATAGTGTAAGATGGGCGCCTTTTATTTTCTGAAAACCAGGGAGAAATTATTGGCGGGCATAGCGGTGATTTCTGGTGCGTTGAGGCCCGCTTTGACGGCCAGTTCAATAACGGCCTCCATATCTCTGACACCCCAGCTGGTATCACGTGACTTCAGGGAAGCGTCGAACTCGGCGTTTGAAACTGCTGTGTGTTCACCGCCTTGTTTATAGGGGCCATAAAGATACAATAAGCCGCCTTTAGGCAGCGCGGCCCCCGCTTTGGTGATCAGGGCCTCGGCCACCTGCCACGGCGAGATGTGAATAAGATTGAACGCCAGTACCGCTGAAAGCCGCGCGGGCAAGATGAATTCGTCAAAGTCACGCTCCCTTATATTGAAGACGCGGGCGGGCAGGATATTGTCAGCCAGTACTTCACGCCGCCATGCATTTATGCTGGCAAGATGATGATTTTCTATATCGCTTGGCTGCCACAGGTGGCCCGTAAGCTTTGGAGCCATAAAAGCCGCATGCTCACCAGTGCCACTGGCGACCTCAAAAAGTGTACCGGCGGGCGGCTGTGCTGATTGTAGTACGTCGAATATTGCTTTGCGATTGCGCGCAGTGGCGGGGGCGTGTAGCCGTTCCCCCCGGCCTTGAGGGTCAAAAAACCGGGCCACCGCCTTAGCGCTTTCGCAGTCGGGAAAATAGGAAAATGGGGACAACAATTGTTGCACCCAACAGCATATATTTGAGCCCCGACCCGGCAAACCAGTTCCAAATTGACGCAATTTTATTCGCAATCCAGCCGAAAATATCACCTGTGCTCCACTCAAGCCAATATAGGAGCGCCCCAACAACAATGCTCCAGATCACAAGCTTGATGATAGTGGGTAGATCGAGGTCTAACTTTGACATTGGGGCCCTCCCGCTGGCCGTGAATATTCTTCGTAAATGCGCCGGATCATGCGTTACCGCCCACCGTCTGAATGATCATTGTTATAACCATTAGGCAATATCATTGTCAGGCAGGTTTGCAAATCCATATTGGTGCCCTTGCGTGTGCGGGCATACATGTCTGTGGCGCTGAAGTGAGCATCTTCATGGGGTTCAAAAAAGATGATCTCAAAAACACAGTTCGGGGTTTCAAACATCATCACCTGCACACTGTTGTCGCGGCGCACCAGCGAAGGTTCCCCCATTAGGCCTTGTACGTCTTTGGGGCTAAGTCCTGTTAATCGTTCAGGCTCTGCTGCGGGCGGCAAGACAATTTCTTCCTCCACGGGTAGTGGTACGGCACTGGCAACCACAGGCGGCTCCTGCACAATGACCACAGGGTCTGGTTGCTGGCTTGAGACAGCAGCTTCATTGTCTGTTGTTCCTGTGCAAGCCGCGAGAACAAAAAGGGGGACCACCATCAGAAGCCGCATCAGCTGTCTCTCCCTCTGCCGGTCTCATCCTGCACATGATGGAAAACATGTGTCATCACTGCAGCGCCGACGATGGGGGCTAATATATTAAGGAAAGGCACGACAAACATGCCAGCAATCAACGCCCCGGCAAAAAATATTTTGCTGCCGTGCTGGACCCTAAACCGCCCCATCTCGACACGGTCCATATGACGGATGGCCACCATTTCAAAATATTCGCGGCCCAGCAAAAAGCCGTTGATTGCAACAAACAAAAGGATGGCGCCAAAGCCACCAAGGAATAAAAGGATGATGTAAGGAATGAGCGCAACCAGATTGATCGCCACCATCAAAAGAGTAAGTTTGGCGGCGCTGCCGATAATATCCCCAACGGGGACTTTGCGTGTTGCGAGCCTGTTTGGGTAATATTCTTCTTCAACGGCTCCGGCGATTTGGTCTGTCATCAACCCCATAACCAGCGTTACAACGCCAGGAAACAAAATATAGGACCCAATGCTGACAACAACCCAGAAGCCAGCTGATGATAACCAGTCGCCAAGTTGATCTATCCAGTCCCACCCCACAGTGATGGTTTCCGGCCAATAATATTTTAGCCCGAAGGTCAGGACCGCGAGCGTTGCCGCAGCAGCGATCACGGCGGTTAAAAAAACGCTGCGGAACTTTGGGTGCAGCAACTGCTGCCAGGTTCTGTTGATGGCTATACCGATCATGGCTTGGTCCTCGCTACTTTATTGTTTTTTTGGCCATATTGCTAAAGATAGGTTGAACAGGTTGCGCTTGCAATCCCGCATTGCTTTCTTATGGTGCGCATTGGGGCTTATTCACATTATTTTTGCGAAAGACAAACATATGGCGGCTGGTACACAGGTTCTTTGCATGGGCAACGCGATTGTTGATATCATTGCCCGCGTCGATGATGATTTTTTGACCAAACACGAACGGGTAAAGGCGTCGATGATGCTGGTGGATGCAGAAACATCTGCCCGCATATATGCCGATATGCCGCCTGCAATTGAGCGTTCCGGCGGGTCTGCGGGTAATACGGCGGCTGGTATTGCGTCTTTTGGTGGTCGTGCTGCTTATATAGGCAAGGTTCATGATGACCAGCTGGGGATGGTGTTTACCCATGATATTCGTGCGGCAGGGGTTTCGTTCGAAACACCAAAATCCAGCGACGGCGCGCCCACAGCAACCAGCATGATTTTGGTAACACCGGACGCGCAGCGCACCATGAATACTTTCCTTGGTGCTTGCGTTGAACTAACGCCTGAGGATGTGCACTCTGCTGTTATTGCAGATGCCGAGGTTCTTTATGTGGAAGGATACCTGTGGGATTCGCCTTCGATGAAGGCTGCAGTACTGAAAGCTTTTGAGTTGGCGCACAGTGCGGGGCGTCTGGTTTCCCTTTCGCTTTCAGATAGCTTCTGCGTTGACAGGTTTCGGGATGAATTTGTTGACCTGGTTGAAAATCAGGTGGACATACTGTTTGCGAACGAGGCCGAGATTAAATCATTGTATCAGGTGGATACATTTGAAGAAGCGGCTGCCCGCCTGAAGCCCCATGTGAAGATAGCGGCGCTGACACGTAGCGAAAAAGGTTCGCTGGTTCTTTCTAAAAACGAGACGGTTGAAGTGGCGGCATTCCCTGTTGAGGTTGTAGATACGACCGGCGCAGGTGATTTGTACGCAGCAGGGTTTTTGTTTGGTTACACCAATGGTCGCTCGTTGGAAGAGTGCGCTAAACTTGGCGGGCTTGCAGCAGCAGAAGTGATTTCGCAACTGGGCGCACGACCAGAAATCTCTTTGGCAGACTTGGCTGCAGACAAATTGGGGCTCTGATGGATGGGTGTTTCAGGCAGTTTCTTTGTACAAAAGTATCAACCTGGGCACGGATATAAACATTCATCGTGTCTCATACGGATGTCGGTTTGTCGCGTTTTTATTGCGCATTGGTCTGTGTAAGATAACACTGAGTATTGGTTCAAATGCCGTATGTCCGGTTAAAAACAGGCTCGGCACATAAATTTTAATAGAGCAGAGAAGTTTACGAAGGTTAAGAGGCGTCAATGTCAGCCACAGGGCAAAATAAAGTTAAACATAAGACACAGGCATCAGGGGAAACGGCCCTTAAAAATGTTGGGTTGTTTTTGGTGCTGTTGGTGGCGTTTTCTGCCGTTGGGTATTATCTGGCGATTGAGATAGGCCTCAAGCGGTATTATCTGGCGACGCTTATGTGGGCGCCAGGCCTTGCGGCGCTTTTAACCTGCAAGCTCCGCAGCATTGACCTGAAAATACTAGGCTGGGGCTGGGGCGATAGCCGCTGGCAATGGTGTGCGTATTTGCTTCCTGTAGCATACGGACTTGTGGCTTACGGCATCATTTGGGGCGTTGGTTTTGGCGGTGCTATTGATCCCCATTATATGGACAAAGCTGGCGAATTTCTTGGGCTTTCTGGATGGTCAGATACTGCCGTACTTATTTTTGTGCTGGTGATGTTTGGTGTTGTTGGTATGATTTGGCGCATTGGGGCATCGCTAGGCGAGGAAATTGGCTGGCGCGGGTTTTTAACGCCGCAGCTGATGCGTCGTTTTTCCTTCCCTGTAACATCGCTTATCGTTGGTCTTATCTGGGCAGCCTGGCATGCCCCCCTTATCTTTTTTACCAGCTATAACGCTGGCCCTTACGACCTCAACATACAGATGCTTAATTTCACAATTCTGACGGTGGGGCTTTCTTTTATCCTGACCTATTTGCGGCTCAAGTCTGGTTCGGTTTGGACAGCGGTTATTCTGCATGCCTCCCACAATGCTTTTGTGCTTGCGATTTTTGGTGAAATGACCCTTGAGTATGAAGATACACACAAATATGCAGGCGAATTTGGTTTTATTCTGCCTGCCACGGTGGCTTTGCTGGGTGGCTATTTTTGGTACAAAGCAAAAAAAGAAGGCCTTTTGAGGCCGCAAGGCACGGATCAACCTCTTGAAGAATCACTGTGACAGATAAAAAAACAACAGGTACGGCGGCAAAAAAGCCTGTTGAAAAAGATACTGAGAAGACCCTGAAACCCAAATCACGGGTTAAAGAATTTGGAGGCCGTGACGGGCTGGAACCCACCCGCTATGGAGACTGGGAAAACAAGGGTATCATTTCGGACTTTTGAAAGCGCTCAGGTAGGGTATGGGCGGCTTACCCTTTGTAAAGATTTTGGCTTGTTGGCTTTTTAATATGATCAAGCCTGTTCGATGCGTTTTATCCTGGCACGCACCAATAGTTCGCGAAACTCCAGCAAAGCTTGTTCCGCAGCTTCACGCTCCAGACCAGCGATCAAACCATCGGTGAAACCGTCCTGTTTCATATATAAACGCACCTGTTGCTCTGCTTGCTCACGGCAGGCCCCGTCGGTGAAATAATTATCGGCGATCATCATCAGAATTTTTGACGCCTTCTCCTGCAGACTGATATCAAGCTTGTGCAGCTTTTTCAGGATTTGTGTATTGTCCATGATCGTGCGGCAAAAGCTATCCAACTTTTCGGCGATCTGACGACGATGCATCTCTGTTAAGTCGGCGACAGCCACTTTCTGTTGCAGCATGACCAGTTCGTTCATTCTTACAACGGGCTGATTATCCAGCCCCATATAGATGGTTTCATATTCTGGCCGGGATAAGATCGGCAGAATAAAATTGGCAACAACACGTTTGTTTGACATGCCAATCGTAACAGCTTCCAGGTCAAGAAGCGCGTGGATTTGCTCAATAGGGCTTTCGATACCAAGGATCAGATCGCTAATTGATGTGCTGTTGATCAGGCGTCCAGCACGGGCCACGAGCTCTTCCGTGATGGCATCAAGCGCATGAATGTCACCTTGCAGGTTTTCAATGATACTTTGCATATCTCTGAGCGCTGTTAGCTGGGCGATCAGGCCATCATCACGCACAGGCTTAGAGGAAGATATTTCTGCTTTCAGTCGGTTAAACAGGATCCGTGCGGTCACGGGCAGAAGCCCTTCGGCCAGAAACCCATTGAGACGCAATGCTTCATCTGTAAAATTAAAGGACCAGCTATCTCCGACCAGGTCACTTAGCCGCCCGGCCTGGATATGGGCGATCTCGGTCATGAAGGCTCCGCGATCTTCTTTTTCACCCAGCAAACTATCAAGAACCGAAGAATGCATGAGGAATTCCGAGATCATTTGATCGAGAATTTCTATCACCCATTTGGGTCTGCTGTTTGACAGAAAAACCGCGATACGCCCAAATTTGTCGCTCAGGGTGATCGCGGGCCGAACATATTCAACCATCGCAGACATCAACAGAAATCGTTTGTTAGATTTTTTTTCCAGCGATTCAATAACAGGTTTCAGTCGCCCCATTTCCAGTGATGGCACATGGCTTTGGTTGTTTTTCATAATATCTACAGAGGCATCAATGACTTTATAGATTTTACGCATACGCTCCTGGATGGAGCCTTCTTCATTTTCAAAGGAAACGGCTGTGCGTTGAACCGCGTTTTGCAGCTTGGTACCAAAATTATATAATTTATAATAATGGTCGAGATTATACAGCAGTTCGGTAGGTGTGATCCGCCAGTCTTTGAGCGTATTGCCTAACAGGTCCCATATTGAGCGACGGCCATCAGGGGTATAAAGGTCATCAGGGGTTAGACAGGGTGTGATTGTGCCGGTTTCATCATATTTTGATTTTTTACCGCTGGACCCGCGCGAAAAAATCTCAACGGACTGAAAATCATGATTTGATTTATCATAACTTTCTTTGAGAATCCGAATGCCGGTATAGCGTTTACTACCCCATAGCGTATCGGCTTTTTTTGTTGCCGCTTGCCGATTCTCAATAACATCAAGGATTGTCCAACTGGTGCCTAGGCGCCCAAGAATTTCATAATGGACCTTTACGCCAAAGCTCACACGCTACTCCTATCTTACACCGCGTCTCCAATTATTGATTGTATCGTTTACTAAATTGTTGAGGCAGTCAATATCCTGTCGCCATGCATGGCCAAAACGGGGGTCATCACTGGCTGGTCGGCGGTGCTCGTCAAGATAGTCAAGCTGCACCCGCATGGGACAGGAAACACCTTCCCCCGCCACAATACATTCCCTGTTTCGAAGGGTTGGCAGGGCTGCCAGAAAATTCTCGGCACCGTCCGGCATGGTATCTGCAACAAATTGCCGGTCACGGCCATTGTTGAGACGCATGGACACTATAGTGCCGCACTGGCTCAGGACAGCTTCTGAAATGTCGGAAGGCCGCTGGGATACCAGTCCCAGTGAAACGCCGTATTTCCGGCCTTCTTTGGCAATGCGTTCCAAGGATTTGCGTGCGGACTGGATACCGGTTTCCAGCGATGCATTGGGCACATAACGGTGTGCTTCCTCGCAGACCAGCAGGATAGGTGTGGCGCCTGCGTGCCGCCGGCTCCACATGGCAAAATCAAAAACAAGGCGGCTTAACAAAGAAACCACAACATCAACAATTTCAGAAGGAACGCCTGATAGGTCCAGTGTTGAAATAGGCCTGCCTTCAACAGGAAAGCGCAACAGTTTGGAAACAAGCTCGGTGAGAGTATCCTGAACCATCATGCCCGAAAACATGAAGGAAAAGCGACGATCATTTCTAAGCTCTTCAATCTTGTTTTTTAGCTTGAGAAAGGGCCGTGAGGCATCGGCTTTGTCAAGTCGACCCAATTCGCTGTCTATGGCATGGATAAGATCAGTAAGCTTGTAGGGGATGGGCGTATCAACAGTGAGCCGCGACAATGAATATTGCGGCCCCGCCTTTTTGCGCGCATCAAATAATGAACGCTTGAGGATATCTACTTCTGCCTCGCGCCCGGCGGTATCGCGGCCAACAAATAATTCAACATGTTCCTCAAAATTCATGAGCCAGTAGGGCAGTGCCAGGTCGTCGGTTGAGACATGTACACCGTTTGAGGAAAACGCACTGGCATATTCATTGTGGGGGTCGAGGATCACAATATGGGCGTTTGGATGTGCCTCAACCAGTCGGTGGATCAGGAGCGCGACAGTGCTGGATTTTCCAGTGCCTGTGCTGCCAAGAACAGCAAAATGTTTGGAGAGCAATGTCTCCGCCTTTAAAGCCGCAGGCACATCATCGCCTGGGAAAACAGTGCCAATACGGATCGTATCATCTGCCTTGGGTGAAAAAATAACTTCCAAATCCTGTGCCGTGGCCTTGAGCACAGGGCAGCCCGGTAAGGGAAACATTTTTACGCCGCGTGTAAACCCGCCGGGCCCATGTTCACCCAGCACATCCATCAATACCGAAAAACTATGTGCGCCCCTTTCCTGCTGGTTAACGTCGCGTACAACAGCAAAAACAAAGTTGTCCTCTACCGGGGCTTTTAAAACTGTGCCCAGACGGAACAAGCTGTTCTTGCCGGTATCCTCGGTGGTTGCCGATTTTTCCACATTCAGCCGAATTGTGGAGGGGGTCACATCGGTGACATGTCCCACAAGAACGGGTGCAGCAGATACGCTTGCTGCTGCGGAGAAACGCGATGGAAGAGGCATAATAGCCGCCTTTGCCTGAGAGAGTTTTATATTTTCTTCAGCCTGCGCTCCGAACATTAACAAGTTCTTAAAGTGCTAATTAGACTAAAATCCAACATAGAGGCGTGGGTGGCATCTACCCTTTAAGAAGGCCTTCTTCTTTGAGGTAGGCGATGCTTTCATCGATGGTTTCTTCAAGGGGTACCATGCGGTAGTTAAGTTCGCGCACGGCTTTATCGCTTCGGGCGTCCAGCTTTTCGCTGGAGAAATACGCCTCTTCAACCGTAATCATTGGTCGTTTGCCGGTAAGGGCAGAAACCAGACCCAATATTCGGGCAAAGACCTTAAGAATGAAGGTTGGCATTGGTTTTTTGGGTGGAGGCATGCCAATTTTCTTTGCAGCAATGCTTAGAAATTCATGAATGCTGGCTTTTGGGCCGCCAAGAATATAATTTTCGCCAGCTTTACCGTGGTGATAGGCTGCCAGTGTGCCTTCTGCGACCGCGCGGCCATTGGCAAAGTTCCCGACACCTGCCGGAATGCCAGGAAGCTGACCATCCGCCATCATCTGGATCAGCCGGGCCCAATTGTGGCTGTCATACCGACCAACAATATGGCTGGGGTTGACAATCACAGCATCCAGGCCGCGCTCAACAGCCTCTTTCACCTTGCGCTCGGCGTATGATTTGGTGCGCGCATAACTGATCCAGCTTTCTGCCCCTTTGCGCGGTGTTTCTTCAGTGATTGCTCCGTGGTGTTCACCAAAGACAGAAACAGTTGATACATGGACCATGCGCTTCACGTCTTTGTCCAGTATCGTTTGCAACAGCGCTGCCGTGCCGTCGATATTTATGCTTGCCTGGCGCGCGGCCTCTTTGCCCCAGGTGCTGGTATCTGCGGCCGCATGAAAAACACAGTCAACTTTGGCAGGCATGGCTTTTTTGATTGTATTGGGTTGAGCCAAATCCCCTTTGACCAGCAACACCTTAGGGTCAAGGGCCTTGGCTGCTGCTTCTGGGCTGCGAACCATCGCTGTGATTGACCAGCCAGCCTCAAGCAGCACATCAATCAGATGGCGCCCTAAAAACCCGGTTGCGCCTGTCACAAATGCAGTGGGCATAGAAAGCTCCTGTTCAATCTTGGCGAATTGCTGTGTTCAGCGAACGGTGAACCGGGATAGTGGCTGTTTCGCATAGACCACAACAGCCTGACTATGTCCAGCGCATAGGCGTTTGGTAAACATTGATGACCCTACTGGCCAATGATATGGGCAGCGGTATCGCGGCGATGTGGTGCTTTTCTGTGTTCAATCAGATAGAGGCCCTGCCATGTGCCCAGCCGCAGCGCCCCGCCCAGAACCGGGATAGTGAGCGATACATTGGTCAGCGCGGCTTTAATATGGGCAGGCATGTCATCTGGTCCTTCCGCTGTGTGCCGGTATAGTCCGGGGTCGCTTGGGGCAAGGCGATCCAAGGCATCTATCAGGTCGGGCTGCACATTCGGGTCGGCATTTTCCTGTATGGTCAGGGACGCGCTGGTATGTTGCACCATGAGGGTCAGCAAGCCGTTTTGAATACCGGTTTCGTGGACCCACGCTTGTACGTTGTGGGTCATTTCATACATACCAATGCCTTTCGTCTGGACAGAGAATGTATGCTGGGCCTGCCGCATGTCAGCGGATGGTGATCTGGCGGCTGATATCCTGTGGTTCCGGGCGCACCAAATCAATATGCAAAAGCCCATTTTCCATATGGGCGTCCTGCACCTCCATACCGTCCGCAAGCACAAATTTTCGGACAAATTGGCGCGCAGCAATGCCCCGGTAGAGAAAAGATTTCTCTTCGCTGCCCTCTTGCTGTTTGCCGCGAATGATCAGCTGGTTGGCTTCCAGCGAAATGGAAAGGTCTGAGCGAAAAAAGCCAGCCACAGCCACGGAAATGCGGATGGTCACATCGTCCAGTTGTTCGATATTATAGGGTGGGTAACCTTCACCGGCGTTTTTTGCGACATTGTCCAGAAGCTGTTCCAGCTGGTCAAACCCCAGCAAAAATGGACTATTGAAAGCAGACATACGCGGCATTGTGTTCCCCTCATTGAGCGAATTCAGACAAGCCCAACATTATGCGGCCGGTCATGCATGCCGAAGAAAGCCCCTTATGGGCACCGTCCGCAGCCTGAATACATAGTGTGGGGTGAAGCGGCCTTCGCTTCAAGGGGTATCAGGATAGCAATCGGGTTTAATGCGCCAAATATTTGCAAAACCCAAAGGGGCATACCATTTTGCTGCCCAGCTTATTGTTTTCACGGGGCCGCTTCCCTTAACGAGCCTCGACCCTAGATGCCGCTGTCAGGACTGTATCGCTTTTGTCGCGTTTTACACGTTTGCTTTTAGAAAGCTGTCCCTCGGTTTGCTCTGGAGGTCTGATCCAGCAGCTGGTTCCGCGCGCCTGCAATGCCGCGCACAATTCCTTGGCATGGGCAAAGGATTTCAGCGGGCCGGCATTTAGCCGGAAATAAAAACCACTTGGTTCATTGTCCTTGTCACCGAAATCGACCTCGGAACGGCGCGGAGGAATATCTTCCAGCAAATCACCGCTCTGACGGTAAAGAATTGTCCAGCCGCGCATCAGGTTTTTGAGTGTGCGGTAAGCACCGATCTGCAAAGCCCAGCCCTCTGGTTCGACAAGAGGGGGGATTTCGGTCAATACATAGTCTGCCCGAGAGGCAGGCTCTGCTTTTGGTTGCGGTTTCACTGCGGGTGCCTGTGCCACGATTACAGGGGTAGTCTTTTTGGCCATTTGCGGGGCAGAGGTGATTCGTTTTGCCGCTTCTTGCCGCCCTTCAGTGTCCTGTAGATCAAGGTTTGCCAGCTCTGACCGTGTCCATTCAGGATTGACCGTTCCCGTGACCAGTGCCTGCATACGCTGTGCCGGCTGCAGGCTCGCCAGCGAGCGATAAAAGGTGAATGTATCGTTTGTGGTTGCTATATCCAGATCAAGGCGGGCGATTCGGTGGGCTTCGTCTTCGCGGCCACTCAGCAAATAGGCCATGGCCAGATTTTGCCGGTCACGGCTGGTACCCCGGCCTGTTTGCATTACAGGCTCCAATATACGAACAGCCGCTTCGGCGCGGCCTGTAGCTGCCAAGACCAGAGCCTTATTCGAAAGTGTTAGTGTATCCGTACCAGCCTGAAAGGCTGCAATTGCTTCGCCAGTGCGCCCCAGGGCGGCAAGGGAAATTGCTGTGCCGGATTTTACACGGGCGTCATCGCCCATTGATCCCGCTGCGGAATTAAAAGCGGCCAGGGCCTCTTCAAATCGCCCCTGTGCCAACATGGTTTTGCCGAGACTGTACCAGACCGGGCCATCTGCCTGTCCGCGTTCAACAAGAAGGGTTAATATCTGGTTGGCCTCATCCACCCCGCCTTGTGCCAGCAGGCTGGCCGCGAGTGCACTGAGCGCTGCCGGGTCCCCGCTTCGAGCCCCCAAATGCCGGTAAATAGGGATTGCGGCTTCATGATCACCGTTTAACGCCAGCTCATCTGCGATTCGTTTGAGTTCGCTATTTCCTGCGGACTGGGACTGTGCCGCACTGGTCAGTGTCGACGGCGCACTGGAAGTGCCGTAGGAACATGCGGAAAGGAAAAGGACACTTGCCCCCACCAAGGTTGGCCTGATGTATTGTTTTGTTTTCATATCCCACTCACAAAGGGTTGGGTTGCCTGTTTGTTTATTTTGTTCAACACTAAGCACGAGAGGTGAAAGAAGCTTTAAGCTGTGGTTAGGCTTTTAACCGTATTTGAGGTAAATTTTATGGAAGTGGCCAAGCTAGGGTCAGAGCTCTAACGGAGGGGAGGCAGATATGATCAAACGTTCAGCAATTTTTTCGCTTTCGCTTTTCCTGTTGGTGGTGGCCGTGCCCGGGGTTGCAACAGGAACTGTGGCACAGGAAACGGATGGCGAACGTCAACTTGATGCTCAAAATAACTCACAGTCGACCGAAGAATCTGCGGTTGAAGCAGCGTTGGAGATGGTGCGTAACAATAATATAGAACGCGGCGTTATTGCCTTGCAGCGGCTTGGTGGTCAGGGAAACGCCGACGCTCTTTTCCATCTCGGTGAATTTTACCGGCTGGGTATTGGTCATGAAAAAACAAATGATGTGGCCGCTATGTATTATCGGCTGGCATCAACGCTGGGTCATGAGCGTGCATCCTTGTCCCTTGCCAACCTGTTGTTCTTTGACGGGGACGGCAGCGAAAAAAGCTACGGCGAAGCTTTGGGTTTGTGGCAGACCTTGGCGCTCGATGGTGATCTTGAAAGTATCTATATGCTGGGCATGATTTACTGGAACGGTGAAGCCGGGGTGGCACAAGATCCGGTACGCGGCTATGGCCTGGTGTGGCGTGCAGCTCTGGAAGGGTATAAAGACGCTGAACAAAATGAAATGACGATGCGCTCGCTTTTGAATAACGAAGCACGAGAAACTGCGATGGCGTATGGCAACGGGCTTGATGTCAGGGGGTTTAGCTCGGAGCCGCTGGCGTTGGAGTTGGTTACAGGCAGTGAAGCTGAAACGTCTTCAGATGTTACACAGGAGGATATTACAGAGGGAGAAACCATAAAGGGGGAAAGCACAGAGGGGAATGCTGTTCCCGCATCAGCCGCTGAAAATGTTGAACCGGAAGAAGACCCCGTAGAACCTGTAAGCAAGCCGGAAGACTGGAGCAAGGTTTGGCGGCTTGAGGTTGGTTTTGCCATGTCGGAATTTGAGCTAAGGCGGTTGAAAATTGTTATTACTACAAAACAACAAAGCACGATTGCCGGTTTGCATAGCGATATTGTTCCATCCCGAAACCGGCCCGGATTATACAGGCTGATTTTTGGCCCGATGAAATCCATGCCCGCCGCCGTTAGCACATGCGTAGCTCTGAAACGCGCAGGACACGACTGTAGCGCCAAGCCGCCAGAATGAAGCGTCGGCTTTACTATTAAGCCGGGCCGTGCATTAAAAAGAGGAAGTTTGGTGGAGCCGAACGGGATCGAACCGTCGACCTCTACACTGCCAGTGTAGCGCTCTCCCAGCTGAGCTACGGCCCCACATTACAAGGAAAAATCTTGGAACGGCGCGGAATATAAAAGCAGCAGCTTGTCCGCGCAAGTGAAAACTGCTGCTTATTTCAGATCGTGAAAAAGCCGGCAATCCACTCGACTGCCGGGTCGTCTAATCTTACGATTCTTCGCCAGTTGCCAGTTTAGTATCAACCATGCCGGATACTTCGTCATCATCGTCGTCGTCAAGGCTGACATTATCAGCAGCTTCGGCGTCCAGATCCAGATCATCGTCATCATCCGCGACGGCATCCTTATCTGTTTCTTTTTTTTCATCTTCAGCTTTTTCGGGTTTTACCACAGCTGCAATGGGTTGTTTGGTTTTCAAAATTGGCTCGGGCCGAAAATCTACGCCGCAGCCTATGCAGACAACGGGATCATCATTGCCCAGATCATAAAAGCGCTCGCCGCATTTTGGGCAAGTCTGCTTTGTACCCCATTCGGGTTTTACCACGTGTCTCTCCTTGATATCCAACGTACTTTAACGCTAAGAATTGGCGCATCCATTGCCACGATCACGCGCGCCTGTCAAAGCATTCCTGCTGTGTCGGCTTTTAATACGGAAACAACATTGTGACAAACCTTGTAACATACCCAAATGCCCCACTTTTAGGGACAGTCACCGTGCCGGGGGACAAATCCATATCGCATCGGTCGCTAATGCTGGGGGCGTTGGCGGTTGGCGAAAGCCGAATCGCTGGCCTGCTGGAGGGCGAAGATGTGCTTGCAACAGCCACTGCAATGCGGGCTATGGGCGCAAAAATTGAACACCTTGCCTCCGGCGAGTGGCAGGTTTTTGGCGTTGGTGTGGGCGGTTTAATGCCGCCGGACGATATCATTGATATGGGAAATTCCGGCACCTCAACACGGCTGCTGATGGGTTTGATCGCCAGTCATGATATCACCGTGGTTATGACGGGGGATGCTAGTTTGCGCAGCCGCCCGATGGCGCGCGTGATCACTCCCCTTCGGGAAGTGGGAGCCATCTTTCAGGCGCGGGACAAGCAATATTTGCCCGTTACCGTCACAGGAAGCGCGCTGCCAATGCCGCTTGATTATACGCCGCCCATGGCCAGTGCGCAGGTAAAGTCTGCGGTTTTGCTTGCCGGGCTCAATACAGCGGGCATTACCCGTGTGCACGAACGCATACCCACTCGGGACCATACCGAGCGCATGCTCCGGGCCATGGGTGCCGATATCACTGTTGAAGAGCAAGACGGCGAACGAATTGTCAGTCTGGTTGGCCAGCCTGAGTTAAAACCGCTTACGCTCACGGTGCCCGGTGATATTTCATCGGCTGCTTTTTTACTGGTTGCGGCGAGCATTATTCCTGGGTCGGACGTGTTGCTTGAAAGTGTGGGCGTCAACCCGCTGCGCACTGGTATAATATATGCCCTGAAAGCAATGGGCGCGGATATTCAGCTTGTGAATGAGCGCGACCTTGCGGGCGAACCTGTTGCGGACCTACGGGTCAAAGGCAGCCGGCTGCACGGTGTGACATCGCTGCCTGTTGACCCTTCGACCATGATTGATGAATTCCCCGTATTGTTTGTGGCGGCGGCCACGGCTGAGGGCATCAGTCGCTTTGACGGTTTGGGTGAGCTCAGGGTCAAGGAAAGTGACCGGCTGTTGGCCATGGCCGTAGGCCTGAAGGCAAATGGTGTGGAACTTCAGGAATTTGAGGATGGTCTTGAGATTGTGGGCCAGGGAGGCAAAGTACCGGGTGGCGGCGGCGTGCAGACATGTCTTGATCACCGCATTGCAATGAGCTTTGCAGTCCTGGGCCAAATGGCGAAAGCCCCCATCACCCTTGACGACGCCAGCCCGATCCAAACCAGTTTTCCGGCGTTTGTTGAGCTGTTGAACGGTTTGGGCGCAGGGCTGAAAATTACCGACTGAACAAACTGGCCTGATTGACCAGTCTTTATCAGTTGACCAGTTTTTGTCAGTTGATCAGTCTTGGCCAGGGTTTTCAGTGTTTGAGGCTTCGGTTGCACCCTCTTCAGGGAACTGCGCAAAAGTAATAAGGTGCCCGCCGGGCTCGCGGTAGCCGATTTCATCGGCACCGTAAAAAGTTTTGCGGCGTGCTATTGTCACCTCGTAGCCCTCAAGCGCCGCAGCAATGGCGGCAATATCCTTGACCACAATATAGACCGCCGCTGGCGCATCCTTTTGAATAGCGTCAAAACCGTCCGAATCGTCCGCAATGCTGGTATAGGTCTGATACATCAGCTGGGTATCGCCGTGGGTCAAAATGACAAACCCGATATGATCGCCTTCCGGCACTTGCACGTCACTTTTGAAACCGAGCTTGTCAAAAAAAGCGATGGAAGGCTCGATACGGTCCACCGGAAGTACCGCTGTAATTGATTGAACGTGCATGGGCTTTTCTCCAGAATTCAACGCATATATAGAACCCGCGTAAAAAATCACGAGAGCTGCTAACAAAACCGCTTTCCAACAGCATTTCAGTGTAAAATGTTCCTCATTTGTTCCTTGATATCATGGCAGGTTTTCAAAGTCCAGCACCGGTTTTATCTGGCACAAATGGGCGCATTTCTATAAGCAAAAGTCATCATAGATGCGGGAAGGCTGTTATGAGAAATGATGCGGCGAAATCACGGGAGCATGCTTTGGGCGAAGATTTGATTGTTCCAAGCAAAATCTCACATGAATTTGATGAAGTGATCGTCGGCGCAGTGCGTCAGGAAGCATATAATTTTCTGGTGTATGAATTTGTGACCGAGCAGGGTTTTATGTGGGCCAGAAGCTACCTTGATACGATTTCAAGTGTTTCAATCTTTGGTCCGTTCGTTTCAGCTGACGACCGAAGTGAAATTGACGCTCCCGAGTTATACGCAGGTGTTTTAGCCTATTTTAGACCTAGGTTTTCAAGGATCGAACGGCTGGGTGAAAGGGGCTATGAAATTGTTTGGCAAGGTGATTCGTTGTGATTGTTGCAATAGACGGCCCGGCTGCTGCGGGCAAAGGCACGTTGGCCCGGCGTCTGGCGGATAAATTTGATTTTGCTTATCTGGATACAGGGATGCTTTATCGTGCGGTGGCACTGATACTGATAAAAGCTGACATTGACCCTCATGATGAAGCCGCAGCCGTAAACGCCTCTGAAACCCTTGATTTTAGTATTACGAACGACCCGATGTTGCGTGTCGAGGGTACAGGGAATGCAGCATCCATTGTGGCCGCAATGCCAGAAGTGCGCAATAATCTATTGAAAATGCAGAGGAAATTCGGATTTTCACCACCGAATGGTAAAAAAAGCGCCATCCTTGACGGGCGCGATATAGGCACGGTTGTTTGCCCCGACGCAGACGTGAAGTTTTTTGTAACAGCAACCCCGGAAGTGCGTGCAGAGCGCCGGACAGCTGAAATGCAGGCTCGCGGAGAACCCGCAGTCTATGCCGCAATCCTTGAGGATGTGAGGAAGCGTGATGCCCGGGATATGAGCCGGGGGCAAGCTCCTTTGAAGCCTGCTGAAGATGCGCTCTTGCTTGATACGACTTTATTGGATATAGACGCCGTGTTTTTACGGGCGGTCCAAATTATTGAAGCCAAGATAAGGCAGAGACGGACTTAGCCCCAATAGCCGAAGATGCTGCATTGCAGTCCCCGGATTTCACCGCGTGAAGCTGGGCAGACAAATTTTGTGGGTATTAGAGGCTTCTGAACGCCAGAAAACACCAGGGCTGTCCTCGTGTTAAACCGTTTAGAAGAAGACCGCCGGAACCAACCGGCTGGCACGAAAATAAAGTGACTTGAAAGGAAGACTTGAATGTCTGAAGTGGCAACCATGCCAAGTGTCTCTGATTTTGAGGCAATGCTCAATGAAACAATCCCTGCGGACGGCGGCTTTGAAGGCCGTGTTGTAACCGGTACGGTTGTTTCTCTCGAAAATGATTTTGCGATTGTGGATATCGGCCTCAAGGCTGAAGGCCGCGTACCGCTAAAAGAATTCGCTGTCCCCGGACAGAAAGCCGAAATCGTTGTTGGTGACGATGTAGAGGTTTTTGTTGACCGCATTGAGAATGCGCTCGGCGAAGCGATCCTCTCTCGTGATAAAGCCCGCCGCGAAGAAGCCTGGACAGACCTTGAAAAAGCCCTTGAAGGCGATGCCCGTGTTGAAGGTGTAATCTTTGGCCGCGTTAAAGGCGGTTTCACGGTTGACCTGAACGGTGCTGTGGCCTTCCTGCCTGGCTCACAGGTTGATATCCGTCCGATCCGCGATGTGACACCGCTGATGAATATCCAGCAGCCTTTCCAGATCCTGAAAATGGACCGTCGTCGCGGCAACATTGTTGTTTCGCGCCGTGCCATTCTTGAAGAGGACCGTCAGGAACAGCGCGCTGAACTTCTTGCCAAGCTCAAAGAGGGCGATGCGGTTGACGGTATTGTTAAAAACATCACCGATTATGGTGCCTTTGTTGATTTGGGCGGTATTGACGGTTTGCTCCACGTTACGGATATGTCGTGGCGTCGTGTTAATCATCCAAGCGAAGTTTTGGGCATTGGCGAAACCGTCAAGGTACAGGTTGTTCGCATCAATCCTGAAACCCAGCGTATCAGCCTTGGCATGAAGCAGCTTGCGGAAGACCCGTGGGCGGGCATTGAAGCCAAATATGTCGTTGGTGCGAGGTTCCAGGGCATTGTAACCAACATTACTGACTATGGTGCCTTTGTTGAACTGGAAGCCGGTGTTGAAGGTCTTGTGCACGTTTCCGAGATGAGCTGGGTGAAGAAAAACATCCACCCCGGCAAAATCGTATCCACAACCCAGGAAGTCGAAGTGCAGGTTCTGGAAGTTGATCAGACCAAGCGCCGGATTTCCCTTGGTCTTAAACAGTGTGGCGACAACCCGTGGGATGCCTTTTCGGATAAATTCCCGGCTGGCACAGAGATTGAGGGCGAAGTCAAAAACATCACTGAATTTGGCCTCTTCATTGGTCTTGAAGGCGATGTGGACGGCATGGTTCACTTGTCTGATATTGCCTGGGATCGCGGCGGCGAAGATGCCATCGCTGATTATAAAAAAGGCGATATGGTCAAGGCCGTTGTGCTGGATGTTGATACAACAAAAGAGCGTATCAGCCTTGGTATCAAACAACTTGGCGGTGATCCTTTTGCCGGTGTTTCTTCGAAGAAGCGCGGCGAGCAGGTGACCTGTGTTGTTAAAGTTGTCAACGAAAACGGCATTGAAGTTGAAGTGGGTGATACAGGCATGACTGCCTTTGTCCGCCGCTCTGACCTTGCACGTGACCGCAATGATCAGCGCCCTGAGCGTTTTGCTGCTGGTGATAAAGTTGACGCAATGGTAACCAGCGTGGACAAATCCAGCCGTAAAGTCAGCCTTTCGATCAAGGCGCTTGAAATGGCAGAAGAAAAAGCCGCTGTTGAACAGTATGGCTCTGCAGATTCTGGTGCAAGCCTTGGCGATATTCTCGGTGCGGCCCTTGAGAAAGCCAAAGACGACAAATAACAGTTGCTCCGGCAATGTGAGAAAGGCCGTCCGTATGGGCGGCCTTTTTTTGCGACTGGTCGGTGTAGCCTGAAGTTATATCGCCCAAAAAGTGTATTAAAACTGGACACTCGATCATCACAAGCATCAGAAATCACTAATTTGTGAATAAAATGGGGACAAAAATCCTTTCTTTTTATAGGCTTATCTTGACGAGCCGTTCAACTGATGGCACGATTTACATGTAGACGAGGGGTGAAATAATTTTTAACGGTAAGAGAAGACCCGCCCAGGGAGCATGTAAATGATCAAATCTGAGTTGATTACCAAAATCGCTGATGCCAATCCCCACCTTTATTATCGGGATGTTGAGCGAATTGTTTCAAAAATTTTTGATGAAATCACCAGTGCCTTGGCACGCGGTGACCGGGTAGAACTCCGGGGTTTTGGCGCTTTTTCTGTTAAATCGCGCCCTGCTCGTGTAGGCCGCAATCCCCGCACCGGTGAAACGGTTGAAGTTGCGGAAAAACAAGTTCCTTATTTCAAAACAGGCAAAGACCTGCGCGAGCGTTTGAACAGCTAGATTTATTTTTATTTCTCTGCGGAAAACTCCCCATGGTCAAGTCCCTTAGCCGACTGATTCGCCGCGCCGCATGGATTTTCCTCGGTTTGGCCCTCATATTTTTTGCCGTGAAGAACCGTGACAGTGTACCCGTTTCTTTTGAGCCATTGCTCGGTATCTATGATGTGCCTGTCTGGGTCCTGTTGTTCGCGGGCATTTTTATAGGGCTGGCTGTTTCAGCGGCAGTGACCAGTTGGCTGCGGCTGGAAGGTTTTACCAAGCGTCGAAAAGCAGAGCGTCGGGCCGATTATCTGGATAACCAGATGGCACTGATGGCAGAAGACGCCCACAAGGGCCGTGCGGTCCACGCGCACGCAGCTGCCAGTGAGGGAGCGCAAGACACCCCGCCCTCGTCAACCGCCAGCCTTGCCAAACCTGAATAATCCGCGCTACACCCACCAGAACATAGCCGCGTAATGTAAACCGCTATAGAAGGTGCCGCCGTGATTTCGCCAAATACCGTGATTCCGCCAAATACAAGAATATTCTGTGCGCTTGATACTGTTGAAACAGCGGAGGCAACCGCGTTGGCAAAACAGCTAACGGGTGTGGTTGGTGGGATCAAGCTGGGGCTAGAGTATTACTGTGCAAACGGGGCAGACGGTTTTAAAGCCGTGGCAGAAACCGGCATGCCCATTTTCCTTGATCTGAAATTCCACGATATTCCCAATACAGTTGCCGGTGCCATCCGTGCGGTGATGCCGCTGGCCCCGAAAATTATGACAATCCATACCCAGGGCGGGCCTGAGATGATGCGCCGTGCGGTGGAAACCGCTGCAGAAGAAGCAGAAAAGTACGGCATCCAAAAACCGTGGGTAACAGGCGTGACTATCCTCACCAGTCTGGACGATAGCGATATGAAGGCTATTGGTGTTGGTGACGGTGTGGCAGGCCAGGTGGCACGGTTGGCGGCGCTGGCGGCAGATAGTGGCCTTGACGGCATGGTTTGCAGCCCACGGGAAATTGTGCTCGCCCGCGAAGCAACAAACCCTGGTTTTAAACTGGTGGTGCCGGGTATTCGCCCAACCGGCAGCGCGGCAGGGGATCAGAAGCGGGTCATGACGCCGGATGAGGCAGTGGCAGCGGGGGCTGATGTGCTCGTTATTGGGCGTCCTATCACCCAGGCCGCTGACCCTGTTGCCGCTGCACAGGCGATTGCCGCGAGCTTGAACGGCTAGCTGTCACCTGCATCATTTATTTGCCTACATCAATCATTTGTCAGAGTTGAAAGAGCATTTGCGGCAAGGTTCGACCCGGGATTGACCCGGAGGTGACGTGCTGCACGGTTTTGGCTCCCATTTTCTGGTAGAAAGCTTCAGCACCGGGGTCACTGTTGATAGACAGGCTGGCTGCTTTCAGGGTGCGCGCTGTATTCGTGGCCCAGTCAAAAAGCCTTTTACCCACCCCCCTGCCAATCGCAGACGGGTCGATAAATAACTTTTCCAGTGTGGCCTGATCACCCTTTACAACAAGATGGGCGACGCCCAGAAAAATACCGTCCTGATCGGCTACAATCAGGTGATCATGCTCTAGCTCATTCAGCGAGAGCGTAAGTTCTGCCCGGCAGGCCTTTAAAAAGGCTTCGTCATAGCCCCAAAAGCCCTTCGAACGGAGACAAAGTTCGCTTAACGGACCGAGTTCCTTTTCTGTGGGCATGCGGAGGATCATTTTTTCTCTCTCTTAACTGTGAAGCGTCTCTCTTCCCAGGGTATTTTACATAAGTGTGTGGCCTTCTTGAAGGGGGTTAAAAAACAGTTGTAAATACCGGTATAGAATCGCTTGCAAAGCAAGGAAACACGCTGTATACACCCCCATTCGCTGAATCGCCCGGCTGAGGTAATGGGCTGCCGTGGTGATTCTTACTGACCAATCCCTACATATGTGAGGACTGAAAATGCCCAAGATGAAGACAAAATCGAGCGTTAAAAAACGCTTCAGCTTAACCGCTTCTGGTAAAGTACGTGCCAACCAGGCTGGTAAACAGCACGGCATGATCAAGCGCACCAACAAGCAAATCCGCAACCTGCGTGGCACGACAATCCTGCAAGATTGTGATGCGCAAATCGTCAAAAAGTTTATGCCCTACGGCTAAGGCCCTTTTGCATATTCCAGATTCAGACATTCAAGGTTTAGGAGATATATCATGGCTCGTGTTAAGCGCGGTGTAACATCGCACGCTCGTCATAAGAAGGTTCTTGAGGAAGCTAAAGGCTACCGGGGCCGTCGTAAGAATACTATTAAAGTCGCTCGTCAGGCTGTTGAAAAAGCTGGCCAGTATGCCTACCGTGACCGCAAGGCCAAGAAGCGTAACTTCCGTGCGCTCTGGATCCAGCGGATCAACGCCGGTTCGCGTGCCCTTGGGCTGCCATATGGCCAGTTCATGCATGGTTTGATCCTTGCAGGCATTGAGCTGGATCGTAAGGTTCTGAGCGACCTTGCTGTGCACGAATCAGCAGCTTTTGCATCATTGGTGGAACAGGCCAAGGCCGCCCTCGCCAAGTAAGGCTGGTTCGCGCAAGCAACCAAAGTTATGTAAAGGGGGCTTTGCCGTTGGCGAGGTCCCTTTTTTTTGTCTATTTTGATTTTCAAAGCGGTTTGGTAACAGGAATAATCATGCAGGAACAAATTTCTTCGCTACGCGATGATATCACCGCGCAGATCAGCACAGCAGATAATCTTGCAGGTCTGGAAGATATTCGCGTCAGCGCGCTTGGTAAAAAAGGCAGTGTCTCAGCCTTGATGAAAGGCCTGGGCGGCATGAGCCCGGACGAGCGTAAAATTATGGGGCCCGCGCTGAACAGCTTGAAAAATGATGTGGCCGAATGCATCGCTGAACGCAAAAGCACACTTGAAGAACTTGCCCTTGATGCGCGCCTCAGGGAAGAACGTATTGATGTGACCCTGCCGGTAAGGGAACATGCGACGGGCAGTGTGCACCCTATCAGTCAGGTCATGGATGAAATTGCTGAAATTTTTGCGAACCTTGGTTTTGATGTGGCCGAAGGCCCGGATTTGGAAAGTGATTTCCATAATTTCACCGCGCTGAATATTCCGCAGGAACATCCGGCGCGTCAGGATCATGATACTTTTTATCTGCGCCCCGGCGCTGACGGGGAGCGCAAAGTGCTGCGCACCCATACCAGCCCGGTACAGATTCGCACGATGATGAGCCAGGAACCTCCTATCCGCATTATTGCACCCGGCCGTACTTACCGATCAGACAGTGACGCTACTCACACACCGATGTTCCATCAGGTTGAAGGGTTGGTGATCGACAGGGATACGCATCTTGGGCACCTTAAAGGCACGCTTGAAGCTTTCCTTAAGGCCTTTTTTGAAGTTGATGCGGTAACGCTTCGCCTGCGTCCGAGTTATTTCCCTTTTACCGAACCTTCGATGGAAGTGGATGTGCAGTGCAGCTTTGAGGGCGGCACAGTCAAAATTGGTGATGGCAATGACTGGCTCGAAATTCTGGGCTCGGGCATGGTGAATGTGAATGTGCTGAAAGCCTGCAATCTGGACCCGGACGTATATCAGGGTTTTGCCTTTGGCTGCGGTATCGACAGGCTGGCCATGCTCAAGTACGGCATGAATGACCTGCGTGCCTTTTTTGACGCCGACCTTCGCTGGCTCAAACATTATGGCTTCAGCGCGTTTGACCTGCCAACCATCGCCGGAGGGCTTAGTCGATGAAATTTTCAGTAAGCTGGCTCAAAGATCATCTGGAAACAGAGGCGAGCCTTGAAGACATTCTGGCAACGCTGAATGCCATTGGTCTGGAAGTAGACAGTGTAGAAAACCCTGCTGATGTGCTGGCACCCTTTACGGTAGCCGAGGTACTTTCCGCTGAAAAGCACCCAGATGCTGACAAGTTGAAGGTTTGCAAGGTCAGTGACGGCACACAAGAGATACAGATTGTGTGCGGTGCCCCCAACGCCCGTGCAGGGATCAAGGTTGTGCTTGGCCAACCGGGGGACTATGTGCCGGGCATCGACGTCACTTTGAAAACAGCAACCATTCGCGGGATCGCCTCATCGGGCATGATGTGTTCAGCCAAAGAGCTTGAGCTTGGTGATGACCATGACGGTATTATCGAATTGCCTACAGACGCACCTGTTGGCATGTCTTATGTAGATTTTGCCGGGCTGGATGATGCTGTGATTGATATTGAGATCACGCCAAACAGACAGGATTGTCTCAGTGTTTATGGCATCGCACGTGATTTGGCCGCAGCAGGCCTTGGCACATTGAAACCCCGTTCAGAAGCTATTGTTGATGGTACATTTGAGAGCGATGTTTCTGTAGCAATAGACCTGCCGGAAGAGGCGGCGTCTGCTTGTACGTTATTTTTAGGCCGCAAATTTACAGGCGTTAAAAATGGCCCTAGTCCTCAGTGGCTTCAGGACCGTCTTAAAGCCATCGGTCTCAGGCCTATTTCGGTGCTGGTCGATATTACCAATTACATGACCTATGACCTAGGCCGTCCGCTGCATGTTTATGACGCTGATAAACTGGACGGCAATTTAACGGCGCGGCTCGCTCAAGCCGGGGAAAGCTTTACGGCGCTGGATGACAAAATCTATACGGCGCGCGGCGGTGAAACCGTGATTGCAGATGATAGCAGCGTTCAGGGTTTTGGCGGTGTGATCGGCGGGCTGGACAGCGGCTGTACGGTGGATACCACCGATGTTATTCTTGAAGCGGCGTTATTTGACCCGGTGCGGACAACTTTTACCGGACGCGACCACGGTATTATTACCGATGCCCGTTACCGGTTTGAACGCGGTGTTGACCCGCTGTTTGTCCGGCGCGGCATGGAAATCGCAACGAAGCTGCTGCTTGAGCTGTGCGGTGGTGAAGCCAGCCATATTTTCCAAGCGGGCGCTGACCCCGTGTGGGATCGCACGGTGCCTTTCCGGTCCAATCGGGTGAAAACCCTTGGCGGGCTTGATCTGGCGGCTACTGACAGTGTGGCAATCCTGAACAGGCTTGGCTTTACTGTCTCAGGTGGCGATCCCTTCACGGTGGCTGTACCGAGCTGGCGCTGTGATATTGAAGGCGAACCCGATATTGTTGAAGAAGTGCTGCGCATTCACGGCTATGACAATATCCCGTCCACGCCCTTGCCTGCGCTTGATCATAAAGCCGGTTCAACCTTGAGCCCGCGCCAAAAACGTGCGCGTGCGGTGAAACGCAGGCTCGCAAGTGTCGGCATGCATGAGGCCGTGACCTGGTCTTTCATGCGGCGGGACCATGCGGTTTTGTTTGGCGGTGGTGGTGATGACCTGATTGTTGCTAATCCAATTTCAAGCGAACTGGATTGTATGCGGCCCAGTGTTTTGCCTAATTTGATGCAGGCCGCCCAGCGCAACAAAGCACGCGGCCTGTCAAGTGTGGCGCTTTTTGAAGTGGGGCCGGTTTACGAAAATGATAGCGACAGCGGCCAGCAACTGGTGGCAGCGGGTATCCGCACCGGCGTATTTTCAGAACGTCACTGGGCGGGTACGTCTGAAGCGGTGACCGTATTTGACGCCAAGCGTGATGCGCTTGCGGCCCTTGAGGTGATTGGTGCACCAACAGATAATCTTCAGGTTTTTGAAGAGGCGCCCGGCCATTATCATCCTGGCAGGTCTGCTACATTGCGGCTCGGCCCTAAAAACATCCTTGCCAGTTTTGGGGAATTGCATCCTAAAATGCTGAGAACGCTGGATGTGGATGGCCCTGCGGTTGGTTTTGAGGTTTATCTGGACCGGGTGCCAGCAAAACGATGCAAGTCAGCAGCCAAAGGGGCGCTTGAAGTCTCCAACTTGCAGTCTGCCGAGAGGGATTTTGCTTTTCTGATTGATACTGACAAACGGGTATCTGACCTGATTCGTGCAGTTAAAAGTGCAGATAAGGCTCATGTTAGCCGGGTTGGTGTTTTTGATGTCTATGAAGGTAAAGGAGTGCCGGAAGGCCAAAAATCTATCGCGGTGTCGGTAATATTGAAACCTCGGGAAGAGACCTTCGCAGACAAGGATATTGAGGCTATTGCCGTGAAGATTGTGGCCGCCGCACATAAGGCTGTCGGAGCGACACTGAGAACTTAGAGCTGTCTTTGTTCAAAAATAAACAGATCAGGGCTTGAAAAAAAGTCCCTGTTCAGTTTTCATGATGCGGCGTGGGGAGACGTGCAGGTGGGGATCAGCACATAAGCGCGTATGGGTAAGGTGGTCGTGGTAGCAAAAAAACAGACAAACAAGAAAAATCCCAAGGTTGGTATGGGTCTTCGTTTGAAGGCATGGTGGGAGGGTTATGATACGGATGACATCAAAAAACGGTTGGAAGACCGCATGCCTGATGAACCCGTTCAAGCCAAAGACGTTGCTGTAACCCCCCCCAAGCCGCAAGACGCAGAAAGCCTCGACCCCTGGGACGAGCAAACGGTTGATATTTCCCAGTATGTTTGGGGCAAGGGGTTTTGTGGCCCCGGTGGCCCGGAATATATTATCTCACTGTCTAAATTGTTGGCCCTTAGCCCGGAAATGTCGATGCTTCAGCTTGGTGCCGGGCTTGGTGGCCCCGCACGTGTATTGGTTGACCGATTTGGTGTCTGGATTACCGGGTTTGAGACATCTGAAATGTTGGTGGAAAAAGGCCGCAAGCTTTCAAAAATGGCCGGGCTCGATAAAAAAGCCGTTCTGGAGCACTATGAAATCGAGGGCTTTGAGGGCTTTGGCCGCAAGTTTGACCGTGCTATTTCCAAGGAAGCCCTGTTTACTATCCAGGACAAGGCCAGCATGATCGGCCATATCGAAGATAAACTGAAACCTGGCGGCCTGTTTTTGATGACGGAGTATGTCATTGATAATGATGCGGTCATTGGCAAGGACAGTTATAAAGAATGGATGGTGGGGGAGCGCAGCCACCCTTACCCGGTTTTATCTGATGAACTGGTTAGCATTTTAAAGTCCAAACGTATGCAGGTGCGTGTATCCGAAGATATTTCTCGTCAGTATATTGAAATGATCAATCAAGCCTGGAGTGGTGCTGACGAAGTCGCCGCAAAACTTGCCAAGCGCGAAGACGGCACACAAATGATCCAGACCCTGATGCGGGAAGCCGAGTTTTGGACAAGACGTAAAAAAATGCTCGAATCAGGTGATTTGAAATTATGGCGCATCGTTGCCAATAAAAAGTCAGGTGGCCCTGGTATGATGTCAGACTGGTAGAACTTGCGTTGTCTGCAAACCGGTCATTTACTGCTCCCTTTGCGCGCTGCGCTAATACCCGCAAATATGAGCAACGCCCCGACAACATGAGCCATGCCGAGCGCTTCGCTGAAAAGCCACCAGGCCAAAAGAGCGGAAACCACAGGTTGGATCAGAAGACTTACGGAACCCAGCGCGGCTGGAACATGCGCCAAGCCGTATATGATCAGGCTTTGCCCCACAACATGGGCACCCCATGCCAGCCCCAAAAGGGGTAACCAGCCGTCGAGGCCGGTTGGCCAGAAGGCGCCTTCTTCAAACACTGCTATGGGCAAGAGGAACAAGGTGGTAGCCATGGCCGAGCCAAACATGAGCTGCGGTGTTGTCAGCACTCCGCGAAACCGTGCGGCAAAAATAATGTAGCCAGCGTAAGCAACAGCCGTCAGCAAACCCAGCGCATCGCCGATAAGAAAATCAGGATTGATGCTGGCAGATTGACCTACCAGTACAGCTGCCCCCGCTAAGGCAAGTATCAAGCCTGATAAAAACAGGCGACTGAAGCGTTCTCTGAAAAACAAAAAGCCAGCCAGTGCTGTGAAAACAGCGGCCATATTGGCGAGCAATGTGGCATTTGCGACTGTGGTTTTGGCAACCGACCAGTGCCAGAGGAACAGGTCAGCAGAAAACCAGAACCCAACCACCAGCGCACCGATAATAAATACACGCTGGTCTTTTAGGCTGGTTTTGCCGAGTTTTGCACCACCACTGCGGCCATTATCCAGTTTAAGCCAAACATACAATAGGGGAAGCGCGAGGGCCATCCGCCAGAATGCTGATGCAGTTGGGCTGACATCTGCAAGGCGCATAAAAATAGCTGCCGTGCCAATGGCGATACCGCCACTGACAACAGCGACAAAGCCTTTTGCAAAATTATTGTCAGGGTCACGCATTAAAAAGTATCTCAGTACAGGAAAAGAACTTCGGTCATATCCAGCCTGCACAGCGAGAGCAAGGCTTGCAACACCCATTTCAAACCGGCATGATCTCCTGAGCAAATTTCAGGGAGTAAAGCGATGAGCGAAGCACTGGTTTTTCCGGTAACAGAAGCAGCCCGTGCGGGCACCCACTGTACCCGCGAGCAATATGATGAAAAATACAAGCGCTCAATCGCGGACCCTGACGGTTTCTGGGCAGATGAGGCCAGACGCATCGACTGGATGACACCCTTTACAAAGGTAAAAAATACAGATTTCACCGGCGATATTTCGATCAAATGGTTCGAGGACGGCACGCTGAATGCCTGTGTGAATTGCGTTGATCGTCATTTGCCGGAAAAGGCGGATGTCACCGCCTTGATTTGGGAAGGGGATGACCCTGATGTTTCCAAACATATTACCTACGGTGATTTGTACCGCGAGGTTAGCAAATTTGGCAATGTACTGCGCGCGCAGGGCGTGCAAAAAGGCGACAGGGTCACACTGTATATGCCGATGATCCCTGAGGCAGTGTACGCCATGCTGGCCTGTGCGCGTATCGGTGCTGTGCATTCTGTTGTGTTTGGCGGGTTTTCGCCCGAGGCGCTTTCCGGACGCATACTCAATTGCGAATCAGATTATGTAATCACAGCAGATGAAGGTTTGCGTGGTTCAAAGCCTATCCCTTTGAAAGCCAATGTAGATAAAGCGCTTGAGAAATGCCCGAATGTGAAAAGCGTGATTGTGGTCAGGCGTACGGGCGGCAATGTCGGCTGGGCAGAAGGCCGGGATGTCTGGTATCATGAAGCAGCAGCACAAGTTTCTGCTCACTGTGAACCGGAAGAAATGAACGCAGAAGACCCACTTTTCATTCTCTATACCTCAGGCTCTACCGGTCAACCTAAAGGGGTGTTGCATACTACGGGCGGTTATATGGTGTGGGTATCAATGACACATGAATATGTGTTTGATTACCGACCCGGCGAAATTTACTGGTGCACGGCAGATGTAGGCTGGGTGACAGGGCATAGCTATATTGTCTATGGCCCGCTAGCCAACGGTGCAACCAGTGTGGTTTTTGAAGGCGTGCCAACCTACCCGGATGCTGGACGCTTCTGGCAGGTTGTTGAAAAACACAAGGTTAATATCTTCTATACCGCACCCACCGCTTTGCGCGCTTTGATGCGTCAGGGCGATGATCCAGTGCAGGCTCATGACCGCTCATCGCTCAGGCTTCTTGGCACAGTTGGGGAACCCATAAACCCGGAAGCGTGGCTTTGGTATCACCGGGTTGTGGGCGAAGAACGCTGTCCGATTGTGGATACATGGTGGCAAACCGAAACCGGGGGTGTGATGATATCGCCGCTGCCGGGGGCTACAGACCTGAAGCCAGGTTCAGCGACAAAACCTATGTTTGGCGTCAAGCTTGAAATTGCTGACCATGAAGGCAAATTCAAGCAAGGTGCCGCCACGGGCAATTTGGTGATTACGGATAGCTGGCCTGGCCAGATGCGCACGGTTTACGGAGACCATAAGCGTTTCAAGCAGACCTACTTTGCCACCTTTGACGGTATGTATTTCACGGGCGATGGCTGTCGGCGTGACGAAGATGGTTATTATTGGATCACAGGCCGCGTGGACGATGTGATCAATGTATCGGGTCACCGCATGGGTACAGCCGAAGTGGAATCCGCGCTTGTGGCGCATGCGGCTGTTTCTGAAGCCGCTGTTGTTGGTTATCCGCACGACATCAAGGGCCAGGGAATTTATGCTTATGTTACGCCGCCTGAAGGTGTGGAACCGACAGAGGCACTGCGTAAAGAACTTGTTGTGTGGGTCAGGAAAGAGATCGGCCCTATCGCCGCCCCAGACCTGATCCAGTTTGCACCAAGCCTGCCAAAAACCCGGTCTGGCAAGATCATGCGGCGCATTCTCAGAAAAATCGCAGAGGATGACTTTTCAAATCTGGGCGACACATCAACGCTGGCAGAACCGGCGGTGGTTGACGATCTGATCGAAAACCGGATGAACCGCCAGAAACCGGTATGATCACGCTCTATTCAGCGGCAACACCAAACGGTTATAAAGCCTCAATCGCGCTTGAGGAGATGGGCCTTGATTACGATCTTGTGCCCGTTGATCTGGGCGCAGGCACACAAAAGGAAAGCTGGTTTCTGGCATTGAACCCAAATGGCCGCATCCCGGTGATTATTGATCATGATAACGATGACTTTGCTGTTTTCGAATCGGGTGCAATCTTGCAGTATCTGGCAGAGAAAACTGAAAAACTGCTCCCCGCAGATACGAAAGGCCGGTCGTTGGTAAATCAGTGGCTGATGTTTCAGATGGGTGGGCTTGGCCCTATGCAGGGGCAGGCGCATGTGTTTTTCCGTTATTTTCCCGAGAAAATAGACAGTATCATCGCACGCTACCAAAATGAAACCCGGCGTTTGTATGCTGTGCTGAACACCCGACTTTCGGCCAGCCCTTATTTGGCGGGGGATGAATATTCCATTGCTGATATTGCCAACTGGACATGGGTACGGTCTCATGAATGGGCGGGGGTTTCTCTGGATGGTCTAGATGCGCTGAAAAATTGGTTCGATAAGATAAGTGCCCGGCCCGCTGTTATGCGCGGGCTTGAAAATCCGCCGCGTACAATTGACAAAGAACAGCTTGTCAAAGCAGTTCAGTTTACGGTGCAACGCTGACCCTATAGCGAAATAAGACCCCAGAAATAAAACTGATCTTGCTGTGTTTATAGAGCCTAGCCCCAGTTTTTCTGTGCGACGGCTTGTATGGTGGCTTTCCAGTTTTCATCCTGGGTTCGGCCGGAGGCTTTTCTCGGTTTAAAGCTATGATCACCGTCTGTGGCCCAGTGTAGTTCAAAACTGGCGGGCAGCGACAATTGGCTCAATAAGGCTTTTCCGCCAAAAGTATCGCGTTCGCCCTGCACCAATACTGTTGGCAATGTTAAGTTGGTAAAATGGCGTGTCCGCTCTGCCAGCTTTTCCGGTTTGCCCGGCGGATGAAACGGATAGCCCAATAAAACAAGGCCGTTTATGGCGGCTGGTTGTCTGGAAGCAACCATACTGGCGATCCGCCCTCCCATTGATTTGCCGCCTATAATCAGCGGCAGGGATGAACCCACTTCCTCAATCATGTGCTGAAAATGTGTGATCAATTTGGGTGCGCGGTCAGGCGGGCGGCGCTTGCCATCTTCGGCGCGTTTGACCATATAGGGGAAATTAAAAAGAATACTTTCGAATCCTAATTCCGCGAGCCCGGCAGCAAAAGCCTGCATAAAATCACTATCCATACCCGCCCCCGCCCCGTGTGCTAATATGATGCGGGCGCGTTCCGGCTTGCCTGTGCGGGTGAAAGCAGGTGTCATTCTTTTATCCTTTAAGTGTAGACTGACAGCACGCTTTCATATGTGTCGCCAAAAGACCAGAAAAAGCCGGGCATTGGTTTAAATGCACCAATTGTATGCGCTGTAGCCAGTATTGGGGCCAGTATTGAAACCAGCACAGGGTAGCCAAAGGGAAACAGCTATGAGCAAAACTATTTTTCTGTTGCGCCACGCCAAATCTGATTGGGCCAATATGGACTTACCTGATCATGATCGCCCGTTGAATTCACGAGGCAAAGCGGCAGCCGACATGATTGGCCGTTATTTCGCAGCGGCCAAATTTGCACCCGATCATGTTTACTGTTCAACAGCGCGGCGTGCGGAACAGACACTTGCGCGCATACAGGCTGCGGGCCAGTTAAGCTGGCAGAGCCGGCCAGAAGCTGGCCTGTACGGTGCCAGTGCGGAGACATTGCTGAAATTTATTCAAGGCATGGAAGGGGCTGGTGGGGACAGCCTGATGATCATAGGCCATAATCCCGGGCTGGAAGATCTGGTACAGGTTTTATCAGCAGATGATGGTCCGGCTTTAAGCAGCAATAACCATATAAATATGCCTACGGGCTGTTTTGTTGGCATTGAATGCAAAGGATCTGACTTTGCTCATATCACTGAAGGTCAAGGCAAAATAACAACCTTTATGCGGCCTAAACACGAGTTTCAGGAACAGGCCTTTTAGCTACCGGTTTGCGTGATGTGTCTGTGGGGCAGCAGGCACATATCTCCTCAGACAAACGAAAGTTAGGCACCTGAAAGTTAACCTTGTCTTTCAACCGGGCGAAAGCAATGGTATTACAATACGCTAGTTCATAAGGAGTTGGTGCGGGTGTTTATTAGGGTACGGATATTTGGTGTGTTGGCCGCGCTGTTTCTTGCTGCGTGTGACCCAAATGCGCAAATGCCTACTGCATCCACGGCCATCGTCGGCACCAAAGCCATCATCAAAGCCCATAGCGAGCAACGCATAGCGGAAGTTACCGATGTTACGGGTAAAATCGTAACCACTGACTTCAGCAACTGGGACGGCGCGTTATTATATACACAGCTTAGTTACAGGGGTTTGTTTCCTGTGGGGGGCAGTGAACAAAATGGTAGCCAGTGGGAACTGGATTTTGATGAGAAGCTGCTAGAGTCTGTGTTCCCGTTACAGGTTGGCAGGGAGGTCAGCTTCAAAGGCAATATAAAGACCCTCAACGACGGCAAACAGCATGACATGTGGATCCATCTGGAAGTGGTTGGCGAGCAATCAATGAGTTTGCCGGATGGTCAGCACACAGTCTTTGTGGTTGAGCTATCACGTGAATATCGCTGGAAAGGCAAAACCCAGCGTTCAACAGATATTATGTATTTTGATCCAAAATTATCAATGACGCTCAAAAAAGTTATGCGCAAGCGTGGCTCACAGAGCTATTGGCGGGTGCTGTCTGTTGAGCGCCCTGGCCACACAGAACAAACTATGCCAATACGGCAGCGTCGTTCAGGTACAGTGATGATTTAGGGTTTTGTCTGATTGAAAACTAAGAACAATACAAGCCTCTTAAAAACAAACAGGCTTCTAACAACTATAGACCCCACCGTCTTTAATTTCGAACGCCACAGGTCTGAGGTATTGGCCTTTGCAGGGCCCTCGGGTGCATTTTCCGGTATCAATGGCAAACAGCGCGCCGTGGGTGCGGCACAGCAATGATCGACCATCAAGAGACAGAAACTTTTCTCCAACCATATTAAGCGGTGTGCCTGCGTGCGGGCAGCGATTCTCATAAACATGGACAGTGTCGCCGTGCTGCTGAATAAAGATATTGAGCCGGTGCCCTTCCTCCTCAAATAGCAAATCTTTGCCCCCGTGGCGGGGCAAGTCTGCAAGCTGTGTCAAAAGCGTGCCCGTCGGTGGACCGCCGAGCCTGTCGGCAAGGTAAAGCGGGGTAATTTTATACATCAGCCAAAAGTGCCAAGGGTGTATATTTCCTGCCAGGCGTTCGCATCAATTGGCATAACAGACAAGCGGGACTGGCGCACCAATGCCAGATGGGCAAGGCTTTTACGGGCCTTTATTGCGGCAAGTGTAACAGGTGTTGCGGCATTTTCCTCCGCCTTCAGGTCCACCAGACAAAAGCGGCCGCTATCATCGTCCGGATCTGCATAAGGCCCGCGCGCCACACTGCATATACCAACAATTTCCCGGGCTTTTCCCGAATGGTAAAAATAAACAAGATCACCCACTGTCATGGCGCGCATATTCTTTTGTGCCTGAAAGTTGCGCACACCGTCCCAGGGTTCCTGCGCGACAGATTGCTGCTGCTGCCATGACCAGTCGCCCGGTTCCGATTTTACCAGCCAGTATGCCATTCTTTGCCTCTTCTGATTGACCACCTTCCGTGTGCCTATTTGGGCACCCAGTCCCCCAGTCCCGGTGTCCAGTGGCGAATTTCCACCGTTTCAAACAGCCCTGCTGTTGTGTAGGGGTCATTGTCTGCAAACAATTGCACGGCGGCTTCGCTTGCAGCGTCAATCACAATCATGCTGCCAATGGGTTTTGGTTCGTCGCCGGGTGACATGATCGGGCCGGCTATTTTTACGCGCTCCCCGGCAGAGCTGGCATATTCAAGATGTGCCGCTCGGGTTTTCAGCCGCAGATCAAGGCAGTTTTTTTTGTCGTGGGCTAAAATCATAAACAGCATGTGTATCTCCCGGGTTCTGGCCTCATTAATGTAATTACTTCAACTAGATGCTTTCAGCGGTGAAGGGGCGGGAAAGCAGGCCTTCGGTTACGCGGCGGACATCGGCACCTTCTTTCAGTATTTTGAAAACGGCAGCCGTTATGGGCATGTCCAGTCCCTTTTCCACCGCAATCTTATAGACAATTTCCACAGTATGAGCCCCTTCGGCAACCGAATTACGCTCGGCCATAATATCGGCAAAGGTGCGCCCTTCCCCGATAGCTTTGCCAAGTGACATATTGCGGGATTGGGTGCTGGAACAGGTGAGGATTAAATCGCCAAGCCCCGATAGACCCATCAGGGTTTCTTGCCTGGCACCATATAGACCGCCAAAGCGCACAATCTCTGCCAGCCCGCGTGTGATCACAGCGGCTCGGGCATTTTCGCCGATACCAAGCCCGGCCACAATACCAGTGGCAATCGCCAGCACGTTTTTCACGGCACCACCGATCTGTGCGCCGATAATATCGTCGTTATAATAGGGCCGGAACATAGAATGACCAAGGGCTTCGACCAGCGCATTCCCCACGCGAGCATCTTCGCAGGCCAGTGTCAGGGCGCAGGGTAAACCACGTGCAACCTCAGCGGCAAATGTTGGCCCTGAAAGCACAGCAACCGGATTGTCCGGGGTAGTTTCACGTAATACGTCACTTAATAGTTTGCCTGTCGAGACTTCAATGCCCTTGGAACATATCACCATCGCCGCAGACTTTTTGATATGGGTGCTAAGGCTTTTTGACATGCTACGCAGATGCTGTGCCGGGCTGACAATAAGCACGGCGTCACAGTCGCTCAGGTCGGCAAGGTCGCCCGTGGCCCGAAGCTTATTATCAAGCGCGACGCCCGGCAAAAAAATGCTGTTTTCATGGTTTTTGTTAACTGCGTAGACAACGTCGGCTTCGCGGGCCCACAAAATGGTTTCACGCCCGGCCTTCAATGCGGCTGCTGCCAGAGCAGTACCCCAGGCCCCTGCACCCAAAACCCCAATTTTTTTCAAGCCGTATCCCCTGTCTTAATGACCGAATTCCAATGGTATTGTTTGTCAAAATATTCGGCAAATTTCCAGCCAGATTGCCCGTAAGTGTGTGGGCTGGCAAGCCGCTTATGCTTTTGGCCCTTTTTTTCCTTTGCCCACAAGGGGCTCGGCGCTTTGGTCCAGCGGCCAGCGCGCACGAGGGGACATGCCTTGGTCATCAATCGTCGGGTCCGCCAAAAAGCGTTCCATTCCCGCCCAGGCGATCATGGCACCATTATCGGTACAAAGCGCCAGCGGCGGCGCATGAAAAGTAAAACCCAGCATTTCTGATGTTTGCTGCAGCTCTGTGCGTAGATGCTGGTTGGCAGCCACGCCGCCTGCCACAACAAAAGGCAAAATACCGTTGCCTGTTTTTTCGCGGAATCTGGCCGCTGCGTGCGTAACCCGATTGGTAAGGCACTGGGCAACCGTGTGCTGGAACGAGGCACAAATATCGGCACGGTCATCAGGATAAAGCGCACCCCTGTCTTTTGCGCAGGCTTCTGCGGTGCGCAGTACCGCCGTTTTAAGGCCGGAAAAGGAAAAATCGCAGCCGGGTTTGTTTAAAAGTGGTTTCGGCAGCTTGAAGCGAAGCGGATTACCCTCATCAGCGGCTTTTTCAACGGCAGGGCCACCAGGATACCCAAGCCCCAGAAGTTTTGCGGTTTTATCAAAAGCTTCCCCGACGGCATCATCGATGGTTGTACCAAGTCGCTCGTATTTGCCGACGCCGTAAACCGCCAGTAACTGGCAGTGACCACCGGAGACGAGCAGCAACAGATAGGGGAAATCAATGTCATCACTCAGGCGTACAGTCAGCGCGTGCCCTTCCAGATGATTAACGGCAACAAAGGGTTTTTGGGCGGCAGCGGCCATCGCCTTGGCTGTCATCACGCCGACCATCAAGCCCCCCACAAGGCCTGGCCCGGTGGTTGCAGCAACAGCGTCAAGCTGGGCGATTGTCATCTTGCTGTCGTCCAGCACCTTTAAAAGCAAATTATCGAGATTGGAGATATGCTGCCGTGCCGCAATTTCGGGCACAACCCCTCCGTATTCAGCGTGGTCATCAATTTGCGACAAGACCCGGTGTGCTAAAACCTGCCGGTCTGCAGAAACAATGGCCGCTGCGGTTTCGTCGCAGCTGGTTTCAATGCCCAATACAAAAGGTCGCAGTGCCGTTTTTATATTTGCCTCTGTGGGGGCTGACATCATAAAATTCCGTCTTTGGGCTTGGGGCCGGGCCGTTAAGATTCTATAAGCCTTAAAGGCGTAGGTTTCGCTGATGGTTCCCCATAACATTTGGAGCATATGGCTTGCAACAACCGATCAAAATAGGCACACGCGGAAGCCCTCTGGCGTTGGCGCAAGCTGAAGCTGTTAAAGCGCAGCTGGTTGCGGCCCACGCTAACCTGAGCGCGGATCACATTGAGATCACCGTCATTAAAACAACGGGGGACCGTATTCTTGACCGTCATCTGATGGCGGCGGGCGGCAAGGGTCTTTTCACCAAGGAAATCGAAGAGGCGCTGATTGCTGGCGAGATTGACTGTGCGGTGCATAGCAGCAAGGACATGCCCACCCGGTTGCCGCCGGGGTTATGCCTGAGCGTATTTTTACCGCGTGAAGACCCGCGTGATGCTTTTATCAGCCCCAAATTTTCCCATTTTGAGGATTTGCCGCGCGGTGCGGTACTGGGAACAGCATCCTTGCGCCGTCGGGCCCAAGCCCTTCGCAGTCGCCCAGATTTGAAGGTCGTGACCTTTCGCGGTAACGTGCAAAGCCGCCTGAGGAAACTTTCCGAGGGCGAAGCGGATGCAACATTTTTGGCCTGCGCCGGATTAAATCGGCTGGGCATGGCCAGCGCCGCCACAGAAAGCCTGCCTTTGGACCGGTTTTTGCCAGCACCGGCCCAAGGTGCTGTGACAGTGGAAATTCGTGAAGAGGATGAGGCCATGGATGCCTACCTTCAGCCGTTGCACTGTAACCAGACAGCGCTAGAAGTTACCGCAGAACGTGCTTTTCTTGCGGCGTTGGATGGGTCGTGCCGCACGCCAATTGCGGCGCATGCCACGGCACAGGGCGGTGAGCTCATCATGCATGCGCAGTTATATTCACTGGACGGTGAACACCTTTTTGAACAACAGGGCAGCTGTGCACAAACGCTTGAAGCCGCCGCGCAAATGGGCGAGACTTTTGGTGGATTAATAAAAGACGAAGCGGGAGAGGCTTTTTTTGCCAGGCTTATTGCTGAAGTAGAGGATAAATTTCTATGAAAACCCTTATGATTACCCGCCCGATTGCAGAAGCAGAGCCTACGGGTGCTAAACTGGAGGCAATGGGACACCGCGTTATTTATGCGCCCATGTTAAAAGTTGACCCGGTCTCTTTTGAAATTCCGGATGAAAAGCGCAGTTTGATTATCACCAGTAAAAACGGTGCCCGTTTTGGTTTGGCTAATATTGGGGATAAATCCCGTTCGATATTTGCGGTTGGTGAGCAAACGGCACAAGTGGCGCGCGATATGGGGTTCAGTAATATTACGGTTGGTCCCGGCACGGCGCGTCAACTGGTGCCCTTGTTACTGGAATGTGGTGTGACATACAAACGTCCTTATGCCCATATGTGCGGAAACGACGTATCTTATGATATTGCCGGTGTGCTAAAAAATGACGGTATTGATGCCGTGAATACAGTGACCTACCAAACAATAGCCAACAGAAGCTTCTCGCCAAGTGTGGAAGAAGCCATGCAAAGCGGGGAAATTGACGGAGTGCTCTTTTATTCTCCGCGCACAGCCACCATCTTTGAAGAAGTTGTTTCAGAAACAGGCCATCATGACTGGTTGCCAAAACTGGATGCTTATTGCTTGTCCACGCGGGTCAGAGAGCAGCTGCTTGGTCCGTGGCGCAGCAAAAATTATGCATTGATGCCAACAGAAAAGTCGTTGCTTGGTATGTTCAGAGACAGCGAATGACAAGTGGGTGTGTTAAGCGGTACCCCCTGTGGTTAGTGAGAAAAATTCCCTGTGACAGCTGGGACAAAAAGTGACAGCTGGGGGAACAAGTGACAGTTGGGATGAAACAGTGACAGTTGGGACAACAAAGGGCGATAAAAACCCTGAACATAGCGATGATACGGTTGATATTGTCGATGCTGAAGTGGTGCACGAAGAAACCGCCCCCCCCAGTGATAATACGCAGTCTATGAAAACCGTAAAAGAACCAACCGCTGCCAAAGCTGGCAAGGCGGGCTGGATCAGTGCGGGTTTTCTTGCTGTTTTTGTTGGCGGTATATTTGCGGCACCTTATTTTGAAGCGGGGATGATCTCGCTGGGCCTTCGCTCTGCTAGCCCGGTAGACATAGCCCTACCCCCCGTGAGGGACATGGATAGTGTTGCGGAAATTACGACTGTAAAAAATGATATATCAGACCTGAAAACTGCGGATGTGCGGTATCGGGAAATTCTCGCCCAGTTTGAAGATCGTGCCGCCGCGCAGTTAGCGGAAATCGCTGCGATCAGGCGGGACATTGAATTGTTGGCTGGGGCATCTGAAAGCACGGTAGGCACTCCGTCCACCACACCAGCAGATATGGTCAGGCTGAAAGCGGAACTCGCGGAATTGCGGGATGATTTCGCGCGACTGTCGGTGCTGAATGCCGAATCTGATCCGGCTGTCTCCCAGCTATCTGGCGCTTTGGCGCTTGCACGCGCTGAAAGCGCACAGCTGCAGGCTCGTCTCACGGCCATAGAAACTTCGGTGCAGCAGGTCGCGGCGGGTGCCTTGGAGGCGTCACCGCGTGGTCGGCTGGTGCTTGCACTCAGTCGTATGAAAGACAGAGCTATGACAGGCCTGAGCTTTGCCGCCGATTTGACGGGGCTGCGAGCAGACCTGGCAGAATTACCGGCGCTGGACCAACAGTTGATGGGGGCCGAGATCGCTATTCTTGATCGCCTGGGTGGCGGCATTCGGCCATATGTTACGCTGGTACGGGATTATGACACGGCTGTTGCTGCCGCCCTTCGTGCAGGGGAAAAGGCCGACGGCAGCTTTCTCCAAAGCTTGTTTACTTCGCGCCGGACGGATAGTGGCGCCGTTGGTGACGACGCAATTTTCCTGCAGGCTGAACGGCGCTTGCTGGCCCGGGATGTTGCTGGCGCGGTTGCTGCGCTAAGGGCGCTTGAAGGGGCTGTGAGTGAGGCAATGGAACCGTGGCGTACGGGTGCAGAAGCCTATGTGGCGGTGGACAAGGCATTTGATCGGCTGATTAAAGCGACCGCGCACGCGGGCCCTGCTTTGCCTGTAGCCCCCACCACCACTGGAGAGACTCAGTGATCCGGGTTGCGCTCTGGTTTATACTGTTTTTTGCTATTGCCGCCGGGGCTGTTTGGCTTGCTAATCACCCGGGCGATGTCACGATCGACTTTAGTGGCTTAAGGTTTTATTCCAGCTTTGCTGAACTGATACTGATGGCTGCGATTTTAGCAGGGCTTGTGGCCCTTGCTGTATGGTTTGTCGGCTGGGTCAGGCGCGATATGCCGGTATTTGGCAGCAATGCCATTGTCAAACGACAGACACGTGGGCTGAAGATGCTCAACCAGTCGCTGGTGGCGCTCTCGGCCGGAGATCACGGGCTCGCGGGTCGGTTGATCGGTCAGGCCGAGGTTTTGTTGCCGCCCCAGCCAATGGTGCATTTGATTGCAGCCGAAGCCGCCCAGCGTAGCGGCGACCATGCCGCCGCCAAAAAGCGCTATGCACAATTGGAAGAAACATCAGAGGGGCGTTTGCTGGGCTTGCGCGGTTTACTGGGCGAAGCCAGACGCAGCGGCAGTGAAGGCGAAGCCCTAAGGCTGGCACGGGTGGCCTTTGAAGAAAACCGGAAAAGCCCCTGGGTCCTGAAAACCCTGTTTGCGCTGGAGGTGGCGGCAGGTAACTGGACAGAAGCCAATGATGCGCTGGTGAAAGTGATGCGGGAAGGTCTGATTGAAAAAGAAACAGGCACCAGCCACCAAGGCGCACTGGCTTATGCGGAAGCGTCGGAATTAAGCCTGAAAGGCGACCGGGCAGGTGCCAAAAAAGGGTTTAAAAAAGCGCTGTCTCTCAGGCCGGGGTTTGTGCCGGCGACGGTGGCATTGGCGCGGCAGGACCTTGCATCTGGGTCCAGAAAACGTGCGGAAAACCTGGTGAAGGAAGCCTGGGCGCAAAGCCCGCATCCGGGTTTAGCGCGTATTTTTAAAGAGCTGGACATCACAGAATCGAAAGCCAACTGGCTCAAACGTGTGCGCACCATATGCGATACACTGCCGGATCATCCGCAGTCGTTACTACTGCTTACCGATGCCCTGATGGATGCGGGAGAATATGATGCCGCCAAACCAGTGCTTGAAAAATTGATCAAACAATCACCATCGCGCAGCGCATGGCAATTTCGGCTTGCGCTTGCCCATGTGCTGGGTGAAGACCCGGACCCAATTGAGGCCGCGCTTGTGCATGCTGAAGATGATGCTTTGTGGCAATGCAGTGAATGCGGCGAAAGACCACGCGGCTGGTCGCCGCTGTGTGGCGAGTGCGATGCGTTTGATACAATCACCTGGCAACACCGGCATGATGTTGTAAAGCCGGGCAAGACATTTGACCCGGACAATACCATTGCACTGATTTCTGATACCGTTTAAAAATACCTCTCAGCACACCTGTTACGGGCCGCTTTAGCTCAGTTGGTAGAGCACGTCATTCGTAATGACGGGGCCACGTGTTCAAGTCACGTAAGCGGCACCATTTTTTCACGATCAAAAACCATATATTACGGCAAGGCCCATATTTGGGGTGGGGGCTTAATAGCTTGCCCTGAAGTATCCGGCAGTCATACGCTAAAGCACTCTTATGGTTGTTTTATGCATCTTTTGTAATTGACCTCGATCAAGAAACGTTTCCCAAAAGCATGTCATAGTTTCAAGAGTAGAAGAGGCTCCCAAAAGGGGCTGTGAGGGTCCTTGCCAAGTTATTATGGCGACTGGCCCGAGGGTTCGGCTGACTTGACATATTTTCTATTTTGTATGCAGGATTAGCGAACAGAAAAAGGAGAGTGAGAAATGACCTTCCACCGCGATGTTTTGGCTCGCAACTGGCGGGCTCCACTGGCCGTTATTTTCTTTTCCGGCCTTATGGGCATATTGGCCAGCACAGGTGTTCAGGCCCAGTCTGATACTTTTAATGTAACCACCAGTGTTGGTGAGGCTTGCTCGGTTACAGCTACGGATTTGGGTTTTGGTGCTTATGATCCCCTCAGCGCCACCAATACGGATGCCGCAACCACACTGGATGTGACCTGCACGCTAACCACCACCTACGATGTTGGCATGGATGCTGGTACGGGCACCGGGGCTACAACGACAGTCCGTGTGATGGAGTTTGGCGCAAATACGCTGAATTACGCGCTGTATCAGGAAACAGGCCGCACAACCATATGGGGCGAAAATGTTGGTGTTGATACTGTTTCTGGTACAGGGACAGGTTCTGCGCAAACATTGACGGTTTATGGCCGTATTCCTGCGCTGCAAAGCGTTACGCCCGGTGCTTACAGTGATTTGATAACAGTGACGGTAACCTTTTAGTTATTAGTCTGGGCTATAATCAACAGGGAGGGAAGCATGCAACATCGCAAGCCACAAGGCTGGAAGAAGGACGCCCCTAATGCAAACCAGTGGATTACGAAGACGTGGGCCACGGCGATACGCCTTGTATTCGGCGGCCCAAATTCTATCAGGGGCGCCGATTATGTCCAGAACGATGACCTTTGTCTGGCTGGGGCTTTGTTACCAGATGATGGTGACAGACCCGGCGGTGGCAGGGAACAGGAAAACCACAGAAAAACCCTCTTCGCTGGAGCGCCGCGCCGCGCCGCGTATCGGCGTGAGTGTGACAGTCTTGCCAACATGCGCCATACGGCTCGACGAGGCAGCGGGCACAGCGATCAGCCAGCCGGTGGAAATACGCTGCACCAGGAACGCCCGCTACGGGGTAGGCTTGGCCGAGGGTTCCGGGCAGCTTGCCTCCGGTGGTTCCGGCGGTGCGCTCGAACCTTCCGTAGCCCGGTTTGCAAAACAGAGCAATGGGCGGGCGGACGTGTTTGTGCTGGAAAAAGCACGGATCAGCGAACAGAGCTTACCCAACGGGCATGCAGAAGTAACCGTTTTGGCCATCGATTTCTAAACCGAGGTTTTCCTACCAAGCTGATACAGGGTGTGCGGGCTTTTCTTTTGGTGGGTGTTTTTGCAGCTCTGTTGCCGGTAGACAGTGCACATGCGGCAGCCTCCCTTATTATTAAACCAACCCGGATTGTGATCACCGAAGATACGCCTGTTGTTGCGGTTACGGTTCAAAATCAAGGCACCACTGCGGCCGTGATCCAGATGCAGCTCATGACCTGGTCCCAAACCAGCGGTGAGGACCAATATGGGCCTACAGACGATCTGCAGATTATGGCCTGTCCACCCTTGTTTACGGTTCAGCCGGGCGAAAGCCAGATTGTGCGTGTTGGTTTGGAAGATATGCAGCGTGACTGGACGACAGAAGGTGCCTTTCGACTCTTCATTCAGGAAATCCCGCCCGAGCCTGTGGAGGGTGATACGGCTGTTCAGGTTGCCCTGCGTGTTAGCGTGCCGGTATTTTTACCACCTCAAAACATCAGCCAACCGCCGATCAATTGGCACCTTGAGAGCCGGGGTGAAGGCGGGCTCTGGATGACAGCCCACAATAAGGGCAATGTGCATGCGCTGATCAGCGGTATTCGGCTCCTGAAGGATACAAGTATTCTGTTTGAAACCGCAACGCATCAGTATGTTTTGCCCGGTGCAACATTGTCCTGGCGGCTGGATGCCAACGCTCCCGTAACGGAGGTTTTTTCGGGAAGTATTGAAATGTCTGTTTCAACTGATCAGGGCGTCTATGAGCAGACGTTATTAATTGGAAACTGACCGTGTGGCACAATGCCCTGCTGCTATTTTTGGCGGTGGGGCTTTTTGTTTCTGGTGCCGCAGTATCGGCGCAGCCATCTGCCCAGACACAGCCGGACGCCTATTTTGCCACCATCAGTATAAACGGGGTTGATCAGCCCGGTATTTTTCCAGCCATTTCCCAAAACAGGCAGTTTCTCGTTGAAGCACAGACCTTTCATCTGCTGGGGCTGGTGGTGCCAGATGTGCCCCCGGTTCTTTACCGAGGGCGCTATTATGTGCCTTTGGTGGCGGTAACGGGCCTGACATTTGAATTTAATGCCGGGCAACAGCATCTTTTTATCAACTGTGAGGCAAGCTGTTTTCCTGCAAGCACACTGACCGGTGTCTGGCGTGCACCAGCGCCTGACCCTACACCGCCGGGGCTGTTTATGAATTATGACCTGCTGGCGGAAAAAAGCGGAACCAATGAATTTATTGGCGGCTTGGCCGAGGTTGGTATTTTTTCAAACTTTGGCTCTGGCACGCTTACTTTTTCTGGCCGGAATTTTTCCGGCGATGCATCTGTGATTCGTCTGGATACCAGCTGGACGATTGACCGCCCAGGCAAGCGCCAGCGCCTACGATTTGGGGACAGCATTACCCAGCAAGGGGGTTGGGGCCGTGCGGTTCGTTTCGGCGGCATTCAGTTTGGAACAGACTTTGGCCTTCAGCCCGGTTTTGTCAGTTTTCCGACACCGACCATCAGTGGCGGCGCTGCACTGCCGTCCACAGCCGAAATATTTGTGAACGGGGTGCGTCGGGCCAGTGTGGATATCGAGCCAGGCCCTTTCACCATTGAGCAGCCGCCTGTGATTACCGGCTCAGGCAACCTACTGGTTGTGGTCCGTGACCTTTTGGGGCGGGAGACAGTTCTTAGCCATCCTTTTTATGCAAGCCGAAGTCTGCTTCGCTCTGGCTTGGCAGAATATTCAGTTGAAGCCGGTTTTCTGCGCACACAATACGGCGTTCGCAGTAATGACTATGAAGAACCCTTCATCGCAGGCAGTTACCGCAAGGGCCTGAACCAGCACCTTACGGCAGGTCTGCACGCTGAACTATCGTCCCGGCGCGCGGGTATTGGCCCTTATCTGGATTGGCAAATGCCCATTGGCGGCATTCTTTCCGCCGCTACTGCTCTCAGCGTTAAAGACGGTAGGACGGGCGGATTGGTTCAGTTTGATTTCAATTGGCAATCACAAAATCTGGGCATCAGTGTTTCCAACGAATGGATATCAAGGCATTTCAGCAGGCTTGGCAACCAAACCGGCGAACAGGAACCCCGCATGCGAACCAGCGCCAATATGGGTTTTGATATATTCGACCATAGTGCGCTTTCTTTTAATTATTTGTGGGTTAACGAAAGGGATAGCCCTAATCTGCAGATTGCCAGCGCCAATTTTTCCGTGCAGGTTGGTGATTTAGGGTCGCTTAGTACTAATATTTCGCGTTCATTTGGCGAGGTGCGTGATACGGCAGTTTTTCTGGTTTTCACTGCCCGACTGGGCGGGCGCACAACAGGCAGTGCCTCGGCGGACCGCAGTGGTAGCCGCTGGAGCGGTAATGTGCGTGCCAGCCGCAGTGCGCCGAGCGACGGTGGTTTTGGCTACCGGGCTGAGGCCAGCTATGATGACGGCGAACGTGCCAGGGCGGGGGTCACGTATAATTCCAGAAAAGGTATTGTCTCACTTGACCATAGCCAGTCAGGCGGCAAAAATACCACGCGCCTGGGATTGCGGGGGGGGCTTGTGATGATGGGCGGGGATCAGTTTTTCTCGAACCCGATCAATGATAGTTTTGCGCTTGTGAAGGTTGCCGACTATGAAGGTGTGGGCATATTGCGTGATAACAGGCCGGTGACCAAAACCAACCGCCAGGGTCAGGCGCTGGTTTCGGGCCTCAGGCCTTATGAAGAAAACAGGATATCTATCAACCCGTTGGATCTGCCGCTCACCGCAGAGCTTGGTCCGGTAACCCTGATGCCGGTGCCACGGCGCCGCAGCGGCGTTATCTCTGATTTCCCCGTCAACCGTACGGTTGCGGCAATGCTGAACATTACGGACAGCGCCGGAGACCCGCTGCCAGCCGGTACTGTGCTGCGCGCTGTTGAAACGAAGGCAGAGTTTCCTGTAGGCTTTGGCGGTGCCGCTTATATTACCGGGCTGGAAAAAGCCATGACACTGCGTGCCCATACCCTGGGCGGGGACTGTTTGGTAAAAATTGATGCGGTAAAGCCGGGCAGATTCCCGACGAGGCTCGGTACCTTGGTTTGCACAAGAGAGAACCCTGAAGATAATTCAGGGGAGCATGCAGGAGAAAAGCCATGAAAAAAATCATGAGAAAAACACCCGGCCTACTGGTTGTATTTGCGGCGGTGGTGGTGCTGGGTCCGGCGGAAGCCAAGCCCAAACCCTGCAAGCGCTGCTATTGCTCTGTCTCTGCAACAAATGTGAACTTTGGCGCTTATGATACGATCAGCGGGCTGGCAGTTGATAGTGCGGGCGATGTGGAGGTCTCCTGCGGTACGGATACCATTGGTGATGTTATGTCCTATTCGATTGAACTATCGGGCGCCAAAAAAGGCGCAAGCCCCAGAGAACTGAAAGGCCCAGGCCGCTATAGACTTGATTATAACCTATATACCGACGTAACCCGGACGATCATATGGGGTGACGGCAAGGGCAGTACGGCCACTGTAACGGACAGCTATACGTTCATCTCGCTTTGCTGTGAAACTCGCAATTACACGAGCTATGGCCGTATAGACGCAGCCCAGATTGTCGCACCGGGATTATATAGCGATACCATCGTCGTCAGGGTTGATTTTTAAAGAGTGTTGAGCCCGCGCTATCCGGGTTTTGGCTACTATGTGTTGCCTGAGGCTTTCCTAAGGAAAGCACAAGGAACTGCTACCGCCCGCCCTGCTGCTCAGGTGAAGGTACTCTTGCCTGCTGTTGTTTTTCTGGCGATCTGTTTTGCTACAGTTTTTGGCGGCTTTGTTGGCGCGGCAACCATGTATTTTTTCATATGAAAATTGGTATGAGGCTGTGTATATAGCGACGACATGCCGCACATTGCTTGAGCTTTATATGCATTTGGCGTAGAAAGCCGCCGGTGCCTCGCTGGTGGTTGGCAGGGCCCTGTTTGGCTTAGGATAGACCCATGACGGATTTTCTGGTTGCTACTCTTTATAAATTTGTGCGCTTGCCGCATTACCGGGATTTGCAGGCCCCCTTGCAGGCTGTTTGCGATGCGGGCGGGGTGAAGGGCACATTGCTTTTGGCGGAAGAAGGTATTAACGGCACAGTGGCTGGTCCCGAGGACAGTGTGCGTGCGCTTTTGGCCTACCTGCATGCGGACAAGGGTTTTGCTGGGCTGGTCCATAAAGAAAGCCGTGCCGCAGAGATGCCGTTTCTCCGTATGAAAGTACGCCTGAAGAAAGAAATTGTGACCATGGGCGTGCCAGGCACGGACCCCAACGCCATTGTTGGCACCTATGTTAAACCTAGCGACTGGAACGCGCTGATTAGTGACCCGGATGTAGTTTTGGTGGATACGCGCAATGATTATGAAGTGGGCATTGGCACCTTTAAAGACGCGCTTGACCCAAAAACAGATACCTTCCGCCAATTCCCCCAGTGGGAAAAGGACAATGAGACGATGCTGCGACAAAAGAAAAAGGTTGCGATGTTTTGCACCGGGGGCATTCGCTGTGAAAAGTCGACGGCCTATATGAAAGCACAAGGTTATGACGAAGTGTATCACCTGGAGGGTGGCATTCTGAAATATCTTGAGGAGATACCCGAGGCCGAAAGCTTGTGGCAGGGCGAGTGTTTTGTTTTTGATGCCCGCATTTCTGTGGGGCACGGTTTGAAGCAGGGCGATTACGACCAGTGTTTTGGTTGTCGCTGGCCGATTACTGAAGAGGACAAGCTTTCTCCAGAATATGAAAAAGGGGTCAGTTGCCCCCGTTGTTTTGATCGTCTCTCAGACGAGAAGAAACTACGGTCCAAGGAGCGCCAGAAACAGATTGATCTGGCGCACGAACGCCAGATGGACCATTTGGCTGTTGATATGGAAAGCGTGCGAAAACAGGCTGCTTTATTGCGTGCAGCCCAGCGTGAACAGGACCAAAACCCGGAATAAAATCACTGGTCATCCAAAGGTGCGCAGGCTTTGCACAAAAGCTGCGCACTTGTTTCACGTAAGGTGCACACAGTTGCGCAGTTTATGCACACATATGTGCACCGTTAGCCTTAAATCCAGCGGCGTACTTTGCTTTTATAATCGGTAAAAGCATCACCAAAAGCTTCTGCCATTTTCTTCTCCTCGAACGGGATATGCCACCAGTTGGCAACAGCAAAATACACCGGCGGGAACAAAAGTGCAGCATAGGTTCCGTACGCCCAGGCGAGCCCAACCAGCACCAGAAGCATGCCCAGATACATGGGGTTGCGGGTAAAGCCGAACGGGCCCTTGGTGACCATTTTGTCAGGGGGGTTATAAGGCATGATATTGGTTTCAACCTCCTTGAAAACCCGCGCCCCCCATGCAGGCAGAAAAACCCCTAAGACCATGATAAGATAGCCAAAATTACTGGCTATGCCGCTGATCCAGACTTGTTTCAGGCTGTGGTTTTCCGGTAAATAAATATCGCTAACCATGATGCCAGCCATGCATAATAAAAGCACGATTGGTGGCAAAATTATCTTTCGCATTGTTTTCCTCCCTGAAGGGTTGACGTGCTGCGGTAGCAGGGTGCGGCAACGCGCCGTCAAGATCAAGCCTCTTGCCAAAACCGGAGCCAGATTGGGTATCTATACGTGGAAGCTTTCGCCGCAGCCACAGCGGCCTTTTTCATTGGGATTGCTAAACTTAAAGCCTGTCGAAAACATCGAATCTTCCCAATCCATTTCGGTGCCCAGCAAAAACAATAAAGACTTCCGGTCAATATAAACCTTCACGCCTTTGTCTTCCACCAGCTCCAGGTCACTCTCGGCTTCTGAGACATAATCGACGGTATAGCCAAGGCCTGAGCAGCCGTGTGTTTCAGTCCCAAGCTTGATGCCAATGGCACCGTCACTTTTAGCAAGCAGGCCCTTGATGTGCTCGGCGGCTTTGTCGGTAATGTTAATCGCGGATTTCATTGTTTTTATCCTTACAGCAAGCCGAGCTCAAGCCGGGCTTCGTCAGACATTCTTGCCATATCCCATGCCGGTTCCCAAACCAGCGCGACTTCAACAGAGCTTACACCCGGTACGCTAGCCACCTTCAATTCCACATCACCCGGCATCGATTCGGCAACCGGGCAGTGCGGAGTGGTGAGGGTCATCCGTACTTTCACGGAGAAGTCTTCGGCCACATCAACATCATAGATAAGCCCAAGTTCATAAATATTCACCGGGATTTCCGGATCGTAAATCTCTTGAAGTGCCACAACAATCGCATCCCTGAGCGCATTGGTGCTTTCAGGCACTACCGATGCAACTGCCTTGGTTTCTTCCGGCGTGGCTGTATCAGCATCTTCGCTTTGCGCGAGGAATTTATTCAGGAAATAGCCACCTTCTTGCGGGCTAACCACAGGGCGCTCTGCATTTGTGGGCATGTTTTCTTCCGGGTAGCTTTCACCACCCAGGTTCAGAATATCCCGATTTTTCTTATCCATCATCCGAAGATATCCACTACTTTTTTAAGCCCGTCAACCAACCGGTCAACATCGTCTTTGTCGTTATAAATACCGAAGCTGGCACGTACTGTTCCGGGCACACCGTACCGGTCCATTACCGGCTGTGCGCAGTGGTGTCCGGCCCGAACGGCAATGCCCTGACGGTCAAGAATAGTGCCGATATCATGGGGGTGCGCCCCTGCCATCACAAAGCTGATCAGCGCCCCTTTTTCCTTTGTTGTGCCAATGATTTTAACGCTGTTGAGCGCCCCCAGTTTGGCCGTGGCATAGGCCAGCACTTCGTGTTCGTGTGTAGCAATGACACTGTGCCCGATCCGGGTTATGAACTGCAGCGCTTCGTTCATTGCAATGCCGCCTGCAATGTTGGGCGTGCCAGCTTCAAACTTGTGCGGCAGGTCATTATAGGTGGTTTTTTCAAAGCTTACGGTCGAAATCATATCGCCGCCGCCCTGCCACGGCGGCATGGCATCCAGCAGGGTTTCTTTACCGTAAACCACCCCAACACCTGTGGGCCCGTAGGCCTTGTGCGCGGAAAAGGTATAAAAATCGGCATCCAGTTCCTGCACATCAATTTTCATATGCGGCGCTGCCTGACAACCGTCCACCAATGTGATTGCCCCGGCGGCGTGGGCCAGCCGGATGATTTCCCTTGCGGGTGTTAATGTACCGATGGAATTGGAAATATGCGCAAACGCCACAAGCTTTGTGCGTTCTGACAGCAAGTCACGGTAAGCGTCCATATCCAATGACCCGTCTTCCAGCACAGGAATTACCTTGATCACAGCCCCTTTTTCTTCTGCCAGCATTTGCCAGGGCACAATGTTCGAATGGTGTTCCAACCACGTAAGGATGATCTCGTCGCCTTCACGAATGTTGCTGCGCCCCCATGTTTGCGCGACCAGATTGATGCCTTCAGTGGCCCCGCGCACAAAAATACATTCACGTTCACGTTCGGCGTTGATAAATGCACGCACGGTTGTCCGGGTTTCCTCATAAGCCGAGGTAGCATCCTGGCTGAATTTATAAACGCCTCTGTGAATATTGGCGTAATAATGCTCATACAGATTGCTTTCGGTCTCAATCACGCACCGAGGTTTCTGCGCGCTAGCGGCCGTATCAAGAAATGTCAGTGGCTTGCCGTAAACGGTTTCCGACAGAATGGGAAACTCGGCACGCACTGCGGCGATATCAAGAGCCGGAATTATAGGGGCGGCTTCGGTCATGTCCGCATTCACTCCTGCGTATCCAATGTGCTGGCGCGTTCGGCCATCCAGTCACTGATGCGCTCCATCAGTGCTGTTTTTATGTCGTCAAAAGCCACACCGACCAGCGCATCCGCTGTGAAAGCCTCGACCAGCATCCTGCGTGCGGTTGCTGGTTCAATGCCGCGTGATGTCAGGTAAAAAATAGCTTGATCATCCAGCGCGCCGATCGTTGCACCGTGACTGCACTTGACATCGTCAGCCAGAATTTCAAGCTCTGGTTTGGCATTGGCTTCGGCTGTTTTATCAAATACGAGCGCTTTGAAGCTTTGATCAGCAGTTACTTTCTGTGCGTCTTTTTCCACACTGATTTTGCCCTGGAACGATGTTTTTCCGCGACTATCTGCGATGGTGCGGAAAATCTGTGCGCTTGTTGTTGACGGCATTAAATGGTCGATATGGGTGTAGGTATCGTGGCTTTGGCCGGTGGCGGCCAGTGCCACACCGTCTATCACCGTGCTGGCACCGTCTACCAATAGTCGCACATTGGCTTCAAAACGGGACAGCGATGCGCCGATGTTTATATTTGTTGCCCGGTAGCTTGCGTTTGCGTCAACATTGACAAAGGTCTTGGCTGTATGGAGGGCCTTGCCACCCTCTTCCTGCAAACGGATGTGCTGGAAGCGCGCGCCTTCGCTGATGCGGGCTTGAAGAACACTGTTGGTCCAATAGCCGCTTTCATCCCCTACATAGCGCTCAAGCAGTGTAAGCGATGCACCTTCACCAAGTTCAATCACATGGCGCAGGTGGCATCCGGCTTTATCGTTGTCGGTTGTGATATGTAATATTTCAACCGGATCATCAATTTCCACACCCGCCGGCACCGACAGAACCATGCCGTCACGCATGAGCGCGGTATTCAGGCAGGTGATTGCATCCTTGCCCCGCACCAGTTCGTCAGCTCGGGCTATATTGCTCATCAGGTGGTTGGCGAGTGGGCGGACCTGTGCAGCCTGCCAAAGGTCACCCATGTCGCTCAGGTCTTCGTTAAAGCGCCCGTTTACAAAAACGAAGCGCGCGCTGGCCTCAGCAACCACAACGCCCGGCAGGGCAGGTTTGCTTTTGGCGGCGACGGCTGGTGTAAAAACTGTTTCGCGCAGGGCACGTACATTGCTGTATCGCCAGGGTTCAGCGCTTTTGGTGGGCAAGCCGAACTCTGCGGCTGCCTTTAGTGCATGCATGCGCAGGCCCTCGGTGCCTGACATCAAGCCCGCGAGCGCCCATACCTGATCTTCGTATTTTTCCAGCATGTCCGGTTGCATAGTGTATCTCCACCATTAAGGGCTTGGCTCAGACTACGGCTGCATAGCCTTTTTCCTCAAGCTCAAGCGCCAGGTCTTTTCCCCCGGATTTAACAATTTTACCGCCGATCATCACATGCACAACATCCGGCTGCACATAGGATAGAAGCCGTTGGTAATGCGTTATTAAAAGGACCGCAGTGTCACTTCGGCGTTGGGTATTAATGCCTTCAGCCACGGTCTTTAGCGCGTCAATATCAAGGCCCGAATCGGTTTCATCAAGCACGGCAAGCTTTGGGTCCAACAGTGCCATTTGTACCATTTCATTGCGTTTTTTCTCGCCGCCTGAAAAGCCCACATTTACAAAACGCTTGAGCATTTCCGGGTCCATTTTCAGCTCACTTGCCTTTGCCCGCACAAGCTTCATAAACTCAGCGGCGGACATAGCGTCCAGCCCATTATATTTGCGGACACTATTCAGGGCCGTGCGCATAAAATTGAGGTTCGAGACTCCTGGAATTTCCACCGGATACTGGAACCCGAGAAAAATGCCTTCGCCCACACGCTCGTGCGGTTCAAACGCCGTCAGGTCTTTACCTTTAAATTGAATGCTGCCGCTGGTGATTTCATAATCAGCCCGGCCCGCAATGGTATTAGCGAGGGTGGATTTTCCGGCACCGTTCAGGCCCATGATCGCGTGCACTTCGCCCGCATTCACGGCGAGATCAAGGCCCTTGATGATTTCAGTGCCATCCACCTGGACATGTAAGTTTTTGATATTAAGCATTTTCTCTATGTCTTTTTCTATGTTGTGTCCGGGACAAAATCAGCCAACACTGCCTTCGAGGGAAAGACCAAGAAGCTTTTGCGCTTCCACAGCAAATTCCATCGGTAAGTGTTGCATAACTTCTTTGCAAAAACCGTTAACGATCATAGCGACCGCTTCTTCTTCGTCAAAACCGCGTGCGCGGCAATAAAATAGCTGATCATCGGATATTTTGGATGTGGTGGCCTCATGCTCAATTTGGGCGCTGGGGTTTTTCACTTCAATATAGGGGACTGTGTGGGCACCGCATTCGCTGGAAACCAGAAGCGAGTCGCACTGGGTATAATTCCTGACATTGTCGGCACCGGGCAGTATCTTCACCAGTCCCCGGTAGGTGTTTTGCGATTTGCCCGCCGAGATACCTTTTGAGATAATGGTCGAGCGTGTGTTTTTGCCCATATGGATCATTTTGGTGCCGGTATCGGCTTGCTGATAATTATTGGTTACGGCAACTGAATAAAACTCACCAACCGAACCATCCCCCGCCAAAATACAGCTTGGGTACTTCCACGTAACCGCCGAGCCGGTTTCGATTTGAGTCCAGCTTACCTTTGAGTTTTTGCCTTTGCAGAGGGCGCGCTTGGTTACGAAATTATAGATACCGCCTTTGCCGTCCTTGTCGCCCGGATACCAGTTTTGAACCGTTGAATATTTAATTTCTGCGTCATCCAGTGCCACCAGTTCAACCACTGCCGCATGAAGCTGGTTTTCGTCACGCATGGGGGCCGTGCAGCCTTCGAGGTAAGAAACATAAGAACCTTCCTCAGCCACGATAAGTGTACGTTCAAACTGGCCGGTATTTTCAGCATTAATGCGAAAATAGGTCGACAGTTCCATAGGGCAGCGCACGCCTTTTGGGATATAGACAAATGTACCGTCAGAGAAAACGGCACAGTTCAGGGCAGCAAAATAGTTATCGCGCTGCGGCACTACAGTGCCGAGATGTTTTTGTACCAAATCAGCATGCTCCCGCACCGCCTCCGAGATCGACATGAAGATCACCCCGGCTTTTTTAAGTTCAGCACGGAAAGTGGTGGCAACAGAAACACTGTCAAAAACTGCGTCAACAGCTACCTTGGCGGCGCCTTCAACACCGGCCAGCACTTCCTGTTCCCGCAGGGGAATGCCGAGCTTTTCGTACATACGAAGCAGTTCGGGGTCGACCTCGTCGAGACTCTTTGGTTTGTCTTGGCTTTTGGGGGCTGCGTAAAAATAAATATCGTTATAATCGATTTTGGGATATTCGACCTTGGCCCAGTTGGGCTCTTCCATTTTCAGCCACGCGCGGTAAGCTTTCAGCCGCCAATCCAACATCCACTGAGGCTCGTCTTTTTTGGCAGAAATGAATCGCACTATATCCTCAGACAGGCCTTTTGGTGCCATGTCCATCTCAACATCAGTGACAAAGCCGTACTTATATTCGCCGGCCATGTCCTCGACATGTTGTTTGGTTTCTGTTGTCGCGGCCACTCAGGATATTCCTTCACTTAATACTGCATTATGTGTTGCAGTATTTGCGGTTTTACGCAGTGTTTTATTTCTATTGTGGGGCAGCAATTTCTTCACGCAGCTTCATGACATGGCCGCCGATGGCAGGCTCGGCCAGTTCGGCAAGGCTGATTTTTTGCAAAGCACCACGCACCGCGCCGCTGATCAGATTCCAGCGGGGCTTCAGTGTACATATGTCGTTATAGTCGCAACCACAATTCGAGCCATCGCTGCACAGCGTAAGCGCAATCGGACCGTCAATGACCTCAATTATATCTGCCACATTGATATCATCGGCGCTGCCTTTGAGAGCAAAGCCGCCTTTGAGGCCACGGTGTGACACAAGCAGGTTAGCCCGGCTTAATAGGTTCAGGATTTTAGATACGGTGGGAACAGGGACGCCCGTACGGGTTGAAAGCTCCTGTGCACTGAGGCGTGTATCAGTATGCGACATTTCGCACATTAATATAACGGCATAATCTGCTAGGTTTGTAAGCCGAATCATAAATTTTATCCTGACCCAGAAAAATACTGAATATATATGACTAAATTAGTCAGATATAAATATGAGGAATGTGGCCAGAGAGTCAACCCAATTGCGCACCTTATGGGCTATTTCTACAGTATATTGTAGCATTTTCTTATGGTCGGCGGCAATAACAGCCTTTATGACAATAACAAATCCAAATTTGAGAACGGCACACGCAATGCAGGATCTGCTTACTCTATATAAGAATGCCAGCTTTATCCGGGCTTTCGAACAGGAGATTGCGTGTGCAGCGGACGCGGGTCATGCGCCGGGTTTATTGCATCTGTGTTCAGGCGCAGAACTGGTGGAAGCGGCTATTTGCGGTATCTTGTCTGGCCCTGTTGATCAGGTTTGTGGGTCTCACCGCAGCCACGGTCTGGCGATTGCCATGGGGGCTGATCCCGTGGGTGTTGCCGCAGAAATACTGGGTCGTACAGGGGGCATGTCAGCAGGGCGCGGCGGCACGCAGCATTTGCTGGCTCCCGAGCAAGGGTTTTTGACCAGTAACGGCATTGTTGGGGGCCAGTTGCCGATTGCAGCCGGGGCGGCTCTGAGCGCTAAAACACGAGATACAGGGGGTATTGCCGCTGTTTTTTTTGGTGATGGGGCCGCTAATCAGGGTGCCGTTTTTGAAACGATGAATTTAGCTGTTGCTCTTCAATTGCCGCTTTTGTTTGTGCTTGAAAATAATGGACTTGGCCAGTCAACGTCAGTTGCTTTTTCAAGCGGTAATGTGGACCTGTTGGCGCGGGCGGAAGGCTTTGGCCTCGCGGTTATGCGTATGGACGGTTTCAGTGCCACCAACTGTCTTGAAATAGCGCAACAGGGTATTGACAGAGTGCGCAGCAGTGGGGCCCCTGTTTTTATTGAAGCCTCCACCGCCCGGCTTTCCGGGCATTATCACGGTGAAGATGCCCCTTACCTGTCGCAAGGGGCTACACCAGCAGACCCGATTGAGGTGTTGGCCAGGCTATTGCCCGGTGAAGCGCGCCATGCAATTGCAGCGGCGACTGACAGACAGGCAAAAGCGGCCATTGCTGCGGCACTTGACATGCCCGAGATACAGCATGTGCCCGAGATTCTGTCATGAAAAATCAAATGACCATCGCAGAAGCGCTGAACAAAGCGCACCACCAATTAATGGAAATGGACTCTCATGTTGTCGTGATTGGTGAGGATATTGTTGGCGGCACCGGGCTTGACCCTGCACAATCTGCAAATGAACTGGGTGGTGTTTTTGGCGTAACCGGGGGGTTGGCTGCACGGTTTGGTACAGCCCGGGTAATAGATACGCCGATATCGGAAACAGCATTTGTTGGCATGGGCGTCGGGGCATCCATGACAGGGCTGAAACCTATTGTTGAGATTATGTTCTGCGATTTTATCGGCGTTTGTTTTGATCAAATACTCAATCAGGCGGCCAAGGTCCGTTTCCTGTCTGGTGACCGAATTCCTATGCCGCTGGTGGTCCGCACCACCATGGGCGCAGGTGATGGTTCCGGTGCTATGCACAGCCAGTCACTGCACGGACTTCTGGCCAGCATCCCTGGATTGCAGGTGGCCTGCCCGGCAACTCCGGCAGATGCGGCGGGGCTGTTAAAGTCAGCGCTACTGTGCCCGGACCCTGTTGTGCTGTTTGAACATAAGGCGCTTTATGGGGCCAAGGGTGATGTGGAACCAGGCTTGCCGCCGGTAAAACTTGGCCGTGGTCGGTTGGTGCGTGAGGGAGCTGATATGACCATCGTGGCGGTCTCGGCAATGGTGAGTGAGGCAGAAAAGGCTGCTGCTATATTGGCCGAAGAGGGCATCATGATCGACTTGATTGACCCACGTACGATCCAGCCGCTTGATTCGAACCTGATTCTATCGAGTCTCAAGAAAACCGGCCGGCTGTTGGTGGTAGATGAAGGCGCTGAATTTGCGGGTTTTGCCGATGCGGTGATCGCGGTGGCCAGTATCAATGCTTTTGCCAGCCTGAAAGCAGCGCCTGCGAAAATAACACCGCCGCACGTGCCCGTGCCTTATGGCCGCGCTCTTGAAGCCAGGTGGCTGCCCTCTGCTACGGACATTGTGCTGCAAGTGCGTGAGATGCTGCATGGTTCATAAAGACCCCGACCCCTGGAGAAAAACCAAAGTCTGGGATATTGGCACCCGGCTTTTTCACTGGCTGTTGGCAATCTCGTTCGGGCTTTCCGTCTATTCCGCCTTTCAGGACAAGTTCGGAATTTATGCGGACATGCATCTTTATGCAGGGCTCGCCATTCTGGTGCTGGTGGTATGGCGCATTGTGTGGGGCTTTGTGGGCAGCGAAACATCGCGTTTCAGCCAATTTGTTAAATCTCCCCAACACACACTTCGGTATCTTACGGCCAGTACCACACCGCCAATTGGCCATAACCCCCTTGGCGGTTACTCGGTGTTGTTGATGCTCTTGTTGCTGTTGGCGCAGGCGAGCCTTGGCTTGTTTGCGTCCGATGATATGCTATTTTCCGGGCCTCTTTCAGCGCATGCAGGCGCAGCAGCCGGTGATATCAGGGACATTCATGCTTTGCTGGGCCGCATATTGATGGCTGTGGTTGCCCTGCATTTGACGGCAGTTTTTTGGTACAGTATCAGGCACAAAGCCAAATTGATTTGGCCGATGCTGACAGGCTTTAAAACACTTGACGAAAATGAAAAAAGCCCGGCAATCAAAAGCCCATGGCTGGCAGCGGGAGTTCTGCTGATTGTTTTGGCAACATTATACGGGCTGGTTTTGTAGCAAAAAAGAGGCCCGAAAGGCCCCTTTTAAGTCCTTCGTGGAAAGACTATTTTTTATATTCATCGTGGCAGCTTTTGCAATTGCTACCCACCTTTTTAAAGGCAGGCACGATCACGGCCATATTGCCAGTTTTGGTTGCCTCAGCAAAGGCAGCGGTATCGGCCTCTAGCGTATCAAGCCGGGACGAGAAATCTTCCCAGTTATCCCAGATATTATCCTTGGCTTCTGTATGACCTTCCATGCCGCGAGTGTCTTTTTCAAAAGCACTTTTGTTCATGGTGGCTGCGTTTGCCATAATGTTGGCAATCGCTGGAAGGTCTGCTTTATGGTCGGCACCCTTAAACAAAATAGGAACCAGCTTTTTCATCGAATAATTGAAATGTTCCATCACATCGTGACGATACGCGGATTCGTCAAAGCGTTTTTTCTTATCGCCGTCGCCGTGAGCCGCCACAGGGGCAAGAGCCCCGCCTATCATCATCACCGCCGCTGCCGCAGTTGCTATTTTGCCAACCTTCATAATGCTCTCCCCGTTTGATTGCCGTCTCAGGTTACACTGACTACACATAACAGTAACGCCTGCCTTTTCAGGGGCAAGCGTTATGCATTCTCTTTTTCGTGAAGTCGCTAAACCTCAAGTTTAGCGTATCCCGATTTACAATATAGGAGCTCGCGCGGGCCTGCGGTCCCGGCGTGGTGGCTGCGCCTGATACGCTTCTACACAGTGGCTCGCACAATAAGGCATGCCTGGCTCAGAAGCTTTGCCACAGAAATGAAAATCATCATCCCCGGGGTGCCCAAGTGGCCATTTGCACATGCGGTCTGTCAGGTCCAAAAGCGACACCAGTTTCTTGCCGGGTTTTTTCATCAGCTTCTTGGGCGCGGCTTTCTTTTTCTCTTTGTCGGTTTTGACCGGCGACGGGCGAGACTTAAGTCCAAGCCTGTGGGCTTTGCCAATCACAGCATTGCGGGTCACACCTTCGCCCAGTTCCTTGGCAATTTGGCTCGCGCTCAAGCCAGCGTCCCAGTGCTTTCGCAGTGCTTCGATTCGGTCTTCCGTCCAAGCCATTCTTATTCCCTTAATAGTGATGACTAAAAAAAATATCGCACAAGGCGAATTAATGTTGCTTATATCCTTGGCTGGCCCCCCTTGCCAAGGCCCTATATGCCTCATATCTATGAACGATCGCAAAAAAGGAGCGAATACGTGCAGCTACAGGCTCAAAATAGTTACCCTGAAGTGGGTGGCCGGACGATTGGACGGGTCAACTGGATCGGTTTATGGACTCTATATGGTCGCGAGTCGCGCCGATTCTTAAAAGTATGGACCCAGACACTGATCGCGCCCGCTGTGACAACCATCCTGTTTATGGTGATTTTTTCGCTGGCGCTTGGGGGTAGCGGGCGCTCCGTTGCCGGTTTACCCTTTTCGCAGTTTCTGGCACCAGGTCTTATTGCGATGGCAATATTGCAAAACGCCTTTGCCAATACCAGTTCCTCGATCCTGATATCAAAAGTGCAAGGTAATATTGTTGATACCTTGATGCCGCCTCTTTCGGCACTGGAGTTGACGGTTGGTTTTGTTGCAGGCGGCATCACGCGTGGCCTTGCGGTTGGTTTGTCCGTGGCGCTGGCCTTTTTTCTGATGCCTGGCGTGACGGTGGAAATCCACCATATTGCCCCTATTGTTTATTTTGCACTGGCAGCCAGCACTATGTTGTCCCTTATGGGGGTATTGACGGGCGTTTGGTCCGAGAAATTTGACCATCTGGCTGCGGTTACCAATTTTATTGTTGCTCCGCTCAGTTTGCTTTCTGGCACGTTTTATTCGGTGGAACGGTTGAGCCAGAGCTGGCAGGTTTTCTCAACAGCGAATCCGTTTTTCTATATGATAGACGGTTTCCGCTATGGTTTTATTGGTAGGGCAGATAGTGATTTGACCGTCGGTGTTATTTATACATTGGTGCTGAATGTTTTGCTGACGCTGGCGGTCTACGGTGTGCTTAAAAAAGGGTACCGGCTGAAGGCATAAAGCCCACCCCGTTTGATGAAGGTGTGACAAGCAATAAATTAGTTCAGACCTATTAACAGATCTTTTAAAGGGCCATATTAGGTTGCCTTTTGCATGAAAAATCGCTATAAAAAGACCTGTTAAACAGTCACAAGGAACACTGGCATGAGCACCACCCATTTAATATTAGCGGATATCTGTGCGGGAATTTCAGAGCTAAAGAAAAACCCGATGGCCGTTGTGGAGCAAGGTGAAGGCGCGCCTGTGGCTATCATGAACAGAAGTGAGCCAGCCTTCTATGCGGTTCCTGCTGCGGCTTTTGAGGCGCTTATGGACAAGCTTGAAGATATTGAGCTTGCGGCTTTGGTGAAAGAACGTATCGACCAAGCTGAGATCGAGGTTGACGTAAATGACCTATAAGCTTGTCTTCAAAGAGCAAGCAAAAAAAGAATGGGACAAGCTTGATGGCCCCGTTCGCAAGCAATTTGCAGCAAAGTTAAAAGAGCGATTACAGGAACCCCGTGTAGAAAGCGCGCGCCTGAGCGGTATGGCGGACTGTTATAAAATCAAGTTGCGCCGTGTCGGATTTCGGCTGGTTTATCAGGTGCGCGATAACGAGCTTATTATATCTGTTGTGGCCGTAGGAAAACGCGAACGCAACTTTGTTTACAAGCAAGCAATAAAGCGAATTTAGATCAAGGACAGCGGATACATTCGCGGCATTACAATTAAGGACCGTTTATTGTAATTCTTGAGGTAGCGGCTTCGGGATAAAACGTCTTTTCGTATTGCTGGCTTTGCGAGTAAAATTTACAGATAAACCGAATTCACAAGAAGTATTGCGTAGCGCCAGTTTTTTTCGCGCTTCCTTGGGTGCGCAGGCGTTGACTTCCCTGTGGCCGAGGGGCATTCTGCGGGCCTGTTAACCGCAGCGCATTGGCGTGGCGGTTTGTGTGTTTTTAAGTGCTAAAATAAAGCGCAGTTGGGCGATGAACCCTCGCCCCGTAGGAGACCAGCCGTGATATCACCACTAATGCCAGTATATGCGCGCCAACCTGTGGCGTTTGAGCGCGGTGACGGCATGTATATGTTTGACACCGAGGGTAAAAAATATCTGGATTTTTATGCGGGTATTGGCGTGATGTGCCTTGGGCATTCGCACCCTGCGCTTGTGAAAGCACTTTGTGAACAAGGCAAAAAGCTTTGGCATACAGCGAACACTTATCAGATACCAGAAGGTGCGCGGCTGGCTGAACGCCTTGTGGGGGCAAGTTTTGCAGATACGGTTTTCTTCACCAATTCTGGCGCCGAGGCGATTGAGTGCGCGATTAAAATGGTGCGCAAATATCATTATGACAAGGGTCGGCAAGGCAAATACCGGCTGGTGACGATGGCGTCCGCTTTTCATGGGCGCACGCTGGCGGGCATTGCGGCGGCGGGTCAGGAAAAGCTTACCAAAGGGTTCGAACCACTACCTGACGGTTTTGATGTGGTGCCTTTCGGCGATATAGACGCCGTTAAAGCGGCCATTGGCCCGGAGACAGGCGGCATTATGGTGGAGCCCGTTCAAGGTGAGGGTGGTATCCGCCCTCTTTCGAATGAGCAAATGCAACAGCTTCGCAAAATCTGTGATGAAAACGGTTTATTGCTTGTGCTTGATGAAATTCAGTGTGGCATGGGCCGTACCGGTAAATTATTCGCCCACGAATGGTCGGGTGTAAAGCCGGACATTGTCGCCTGTGCCAAGGGTATTGGTGGTGGTTTTCCTCTCGGTGCATGCTTGGCTACTGAAGATGCAGCATCCGGCATGGTTGCAGGTACACACGGCAGCACATATGGCGGCAATCCTTTAGCGATGGCCGTTGGCAATGCGGTTCTGGATGTGATGCTTGCGCCCGGATTTTTAGAGCATGTATGCGAGATGGGGGACATGTTGCACGCCCGGCTTGCGGCTTTGATGCAACGCCACAGCGGATTGATCACCGAAGTACGCGGCAAAGGTCTGATGGCGGGTATACGTGTTCCTTCAATTCCAACGCGTGATGTAGTGAGCGACCTTATCGGCCGGGGCATGCTGCCTGCTGTTGCCGGAGATATGGTGGTCCGCATGTTGCCGCCGTTGATTTTGGATGACAGTCATATTGATGAAGCCATGCAGATGCTGGATGCGGCTTTTACTGGTTTTGAAGCCAAAAGCGAATAGGCCCAAGAGGCATGCCAGAGGTGACAGTGAGATGTCAAAGAGATGCCAAAGAGATGAGAGAGCTTGACGATGAGTAGCGCGCTGATAAATAGCCATTTCATTGACCTTAAGGATCTGCCAGCCGAGGTGTTGCGCCATATTCTTGATACGGCCAAAAAATGGAAAGATGCGCGTGTCGGCATGCCTAAAGGTGCTGTTGATAAAGGCGCACCGCTGGCAGGCCATACGCTGGCGATGATTTTTGAAAAATCCTCCACCCGCACACGGATCAGTTTTGAGATGGCGATGCAGCAGCTGGGAGGAACCAGTGTGGTTTTGCAAGGCGGCAATATGCAGCTAGGGCGCGGTGAAACCGTGTCCGACACAGCCAAAGTGGTCAGTCGTTATGTGGATGCCATTATGATCCGCGCCAATAGTCACGAAGCCGTTCTCGAATTGGCGAAAGAAGGCAGTGTGCCGGTGATCAACGCGCTCACCAATCGCTCGCACCCATGCCAGTTGATGGCAGATGTGATGACGATCGAAGAACACCTGGGGCCAATTGAAGGCCGTAAAATTGCCTGGCTGGGAGACGGTAACAATGTAGCCACATCCTTGATAGAAGCCGCAGTGAAGTTTGATTTTGCCCTGACCCTCGCGTGCCCACAAGGCTTTGCCCCTGCGGACGAATTGTTGGAGTGGTCGGCAAACGCTGGCGGCAATGTACGGGTTGTTGCTAGTGCGGATGAAGCCGCAGAGGGTGCAGACGCAGTGATCACAGACACCTGGCGCTCAATGGGTGACACGGAAAATAATGTGAAGATGCAGGCAATGGGTGCTTATCAGGTGAATGATGCCCTGATGGAAAAAGCGGCTGATAGCGCGCTGTTTCTACACTGCCTGCCTGCCCACCGGGGCGAAGAGGTTACAGATAGTGTGATCGACGGGCCACAGTCGGTAGTTTGGGACGAGGCTGAAAACCGGCTGCACGCCCAAAAAGCCGTGCTTGCCTGGTGTTTGGGGAAAATATAAAGCAGCCGGATTCTGCTGTAGGGTAACCAGGGACCAAAGAATGTGAGCGATACCCCGATTGTGATCAAAGACCCCGCCGGTAGCCGTGATAATGAAGTGCGTCCTTTTCAGATCGACGCACCGATTGAAGGCAGCGATGTGCACGGACGTGCTTTGCGGCTGGGCACTGTTGCTGACCAGATACTGCGGGCTCATGACTATCCGGATGCTGTTGCCAAAATCCTGGGTGAAATGCTTGTGCTTACGGGCATGCTTGGCTCGATCATGAAATTTGAAGGCATTGTTACCATTCAGACCAAATCCGGTGGGCCCATTCCAATGATTGTGGCCGACTATGAACGCAAAAAAGACGGTATAGGCCGCCTTCGCGGATATGCTGATATTGACGAGACCAAGCTCGCGAGTTACGGCAAAAACCCAAGTTTTCATGGACTGGTCGGTTGCAAATCCGGCTATATGGCGCTGACGATTGATCAGGGCGAAAATATGGAGCGCTATCAGGGCATTGTCGACCTGAAAGGCGAAACGCTGGCTGATGTAGCGCGCAATTATTTTGCTGGCAGTGAGCAAACGCCTACGGAAATTCGCCTTGCGTGTGACCGTGATAATGTGACCGGTAACTGGCGTGCGGGCGGCATTATGGTACAGCATCTGGCACGCGGGGAAACTGGACAGCAACGCATTCTGGACCGGGAAACCCAAGAACACTGGGACCGTGCATCCATATTGATGTCGAGCGTCAAAACAGAAGAGTTATTGGACCCGGGCCTTGATCTCGACCAGCTTCTCTTGCGGCTTTACCATGAGGACGGCGTGCGGGTTTTTGCGCCATCGCAGCTAGTGCATAAATGCCGTTGCTCGCGGGCACGCCTGTTGACGGTTGTTCAGGGCTTTAGCGACGATGATATCGAGCATGCCACTGTGGACGGAACCATCGATGTAAATTGCCAGTTTTGCAATACCACCTATATTTTCACCCCGGAGGAAGTGGCGGGCAATTAGCCTGACGCTTGAATATTTCACCAAAATACCAACTTACATAGAACCGTTTTGCGGCTCTTGTTTAGGTTGGCAGAAATTGCATGTCTGGAAGACGTCGTTTTTCAATAACCACAGCCAGCTGCATCAAAAGGGGGATCAGGCATGCAAGCGACATCTGAGCGACTGTTAGGGCTTGATCTGGCACGATTTCTTGCTTTTGCGGGTATGGTGATCGTCAATTTCTCTGTGGTTATGGGCGCGACCCCAGGCCCGGACGGGTGGGCGAATATACTCTCAAGCAGTTTGGAAGGACGCGCGGCGGCAAGCTTCGTTGTGCTGGCAGGGATTGGCCTTGGCCTTGCGGCGGAGCGTACGGGTTTTACAAGTACGCGGTTGGCAACCATGAAACGCGCTGCTTTTCTGCTGGTGGTTGGGCTTCTCAACATGCTTATTTTTGATGCCGATATCATCCATTATTATGCGGTCTATTTTCTGTTTGGCATGGCGTGCCTGCGTTTTACAGACACCCAATTGTGGGTGACGATAGGGGCGCTTATTGCAGGGTTTTTTGTGCTGGTTCTGGTGCTTGACTTTGACCAGGGTTGGCAGTGGGAGACATATACCTATACCGATTTTTGGACGCCGCAGGGTTTCATCCGCAACCTGTTTTTTAATGGTTGGCACCCTGTAGTGCCGTGGCTGGCTTTTTTACTGTTCGGGATTTTTTTGGCGCGGCGTCCCCTTTCTGAACGCCGGACCCAGCTTTGGCTCGTCGTTGTTGGATCGGCGGCAATAGTGTCGGCACATATAGTGTCAGCCTGGTTGACGAGCGCCTTACCGAGCTATGACGGGGAAACGCTGACGATATTATATTCGGTAAAGCCTGTGCCGCCGATGCCGCTTTACATGATTGCGGGCATGGGTGCGGCAGCTTTGTTAATTGGCTTATGTCTTCTGTTGGTGGGCGTGCTCAAAAATGGGTTTCTGCTTCGTGTGTTTACTGCGCCTGGTCACCAGACATTAACGCTCTATATTGCCCATATTTTTGTTGGCATGGGCACACTGGAGATGTTGGGTTTTCTTGCTGATCAGTATAGCGGGACTATGTCAATGACACACTCAGTTGTGGCGGCTTTGCTGTTCATTGTGGCCGCTGTTCTCTACGCCAATATTTGGGCCGCCTTTTTCAAGCGCGGCCCTGTTGAATGGATAATGCGTAAAGTTGCCGGATAACATACGACAGCCAGGATGTTTTAACCGTTTTATGTATCAAGGTTTGATACGTTCAGGGCATTTTCCTGAATGAAGTTACGGCGTTCTTCAACCACATCGCCCATCAATTTAGAGAAAATTTCATCCGCTGTATCAGCAGCTGAAACTTTCACGCGCAGCAAGGTGCGGGCCTCTGGGTCGAGCGTGGTTTCCCACAGTTGCTCGGGGTTCATTTCGCCCAGCCCCTTATAGCGCTGTGTCGACAAACCCTTGCGACCAAAGGCTAACAGCTGGTTCAATAAGGCAATCGGCCCACCAACATCGGTTTTATCATCCTTGCGGGTAATGGTCACCGGACCGCTAAACAGTTCCTGAACCTCGGGCATTAATTTATGCAGCTTGCGGGCTTCCTGACTTTCCAGAAAATGGGCGTCAATTTGGTGTGTGTCAATAACGCCGCGCACAGTTTGTTCAAAGCGATAACCGCCGTCTTCGGTGATATCTGCGCTCCAGCCGCGATCTTCCTCAGTAAGAGCCATACCGTTGAGCCGGTTGGCAACAGCGTTCCCGATTTCCGCGCGTTTTGCAGGATTGTCGCAGAGGGCAACGTCCATGCCGCCAAGCAGTGCCGTTGATTCTATCAAATTGTTATTATAACGCATCGGTACACTGCTGATCAGGGATTTGATCCGCCGTGCGGCATCAGCCAGATGTTTGATCTCTTCGCCTGCGTGCTGTGTTCCGGTGGCATCCGTGATCACTACATCGGCGGTAGCTGCATTCAGCAAATAATCAATCAGCTCTTTGTCGTCTTTCAGGTAAACTTCGGATTTACCGCGCCCCACTTTATAAAGCGGCGGCTGGGCAATATAGAGATACCCCTTTTCAATGATTTCAGGCATTTGACGATAAAAGAAGGTGAGAATAAGCGTGCGAATGTGCGCGCCGTCCACGTCAGCATCGGTCATAATCACAATTTTATGGTAGCGAAGCTTTTCGATATTAAAGTCTTCGCGGCCAATGCCTGTACCAAGTGCAGTGATCATGGTGCCAATTTCCTGGCTGCCGAGCATGCGGTCAAAACGCGCGCGCTCCACATTCAGGATTTTACCCTTAAGCGGCAAAATCGCCTGGTTTTTACGGTCACGGCCTTGTTTGGCAGACCCGCCTGCACTGTCTCCTTCCACAATGAATATTTCGGAAAGCGCAGGATCACGTTCCTGACAGTCAGCCAGTTTTCCGGGCAGAGAGGCAATATCCAGAACACCCTTGCGCCGGGTGAGCTCGCGAGCTTTTCTGGCTGCTTCACGCGCAGAAGCGGCGTCGATGATTTTCATAATCACGGTTTTGGCTTCTGCGGGGTGCTCGCCGAACCATTCGCTTAGTTTTTCATTGATCAAACCCTCAACAGCCGGGCGAATTTCGCTGGAGACCAGCTTGTCTTTGGTTTGGCTGGAGAATTTAGGGTCAGGCGCTTTTACCGAAACAACAGCCGTCAAACCTTCACGCGCATCATCACCTGAGAGGTTGATTTTGGCTTTTTTCGCCAGCCCGCTGTTATTGACATAATTGTTGATCGTGCGCGTGAGCGCTGCGCGGAAGGCAGCCAAATGGGTGCCGCCGTCGCGTTGTGGGATATTATTGGTAAAGCACAGAACATTTTCGTGATAGCTATCGTTCCACTGTAGGGAAATCTCTACACCGACGCCGTCCTTTTCGCCGGTGATTGTGATCGGCGCACCGATCTGGCTGGATTTATTGCGGTCCAGATATTCCACAAAGGACGTAATGCCGCCTTCGTAATAGAGGTCTATGTCCTCTATGTCGGCATGGCGATTGTCTTTCAGGTGGATATGAACACCAGAGTTCAAAAAAGCCAGTTCCCGGTAACGGTGGACCAGTTTGTTAAAGTCAAACTCGATAAACTGGAAGGTATTAAGGGAAGGAGAAAAGGTGACTTCCGTTCCTTTTTTCCCGTTGGCATCACCAACCACTTGCAGATCTTTAACCGGTTCTCCGTCTTCAAAGCGCATGAAATGTTCTTTGCCGTTGCGCCAAATTCTAAGCTCAAGCCAGTCAGAAAGCGCGTTGACAACAGACACACCCACGCCGTGGAGCCCGCCGGATACTTTATAACTATTCTGGTCAAATTTACCGCCAGCGTGTAGCTGTGTCATGATCACCTGAGCAGCGGAGACACCTTCTTCCTCGTGGATATCCACAGGAATGCCGCGACCATTATCTGTGACCGAGCAGCTACCATCAGGATTAAGCGTCATGGTCACCAGATCACAGTGGCCTGCCAATGCTTCGTCGATTGCATTGTCCGAAACTTCAAACACCATGTGATGAAGCCCGGAGCCGTCTTCTGTGTCACCGATATACATGCCTGGCCGTTTGCGCACCGCGTCCAGCCCTTTCAGGACTTTAATCGAATCAGCGCCGTACTCTTCCGAATCGATGCCGGCTTCCTGGTTGGCTGTATCTTCGCTCATTTCCTCGGTACTCATTTCCTGTTGATCCCTTTCCTTTACATATCTGCCGACTGGATCGTGCCGTCAGATACATCAAAAAACTCTGCGCTCATGGACAAGTCCTTAAAAAGACTTTTGTCAGTGCCTGTTAGCCAGCATTGGCTGCCAAGCGACGCGAGCGCGTCAAATAGTGCTTTGCGACGGTCCACATCCAGATGGGCCGCAACTTCATCCATCAGCATCAGGGGTGCCTGGCCCCTCAGTGCTGTTTGTAACCGTGCGTTTGCAAGCACAAGCGCCACCAAAAGCGCCTTTTGTTCACCGGTGGAGCATAAGTCTGCCTGCATGGCCTTGGGAGCATGGGTAACCACAAGGTCCGTTTTATGCACCCCAACATGTGCCCGGCCATTGCTGCTGCTATCCTGGCCACGGCTTCGTCCTGCTACCAGCCTTTCCTTAAAGGCATCCTCTACTTCAACCGCTGCAGTGCCGCCTGCAAGCAGGCTTTCCACCCAGCCGTCTATTGCCAGCTCGGCGCGCGGAAAAGGGCCCTCCTCCGCCTCTGCCAATTGCCCGGCAAGCTGTCCTGCAAACTCAAGCCGGGCCATCGCCACTGCGACACCGTGTTCTGCCATGCGTGTCTCCAACGCACTTAGCCAGGCCGGATCAGCAGAGGACCCCTTGTCAGCCAGCAGGCGATTGCGTTCGCGCATCACCCGTTCATAAGCCCCAACTTGCCGGCTATGGTCAGGGAAAAGCCCCAGAACCATGCGGTCCAGAAACCGCCGTCTGGAAGCGGGGCCTTCCACAAATAACCGGTCCATTTGCGGCGTTAACCAGCCGATCGACCATCGCTCGCCCAGTATGTTGCTATTAGCGGCTATTTGGCCGTCAATGCGAACAAGACGCTTGTTGCTGGCCTCTTCATCCCCAGGCGTTTCCATGCCAGTGCCAACTTTTACTGGTTCTGAGCCCAATTTTAACGTCGCCGCTACAGCCCAGTTTTTGTCCTGGCCGGATACTGTATTTTCAGCGCCCTTCTTGCGCGCTATGTCCAAAAGCGGTGCGCGCCTTAATCCGCGACCTGGTGCCAGATAACTAATGGCTTCCAGCACATTGGTTTTGCCTGCGCCGTTGGGGCCTGTCAGGATCGTCAGCGAATGTTCACATCTGGGCTTGATGACTGCCCGGCTATAACACCGAAAATTTGTCAGCATTAACTTTGAAACAAAGACACCTTCATGCCCCAAACTTTCCGCGATCATAACCGGGTGTCCCAAGCAGCACAGTCAGAGCCCCTTATCATTGGTTTTTGCTGCACCTTAAACGCCGTTCGAGCCTATACGCGCATCGGCATAAGGACATAAAGTGCACCTTCATCCAGCATGTCGCGCAAAATTGTGGGCGAAGATGGGTCAGCCAGCATCACCTGTACAGTTTCGCCTTCAATTTGTGCGAGTATATCCAGCAAATAGCGACTGTTAAATCCGATCTCAAACGCATCAGCGGAATAAGCAGCTGAAATTTCCTCGGTAGCTGTGCCGCTGTCGGGGCTGTTCACGGAAAGGGTAAGTAAATCCTCCCCAAGAGCCAACTTGACCGAGCGTGTTTTGTCAGAACTGATGGTCGAAACACGGTCTACGGATTCTGCAAAAAGGCGGCAGTCCATTTCCAGCATCTTGTCGTTGCCTTCGGGGATGACCCGGCTGTAATCGGGGAAAGTCCCATCAATCAGTTTTGATGTGATAACAGCGCCGTCAAAGGCGAAGCGAATTTTTGTCTCTGAAAGGGCCACACTAACAGTGCCGTCAAGCTCGTCGATCAACTTTCTGACCTCGGCCACCGTTTTGCGGGGGATAATGATCCCGGGCATGCCTACGGCTCCGTCAGGCACATCTTGTTCAACCTGTGCAAGGCGGTGACCATCTGTGGCAACAGCCCGCAACCTGGCACCACTTTCGGTATTGGCGACATGCAGGTAAATACCATTTAGATAATAGCGGGTTTCTTCAGTGGATATGGCAAAGCGGGCTTTGTCGATCAGCCTTTTCAGCTCGCTTGCAGCTACATCAAACCGGTGCGGCATGTCGCCTTCGCTCATGACCGGAAAATCTTCTTTGTCGAGACACGTAAGCGTGAAGCGTGAACGGCCAGCTTTCACGACCAGTCGGTCATTTTCCTCAAGCGATAAGTCAACTTCAGAACCGTCAGGCAATTTGCGCACGATATCAAAAAGGGTATGTGCCGGTACGGTGGTTGAGCCAGGCTGTATGACATTCGCCCCGGCTTTTTCAACCACGGCGATATCCAGATCGGTGGCTGTCATAGCGACATTATCACCGTCGGTTTCCATCATGACATTGGACAGGATCGGAATGGTGTTCCGACGCTCAACAACTGATTGTATGTGCCCAAGGGTCTTGAGAAGGTTAGTCCGTTCGATCGTAACTTTCATGGATAAAATCTTCTTGTCTGACTGCGTTTGCTTAATGCCCCGCGCTTGTGATGATCTTATTTCTCGGCTTCAATGCCCCCTCCCAGGGCGACGCTTTGGCCAAGCCAAAAAGCGGTGCAGCCAAGGCCACAAAAAAGCCGTAGATCAACAAGCAATCTTTCATCAGGAACAATAGCGATTTTTGGCTCTAAACCAAACGAAAAAGCACATAGAGCCCTGTTTTTTTTGGGTAGTGAAACGATAAGATTTCTGCCGAGTCGCAATTGCGACTCGGTGGCTGGCTATCGGGAGTGGAAATCAGGCCTCCAGCAACCTTTGCAAACGGGTGATATCGTCGTCCAGCTGGCTATCGTCGCGGCGCAAATCTTCTATTTTCCGAACAGCATGCATAACCGTTGTGTGGTCCCGTCCGCCAAACCTGCGGCCAATTTCCGGCAGGCTGCGGCTGGTCAATTGTTTCGACAGATACATGGCCACCTGACGGGGGCGGGCAATCGTACGCGCCCGCCGATCAGACAGCATTTCAGCAAGCCGCAGGTTAAAATAATCGGCGACCACACGCTGGATCTCATCAATGGTTAGTTTTCGGTCATTGGCGCGGATCAGGTCTTGCAGGACCTCGCGGGTCATGTCCATGGTGATCGGGCGGCCCACAAGCATAGCATAGGCCATCACGCGGTTCAGGGCCCCTTCCAGTTCGCGCACATTGCTGGTGATGCGCCGGGCAAGAAATTCCAGAATTTCAGCTGGCACAACCACATCTTTGGCAAGCTCTGCTTTGGAATGCAGAATACCGAGGCGTAGTTCATAGTCGGTGGGGTGAATATCGGCAACAAGCCCCCAGCCCAACCGGGATACGATGCGGTCTTGAATGCCTTCAAGGTCGGTCGGCGAACGGTCTGCGGTGATCACCACCTGACAGCGGTTATCCACCAGCGCATTGAATGTGTGGAAAAATTCTTCCTGCGTACTCTCTTTGTTGGAGATAAACTGGACGTCATCAACCATCAGCAAGTCAACAGCCCGGAACTTTTGCTTAAAGGCGTGTGTATCCTTGAAACGAAGTGCGGAGATAAATTCAAACATGAATTTTTCAGCCGAAACATAGGCGATCCGTTTTTCCGGGTTATGTCTTTTTGCTTCCCATGCAATTGCATGCATCAAGTGGGTTTTGCCCAGGCCCACACCGCCGTGCAGAAAGAGGGGGTTGAAAGTAACCTCGTCTGTTTCTGCGATGCGTTTGGCAGCGGCATAGGCAAGCTCGTTGGACTTGCCCACAACAAAACTGTCAAATGTATATTTGGGATCAAGCGCACCGCCTTCACTAAGGGGGGACGTTACCGCTGCTTTTTTTGCGGTAGACTGGGTTGAGGGGCGGTTAATTTCCTTGCGTGCAGAAAGCCGGATGCTCAGGTTTTTGATACGAGGGTCTTCGGCTTTAAAAAAATCATGGATGCGCGGTGCATAGTGGCGCTCTATCCAGTCACGAACAAATTTTGTTGGTGCGGTAAGCTCTACGGTGTCGGCATCTACGCCCCCATAACCAAGCTGTCCAAGCCATGTTGTATAGGCTTGTTGGCCAAATTCGCTCTTGAATTTGTCACATACCCGTGTCCACGGCGAATGTGTAAAGCCCGCCTCTTGCTGTGGTACAGCGCCCCCGCTTGCCCCCATTTTATCCAACTCCCTATCAGCCATTGAGCTTTAGTGCCCCTTTTTATAAACTCAATACGTCAACTTGCTGCGTGCCTGTCGGCTCTTTTTGTTGCAAGCGCTTTGTACCTCTTGGTTTCCTCCGCACAGCGGCAAATCCCAAGCAACACACATTGCGTGTCAGGGCATTATGCTGGACTGTATCCAGACCCTTATTTCTTTCAAATGCGACAGCGCGACCCCAGCAAAATTTTCTAGCCTGGATCGCTTCCGGACAGCTCCCTAGTCGGGATGGTTGGTTGCCGGTTTTGGCCTACCGCAGTCGTGAAGTGAAGATACATGCGCTCTGTTACACCAGCAACTGAAAGTCGCACTTGACAGGGAAGTTTTTGACCATCCTATGGGGTGAATCGGAACGGCCTACCAAATATTGAATCGTTGCAAATTTTATAAAGGCTCGTGCCTGATTTGTTCTCAAGCGACCTGTATCAAAATGAAAAAGGCCCCACCAGATTTGGTGGAGCCGTTTCAAGATGGCTCGTATTTATCGAGCGAATCGGAGCAAAGTATTTAGGCGATGGCTTTCACAGCCTGTGCCATGCGAGAAACTTTGCGCGATGCAGTTTTCTTGTGAATAACACCCCTGGTAACACCGCGCATAATTTCAGGCTGTGCAGCTTTCAGCGCATCAGCAGCAGCGGGCTTGTCGCCAGCTTTGATAGCGTCTTCAACTTTGCGAATGAACGTACGCATACGGCTCACACGGGCTTTGTTGACTGCTGCCCGGCGATCATTGCGACGGATACGTTTTTTGGCTTGTGGTGAATTTGCCATATTCTTTTCTAACCTTCGTTCGGCAGCACCCGTTTGGCCTGTTTTGTCGCAGGCGGCGCGCTTGCCTTTATCTTTACTATTATATCAACTGAGTTATTGTATCAGCCGATGTTACCGCAGCCACCTTTTGTGGTGGGTCCCGCAATAACGCTGTATTTCGAGGTGCGGTCTATATACCCCTAAATGCCGTTGGTCAAGGGTCAAAAGGCAGGTCTTCCTGCCTTTTAGATTCTTTTTCCAATGGCCGCCGAAAGAGGCCTAACGGTTTTTAAACTGAGGCTGTCGCTTTTCAATGAAAGCGTTCATGCCTTCTTTTTGGTCATCCGTCGCGAATAGCGAGTGGAAGACACGGCGCTCAAACAAAAGTCCCTCGGCCAGTGTTGTCTCCAGCGCACGATCGGTTGCTTCCTTCGCCAGCATAACGGAAGGCGTGGATAGTTCGGCGATAGCAGCGGCAATTTCCAGCACATTGTCTACCAGGTCGTCCGTTGGCACAATGCGGCTAATCAGGCCTGACCTTTCAGCCTCAGCGGCATCCATCATGCGGCCTGTGAGCATCATATCCATGGCTTTTGACTTGCCAACAAGCCGGGTCAGGCGCTGTGAACCACCGATGCCGGGAATAACACCCAGCTTGATTTCCGGTTGGCCAAATTTGGCATTTTCTGCGGCAATAATAAAATCGCAAGCCATAGCAATTTCGCAGCCGCCACCAAGGGCGTACCCCGATACCGCAGCGATTACGGGTTTACGTACGCGGGCAAAAACACTGTTGATCTCCGCGAATTTATCATCTTTTAAGACATCCGCATATGATAACCCGGACATTTCCTTGATGTCGGCACCTGCGGCGAATGCCTTTTCACTGCCGGTTACAACAATGGTACCAATGTCATCATCAGCATCCAGCGATAAAAGGGCTTCGCCGAGCTCCTTAAGCAAAAGGCTGTTTAGCGCATTGAGCGCATCCGGGCGGTTGAGTGTAACCAACCCCACACCTTCTTGTTTGTCGAGCAGGATCGTTTCAAAAGTCATCAATTGGCCTTCTTCTTGGTCCGAGCTTAAGAGCAGACTCCTACTTGGCCTTGAAGGTTTTGAAAAGTAATTTGTGGCAAATTGAATTTGCTGTGGCATATCTGGTTATTTGTTTGGTTCCAACCGCAAGATAATGCGTTCCTTGCCCTTGCCGGGGCTTTTGTTGGTGAACAGAAGACTGTAGCCTTCACGTGCACAGCGCAAGGTTAAATCGCTGCGCTGGCATAACCAGCCGAAAGCTGGAAGTGCAGCCGCATAGCGGTCCAGCACCTGTTTTGCTGGGCCGGTACTGGCCATAAGGATCTCGGCAACAGTGCCGCTGGGTGTATCAAATACGATTCGCTCTGACGTGATTTCGCTTATGCCCTCAATAAGGGGCACGTCTGGAAACCCTTCCAGGAAAGCATCGTCAGCCACAATCGCCAGCGCGTTTGAGGTGAGGGCCAAAATTAAAGCTGACATCATCAGGTATCGCATAAAAATCCTCTATACTTCAGGTTATCGCTGGCATTTGGGGCAAAAAAATGTCGAACGGCCTGATTGGACTATTCGGTTTATGCTACCATCACAGCCCGCCCCTGAACAGGGTTCACCTTCACGGCCATACACATTGAACCGGTGCTGGAAATAACCAAGCTCTCCGTCTACGCGGGCATAGTCCTTCAGGGTTGACCCTCCGGCAACTATCGCCTCGGAAAGCACATCGCGGATAATGGGCACCAGTTTTGCTGTTTGGTTGCTTTTGACTGAACCGCCTGTGCGCTTGGGGTTAATGCCTGCACGCCAAAGCACCTCGCACACATAAATATTCCCGAGCCCCGCAACCAGCCTTTGGTCCAGAAGTGCCGCTTTGACGGAAGATTTTTTGCCTGTAAGCCCGGCCTCAAGCACACGGCTGTTGAAACTATTGCCCAAGGGCTCCGGGCCAATATTTTTCAGTAAACTATGGTTTTCAGCGTTTTTAGTATCTGTAAATGTGATAATGCCAAAACGGCGCGGGTCGGTATAAACCACATGGTCGCCGCGCTCGGTTATCAGACTGACATGGCCATGTTTGCCAATCTCTGCGGTTTCACCGTCCTTATATATAGTGATGCGTCCTGACATGCCGAGATGAAGAATAACCACCAAATCGTCGGCACATTCCATGAGGATATATTTTGACCGCCTGCGCAGCCGTATGACCCGATTGCCCTCAAGACGCTCGGAGAAATCCACAGGGAAAGGAAAGCGTAAGCCCGCCCGGCGGGTGATTGCTTTTTTGATCACAGCGCCTTCCAACACAGGGGCAAGCCCGCAGCGGACTGTTTCGACTTCAGGGAGCTCGGGCATATTGTCGCGGAATCATCCAATTGATTAAAGGTGCTGGTATCGGCTTAAGGCCTCGGTTATGGTCCGGCCAAACACTTGGAGCCAGATGATCTTATGTTTTCAATCAAATGACCCAATGCTTTTAACCAGATGACAAGGTAAACGGCCATAATGTCAAGCGGCAAACAATCAGAAGCACGAAAGAGCGAGACCACCCACTTTGGCTTTCAAAATGTTAAGGAAAGCGAAAAGGCTGGCATGGTCAAGGGCGTCTTCAATAGCGTTGCTGATCAATATGACCTGATGAATGATGTGATGACTGCGGGCATCCACCGGCCGTGGAAAAGTTCATTGATTGATAGCCTGAATCCACGCCCCGGCATGAAGTTGCTGGATGTTGCTGGCGGCACTGGTGATATCGCTTTCCGGTTTTTGGATGCTACGCCCGGCGGCAGTGTTACCGTCTGTGACATTAACGCCGAAATGCTGCGGGTTGGCCAGGACCGTGCCCATGCAGAAGGTTATGCTGACCGTGCCCGGTTTGTTTGCGGGGATGCCATGAAACTGCCGTTTGCCGACCGTGAAATGGATGCCTATACAATCGCCTTTGGCATTCGCAATGTGACACGCATCGAAGAAGCACTGGCTGAGGCCTACCGGGTGTTGAAACCGGGCGGTAAATTCCTGTGCCTTGAATTTAGCCCGCAAGTGGTGCCTGTGCTGCAAAAAGCTTATGATAGTTTCTCCTTCAATGTGATCCCAAAAATGGGGGAGATTGTTGCTAAAGACCGGGACAGCTACCAGTATCTGGTCGAGTCTATCCGCAAATTTCCTGCACCAAAAAAATTGGCAGACATGATGCGCACCGCCGGGTTTTCGCGTGTGAGCTACCGTACAATGACCACGGGCGTTGTAGCTGTCCACAGCGGTACACGGATATAGGCTGGTGCGGTTTTTCAAACATTTAACGCAGCTGTTTATGCTTGCGGTGGGCCTGAGAAGATACGGGGCGATCAGGGCGCTTGACCGAATTGCCGATATTCCGGACTGGGCACCGCGTCTGCTGCGGGCGTTTACTTTTTATATCCCGCGCCGGATCAAATTGCCGAGCGCTGACGGTGAACGGCTTGCACTTGCACTTGCGGGCATGGGCCCGGCTTACATCAAGCTTGGCCAGACGCTGGCAACCCGGCCAGATTTGGTTGGGCGTCCTATTGCTGAAGGGTTAACAACCCTGCAAGACAGGTTGCCCCCCTTTAGCTTCAAGCAGGCCAAAGAGACAGTAGAAGCCGAACTCGGCGGTGATTTGCAAGATCACTTTTCTTCGTTTGAGGAAATAGCTATTGCGGCGGCATCAATAGCCCAGGTTCACCGGGCGGTTACCGCCGAAGGTGATAAGGTGGCCGTGAAAATACTCCGGCCTGGCATAGAAAGGCGTTTCACCCGCGATTTGGAATTATTTGCCTGGTTGGCAAAATTTGCTGAAGAGCACAGTGCCGAGGCCCGGCGACTGCGGCTTTCCCAGGTTGTTATTAAAGTACGGGAAACTGTGCTGAGAGAAATGGACTTGCGGCTCGAAGCAGCGGCTGCCGCCGAACTCGGCGACAATATGGCGGGCGAAGCCGGTTACCGGTTGCCCCATGTGGAATGGGATCGAACCGCGCGCCGTGTCTTGACGCTTGAGTGGATTGACGGCACGCGGCTTGCCGACAAAGCCGCGCTTGAGGCTGCAGGCCATGACCTGCCCATGCTAGGTGAAAAAGTGGTTCAGGTTTTCCTGACACAAGCGCTCAGGGACGGGTTTTTTCATGCAGATTTGCATCAAGGCAATCTGATTGTGGAACCGACAGGCACTCTGGTGGCCGTAGATTTTGGCATTATGGGACGCCTTAACAAGCTTGAGCGTCGTTTTCTTGCCGAGATACTCTTTGGTTTTATCCGCCGTGACTATCAGCGTGTGGCAGAGGTGCATTTTGATGCGGGTTATATTCCAAAAAGCGAAAGCCTTGAGGAATTTGCGCAGGCGCTGCGGGCTATTGCAGACCCCATCATGGACCTGCCGATTGAAGAGGTTTCTGCGGGCAAGCTGTTGGCGCAGCTGTTTGCCACTACCGAACGTTTCAAGATGGAAACCCAGCCACAGCTTTTGTTATTGCAGCGCACTATGGTGATGGCGGAAGGCATGGCGCTGCATCTCAATCCGCAGGCCAATATGTGGCAGATCAGCGAACCGGTGATAGAGCACTGGATTCGGGAGAACCTTTCGCCTGAGGTCCGGTTGGCCGAAGCCATTAACCAGATACCGCGCATGCTTGAACGCTTGCCGTCGCTTTTGGATAAATGGGTTGAAAGTGATTTCGAACCCCAACCGCAGCAGCCCCCAGCCGTGGCACCCCAGATTTCTGCACCCAAATTATGGCCCTTTGCCTTGGGGCTTATTGTCGGTGCAGCGGTCCTGAAAATCCTTACGGTTTAGAAGTATTGCTGTTGGCCTGATTTGCCAATGCTGCCAAAATCGCACAAACTCTCTCCTCTGTTTTAGAAAAGGGGAGAAGACACAATGGAAAAACTTGATCAATTCGCGGTGCTTGGCGGACGTATATTGCTGGCGCTTATTTTTGTGGCAGGTGGTGTGGGGAAACTTATGGATGGTGGTGTGTCCACTATTCCCTATATGGAAGCAGGCGGTGTGCCGGGGTTTCTGTTTTGGCCAACGGCGTTATTTGAGCTGTTTGCAGGGCTGGCCATTATGGCAGGCTACCGGACAAAATTAGTCGCGTTGATACTTGCTGGCTTTTGTCTGGTTACTGCGCTGTTGTTTCATACAGATTTTTCGCAAGCCATGCAGATGCCGCTCTTTATGAAAAACCTCTCGATGGCGGGTGGGTTTTTGATTTTAATGCGTTTTGGAGCTGGTGAGTTCAGTATGGATAATAAAGGGACCCCGAGCGAGGTCTAATCAATCCTTTGATTCTAAGACATCGGCGAGTCGCTTTAAGAGTCGTTAATCGAGTTTGGTTGCAGGCGGGCCTGATCAATTGTGGAAGCTTTGCTCAGGCATGTCTTGATGTATCGCTCCCAATTCTACGTCTGGAGCTTTCTTGGCGATTCGCTCATCGTTGTCCGCAAATAAAGACATCATTGCGAGGGACTTGAAAGCAACCTATATATTGGCGTGCCTCGAAAACAGGGAAACTTATGCTGGACGGTAAACGTATATTATTAATTATTGGCGGCGGTGTTGCCGCTTATAAAGCGCTTGATCTGGCGCGCCGATTGATGGAGTGCGGTGCCTCGGTGCGCGGGGTTTTAACACCCGGTGGCCAGCAGTTTATCACGCCACTTTCGGTGGCGAGCCTGACGGGCAATGAATGTTATACTGAGCTGTTTTCCCTCAAGGATGAAGCTGAAATGGGCCATATCAGGCTGTCGCGTGAGGCTGATTTGATTTTGGTCGCACCTGCCACGGCGGACCTGATGGCAAAAATGGCAGCAGGACTTGCCAATGACCTGGCATCAACCGTTCTTTTGGCCACCGATAAACCCGTGATGGTCGTACCTGCGATGAATGCGGAAATGTGGGATCACCCGGCTACCAGGCGCAACAGGGAAACACTGGCGCGTGATGATGTGCTTTTTGTTGGGCCGGATGAAGGCATGTTGGCCTGCGGCGAAGTGGGGGCAGGCCGTCTTGCCGAGGTGCCAGATGTTATCGGTGCTGTGAGCGAATATTTCTCAGGCCGCACGCTACCGTTGTCGGGTCGTCATGCAATTGTAACCGCCGGGCCAACACACGAACCCATCGACCCGGTGCGCTATATCGCCAATCGTTCGTCAGGCAAGCAGGGTTTTGCGATCGCCAGCGCGCTGGCGAGCATGGGGGCAAAAGTAACATTGGTGGCAGGCCCGACAGCTGAACCAACCCCTGTTGCGGTGAACCGGATTGATGTGGAAACAGCCACTGAGATGAATGCCGCTGTTGAGGCGGCGCTGCCCGCTGATGTGGCTGTTTGTGTGGCAGCAGTTGCGGATTGGCGCATTGAGAATAGTGGTGAGAAAAAGCTTAAAAAGTCCAAAGACGGACTGCCGGATCTGACATTTACCGAAAACCCCGATATTCTGGCAAACCTGTCCAAACGCAGCGAGCACAGGCCTCCCCTGGTAGTTGGATTTGCGGCGGAAACCGAAAACACGGTTGAATATGCAACAGCAAAGCGGTTGCGCAAGGGCTGTGACTTGATTGTTGCCAATGATGTGTCTGCAGGTACTGGCATTATGGGCGGAGCCAATAATCAGGTGCATATTATCTCCGCCGAAGGCTCAGAAGGTTGGCCAATGCTCAGTAAAACTGAAGTGGCCGCCAAGCTTGCGCTCAGGATAGTGGACTGTCTGGAGGTTACCGCCAATGGCGAATGATATGAGCATCGAAGTGAAGCGGTTGCCGCACGGTGAAGGGTTGCCGTTTCCCAGGTATGAGACGGCTGACAGCGCAGGCATGGATCTGTATGCGGCGATTGAGGAAGGGGAAGCTGTGACGCTGGGCGCGTTAGAACGGGCAATGATCCCCACGGGACTGGCAATGGCTTTACCGCATCGGCATGAAGCACAGATCAGACCTCGCTCGGGTCTGGCCGCAAAAAATGGTGTGACGGTACTGAACACCCCCGGCACGATCGACGCCGATTACCGAGGCGAAGTGAAAGTGATTTTGGTGAATCTTTCAAACCAACCTTTTACGGTTGAACGTGGTATGCGTATAGCCCAGATGGTCATTAGCCCTGTAACACAAGGTGTGTGGCATGAGGTTGACACGCTGGGCAAAACAGAGCGCGGTACGGGTGGTTTTGGCTCAACGGGCGTGAAATAAAAAGTGGTTTCCTGGCCCTGGCCCGGCTTATTGCCGAATTTGTTTGTGAGTTTTTTGGAAGGCTGTCTTTGGACAGTACCTCATACTGAAGATTGAAATTCAGCGTTTCTATAGCAATGTATGGATATGGAAATAAAAACAAAAAAGGAAACGACAATGAGCAAATATGAATGTGTGAAGTGTGGCAATGACCATTATGATACCGATGAAATCACCACGACGGGGTCAACCTTCAGCAAGTTTTTTAATATCCAAAACCGCAAATATACGGCCGTTACCTGCCGCAACTGCAGTTATACTGAATTCTACAAAGGCAAAACCAGTACGCTTGGTAATGTCGTTGATTTCTTTGGCAACTAGAAATAAAGGGCCTGTCAGATGAAAATAAGGTTTGCGGCGATTATCTTGCTGGCTTTTGGCAGTAGTTTGGGTGTGGTGAGCCAGCCTTCGGCTGAACCAACGGCGATTGCAGAAAGCTTGCCGCCAAAACTTCGCGAATTTCTAAAAAAAGAAATGCACCTGCTTGCCGACGCCGGGCGTGTAATGGAGGCAGCCCTTGCCAAAGGCGACAGCAAAACCGTTGGAAAACTGGCGCAGCAAATGCACGAGAGTTTTATCCTCAAGAAAGAACTGACAACGCTAGACCTTCGTGAACTGCAAGCCATCGTGGGTGACGATTTTGTTGTCCGCGACAAGGCTTTCCACGCTATGGCGCGCGAACTGTCGCTGGCTGCACAGACAGACGACGTGAGCTTGCAACAGGTTCTCTTCACCAAAATGACCTACGCATGTGCCGCTTGTCATGCCGTTTATGCGCCGAAAGCTTCGGTTTTAGAGTAGACCTTTATGGACTTTACCGACCAGCAACTGGAACGTTACGCCCGCCATATCATCCTAAAGGAAGTGGGTGGTGCCGGACAAACTGCTTTGATGCAGGCCAAGGTTTTGGTTGTCGGCGCAGGCGGGCTTGGTGCGCCGATGCTGTTATATCTGGCGGCGGCAGGGGTAGGCACGATTGGCATTATCGATGATGATGTGGTTGAGCTGTCAAACCTTCAACGCCAAGTGATCCACACCACCCCTGATATTGGTTCGTCCAAGGTGTCGAGTGCCGCAGAAAAAATGCAGGCGCTAAACCCGGATGTGACTATTGAATTGATGCAGGAACGCCTGACGACGGGCAACGCTGCCGAGATTATCGGGGCTTATGATATTGTTGCGGACGGAACAGACAATTTTAAAACCCGGCATCTGGTTTCCGATACCTGCGTTGCGCTCAGGAAAACGCTGGTATCAGCGGCGCTGGGTCCTTACGAGGGACAAATTGCAACTTTCAAACCGCACGCGGGCGCAGGTCTGCCCTGTTACCGTTGTTTTTTGCCGCACGAACCCAGCGCTGACGAACAACGAACCTGCGCGGATTTTGGTATCCTGGGCGCTGTTGCGGGGGTTGTTGGTTCCCTGCAAGCCCTTGAGGTTTTGAAAGAGATTACCGGTGTTGGCGAGGGACTGGCAGGCAAAATGTTGATGGTGGACACCTTTACCATGACGATGCGTAACATTGGTTTGCCGCGCGACCCGGGCTGCCCAACATGCGGGACCGCCAATGGGTAAAGTGAACCACAGGCCCATGACACTGGTTGTGATCAGCCCTATGGCTGATCACATTCATATGGCATTGATGATGGGTGCAACAGCGGCAGCGATAGGCCGCCCGACAACATTTTTCTTTTCCAAGGGTGCGGTCAGGTTTTTGCAGCAGGATGGCTGGGCCAGCATGACCACAAACGAAGGCGCGAACGGCCCCTTGATGGATACAGAACTTGAAGAAAAAGGCGTTGCGGATACAGCCCTTTTGATTGATGGGCTTAGTGCGCTTGATGTCAGGTTTGTTGCTTGTGAAACGGCGCTCAGGGAACATGATATTGACCCCGCTACTTTTGTCACCCGGCCAGCGGTTGAGATTAGTGGCCTTGCAGACATTATGGAAACGGGCGAAGGCGGCGACTGGCTAACGTTTTAAAGGGGAAGCGTTTCCATAAAGAGGGCCCGGTGCAGCGCCTTCAAAAATACTCACCTGCTTATTTCTCCTCAGTCTTTTACCTCTTATTTCCGACCTCCTATATTGGGCATTTTGATGCCCTTATTCCGTTGCGGGTAACAGCCTTCTGTCGATTGCCGGTTCGCCATGTAGGGCGATGGGTTTTTCTGCGTTTGTCGGTGTTTCTGCGAACATAGTTGTGGGAATATTTTGTGTTTTATATTTTATTACCTATGTACTAATATAACAAAATATAAAACATAGGAAAAAAGCAATGAGCAACACTTTTGAAGCTGGACACGCACCAGCTGATGCTGCGCTCAAATCTGAATTTGAATTCAAAGTTGGGCCTCGACCCGAATCAAGCCCCGAATCCAAACTCGAATCCAGAAACAGGCTAAAACCAAAGCCAGTCAGTGATGACGATCTTTATGCGGCATTTGAAAATGGCACGCTGGATGCCAGAATATTTGACCATGAAATGCACATAAGAGTGGGCTGGATTTATGTTTGCCGTTTCCCGCTCGCCGAGGCGATATCACGCTTCGCTGATCGGCTGAAGGCCTGGGCAACAGCGCTTGGTATTCCGGGAAAATACCATGAGACCATCACCTGGTTTTACATGCTGATCATCAGCGACCGGCAATCGCGCCAGCAGGTTTCAGGGTTTAGTGACTTTCTTGCCAAAAACACTGACCTGCTGGGCAGTATCCCGTCAATATTGGAGCAATATTACAAACCAGAAACCCTAGCCGCCCCCCACGCACGTAAATATTATGTGCTTCCGGACCAGTTCAAGGATATGGGCAAGGATATAGGTGAGTAACGGCTACCTTCTGGGGCGCTCAAGTTCGTAGGTGCCAAGTATATTCACGTGTTTAGTATGAAATCTCAGTTCCTCCATTGCGCGTGATACATTCTCCATGCCTTCATGACCGATGATGTCAGCGTAAAACTCGGTAGCGGTGAAACTGTCGCTCTCATAATAGCTCTCAAGCTTGGTCATATTGACCATATTGGTGGCAAAACCGCCGAGAGCTTTATAAAGCGCAGCTGGCACGTTTTTTACCTCGAAAGTAAAACTTGTCATCAGTTCACGCTGCAGCAGTGACACATCATTGGGTTCGCGTGCCAGCACCACAAAACGGGTGGTATTATTGCCTTCGTCCTGCAGGTTCTCACGGATGATCTTGAGGCCGTAAACTTCAGCGGCAAGTTTGCCAGCAATGCCAGCAATACTATTATCGCCCCGCGTAGCCACATATTTGGCGCTGCCAGCCGTATCAGCAAAGGGCTCGCTTGTCAGGTTCATGTTGCGCAAGGTTTTTCGGCATTGGCCCAGCGCCTGCACATGGCTTGTCACTTGCCTAAGGGTGGTCTCATCTGCATCTTTTGTTGCGAGCAAACAGTGACGGATGGCCTCAAAATGTTCACCGATAATATAAAGCCCGCTGCCGGGAAGCAGGGTATGAATATCAGCGACACGGCCTGCGGTGGAATTTTCGATCGGGATCATGGCCAATCGGGCGTGCCCCTGCTGTACTGCTGCCAGTGCATCGTCAAAGCTGGGGCACGGTAAAACATCCATGGAAGGAAATTTAGTTTGTGCTGCCATATGAGAATAAGCGCCAAGCTCGCCCTGAAAGGCGATCAAATTATCAGGGGTAGTAGTTTGCTGAGACACAGATCTTTATCCACTTGAAAATTCACCAAGAAAAATTGGAAGGAATTAGTGCTCCCATGTTGCCGACAAGTCAATGTTGTGGGTGGTTTTATTGGCCCTGCGCGCACGTGTCGCAGCAAAAAATGTCAGTTTTTCCAATAAAGTCGCCTCATTGGGTAAATCATACCTTGAAAACCGGGGGCATCAGCGGTTATTGTCGCGCCGAATTGACCATCCTATCATGCCTTTCGGGCGCATGCTTTCTTAACGATTTTGAAGGCAGCCTGTGGTAGACGGATGGTACCCAGTGAGACAAGTGCTCACCCATGAGGAGAAGAGCCAGTGGATTCCTTTGAGTGGAACAAGATTTTTGCAGCCGTTATTGGAACGGCCTTGTTTGTAATGGTGATTACGACATTTTCAGATGTTGCCTTTCACCGTGAAGAAGCTGGAAAACCAGCTTACACGGTTGAAGTGGAAACAGAGGCTGGTGCCGTTGAGGCTGTTGTGGAAGAAGGGCCTTCTTTGGCTGAGTTGCTCGCAGGGGGTGACGCAGACCGTGGTGCCAAACAGTATGGGAAATGCAGGGCGTGTCATACTGCCGATAAGGGCGGGCGTAATGGTTCTGGGCCAAATCTTTACGGAATTGTTGGCCGCGGCATTGCCGCTGACGATAGCTTCAAATATTCAGGGGCCCTTGCAGGTCAGAATGCCAACTGGACATGGGAATTGCTTGACCAGTGGTTAGCAAACCCGAAAAAAACTTTCAGCGGCACATCAATGGCTTTCGCCGGTATGCGCAAAGAAGGCCAGCGCGCTGATTTGCTGGCTTACCTACGCACACTCTCTGATGCCCCCGTCGATTTGCCGACAGTGATTGTTGAGGCGACGGAAGCCGTGCAGGAAGCGGTGGAAGCGGGATCAAAAGCGGCAGCCGAAGTTATTTCAGAGGCAGTTACTAGCCAGGAATAGCTTTGAAAAGTAAAATTTAACGGAAAACGGCGGAACCTGACGGTGTCCGCCTTTTTTTGCTCTAAGGCCTGCGATAGCCTAGAAACGGTTGGGCTTCAGTCTCTGCTGCCACCCATTTTGTAACATCGTCAACTGTATCCACTGTCACTGCCATATGGGTGGCGTTGGCATGTAGCATATGCACGTTGTCCAGCATCCAACCTACATGGCCGGGAAAGAAAGCCAGGTCACCGCGCATGGGTTTTTCGCCTTCCTTCAGGGGTCGTCCGATGCTTTTGAACTGGCAGCCGCTGTCACGGTGAACTCGGTGCCCGCAAGACGCCAGTGATATTTGCACAAGGCCTGAACAATCAATGCCCAATGCACTGCGCCCACCCCAAAGATAAGGCGCGCTGATAAAACGTTCTGCAATGGATACGGGATCATCCTCATAAGCGCCAATCACAGTCAAATGACGGGCGTAAACCCAGCCGCCGCTTTCAAGCGGTAAAAACCCATTCTCCGCGCTGCTCGCAACATTCACATAAGACCCCATTGTCAGTGTGCTGGTTGGTTTTGATTTTAAATCTGGGGCGCTGTAGATATGGCTTAACGGTGTGCAGGCCCTATGGGTTGGCTCCAGCACAGCAGTGGTGATAGCGCTTAGATCGAGCCAACCCAGGTAGCCGTCAATGACGGAAACAACCATTTGCCAGCCGTTCCAGTCCCCCAGAATTTGCAGTGGCTCACCCTTTAAAACATAAGTGAGCACCTCTGCGTCAGGGTAGGGGTCAAACCTCAGGGGTGTCATGGTGACAGCAAGTTGGGCGTCGATAAGCTTCGAATCGATAAGCCGGTCGTGTTCCGGCAGAATATCGGTTGGATCATGAAGCGGGGGAAGACCAAAGGCGGCTGCTATACTGGTTTTCATGCTTGCCGCCCTTTCTACATATGGTATTGGCCGTTAGTCGCCTTCAGCTACGGTTTTTTCTGCCATGACGATTCGGTCTGACAATTCGCTTAAAAAGACAGCACCTTTTACGGTGCGTTGTACCAAAACACTGCGTTTATCATTTTCGTCCCGTTTACGTTTCACGAGACCCATTTGGCTCATGGTATCAAGGGCGCGTGTAATCACCGGTTTGGTAACATTCAGTTCGGCTGCCAGACCGCGTACCGTGTGCGGTGGCTCGGTCATATAAACAGAGAGAAGAACGGACATTTGGCGTGAGGTCAAGTCCGGGTCGTGAGAAATCACACTTTGGAGGTGTGCTTCGCGCCAAACCTTTAGCATTCGTGGGTTTGTTTTTTCCGTCATACAGTTACTCCTGGTCGCCCCTGATTGATCAGGATACCCGGTTCACGGTTAAAACAGTCCTAAGACACGATCATTCTATTGTGAAATAAATGTCTCAATTGCTTTAAGGCTCGCGCGCAGCCCTTGGGCAGCACCGCCCTTTGGTCTACCCGGTTGAGCTTTTGGTGCCCAGCCAAAAACATCAAAATGCGCCCAGTGAATATTCTCGCCAACAAAGCGCTGCAGATAAAGCGCCGCAGTAATTGCCCCGCCAAAGCCGCTATCCGAAATATTGTTCAAGTCTGCAATGGGGCTCGATAGGCTGTCATCATAAGGTTCCCACAAAGGCATGCGCCACAGGGGGTCATGTTGACCGTCACCTCCTTCACGCAGCATGTGCCACAGGGTATCATTGTTGACGAAGGTTGCTGGCAGGTCGGGGCCAAGCGCGGTGCGCGCCGCCCCTGTCAGGGTTGCAAAATCAAAGAGCATGTCTGGTTTTTCTTCACTGGCCAATGCCAACGCATCACACAGCACCAAGCGCCCTTCAGCATCTGTATTGCCAATTTCAACAGAGAGGCCCTTGCGGGTCGCAATGATATCACCCGGCCGGTAGGCATCAGCGGAAATGGCGTTTTCAACTGCCGGGATCAATAGTCGCAGCCTGACTTTCAGGCCGTGTCCCATGATCATGCGCGCCAGCCCCAGCACATGGGCCGCGCCGCCCATATCCTTTTTCATCAACCGCATGCCCGCACTTGGTTTGACATCAAGTCCGCCGGTATCAAAACAAACACCCTTGCCCACGAGGGTAATTTTCGGGTGCTTGGGGTCGCCCCAATGTAGATCAATAAGTCGAGGTTCCCGTCCGACAGCCGCCGCCCGGCCAACCGCATGGATGGCGGGAAAACCTTCATCCAGTAGATCATCGCCGACGATGGTGCCGCATGTTGCGCCGTACATTTCTGCCAGAGCTTCGGCAGCGTCCTGCATATCTGCGGGCCCCATGTCGTTGGTAGGGGTATTGATAAGGTCGCGGGTGAAAGCAATGCCGTCCACATCGTGTGTGATTGTATCAATATTTGTTTTGGCACCCAGAACTAGCACGCGGTCCGTAGCCACGGCATCAGACAGATAACGATCAAATGTATATTGACCAAGGCACCAGCCCACAGCGCCGGCAAGAATGGTTTTTTGCGGAACGCCAGTGACATGATAATGCCCCGTGTCAAGTTGGGTCACGATCGCCGCAAGCCACCAAGGGTTTTCAGCTTCTGGCTTTTTGGTGCCAACGCCCATCAGAATGCGCGAAACCGTACCACCGGCAGTGGGCAGTGGACAGAGCGTGCCCACTTTGGCCTTAAAGCCAACGGCGTTCACCCAGGCCAGTTCACTGGTGCTTAATTGTTTTTGGTAGCTGTTTTCTGTCACCACCTCAATGATGACCGGATCCAGGCTTTTGGTCTTATTTTGAAGTAAGCGCGCTAGGCTGGACAAAAAACTGCTCCCTATATTTTGAAACTCGGGTGTTTCTGAAATTGGTATAGCTCATGCCGTACCAAGCCTTATGCCTCTGGTGCGATTGTAACCTTGAGACCATCCATGCTGTCGTCAACCTCTACTTGGCATGAAAGACGGCTGCTGCCCGACTGAAACTGATCACTATCTTCTAAAAGATATTGTTCGTCATTTTCCATGGCAGGCAGGGCATCAAAATCACCTTCATCGACAAAAACATGACATGTACAACAGCTGCAACATCCACCGCAAATGGCGGCAAGGTCGTCAAATTCACCGTTGCGAATATTTTCCATCAGAGAAAGGCCAACCTCCGCTTCGATTTCGCTGGTTTGGCCCGCGAGGTCTGTGACTGAAATTTTTACCATCGTATGTTCCGTATTGTTCCTGATTACATCAACCTATTTTAGAAAGTGTTTCTTGGAATATACGAAAGGCAATGGCAAGAAAAAAACTACTCTGTGCCACCATTGACGCAGTATGCTTTTAATAGATGGGTGTGGATAATACACCGCCCTCTACAGGCAGATTGATGCCCGTTATAAAGCGTGCGGCCGGAGATGCGAGGAACAGACAGGCATCGGCGACATCATCCGGTTCTGCCATGCGGCCAAGAGGCGTTTTTTTTAACCAGCGGTTCACACCCTCGGGCCAGGCTTCTTTAATGCCGGGGCGGGAAACCAGTCCGGGTGATACGTTATTGACCCGAATGCCGTAGGGTGCAAGCTCCTGCGCTGCTGATTGGCCAAACATGATCACGGCGGCTTTTGAACTGTTATAATGTGCGTGGGCAGCCCCCGCATTCAGCCCCGATATTGAAGCAATATTAATGATCGCGCCACTGCCGCTCTCTTTCATTTTTTCAGCTGCTTTTTGCGTGCATAGAAAAACGCTGTCAGTATTGGCGGCCATCATGGCTTTCCATTCGTTCAGGTTCATGTCTGCGAGAGGTACGGATGGGAAGATACCAGCATTATTGACCAGCACATCTATGGTCGTAAAATGGGCGCAGACCGTGTCCATCATGGTGGTTACGCTTTTTGCATCTGTCAGGTCTGCCTGAAAAACATGGGCATTGGTGCCTTTTTTTATCAGTTCAGTGGCTAGAGAATCAGCGGCTTTAGCCCCGCTTCGGTAATGAAGCGCGATATTGGCCCCGGCCTCAGAAAACCGCCGGGCAATATCAGCCCCGATGCCGCCGCTTGCGCCTGTAACCAGCACGGTTTTGCCGGTAAAATCAAAAAGCGATTGAACGCCGGGAGTTTGCATAGCATGGTCCTGAATACTTTGGGTGAAACAGCGCCGGTTGGGTGAGTAGTCTTTATGCCCTGCTGAAGTGCGGAAATCAAACCCAAGCCCAAGGGGGGCGGATAGTCCGCGATGAAAAAAATAATATTCCACTGTGGATCAGCCAAAACCGGGTCAACGGCGCTGCAAGCTATTTTATGGGCGAACCGAAAACCATTGGCAGATAACGGCGTGCATTATTGCCCCAGATTTGTGCGTGCTGGTAATATAGACCCTCTGAATATAGCGGTACGGGACGTGCGACAACCCTCGCAAAGGACGCAGGCACTTGCAGCGGGTCGTGCCCGACTTGATGAATTGTTTGGCAGTGAAGGCTACCACACCATTATTCTTTCAAACGAATCTGCGATTGGTGACCCGTTTAAGGATGGTCGAGATGGCTTTTTCCCGCTTCTTGATGATGCGCTTTGCGGGTTGAAACAGATGTTTGAGGGATACGCAGTTGTTCCGCTATTTTTTGTGCGCAATCAAGCGACCCTGATCCCTTCATTTTATGGTCAGCGAGTACGCCAGGGTGCCAGCTATTCATTGACAGAATTTACAGACAAGGCCTGCGAGGTCGATATTTCCTGGCAATCTGTAACGGCAGCAATCGCAAAAGCTTTTGGCGGAGAAAGTCTGGAACTGCATACTTTTGAAGGTTTTGTTCAAAACCCGACCGAGCGTACGGCACAGTTGTTTGCCAAGTTGCTGGGTATTGACGTTATTGCCGTTGAGGCGCCTCCCTTAAAAAACGAAAGGGCCAGTGTTCGGGCGATTGCAGTACAGCGCTTTATTAACCGCTGTGTGGATAGCATGAGTTTTGTTGATGAGGCTGTGCGCGCCACCACTAAAAAGAAAATAAGGCGTGCCCTGTTTTCGTCGTTGGAGACAGTGTTTGTGGGTAAAAAGCCAAAGTTACCAGTGGATATCGCAGCTAAATTTAGCACACAATATGCGAAAGATATGCAGGTACTGGGCCTTTGATTTGGGTTTGTGAAGCGCGGGTTAAACCCACAGGTGAAATTTCAGAAGCTACAAAAAAGGGGCCGGTTCAGGAGAACCGGCCCAAAGGCGCACCTGAATAATCAGGCGCGAGGGACAAACTTTAAGAGGCTTTATTCAGCCGCTTTAAACTGGGCTGTCTCGGTGCTTTCGCTCATCGCGGTTGTTGATGACTGGCCAGCTGTAATGGCCTGTGCAACTGCATCAAAATAACCAGTACCCACTTCGCGCTGGTGGCGCGTAGCAGTATAACCGTCCACTTCTGCGGCAAATTCGGCCTGTTGTAATTCGCTGTAGGCTGCCATGCCTTGGTCGCGGTAGCCTGTGGCCAGCTGGAACATGCCGTGGTTGAGGCTGTGGAAACCAGCCAGTGTTACAAACTGATATTTATAACCCATTGCCCCCAGCTCGCGCTGATATTTGGCGATGGTTGGCTTGTCCAGATTGGCTTCCCAGTTGAACGAAGGGGAGCAATTGTAAGCCATCATTTTGCCGGGGAATTCTTTCTGAATTGCCTCGGCAAAGCGCTTGGCATCATCCAGGTTTGGTGTTGAGGTTTCCCACCACAACAGATCAGCGTGTTTGGCAAAAGCCAAGCCGCGTTTGATACAGTGCTCAACACCCGCATCCAGATGGAAAAAGCCTTCTGATGTTCGGTTGTCACGGTCGATGATGAACTCATGGTCACGCTCGTCAATGTCAGATGTGATCAGCTTGGCGCTTTCAGCATCTGTGCGGGCAATAACCAAAGTTGGTGTGCCGCAAACATCAGCTGCCAGGCGTGCGGCTTGCAGATTTTGCTCATGCTGCTGGGTCGGGATCAAAACCTTACCGCCCAGATGGCCACATTTTTTCTCGGCTGCCAGTTGGTCTTCAAAGTGAACGCCGGCTACACCGGCTTCGATGAAAGCTTTCATAATTTCAAAGCTATTTAATTTACCGCCAAATCCGGCTTCGGCATCGGCCACAATCGGGGCAAACCAGTCGCGCTTGGCACCGCCTTCGGCGTGCTCAATCTGGTCGGCGCGCTGAAGCGTGCGATTGATACGGCGCGCAAGTTCAGGCGCGGCGTTGGCGGGATAGAGGCTCTGGTCAGGGTACATGCTTGAGGCGGTGTTGCTGTCAGCGGCAACTTGCCAGCCGGACAAATAGATGGCTTTGAGGCCAGCACGCACCATTTGCATGGCTTGGTTGCCGGTCATGGCTCCGAGCGAGTGAACATAATCCTCTGAATTGAGCAGATCCCACAATTTACGGGCTCCACGGTCCGCAAGTGTATGCTGGATCTGTACACTGCCGCGCAGGCGCTTTACGTCTGCAACGCTGTAATTACGTTCAATATATTTAAAACGGTGGGCGGGCGTGTTTGGGATCAGGTCTTCAAATGTTTCACTCATGGTCACTCTCCTTGGGGCATTTTATTGTTTGGCCTTCTGATTTCCGGGGGGTGAGAAAGCGTTAGGCCTAACCTTTGTATTTCATAGATCACCGCTGCCTCAAAAGGTTATTGATACAAAAAGTGTCCTATTGTATGTTTTTGTAAATGTCATAATGTAAATATGTAAATTTTGTAAAATTCGGGAAACCTCAATGGCTGAGACAATACAGAAAAAGATTTTTGCAGGACCCCGTATCCGCAGGTTGCGGCGCGAACAGGGGTTGTCGCAGTCTCAAATGGCAGCGGAACTTGGCTTTTCCACAAGCTACCTTAATTTGGTGGAACGTAACCAACGCCCTGTTTCTGCTCAATTTTTGCTTAGGCTTGCTGAAGTTTACGATATTGAACTCACAGCCTTTGCAGGCACAGATGAAGCGCGTGCTTTTGCAGACCTGTCCGAGATACTTGCGGACCCTATGTTCAAGGGGCTTGGTCTGTCACGCGGTGAAATGCAGGACATGGCAGATGCGGCCCCAAGGGCGGTTGATGCCTTCACACTTATTTACAAATCCTTTCAGCAGGCGCGGCAAAGCGCCAGTGAGCTTTCAAGTCAGGTGGCGGAACAGGGCGGTGCTGGTTCCGAGTCGAGCTTTCCCGTGGATGAAGTCCGGAACTTTATACACGACCACAAAAACCATTTCCCCGAGCTTGATGATGCCGCCGAAGCTCTCCATGAGGAATTGGGTTTGCAGCGCGATGATGCCTTCATGGTATTGTCTGGTCGTCTGGACGAGGAACACGGCATCCGTGTGCGCATCATGCCGCATGAGGTGATGCCAGAAACGCTTCGCCATTTTGATCAACATCGCAGGCAACTGCTTGTTAGTGAAATGCTGGATGCCAGTTCGCGGATTTTTCAGCTCGCTTTTCAATTGGCCACACTTGAGTTCAAACCCATGATCCAGCGTATTGGTGATATGCAAAGCTGGCAAACGGAAGAAGCCAGACGGCTGGTGCGTATCAGTCTGGGTAATTATTTTGCTGGTGCGCTTTTGATGCCCTATCGGCGTTTTCTGGAAAATGCCAAGGCGCTTAAATATGATATTGAGCATCTGGGTCGCCGGTTTGGCACCAGCTTTGAACAGGTTTGCCACAGGTTCACTACCCTTCAGCGTCCCGGCGAACGCGGTGTGCCTTTCTTTTTTATCCGGGTGGATAAAGCCGGGAATATATCAAAGCGCTTTTCTGCCGGGCGCTTTCACTTTTCGCGCTTTGGCGGCACATGCCCTTTGTGGCAGGTGCATGATACCTTCACCACACCGGGTCGGATCGTTACACAGATCATCCAGATGCCGGATGAAACAACCTATTTGTCCGTTGCGCGAACCGTCAGGCGTGTGGGTGCGTTATATGGAGAACCAGACCAGCAACTGGCGATTGGCCTTGGCTGTGACATCGCGTATGCGCGGGATCTTATTTATACCAAAGGTCATGACCTTGAGCAGTTGGACGCAACGCCCATCGGGGCCAATTGCCGCCTCTGCGAACGACCGGCCTGTCCACAGCGTGCAAACCCGCCGCTGACACGCAATCTGGTGCTGGATGAGCGCTCACGGGGTATCTCCGCTTACCGCTTCAGTCAGGAGTAGAGGCAGGAATTAAAACGCGAGCATGGGACGGAAACTGATTATTGGAGATAAATTCAATGGTAAATATCAGAAACTTCTATGTCATCATGGCCGTGCTTGGGGTCATTATCCCTTGGTATTTCTTTAGTTTGTTCATTGCTGAAAATGGAACCAACATTGTTGATTTCCTGCAAGCACTTTTTGCCAATGGGGCGGCCAGCGGATTTTCTTCAGATATTTTTCTGTCTGCTTTGGTTTTTTGGGTTTGGTCTTATGGGGATTCGAAAGCAGAAAACGTCAAAGGTTGGTGGGCGGTGGTGCCCGCAACGCTGTTTGTAGGGCTTTCTCTGGCGCTACCGCTTTATCTGATAATGAGATTGAACGCGGCTAAAGCCCGGCAAGAATCAGTCTAGATTGTTAGCCGTTGCCTCTTTTCCTAGGCAGATTATATATCCTATTTCGGGCTGATTTTTCGATTGCGCTTATTACGGTGTGCACTTAGCGTGACCCTTCAGTTGCTTAACCTGAATTATAGGGTGGTTTATTGCCGTGAGTACCAGTGTTTTAGATCTGTTTAATATCGGCATTGGGCCGTCCAGCTCCCATACGTTGGGACCAATGAAAGCCGCTCGCGAATTTGCTGAAGGCCTTAAAGCCACTGGCGCGCTGACGGCAACGGCACGTATTGAGATCAGGCTTTATGCGTCACTTGGTGCTACAGGACAGGGCCATGGTTCGGATATAGCGATCATTCTCGGGCTGATGGGGGAATGTCCGCGCGCCGTGGATGTTGAAGCTATTCCAGATATGATCCGTACTGTCCGCAGCTCCGGGCGCGTCAAACTGCTTGGTGCGCAGGATATAGCCTTCGGTGAAGAAACGGACCTGTTTATGTTACCGCGTGAACGGCTTGATTTTCATCCAAACGGCATGCAGTTTTGGGCTTACGATGACGACGACAATGAACTGGCGCAGGCTATCTTTTATTCGATCGGTGGTGGTTTCATCGTGAGCGAGGCAGAAGCCGCTGCGGATCACTTTCAAGATACGCCAAAAATCAGCGAACCATACCCCTTTACCAGTGCCGCTGAATTGCTGGCGCATTGTCGTACGTCAGGCAAGCCGATCAGTGTGATTATGATGGCCAATGAAGAAGCTCGCAGAAGCCGCAAACAGGTGCGTAGCGAGCTGATTGAAATCTGGAAGGTGATGCAGGAGTGTGTGGCGCGCGGTTGCTCGCGGGGCGGTGAAATGCCGGGGCTAAAGGTCAAACGGCGTGCGGCGGACCTGTATAAGCAGCTATCAACGCGGCCTGAAATGGCGCTTACTGACCCGTTGACCATCCTTGATTGGGTCAATCTTTATGCGCTGGCTGTGAATGAGGAAAATGCCGTTGGCGGGCGTGTTGTTACTGCCCCAACCAACGGTGCGGCGGGTATTATCCCCGCTGTATTGCATTATTATACGCGCTTTGTACCCGGTGCCAATGACGACGGTACGGTGCGCTTTTTGCTGACGGCGGGCGCGGTTGGGCGTTTGTTCAAGGAAAATGCATCAATCTCTGGTGCGGAAGTGGGGTGCCAAGGCGAAGTGGGCAGCGCCTGTTCAATGGCGGCGGCAGGTCTGACCGAGGTTTTAGGCGGCACACCCGAGCAAGTGGAAAACGCGGCCGAGATTGGCATGGAACATAATTTGGGTCTGACGTGTGACCCGATTGGCGGCTTGGTTCAGGTGCCTTGTATCGAGCGCAATGCCATGGCCGCAGTGAAGGCTATCAATGCCGCACGGCTCGCGCTTAAGGGCGACGGGGAACATTTTGTTTCGCTGGATAAAGTGATCCGGACTATGCGGATTACCGGGCGCGACATGCAAAGCAAATACAAAGAAACAGCCGAAGGCGGTTTGGCGGTAACAGTGCCGATTCCAGCCACGGTTGTGGACTGCTAAAACGCACGGAAGAGCATACAGAAAAGTTAGAAACATTGGTGAAAACGCCTTGAGAGACAATTATACAGTCTATGCGCATGCTCAGGTAGGCCGAACAAGGAGGGGAAACCTGAACTGGACAACCACTTGCATACCCTCGTTTTTCATTATTAAGCAGTGACTAGAGAGATTTTATGAAAACAGCACTTGTTTGCGGCGCAGGCGGTTTTATTGGCAGCCATTTGGTCAAACGGCTTAAATCTGAGGGGTTCTGGGTGCGCGGTGTTGACCTGAAGTTCCCTGAATTCAGCAATACGCAAGCTGATGATTTTGTCGTCGGAGATCTGCGGGACCAAAATGTATGCAGCGCCATTGTTGACCGCCGATTTGATGAAGTTTATCAGCTGGCAGCAGATATGGGGGGCGCAGGGTATATTTTCACGGGCGAAAATGACGCCGATATCATGCATAATTCAGCGACCATTAATCTCAATATGGCGGATCGTTGTCATAAGCGGAACATCAGCCGGGTGTTTTATAGTTCCAGTGCCTGCATGTACCCTGAATATAATCAGCTTGACCCGGATAACCCCAACTGTGCTGAGGACAGCGCCTACCCTGCTGCGCCTGACAGTGAGTATGGCTGGGAAAAATTATTCAGCGAGCGCCTGTTTCTGGCGTATAACCGCAATCACGGCATGCAAAACCGTGTGGCACGTTTCCATAATATCTTTGGGTGTGAGGGCACTTGGACAGGCGGTAAGGAAAAAGCCCCGGCTGCTGTTTGCCGCAAAATTGCTGAGGTCAATAGTGGGGATACAATTGAAATATGGGGTGACGGCACCCAGACCCGTTCGTTCCTCTATATTGATGAATGCCTTGAAGGCTCCCTTCGCCTGACCCGCTCTGCTTTTGAGGGCCCCGTGAATATTGGTTCCGATGAAATGGTAACGATTAATCAATTGGTTGATTATGTGGCGGATATTTCGGGCAAGACAATTCTCAAAAACCATATCTCCGGCCCGCTTGGTGTGAAGGGCCGCAACAGTGACAACCGTTTGATTGCAGAGAAACTTGGCTGGCGGCCAAGTGCGTCACTGCGTGCGGGCCTGGAGCAAACCTACGAGTGGATTGAACGGCAGGTAATGGCGAACACCATTTAACATCCTCACAAAAAAATATTATTGTTTCACAGTAATGCCTCAATTGCCTCCAATAGTGTGGCGAAACATAATTGAGGAGGCTATTTTGGGTATAAAGTTTGGTGCACTGGGGGTGGTATTGTTGATTTTATGGTCGGGTGTCGCGACCAGTGACGATACGCTTTCGAGCATTCCTTTGTCGAAGCTCTACAGCAAATATTCCAAATTTCTGACCATGCCCGCTGAAGACCGCCAGCGGTTGGTTCCGCGCTATAAACTTCAGTCAAAGCATGCCGACCCTGCTGATGTGAAATTGTCGTTTGAGTTTCGGAACGCGCAATATCACATCCCTGTGGATAAGGACGGTTCCCTTGCCTTTTTCCCAACAGAGGAAATGCTGGAGACCAACCCTGTGGTTTTTGTGGATCAGCCAAAAGGATCAATGGGGATTAATCTCATGATCGGCTTCAAGATGGAGGAAGGGCTTGAGTTTGATATGCGACAATTGCATGATCGTGTGCATAAAGCCTTTAAAACAATGAAATCACTGGGCGGTGCTTTGTCTTTTTTTGCTCCATCCCACAGTGATCTGCACTTGGTTTTTGATCCGGCTTGCCAGGCACCCACAGCCAGTTTCGAGCATAAGGGCATTCAAAAAAACCTGATGGAGGAAGGCGCTTTGAAAGCGCTTGTCCCGTTCAATAAAGACAAAAAACTGCGCAAAGGTGGCACGCTTATATTATCCTGCCCGGTGGTACGGGCAGGAGTGGGTTAAACTCTAAAAGCTGGCTGCCTGGTTGTTACTCACCGGCCCAACGAATGTTCGCCAGTTCAGCCATGTCTTTTTTCCAGGCGGTAATATCATGGGTATTAAAGTCACCAAGGTTATTGTGGCCGCAGGCGCGGGCGAGCACGGTCATTAATTCTGTGGCTGCGCCAAAGAAGCGTGCTAGCCGCTTTGCTGCGATTTCAATATCCAGCTTGGCGCGCAGTTCAGGTTTCTGTGTGGCAATGCCTGCAGGGCAATTGTTGCTATTGCACATGCGAGCGCCCACGCAGCCAATGGCCTGCATTGCGGCGTTTGACAGCGCCACACCGTCGGCACCCAGTGCGAGAGCTTTAACAAAATCTGCAGGTGTCCTCAGCCCGCCGGTGATGATCAGCGTGACATCCCCTTGCGCTAGCTTGTCCAGGTGTCGCCGTGCACGGGCAAGTGCAGGGATCGTTGGCACCGAGATATTATCGCGGAATAACAAAGGTGCAGCACCCGTGCCGCCGCCTCTGCCGTCAAGGATGATATAGTCGGCAGACGCTTCGAGCGCAAAATCGATATTGTCCTCAATATGGTTGGCAGACAGTTTAAAGCCAATGGGGATACCGCCCGATATTTCGCGCACTTCATCGGCAAGGCGTTTGAAATCAGTGGGTGTTGTTAAATCTGCAAATGTTGGCGGCGAAACAGCCGGTTCACCAGCGGGAATGCCGCGCACCTCAGAAATCTTGCCAATATTTTTGGTTCCCGGCAAATGGCCGCCAGTGCCAGTTTTGGCGCCTTGTCCGCCTTTAAAGTGGAAGGCCTGAACTTTGTTCAGCAGCTCTTTTTTAAAGCCAAAACCCGCCGACGCCAGTTCATAGAAATACCGACTGTTGGCGGCTTGCTCTTCTGGCAACATGCCGCCTTCGCCAGAACATATGCCGGTTCCCGCCAACTCCGCTCCTTTGGCGAGCGAGAGTTTGGCCTCTTCTGACAGCGCACCGAAGCTCATATCAGATACAAACAGAGGAATATCCAATACCAGCGGCTTTTTTGCATTCGGGCCAATCACCAATTTGGTATCAACGCCTATGTCTTCCATCAGGGGTTTGGTGGCAAACTGTGCGGTTTGTAGCTGAACATCATCCCAGGACGGCAACTCTGGGCGCGGCACACCCATCGAACCCATCGGGCCGTGGTGGCCGGTTTTTGCCAGGCCGTGTTCTGCCAGCTGGTGAATGAAGGCCACATGGGGTTCTTCCGGCGTGGCCGTCGGCTCAGGCATCGCACCAGCCGGGGCGGCTTTTGCTTCAACGTCCTGTCCTTTTTCGTAGTCGCGGTGACTACCGTCGCAAAAGGGTGCATTGCCTGTGGCTTTGCACTGACATAAGTGGGCTTCACCGTTAGCGTCGGCTGTAAACTGTTTGGGTGTAAAGCTGGTTCCCCGGTGTGAGCCATCACAAAAAGGCTGACTTTTCGAGCGGCCACACGTGCACCAATGGTAGTCTTTGCCTTTTTCCAAGGTAACGGCCACAGGTTTGTTGTCGGCGACAATTGCGTTGCTCATGAATATATTCCCCCTTGAATTACAGACAGCGTTGCCTGTGATAGCTTACCTATCCAATTCTTCACAGGATATATATATATTCACCAACAGCGAGTTGCGCCACCGCGAACATCCTGCTTGAGCACTACAAACTCTCATGCCAAGGATTTTGCCCTTGAAATTTTATGCCATACGCGGGATCAAGCTTTATGGTGCCGACTTATAAAAGTTTTCAGGCGATCTATACGCTGGTGAAAGAGATTCCGTCTGGGCAGGTGGCCAGTTACGGCATGGTGGCAAGTCTCATTCCCGGTGCCACCGCACGCATTGCGGGTTATGCGATGGCCGCTACACCAACTGGTGAGGGCATTCCTTGGCAGCGGGTGATCAATAGTGCCGGTAAAATAAGTGACCGTGAAGGTGCGGCCCGCCAGCGTAAAAGGTTGGTTGAGGAAGGCATCAGCTTTTCAAAAAGTGGTAAAGTAAATTGGGCTGAGTGCCGTTGGCAGGGCCCAAGCGAAGCTTGGCTGGAAATCCATAAAATGGACTTTATGGATGTCCTTGAGATTCAAAGCCGCTGGCCAGGAAAATAACAGGACCCTTCTGCATGCGGCATTAGTCTTTATGTCTGTGCGCTGGGCGCAGTTTGCGTGCGGTCTCTGCGGCCTTTTCGTATTCTTTTTCAGCTTCACGCAGCATCTGGCTCTCTCCGGACTGATATTGAAGTGGCCAGTTAGGCTGGGTGAGGCCGTAATGCGCAGCGGCTTTGCGCGTGAAGGACGGGTCATTCAGGTGTGGACGTGCCAGTGCAACCATGTCGGCGCGGCCCGCAGCGAGGGTGGTATTGATTTGTCCCGGTAACGTAATGTTACCTACAGTCATTGTGGTGATGCCAACCTGAGTACGCACAAAATCGGAAAAGGGCACCTGATACATACGGCCATAAACGGGTTTTTGCTGCGGCACGGTTTGGCCCGATGATACATCCAGAATATCCACACCTGCGTCTTTGAAAGCCATCGCTGTGGTATGCAGGTCGTCCCAATTCACGCCGCCTTCTGCCCAGTCCCAGGCGCTGATGCGAACGGACATGGGAATGGCTGCAGACAAAGCCGCGCGCATGGCCTTAAAGACCTCAACAGGGAATTTGACCCGATTTTCTGCACTGCCGCCGTATGCGTCAGTGCGTTGGTTGGTCAGCGGAGACAGGAAGCTTGCGAGCAGATATCCGTGTGCGCAGTGCAGTTCAACCATATCAAAACCGGCACGCTCTGCGCGGACAGTTGCCTCTACAAACTCACGAGTGATGCGGTCCATACTGGCACGGTCAAGCTCAACAGGTGTTTGTGAAACATTTGGAAAATAAGGTAACGGGGAAGCAGAGACCAGCGGCCAGTTATCGCTATCCTTTGGCATATCCATGGTGCCGGTCATAGGCGTGTGGGTTGACCCCTTTCGGCCAGCATGGCCCAGCTGCAGGCAAACTTTTGTATCCCCGTTTGTATGAATGAAATCCACAATGTGCCGCCAGGCTTGTTCCTGCGCCTCATTCCAAAGGCCGGTGCAGCCATCTGTGATGCGGGCGTCTGGTGCGGGGCAGGTCATCTCGGTTATCAGCAACCCGGCACCGCCAATACCGCGTGACCCGTAATGCACACTGTGCCAATCGTTTGGCAGGCCGTCTACGGCACTATATTGTGCCATTGGAGAGACGACAACACGGTTTGGAATAGTTGTTCTGGCCAACTTTATAGGCGTAAACATCGGTGTGGGTGTGTTGTCTTTTGGGGGGCGGCTTTCTATTGGCAGTCTATCATAAAATTCGGTCTTCACGGCTTTCAAGAAAGACTTGTCGCGCAGCCCAACATTATCCCAGGTTATGCTTTTGGAGCGCGACATCAAGGCAAAGGCAAATTCATACTGGGGTTTGCTATGGTGGCGTTCCATCTGTTCAAACCACCGCAGGCTAACGTCTGCGGCATGTTGAATGATTTCAACCGGAGTACGGCGTTTTTCCTCGTAGGCGGCAAAGGCTGCCCCTGTATCGCCTTCATTTTCCAGCACAGCTTCGCTAAGTCCAATCGCGCATTCCATGGCAAGTTTGGTGCCTGAACCGATTGACCAGTGGGCGCTGGCCTTGGCATCACCGAGAATAACGATTTTACCAACACTCCAGTTTGTGCAAGCCACACGCGGAAACTGGCGCCAGATTGACCGGTTTGTAATCAGGCTGTGCCCGGCCAGTTCATCCGCAAAAACAGTTTCCAGATAACGGGCGCTTTCAGCATCGCTCATGTGCGCAAACCCGGCACCAGCAAAAGCCTCTGGCGTGCATTCAATCACCCAGGTTGATCGGCCCTTTTCATATTCATAAGTGTGGGCGCAGTAATGACCTTCGGGCATTTCCTTGAAGAAAAAGGTGAAAGCGTCAAGGGGACGGGTTGAACCCATCCATGTGAAATGGTTTCTGCGGCTTTCAATTGTGCTGCCAAAAGCATCGGCATGCAGTTCCCGGATCGGACTGTTGATGCCGTCAGCCGCCACAATCATATCGCGGTCGGCAAAAATGGTTTCAATTTCAGCCGGATCAACGCGGGTTTCATATTTGAGTGTAACGCCAACAGCACGGCAACGGGTTTGCAAAATTTCCAGCAATATCATGCGTGAGCAGCCAGCAAAACCATTGCCGCCGATCACGGTACGTTCTGCGCCGCGCTGTACAATGATGTCCTGCCAGTAGGCAAAGCTGTCGCGGATAAGGTCATAGCTTTCAGGGTCAGCGGAGAAAAATTCGTCGAGTGTTTCATCGGAGAAAACCACCCCAAAACCAAAAGTATCATCTGCCCGGTTCTGTTCGATGACTTCAATGTCAAATTCAGGCCTGGCCTTCTTGGTCAAAAGCGCAAAATAAAGGCCTCCGGGCCCGCCGCCGATTACCGTGATTTTCATGGGTTTCCCCCTGTTTCTGTAGACAGTATAGCGGTTGTTTCAATTTCAATTTTGGCATCTGCTTCCATCAGCCCTGTAACCGCAACACAGGCCATAGCCGGATAGTTTTTGCCTATAATTTCGCGCCACAGTTTGCCCATGCCGCCAAGGTTGGCCAGATACTCATCCCGGTCAGTGACATACCAAGTCATACGAACGATGTGCTCAGGCCCAGCGCCACCTTCTTTGAGAATGGCAAGTGTGTTTAAAAGTGTCTGGCCCAACTGTTCGAGGAAGTCGCTGGTTTCAAAAACGCCGTCGGGTGTCCAGCCGATCTGACCCGCGACAAAAATCATTTTGCCTTCCGCGAGAATACCGTTTGCATAGCCAGAGGGGCGCGGCCAGCCTTCGGGAAGCAGCGTTTTCATAGGGGATCACTTTCTGTTTTGTGTTTTGCAACAAGCCACGCTGTCATGGCGCTACGCATATCAGCAGGCCAGGGCAGGGGTTTTCCGGTTTTCATATCCATGTGAACGATTACCAGCGTGGCTTTGAGCCGGTCTTCACCGCCACACTGTGCCGTGATGCGCAGTGTGCAGCTTGATGTGCCAAGAGTGTGCACAAACAGTGAAAACTCCAGCATGTCGTGCATGCGGCTGGGCCGTGTGAAATCTGCCTCAATATGGGCTGTTGGCACCGCGCGCTTTTCGTCCAAATGCAGATGCTTGAAATCGAAACCAAGGGCTTCGCCGAACCAGTCTTCGATCAGATCATTGATCAAACCAAAATACCGTGGGTAAAACATGATGCCCGCCGGGTCGGTATGGGCAAAGCGAACTTTTATCTGCTTCTTGAAGATGGCCATCGGCTTCAAAGCTCCCTACGGGTGGTCTGAGGCCGCAATTTGAAGCGCTGGACTTTGCCTGTTTGTGTTTTGGGAAGTTCATCAATAAATTCTATGGCGCGCGGATATTTATAGGGGGCGATGGTTTTTTTGACATGGTCTTGCAGGCTTTTGATCAAACTGTCAGTTTGTTTCGTATCCGTAATAATAAAAGCTTTGACAATTTGCCCACGGCTTTCATCAGGTATGCCGATCACCGCACATTCTTTAACAGCCGGGTGCGCGAGCAGCGCAGCTTCAACCTCAGGCCCGCCGATATTATATCCGGACGAGACAATCATATCGTCTGAGCGCGCGACAAATGCAAAATACCCGTCCTTGTCTTGCCGGTAGATATCGCCGGTAACATTCCAGCCGCCCACCACATAGTTTTTTTGGCGCTCGTCAGCCAGATACCGACAGCCGGTTGGACCTTTCACCGCGAGGCGCCCTTCCGCAGGTGGCGGCAAAATATGGCTCTCAGCGTCCAGTAGGCAGGCCTGATAACCGGGCACAGCTTTGCCGGTAAAGCCGGGGCGTATATCGTTGCCCCTGGCAGCAATGAAAATATGGATCATCTCGGTTGCACCGATCCCGTCCATTAACGAGAGACCTGTGGCTTCTTTCCAAGCATGCCATGTGGCAGCAGGCAGTGCCTCGCCCGCCGAAACGCAGCACTTCAGGCTGGAAAGGTCACGGTCTTTAATCTGGTCAAGCAAGGCCCGGTAGGCGGTGGGCGCAGTGAATAGCATGGTGACACCGTGGTCCTCAATCGCATTAAGAAGCGCATCAGGGCCGGGGGCCGGAGGCAGGGCTACCGCAGCCCCAAACCGCGCAGGAAAAACCACAATAGCACCAAGCCCAAAAGTGAAGGCGATCGGCGGCGATCCGCAAAACACATCACTTTCTGTTGGCTCCAATATATGGCGGGCATATGTGTCCGCCATTGCCAGTATATCGCGGTGGAAATGCATGCAGGCTTTTGGCTGGCCCGTCGTGCCGGACGTGAAGGCCAACAGGGCAACATCATCCTGTGCTGTGCTGGCGGGTTTGAAGCCGCCACAGGGTTTGGCGATCAGGGCTTCCAGTTCTGCACCTTCATTGCCAAAGGCTACAGCCCGCAGGCGGCGTTTGCTGCCTTTTTGTGCGGCGATAACATCGTCCATCAGGCTATTTTCCGTAAGAGCCAGATCAATTTTCGCCTTGTCAATAATTGTTATCAGTTCTGGCGCGCGCAGCATGGGCATGGTGGCAACCACCACCCCACCCACCAGTAAAATACCATACCAGCAAGCTATCATCATTGGGTTGTTACGTCCCCGTAACAAAATGCGATTGCCGGGTTGAACACTCATATCATTGGCAAGCGCTGCGGCTATACGGTGTGCTTTGGCGGACAGCTCGTGGTAAGTCCACATACCACCATCAAACATAATGGCAGGCCGATCACCGTGCCCTGCCGCAATAGCCCCTTCCAGCAATATACTGGCGGCATTCAGCTGGTCTGCATAATGCAGCTCAGGCAGGCTGAAGATAAGCTCGGGCCAATCGGCTTCACCGGGCAGGTTGTCGCGGGTAAAAGTATCGACATGTCCGCTTTCAGTCATATTGGTTTTTAGGGCCATTGTTAGTTTTGTCCGGCTAAAAGTTGACGCGCAATTACCAGTTTTTGTACTTCGGACGCACCCTCGTAAATCCTGAGTGCGCGGATCTCGCGGTATAATTCCTCAACCTTCACGCCTTTGGTGACACCGAGCCCGCCAAACATTTGAAGCGCTTTGTCGATCACCTGCTGTGCGCTGTCGGTTGCATAAAGCTTGGCCATTGCGGCTTCACGGGTGACGCGGGCTGCGCCCTGGTCTTTGGTCCAGGCGGCGCGGTAAATAAGCAATGCGCTGGCATCGATGTCGACAGCCATTTCCGCAAGCCGTTCCTGGGTGATTGGTAAGTCAGCAAGCGGGCCGCCAAACAATTCCCGGGCCTGTGTATGAGCCAGAGCCTCCGCCATCGCCCGGCGCGCAAACCCAAGGGCGGCAGCACCAACGGTTGACCGAAAAATATCAAGTGTTGCCATCGCGGTTTTGAACCCCGTGCCGCCTGCACCCAGCTGATTTTCCGCAGGAACATGACAGCCGGTGAAGGCAAGGCGTGCCATGGGGTGCGGGGCAAGCAGCTCAATACGCTCAGTTACAGCAAGGCCTTTGATTGGTGCATCCACCACCACAGCAGACAGACCCCTAGCGCCTTCAGCTTCACCGGTACGGGCAAATACGCAGTAAAAATCAGCGATGCCACCATTGGAAATATAGGTTTTTTCACCGTCCAGCTGAAAGCCGCTAGCCTCCGCCAACAGAGTTGAGGAAATGGAAGCCACATCAGACCCGGCCTCGGGCTCTGTTAGTGCAAAAGCCGCGATTTTTTCACCCTTTGCCACAGCAGGTAAATATGTGGCTTTGGTCTTATCATTACCCGCCAGCGTGATGGCACCAGAACCCAGTCCCTGCATGGCAAAAGCAAAGTCTGCCAGGCCTGAATGCCTGGCAAGCGTTTCACGGATAATGCAAAGACTGCGCACATCCAGTGTTTCGTGAATACCGCCGTAAGCCTTGGGCACGCAGTAGCGCAGCCAGCCGCCGGCGCCCAGCGCCTTTACCAGTTTGCGGCATGTGCCGTCGGCATCCGTATGTGCGTTTGGCGCGTCCATGATAGCAGGCAGGGTGTCAGCCGCCCATGCATCAAGCTCGTTAGCCAGCGTGCCGTGATGGTCTTCAAAAAACGGCCAGCCCAAGAAACTTTTGTCTGTGTGCAGGTTTGCCATCAGTTGCCCTCAAATATCGGTTTTTCCTTGGCAACAAATGCCTTGTAAGCACGCTCAAAATCCTTCGTTTGCATGCAAATGGCCTGCGCTTGTGCCTCTGATTCGATCGCTGAGGCGAGGCTCATATCCCATTCGATATTCAGCTGGTTTTTGGTAATGCCGTTCGCGAACGTGGGCCCGTCTGCAAGGTGGTTCGCCAGCTTTTCTGCTTCGGCCATCAGATCAGAAGTATCACAAAGCCGGTTATAAAATCCCCAGCGCTCGCCTTCCTCGGCGCTCATCGCGCGGCCTGTGAACAGCAGTTCTGATGCCCGCCCCTGGCCAATGATGCGCGGCAATATTGCGCATGCGCCCATGTCGGCACCGGCGAGGCCCACCCTGTTGAACAGAAACGCTGTTTTGGCCTGAGGTGTGGCAAGACGGATGTCAGACGCCATCGCCATAATCGCGCCCGCGCCCATGCAGGTGCCGCCCACAGCTGCGATAATCGGCTGTGGGCAATTTCGCATCGCCAGCACCAGATCGCCGGTCATGCGGGTAAAATCCAAAAGCTCCGGCATATCCATGCGGGTGAGCGGCCCGATGATTTCATGCACATCGCCACCTGAGGAAAAATTCCCGCCTGCGCCGGTGAGGATGATGGCCTTAACGTCTTTCGCAGTAACCAGCGCACGGAACAGATCGCGCAACTCGGCGTAGCTCTCAAACGTCAAGGGGTTCATGCGCTCTGGCCGGTTGAGCGTGACCGTGCCTACACCTGCATCAAACGACCACAGGAAATGCTCAGGCCTATAGCTGGTTGGATCCATAATCTATTACTCCGTTGCGGATTCGCGGGGGCTAATCTGCCCCAAAATATCCGTCACTGTTTCTTGCTCAACAGCGCTAACGCCAGACAGCAGTTCCGCCACCCATTTTGCATGGTCGGCCGCCATGGGTTTAAAAGCAGTGAGGCCCTTTTCGCTAAGTTCGGCGGTGGCGACGCGCGCGTCCTTTTTGCTGGCGCGGCGAATGATAAAACCGTCCCGCACCAAGGGGGCAACCACCTGGGTTACATTGCCGTTTGAAACCATCAGGTTTTTGGATAGGTCGCTCAAGCGCATGCCGCCTGTGGGCGCGCGGTAAAGATTTGCCAACACATCAAAACGCGCCAGCGAAATGCCGTGAGCATCCAATAACCGCGCCTGCAACTGCTTGCGCAACTGGCCTGTTGTGCCGAGCATTTTAAGCCAGGCACGCAGGGCTGTTTTTTCAGCTATAGTGAATGCTTTATCTGGCACGGCCCCCGATTCCCCTTCTGCGGTTTTGTAAAACCCCCTAAACCGAAATTAGTTTAGCACTAAAATAAATACCATGCAACTGCAGAGGGTGTTGCCTTGTTGGCTGGATATAGACGGGGCCGAAACCGCAGTTGCTGGCGGCTGTGGCTTATATTAAGGGTGGCGCGCGCTGATATCGCGACCTAAAAAAGCAACACAATTTAAGGTTAACTAATTAATAACATTGTTTTTTTTTGACATACCCTTACGCGTGTGAGAGTATTAACGGGAATGTGAGTGCTGCGATTCGGTGCTTGCGACAAGATTTTATGATAACCGACTTGTGTTCATGGAGTGAAAAATATGCGTATTGCGATTATGGCAGCAGCATTTGGTTTGGTGATTGGGGTGCCCGTTTTGGCTCCGACCAGCATAATGGAAACAGCGGTTGCGCAAACAGCTGCTGAAACAGCATTGCAGGCTGAACTTACGGCTGCTGCGAATGACCCGGCTGCGCTGGCGGCGATTATCGCACGCGAAACAGCGGCTGGTAACGTTGACGGTTTGGCATCGGCGCTTGCCTCTGCTGCAACCGCGCTTGCTGCGACCGACATTAGCGGCGCTTCGCAACTGGCCATTCAGGCGGTTGAGGCCTCTGAGGGTGCGAGCGACGATGTACAGGAAGAGGTTGGTACTGCGGCGAGTGTTGTTGCTTCAACGGCTCAGGCGGCTGGGGATACTGGAAATGCGGCAGCTGTTGAAACGGCGGTTGCAAGTACAAGTGATGCAGATACGCAAATAGCTTATGTAAATAGCGGCGGCGCTGCTGGCTCTGGTGTACCTCAAGGCGGCGATGATGATACTACGCCGACGGGCGACACATCAACGCCGACGGTGCCGACAGTACCTACGCTTACGCCTCCACCGCCACCACCAAGTCTTGTTATTCCGATACCTACGCCGATTGAGCCAAACCCAAGCCAGGCTGGTAGCCCAACATAGGGCTTGGACCTGCTGCAAAAGCGGCGCGCTAGTGATTACGTGAAAGGCGAAGATTTCTTCGCCTTTTCTTTTGTCTGAATTATTTTATGAGGTGGCTTTTTGGGGTTCTGGCGAAACATATTCTCGAAAGAACAGCCGCCCACTTGCTCTCATCTGGTGCCTGAGGGCAGCCTTGTTTATGCTGTTGGTGACATTCATGGCCGTGCTGATTTGCTTGATAGGCTTTGTCAGCTAATTCGCGAGGATATGGCACAGCGAGATTTCAGTCAGGCGACTATAATTTTCCTTGGGGACTATATTGACCGTGGGTATCATTCCCGTGAGGTCATTGAAGGTTTGATAAATCTGGAAATTGATGGCGCTGATGTTGTTTGTCTTGCGGGAAACCATGAAGACATGATGTTGCGTTTCCTTGATGACCCGGCCGAAGGCCAATTTTGGCTGGGCGTTGGCGGGCTGGCGACTTTAGCCAGCTACAATGTTTTTGTGGCGGATGATAGCAGTCTTGAAAACTTGTTATATGCCTCGAATGAACTAGCTGCCAAGCTGCCCGAAAGACATAAACAGTTTTTGCTGGGGTTGGGGGAGCACGCGCAAATTGGTGATTATTATTTTGTCCATGCGGGCATGCGTCCGGGCGTTCCGTGTGCTGAACAGCGGCGGGAAGACAAGTTGGGGATTCGGCGTGAATTTACCGAAAGTGATTTCGATTTTGGCGTAAAGATCGTGCACGGCCATAGTGGTGTCCGCAAACCAGTGCTGAAAACCAACCGTATCGCGATAGATACTGGCGCCTTTGCGACCGGGCAGCTGACGGCTGTTGTTCTTTCGGGTAATGAGACGGCCTTTATTCAGACATAAAATTGTTACGGAACAGCTGCTAGTGTGTTGTTTATACAACAAAATGCTGGTATATGGCTAATAAGATAATATTTGTAGACATGTTACTGTTAACTTGCGATTGAAGCCGCTAAATTTAACAGTATGTTAGCTATCTATAATTATAAGCTGGGCTTTACAGCTTTCCGACCAAAATTGGGGTTAAAAAAATGCAACAAAACGGTATTCGTAATTTGGCGCTGGCGCTTCTTGGTTCAACACTTTTGGTGCCTGCTGCGGTTGCGCAATCAAATGACGAGCAGGTTATGTCGGTTTATGAGCGGTATCGCCCCGACCTGTCTGCTTCAGGGCTGCGTACAGGCGGTTTTCTATTTTATCCTACCGCGACGGTTGACGGAAAGTTCGATAGCAATATTTTTGCCACCGAAGAAGATGAAGTTGATGATTTTATAACGATCATTAAACCGGCTTTCGCGTTAGTTTCAGATTGGAACAACAGCTCATTTTCCGTTTTTGGCAGCGCAGACATTGGGCGCTATTCTGATAACGGTGCTGAAGATTTTGAAGACTTTAAATTTGGTGCTTCGGGCCGCATAGATATTTCGCGTGGCTCAAACATTACTGTAGACTTTGGCTATAGTGATTTGCATGAAGACAGGGGGTCTCCTGATGCCGCTGGTTCTGTGGCCGCGCCTACCCAATATTCCACCTTGAACGCCGCAATTGGTTTCAAGCGTGATGAAGGCATCGTATCTTTTGCTGTTAAGGGTACTTATGAAGACAAAGACTATGATGATGCCTTGCTTATAGGTGGGGGCAGTTTTGAAAATGATGATCGTGACCGTGAGACTGTAACCGGTTCGGTGCGGCTCGGCTATGATCTCAATGAAGACTATGAAGCCTTTGTTAAATTCACCACACTTGCCGTGAAATACGATGATAGTCGGCTTGATGGTGGCCCGCTCCGCGATTCTGACGGTTGGGATGTGGTTGGCGGTACAGCCTTTAATATTGGCGGCAAGTCCGAAGGCGAGTTTTATGTTGGTTATGTAAAGCGGGACTGGGATAGCGCCAGCCTCTCTGATATTAGCGATTTTAAATTCGGTGCTTCGGTCCTGTGGTCGGCTTCAGAGCTGACGTCAGTCAGGGTTGCTGTTGACCGGGATGTAACCGAAACAACGGTAAGGTCTGTGAACGGAAAACCGTCCGCTGGTATTCTTTCAACGCTTTATTCAGTACGGCTGGAGCACGAACTGCGCCGCAATATGCTTTTAAACGCCAATGCATCCTATAGTGATATGGATTTTGTAAACATTGGCCGTCAGGATTTTATGACAAGCTTTGGGCTTGGCGGCAAGTATTTGCTTAACCGGACATTCTCGCTTAATGCTGACTATAGTTATAAGAAACGCGCCACAGGTGTGGATAATCAGGACTATAAACGGCACGCCTTTATTGTCAGCCTGTCCGCACAGTGGTAGTCTCATGCAAACGACTTGATAATTTCTATTGAGTTGAACATTAAACGTTTGCGAGATGACCTTGTATAAATTTTTGATTTCCCTGTTAACGGCGGCATTTTTGAGTGCCGCTGTTTTGGCGCAGGATGGGCCCGCCCCTTATCAGTTGGGTGCTGGTGACCAAATCCGTGTCACAGTTTACGGTGAAGAAGACCTTTCCGGCGAATTCGAGATTGATGGCACGGGCACAATATCATTGCCCCTTGTGGGATCAGTTGTTATTGGCGGCAATAAAGTAAGCGATGCGGAAGCCCGGATTGTTGCTCTTTTGGTTGATGGCTATCTGGTGACACCTAGGGTCAGCATCGAAGTTTTGAACTATCGTCCTTTTTATATCATTGGTGAAGTGAAGCAGCCTGGTAGTTATCCTTATGTGAGCGGCATGACGGTTTTGAACGCGATTGCGCTTGGGTCTGGTTTTACCTACCGCGCCAGTGAGAAAAAAGTCGAAATAACGCGCAGAATAGACGGCAAGGAAAGCAAAATTTCGGTCGCCGTGACGGCACAGGTATTCCCCGGGGACATCATACGTGTCGCTGAACGTTTTTTCTAAACATCGATTACCAAGTAGATACTCATGTATGATAACCAGCCAAGCAACGACGTAGCGCCGCGTGCATTCAATGCGCAAAATGTACCCGATGAAGACATGATCGACATCCGGGCGCTGGTGACAACCTTGTGGCGCCGTAAATGGGTGATTGTTAATATCACCGTATTTTTTGCAGTCCTTGCTATTCTGATTTTGGTACAACTTACCCCGCGTTTCACGGCCAATGGCTTGATGGCAATTGAAAGTCGCCAAAGCAGCGTTGTTGACCTTGAGGCTGTAATGTCCGGCATGGGTACAGACGTTGCCGCCATCAAAACAGAAATTGATGTTCTGCAATCCCGCCGGCTTGCTGCCAAGCTTGTGGACCGCCTGGGTCTTGTGAATGATCCCGAATTTAACGGGGCGTTGGTTCCAAAAGGTGGTTTATTAACCCTAATAAACCCTTTCTCTTATTTGCCGGATGCCTGGTCGGATGCCATCCTTGGTTCGAATGTGGAAACCCGTACGCCAGAGCAAATTGTAACGGCGACCAAGTCAAAAGTTGTTGATGCGGTATTGGCTAAATTAAGTGTCAGCAACCCGGCTCGTTCCTACAGCATGCAGCTGTCTTTCGAATCGAAAGATGCAGAGAAAGCAGCGCGGGTTGTCAATGCGCTTGCGGACATCTATTTGACAGATCAGCTTGAGGTCAAGTTTGAGGCCACCCAACGCGCAAATGAATGGCTGAACGGGCGGGTATCGGAATTGCGTGACAATGTACGGACTTCTGAGCAGATAGCCCAGGCGTTTCGTGAAGAAAATCAGTTGATACAAACGCGCGTTGGCGGCTCTGTGAATGAGCAACAGCTTGCCCAGCTGAATGGCCAATTGATTGATGCCCGAACAGATTTGGCTCGTGCGGAAGCGCGTCAACAACAGGTTCTTGATACCGCCGTTGTCGCTGATAATTTGGCGGGATCGTTTTTTGTTGAAGTGCTGCAGTCCCAGCTTATCCAGCGGCTGAAAGAGCAGGAATCGCAGGTGCTGCGTAACCGTGCCGAGCTTGGCACGCGCTATGGCCCCAAGCACCCGCGCATGAAGAATGTTGAGGCAGAGCTCAATGATGTTCGGGAGAAAATTAACATTGAGACAGCTAAAGTTGTGGCGGCTATCAAAGGCGAAGCCCAGGTTGCGGCTATTCGTGTAAAAACCCTTGAAGAGAATTTGACGCTTCTTAAAACGGAAAGCTTCAAGGTCAGTCGTGCCCAGGTTCAAATGCGTGAATTGGAAAGAGAATCGGAAGCCAACCGTTTGTTGCTGGAAACATTTTTGACCCGGTTTAAAGAGACATCAAGCCAGGACGGCCTGCAACAGGCGGATGCGCGTATTATTTCACTCGCGGATGTGCCAACAGAGCCCTCTTTTCCAAAGAAGAAATTGACGTTGATTTTGGTCGTTTTTGCGGCAGCCAGTTTGGGTGTTGGGCTGGTGTTTTTGTTGGAAGCCCTTGATAATGGATACCGAAATTTTGACCAGATACGTCATGACCTGAAACTGCGCGGCTTGGGTATGATCCCTCTTGTGGGCAAGAATACCCTGAAAGAAATGCGGCCGGAACAATATCTGCAATCAAAGCCAACATCCTCTTTTTCCGAGGCACACCGTAATATTCATGCGTCTCTTATGTTTAGTGGCCTCTCAGGCAGTGCGCCCAAGGTGCTTGCCGTAACGTCATCTGTGCCGGGCGAAGGAAAATCTACAGCATCGCATTGTCTGGCCCAAATTCTGGGGCGTTCCGGCCTGAAGGTTCTGGTGGTTGAAGCAGACTTGAGACGGCCTGTATTAAAGCGCCGTTTGGAATTGCCAGATACGACAGCCAGCTTGAACGCTGTGCTCGAACCGGCAGACGACAGCAATCAGGATGTGAAAATCCATCAGGACCCTGTTTCAGGTGTGCATATGCTGTGGGCTGAAAGACATGATGACCCGCAGTCCCTTTTCAATGCAGAACGGTTCCGGTTGTTTATTAAACAAGCACGGGAACGCTATGATCTGGTGATTATTGATACGCCCCCCGTGATGGCCGTTTCAGATGTACTGGTTGTTTCCAAGCATGTGGATGCCGTTATGTTTGTTGTGCAGTGGGAGAAAACCCCAAAAGGTATTGTTAAAAGCGCCGTACAGCAACTGGCCCAAACAGGAACACCGGTGGCTGGGGCGGTATTGACCCAAGTGAATATCAAACGGCATCAAGGATATGGCTACGGAGACCAAGGGTATTATTATGGCACTAAAGGTGGTGGGTATTATACCAATTAAACCTGCCGGCAACGTTGAATATTCAATGGTCCCTGTATCTCAAAGATAGCAAACCCAATACTGGTCTCCTGGAATTCGCCCGTTTTCTATAAGTGGCATAAATTAAAAATATTGACCGAAAATGTCTAATATGGCCCGCTGAATACTGCCGGATTTTATGCTGGGGCCCAGTATATTACTGCTTGTAATCGGTGTACCCCGCTTTTGGCGAAGCTGATGCTTGTGCCAGGTACGCCAACTTACGAACGGATTTCTGTGGGAGAACAGGTTAGCGACAAAGACCTAGAGACACTGGAAAACTCACGTCTTCAGGCATTAAAATTTGTTGATCTATCAAGCACTTTTACCGACCTGGGCACCACCTATTTGATCCGTGCCCAGCGCGCCTCTTCGGATGATGACCGCCAAAGCTATGTTGAAATGGCGATTGAAGTAACGACAAAGGGGTTGAATTTAGCGCCGTTGAATACGTTTGCTTGGTTACGTTTAAGCTCTGCTCATATTCTGCTTGGCCCAGATCCATCATTCTCAAGCGGTTGCTGCCTGGCGGACCTCGCTGAAAACGGCAAAATGTCAATGGAGGAGCCGGACGGATTCGAACCCTCGAGGGCGTTGCCGCCCAACACGCTTTCCAGGCGTGCGCCTTAAACCACTCGGCCACGGCTCCTCATTGGCACTTATGCTACGGTGTATTGTGTCCAAAACCCTAGCATAGCAACTGCTGTATATCTGGCAGCTGCGGAGCGCACTATAACTGTCTAGTGTGTGAAGGCAAGCGCGAAATCTGCCTGAATTCAAGTAAACCTCAACGCAACTAACGAAGGAAAACAATTAGCAAAGACCAGAGTGCAATTGCCTCTAAACTTTAAAGGGGATGCCAAAATTGAATTTAGTAGTTATGCTGGTTTGGGGCGATGATTTGAGGTTTGGTTTTGACGAGACAGGGGGACTAGAATGTCAACTTCGTTTATTTATGCACGTATGAAAAAATTAACGGCCACACTTACACTTGCAGCTCTTGTGAGTATAGGGTTTGCCAGTAGCGCCGCTTACGGCGATGACGTCAAGAACTGGCGTGTTAAAGTTGTCAAAAAAATTGCTAAAAAACACATTTATCCCCGTTCTGCGATTTCTCGTGAAATTGAAGGCAAAGCACGGGTAAAAGTAACTATTGTCCGCACTGGGGAAATCACAGACTTTGAAATTGTGCAACCCAGCGGGAAAAGCATTCTCGACAAGGCTATCCCCAAAATGATCAAAAACCTGACTCCGTTGCCACCACCACCGGATAGCCTCCCCGATTCAAGTTTGTCGTTTGTGATACCCATTACTTGGCGGTTGCAGTAACAGGAACACGTTGGCCTACGTTGGGCTGGAAACCACTGCCAAAAGAATGTGAAAATGAATGCAGCCGCACGCTCACCAAATGAGATGTGAGCAATAGATATTTTCCGGTGAAAGCAGGGATGACATTCTGGCGCAGGATACTGACATGTTGTCAACGAGCGATTGTTTCACAGTGAATTGTTTCCGGAAAGCCTCCGAAGCCAGCCATCATCCGCTAAGATTAAAAAAGCCTTCCGCGCATTTATAACGGAAGGCTTTTTTGTCTTTTTTGTCTGACTTAGGCGCGAATAGTGCGAAGGAAATCTTCCACTTGGCCGCGTAGGTCGTCTGATTGCTGGGTCAACAACTGTGCTGCAGACAGCACCTCGGTAGCGGCGGAACCGGTTGATGTTGCGCCTTCATTTACCGCATGAATGTTGGATGTTACTTCTTCAGTACCGGAAGATACTTCAGAGACATTGCGGGCGATCTCCTGGGTTGAGGCATCTTGCTCTTCTACCGCTGACGCAATAGATATGGATGTCGATTCGATAGCACCGATAATGCCCTTGATTTCGTCCATCGCGCGCACGGCGGTATTGGTGGCCTGCTGCATTCCACCGACCTGCTCGCTGATTTCCTGGGTGGCATGCGCCGTTTGTGTAGCAAGGCTTTTAACCTCGCTGGCTACAACAGCAAAACCCTTGCCAGCATCACCTGCGCGTGCGGCCTCAATGGTAGCATTCAGCGCAAGCAGATTGGTCTGTTCAGCAATATCATTGATTAGCTTTACGACCTCGCCGATCTTCTGTGCGGCATCAACCATTTCTGCGATATCTTTGCTGGCATTCTCGGTTCTGCCCACCGCATCGCGCGCTGCTGCGCTTGACTGCGTTGTCTGCCCGGTGATTTCCCGCACAGAAGCTGACAGTTCCTCTGCAGCACTTGCCACCATCTGTGCATTACTACTGGCTTGCTGCGCCGCATTAGCCACGACATTGGATTTCTGACTGGTATCGTCTGCTGTGGATGCCATGCCACTCGCGGCCCCTTCCATTTCCTTGGCAGAATTGGAGACAGCCTCAACCACAGCCATAACATTAGCTTCAAACTGGTCAGCAAGTGCCAACATGTCGGCGCGGCGTTCTTTGCGAGCTGTCTCTGCCTGCTCTTCTTCCGCAATGCGGCGGTCTTCACGCTCCTGATGCTGGGCTTCTGCTTCTTCTTCCTGGCGTTTACGGTCAGCCTCTTCTTGCACGCGGCGCTGTTCGGCCATTGTCTGCCGTTCAATCGCATTTTCCTTGAAAATCTGTACAGACCGCGCCATATCGCCGACTTCATCCTGACGTCCAGCATTGGGAATATCTACATCCAATTTACCGTCTGCAAGCACCATCATGGTATCAGAGAGCGCCTTGATCGGGTTCACAACCCGGGTCAAAACAACCCAGATAGAAATGCCGCCAATAATAAGGACAAGAAGCGTAAGACCGCTTGATATCAGCATTGCATTGCCCGCTTTGGAAACAGCCTCGGTATTAAGTTCTAATGCAAGCGCATCTGCATAGAGGCTCATTTGCTTAACGGGGCTTGCCGCTGCATTCGCTGCGTCCACCCACTCTTCGGGGCTGCGTTCATAATCAACGGAAACATCATCATCCTGATTTTCTGCTTCATCAATAGCGGCATCGGAAAGGTCGTATAATTCAAAACGTGTGTCGGCGAAGTCCCCGAAGAATACGGTTTCGATTTCTTCCAGCTGACCGGCAATTTCCGCTGTCGCTGTTGCGGATGCCGCGATGATCTGCACAAGATCCCATGCATTTTTGCCTCGCCCTTCAAATCGCCAGCCATCATTTTGACGAATGACAGGTATAGGGGCACCGGATGCAACATGTTGGCCCAGGGATGCTGCCTCACGGGCAGCATATTCCATCATGACCCAAAGCTGGTACTTCAAGCTGTTTACTGTGGCTATGCGGTCATCGCCATAATCAAAGTTTGCCTCGATTTCACTGCGAACTTTTGCCGCTGTATCAATCACCTTATTCATGGATCGAGATACCGACCGGGTGTTAGACTCTTTGGCACCTCCACCTAGATCACTGTCGATAGCGGTCTGCAATTCCCCGTATGCGCCGTAGGCACTTGCGAATTCAATTTTTATAGCATTGAAAGCATCATTTGCCGCTTTATAACGAGCCTCATTGCCGTCGTTGCCGTCAAATGCGGGCAAAGTTTCGAGACCGGCCTCAATTTTCTTGTACCGATCACCGACAGCCTTGCGGTTGGCATCGATTTGGGATGTAAAATTTTTTGGCGCCGCGACAGGCAACCCATATGCAGTGATGGTGTAACTGCGCTCGTTACTCACCGAAAGTTGCAGTTGTACGATATCATCAATCAAATCGTTGAGTAGCATCGCGCGATCAGCTTTTGCCTTATTGTCGAGCGCGGCCATAAATTGATTGATAGCCATCACACCAACAATCACAATCAAAATTAATGTGACAGCTAGCAGAAGGTTTTGAATTGAGAAAATTCGTGTTTTTGATTCACTTGCAAGTGCGGTCATTGCAAACCTGCCCCTTGTTTAAATACGCGCCCCGAAGAAAGTTCACTGTGATGTAAGCCGATGAAATTCATCCGACAATAAGGTTGGAGAACCAAAAAATTGGTTGTGGACTCAACATCAATCGCAGTTAATTTTTCTTTACCTTGCAGGGATACTAGCGCTTTTAGCGCATGACGCAACCGCCTCGTTGTATTTTTCAGCTAACCCCCGACAGTTTGTTAGGCCCATTTCACTTGTGGCTTAAAAGGTCAAGCCGTATTAGTTTTCGGGAAGGGCCGTTATGAACCCGGAACAAAAATAGGACGTACCGCATGCCGAAAAAGCACGGGAAAGTCGCCCAGAAAATGTTCGATGCTATCATTGTGGGGGCTGGGGCTGCAGGGCTGATGTGTGCCCTTACGGCTGGCAAGCGTGGCAAACGTATTCTTGTGCTTGAGCGGGGGAAAAAGCCCGGCTCAAAAATACTGATCTCTGGCGGTGGCCGCTGTAACTTCACTAATCAGGATGTCGTGCCTGAAGCTTATATTAGTCAAAACCCCCATTTTGCCAAATCTGCCCTCAGCCGCTATAGCCCCCAGGACTTTACGGAACTGGTGAGCCAGCACGGGGCAACGTGGCATGAAAAAACGCTTGGGCAACTGTTTTGTGATCAAGGAGCCGGTAAAATACTCGAGCTTTTGCTGGTTGAATGCGCAGACGCTGGTGTTGTACTGAAAACAGGCATTGAGATTACCGGGGTTTCGGCAAATCCGGGCAAATATTGGCTTAAAACAAATATCGGTGATTTGGTTGCCTCTAGCTTGGTTATTGCCTCCGGCGGTATCTCTATCCCTAAAATGGGGGCCACGGACTTTGCTTATGATATTGCCCGCCAGTTTGGGCTCAATATTGTCACGCCGTTGCCTGCGCTTGTGCCTTTCACTTTTGCGGGGGATCTGGTCGCGGCGATGAAGTCGCTCGCGGGTGTTGCTGTGGGTTGCCGTGTGAGCTGCGGCAAAACAAGTTTTCGCGAGAACCTGCTGTTTACTCACAGAGGCTTATCCGGCCCTGCCATATTGCAGATTTCATCCTATTGGCAACCGGGCCACCATATTGTCATAAACCTGCTGCCTGAGGTGGCCTCGCCCTTTGAATGGCTGAAAAAAGAACGCGCCAACCATCCGAAGCTTGGATTAAAGGCACTGCTAGCCAAAAAACTGCCTGCCCGGCTGGCAGATTGGCTGGCGACACCCTGGTCAGGAAATCTCGCCGACCTTTCAAATAAGCACCTACAAGAAATCGCCAGTCAGCTTGGTGCCTGGCGGATTACGCCCACAGGGACTGAGGGTTTTGATAAAGCGGAGGTCACGAGAGGCGGCGTCAGCACCCAAGCTCTCAGTTCAAAAACGATGGAGGCCAAAGACCAGCATGGTCTGTATTTTATCGGCGAATGCGTAGATGTTACAGGTTGGCTGGGTGGCTATAACTTCCAGTGGGCCTGGGCCAGCGGTAACGCCTGCGGCGCGGCTCTGTGAATGTATGCAGTGGGAATAATTATGACCCCTTATCAATAGGTTATAGGCTGCAAATCTTGTCGTGATCACCACCTAATGCCACAGTATGAAAAGTGTTTCCCCTTTTAGCTGAACGCCCTCCGCAAATAGTAGATATTTGTCATCAATTCCCACTTTTGCCGCTAGGCCTAAGGAGTAGGTCGATTGGTTTCATCCATATGACAGCGGGGGTCACGTTCAGATAGCTGATCAATTTAGTCTTCCTTTTGCCTTCGAATCAAGGAGGTTTGCGTTTAACATCACCCTTTAATAGTATACTGTATACTAAATTTCACTTCTTCTTCAGGCTCAGTATATCTTACAAGTTGGCCAACACGTGGAGCCACATACGAGATTGACCGTAATATATTGTTATTAAGCGATAAATTTCATAATTTTCTCTCCTCTGGCATAGTTGATGACAGATACAAATATCCTCTCTGTTTCGTAAAAATTGACAAAATTATATTATTGTCTACGGTGTACAGTATATCTCACCTGAAAAATGCAGGTTTTGGTATGGGAAAATCTGGTTGGATATCTATATTCAGGCTTTAAGTGTAATACTGACCTCTCTGATAGGTTTGTAGCGTGCATATGCATCTCCAGCGGATCGTTAAGAATATAATCAAGGGGAGTTTGTTTGTTATGCCGAATAACAGCTATAAGAATTCAAATATCATTTTACATTCTAATTTCAGACCAAAACTAAAGCGTAGCCATGCTTTGTTTGTTTTATTGGTAAGTACGGCATTAGGTAGTTCTGTTGCCATAGCTCAGGATGAGACAGCATCAGAAACAGCCGACGCCAATCCTGGCTCGATTGACGAAATCCTAATTACCGGGTCACGTCGTCCTGGAAGGTCTTCCTCTGATGTCCCCGTTCCTGTTGATATCATTTCCAGCGATAACCTGCGAGATCAAGGCGGGGTCAATGTAACCAACCTCATGCGGGTATCTGTTCCTTCATTGAATGTGAATGACAACCCTATTAGCGCCGAAGCTTCATCCGTACGTCCGGTTAGTTTGCGCGGCCTGTCACCCGACCACACTCTGGTACTTGTAAATGGCAAGCGGCGTCACCGAGCTGCTATTATTCCAAGCTTTTCCGGCGGTATTTCAGACGGAGCACAAGGGCCTGACCTATCTTCCATTCCTGCTATTGCTTTAAAGCAAGTTCAAGTGCTTCGTGACGGAGCGGCAGCTCAGTATGGCTCCGACGCAATCGCTGGCGTTATAAATTTCGTCATGAATGACAGCGATGAAGGCGGCACGATTGAAGCCACACTCGGGAGCACCTACAGCGGTGACGGAGAGACTTATCAGATTGGGGCAACCTATGGCATGGCCCTTGGTGATAGCGGCTTTGTAAGATTAAGCGCTGAATTTGGGGAAAGTGCCCTCACAACCCGGGCTGTCCAGCGTGGGGATGCACAAGCGTTGATTGACGGCGGCAATGCCGATGTGCCAGTGCCCGCCACACGGTTTGGTACCCCCCAGATTGATGATGACCTGAAACTCTTTATCAATATGGCGGTTGAAGCAGGTGAGAGTAGCGAATTTTACTTATTTGGGGGATATGCGCAAAGAGAGACACACGGTGACTTTTTCTATCGCAATCCTACAGGGCGGTTCGGTGTATTCACAGACGATGACGACGGCGGAAATTTCCTTATCGGTGATATGACACCCGATGACGGAATAAATTGCGATGGTGGCATAGACTTCGGTGGCACCGGTATTGTGAACAACCCCATTGCTGTGGGTTCTGCTGATGCAGATGCCAGACTTGCCGTTATATTTGCCGATCCAAACTGTTATTCAGCTCTTGAGGATTTTCCAGGTGGGTACACACCTTTTTTTGGAAGCAAGCTGACTGACATGTCTGCTGCCCTGGGTTTACGTGGTGAAATGAAAAATGGCGTCACGTATGATATCAGTGTGAATGGAGGGCGTAACGCGCTCAAATATGATATTGATAATGTTCCCAACCCAAGTATGGGGTCCTTGTCCCCGACAACATTTGAGAACATCGGAAGCCAAGTCCAGACCGAGATAAGCACAAATATAGACCTTGCCTATCCCGTTGAAATTTCAGGCTTTCATTCCCCTCTTAATATTGCCGGTGGCTTTGAATGGCATAGAGAGAATTTTACGATTGTCACTGGAGAACCAGCTTCTTTTGAAGCAGGCATTCTGGCCAATCAGGGCTTTTTGATAGGTGAAGAAGCCTTCCCTGGGTACTCACCAAGTGTTGCAGGATCTTTCGCTCGCAGCAATATTGCCTTTTACGTTGACCTTGAAGCGGACGTCACAGAAGATCTGGTTCTGGGGGCAGCTTTACGATACGAAAGCTTTACTGACTTAGGCGACAAAGCCACCTATAAATTTGCAGCGCTTTATCATGTCACTGAACAATTAGGCATTCGTTCAAGTTATGCCACTGGTTTTCATGCACCAACACCAGGGCAGCAGAACAACAGTGCTCTGACAACTGAAATATCGGATAGTGGTGCCTTGATCGAGTCCGGCGTTATTCCGCCTACCAGCCCTGTTGCTTTGGCTGTTGGTGGCACGCAGCTCCGCCCTGAAACATCAAAAAGCTTTTCAGTGGGGCTTGTCTATAACAGTGACTTTATTAACATTACAGCCGATTATTACCGTATAACCATGGAAGATCGCCTGACACAATCTGCCAGTAAACAATTGTCGGATGCACAAAGGGCTGCGTTAATTGCAGAAGGCTTTGCGGCCGCATCCGGTTTGAGTACTTTTCGCTTCTTTACCAACGATTTCAGTACAACAACCCAAGGCGTAGATGTTGTTGCCACTGTTCCTCTGCCCTTAACTGACGAAGGGAGTACAGAGCTGGTTCTGGCAGGGAACTGGACGTCAACGGAAGTGACATCCTTTGATCCCACGGACCCAGAAGAATTATTGAGTGGGGCACGGGTGATACAGCTAGAAGAGAACAACCCTCACTTTAAAGGAAATCTGGCTCTGAAACACAGCACAGATAATTGGCGCGCAAGCCTCAGGGCCAATTATTTCAGTTCTTTCACGGAACTGCATGTGAATGCTCTTGGCTTAAGGGTTGATTCCGGCTCTGAGATCACTCTTGATGTTCTATTTTCCTACAATGTAACGGATCAAATAGAACTCGTCTTCGGGGCTGATAATGTTCTGAATAACTTCCCTGACAGAAACCCCTTCGACTTTATTGTCGGTTCAAAATACCCAACAACATCACCTAGTGGTATTAACGGCGGTTTTTATTATGGAAAGGTGCGTTTCAACTTCTAAGACAGAAGCGCATAATCTAAAAAAGAGGGGCTCGACGAGCCCCTCTTTTCGTATTATTCATGTCCGCTAATCAAGGCTTTTCTGTTGCTTCATAACGTCCAAAATTTCACTACCCACTCGCCTGACATGCCGGGCAGCGAGTAAGCCCGCTAGCTTTTTATCGGAAGACATAACTGCTTCTATTACGGCCCTGTGTTCGCGCCAGGACTCCACGCAGCGGTCCCCCGCATTCTTCTCAAAAAGCCACAATGTCTTCTCACGAAGTGTCCTCATGTAATCGGCTAAGAAACGGTTTTTACCGGAGCTAGCAAGCAAGGCGTGAAAGTCACTGTTGCACTGGCGAACCTTAGAGATATCATTTTGCTGCTCTGCTTTATTCCCTTCCTCAAGAAGGTTTTGAAAAAGGACGCGTGTTTCTTCAACCAAGCGCGATGTAGCAAATTGTGCGCTTAAACCTTCAAGCTCGGCTCGCAACTCAATTATTTCTTCTATCTCTTCTGTTGTAAACAACGTAACACGCGCGCTTTTTCGTGGTGGTATTTCAACAATACCCTCACTCTGGAGCCTGCGAAGTACTTCACGAATAGGATTACGGGACACCCCAAATAATTTAGCCAAACCGGGTTCAGTAAGCTTTTCACCGGGCTTGTATTCACCTTGGAAAATTGCCTGCCGAAGTGCTTCATAAATAGTGGTATTCAAAGATTGGTGTTTCGTTCCAACTTCAGACCATCTGATTGTTTTATCGTCTTCCAATATTTGCCCATCCTCAATTATTTAGATAAATTCTTGACTTTACCCATTGTGCATACTGTATACTGTTAATCGAGTGTATACGGTATACTATTTTGTAAAGTGCATATAGTTAACCCTATCATAATAAAGAGAAATGCACATAAATAAAATAGATTATACGAGAGGCCATCGAATACAGGCTACACTTACTTAAAGACAATCATCACCACAGCGACAAGGGAGCGGACAGAGTCATGCAGGAAATTCCCTCACGCCTTATAAATCAGAGCACACGCTAAAAAGCAGGCATGCTCGCGAACCAAAAAAGATTAACTAATATACAGGGTTAAGAATGGAACAAATACACCTTAGCGTATCGCACTGGATTTTTTTATTAGTCGTTTTATCTATTTTTATCTCCATTGGATTTCGCAAGGGTGTGATTATTCCCTCCATTGTGGGGATATTTATTCTGGGCTTCTCCTCCTATCAGCCAAACGACGGCATTCTGAATATAATCATATTTTCAATTCAGACTGTGTTCAAAGCGTTACTCAATGCTGGTAACGAATTATTTGATATTATGCTTGTTATCGCTCTTATGGCTGCCATGTTGAAAGCGTTACAATCGCAAGGGGCTGCACAGATAATGGTGGCACCAATGAAAAAGTTTATGGTGGGGCCTCTCTCCGCCTTTTTCATTTTGGCTATCACGATGTATGTTGCTGCGGTATTTTTCTGGCCAACACCGGCGGTGGCCTTGATTGGCACTGTCCTCATTCCTGTTGCTATCCGAGTAGGACTGCCTGCAATTGCATGTGCTGTAACTGTAAATTTGTCCGGCCATGGAATGGCGCTGTCTGCTGACCCTATCATTCAGGGAGCTACCCGCCTTACTGCAGGTTCAGCAGGTATCGAAACCACTCAATTACTGCCCTATACAATTCTTTTTTCGCTGGTTTGTGGTTTTGTAGCGCTTGGCATTGCGTTTTATACCATTCGGCGCGATATGCGTTCAGGAAAACTTGAGAGTACACCGCCACCACAAACGGCTGAAGAGGGCATGCCTGCGGATGAAGAAACCCTGAAACCCTATGCCAAGTTTTTCGCCATTATGGTGCCTGTCACTCTTATTTCGATTGCCATGTTGATGGTATATCGTGGCATATTCACCCCAGAACAAGCAATACGAGGGGGGGCGGCAACCGCACTTCTCGGCGGTACGGCAACAGTGCTTCTGGTTTTGTCGACTTTTGCAGCCAATGGCCATAATGCCATGGATGAGATCAGTACTCATATTCGGGACGGCTTCTTTTTCGCCATCCGTATTTTTGCACCGATCATTCCCATAGCCGGCTTTTTCCTGCTTGGAAATCCGGAATATGCTGAGAAAGTTATGGGCCACGGCACACCCGGGTTTTTGTTTGATGTGGGGAATTATATTGGCCAGCATCTGGCTCATAAAGAATGGATGCTCGGTGTGGGCATTACGGGCATCGCACTACTCACGGGTATGGACGGTTCTGGCTTTTCAGGCCTACCTCTGGTTGGCTCCCTTTCCGGCGCTCTCGCCGGCGGTGCCAACCTTAACGTTGCCGTATTAGCAGCCTTGGGTCAGGTCGTTACCATTTTTACAGGGGGCGGCACGCTCGTTGCGTGGGCTTTCGGAGCCTGCGCTGATGCAGGCATTGCCAATGTAACCCCTGCTAGCCTGGTTCGTCGGAATTTTGTCCCCGTTCTTTCCGGCTTTGTGGTTATCACCATTCTTGCCATCCTGATGATGTGATTTTCCTCCGCTATACACATGTATGATTTATGAATTTCTGAAAGAATAACATGACTATTTCAACAAAATCACCGCGCCTTTGTCGTGCACAAACAGGTGATGTCCAACTTGCTTATACCGACGAAGGAAGCGGTGACCCTATCGTCTGCATTCACGGGTCCTGGGACAATCATCAAAGCTGGGATGATGTTGCTGAAGTATTACGTAAAGATTATCGTGTGGTGACATACGATCGCAGGGGGCATAGTGCGAGTACAGATGTGCCGGGACAAGGGCGGCTTAGTGAAGATGTTCAGGATGCACGGGACCTGATAGAGGCGCTGAACTTAGGTCCAGCCCACATCATTGGGCACTCCTATGGTGCTACTGTTGCAATTACGCTTGCAAGCATGTTTCCTGACACGACTTTAAGTCTTTTTGTTCACGAACCGCCTGTATTTTCCCTTCTGACCGGCAATAGCGAACTTGAAGAACTTCGGACGGAAAGTATGAGCCTTATGAAACAGGCCGCAGGGTTTGCAGAAAAAGGCGAAATTGAGCTGGCAGCAAAGCTATTTGTTGAACATGTCGCTTTCGGAGAAGGGAGCTGGGAAAATCTATTCTGCAGCAGGGCGCGCGCCATAATCCTATCAAATGTGGACAGCTGGGTAGATCAGTTCAAGGATCCGGAAAGGCTTGCTGTTGATGTGACAACGCTATGTGACTACCCAAATAACATAACGTTTTCAACCGGCACAAATTCATTTCGTACCTATAGAGAAGTTACAAAAAAGATCAGCGAGCTTTTACCTCAAGCCAATGTTGCTACCATAAAAGGTGGTGCACATGGGGCGCATATTTCACACCCGGATCTTGTTTCAAAAGCAATTCGTGCCCATTTGTGCGCCACAAAATAAACAATTGAAGCCAGCCAAACCTGCGCTCACGTTATTTTGAAAACGCCCTCAATCTCTACGCTTGCGCTACCGGGAAGCGAGCATACCCCAACAGTGCTACGGGCATGTCTTCCCGCATCCCCCAAGCATTTTACGAGAAGTTCAGACGCACCATTCGCCACAACAGGATGGTCTTTAAAGTCTGGCCTTGAATTTACAAATACTGTGAGTTTCACACAGCTGACTAGCCTACCCAGGTCTCCTTTGCAGAAAACTTTTACCTGTAATAAAAGGTTCAAAGCACACAATTCCGCAGCTTTCACGCCTTCCTCTACAGTTATGTCGTGGCCTACAGCTCCGCTGTAAACCAGTTCTCCATTCCACTTGCAAGTTTGCCCGGAGATGAGAAGTAAATCGCCTTCCCGTCTACAGGGTAGATATTGGGCAACGGGGTCATTTTTTGTTGGTAACGTTATACCAAGTTTATTAAGAGCCTGTTCTATTTTGGTCATAGTTTATCCTGCATTATAGGTTTTCTCATTATGCCGTTGCTTGCTTTAATATTGCTGGTTCCAGGCCGACATAGACCTCGTCACCCTCAAGGCTGATTTTATGGATAGGCGCTGCTGCTTATGCACGCACAGATCGTTCATAGCCCGGAGCTAAATCACAGAGGAAAGCACATAAGCTCGTTACATCGAGCCTGCCGTAGCAATGCCTGCATCAGCAGGCTCTGTAAAAGGGAATTCTTCGCTTCTCGGCGTTTTATGGCTTCTTTTGGTGCGACCCTGGATATCACCTGATTCAGGGCTCTTGTCATTGATTATCTCCCTGTTTACGGCGGCCATGCACAGTTTTGTCTATAGTATACAACTCAGTGCCGATTCCGTTTAAGTGATTGTTATATAAAAACAAGCAAGTTGGGCTGGATGCCTTGAACAAAAGCACCCACTACTCCTTGACATATATTGCATACTGTATACGTTGTGGAAAATAATTGTACAATAAGTTTGCTGGAGAAAACACATGATCACTAAAAAAGTACTCAGCCTGGAAGAGGCGGAAATATTACTCGATGCGGCGCAGAAGGAATCAGATAAATTAGGGGGCAAGCATGTTATTTGCGTTTCCGATGATGCCGGTTACCCAATCGCCTTACGCCGTCTCGATAAAGCAAAAGTGACCAGTGTGCAAATTGCGGAAAACAAAGCCTTTACAGCTGGTGCGCACCGTAGGGTCACACATACTTTCACAAATACCTTCCCCGGTGAGGAAGCTTGGGGCATTTTCACCCAACATGGAGGCCGCATTACTGTATTCGTCGGAGGATACCCAATATTTGTTGATGGCGCCGTCGTTGGCGGTATTGGTGTTTCTGGCGGCAACGGCGAAGAGGATATTGCCGTTTGTGAAGGGGCCATTGAGGCTTTTAGAATCCATATGCAGGAAAGCGGTGGCGGCGTAGTCACCATCCCGGAAGCGGCAAAAAAAGCATGACCATGTTCCAGAATTACATTGACGCCACCTGGTGTCCCGCTAGTGATAGCAGCGTTTTTGAGCGTAGAAATCCGGCGGACAAAAATGATCTGATTGGGCAATTTCCATCGTCAACGGTTGAAGACGCCCGGCGCGCTATTGCCGGTGTAGAAAAAGGGTGGCGTGCATGGGCCGCACGAGACCCTGAAGAGCGCGCCTCTGTCTTGTATAGGGCCTCTGATCTAATTCTGAAAAAGCTGGGTAACTTGGCACAAGAGCTAACCCGGGAAGAAGGTAAGCCCCTAAGAGCCGCAACAATGGAATGGCAGCGTACAGCTGCAAACTTCCGCCTGTTTGCGGGCGAAGCCTGGCGTGTTGGCGGGCAAACCTTTCCCGTTGCAGGGAATAGCTTGGTCTGCTCCATTCGCAAGCCTGCCGGGGTCGTTCTTGCGATTACGCCTTGGAACTTTCCGGTGGCAATCCCTTCCAGAAAAATTGCCCCTGCTCTCGCTACAGGAAACGGTGTCATCTTCAAACCCTCCGAGATAACGCCTCTGGCAGGGCAGCGGATGGTCGAAATTCTCCTTGATGCCGGTCTGCCAGAGAATGTTATTGCCCTGGTCCAGGGGTTTGGTCCAGAACTTGGGACAGCCCTCGTAACGGACAAGCATGTAAATGCAGTTACCTTCACCGGTTCCTATGCCACAGGTTCAGCTATTCATCGTGCAGCCGGGCCCACAAAACGTTTGCAACTGGAAATGGGCGGCAAAAACCCTTGCATTGTTCTTGCTGATGCAGACCCGGAACGGGCAGCCCAGATTATTACCCAGGGAGCTTTTAACCTGACAGGGCAGGCCTGCACAGCAACAAGTAGAGCCTTTATCGCCCGGGACATTTATGATGCAGTTGCAAAACATGTTGTAGACAAGGCTCGTTCAATTGTTATCGGTAACGGCCTTGACGAGAAGACAGTCATGGGTCCTCTAGCGACAGAAGCGCAGTATAATAAAGTCAATGAGATGATCAATGTTGGCAAGGCTGAAGGGCTTGAAATGATATATGGGGGTGATCAGGCCGAGGCCTATTTTCCCAATAATGGCTTTTATGTTGCTCCGACGGTCTTCACCAATGTTCCCAACGAGTCCAGATTGTCCCAGGAGGAAATTTTTGGGCCAGTTGTATGCCTCCATCCTGTCGACAGTTATGAGGAAGCCATCAGTCAGGCTAACACCGTTGAATATGGCCTGGCAGCATCCCTTGTAACAAAAGATTTAGAGCGAGTGATGTCTTTTGCACACGATATCGAAGCGGGTGTTATCAAAATAAACAGTTCAACTGGCGGTGTTGCCCTGTCCGCACCATTTGGAGGTATCAAGCATTCCAGTAATCAGGCCTATAAAGAGCAGGCTGGCCACGGCGTGATGGACTTTTATACAACAACAAAAACCATGTATTTGGCGAGCTGACTTTCCCTGACACTAATCATAGAGCCGACGGGAACTCTCAAGATACTTCCGACATACACATAAGACTGGCGGGAAAGCATACCCTTACCCGCCAGTCACTAGGGCGCCCTTGTTTATTTTAGAGTTCTGAGCATCTTTATGGCAAAGCATCTAGACATATTGCAGGCTTTCTTTCGTATTGGCATATTTGGCTTCGGCGGAGGCCCCTCTATGATTCCTCTGGTTCACAAGGAAGTTGTGGAGAAGTACAAATGGCTAAACGACAAAGAGTTTGGCGATATACTTGCCATAGGCAATACATTACCCGGTCCAATAATAACAAAAATGTCAGGATATATCGGATATCGCATTGGCGGATTATCCGGAAGTTTTGTCGCGCTATTTTCTGCCATCCTTCCTTCCATATTTCTAATGGTGATAATGCTCACCACGTTAAATGCATACAAGGATCAGGCCTGGGTTAGAGGAATAGGCTTCGGGGTTACCCCCATAGTTGCTGTCATGATGGCCAGTCTGACCTGGAATTTTTTCCGCAAGTCTTACCAAGGACTAGGCTGGGCTGGGTGTCTGATTTTATCCGCTATCGGCATTTGCACCATTGGGGTCTTTAACATACATCCGGGGTTTATTATCGGAGGGCTATTAATAATAGCCCTGCTTCGTAGAGAGCCAAAAAATCAGCTCAATAAAAGTAGCATAAAAAGAAAAGAGCCTTAGCCCAATGGAAATCTACTGGCATATCTTTCTGGCATTTTTTATTCCCAATATTGTGGGGTACGGCGGCGGTCCAGCCATTATCCCGCTAATTGAGCATGAAGTCGTTTACCAATATCAATGGTTGAGCGTAGAGAGCTTCGCAGAGGTCCTTGCACTGGGAAATACATTACCAAGTCCAATTGCCACAAAAATGGCGGGTCATATTGGATATGAACTCGCTGGTCTGCCAGGTGCAGCCATAGCCGTCTTTGCAACAGTTGCTCCCTCCTTGCTACTGATGCTTGGATTTCTCGGTATTTTAACTCGCTATAAAGACAGTATAAAGGTGATATCAATGAGCCTTTTTGTACAGCCTATTATTGCGGTAATGATGGCGCTGTTGACATGGAAATTTTTTCTCACTAGCTATACAAATTCAGGATATTTGCACAGTGGCTTTCTGTTTATTGTCGGCTATCTTCTTTTAGAGCGTGTGAAAGTACATCCTGCGTGGGTCATTTCCGGCAGTATACTGTATGGCGCAATTTTTCTAGGCTAACAGAGCCCATGACACAACTGTCAGATAAGCTAATGAAAACCTTTATATTACGCCCAGCTTTCTTTGAAGGGTTGTCTAGCGGGTATGAAGAATGCCCAGGAAACACTCCTTTCAAGCCAAATATGCCACTTCATTTTTTCCATTATTCTTCGAAAAAAGGTTTTTAAATGGAAAGTTTGGGTTTTGATATTATTCACCAAACGCCTTGGTCCAGCCTTCTCTTGGGTATTGTCGCCATTTTTGCGGGAGCCATAGTTCAAGGATCAACCGGACTGGGGCTAGGCATGATTGCTGCCCCAATCCTCCTGATTATTGATCCTGTTTTCGTTCCTGGCCCCCTGTTGATGCTGGCAATGATCGTTTCCTTTCTCATGGTCATAAGGGAAAAACAGTCTATTGACGGGCCTGGGTTAACGGTAGCCTTGTCAGGGCGGATTCCCGGTACAATCCTCGCTGCATTTACCATTGCAGCAATCCCGCTTGCTCTATACGGCTTGATTTTTGGGCTTATGGTGCTTGCCGCCGTTGTCCTAAGCATCAGCAAGTGGAAGATAAGATCGTCAGGCAAAAATTTATTTTTAGCCGGTTTGACTTCAGGTTATATGGGCACATTGACATCAATTGGTGCACCGCCAATGGCCTTAGCGTACCAATATAAACCAGCAGCGGTAATTCGTTCGACCCTGGCAGCCTACTTCCTAATCGGGTCTACCCTGTCAATTATCACCCTTATAATTTTTAAGGTTTTTTTGCTGGATCATCTCTTGGTCGGCGCAATATTCGTTCCGCCGCTCCTGATTGGCTTCAAAATGTCGAGCTATGTTGTCGCACGCATGAATACCAGCTTGGTGAGAATTGCCATTCTCATTCTGTCCGGGATATCCGCCCTCACCCTGATTGCCAGATCAATTTACGCTTTCCTGTAAATGAGAGTTTCTGTTGCGGAGGTGTTAATGAAATCCAGTAACTGCGCCGCCGTCGACCCTTACAACTGATCCAGTGATATAGCTGGCTCGGGCACTGCAAAGAAAAGTGATAATATCGCTTAATTCTGTTGCTTGCCCCAACCGGCCAAGTGGAATTGCTTTTTCATGCATTTCACGGATATCCGCAGCTGCGACCCCCTGATGGTCCGCAGTCCAGTTCTCAAAACGTTCATAAGCTGGCGTCTCAAACTGGCCTGGAACAACTACATTCACTAATACATCATCAGGTGCCAGTTCAATGGCCAGAGACCTTGCAGCGGCTGCAACCCCGCTTCTGAATATTGAAGAAAGAGCCAGTTCTGGTGTTGCTTCAACTACGGATCTTGCCGTGATAAAAATCATTCGGCCGCTTGCCGATTCCTTGAGGTAACGAGAGGCACAAACTGCGGCTTCCAACGCCGGGCGTAACATCGAATAATAGGCGCTTTCCCTATTGTCTGGGGCTGACGTAAGGAGGCCTCCTGGTTGACCTCCCCCGCCATTAATAACAATAATGTCCAGCCCCCCAAGAAGCTGCACCGCTTCTTCTACAAGCCGTTCAGCTTCTCCTACACAGCTCAGGTCGCCATTCACTACCGCTTTTGCCTTACACTCTATTAGCGCCTGTTGAGCCCGCTCCCGAGACCGGCCAGAGATCACAACTTCAGCTCCTTCTTCACTGAGTTGACAAGCAACGGCTTTGCCCAGTCCAGAGCTGGACCCCAGCACAAGAGCTTTTTTGCCTTTCAGGCCGAGATCCATTTTTAACTCACCTTCACATAAATATGGCCGTTCTTTTCCTTTGCCGGATAGGTTTTTACAGGCTTGGTGGCAGGTGGGTTTACTGGAATCCCGGTGTCTAGCTCAAACATCGAGCCATGACACAAACAGGTCAGACAATTGTCGCTTACTTTGCCGGAAGCAAGATGGCAGGCAAGGTGCGTACATAAATTATGTACTGCATACGTTTTGCCTTTAGAGCGCGCAATGGCAAGCTCAACACCACCCACTATAAAGCGGCGCACCAGGCCTTCTGTTACCTGACCGCTACGCGCTGCTTTCAGATACTCTCCTTCATTATCCGGAGCCTCTTGGGCCTGACCTATCTCTTCTTCTTCGGCATATCCGGACAATATGTCCTGGAGGTCCACATCCTCATCCCGCAGTTTCGCTGTATCGACTTCGACCTGATCGGCAATCAGGGCCTTCGAAGCCATCACGTCGGCTCCACGATCTATAGCAAAAACAGCTCCAATCTTACCTCCGACCATATAGAAAGCCGTAAAATCAAAGTCCTCTAGCGATCCACGGATTACAATCTCATCCCATTTTTCAACATGACCAGCATACTGCAAATTATGATCATACTGATCCGACCAAAACCAGTGAGGTTCGTCAAAAACTGTACGAATACCCATCATATTCTTAGCAGCTACAATTCCTTGCTTCGTCGCATTGTCATAGTGCTCAACTCGCATCCGGCGATCAAAAAGGGGATGATAATGATTGGCAACATCCCCAGCAGCATAAACGCCCTCTGCAGATGTCCGGCAAAATTCATCAACCCTGATACCGTTACCAACAGTGATCTCAGAAGCCCGGGCAATTTCATCGTTGGGGTCAATTCCAATGCCAACAACGACAATATCTGCTTCCAGCGTTTCACCGTTATCCAGTTTTACCAGTTTCTTGGAGCCTTCTTCTGTAACGTCTTCGACAACCACCCCGCACCTGAGATCAACACCGTGATCCCGATGCATTTTAGCGCAAACTTGCCCGATTTCTTTGCCCACAATACGCTGCAATGGGTTTTCCATAGTCTCTAGCAATGTTACCTTGGCACCAAGACCGCGTGCCGTAGCGGCCACTTCCGCGCCAATAAAACCAGCGCCAACAACAACAACGTGGCTATCCTTTTGTATATCATTACGCAGAAGGTCGGCATCACGAACAGTTCTAAGGTATCGGACCGCACTGTCCTTCACGCCTGCAAGGTGTCGGGGCCTTCCTCCGGTTGCCAACAATACTGCGTCAGCAACAAGCTTTGTGCCATCATCAAGTTCTACATCCAACGTACCAAGATTAATACGGGAAACCCGGGTGTTTAGCCGCAACTCCACGTCGTTTGCGGCATACCAATCAAGCGGTGCTGACCACATTTCGTCCAGATCGGATTCTCCCTGCAAATACTCTTTTGACAGAGGAGGTCGTTGGTATGGAGGAACACTTTCGTCTCCGACAATAATTATATGACCATCAAACTCAAGACGTCTCAGCGCACGGGCTGTGGATACCGACGCATGTCCTCCTCCGATTAATACAAACTGGCGCCTCATCTTGGTTGTTCCCTTCTTGTGTTCCCTGTTTTGGTCATAGTTTATCCTGCATTATTAGGTTTTCTTATTATGCTTTTGGTTGCTTTAATATTGTTGGTTCCGGGTCGACATAGACCTCTTCACCCTCAAGCCTGACTTTATGGACAGGCTGACACATAGCCCATTCCTCGACCCATCCTGTTTCCAGATCGAAGGCCCACTGGTGGCCTGGACAAATGATTTTCCCTTGGAAGATAAGCCCCTTGGACAGGCGCCGCTGCTTATGCACACACAGGTCGTTCATCGCATGAACATTCCCCTTTACATAAAACAGGACAATGTCCTGGTCCCCAAGGGTTACGACCTGCTTCTTCCGGCGACGAAGAGTGGTTAGGTCTGTCACTCTGATCCACTCAGACATGACAGACCCTACCTTCTCCACACATGGTATGGAGACAAACCATAGAAAAAAAACACATAAGCTCGTTACACCGAGCCTACCGCAGCAGCTTCTGCATCAGCAGGTTCAAAATCCACCACGTAATAGTCATACAGAGCCTTAGTATAGGAGAACCTCATATCCGCTGCATCCCGGACAGCCTCAAGGCAGGCCTCCTGAAGTTCTGGGGTTGTTGCTTGGCTCAACACAATCTCATAACCCCGCTCCCCATGTACCTCGTCAGAGGAAATGTGAAGTTCGAAGAACTCTGCCTCATCTTCCGTGAAGCCGTATTTCTCAAGCAATGGCGGATATTGACGCCGGTATATATCAGGCACCTGAGATTCAAGGCCCACAACCAGCGCCGCAGTGGCGACAACCCAATGATCTCGCATGGCTTTCGCATAACACCAACCTTGGAGGCCGCGTGTCACCGGGCTCATATTGCGAGGGTCCTCAACACGCTCCCGCGTTGTGCCACAGGCTTCTGCAAAACGGATTAAAAGATCTGTGTGACGGATATCCGCAAGCTCTTCCTCATACATGTTCTGCAAAAGGAAATCTTTTGCTTCCGTCGCGCTTTCCGGTGCATTGGCATAAATATATCCCAGATAATCAGCAAACGGCCCAACATAATGATAGTGGTTCTCTGCCCAGCGCGCAAAATGCTCCCGTCCTAGGTCTCCATTCGACCATGCAAGGCTGAAGGAGGCATCTTTCGCCTCCCTGCCTTTCATGGCCTCTTTTAACGCTGCCCTGAATTCTACTTTATTCAGCACTTTTGACATCTGTTCCCTCCTAATTTACGGCCTATATGCATTTTATGTATACAGTATACAATTTGATGTCAACGGCATTCTAAATAAATAATTGAACCAAAAGTGGGAGAGGAATGGCGATCTCCAGCGAAATTTAAAAGGCCTGCACTCCCCCCACAGTCCGTGGGTCTGCCGCCGCAGAAACATGGTTTTTTTTCATATCGAGACTAATGATCTGCATTGCCGAACTCGTTGCCCACAGTCCAACTTCTTTGATGCCTATACCAAGGGAATGTAGTTGTGCCGCCTCGTCGGTAGAGAAACCTTCTTCCATGATGATAGAATCGTCCTCTGGCACCCACTCCCAGCGAGGGGCGGCTACAAGATGTCCGGTGTGCCTTTGTCCCGTAACCAGCCTAGCCAGGGTTTGCGCATTCCAGGGCATCTGGTTGGCACCTCCCGGGGTTGCTCCCTGAAGGCGGACATCGCCGCCAAGATTTGTCGCCCAGGCATGTAACGTTGTCATCGGTCGACGGCCAGGGAGGGGGAAATTGGGATGAGCAGGGTCATCAGTGTAGCCACGCCCGGCGCGGTTTCCGAGAATTAAATCATACTTCCCAACGATCAGGCCGCTGCCAAACTGGGGGTAGGAATTAGAGTGTACTATGGTAACCATAGTCCCTTCATCATCAACAGCAGAAACCATGGACGTACCACTTGGGTCCGCCAGTTCATGGCGGTGCCATTTAACGGCCTCCATAACGCCGGAATAAACGGCTGTTGCTGCGTGTGGCGTATCCTCTGTTAACTCGGTGACAGCTTTAAGCAGGGAGGCCCCATGTGTTGGCGCGGGCGTAACAAATAGCTTATTATTACCAACCTTTCCTAACTGCACAGGCGCCCACTCGGCTTTGGAAAATGCAAAATCCTCTTCGGTCAGCACACCTCCATGCAAACGCACACAGTCCAAGATTGCCTTCCCAACCTCACCGTCTAGAAAATTGTCCCCGTCATGAACAAGCGCCTCAAGCACTAGTGCCAATCCGGGTAATTTTGTGACTGTCTCCGGCTCTATTTCGTGCCCACCCGGATAATAGCGCGTCCCATGTGGATTGTAGCGGGATACAAGGTCTTTTGAGTCATGCGCCAACGCGGAACATATCCGTGACCAGCTAAACCCTTTACGCGCTAAATCTATCGCCGGAGCTGCCAGCTCCTCCAGTGATAGCCGCCCCCTATTCGCCAAAGCCAAATACCCAGCATGGGCGGCTGGCACACCGACTGATGTAGGACCCGTCCTTTGTAGCTCTCCTCGCCGGGCAACCTCGGCAAGGCCTTTGGCTGCCCCTCCTATCGCGAGTAGTGCTTCGGGACACTCTTCATCTTTCTTCCAGGCAAGGGCCACAAGGTCACCCGCCAGCCCACATTTAGGGGGGAGTAAAACAGTCTCCGCAAGCGCTGCTGCAACAGCAGCATCATACGCATTTCCGCCCTTTCGCAACATCTCCGACCCTATTAGAGCCGCAAGCGGCGCTGCTGCAGCAACAGCATGATTGGGGCCACATGCCCGACACTGTTCAGCCATTACGGCTTCAGCACCTGCCAAACGCCAATTCTCCCTAGCCTTGTCTTTCATCATTGTCTTTCTACGTATCCAATGGTCCCCGGCCTTCATAACCAGTTCCACATATTCCGAATTTCCCGAGAGAAACCCTGAAAACAAGAACTATTGGGGTAAATATTTTGGAAGAGAAGGGTAGACCCCCTTGAGTATTAAAAGCTGGCTTCAGCCTTGGTTGACAGCCTAACCTTTTAGGGAACAGCCAACTCTATTTTATTGTTTCACTTCCATTATAGAACCGACAAACATCCGCCAATCATTGGTTAACCGACCACGCTACTTTTAAAGTATTGTTCATATTAATATTGTATACTGTGTACATTTTAATAAATCAAATATAATTCAGGCACACAAGGCCGGATACGCTGCTCATCACTCATGCAAAATCGGGTTAAAAGAATGAACCCGGTAGCGTCATCCGCTCGTTAATTGGCTAAATCGTCCTACCCTCAAGCGAAAATGCCAATGGTAACATTAGACTTGTCCACAAAAGCGGCGAATACTGGATATGATTTTGTTCCCCGCCAGCACTTATAAGTGCTAGTCGATGGATTTACTTGAGGGAGAGTTTTGAGGTGTTTCGTCTCGGAGGCTGATGGTGCAGAAGCAGCGCGGCGGCACCAAGGTTGTCCATGAGAGAAATGAAACAGAGGTACGCCTCGTCCCCATTCATACGATTGCCTGATTGATATGATGTTTGCGCCATCGGTGGAGGGGCGCTCAATCCCTCAAGGTGTTCTGCGCTATCATCTTGGCTCAATCACCGCCTCCACTGACACGTTCACGATAAGGCGAGCTTTGCTCGTAGGATTAAGTGAAAAGATATTTAGGCCAATTGATGAATTTGAATTGTGGCGAATGCGTTTATTGGCCGACACAACATGTGAAACCTCTTGCTCACTGTAATTTAAATGAAAAGCGCTTCAATTCGGGAAGGCTTTTATCCAAAAGTGGATCAAATCCTGCCATTCAAGGCATTAATGGTGGGGTTCGTAACTATTGTATATGCACAAAAGGCCAGTTTTTTACACGGCTCAATCCGGTGCGAGGGGGTCTTTCCCGCTTGAGTGCGGGCTTTGTGACACTTCAGCGCCAGCGCCTTCCGCAAATTTCTTCAAAACCAGATCAGGACCTGCCAGGATCAATAATCCCAATTGCTGTGAGCCTTGCCATTTCACTTCGGCGGCAAATTCGCCGAGTTCCTTGATTTCCAGAAGGAGCCGTTCCCCAAGTTTAAGCGGGGTATCGCAGGATATTAATGTGCCTGCGAGTGAAATATCGCGTACCTGACAGGGGTATTCACGGTCATCTTCTGTTGTTAAAACGCCATTCCACAATACCGGAAGCCGACCATCCTGGCGTTTATTTTGTTCTTCCATAGTTAAGTATCCTTAGCGTTTGCGAACGGGCCATCTATGATAAAGTACCTGATTTTTTTCTTGAGTTAAACCCGGTTAGGGTGGCAAGTGGCTTTTTAAGTACCAGACGTTAGGGAGAACACTCTAGGCATGCGTATTGTTGACGGCATACGATCCATTTTTTTCAATGTAATTTTCATTGGGTTTTCCATCCTTTTTCTCGGTCTTGTTGTTTTGCCCTTTTGTTTTGGGAAAAGCGAAGCCCGCGTGCGTGCACTGGTGGATGTGTACTGCCGTTCCTGCTGCTTTATTGCCCGCTGGGTTATGGGTATTCGCCATGAATACCGTGGGCTTGAAAACCTGCCTAAAGAAGGTGGGTTTATCCTTGCGGCGGCCCACCAAAGCAACATGGACCCAATCATGACGTTTCCGTTGCACCCCGGTGTCACTGCGTTGGCGAAAAAAGAGCTTTTTTCAACCCCGATTGTTGGCCAGATTTTGCGAAAGATGGGAATTATTCGTATAGACCGACAGGCGAAAAACGCCCACAAAGGTATGGAAGATGTGGGCCGACAGGTTACCGAACAAGGCCTTTTGTTGATTGTTTATCCTCAAGGGACCAGAGTGCCTATCGGCCAAAGCAAACGGCTGAAAACAGGAGCGTATCATATGCACGCAGATACCGGCCTTCCTGTTATCCCGGTTTCCACCAATACGGGGCTTTTTTGGACCAAGGGATTTTTCCACCGTTCGGGCAAAGCAGTTTATGAAATTGGGCCCCAGTTTCCCCCCGGCCTGACCAAGGACGCTTTCATGGAAAGGCTCAATCACTATGTGGTTGAACACAGTCATGAACTTATCGCCGAAGCAGGCTATTCAGCACTGTTGCCGTCAGCTCAGAACAGCAAAATAGCAGATTGAGCGCTCAATCTTGGAATTAAATGTGATGGTTGGGATAAGCTTTTTTCGTGGCCTAGTGAAGAAATTCTCGTGCCTTCAGGGCTTGTAGATGGCCCTGTGCCCCCTAAACTGTTATACATGAGAGACTGGAGGTCATCATGAATGATATGCCTGAAAGCCCAGCAAGCTTAAATTATATTGCGGACCGGCTGCGCCAGCACCACCAGCGTTTTGGTGAACTGTCAGGCTTGTCGCTGGGCAAAGTGGGTATCTTGCTCAAGGAAACGATGGCTGTCATGTTTCCGCCCTATGCACATGCGGAAGACGATGACCTGACACTTGAAACGCGGCTCCAGAAACTGGAAGACACTTTTTTTATCCTTGTTGACCAGCTGTGCAGCGACGAGGATGTTGGTTGTGCCCGGCTTTTGGTGCAAAAATTTCTCGCTGATTTACCCGACATTGCGGACTATGCCTACAGGGATGCGCAGGCGCTTCTAGACGGTGACCCGGCTGCTCATTCGGTTGAAGAAGTGATCCTGGCTTATCCCGGATTTTTTGCAGTGGTGGCTTACCGCATAGCGCACAAACTGTACCGCCGGGATGTGCCGTTGCTGCCCCGCCTTTTCACAGAATATGCCCACCAGCGCACGGGGATTGATATTCACCCTGGCGCGCAGATTGGCCATAGCCTGTTTATCGATCACGGCACAGGCGTTGTGATCGGAGAGACAACAGTCATTGGAGACAATGTTAAAATTTATCAGGGTGTTACGTTAGGCGGACTGCGTGTTGACCGCGACCTTCGCAAAACAAAAAGACATCCAACTATTGAAGATAACGTTGTGATTTATGCGGGGGCGACTATTTTGGGCGGTGATACCGTGATCGGCAAAAATTCAGTCATCGGCGGCAATGTCTGGATTACACGTTCAGTTCCGGCATGGTCGCGGGTGATGTTCAGGCCGGCGGACAATGATGAAATTATTTCTATTCGTGCAAAACAAAAGGCACAATCTGCTCGCTGATACCATTGAGATGTAATTCGGCGGAGCCACCAATAGGGGACACTTATGAAAGCCATGTCGATTCTGGATACAATCGGCGGCACGCCGCACGTGCGGTTGGCCAACCTTTTTCCTGACCATGAAGTCTGGCTAAAGCTGGAGCGTGCCAATCCAGGGGCCTCCATCAAGGACCGAATCGCACTGGCGATGGTGGAAACTGCTGAGGCTGATGGTTCGCTCAAGAAAAACGGTGTGATCATTGAACCAACATCCGGCAATACCGGTATTGGTTTGGCGATGGTGGCGGCGGTAAAAGGCTACCGGCTTATTTTGGTGATGCCAGAAAGCATGTCGATAGAACGCCGCCGGGTTATGTTGGCCTACGGTGCGGAATTTGTGCTGACACCCAAGGAACTGGGCATGAAAGGCGCGTTGGCCAAAGCCACAGAATTGGCTGGGGAAATCGACGCGGCCTGGATGCCGCAACAATTTGAAAACCCAGCGAATGTCAAAGTTCACCGGGATACCACCGCCGTTGAAATCGCCGCTGATTTTGAAGACGGACTTGAGTATTTGATCACCGGTGTTGGCACCGGCGGACATATTACGGGGTGTGCTGAAGCGCTCAAGGAAAAATGGCCGTCGCTCAAGGTGATGGCGGTGGAGCCGACACTGTCGCCAGTGCTTTCAGGCGGAGAGCCTGGTCCTCACCCAATTCAGGGCATTGGTGCGGGTTTTATACCCGGAGTAATGAATACGGCGTTGCTTGACGATGTTGTGCAGGTTGATCCGGTGGATGCCAAGGAAATGGCCCGTCGTGCCGCCCGTGAAGAAGGAATATTGGTTGGTATCTCTACAGGGGCAACATTGGCGGCCATTAAGGCCAAAATTGCCGATATGTCTAAAGGTGCTAGGGTGCTGGGTTTTTGTTACGATTCGGGCGAACGTTATTTTTCAGTGCCAGATTTTCTGCCAGAGGAATAGCATAGCCCACAAAGATATAGGGAATGTTGGCGAGACATCAAAGGGCGAAGATTATTCTTCGTCCTCTTCTATTTCTGTATTTGAAGCCCCACTTTCAAGGCGTACAATCAAGGCAATATGGTCGCCGCGAATGGCCAGTTCTTTATAAGACCCTCGCGGTAGAGGAATACCCTGGTCAATACAGTGGTTCAGCACAGCCGCGCCCACTTCACGACTAGTGAACAAAATGGGGTCCCCTTCGCCTTTTGGCAAATGGATGCTCACATTCACTTCGCCTTCGTTATCCAACTCGGAAACAATATCGGCAATATCCATGTCGCCCGACATGCCTCGACCTTCAAGAACAGGACGAAGGGCAATGAACAGTTCCTCATCGGAGAAAATTATGCTGCGGGATTCTAATATCATATGCGGTGTCGCCTCACCCGTTTACGTGCGAGATCAATTATGCAGAATTTTGCCCGCTTGAAAAGCTATTTTAAATCAGGGTGTTGCTTCGTCGCCATTATGGGATGAACGTTGCCGCCATGCCCGAATAATAGCGTTGGCAACTGTCGCGAGCGGGATTGCAAAAAATACACCCCATAAGCCCCAAAGCCCGCCAAACACCAGAATGGCGACAATAATGGCGTTAGGGTGCAGTTTTACCACCTCGGAAAACAAGAGGGGAGCTAACAAGTTACCGTCCAGCGCCTGCAAGATAAGATAGGCAATAATCACGCTCAACATTTCACTGCCCATTCCCCACTGAAAATAGGCAACCAGAGCAACCGGGAAGGTGACGACTGCGGCACCAAAATAGGGAATAAGCACACTGAGCCCCGTGGCCACGGCCAGCAGCGTTGCATAGCGCAGATCAAGGATTTGGTAGACAATAAATGCGGCACTGCCCACGATCAATATTTCATATACCTTGCCGCGTGCATAGTCGCCGGCACGGTCTGTGATCTCGCGCCAAACCTGTTCCAGCAAGGGCCTGTCATGGGGCAAAAACCCACTTACCCACTTAAGGATTTGTGTTTTGTCTTTCAAAAAGAAGAAAACCATCACCGGGATAAGCACGCCGTACACGGCGAAGCTGACTACCCCCGTTACGCCGGTTAATGAATATTGCACAATGCTGGGCCCGAGATTGGCAATTTCGTCGCCAATTTTGGTGAACCAGCCGGCAACTTGTTCGTGGGATATCAGATCAGGAAACTCGGTTTGCAGGGATAATATTGCTGTCTGAACGCTGGCCGCCATCGCCGGGCTGTCTTTAATAAATTCACTTATCTGTGTGACAAGGGGGGGAAGCACTGCGATCAAGGCGATCAGAAAAATCAATACAAAACCCAGATAGACAGAAACAAGAGCAATAACGGGCCGTGTACCTCGACGTTTCAGCCATTCAATGGGGCCATCGAGCAAAAAGGCAATCACCACAGCGCTGATCGCGGGTGTCAGCATTTTGGCGAACAAGGACATAAGGATCACAGCAACAAGTAGCACAAGGATCAGAAGCACCACCTGGGTATCAGCAAAGGTTTTTCGAAACCATTGGCTAACCAAGTTCATATGATAGCTCCTTGTGGCCAGATATTCGCCTAGCCTTGTAAAATGGCGCGTATGCCCCTGATTTTCAAGGGCGACTGTGGCAGCTATAGGGCAGCCTTGATGCGCTTGTCACCCACTTGAGGTGCCGCCGTCAACAATAACATTGGCACCGTTCATATAGGATGCCTCGTCACTGGCAAGATACAGCACAGTTTTGGCAACCTCAGCAGGGTCCGCAGGTCCGCCTTTGGGCATGCCGCCGGCAAACTTGCTCATGTCGCCGCCGATATCCTCAAGGGCACGCGCGAACATGGGTGTCAGCATTGGACCGGGGGAAACACTGTTGATGCGGATGTTGTCCTCCGCATAGTCCAGTGCCGCGCTTTTGCTCAGGCCAACAACTGCATGTTTACTGGCCCCGTAAGCGGCCATCCATTCAGCACCTGATTCTGACAATATAGATGCCGTATTGACAATAGATCCGCCGCCGGATTTCAGCATGGCAGGTATCTGGTGGCGCATGGCGTGCCAAATACCCATCATATTGGTTTGCATCACATCGGCGACGACCGCCGGGTCCAGGTCGGCAAAACGCGCAGCTTTGTGGCTGATGCCAGCGTTATTAACAGCGATGTTGATCTTGCCTTCGGCCGCATATGTGGATCTGACCAACGCTATAATCTCGGGTTCGATACGGACATCAGCACGGTGATACACGGCTTTCCCCGGCTGGTTGGTACAGTCGGCCATGACGCGCGCACCTTCATCGTCGATCAGGCCGCAAAAATGCACAGAAGCGCCTTCAGCAACAAAGGCCTTGACGATTGCCTCGCCGAAGCCTGATGTGCCGCCAGTAACCATCACGGATTTACCTGTGAAACGCATGGATGTTCCTTTTGGATCAGTTGAAGCTGCTCTAGCGGCTCTCGACAGCAAGAGCAAGGAAAACCGAAAACCGGTAAATTGGCAAGAGATGAAGGTTTTCCGGGGAAATCCTGGACTATTTTAGCTGTGCGAGTGGCTGTGCTTGTGTTTGGCCATGCGCGGCACTAGCACAGAGAAAAAAGAACGGGCCCCCGTTTGTACCAATATGAGGCTAACAACGGACAGCCAGACAAAAAACAGCAGTTCGCCACCCTCAGGCGCGGGGACCAGTGCCGGGAAAATTTCAGCAGCGATTGCAATACTGAGCCAAACCGCAAGTGTCCAGGGTGTGATAAATTGAACTGCTTTGTAAGCTGACTTCAGACCATCCGCTTTCAGTCGCCCGTATGCGGCGGCGGCAATCATTGCCAAAAGGGCAATCGGTGCCAGCAAGCGTCCAGCGGCGGCAATCAAATCTACGCCGTTATGGGAACCGTGTACAGGCATGGGAGCCACCGGGCCAGCAGCATGCTGGAGATAATGGGCGCTGATAAGGGCAATCACAAACAAGATGCCCAGCGCAGTGCCAATTCGGTGTGCCTGCAAAGTGCCTGCATCCGGTGATGTGTCATGGTCTTCGAGCGGGTGCATAACCACATGGAACAATGATCCGGCAGCAAAAGCCTGCCAATAGCCTACCAGGGGCACATCGTACCATTCGCCCGCAAAAATCACCATCAGATAGCCCACGATTGTCATCACACCGAGGGAAGCCAATACGGCGAGCCCCCCTAACGTTGTTAACACGGGTCGCAACAGCCACCATACAGCAATCGCAACGCCTATCCGGTGCAGGATAACGCCTGTTGCCAGAAAGGCCCCGTCATCCGAGGTATTGGCAAAGGCGAGGATGGCCCCGTCTGTCGTTGCATGTACAACCAGTGCCAATGCGGCAACCAGCATCAAGACCCGGTGGGTCATTTCTTCTGATTTATGAAACAGAAACTCTGCAATCCATGGCAACGTAAAACCAACAACAGCCACAGCCAGACCAATCAGACCCCCGCGACTTAGAGCCTCTGGCAGCAAGGTAATGGTGATCAACCCAACCACCGTTAGCAGCACAAAGCCGTCCAGCCCGGCCTTGATGGCAGGCATGCGTTTAACGAGGCGCGCCAGAAGCGGGGCCGCAATCAGAACAAGGACAGATAATAAGAGCGCGTAATCCAATTGTTTCATTTCATGTTGGGCGGACGATCCGCCTTTGTATCCAAAGCTTTGTATAGTTATAATATCACACTTGAGAAATCTAGCCTAAACATTCAAGTTTTCTGTGGTTTTTGCTTATGCTGTGGTTTTCTCTTGCGCATAGGTCAAGCACTGGTCCAGCCAGCAATCGTGCACGTTTAGATGTAGGTACCTGCGAGCGTGACCGGTTTTGCGCCCGTGCCCAGCTTAAAGCGTGCAATGCCAGCAAGATCAACAGTGTTCAAACCGCCAAGGTCAAGAAACCGGATGCCAGCGGCTTTCAGGGCAAGCATGCCTTCCCACAAAACCCTGTTTTGCGCATTGAGGGCTCTGCCGTCCTGCCCGGCCCAGCCAATATGGTATGTGGCGCTATTGCCGTGCAGTAAAAACAGGGCGCCCGCAACTTTAGTACGCTTAAAAAGTGCCGTTACACTGAGAACCGAGCAGCCGGACTTCGGTGTGGCAGCAGCGACAAATGCGGGCACCAGCCCAAGCGGTGTGGCTTGATACCGGCGATTGCTGCGCTGGCTGCTTTCTTTTTCCAGCAACCATGCGTATTGGTGTGGTTTGCGGCCTCCGATGCTGATCTCAAGTTTTTCTTTCTCGGCTTTTACCAGTTGATTTCGCCATTTGCCCTTGAGTGCAGCACGCAAGGCGTTGGGGTCGGGACTTAGATCAACCCATGCGGTGGAAAATCCGGTCATGATCCTGCGAAAGCCTGCCTGTTTGTAACGGCCGCCAGTTTCGCAGGATGCTGCGCTCTCGGGCTGCACAGCGAGAAAGTTCCACCGCCAGGGTGAATAAGCATTTTGCAAAGCCTTAAAGCAGGCGAGCTCAGTCTCAGCGCTTTTAAGGTTGGTATGATGCCAAAGCGGCCCGCGAAATAGCGTGGTAAGCCGAAAGACACCAAGAAACCTTCGGTGCATCAATAATGCTGATGCAATAATAGTATCCCCCGCCAGCCATTGAACATCCCTCGCTACGGCACCGAAGGATTGCACAGCCAGGCCATATACAGGGTGCTGCTGCAGTGGGATGGGAACATTTTGATCAGCGGCCTGCCAGCGGGCAGGGTTCACCGCACCGTACTTAAGACGTATGGAGCCGAGCTCTCCCAACGGGTTGCTCTGATTTTGCAGCATATGCAAACGAGCCTCTCTTTGTTAGTGTCCGGCTATGGAAAAAAAGGCGGACGAGAAAGCAAAGAAACCTGAGACTATAATGGGGTGGCACAATGCACCACCCCGATTAACTTTGGGCGCGTATCTGGCAGGTCTCAAGTATGTGGCCCTGCCGGTTCTTGGTACGCTCGCGCTTTTGGATATAGCGCTCTATTTTGTCTTCGATACGCTTTTGGGCGGTTGTTACGGTGTGCTTTGCCTGTTCTAGCTATCGACAGAGATTAGCTCAACGATAAAAATCAGCGTTGAAAACGGGGGAATTCCACCGCCGGAACCTCGCTCGCCGTAACCCATGTTATGCGGGATGAAAAATTCATACTTGCCGCCTTCTTTCATCAACTGCAGGCCTTCGGTCCAGCCCGAGATAACGCCGTCCAGCGGAAAGCTTGCAGGCTGGCCGCGCTTGTAGCTGCTGTCAAATTCTTCGCCGTTAATCAAGGTGCCTGAATAATGTACGGTTACATCTGATGTGGCACTGGGTGATGTGCCGGTGCCTTCTTCTATGACCCGGTATTGCAGGCCTGATTCGGTAACAGTGATACCGTCTTTGCCACCGTTTTCGTCAAGGAAAGTGAATTGAGCGTTTTTGAAAGCCTCTTTCTCGGCTTGCAGGTTGGCTTCTGTTGTCACATCCAGCAGTTCCACATCAAAAACAAGCGTAGCATTTGGCGGGATAACACCGCCAGCACCGCGTTCACCGTAGCCAAGGTCAGACGGGATTGTCAGTTCGAACTTGTCGCCAACCTTCATCAGTTGAAGCGCCTCTGTCCAACCGGGGATCACACCGTTAACCGGGAAGCTTATGGGTTCGCCACGTTTGTAGCTGCTGTCAAACTCGCTGCCATCAACCAGACGGCCCGCATAATGAACGGTTACCAGATCAGTAGGTCCGGGTGTTGTGCCGTCCCCTGATTCGACCGTTAGATACTGTAGGCCGCTTTCGGTAACCTGTACGCCTTCTTTGGCTTTGTTTGTGTCTAGGTAGGCAAGGTCTGGGGTGATTGCTGGATCGCTCATGTCAGCGCTCTCTTTCTCTCTGGTTTGTTGTTCTGCCGAGCTTTCAGCTGTGGCGTCTGTCTCGTCTTGGGTTTTATTGTCGTCGCTGCTATCGTTGCTGCATGCTGTAAGTACAAAAGCTAGCAAAAGCGCCGATATTTTTAGGGATGTACGCATTAGGTGCTTCCTTTACCGTATTTTTTCGGGACACTAACGGCAGATTCAAATGCGTCAAAGAAAAAAGCGTTAAAAGGAGAGTTTATGGCGGTAACAGATGCGGAAATCAATGCAGAGATTTTGATGCAGATATCAGAAAAGCCGTCTGTGGCCCCGCGCGATATTGCAACCAGGCTTGCAGCGGATGGTGAGGATTGGCGTAAATATTTACCGCGAATTCGTCAGCTAGCCACAGCTTTACACAAGGACGACCAGTTGAACTTTATCCGCAAGAAGAAAATCGTTTCGCCAATTGGCCTCAAAGGTGTGTTTCGTCTTGCAAAACCCTTGTCCCAAGCACCAGAGGAAAATGTTACTCCAAGAGATACTGATTTAGGCAACGGAGAATAAATTGGCGGATTGGCAGCTACCTATTTTTGATCGCTCGGCGTGGGATCAGCTCTCCTCAGATGTAGGGCCCGATTCTGTGGTAATTTTACTGGCAAGCCTGAAAAATGAAATCCGAATGGGGGAAGCCGCAATGCAGGATTATCTGCAGGCGAGTGATATGGCGCTTCTGGAAAATCAAGCACATGCGCTTAAAAGTGCCGCCCGAACTTTTGGAGCCCTACGTCTGGGGGAGCTGTGTTTCGCTATTGAAAAATATGCAAAGGCATTCAAAGAATCAGGCACAGAATCAAGTTTTGATTCGCAAAGTGATTCTATGGTTCGCCGAACCCAGCTTGCGGCATTGCTTGCTGAGTTTAAGGAATTATCAGAGGCATCAATGGCTGTTCTGGATGACATAAACCGGGAAAGATAGAATGTGTGAGGAGGCTGCACGGACCTCAAAAGCTTAAAACTGTGTCAGCTGCCCAATTTCGGCACGGACCTCGGCAAGGCCCCATCCTTTTTCGCTGCTGGTTGCCAGTATCACTGGGTGGCAGGCGATAAAGTTTTTGGCAGCGGCTTGCACTTTCTCCAGCGCTTTTTCCCGGTCTACCACCTTCAGCTTGTCAAGCTTGGTAAGCACAATCTGATAATTGACCGCCGCATCGTCTAGCATTTTCATGATTTCGCGGTCGTTATCTTTCAGCCCGTGGCGGCTATCGATCAACAGCATGATCCGTCTCAGGTTTGGCCGTCCACGCAGATAATCTTTCACGAGCCGGGTCCAGGCATGAACCCGTTTGCGTTCAATTTTGGCGTACCCGTAACCGGGCAGATCAACAAGGTATGAGGATTGCTCCATCTCTTTACCGAAGGTGAAGAAATTAAGCTCCTGAGTGCGGCCCGGTGTGTTTGAGGTGCGGGCCAACGTATTACGGCCCGTGAGCGCATTGACCAGACTTGACTTGCCGACATTCGAGCGCCCGGCAAAAGCAATTTCAGGCCGGTCAGGGCTCGGCAGTGTATCCAGCGACACTGCCCCCATCATAAATTCAACCGGTCCCGCGAACAACAGTCGGCCACGGGTCAGGTCTTCCTCGGTATAGGGCGCTTCTTCAGTCATGTTTATGTCAAAGCATCCTGGCGTGCGTCTTCACGCCGCATAATCATCCACTGCTGGGCGATCGACAGGATATTGTTCCATGTCCAATATAGGACAAGCCCAGCGCTAAACTGCGCCATGATGAAGGTGAACAGGATCGGCAGCATGCCCATAATTTTCTGTTGCATCGGGTCCATGCTGGTTTGCGGGTTCAGCTTTTGCTGCACCCACATGGAAATACCCATCAGGATCGGCAGCACACCGATTGCAATAAAGCTTGGCGGGTCCCACGGAATAAGACCAAACAGGTTCAAGGGTGTCAGCGGGTCTGCTACCGAAAGGTCGGTGATCCAGCCAAAAAATGGCTGGTGGCGCATTTCGATGGTGACATACAGCGTTTTATAGAGCGCAAAAAAGATGAACATTTGCGGGATCATGGGCAAGCAACCCGCCATCGGGTTGATTTTTTCAGTTTTATAAAGCGCCATCATCTCTTGCTGCATTTTCTGCTTGTCGTCTTTATAGCGTTCCTGCAGGGCTTTGATTTTTGGCTGTGCACGCTTCATATGCGCCATCGAACGGTAAGACTTGTTAGCAAGTGGGAACAGGCCCAGTTTCAGGATCACGGTCATGAGCAAAATCGCAACACCGTAATTGCCTGTGGCCTGGAACAGCCAGTGCAGGCCTGCAAAAATAGGGCGCGTAAAGAACCAGAGATAGCCCCAGTCAATCGCCTTGTTAAAATCGGTGATATGATACCGGGTTTCGTATGAGTTGATCGCGTCAACAATTTTTGCACCAGCATAGAAACGGTTGGTTGTTTCAGTGGTATTGCCGGGTGCTATGGTTTGCCATGTCTGCGCATAGTCGGCACCGTACACATCTGCACCACTTACACCAGAATGGGTAAGCCGCGCGCGCTGGAGAGGGGTCTCTGTATCGGGGATAAGTGTCGACATCCAGAATTTGTCGGTTACGCCCATCCAGCCGCCCGAGAGCGCTTCGCTCTCCTCTATTTGGCCGATGAAACTGCCGTCATCTTTCAGGTCGTCATAATCTGATTCTTGCAGAATACCATCAAAAACCCCAATCATGCCTTCATGTAAAATATAAAGGCCATCGGTTTTGGGCGTGCCTGTGCGGCGGATCTGTGCTGAAGGGGCCAGGGTCAGGGACTGGTCTGATACATTGATGACCGTTTGGGTGACGGTGAACATGAAACGCTCGTCGACCTCTATTTCCATCAGAAATTTGGTGCCAATGCTGTTTACCCACGACAATGTGACGGGTGTCTCGGGGGTGAGCGTATCTCGGTCGGTACTCCAGGCCGTGCTTTCGTTTGGCACTGTTGCCTCGCCGCCTTGCGGGGCATGCCAGCTGAAATTCACATAATAGGGATCATCGCCGGTATATTTTTTTAGCAAACGAACATTCTCGCCGTCCGGCCCTTTTTCGGTCTGGTGGTTAACAAGTGTAAGGTCGTCAAAACGGGCACCGCGCAGTGAAAGCGAACCGGATAGCTCGGGCGTTTCAATATACACAAAACCCGCATCCTGAAGGGCAAGTGCCTGAACGCCTGTGGTGGCTGTTCCGGGCGAGGGCTGACCAGTGGACGCATCAGATACAGTCGGTGCAGGGTTCAGTGCATCCTCTGCGGCCTGTTCTTCCAACTGGCGCATATACTCGCGCTGTGCCGCTTCTTTTTGCGGCCCTAAGAAGACCATATTATATCCAATTAGGATCGCCATTGAAATTACAGCGAAGAGGATAAAGTTTTTGTTCTCACCCATCAGACGTTACACCCTGAATGTCTTGCCAGTTTATGCTGGCCTCTAAACTTGTTTGTCATTGTTATGACGATTGGCACTATCATGGTTAGCCGTGCAGCTTTCACAATGGTCCTTATTGTGGTCTTCCCTGAAGTCTTCATCGCGACTTTCATAGCCGTCCGTTTTAGCGCCGACGCTTTTTGGCACAGGATCATATCCAAATCCACCCCAAGGATGACATCGGCCAATTCTTCGTGCTGCCAGCCATCCACCTTTTAAGGCTCCGTGATGCTCAATTGCCTCCAGCGCATAGCTGCTGCAGGTCGGTTGATACCGGCATCGCGGCCCAAGAAGCGGTGAAATAAACAGCCTGTAAAATTTGACCAACCCCAAAAATCCAAGCGCGAGCCATGTTGGTTTACGCGCTGATTGTTGAGATGGTTTCACTGTAGGGTGCCTTGATATACGCGCTTTAGCGGCGCTTTCCATTGTTGCTTGCCTTTAAATCGGCACCGGACGCCAGTTTTGCAAGAGCCCAGCGCATATCAGCACATAATTTTTCAAACGGGTAACTCACGGCGGCCTGACGACCGATCACCACATAGCTCCAGCCCACTGTGCCCTCAGCAGGCACAACGATGCGCGCGGCCTCTTTGAGACGGCGTTTTGCCCGACTGCGAATAACGGCTTTCCCGGCCTTTTTTGAGACAGTGAACCCTGCTTTTGGTGGCGAATCAGTTTCACCGGGCATGGCTTGCAGAATAAAGGAGGGTGTTACCCACTTGCGGCGTGTCTGTGCGACGGCCAGATAATCAGGCCGTTTTACGATTCGTGCCAGCGGTGGGTTTGTGGATACCAAAAAAGTTTTCTACCTATTTTACCTATGCGGTTTTTCTGCCGTGCCGAAACTGGGGCCTGACCCTAAAACCTGAAAAGCCGACCGAGCATATCCCGGTCGGCTTTTCAAATGTGTATCTCGTGTACGCTTTTCGTACCGAAAGCCTTAAGCTGAAAGGCGCTTCCGGCCACGGGCACGGCGGGACGCCAAAATTTTACGGCCACCAACGGTTGCTTTGCGCGCACGGAAACCGTGGCGACGTTTGCGTACCAGAACGCTTGGTTGAAAGGTGCGTTTCATTTGTTTTACTCCAGATATTCGCCCAGCAGGGCTGTTTGCCTCAATGGCTGGTGCCGCTGTGGCTGGGCGATTAAATTTCGAGCGCGTATATAGCGGGGCTGTTACACTAAGTCAACTGCTCTCATCACCTGTCAGGCGCTTTGTAGGCCTTTCTAACATATTAAACCCGAAATTGCCTTCTTTTACGTGTATGTGGGCCTATATTCCTTGGATGAAGGGCGGTGAAAAGGGGCTTTTGTGCCTGCTTGGTCCGTGCTCATATCGTTGGGGGTATGGGCAGAGAGCGGGTTTGGGTGCATGAAAACAATTTTGTTTACTTGCTTTTCACTTATGGATGGGATTGAACACCTTTATGCCTGAGCATTATAAACCAGTGACATCCAGTCTTCGCTCACGTTTGCTGATCCTTACATTTATGTTTGTGATGGCGGTGGCAGTGCTGGTGTATCTCCCGTCTATTGCGACTTTCAGGCAGGAGTATCTGGAAAAGCGGCTGGAGAACGCGCAGATTGCAGCGTTAGCGCTTGAGGCAGCGCCCAATAACTCGGTGAGCCCTGAACTTGAGCAGCGCCTTTTGAACACGGCGGGCGTTTTTTCTGTGATTGTACGCCGGGAAGACAAAAGCTATTTGCTTGGTTTCGACGCGATGCCGGAAGATGTAGACGCGACGATTGATCTTCGCCAACCTTCGCTCGGAACGTTGATAAGCGATGCGTTTTCCACGCTGGATTCTAACGGAATGCGGGTGATTCGCGTAGTGGGCGATCCGATGAGGCAAGGCACCCGCCATATTGAAGTTACAATGGATGAAAGCGGGCTGTATGGTGCGCTGTCTGGTTATTCCAATAATATTCTTGTGCTGTCGTTTATTATCTCACTGTTTATTGGCATTCTTGTTTATTTGTCGCTGCACTGGATTTTGGTGCGGCCAATGCGGCGGGTGAAAGACAGCATTGTTGCTTTTCGACGTCGACCTGAAGCGGCGACGCATATGAAATCGTCGACACTCCGCCCTGATGAAATTGGCCTTGTTGAGCGGGAACTTTGCCGCATGCAGGAAGAATTGCGCCAGAATTTGCACCAGAAGACACGTTTGGCATCGTTGGGTGAAGCTGTTGCCAAGATCAATCACGATCTGCGGAATATTTTAGCGACAGCCCAGCTGGCGACAGATGCGTTACAGCGGGTGGATCACCCCCATGTGCAAAAAGTATCACGGCGACTGATGACAGCCGTTAGCAGGGCAGTGGCACTGTGTGAAAGCACCATGCGTCACGGTAAGGCTGATGACCCAATCCCGGAAAAAGAAGACCTGGACCTCGCCAGAATGGTGGAAGATGTTGGCTTGTCGCTGGGTTTGCTGGACGATGATAAATTTAGCTTTGAGGTCAATGTGCCAGAGGGCATGCATGTTTTTGCTGATCCTGAGCAAATCCACCGGGTGTTCCTCAATCTTTGCCGTAATGCGCATGAGGTGCAGGGGGAAACTGGTGCGATCACTGTGTCCGTAGAACAGGATACAGACGGGACTTGCCACATTCGGGTTGCGGATAAAGGCCCTGGTATTCCCGAGCGCGTGCGGCCTGTTCTTTTTAAAGCCTTTTCATCAGCGCGTGCTGGAGGCATGGGCCTTGGTCTGGCGACAGCGCGGGATATTGTGCTTGCGCACGGTGGTCAAATCGGGCTCGAATCGACAGGGGATGAGGGGTCTGTCTTTAAGGTATGCTTGCCGGGTAAGGAGGGCTAGATGGTAACTGTCACAGCAAAGCCTGGCCCTGCGGATAGTTTTATTGATGTGAAGGGCCTCAAGGTTGGTCATGCGCACTGTGAACAGGCGCAGAGCGGTGTAACCGTGATTGTACCCGGTGCGCCCATATCCATGGGGGTGGATGTACGCGGCGGTGGCCCGGGAACGCGCGATACGGACGCGCTTGATCCCACGTGTCTTGTGGACCGTGTGCATGCTCTGGTATTGGCTGGTGGCTCAGTTTTTGGCCTGGCCGCTGCTGACGGGGTCAGTGCTGTGCTTTCGGAACGTGGTGTAGGCTTGCCCTTTGGCCCGCGCGCCATTCCTGTGGTGCCTTCAGCTATTTTATTTGATCTGGCGAACGGCGGCGATAAAAACTGGGGCAGTGAGCCCCCATACCGGGCTCTTGGTATTAAAGCGCTTGAAGCACTGAGCCTCGATACCTCCTGTGGCCGGGTGGGGGCGGGTTACGGGGCAACGGCAGGTGCCGTGCAGGGCGGCCTTGCAAGCGCAAGCCTGATGACGGACGGCGGCATTATTGTATCGGCCTTGGTGGCAGTAAACAGCTTTGGTATTGTGGGCGGTAACCGCGAACACGGCGTGGTGGAAATGCCCAAACTGGGGTTTGTGGGCACCAATACAACAATTGGGGCTGTGGCGACAAATCTGGCTTTGGATAAAGCTGGCTGTACCCGGCTGGCAATGATGGCACAGGATGGTTATGCCCGGTCCATCAGGCCTATCCATACCCCGTTTGATGGCGACACAGTTTTTGCCATGGCCACAGGCGAAAAACCCGTTGAGGATGACTTGGCGGCTACGTTAGCACTGGTGGGGACGCTGGCGTCGGACTGTATTGTGCGCGCGATTGAAAAAGCGGTTAAGCCGGGGCTTTAGGGTCTGACCCCAATATGTCCCAGCAATTTTCGTTCAGCTGTCAGATATAGATCTTGCTGTTCTTTTAATTTCCGAGCATTTTCCCATACTCCTGTACGGCGAAGCGGCTCTGTAATCAGGATGGCATCCAGCTGGCTGACGGTATGGCTAAGACGTGTCAGCGCTAGCTGGGCTTCGTTCCACAAATCCTTTTGCAGCTCAAGGTCAGTGGCGGTGCCGGCGCCTTGCAGTTTTACCAAAATAGCTTGATATTCGTCGGTCGCTTTTTCCAGTCGGGCGCGCACACTTACAAGCAATTTGATGGCCACCGATTTGTTCAGCGGTGATGCATCATTAAAGACGGTTGGCGGTGATGGCTGCGCGTGTTCAACTACTCGTTCCCGTTCTCCTGCATCGGGGTAGGGCTCACCGAGATTCGGCCAGTCGCCAGACAGGCTTGCGCACCCCGCGAGCAACAGGGTGAGAGGGAGAATTTTGATGATATAAACATGCCTCAGTGCCATAAAAGCCAATCGCCTTATAGAGTTGATAGCACAAGGCTAATGATAAACTGTGGCACAAACAAGAAAAAGCGAATTCCCGCTTGCATTCATAATCCATTCTTATTAGGTTCCGCCGCACGCCGCCATTTGTTTGCTTTTAACGGCGTTAATTTGATTGTTGCGCACCGGTAGCTCAGCTGGATAGAGCACCAGACTACGAATCTGGGGGCCGGGGGTTCGAATCCTCCCCGGTGCGCCACTTAAATTTCCTGTGTCACCAAGTTTTGTGGCAGTATATTCCCCAGTATATTGATTTGTAGGCCACAAGTTAACCTTGGCGGGCTATTGTGCGTAGGACTTTGCTCAATATCTTCAAAGGCGCGACCTTGCTGGGTTGAGGTAGGGCTATGTTTCCAGATTAAAATTTTGGCAGAAAAAGGGCCGCTAGTCTTGTTTTCGGGCGACGTCTTCCATCATTTTGCGGGTATTGCGGTCCCGTACGACAAAAACGGCGTGTGCAGCGAGGATCAACCACATTATAAAACCGGCACCAACAATGGTTAAGACCCAGGCGAGGATCCAGACAACGGCGCTTAGAATAGCCTGAAAGGGTTTGCCGCTCAGTAACAGAGCAAGTGGTGGGATCAGGATTGCTAGCAAATACATCATACCTAAAAGTTCCTTTTGCCGTATATGTGGTGTTGTGTAGTTGGGCCTAACTGTCTGGGAGGTCTTCCTCCAGTACGCAGATGCTTAACGAGAATGAAACCTCGCCGTCTTCCTCATCGCGGTAGACCACCCCCATAAATTCCCCGTCAATCATCATTTCAACAGAGTCTGTTGCTTTTGGACGCTGCATCAGCTTGATTGTTTCATTCTCGAATTTTCCCTGCAAATATGTTTGCAACCGGGTAATGTCAGTTAGTTTCACGCGAAGGCTCCTTAGTCCTTTTTTATAGAGTTTCATAGATGATGTATCGAAATCATATGGACCTATGCAAGCAAAACCATCAAAGACCGACGGTATATCAGCCTGAAACTGTCATAAAAGGTTGTTTTTGGGCAAAGTTTTGCTAGCGTTGGTTTTAAGGAAGCGGTGAACTGAGTATGAAAGTTGACGATAAAAACGATATCAATTATTCAGACGACAATGACCTTGTCAGTCAATTTGTAGAATGGACAAGTGACGCGCTGCTTGAGCTTCGCCAGTTTACGGATGCCATGTCTGCCGATACCGTTCAGGGCAGTTCAGACGTTCAGCGCCTTTATGATCTTGTCCATAACATCAAGGGTATGGGCACCAGCTTCGATTTTCAGTTGATGACAGTGGTGGGTGCGTCTCTGTGCAATTATATCAAATCATTGGGCGAAGGCGAGGCGGTAAATAAGCGCATTCTGGACGCCCATGTGCGCGCTTTTGAAGTGGTGCTTTCCAACCGCATAAAGGGTGATGGAGGGCCACAGGGCAGCGCTCTCAAAGCACGGCTTGAGGCCATAATCCAAGAAGAAGCTTGATCACATCCGCCTGCAGGCAGGCCAGCATGAAGGCAAACACTAGCTGTCTTCTGTTGGTTTATCCATATAAGCGAGCCAGCGATCACGCCCGCCTTTGTTTTCAATGATATTTTGCAAAGCAGCCACAGCGCGGCGCTCATAATTTTTGCCAGCATTTTCTTGCAGGATGTCTGAGGCCTTGTCGAAACCCAGGCCGTCCCGGTGCGCACGCGCAGACACCATGCCAACAAAAGCATTGGCGATGGTCAGAATGCGTGCGCCGGGTTCAATGGCTTCGCCCTTCAAACCATCAGGGTTGCCGCTTCCGTCCCAATTTTCGTGCATTTGGGCTAATGTGGCGGCAACAGGGCCTTTAAAATCAAGGCCTGAAACCAGAGCAGCGCCTTTGTGCATGCTGCCGCGTACCAGTTGAAACTCCGCCTCTGTCAAAGGCGTTTCTTTGGTCAAGATTTCAATGGGCACAAAAATTTTGCCCAGATTCACGAGCTGGCCAGCAATTCGGATGCTTTCCAATGCGTCGTCTTCCCAACCCAGTTCCTCAGCAATGGCGACAGCAACATCAGCAACACGGCCGCTATGATGTTTGCTCCAGGGGTCTCGCGCATCAATAATTTCCGTTAACGTGCCCACAAGGTTGCGAAATAGCGTTTCAGACCTTTCCTGGGCGGCAACAAGGTCTGATATATCCTGCATCACCAACAGTGCCTGAGCGCTATTGTTGCCACCGGCGCGAAGTGGCAGTGTTTCAAGCTGGTAGGTGATTGGTGTATCGTTCTTTTTATAGGTGATCCGCTCAAGGCCTGCTTCCCCACCAGCCGCTGCTTTTATCCGATTCCTGAGCAGTTCAGCCAGTTCGCCTGAAAAAGCCGTATCGAGCCGCCTGTTCATCAATTCAGCGCATCCGATACCCGTGATTGCTGCCAGTTCCTGATTAACAAAGCGTGCAGTCATGTCGGCGTCCAGAGCCGCGATTGCATTGCGTTGGCCGTCACAAACGGACTGCACAAACCGGTAAAGCGCCTCTTTCTGTTGCGAAAGGTCCGCCTGTTCTTTGTAGGATAATTCAAGTTTGCGAGACACACCGTGTCGCCATGCAAGTACTAGGGCGGCCAGCACAAACAGTGCCGCAAGCGATAATGTTAGAACCAGACTGTCCCGGCGTTCAGATATGGCTTTATAGGCTTCTGCTGCGGCGATGGTACGCACCAAAATCCAGGAAACCGGCGCTGATAATTCCTTGCCTGCAACCAGAACCTCAGTACCGGCATAATTATTATAAACGCCAAATCCGCTGGGGTGCATAACTGCGAAATTCGCGGCGTCATCTTTCAGTGCCACACCGATGCGGCCTCCTTCAGCGAGCGGTGTTATCGGTGTTACAATGCCTTCGTTGCCAGGCACCACAATATAGGTTTCAGCGGTGACACTATCGTCGCCGGGTTGAAATAATGTGTCTAGAAAATCGCCGTCGAGGGGCCGGGCGCCGATCACCCATATAGCATCAACCTTGTTACCATCAAGGACCGTGGCTGGTGTGATTTGGGCACCAAAAAGGATCAAGGGTGTTTTGTCACCAAGCGTGGGCCCAAGTGCGATAAAGCTACGGTTTTCAGAAAGCATCCATTCGTCTGGCCGCAGGCTGGGCATGCCAACTGACGTGACCAAAGCCGCCCCATTTCCTGCCACAACGGCAAGGCCCGCGCGTTGCGGGCGTTTAACATTGGCGGCGACCTTGTCGATAGCCCGTTGCTCGTGAAAGCCCGTCCGTTCGGCTTCGGCGGACAATTGGTTATAAATATAACCCCGCTGCGCCGCTAAAGTTTCAGCGTCACCGCCAATGCCGGCCTCGGTGGCATATAGTTGCAGTGATGCATCTGCCGCCAGTTCTTCAACAGCAAGCAGGTGGCGGTTGAGCCATGTGGAAACTGCTGCGGCGCGGCTATCGGCAATAAGGTTCAACCGAGACTGCCAGTTCGCCATATCCTGGTCCATTTGTGACCCTGCAAAGCGCATGATCATCCAGACCCCAACCAAAAGGACAATAAGAACACCTGCCCCTACCTTAAGAATCGCAGAGCCTGATTTAGTATCACTTTGCATGGGTATTTCCTCTGTGGGCTCGGGCCGGTATAGTGGCCTGTTTCTGGCATTCAATTTTCAGCATTGTTCATCCAACTGGATGATGGAGCTTGGATCAAAGGCAATTGCAGATTATGTTGGTACAGAAATCGCTTTGGCTCAAATAAAATCGCATAGAGGTTAACAGAGGATTTATGTTGCGGAATATTGTTTTGTTTTCCCTGATCGTAATTTGCGCGTTGCTTGGGCCTGAGAGGTTGGCACAGGCTGCCTCGCTTCAGGATGCGCGGGGCATAACCTCTGCGGTGCCCTCAGCAAAAGCCAAGAAAATAAAATTGTTTGGTAGCCGGGAAATCAAATCCCGTAGCGTTAAATCTTTTGCCAAGTGGGCCAGTATGTGGCGCAGGCATAATCTGCCGCGCAGTACCAATAAACCGGCTTCTGTGCTCGCCCGCCCGGTTATGGGCCTCTGTGGCCCGGAAACAAAAATAATATGCAACCGTGATCTGTGGGAAAAATTTATCGTGGATCAGGCAGATGTTTCCCTGGGGGAGCTTTTGAAATCCGTTAATCTTTTTATGAACCGATCAACCTATATCGTGGACGCAGTGAACTGGGGTATTCCTGATTACTGGGCGACACCAGATGAGTTTTTTCTAAGGGACGGGGACTGCGAAGATTATGCGATCAGTAAGTATGTGACTTTGAAACGCCTCGGTGTTGACCCATCACTGATGCGCCTTGTTATTCTGCAGGACGAAAACCTTCGTGCGGCGCATGCGGTTTTGGCGGTAAAGCTGGATGGCCATTATATGATTCTCGATAATCAGGTTAATTCGGTACTGCCAGACACGAAAATACTGCATTATCGGCCTGTATATTCCATCAATGAAAGTGGTTGGTGGCTGCACCATAAACGGCGTTTTTCTACTCCCTAGGGTGGAATCATTATTGCATGGATAACTGGTATATTTGATAATATGCCAGGGTTTGGGGGCCTGGCTTAAGTGGCAATTGAATACCTATGACTAAAAATCTGAAAATTGTTGATGAGATGGTTGACTATGCGCGCCAGCTTCGCCTTCACACAAAAGGAAGGCGGGCAATACATCTCAAGCTTTCGGCATTGGAAAAACACTATCGGGATGAACGGTACCGGCGGTTTGTAGCCTCAATATTAAGACCTCTGATTGTTAAACACGGTGCAACCATGTTCGCATTGCCAACAAATGATTTGGTTTTGGTCGTGCAAAATGTTGGTGTTGACCAGATTGATACACTCCTCAACCATGCCCGCCGTAAATTCAAAGACAGCGATTTGATTAGCAGTCTGGACCCTGTTCAGGGTGTCAGTGATGCCTTTGTTGAATGGTTTGACCTGAAGGAAGACTATAAAGGGTTTCGCACATATATAGAAACGCTCGCAGATGACATTGCCAATATCATCACGGGTGCAAAAAAGGCGATTAGCGAAAAAAAGGATAAAAGTCCGGCAGAGAAAACCGCTGCCGGGAAAGTGAAGCCATCCTCCAGTGCTGGAAAGTCTGCGCCTGTTACAGAGAAAAAACTGCGTATGGTGCCCATAAGTGCTCCGGAAAAAAACATCGAAGCCCATGCGTTTGACCCTGATTTACTGGTTGCACTGTCCAACGCGCTGGCGACGGTTGATGTTGCAGGTATGATGCGTAAGCAACGGGTGATGGCGATGGTGGATAATGCCCCCGCACGGTCGGTGATGGTTCACAGGTTTATCCCCCGGTCGGTCGTGTTCGAGAAATTATTTGAAGCACAGGTGGTTGGTCACAATCATTGGCTTGCAGGGTATTTTATGGACCTTTTGGCAACACGCGCTTTGGTATCGCCGCCCAATATGCAAAACGAACATTCCCTCGCTTCAAGCCTGCAAGTGACATCTGCGAACGTGTGCGACAGTGTGTTTGATCAGTTTGACCGGTCTGTGGGTTCGCAGCCGCGTTCAACAATAATATTGGAATTTAGCATCACAGATGTTCTTGCCAATTTCGGCTCCTATAAAATGGCTCGTCAGAAAATTGATCCAGCTGGCTACCGGATATCGATCGGAGATATTGATCCGCATACGTTATTATGGCTGGATTATCAGAAGTTCGGCACCGATTTTGTAAAACTAAAAGTACCTAAGGAAGCCGAAGCCAGTTGGCTCACGCCAGAATTGGAAGCAGAGCTTCGTACAAAAATTGCGGAGATTGGTATTGCGCGTGTGATTTTGGATGGCTGCAAAAGCCCAGGTGACCTTGAAATGGGCAAGCGTCTCGGCATTACGCTTTTCCAGGGTTCAGCCGCAGCCCCTGTGACCCAATAGCCCGCAAAATCCTGTTTCTCGCTTTTGATTATAGCGGCGACCGTTTCGCAAGAATGCGCTGCAATGTACGTCTGTGCATATTGAGACGTCTTGCTGTTTCGGAAACGTTACGATCGCATAATTCAAAAACACGTTGGATATGCTCCCACTTCACCCGGTCAGCGGACATGGGGTTTTCCGGCAGTGGTGGTGTACTCCCTTCCAGCGACAGCAAAACACCGGCAATTTCGTCCGGGTCTGCTGGTTTGGCAAGATAATCAACTGCGCCGGCTTTCACCGCTGCGACAGCGCTGGCGATATTGCCGTAACCCGTGAGGATGACAATCCTCATGTCAGCGCGAATTTGTCTTAAAGTGGGCACAAGATCAAGGCCGTTGCCATCCTCAAGGCGCATGTCTAGCACGGCATACTGGGGCAGGTGGTCAGCCGCCAGCAACCCGCCTTCTTCCACACCTTCAGCAGCAAACACTGTAAAACCTTTGCGCTCCATGCTCAGGGCAAGTCGGTTGCGAAAAGCTTTATCATCTTCGACGATCAACAGTCTTTTTTCGTCAGAGCTATTTGTAGGCAAGGTCACAGTGTTTCCTTTTCTGTGTGTGGGGTCGATAGATTTGTGCGCTTCCACGTTAGGGATACTCTGGCTCCGTGGGGCTTTGATTGACCAAAAGCGAGGGTAGCGCTCGTGCGCTCAAGCAGAGTTTTAGCGATAAAAAGCCCTAAACCCAAGCCCCCGTCTTTCCCCGGCGTTGGCTGGCGCGTGGTGACATAAGGTTCACCCAACCGCCTGATGACCTGAGCATCAAATCCAGGCCCATCATCCTCAACTATTATTTCCAACGTTTTCTCTAGCCAGTTCACAGTAATATCAACTTCTGAACTGGCAAAGCCAACGGCATTTTCGATAATGTTGCGGAAGGCATGAATAAGCTCTGGTGTGCGCCTGAGGTTTTCAGGGGCAGCGCCTTGGCTGTGGTAAAAGACAGATACCCCACGGTTTTCATGAGGGCTACCAGCTTCGCGCAACAGGGCTTCCGCATCCATATAGACGAAGTGGTCATTGTCACCTGTTCGCTGTGTTTGCCTTAAGTCTGACAGGATATCCCGACAGCGACTGGTTTGATCAACGATTAACTCCAGGTCACTTTTTACCTGTTCATCCCCATCCCAGGCATCAAGAAGGTCTTTGCTGGCCAGCAATATGGTGCCCAGCGGCGTGCCTAATTCGTGGGCAGCAGCGGCAGCCAGCGTGCCAAGGGCGGTCAGGCGTTGCTCTTGCTCAAGCGCGGCCTGTGTTGCGGCAAGCGCCCGTGCTCTTACCCGGTTTTCCTTGCCGACCCGGGCCATGTAAAGAGCCAGAAAAATCAACGTGAAGCAGAGGCTAAGCCATATGCTGGCCAGCACCAGGCGTTCAACCTTGGGCGGCGGACCATTCCAGGGCAGGGGAAATGGTGTAAAAGCCAGTATCGTCAGCAGCGAGACCGAAATTGCAACCAATAACCAGGTACTGCGTCGCCCCAATATTGTGGCTGATACACTGGCAGGGGCCAGCATTAAAACAGCAAAAGGGTTGTCCAGGCCGCCGGTGAAGAACAACAAGGCAGCAAGGTGGCAGAGGTCAAATGTCAGGTGAGCAAATGATTGTTTTTCAGTGAGCCGGGTATTGGTATCGGCCCGCAGTGAAAACCAAAGGTTTGGCAGCGCAGAGACAAGGACTATCGGCAAGGTAAGGTCTGGTCTGACATCAAAGCCAAGGACCAAATGGACACCACCCAGTGTGAGAAGCTGGCCGGAAACAGCTAGCCAGCGAATAAGCACCAGCGTACCAAGCCTTACACCACCGCCGTGGGGCAATGCAGGATCGATAAGGAAAACCCCGTCGTTTTGATCGTTTGTTGTCGCCATTATGGTTCCAGCGTTGCTCTCATTCTGGCAGCAATAGGGTGAATATCATTGCCCCTACCACCATATAAAGCGAAAAGGTGATCAATATGATAAGCCAAACCTTGCGCATCATTGTTGGGTTTAGCTGCGCGCGACCCGTTTTGGGCCCGATCCAATGGCTTGGCTTTTTCGCCGCCATCTTATTTATTTCTTCACCAACATCCGCTTCCAAGGATAGCCCTAAACCGTGTGAGGCTGCGTTTAAAGGAAAATAGCGGCTGGCGAGCCCAATTGTCGCAGTTGGATTAAAGCTGGTAAAAACACCCAGATTGGTTCCGGGCAGGAAAAAATGTGCAAGTGCCAGCAATGCCGCTGCGGCAATAGAAAAAGGCGCAGTCATAAGCTCATAAACCGGGGTGATCAGTGCAAAAAATGGGCTGGAAGGTGTCCCGGTCCGTTTTTTTTCTGCCACAGTCACCAACCGAGAAAGCATAAGGTAGGGCAGAAGGCAGGCAAAACCTCCGATACACCACCATGCAGTGAGCGGCACCAGTTTGCTGCAAAAATTCAGAATGACCCCGGATGCCGCGAGCCTTGCTTCAAGGAGAAGGTCTGTTTTGCCAGCTTCTTTGGCCCCGTTCACGGTTTCTTTTTTGGTCTTGAGAGCGGCACCGGCCTGGATGAGCCGTTGCCAGCCTTTTTTTTGGGCGACAAGCGGCACAAGGACCGCAACAATAATGGCGTAGCCATAAAGGCCAAATCCCAAAAGCTGGTTAGCAAGCATGCCAAGGTAAAACAAGGACGGCAAGATGATGAACAGAAGTATGGCCCCCCGGGTTCGAAGGGCGGCATGGGTGCGTGTTGGTCGGTCAAGCCGCTTGATCAGAAACCGCGCCATGCGGGTGAAGGGTGTATTTAGTGAGGGGACAAAGGTAGCGCTAAGGTGTCCGGCTACCAAATCAATCAGGATGGCAACCCAGAAAAGTGCCAATACCAGCGCCGCCGATTCGCTGTAGAAAACATCCACTGAAAAATTCATCACGGCTTCGCTTTGTCTTGGCGTGTGTCCTTAATAGGTGGCGCCAGCATCTTGAAGCATTTTTATAAGCCTGCGGTTTCTGCTGAGTTTGGCATATTCAAGTGCTGTTTTACCGGTCAGGTCTTGCACGTTGGGATCGGCTCCGGCATCAAGAAGCGCTTGCACGGCTTTGGATTTTCGGCCCCGGACTGCTTTCATCAAAGGTGTCTCTTGGCCGATATCAGCGCGGTCAGTGTCAGCCCCGTGTGCCAGTAAAAGCTTGATCATGGGAATATCCCCCGCAACGGCACGCCGCATCAGCGCTGTTTCACCGCGCAGACGGTCAGCATAATCGGCGTTTGCCCCATTTTCGAGCAGCAGTTTCATGATTTTTAAACTTCCCATGTTGGCCGCAATAAGAATGGCGGGCTCGCCGCTGCTTTTACGCCGGGTATCAGGAGATATGCCTTTGTTAAGTAATTTTGTCAGCTCAACAACATCTTCATTTTCAACAGCCTTCAGAAGATCAAACTGAGGCGTCGCGTGCGCGGTGCCGGCAAGAATACCGAAAAGACCTATGGTCATGGCTGCGACAATTAGGCTGTTGAACAATTTCATGGGAACTCCAATTATAAATAATGCCACCCGGCAAAGATGAATTCATCAATGCCCGTGACATGTGTGGGCTATATTTCTATAAGTGCCGCAAGATCACAAGCTTAAAGCATCATCCGGTGGCGGCAGGTGCGATCAATTTTTGGAGATGTTGCATGAAAGCAGTCAGGCTTATTGCATGGACGGCGGTTATGGTTTTAGTGGCTTGGGGCGGCATTCGTTTTCTTGGTCAAAGCGATCAACAGTCAATGGGTCCCGGCGGACCCTTCACCCTAACAGCGCATACGGGCGACAGGGTTTCTGACAGTGATTTTCGCGGCAAATATATGCTGATCTATTTTGGCTATAGCTATTGCCCTGATGTTTGCCGGATTGAGCTTCATAAATTAACAGTGGCATTGCAACAGCTTGAAGAAGAAGGCTATGATACCAGCCCGATTCAGCCACTTTTCATTACCGTTGACCCGGAACGGGATACCGTCACAGAACTGGCAGATTATATGCTGGATTTTCACACCAGCCTGATTGGGCTCACGGGCACACCCGCTGAAATTGCAGATGCCGCAGGAAAATATAAGGTCTATTATAAAAAACGTGTGCAGGATGGTATTGAGGGGTATCTCATGGACCACCAGTCCTATGTTTTTGTGATGAACCCGGACGGCGGCTATAACAGGCTGTTTACGGCGCGCGATACCCCGCAGGACATTGCAAATACCTTCAAGCCCGTTCTGGCCCAGAAAACCACCAAATAGGCAGCAATGACCAACATGGCTTTCTGGACTGAAAAATCGCTTGATGAAATGAATCAGACAGAGTGGGAACAGCTGTGTGATGGCTGTGGAAAATGCTGCCTGCACAAACTTGAAGACGAAGATACAGGCGAAATCCACCACACTGATATTTCCTGTCGTTTTCTTGACGCTGAAACCACACAGTGCGGCAAATATTTGACGCGGCAGCGGTATGTGGGCAACTGTGTTGTGATGTCTGCGGACTTGCTTGAAAAACTTCCTTGGATGCCTAGTACGTGCGCTTATCGGCTTTTATATGAAGGCAAGAACTTGTTTGATTGGCACCCTCTAGTGAGCGGTGACAAAGACAGTGTGTTCAAGGCTGGTATGTCGGTGCGTGGGCGTACAGTTGATGAGCGCGAGGCCGGAGACGCTGAAGACCATTTGGTTGATTGGCCAGCGTAGAATACAACAGTTGAAACGTGTGAGCTTGGATACAGATATCTGTCAGGAGCAGGCAAAAAGTGGCGGATGATTTCGGGGTCGATCTGGATGGTGTCTGGGCACCGGTTACGGTACGCCGTAACGGTCAGGCCAAGCGATTGATCCTGCGCATTGACCATGCAACGGGCGAAATAAAACTTACATTACCGCCCCGGGCAAGCCTGCGCGACGCCGAAAAGTTTTTAAAGAAACAGCAAGCTTGGCTCCTGCGGGAACGTGCCGCGATCACACCGTTGCATGTGGTTGGGAACGGCGGCGAGCTGTCTTATCTTGGGGACGCGCACAGTGTTTCTTTCACGGGGGTACCTCCGCGCGCTGTTGTGCATTCAGACGGGGAGATCCATGTGGGCGGGCCCCTTGACCTGGCACCAAAGCGGCTTGAAAAATGGATGCGCGCAGAAGCCAAAATACTGTTGGCAAAACGTGCGGCGGTCCACGCTCAAACACTCTCGGTTTCTTATAAGAGGATCAGTATTGGCGATATGTCGAGCCGTTGGGGCAGCTGTTCAGCATCGGGGACACTTCGGTTTAGCTGGCGGCTGTTGATGGCACCCTACAGTGTTTTGGACTATGTTGCCGCGCATGAGGTGGCTCACCTGAGAGAGATGAATCACTCGGAATATTTTTGGCAGGAGGTCGCAAAATGTGTGCCTGACCATAAAGCCCGGCGTCGCTGGTTGAAAACACAAGGTAGCGCGCTTTTCAAGGTGCACTTTTGATAAAAATAGGGTCAGTTCCCACCAAATAACCGTTTAAAGAAACCCTTTTTCTTCTTTTTTTCTTTGGCGGGCGCCGGGTTTTCCTGTGTGTTATCATATTGTATTTCAGCGGCTGCTGCATAAATGCCAGCGTCCGCAAGCAGCGGTCTCACCGGTTGGCCCACATGGGCTTCCAGCATAAAGTCTGCCCAGATGCGTGCGGGTAGGCCGCCGCCGGTCACAGCTTTCATCGGAGTACCATCATCATTGCCGATCCAGACGGCCGTTGTCATGTCGCTGGTAAAACCGGTAAAGACAGCATCGCGGCTATCTTGCGACGTGCCGGATTTCCCAGCCGCAGGCCGATCAATCGCTGCGTTTTTTCCAGACCCCCACAGTACGACGGAGGTTAACATGTCTGTCATGTTTTTAACTGCCGGATAGGCCAAAACGGGAATGGGCCGAGTTGGTGTACGCCTGTAGATTACCTCCCCTTCAAGGGTTGCAATCTCTACAATACCGTATGCCGGGGCTTTGTGACCGCCGTTTGCCACAGCCGCGTAGGCGCTGGCAAGATCAATAAGCTTCACTTCTTCGGTGCCGAGTGGCAGGCTGGCGATCGGGGCGACGGGTGTGGTAATGCCAAGTCGCTGTGCCATCGCCGCTACCCTGTCACGGCCTGCATTTTCGGCAATCTGTACAGCAATTGTATTGACCGAACGGGCAAAGGCTTCTCTTGCGGACATCTCGCCGTAGAAGTTGCCGCTATAGTTTTTTGGCGACCAACCATCGACTGTGATTTTCTGGTCAATAAAACGGTCGCTTGTTTTTAGTCCTGATTCCAGCGCGGCCAAATAGGAAAATAACTTGAAAGCCGAACCCGGTTGTCGCCGTGCCTGCACAGCTCGGTTATACTGGCTTTCTACATAATCCCTGCCGCCAACCATCGCACGCACTGCGCCGTCGTGGTCAAGCGCAACAATGGCCCCCTGGCTGGCTTGCTGTTTGGTGCCTTCGCGGGCAAGACCGCGTTCCAAAGCCATCGCCGCAGCCCGCTGTACACTTGGATCTATTGTTGAATGAATGATCAAGGATTTCCCTTTGGCATTCGGGACCAGAGTGCGGGCAACACCCTCGGCCCAGTCGGTAAAATAACGCACATCGCGGCCAGCGGCAGCCTGTCGTAGCGTGGGCGGCTGGGTTTTTAATTTAGAGGCCGCTTCGGGTGTTAACACGCCGTTATTAGCCATTGCTGTCAGTACGATTTGTGCGCGCTGCCACGCGCCTTCGGGGTTGATATGAGGGGCATAACGCGAGGGGGCTTTCACCAAGCCCGCCAGCAAAGCGGCTTCTGCGGTGGAAAGCGTGCGTGCGCTATGGCCATAATATTTGCGCGATGCGGCATCAATCCCGTAAGCACCGCCCCCAAAATAAACCCGGTTTAAATAAAGCGTCAGGATTTGCTCTTTGCTGAATTTCTGCTCAAGCCAGAAAGCCAGCAATAGCTCCTGCACCTTGCGTTTGATTGTGCGCTGGCTTGACAGAAACAGATTTTTCGCCAGTTGCTGGGTCAGCGTGCTGCCGCCCGCCCGCACGCCACCCGCCCGCACATTGGCAATAAGCGCACGCATAAGCCCGCGCGCATCAATACCGCCGTGCTCGAAAAAGTGCCGGTCCTCAATTGAGAGGAAGGCTTGCACCAGTGGTTTTGGTGTCTCTTTGAAGGGAATCCAGTCACCGTATGTCGGGCCTCTGCGCACCAGAGTGGCACCACTTGCTGCTTTTACAATAACAGCTGTATCTGTAGCACCCGGTTGCGGTGGGTTATCAAGATCAGGCAGATCAAGTGACAAGAACGCAATGGTTACAAGTCCGAGGATCAAGAGCCATATGCCAGTACCCAGCCCATAATAAACTATGCGACCCACTAAACTGCGACGGGGTTTTTCCGCTGTTTTTTGAGCTGCGTTTTTTTTAGTCGAGGCAGGGGCCTGCTTTTTGGCATTTTTCTGGTGTTTCGCAGCGGGCAAACTTTGTCCTTTGATTTTAAAATACAGTCGACCCTAACATGGGCGGCAAATGAGGCAAAGTTAGGATCGCCCCAGTGGAGAAATGTTTCTTGGTGATTGTTATTGACCAAACGTTCGGTTATAAAATAAAGTGACTACAATCATAATGAGGACACTGTTATGCCGCGCGTTGCCAAACTCTCAAAGTCTGCCATCGTTGGTCGGTTGACAGTCGTGTTTGAGAAAAATGGTTATGAAGGGGCAAGCCTGAAAATGCTGGCTGATGCAGCAGAGCTTTCCAAAGCCAGCCTCTATCATCATTTTCCTGGCGGCAAACATGACATGGCTACCCAGGTACTGATAGGCGCAGGTCTCCGCATGCAGCGGTTAATTTTAGCACCACTGGCAAATGCCAATGCAGGGCAGGCGCGTTTACAGAACAGCCTTGAAGGCACAGCAGCTTATTATGGTGGTGATGTGCCTGTTTGCCTGATGAACAGCCTGTTGCTTGGTGATGGCCTTCCGCTTTTTGGTGCAGAGATAGCCAACAGTGTTGATATTTGGCGAAAAGCACTTGCGAACGCATACGGTGATGCAGGCGCTGACTATGCTGAAGCCGGCGCATGGGCGGCTTACGCAGTTGAGCGTATTCAGGGTGCCCTTGTTTTGTGCCGGGTGGTCCAAAACCGGGCACCACTGGAAACATGTCTTGCGGAATTGGTCGCTGATGTTGATTTGTTGAGCGAGTGACCACCGCGCGCCTGTGCCGACCTTAATTCCGCTGCAAATTGCCGCACGCGGGGCTTTTCCCTTAATATTTACGGGTTTTCCCTTGACCTTGTTGCCTTGAAGGCCCAAATGTTCTTCAAATCACGAAGGATTTAGTCATGTTTATTGAAACCGAAACCACCCCTAATCCGGATACACTCAAGTTTCTGCCCGGCAAGACCATTCTTGACGTGGGCACGGCTAACTTTACAGACCCTGACGCCACCGAGGCTTCACCGCTTGCGACAGCCATGTTTGCACTTACAGGTGTAGGCGGCGTTTTTCTGGGACATGATTTTATTACCATCACCAAATCCCATGATAGCGAGTGGGACGCATTGAAGCCAAATGTGCTGGCCGGGCTTATGCAGTTTTTTGCGTCTGGTGAGCCTGTGTTGAATCTGGATGCGGACATAGGCGCAGCCAGTGTTGATGAAGACGGCGCTGACGCTGATATTATTGAGCAGATTAAAACCCTGCTTGACGAGAAAATCCGCCCGGCTGTTGCCGGAGACGGTGGTGATATCGTTTATCGCGGTTTCAAGGAAGGTGTTGTGTATCTGCAAATGCAGGGCGCGTGTGCAGGGTGTCCGAGTTCGACGATTACGCTGAAACACGGCATTGAAAATTTGTTAAAATATTATGTACCCGAAGTCGTGGATGTTCGTGCGGTAGATTAGGAAGAAATTTTATTTAGAGGGTTTGACCTTAAGGTTACTACACCTACTTGTATCCCCGTGTGGTACTCGTGATCACACAACAACGCCCAAACAATTTCTCAATCCAGTTTTCCGCCTGGCACCAGATAAAAGCGCCCAAGCCAATACCAGCGCCCTTCGCTTGCAGGCATGGTGCAATTGATACGATTTCGGCCCTTTGGGAAGGGCTTTTCAAAGCGTATTTCCACCCGCCGTGATCCTAAAAAGCTCAGGTCTGCGGCTTTGCCGAGATGGCTGGGGTAACAGGCCAAGGCACCAAGTCTGCCCACTTCCGCTTCGACAGTGAAGCCCTGAAGCGGCGGGTTACTGGCATCAGACAAAAGTGGGTCAACGGGGATCAGGTCGCTCAGGGGCAGTGCCAGTGTTTGGCTAATCAGCTTGAACCTGTCCATATCACCGTAGCGCTCATTCACGGGGAAACGCGGCAGGGAAAAAACATTCTGCCACGGAGCGATGGGGCCTGAATATTGTGCGAAGGCTGCTTCAAACCCTTCTGCCTCGATCGCTTTTGCCGTGGCTTTGTCATACTCGCCGTAAGGGTAGGCGAAAATTTTGGGCACGGTGCCAAGCTCTGCTTCAAAACGGGCACTGGCGCGCCGCACATCCGCTAATGCTGCCTCCAGACCCGCTGCGACCATGTGTAGATGTGAGGCCGTATGGTGGGCAATCTCAACACCCTCCGCTTGCAGTGTGCGGATATTATCCCATGACATATAATTGCTGTTGGCGTTGTCTATCGGATCAGTGGCAACAAACAGGGTCATAGGGATGCCCGCAGCCTTCAGCCTTGGCCAGCCATGTTTCATCACTGATTTATATGCGTCGTCGACCGTGATGATAACGGTGCGTGTGGGAAATTTTTCGTTGGCTTTCAGCCGCTGCACAGCTTCCCCAAGTGTCATAAAATGATAACCACCCACTTTCAGCTGGGTGACCTGGGCGTCCAATTGGTCAAGTCGGATGTTGGTGCTTGGGTATTTATCCTCCCCAAACCGGTGATAAAGCAAGACCACCGCTGAACTGTCCGCATGTGCGGCACCTCCCGGTAGCCCAACCGTGCCAATGGCTATGGTGACAAGCCATAATAAAGCAAACCAAATGCGCATATGTATCCTTGTATTCAACAAACACTTCATGCCTAGTCTTGCCTTGTTTCCGCCAAACTGGCAAGACGGAGCATAAATCAATGACAGCCCGGCATGCTGGCGTTGGAAGGAAAAACTGGCGACGGAAGGGAAAAAGATGAGTGAAAGCCTGGACAGTGCTGCGCTGGACCAATTGTTTCGAACAGCGCGCACGATCAATGTATGGAAAGACAAGCCCGTCAGTGACGCGCAAATTCATGCGCTTTATGATCTTCTGAAAATGGGGCCAACCAGCGCTAACTGTTGCCCGGCCCGCTTTCATTTTATCAAGTCAGAAGCTGCCAAAGCACGGTTAAAACCATTGGTGATGGAAGGCAACGACATCAAGGTGCTGCAGGCCCCCGTGACAGTTATCATCGCCAATGACGGCGCGTTTGCGGACAAGCTGCCAGAGTTATTTCCTCATAGCCCGGATGCCAAAGACTGGTTTTCTGATCCGGAGGTTTCGGCAATAACAGCTATGCGGAACGGCACGTTACAAGGGGCTTATCTTATGATGGCCGCACGGAGTATCGGGCTCGACTGTGGGCCAATGTCCGGCTTTGACAATGCCGCTGTTGACGCAGAGTTTTTTGCGGGCACATCGCTGAAATCCAACTTTCTCTGCTCGCTCGGCTATGGTTCTGACGAGGGTATTTTCCCGCGCAGCCCGCGATTGGCTTTTGCTGACGCCGCCATGATTCTTTAAGGATGTGATCCGGTGACGCTTTTAGCCATTGATACCTGTGAAGCCTGTTGCAGTGTCGCTCTGCTCGGAGCAGACGGGCAGTCTTATGTGATTTCAGAGAAGATAGGGCGCGGGCATGCCGAGCGCCTGTTGCCGATGATCGGTGAACTGCTTACGGAAGCGGGGCTTGCCTATGCTGACCTCACACGGATAGCTGTGACGACAGGGCCGGGAACATTCACTGGGCTGCGCATTGGCTTGTCGGTTGCGCGCGGGTTGGCGTTATCGCTGGCCGTGCCCTGTATTGGTGTTCCGGCGTTGATGGTGCTTGGCGCGCAGGCAAAGGGCTGTGGTGTGCCGGTGCATACGGCCATTAAGGGGCGTGGCGGGCAGATATTTTATCAGGCCTTTGATAATTCGGTTGAAGACGATGTGCCGTTTGCCCTGTGCGAAGCCGTCAATATAGACGCTGTTGACGCAGAGGGCCTTTTCAGCGCCGCCCCTGGCGCATTGACTGGGTCAGGAGCCTGCCTAATCGATGGCCGTGAAGAAACACTGGATGATGCAGTGAACCCGGTCATATTGGCGCAGCTTGCCCAAAAACTGCGGCCTGAAGATTTTGCGCCTGAGCCCTTGTATTTGCGGGCAGCTGATGCTGTTAAAGCCAAAACTATTTTAAATATTGCCGCCGACTAATGACAGTGCGTCTTACGACTTTGGTAGTCAAAAGTGGTAATGGTGCCGCCACGGCCATTTTGGCCCAATTGCATCGCCGGGCTTTTGAAGCCCAGGGCGAACGGGCCTGGTCGGCGCACGCATTCGAACAGATGCTTGCCTCGCCCGGCTGTGAGGCCTTTCTTTACCATCAGGAAAATACGCCGGTAGCCTTTGCGTTGGTGCGCAGTGTCTGCGATGAAGCGGAGCTTGTTTCATTGGCGGTTGACCCGGAATTTCAAAGCCAGGGCTTTGCGCGCGCAGTGATTGCAGGCCTGATGGATCATTTGATTACACAAGGTGTGGCCCAATTGCACCTTGAAGTGCGACAAGACAATAAAAAAGCAATCAAACTATATAGGTCCTGCGGCTTTGTTCAGATTGGTGAACGGCGTGCATACTACCAAACTTCCGGAGGTAAAAAAATAGATGCACACTTACTTTCTTTGCAACTACGGTAGTTTAGTTATTAGATAAAATTGTAATTGATCTTTTTGTTTACTTCTTTACTTGAAGACTAATTCGCTTTAACTGTAACTTGTTTGGGTGAGAACGGTTAGAAATGATAGGTTTAACGGTAGCGAATTCAGGGTTCTCGGTGTCTATATTTTCAGACATTATCTTGTGGCCAAGGGCCACAATAGAACGGGCAAGGGGTTCGTTGGCTGCTGTATCTTCATATAATATCTGAATAATTTCTCCGTTCTCGCATTGGTCCAGATGTATTTTGGTTTTGACAAAAGCCATAGGGCAACTGGTGCCTGTTAAATCGAGCTCGGGCCGTGATGTGGGGGTTGTGGGCATAGGGTTCTTTATTTTAGGAATCTGAGATTTTGAACTTTGTATTGTAAGCTGCATTCGACCGCAAAATAAAGGGTTAGTCTAGTTTCCCCTTTCTTTTGATTGGTTTGTTACAAGGCAAAGTAGTTGGAGAACCATGGATAATAATCAACTATTAAAAGACGAACTGCTGGCACTGACAGTGGATATTGTATCGTCTCATGTTGCCAATAATTCTGTTGCTGTTGCGGAACTGCCAACTTTGATTGAAAATGTGTTTCAAGCTCTAAGTGATTTGGGTAAGGCATCTGTTGCACCAGCTGCCCGTCCAAAACCGGCGGTGCCTATTAAAAAGTCGGTGACGCCTGATTTTATTATTTGTCTGGAAGATGGCAAAAAACTGAAAATGCTGAAGCGGCATTTGAAATCACAATATGATATGACGCCTGAAGACTATCGGGCGCGTTGGGAGTTGGCTCCTGATTATCCTATGGTTGCCCCCAATTATGCTGATCAGCGCCGCATGCTGGCTAAACAGATCGGCTTGGGCCGCCGCCCTAAAAAATAGATGTTAAAAGACCGGCTAAGGCTTTCTTGCAAGTTGCGAATGGATCGCGTCTTGCTCTCTCCGGCAGGCTGTGGCATCTTTGGAACTTGACCTATCTTGTCTGAATTCCAATTTTGAACCCCAGCTCCGGGAGCCCTCTCCATCATGACTGAAAATGCTGCCTCAATAGAAGATCAATGCTTGCAAAAAGGCATGCGGATGACAGATCAAAGACGGATAATTGCGCGGGTTTTAACAGAAGCCGAAGATCATCCTGATGTTGAGGAAGTTTACCGGCGCTCCACCGCTATTGATAACGGCATTAGTATTGCCACTGTTTACCGTACGGTGCGTCTGTTTGAAGATGCAGGCATTTTGGAAAGGCATGATTTCCGCGATGGCCGATCCCGCTACGAAACAGTAAGCGACGAACATCATGACCATTTGATCAATGTTGAAACCGGTGAAGTGCTTGAGTTTCACAGTGACGAGATTGAGGAATTGCAAGATAAAATTGCACGGAAACTTGGCTTTAAATTGGTTGATCACCGTATGGAATTATACGGTGTGCCGCTGGAAAAAGACAAATAGGCAAGTGGTTTTGCTGGGCTTGTAAGTAACTGAGCCTGCAAACGTCGTGGAGTTTTAAAGCATGGCAGAAGAGTATGGCGGGCTACGGTCAAACTTCAAAGCCGATGGTTGGACATCGCTTAGTGTGCTGCGCTTGTGCTTGATTGTTATTACCTCTATTCCGCTTCTGAGTTTGCAGGCCTTCATGCTGAAGTTTTCCCGGCGATACTGGTGGCCTGTTGCTGGCCTCTGGCACCGATCTATGTGCGGCATATTGGGCATTGAGATACGCATAAAAGGAAACGCTGGCCACGATGGCCCTGTTTTGTATGCAGCAAACCACATCAGTTGGCTTGATATTATCATCCTTGGCGGTAAGCTTGAGAATGCCAGTTTTGTGGCAAAGGCGGAAATGGCTGGCTGGGGCTTTCTGGGTATGATGTGCAATTTGCACAAGACCATTTTTGTTAATCGAACGCGGCGGACCGATGCCGGACGCCAAGCCGACAGATTAACCTCACGCATTGAGGAAGGCCATAGCCTGATATTGTTTCCGGAGGGTACATCGACAGACGGTATGTGGGTAGAACGCTTTAAATCTTCCCTGTTTTCGGTGGCCGAACGCGCGGACGAAGCCAGCCACCACCGGCTTTTAATTCAACCCGTCACCCTTGCTTATACTGAAATGAACGGTATGCCGCTGGTACGTAGCCAAAAACCCCTGGTGGCTTGGCTGGGCGATGTTGAACTGTTTGAACATTTGCGCCAATTTATGGGCCTTGCCCGCACGGTGGCAACCATCGAATTTCATGAGCCGGTAACGCTAGCAGAAGCCGGGTCACGGAAAGACCTAGCCCGTTACTGCGAACATCAAATTCGTAACGGGCTTGAGCGCGCTCACCGTCTGGAGATGCGCATGGGCCCGCGTATGGCACCGCTTATGGAGGTTCCGGCAGACAGTGCCGGTTAGCTTCCTGTGTTTGAAATATCCCATCCTTTAAAGTCGTCTTACGCACGGGAGCAGGCTTGGCTAAAAGAGTGTTTCCTCAACGTTTGGACGGGGGCAGAGTGGGCAAATCTTGACTCCTGAAATTCGGGTGCTAGTCTCCGGCACCATTTTGACAGGCCGGACAGGCTAAAGCCAGGCACTCCCTGAGTTGAAACTGAATCCGCAGGAGAGACAATTGACTAAAAAAGTCTTCATAAAAACATATGGTTGCCAGATGAATGTCTATGACAGCAACCGTATGGCCAATGTGCTGAAGCCGCACGGCTATGAAGTATCCCCATCGTCCGATGGCGCTGATCTGGTTATTCTTAATACCTGTCATATCCGTGAAAAAGCAGCTGAAAAGGTATATTCTGAAATTGGCCGTCTTAAGCAAACCAAATCAGAATGGGCAGAGGCGGGTAAAGATATGTATATCGCTGTTGCTGGATGTGTGGCGCAGGCTGAAGGCGCGGAAATGATGAAACGTGCCCCTGCCGTTGATATGGTGCTGGGACCGCAAACCTACCACCGTTTGCCCTATATGCTTAAAGAAGCAGAAAAACAGCGTGCTGCCGGACGCACCAGCAGCCGGGTGATGGATACGGAATTTCCGGTCGATACCAAGTTCGATTTTCTGCCCTCAGAGGAAGACTTTAACAGCCCGGCCCAGTTTTTAACGGTGCAGGAAGGCTGCGATAAATTCTGTGCCTTCTGCGTAGTGCCCTATACCCGGGGGGCAGAATATAGCCGCTCCGTGGCTGATGTGGTCTCCGAAGCTAAACGTATGGCTGATAAAGGCGTTGTAGAAATCACCCTGCTTGGCCAGAATGTGAATGCCTACCACGGAGAAAACGCAGACGGCAGCAGTGCCAGCCTGGGTGAGCTTATCAAAGCGATTGCCGAGGTTAAGGGGATTGGCCGCATTCGTTATACTACATCGCATCCGCGCGATATGGATGATGCGCTGATCAATGCGCACAAAAACATAGAAGCCTGCATGCCTTACCTGCATCTGCCGGTACAAAGCGGGTCTGACAAAATTCTTGACGCCATGAACCGCAAGCATACACGCGAGGAATATTTCGCCATCATCGACAGGTTGCGCACCGCACGCCCTGATTTGGCGCTTTCGTCAGATTTTATTGTTGGTTTCCCCGGTGAAACAGATGAAGATTTTGAAGACACACTTGATTTGGTGCGGCGGGTAAAATATGCGCAAGCCTACAGCTTTAAATATAGTCCGCGCCCGGGCACGCCTGCGTCAACTATTGAAGAGCAGGTGCCCGAAGATGTAAAATCAGAGCGGCTTGCTCGCCTGCAAGCACTGATCAACGAGCATCAGATGGAATTTAACGAAAATTCGCTGGGCAGCGAGATGGATATTCTTCTGGAACGTAAAGGCAAACTTCCGGGCCAGCTTTTGGGCCGCAGCCCTTATTTGCAGGCCGTTCATGTTGATCTGAGAGAAGCTGATAATGCGCTGGACGGCACGGGCGATAAAACATACAATAACTATATGGGTAAGTTGGTGCGTGTGAAAATCGTTGAAGCCGGACCACACAGCCTTAAAGGAGACCTTGTTAGCACGCTGAATTAAAACAGATATAAACTCACATATATCTGGGGTTTGCAGCTAACAAAACAGGAGCCAATAACCGTATAGTATGGACGCCAAAAGCAGCTCACCACATGCCGACAGGCTGGGACCTGAAAGCAAAGCACCAGAGAACTCTTCTCCAAAGGGTTCTTTACCAAAAGGGTCTTCAAACGAGCACCGTCGTATGGTGATAGAATTTGAAGACAACCGATTAGCCGCCATTGTCTTTGGTCAGCATGACCAAAATTTAGCTCGTGTGGAACAGCGCGTTGGTGTTGTTTTGATTAACCGTGGCAACCGGGTGGCGATTGAGGGCAGTGCCGAGCGCGCTGATCTGGCCAAACGGATATTGGGGGACCTGTATGATCTTGCAAAAAGAGGCCAGGAAATAAGTATTGGTGATGTTGATGGCACCATCCGCATGAATGAAGGCCTTATCGCAGGCGGCGATGTTGATGCCAGTACGTCAGGTAAAACCGCGTCCCGCTTGCCTGCTTCCGCAGACGCACCGATCAATGAAAACCTGAAAATTACAACACGAAACCGGGTGGTTATGCCGCGTTCGCCCGGACAGGCTGACTATATAGAAAAACTGCACTCCAACGAGATGGTTTTTGGCGTTGGTCCTGCGGGTACGGGGAAAACGTATCTCGCTGTTGCTATGGCTGTGGCGCGTATGCTGGGCGGTGAGGTTGATCGTATCATTTTGTCGCGCCCTGCGGTTGAAGCAGGTGAAAACCTTGGGTTTTTACCGGGTGACCTGAAAGACAAGGTCGACCCTTACCTGCGACCACTTTATGACGCGCTTTATGATATGATGCCTGCTGAACAGGTGGAAAAACGTATCGCCAGCGGGCAGATTGAGATTGCGCCATTAGCCTATATGCGCGGGCGTACGCTGGCAAACGCCTTTATCATTCTTGATGAAGCCCAGAATACATCACCAATGCAGATGAAAATGTTTCTCACCCGGTTTGGTGAAAATAGCCATATGGTGGTGTGTGGTGACCCCAGCCAGGTTGATCTGCCGCGTGGCATGCGCTCAGGGCTCAGGCATGCGCTTGAAATCCTGCGGGGTGTGGACAATATAGCTGTTACTCGCTTTAACCAGCGCGATGTGGTGCGCCATCCGCTGGTGGCGCGAATCGTGGACGCTTACGGCGATTATGATGGACGCTAGGACAGAATGACCATGCCGGACGATGCTGTTACGGAGGATACCTCGAGTGAAACTGCGGGTGATGATGCCCGCATGTCCGTGCAGACAGGCCTTTGCCTTGAAATTGAAATAGCAGCCCTAAGTGCCGCTGAAGACGATAGTGAAGCCTTGATTAATAGGGCTGCCCGGGTTGCCCTAGATATGGCTCTGACAGGGCCAATGCCCCCGATGGAGCTGTTTGTAAAATTGGTCAACGATGCGGAAATCCAGCTTTTGAACCAGCAATACCGCAGTAAAAATCACGCCACAAATATATTGTCATTTCCCGGTGTTGAGCCAGATGATTTGCCAGATACGATGAAGTTGGCAGCCCAGGGTGGCCCTCCTGTTTTGCTTGGTGATCTGATCATTGCTTCGGCTATTGTGCGCACAGAAGCGGTGGAGCAATCTAAGTCAGTGGGTGATCATTTAAGCCATTTGACGGTGCATGGGGTTTTACATTTGCTAGGGTATGACCATATCAACGACATTGATGCAGAGGAAATGGAAGGTCTGGAGCGCGAAATTCTTGCCCAACTTTCCATTGCAGACCCCTATGAGGCGGACGAATAAATGAGCGACGAACAGGTAAAAGAGGCAACTGGGTTTTGGCGAGCACTGAAAGATTTTTTGGGTATTCGCCAGGGGGAAGTCAGCCTGCGCGAAAGCCTGGAAGAAGCGCTGGAAGAACATGAAGAAGAAAACAGGAACGAAACACTCGGTGCCGAAGAGCGCGAGATGCTGTTCAATGTGCTTGAATATGGTGCGTTAACGGTTGACGATGTGATGGTCCCACGGGCTGACATTGTGGCGGTGCCGTCGAACGCATCCTACAGTGAGATGATCAAGATTTTCGCGGACGCTGCTCATTCCCGCATGCCGGTTTTTGGGGATACCCTGGATGAAGTTCAGGGCATGGTCCATGTGAAGGACGCATTAAAAGTGGTTGCCGAGGGTGGTGAAACCAAAAACTTTTCTGTGCCATTAATCCAGCGGTCCGTTTTGTATGTACCGCCTTCGATGAAGGTGATCGACTTGTTGGCGAAGATGCGTCATGGACGCACCCACATGGCAATTGTTGTTGATGAATACGGCGGTACAGATGGTTTGGTGACCGTGGAAGATATTGTCGAGGAAGTGATCGGCGAGATCGAAGACGAGCATGATGAAATTGAGGAACCCGAACTGGTGCCTTTGGCAGGTGGCGGCTATGATGCTGATGCGCGCATTGAAATAGAAGAACTGGAAGCCGTGCTGGGTGTTGATCTGATGCCCGATGACCAGGATGAAGACGTAGACACACTTGGTGGCTTTGTTATTTCGCTTGCGGGCTGTGTGCCTGAAATCGGGGAAGTTGTTTTGCATAACAGTGGTTATCGGTTTGAGGTGCTGGACGCTGACCCACGCCGGATCAGCAAGGTCAGAATTTATCTGCCTGCAAAGGAGCAAGTTCCGGCCAATGCCTGACCGTAAAGAAAATGGCTGGATGTTGCCTGCTATGGCAGCGCGCTTTTTTGAATGGCTGGAATCTCGCGGGGCCTACGGTGTGCCAGCGTTTTCCTTTGTTTTAGGCGCGTTTTTATCGCGTGCGTTTGCTCCTGCCAATGTTTTCCCGGTAATTTTGATCTGCGTTCCTCTTTTGATTGTGCTTTTGGCGCGGGCCAGAAGCTGGAACGAAGCCTTTGGTCGTGGCTGGTGGGTAGGTTTTGGTTTTTTCTCGCTGGGGTTAAACTGGATAGGCCATTCTTTTACCCAGCAAGACCAGATCCCTGCATTTTTGGCTCCCTTTGCGCTTTTTGCCCTGAGCGCGGTTTTGGCACTGTATGTAGCAATCAGCTTTTGGGTGACATGGCGGCTTAAGGTTACAGGCATCACCCGTATATTTGTTTTTGCCGCCAGCTGGACCTTGTTTGAAATTGCAAGAGGCACTTGGTTCACCGGCTTCCCGTGGCACCTTGTCGGCTCGCTTTGGGCGGAATGGAATTACGCGGCTCAGGGCGCTTATTGGTTCAGTGTTTATGGCTTGTCTTTTTTAACGCTGGTCGGTGCGGGCAGCCTCGCGTTGCTATTTGATGACATGCCTTGGAAAAAAGCCGTCAGTGGCGCGGTTGTTGGCGGACTTTTCCTGCCTGCACTTTTTTTCGCCGGGTATCTGCGCGTGGTGGATCAGGCAACCGAATTTCACCTGAGCACCAGCTTAAAACTGGTACAGGCCAATGTGAAACAACGGGATAAATGGCGTTCGTCAACGTTGATTGATGATCATTTTGACAATCATATGCAATTGTCGCGCGGGGAAGCTGGCAAAGCCGAAGGGACCAAGCTTTTAATCTGGCCTGAAACAGCTGTTCAGCGCCAGACATTTGACCGGGACGGCTCGCTGCTCCGTTGGCGCATGTCGCGGCTGTTGGAGTACGGCAATTATGTGATCACAGGCGCACCGCGTTACGAACAGAAAGAAGGGGAAACGCGCTATTATAACAGTGTTTTTGCCTTGAACTCTGGTGGTAAGCTTTATGCGCGGTATGATAAAATCCATCTGGTGCCATTTGGTGAATATATGCCTTTTGCTTCGCTTTTTCGGACTTTGGGCCTGAAACATCTGACAAACGGCGCAGCATTTTCAGCGGGTACAGAGCGGCCTGTGATCCACCTGCCGGGTGTGCCGGGTTTTGTTCCGCTGGTGTGTTATGAGGCGATCTTTCCCGGCAGTCTTTTCACCGGGCGGGAACGACCTGAATGGCTTTTGAACTTAAGCAATGACGCCTGGTTTGGCGAAACGGATGGCCCCCACCAGCATTTGGCGCTGGCACGCTTGCGGGCTATTGAAGAAGGCTTGCCACTTGTGCGGTCCACCAGCACAGGGATCAGCGCGGTTATTGATGGCTATGGTCGCACCGTCACGTCGCTGGCACTTGGTCAGCGAGGCGCGCTCGAAAGCCCATTGCCCAGGGCGCTTGATGCACCGCAGGTTCCTGCGGGTGTTCGTATCCTTGCCGTACTTTTTGTGTGTGCTGGTTTGATCCTTTTTTACCTGCTCCAGCTTATTCGCAGAGAAACGGCAGAGCGTGGGTAAATCTGTGCGCTAGTAAGTCTGTGCACCAGTAAGCCTGCGCAAAAGTGCATAGTTTCTGCCCTTCTGCCCTATAAATTTCAAAGCTTGAGCCGCCTGACATCATAGGATATAGGGTGCGCTATGAATGAAAAATCAGATAAAAATCCCGGCTTTCAACCGCCAGAACAGCGTTTTTTTGGTCGTCGTAAAGGCCCTGCTTTTTCAGCTCGCCAGCAAGCTTTGATGGATCACTTGTTGCCGCGCATCTCCGTAGACCTGCCGGCAGGTGATGAAGTTTCGGTTGATCCGGCGTCTTTTTTTGGCAGTGAAAAGCGCGAATATTGGCTTGAGATAGGCTTTGGTAAAGGTGAACACCTTGCATGGCAGGCACAAGCCAACCCTGAAGTTGGGCTGATAGGGTGCGAGCCATACCTCAACGGCGTTGTTGGTCTTTTGAACCATGTTGAAGAAAACCAAATTGAGAACATCCGAATTTACGGTGATGATGCCCGCCATGTAATCTGGGCATTGCCGGATGCATCGGTGGATCGTATTTTTCTGATCCATCCTGACCCCTGGCCTAAAAAGCGCCATGCCCGACGGCGATTCGTTAATCCCGCCAACCTGGATGACCTGGCACGTATCCTTAAGGATGGCGGAGAGTTTAGGATTGGCACTGATCACCCTATCTACCGTGAATGGACGTCACTGCAGATGAGCCAGCACAGTGATTTTGAATGGCTGGCCGAAGGCCCTGATGACTGGCTGGTACGTCCTGATGATTGGCCTGAAACGCGCTATGAAATCAAAGCCCTTGAGGGTCATGCAACCTACTTCAGGTTTGTTAGGCTTCCGCGTAAAAAATAGTAACCTTCCGAGTCGCGGTCTGTCGCTTGCCCCACCTGTTAATTCTGGCCTCTTTGAGGCGCAGAAAAACTTGTGTTTTCCCTCTTGCCCCAAGGGGGTCTTGACTGTATATAGAGGCCACTTCTCCTAGAGTATTGGCAATTATTCAGGAATGGGCAACGGCCCACGGCCATGATGACGCTTATCTACAGTCCAAATGGTACCGGGTAAATGCCAAGCCTGATCCGGTTAATTTCCGGGCCAGTTAGCTTCAGGGGAAAAAGAAAGGACGACCTTCGTGAGCGATGCGGCGGGACAAATTACAGCTATTATCGAAGCGACTGTAGAATCGCTTGGGTTTGAGCTTGTTCGCGTAAGTTATGGCGGCGGCAGGAAGCCGACATTGCAGATCATGGCCGAGCGCCCTGATGGTACCATGTCGGTTGAAGATTGCGCTACGCTGTCGCGCGAGGTTTCGCTGTTGCTTGACGTGGAAGATCCGCTGCCGAGCGAATATTTGCTTGAAGTCAGCTCTCCGGGTGTGGACCGCCCGTTAACGCGGCCCAAAGATTTTGAACGTTGGGTTGGCTTTGATGTGAAAGTTGAACTGAACGAAACAATTGATGGTCGCAGGCGTTTCCGGGGACGGATGACGTCTTTCAGTGGAGATACGTTGGTTTTGGATATGGAAGAAGGCGAACAGACGCTCGCTTATTGTGACATTTCAAAAGCTAAGTTGCTGTTGACCGATGAATTGCTTGAGGCCGTGCAGAAAAATGCCCCGGCACAAGCAGTCGGTAGTGAAATTTAAGAGGCCGGTACGGTCGCGTGGAAATAGGGCCTAACGAAACAGGGCCTGACGGAATGGGGCAAAACCCCAAACACAGTGGAGTGAAATCGATGGCATCTGCTATCAGTGCAAATAGGCTTGAACTGCTGCAAATCGCAGAGCTGGTGGCCCGCGAGAAATCAATCGATAAAGAGATTGTTCTTGAGGCAATGGAAGAAGCGATCCAGAAAGCGGCGCGGTCCAAGTATGGTGTCGAGAATGAAATTCGGGCGCAGATCGATAAAACCAATGGCGATATTCGGTTGTTCCGGGTGCTTGAAGTTGTTGAAGATGTAGAAGAGCCTGCCGTCCAGATTAGTGTTGCAGATGCCCAGAGAGACAAGCCAGATGCCGTTGTGGGTGATTTTCTGGCCTCTACGTTGCCGCCGATGGATTTTGGCCGTATCGCTGCGCAGACCGCTAAACAGGTTATTGTTCAAAAAGTCCGCGATGCTGAACGCGAGCGTCACTATAATGAATATAAAGACCGCGTGGGCGAGATTGTCACGGGTCTGGTGAAGCGAGTGGAATACGGCAATGTGGTCATTGATCTTGGTCGTGCCGAGGCGATCATGCGCCGTGATCAGGTGATCCCGCGTGAACATATCCGTCAGAACGAACGTATTCGCGCTTTCATTTATGACGTGCGCCGCGAAAGCCGTGGCCCACAGATTTTTATGTCGCGCACAAAACCTGATTTCATGGGAGCTCTGTTTGCACAGGAAGTCCCGGAAATTTATGACGGTATCATTGAAATTCGCTCTGTTGCCCGCGACCCGGGTAGCCGTGCTAAAATAGCTGTTTTTTCAAATGATGGTGCAATTGACCCGGTCGGGGCTTGTGTTGGAATGCGCGGTAGCCGAGTGCAGGCTGTTGTGAACGAACTGCAAGGCGAGAAAATCGATATTATCCCCTGGTCCCCCGATGTTGCCTCTTTCATCGTCAACGCCCTGCAGCCTGCTGAAGTTGCCAAAGTGGTGATGGACGACGAGCGCAGCCGTGTTGAGGTGGTGGTGCCTGATGATCAGCTGTCCTTGGCGATTGGTCGCCGTGGCCAGAATGTTCGGCTTGCCAGCCAGTTAACCGGCTGGACTATTGATATCATGACCGAGGCCGAAGAAAGTGAGCGCCGCCAGGAAGAGTTTCTTGCGCGCAGTAAGGCTTTTGTTGATGAACTTGATGTTGATGAAACATTGGCGCATCTACTGGCTGCTGAAGGGTTTTCAAGCCTCGAAGAAATCGCTTATGTGGAACCCGAAGAACTTCTTGCTGTTGAAGGGTTTGAAGAAGAGCTTGTTGTGGAACTGCAACGCCGTGCCAACGACAGCTTGCAAGCTGCTGCACGCGCTGCCGATGAAAAACGGGTAGAGCTTGGCGTTGAAGATGCGGTTGCGGACATTGAAGGCCTAAGCGCTCAAATGCTGGTAGCACTTGGTGAAGCCGAAGTGAAAACACTTGAAGATTTTGCTGGCTGTGCCGCTGACGAGTTGACAAGCAAGGATGACGGTATCTTGCGCAGCTTCCCGCTGAGTGAAGAAGACGCCAGCAATATGATCATGACAGCCCGTGTGGTTCTGGGCTGGATCACTGCCGAAGATGCCTTTGGTAGCGGCGAAGAAGACGCTGAAGGTGAAGAAGGTGCGACGGATGAAGCCGAAGATGGGGCTGAGGAAGTAACTGAGGAAGTAACAAAACCTGTTGAGGACGGCGAAGCATAAAGTATCTGGGTTGATTGGCGTTAGGGAAGGTGGCTTGTTGTGGCAATAGATGAAACGCCAGAAAGCCGAAACGCCGTTGCTCAGAGGCCCGGACATCAACGGGCGGAACGGCAAGCCACAGAACGCCGGTGCGTTTTGTTGAAGACCGCAGAGCCAGTTGGTAAACTGGTTAGGCTTGTTGAAAGCCCGGACGGGGTTTTGGTGCCAGATTTGGCAGCCCGGTTGCCAGGGCGCGGTGTTTGGGTGATGGCAGATGGTGCCTTGTTAGCGGATGCTATAAAGGACGGAGGTCTGCAAAAGGCGGCGGCCAGATCGCTGAAGACGAAGCTCCGAAAAGGGGCGGTGTCAGATGATTTGGTGGCTCAGATTGACAGCTTGCTGTCACGTCGTTGTCTGGACCGGGTGGGTCTGGAACAACGGGCAGGAAATTTGGTTACCGGTTTTGATAAAATCAAAGCCGCACTTGGAAAAAAAAGGGCTGAAAAGCCTGTGTTGATCATCGCAGCGACAGACGGCGCCGATGATGGGCAACGAAAAATACAGTCGGCGGTTGGTAAAGATATACCGGTTGCCAAATTGTTTGACCGGGAAGCGCTTTCAAAGGCACTCGGACGGGAAAATGTGGTACATGTCGTGCTGTTTGACAGTGGCGGCACAGAAAAGTTGAAGGCTGATATCAGCCGGTTGTTGAGCCTGCGGGATTTAGGTCCGCTGACTTGTGAAGCGCAAGGGATTGAAGAATAGTATGAGCGACGAAAAAAAATTAACCCTGTCGGGAAAAACGCTTGGCATGAGCAAAGGCGTTGATACTGGTCAGGTTCGTCAAAACTTCAGCCATGGTCGCGGGAAGTCTGTCGTGGTTGAACGCAAGAAGAAGCGAATTCTGACAAAGGGCACCACACCTGCACCTGCGCCGACAGAGACTGTGGGTGCGCCAAAAGCCCCTCATGCCTACGTGCCGAAAAAACCGGGCAGTGACAGCTCCAGGTCATTGTCCAGCGCCGAGCAGGAAGCACGCATGAAAGCGCTGGAAGGTGCCCAGAAGCGTGCCGAAGAAGACAAAAAACAGCAAGCTGAACGCGATGCCCTGCGCTTGGTAGAGGAAACCGAACGTCAGAAGCGCGAGGCGGAAACAGCGGTTGATACAGAAGAAGCTGCGCGCCATGCTGCTGAAGAATCCGCAAAAAAACATGCAGATGAAGAAGCGCGCAAAAAAGCCGAGGCTGAGGTCGAGAAAAAATTGGCCGATGATACGGCGGCGCGCGAAAAAGCGGAAGAAGAAGCCCGCAAAAAATTGGAACTTGAAGCTCGGGCTGTTCAGTTGAAGAAAACAACGGAAGCCCGCACGGCTGTTCAGACTGAGGACACGGATGCCCGTCGTGCCAAACCAAAGCGCAAAGATAACAAACGTGGTGGTGAAAACCGCGATCAGCGTGGTCGTGCCCGCACGGATCAAGGCCGTAAAACTGGACGTTTGACAATTTCTGCCGCCACGGGCGGTGGTGATCGTCAGCGTTCACTGGCGGCTTATAAACGCGCGCAGGCTAAAAAGCGTGCAGCTGAAATGGGCGGCACCGTTGAGTTGAAGCGGCAAAACCGTGAAATTACCATTCCTGAAGCGATTTCCGTTCAGGAACTGGCCCAGCGTATGGCTGAAAAAGGTATTTCGGTTATCAAGGTCCTGATGGGGCTGGGTATTATTGCCACGATCAATGAAACCCTTGACCAAGACACAGCACAGCTGGTGGTGGAAGAATTTGGCCATACGCCAAAACGTGTCAGCGAAGCTGATGTGGAAATTGGGCTTTTTGGTGCCGAAGATGATGCTGCCGATGTGGTTGCTCGTGCACCGATTGTTACAGTGATGGGTCATGTGGATCACGGAAAAACATCACTGCTTGATGCGCTGCGCAAAGCCAACGTTGTGACCGGCGAAGCTGGCGGCATTACCCAGCATATCGGGGCTTATCAGGTTGATGTTGGCAACGGCGATAAAATCACTTTCCTCGATACACCGGGCCACGCTGCTTTTACCCAAATGCGCGCACGCGGGGCCAGTGCGACAGATATTGTGATCCTTGTGGTTGCAGCCGATGATGGTGTGATGCCGCAAACGATTGAGGCGATCAACCATTCAAAAGCAGCAGGCGTGCCAATGATCGTTGCCATCAACAAGATGGACCGCGAGGGCGCTGATCCTGACAGAGTGCGCAATGAATTGTTGCAGCATGAAGTGGTGCTGGAGACATTTTCTGGCGATACACAGGAAGTTGAAGTTTCAGCCATTACCGGCATGGGACTTGACAAGCTTAAAGAGGCCATCGCCTTACAGGCGGAAATTCTTGAGCTGAAGGCCAACCCTAACCGTGCCGCTGAAGGCGTGGTTGTTGAAGCCAAGCTGGACAAAGGCCGAGGCCCTGTTGCAACAGTTCTGGTTCAGCGCGGCACGCTTAATGTCGGTGATATTTTTGTGGCTGGTGCAGAGTGGGGCAAGGTACGTGCTCTTATTAATGACAAGGGCGAGCAGGTAAAAGAAGCAGGCCCAAGTTTGCCGGTTGAAGTATTGGGTTCCAATACAGCACCGCTTGCAGGGGATGACTTTGCGGTTGTTGGAACCGAAGCCCGCGCGCGCGAAATCACTGATTACCGTCAGGACCAAATTCGCAAGACACGCCAGGCTGCAGCCGCAGCGCCTAAAACGCTTGAGAGCATATTTACGCAGCTTAAAGAAAGCGGCGAGCAACAAACGTTTGATGTGGTTATCAAGGCTGATGTTCAGGGTTCTGTTGAAGCCATCACTCAGTCGCTAGAAAAAGCAGGCAATGATTTGATCCAGTGCCGGGTTATCCACGGTGCTGTTGGTGGCATTACCGAAACCGACGTTGGCTTGGCGCATGCGTCCAAGGCGTTGATGATTGGTTTTAATGTACGCCCGAGCAAACAGGCACGGGATGCGGCGGAAGCTGATGGTGTGGTGATTAAATATTATAATATCATCTATAATTTGATCGATGATGTGAAAGCCGCGTTGATTGGTCAGCTTGGTCCAGAGTTTAAAGAGAACATTATGGGCCGTGCGCAAATCAAGGATGCGTTCCAGGCGGGTAAAGCCGGTAAGGCTGCGGGTTGTATCGTCACAGAAGGCAATATCCGTAATGACCTTAAGGCACGCATATTGCGGGATGACGTTATCATTTACGAGGGCCAGATCGAAAACCTGCGGCGCTTTAAGGATGATGTCAAAAAGGTTGAATCTGGTCAGGAGTGTGGCTTGACGTTCGAGAATTATCACGACTTTAAGGCAGGTGATGTTCTTGAGGTTTATGAACTTGAGGAGATTGAGCGCACGCTTTAAGCGACGCTCACCTTGTTTTCTTGCAGGTTTTTTAAGGCCTTTCTTTAGGTAAAGATGATGGATAGATCTCGTGATAAAAGCACTGGCGGCCCCGGCCTCAGGCTTTTACGTGTGGGCGAAAATGTACGCCATGCGATTTCTGCTATTCTGGCGCGCGGTGATGTGCATGATCCGGTTCTGGCACAGGCATCGGTGAGTGTATCCGAGGTGCGTGTAAGCCCGGATTTGAGGAACGCCACAATCTTTGTGATGCCGTTGGGCGGTGACCCTGACTTAGTGGTGACCAAGGCGCTTAATAATAACAGCGCTTTTATTCGCGGCGAAATGAGCAAAATTGTGCATATGAAATATATGCCGAGGTTAAAATTCAAGCTTGATGAAAGTTTTGATGAAGCTAGCCATATTGGTGCCTTGCTGCGGAACCCAAAAGTGGCACAGGACATTGTCGTTCCTGACGCTAATGACGATGATGTTAATGTGGACCACGCAAATCTAGACCATCAGGTAGATTAGCTTGGCTCGGCAGCGCAAAGGCCAAAAAATTGATGGCTGGCTGGTGATCGACAAACCGCTTGGGCTCTCCAGCTCAAAGGTTGTTGGCAACGTAAAACATATTTTAAACGCACAAAAGGTTGGTCACGGCGGCACGCTTGACCCATTGGCGACGGGTATTTTGCCGATCGGCCTAGGCGAAGCCACCAAGACAATGCCCTATATTGTTGATGCGACAAAAGAATATGCCTTCAGCGTAAAATGGGGCACCGCCACCGATTCGGATGACAAAGAGGGCGCGGTTACCCAGACCGGTGGTCGTATGCCCGGTGAAAAGGAAGTGCTCGAGGCTTTGCCTGCCTTCATTGGCATGATCGAGCAAACACCACCGATATATAGTGCCATCAAAGTAGATGGCCAGCGCGCCTACAAGCTTGCTCGGGACGGCGAAACGCCTGAAATGAAGTCAAGACTTGTTGAAATTCAAGACCTTAGCTTGGTTTCACACGACACCAGCACAAAAGAAACGGCCTTTCATGTTACGTGCGGCAAGGGCACTTATGTACGCTCGCTTGGGCGTGATATTGCGCTGTCCCTTGGGACCTGCGCCCATATTACAGCCCTGCGGCGGCTGCGTGTTGGTCCCTTCACTTTAAAGGGCGCGATTTCGCTGGAAAAGCTGGAGCAGTTAAGCCATAGTGCGCGCGCTGTGGAGGTACTGCTTCCGTTGACGACAGCGCTGGACGACATCCCGGCGGTTGCCGTTACGGAAATTGAGGCTCAGGACATCAAGTATGGACGAAGCGTCACCCTCAACGCAGTTAAGCAGGGCACTTTGGTGCTGATGGCTGGCGACTTGCCTTTGGCAATCGCAGAAGCCGAGGAAGGGCTAGACGGAAACGTCACGGTTCGTCCCTTGCGGGTCTTCAATATGGTGTAATTTTTGATAGGAGAAGATCGATGTCGATTACTGCTGAACGTAAACAAGAAGTTATCAATGAATATGCGACAAAAGAAGGCGATACCGGTTCCCCAGAGGTTCAGGTTGCTATCTTGACATCGCGTATCGTGACACTGACCGACCATTTCAAGGAACACAAGAAAGACAACCACTCACGTCGTGGATTGATCAAGATGGTGAACCTGCGTCGTAAGCTTCTTGACTATCTGAAATCCAAAGACGAAGTGCGGTATAAAGCGCTTATTTCGAGCCTTGGTCTCAGGAAGTAATGAATAATCAGTGTGGGCCGGTTCTTATGAGCCGGCCTTCCTGCTTTCCGGGCCATCATCTTATCTGACCAGATGTCAGGATGTACCGGAAATAAAAGATACATACAAAAGGACTAGGGTTCTGACCCTGGATACCGATGCCCAATGAGGGGCACGGCGAAAATTGAAAATGCGGGACATATTCATAGGGAATATGTCAGGGCTGACCGGACATTTAGCGATACCGGATAGCTCGCGAAAGGTAATTGAATGTTTGATATTCATCGCAAAGAAATTGAATGGGGTGGTCGCACCCTTGTTTTGGAAACTGGTCATGTAGCGCGCCAAGCTGGCGGCGCTGTAATGGCAACTTACGGCGATACGACAGTGCTTTGTACTGTTGTTGGTAAACGCTCCGTCAAGCCTGGGCAGGATTTTTTCCCGCTGACGGTTAACTACCAAGAAAAATACTATTCGGCTGGTAAGATCCCTGGTGGCTTCTTCAAGCGTGAAGCACGCCCAAGTGAAAAAGAAACACTGATCTGCCGCCTGATCGACCGCCCGATCCGTCCCCTGTTCCCTAAAGGCTTCAAAAACGAAGTACAGGTCATCTGTACCGTTGTTAGCTATGATCTGGAAAACGATAGCGATATCATCGCAATGATCGGCGCATCTGCAGCTCTTACACTTTCTGGTCTGCCGTTCTTCGGCCCGATCGCTGGTGCAAAAGTTGGCTACATCGACGGCGAATATGTGCTGAACCCAACACTTGATGAAGTGAAGGAAAGCGACCTTGAACTGGTTGTTGCTGGTACAAGCGACGCGGTTCTGATGGTTGAATCGGAAGCGAAAGAGCTTTCTGAAGATATCATGCTTGGCGCTGTAGCCTTCGGTCACGAAGCATCCCAGCCTGTAATCGATATGATCATTGATCTCGCTGAAGCTGCTGCCAAAGAGCCTTGGGAGCTTGACGAGCCAGTTGATACAACTGCACTTGAAGCAGCGATTGCTGAAGCTGGTGAAGCTGGTCTGCGCGCTGCTTATGAGACAACAGCGAAGCAGGAACGTGTTGGCAAGATCAATGACGTGAAAGCAGCGGTTTCAGAAGCAGTTGCTACAATGGTTGAAGAAAGCGACGTCTTCACGCCTCAGATGGTCGGTGACCTGACGAAGAAACTTGAGAGCAACATCGTTCGCGGTAACGTTCTTAAAACCGGCACTCGTATTGATGGCCGTGCGCTTGACGATGTTCGTGACGTACGCTCAGAAGCAGGCATTTTGCCGCGCACCCATGGTTCTGCCCTCTTTACACGCGGCGAAACACAGGGTCTTGTTGTGGCAACGCTCGGTACAGGCGAAGATGAGCAGATCATCGATCAGCTTGCTGGTTCTTACCGTTCGAAGTTCATGCTGCACTATAACTTCCCACCTTACTCTGTTGGCGAAGCGGGCCGCATGGGTTTCACGAGCCGCCGCGAAGTTGGTCACGGAAAGCTTGCATGGCGCGCTGTGCACGCTGTACTGCCGTCAGCTGAAGAATTCCCGTACACAATCCGGATCGTATCCGAGATCACAGAATCAAACGGTTCGTCTTCAATGGCGTCAGTTTGTGGTGCATCTCTCGCGATGATGGATGCGGGTGTTCCAATCACGCGTCCGGTATCTGGTATTGCTATGGGCCTGATTAAAGACGGCGACGACTTTGCTGTTCTTTCTGACATCCTCGGCGACGAAGATCATCTCGGTGACATGGACTTTAAAGTAGCCGGTACATCTGAGGGTATCACTGCACTGCAGATGGATATCAAGATCACAGGTATTACACGCGAAATCATGGAAGTTGCTCTTGAGCAAGCTGGTCGTGGCCGCGCGTACATCCTTGACGAGATGAACAAAGGTTTGTCTGGCGCACGCACAGAATTGTCTGAGCATGCACCGCGTATTGAGACCATGAAGATCCCAGTGGACAAAATCCGCGAAGTGATCGGTACTGGTGGTAAAGTGATCCGTGGTATTGTTGAAGAAACTGGCGCCAAAGTTAACATCGAAGACGACGGCACAATCAAGATCGCATCATCTATCGGCTCGGAAATTGACGCCGCTATAGCGATGATCAACGGTATTGTTGCAGAGCCTGAAGTAGGCACTATCTACAAAGGTAAAGTCGTTCGCATTATGGACTTCGGTGCTTTTGTAAACTTCATGGGTAGCCGTGACGGCCTCGTGCACATTTCCGAGCTGGTCGAAGACCGCGTAGAAAAAGTGACCGATGTTGTTAAAGAAGGCGACGAAGTGTACGTGAAGTGTCTGGAGATTGATGGCCGTGGCAAGGTTCGCCTTTCCATGCGGGTTGTTGATCAGGCAACGGGTGAAGAGGACCCCAATGCGGCTCCGCCTAAATCCGGCCCTCCGAAACGCAGCCCACGGCGCGATTAAGACGGGTTAATTGATTTGAAACCGCTGTGGGCTATACTCACGGTGGTTTCATCTTTTATGCGGGTAGCCTTTTTGGGGAAGGTTAAAAGTTTATTGGGAGAGTTTGATGAGTTTTAGCCTGAATTCCATCCGCCACGGCGGCAAGGAAATCCTGCCCCTGATTGAGGGCGGAAAAGGGGTGGCTATTTCAACAGGCGCGAGCAGTGGGCCTTGGGCTGCTGCCGGTGGCATTGGTACAATTTCCGCTGTAATTGCTGATGCTTACGACGAACACGGCAATGTCATTTCCCATGACTATGAAGGCAAGAGCCGCCGTGACCGTCATGACGAAATGGTGGATTTTTCCGTTCGCGGCACCATTGATCAAGTGCGCAAAGCCTGGGAACTTTCCAAGGGCGAAGGCCTTATCAATATCAATATGCTTTGGGAGCTTGGCGGCGCGCAGCGCATATTGCACGGTGTTCTGGAGAAAACCAAAGGCATGATCCACGGGGTGACCTGCGGCGCGGGCATGCCCTTTAAATTGGGTGATTTGGCAACCAAATACGGTGTGCATTATTATCCGATCGTATCCTCTGGCCGTGCGTTTAACTTGTTGTGGCGGCGTGCTTATAAAAATGCGGCTGATCTGCTTGGCGGCGTTGTTTATGAAGACCCTTGGTTGGCGGGCGGACATAATGGCCTGTCGAATGCTGAAGACCCGACCAAACCCGCAGACCCCTATCCGCGTGTGCGGGAACTGCGTGATATCATGCGCAAGCTTGGGCTCGACCATGTACCCATTATCATGGCAGGGGGTGTTTGGAACCTGAAAGAGTGGAAAGACTGGATCGACAACAAGGAATTGGGCCCGATTGTGTTCCAGTTTGGCACACGTCCAATGTTGACGAAAGAAAGCCCGATTTCTGATAAATGGAAAAAGAAAATTGCAAGCCTGAAAGCTGGCGATGTGCTTTTGCAGAATTTCAGCCCAACCGGCTTTTTCTCCAGCGCACTGAAAAACAGCTTTATCGGTGAGCTGGTTGGCCGCAGTGATCGGCAAATTGAATTTGGTCCCACACAGGACGAGGAATTTAATACCGAACTTGTGGTTGGCCGAAAAAAATACAATGTGCGCGGCGATGACTATGCCAAAGCAACAAATTGGCTGGCTGCCGGGTATGAGCAGGCGATGAAAACTCCTGAAAACACCCTTGTTTTTGTAACCGCAGACAAGTGTGCTGAAATCCGCAAGGATCAAAAAGACTGTGTTGGCTGTCTGAGCCAGTGCCGTTTTTCAAGCTGGGCGGATAACGAAAAAAACACAACAGGCCGTCTGGCTGACCCCCGCAGTTTCTGTATCCAGAAAACACTGGATGATGTGGCGCACGGCGGCAGCGTTAATAATAATCTGGTGTTTGCAGGCCATAACGCCTTCCGCTTTGCCAGTGACCCTTTCTATTCCAATGGCTTTGTACCTACGGTAAAACAGCTTGTTGATCGGATTGTCTCCGGCGACTAGGCACATGTAAAAGATCAGAAAAAGCCCGGACATATGTGCCGGGTTTTTTTGTTTGGTGCTGCCGCGCTAGCTCTTATGAAGGTAAAATGACGATGACGGCATTCAATGTAAGCCACTGGCTGCAAGATCAGGTTGGGCGAAACAGAGCCGATGTATTGTCGGCGGCGAAGTTGGCGGCAGTTGAAACCAAAAATGCAGTCAAACAGTTACAAAAAGGTGGCCGCGCGCAGCGCGGAAATGTGAGCCTTCAGATGCGCGCAGCGGTGAGTGCGGCCTCGAAAGCAGATAGCCGTATGCGACAGTTTCTGATTTTTGCCCAGCAATTGAATAAGCGCCCAGCAGGTATCAACCTGAGTGATTGGGCCGTGTACCATGATATCACGGTTTTCTGGGTGGAAAATGGATGTATTCAGCCGGACACGTTGAAATTGTTTGGACCCAGGTAGCTAAGTAGCTTTTAGCAGCGTACGGTGGCATCAGTAAAGCTGGCATTGCAGGGCATAGTAGCGCCTGTTTTGCCTACGCGCTTTTTATTCAAACGGTTGGGTGCCAAGCCATTTTTTGAACAAATCGTCTCTGACGGTTAATGCTCGTAAGAATTTATAAAAACCCGATCAGTACGTTGAACTTTTGTTCTGTGGCTCGAAAATTGCTTATTGGAACTAGATAAAATTCTACCTTAACTTAAACACTTATGTGTAGAATTACCGTTATAGTAGTTTTATGTATCACCAAAGGTTGGATCATTGCCCTATAATGAAGCAAAGATATTAGTGGCGGTTTCCTCACAAAAACTGTCAGCAGAGATCGGAGATACCCTGGCTGCTAAAGATGTGGGCGAATTTCATGTGGCACACACCATGTATGAGGCTGTGGAGCTGATGCATGATTATCTCTTTTCTCTTTTCATCGTTGATGGGCAATTGCTGGTATCAAACGACAATGAAAAAATGCGCCTTGCTGGTGTGGACTTTATACGGTTTATTCGCATGTGTGAGGGCCCGGTTTCTGAAGCCGCGATTGCTTTTTTGCGGTCTACCAGTCAGGTGCAAAATATACTGGAAGCCAGCGCTGAAATCATGGAAGCGCATGAGGGCGGTGCCAGCTGCATCATCAGTCAGCCTTTGACGCCAGAAAAGTTTGAGGAGGCTGTTGATCCTATTCTGAAACAGCCTCGTACGTTCATTCGGGCCCGGGACTATACCGGGCCTTGCAGACGTCGGAAGACTATTCAGATCGACCATAATCGCCGTACGCCTGGCAACTCTGAGTAAAAAGCCCCAGACATTCCATAAGCTGATTAAGGCTTTTATGGCCGGTGTTGGCCAGGGACTGACGAAGACGCAGTTGCTGGTTTGATTACAGGGGCCTGCTCATATAAATCACATCATCTTCCGGATTGAAATTATAGGGGGCAATTTCTTTAAAGCCGAGTTTGCGGTAGAGAGCGACAGCCGTTTCAAGCCGTCGGAGACTATCCAGCAGCATGGTTTGATAACCTCGTGCTGCTGCATCGGCCATCAGATGTTCACACAGCAAGCGTCCAGCGCCCGAACCTTGCGCACCGGGCAGAACAAACAGGCGCTTCATCTCACAGGTTTCGGGCGTATGTTCTTTCAGCGCCACTGCACCCACAGGAACACCGTCGAGTCTGGCCAATAATAGAAACGCATAACCCTGCGGAAACTGGTCCATTTCGTCGTCAATGCCCTGAAAACCCAGATCAATTGGCAGAAAATCGATGAAGGCCTGGAATATAGTTTTGACAGCGGCGATATCAGCTTTGCTGGTTGCGGCGGCGATGGTCACTGCCTTAGCCCTGGAGGGTTGCCATTCCATATAACAATTGGTGCACAGATAGGTTTCGCCGTCCGGATTTTTACCGAGTTTGAAATTCAATTTTTCATAAAGCGCCATCGCGTGCGTGAGCATGCTATGTGTTTCCAGAAACAGCCGCTTGCCGCCTTTCTTTTGGAAACGTTCTATTACAGCTTCGCAGAGTTTTCGACCATAGCCGCCGCCTTGGGCAGAGGGATCAACACCCAGCTTCGTAAGCTCGTAAACACCGTTGCCGTGGCATTTTAGGCCAACGGTGCCGACGGCCCGGCCATCTTCAAGGGCAAAAAACACATCCCCGCCACCATCCAGTAGCTCACCCTCAGGGTTTGTCAGCATGGCTGTATGCTGTGGCTCTACCGTGAAGTCCTTCGCGAGCCACTGCATCGTGATATCGTAAAAGGCCTGCTTATAGGCAGGGTCATAAGAAATGATTTCAGTTTTCATCTGACAGCTCTTATTTTTGCGGCGGTTTTCGGTTGCCATTCCATATAATAGTCTGCGCGTTCATATGGGCTGTCAAACGGGCTTGGCAGTTCCACAAAATCAAGTTTCCAATAGAGACGGATGGCGTTTTTTAACTTGGTATTGGTTTCCAGATACAAGGTTTTTCCGCCGCGTGCCTGAAAACGCTCGATCACTTTTTCACAAAGCGCACGCCCAATGCCGCCCCGCCGCACCTTTGGGTCAACGGCCAGTTTTGTCAGCTCAAACACACCGTCACCTGCTGTTTTCATCGCAACGGTGCCGATGGCTTTGCCGTTTTCAACAGCAAAAAATATTTCACCGCCTTTGGCAAGGATGCTGGTTTCCGGGTCGGACAGAATCTTTTTGTCGATAGCTTCCACAACAAACAGGCCTTCCAGCCACGCGATATTATAGTCATAAAAGGCCTGCCTGTACCTGATATCGAATGTTTCGATGGAATAGGGGCTGGTTACGCCCTGCGTATTGGCAAGTCTGGCTTTTGTCCGGTCATAAAAACTGGTGACGGCAAAAGCTTCTTCCAGTGCGTTTACACCAGCAAGGATATCAACACCCGTATCTGCGGCGATATCCTTCACTGTGCACTCAAAGGCGCGCCAAAGGGGCTGCACTCTCTTCACCATGTCCGTGCCTGCCTCGGTCAGGCTCACGGTTTTCTGGCGACCATCCGACGCGCGTTTTGTTTCCACCAATCCTTCACCAACCAGTTTTTTGATGGTCTGGCTAACAGCGGAATGGCTGAAACCCGCGAGCTTGGCAATGTCTGCAATGGGCATAGGACCACGCAAGGACAAGGCATATACCGGGTAAAAATAACTGACTTTGAAATTCAGCCCGGCTTCCTCATACAGGCGGTCCCCGGCGGATGTCATCATTTCCAGAACACGCCGAAACCGTGTGCCGATAGCCATTTCAAAGAAAATTTCATCATCCATTACAGTTTCTCCAGCCGTGTATTCAAGACAAAATACATAAGTACTTACATAAATGCTGTCAAGATGTCCGCAGACATTTCAGCAGGCTTCGGTGTGTGTTTATGGAGTTTGCACAAAAAAGGGGCAGCCGAAGCCACCCTTTTGTCGTTTTCTCTTCATGGCTCAATGATTGTTAAAGCTAATCCAGCACTTCGTTTTTATAGACACCCCACAGGTGGCGGCGCTCGATCCAGGCTTGACGCCCTGCAATGGTCAACTGGCACCAAATGTCTTCGCAGCGATCAATTTTACCGATCACCCCAACCTCTGCGGTTAAAAGCTTGGGGGAAGCTCTGTCCTTTTCCGAATAGAGCGTGCGGGTTTTGCCGCGAATCATAGCAAAGCGCTTGCTTGGGAAAAAAAGTTTCACATGCATCCAGCCCTCTGCCCCCTGGTGGTCTCTTACCTGGCGCCAAGGTCCGTGTTCATCAATGATTTCCATCGGCAGGGTCGCACGTTTGTAAACCCACACAATGGGATATTGCAGCCCGGGCCCCGTGCGCATATTGGCTGTGCTGCCGCCGATAGCCACAAACCTGGGCAGTGGGTTACCGCTGGGTCCAGTTGACGTGGGGGTGGTCTCGGCGGCGGCCAACAGGGGCTGGTTGGAGCCAACATGGCCCAGCAGAAGAATCGCAAAAACAAAGGCCACCTTCATACCAACACCCCAATTCCTATTGCTTGGTGTTTGAAACAACAGTCACCATCTGGTACAGAACTTTATGTCCAGGTTCGGGTGACATCTCGCCCGACAGAAAAGGGTATTTTGTGCCATGAGTCAAACAGGAAACCGGAGCCGACCAAAGGTTATTGTCACCCGCAAACTGCCGGACAGTATTGAAACCCGGATGGCTGAACTCTTTGACGTGACGCTAAACCTGAAGGACAAGCCTTTCAGCCAAGACCAGCTGAAAGCCGCAGTCGCTGAAGCCGACGTGCTGGTGCCAACGGTGACAGACGAAATAAACGCCGAGGTTATCGGGACGGCGGGTGAAAATCTGAAATTGATCGCCAATTTTGGCACCGGTGTTGACCATATTGATGTTGAAGCCGCGCAGCAGCAAGGTGTGGCTGTGACCAACACACCGGGCGTATTAACCGAGGATACAGCTGACCTGACGATGGCCTTGTTATTATCTGTGCCGCGCCGCCTGTTTGAAGGCGAGAAAATCCTGCGCGCGGGCGAGTGGACCGGTTGGACACCCACGTTTTTGATGGGGCACCGCATTCAGGGCAAGCGGCTTGGCATCATTGGCATGGGCCGCATTGGCCAGGCGGTGGCGCGCCGGGCACGGGCCTTTAATATGTCAGTGCATTACCACAAGCGCACGCGCCTGCCCGAACAGAACGAGACAGAGCTGGAAGCCACATACTGGGACGACCTGGACCAGATGCTGACGCGCATGGATTTTATCTCAGTAAATTGCCCGCTGACGGAAGACACTCACCGGCTTTTGAACCGCCAGCGGCTCAAAAAACTGCAACCTCATGCGGTGATCATCAACACGGCACGCGGCGAAATCATTGATGAAGAAGCGCTGGCCGACCTTATCGAAGTAGGCCGCATTGCAGGCGCCGGCCTTGATGTGTTTGAGGAAGAACCGCAGATTAATGCCAAGTTGCTGGAGCTGGATAATGTCGTCTTATTGCCGCATATGGGTTCAGCCACCATTGAGGCACGGGTCGCCATGGGCGAAAAAGTGCTAATCAACATCCGCGCCTTCGCCGATGGCCACAGGCCCCCAGACAGGGTTATCCCAGGTTAGGGAGTGTAGCTGTTAGTGCCTAGTCTTCCAGCATCTATTGCGCAATTTACTTCGATGTTTGAGCAAAAAAGTGATTCCAGACATTCTGTAAAAATTCAACTTCTTCTCTATTTAGTCCTTTTTCTTTTGTACCCTCATGAGCCCAATTGTTACGGTAAGAGTTAAATATTGACAGCCATTTTAGTTTTTCCGCTTTGCTATTGAATCCTTTTCCTACATCAATGGAAAAAATATAGCTAAAATTTTGAGGGATTTGGACTGGTTTTTTAGTCCAGTATTTTTCTAATATTGTTTTGTTAACGGTTGCATTTTTTCCCCGATTACACTTAAAACTTTAAAGGGTGAATTAGACATTATCAACAACTTATCGTGCAAAGTGATGAGCGACGAATATATATCTAAAAGAACATTTGTAATTTGAGAGTCCTTCCTCTTGCCCGCCTCCTCATTTGCCTGTAAACAGCGGCCATGAACAACTTAAAGAACATTCGCAACTTTTCCATTGTTGCCCATATCGACCACGGCAAGTCCACGCTTGCTGACCGGCTTATCCAGTATACCGGGGGCTTGGAAGACCGGGAAATGAAGCAGCAAGTGCTCGACAGTATGGATATTGAGCGCGAGCGCGGCATTACCATCAAGGCCCAGACCGTGCGGCTAAAGTATAAAGCCGCAGACGGCGAAACCTATACGCTGAACTTGATGGATACACCGGGCCATGTGGACTTTGCCTATGAAGTTAGCCGCTGCCTGTCGGCCTGTGAAGGGTCGCTGCTGGTGGTGGACGCCAGCCAGGGTGTTGAGGCACAGACACTGGCGAACGTCTATAAAGCTTTTGAAAGCGACCATGAAATTGTGCCGGTGCTGAACAAGATCGACCTGCCCGCCGCAGAGCCCGAGCGTGTGCGCCAGCAAATTGAAGATGTGATTGGGATTGATGCCTCGGATGCTATCGAATGCTCTGCCAAATCAGGGCTTGGCATTGAAGAGGTGCTGGAAGGTATTGTGACACGTCTGCCGGCACCAATCGGTGACCCGGATGCCCCTTTGAAAGCGCTGTTGGTTGACAGCTGGTACGATTCGTATCTGGGCGTGATGGTGCTTGTGCGTATCATTGACGGCAGCATAAAAAAGGGTCAGAAGGTCAAAATGATGGCCGCAGGCACCGAACATCAGGTTGACCGGGTTGGTGTTTTCACGCCTAAAGGTGTTCAGGTGCCGTCGCTGGGCCCCGGGGATGTGGGCTTTATCACGGCCTCCATCAAGGAAGTGGCGGATACCCATGTTGGGGATACAATTACTGATGAAAAACGGCCGTGCGCTGAAGCGCTGCCGGGCTTCCAGCCGAGCCGGTCTGTCGTATTTTGCGGCCTTTTTCCAGCAGATACATCAGAGTATGAGCAGCTGAAAGAAGCGTTGGCAAAGCTCAGGCTCAATGACGCCAGCTTTGAATTTGAAACCGAAAGTTCAGCGGCGCTTGGTTTTGGTTTCCGCTGTGGTTTCCTCGGCATGCTGCATCTGGAGATTATTCAGGAACGCATCAGCCGTGAATACGATGTTGAGCTGATCACAACCAGCCCCAGCGTTATCTATAAAATTCACCTGAATAATGGTGATGTGTTGGAAATGCATAATCCGTCGGATATGCCGGATGTTGTCTATATTGACCACATCAAGGAACCCTGGATCGACGCGACTATATTGGTGCCTGACGAACATCTGGGCACGGTTTTGAAACTGTGTGAAGATAAACGCGGCATTCAGGAAGACCTGACCTATGTGGGTGCGCGCGCCATGCTGAAATATAAATTACCGCTCAATGAGGTTGTTTATGATTTTTATGATCGGCTGAAATCTGTGAGCCGTGGGTACGCGAGCTTTGACTATGAGATGCGCGATTATGAAGAATCGGATTTGGTGAAGCTTTCTATCCTTGTGAATGCGGAACCTGTGGATGCACTGTCGATGCTGGTGCACCGGTCGGCGGCAACCAGCCGGGGCAGGGCGCTGTGTGAACGGCTCAAGGACCTGATTCCGCGCCAGCTGTTCAAAATCCCGATCCAGGCTGCTATCGGCGGCAAGGTTGTCGCACGGGAAACCATATCGGCGATGCGCAAGGACGTGACTGCAAAATGTTACGGCGGTGATGTGACCCGCAAGAAAAAGCTGCTTGAGAAGCAGAAAAAAGGCAAAGCCAAGATGCGCATGTACGGGAAAGTCGAAATTCCGCACAGTGCGTTTATCGCTGCCCTGAAAATGCGGGAAACCTGAAGGTTTTCTGGTAAGCTCAAGATATCCTTAAAAAGGTCCGCACGGATAAATTGAAATCACACGTAGACATTGATTTTCCGGCCCGCTTTCTGGCTTATGTTTAGCGTTTATGGTTCAATATTTGGCTGTTTTCAGGCTTATTTCTCTATCTGATACAAAAATAGTCCTGTATCGGTATTTTGTTTACCGCTTGTTAAGGGCCTTTCGTTTATAAACAAGGTGCTGATACAGATGAATAGCTCCCTTGATCTGACTGTGTCGCGCGGAACCGCATGTCCTCCCCCGATTGCGGTTCCGCACTTTTATTCAGAGCAAATATCCAGAAAAAATTTAGAGAAAATAGCGTGCCTGGCCATAGTCTGGCGAGTTTTTGTGTGGCGCAAAGGCAAGTGAAGGCAGCTTTTTCACGCCTTTATCGTGAAACCCTTTAAAAATAAGGCCCCTTTTAAGAGGCTCGCTATATATTGAAAAATATCCCAGGATGGTTTTCAATAGCTCCTGATTGACTTTATAAGGGTAAATATGAAGCGCTTTTTACGATTTTCACTGCTACTGGCGGGCCTTCTGGGAGGGTCGGTGGTCAGCCACGCCCAGAACCAGATTGACCCTGCGGACCCCCGGCAGATGGCGCTTGATGTTTATAGCGGTATCAACCGAAACCTGGAACCCACAACGATTGCGCTGGGACTGCGCAATATTATTCAATTATTTCGATATCGCTGCACCCGTGTAACGGACTATCAGGTGTATGCGGTACGCCCGAATTTAACAGATATCAAAGTGAAGTGCAGCGGAGACCCTATTTACGGTGTTACGGTGGCGTCTAACGGATTTTTATCTGTCTATGGGGGCAACGGTATTCTGTCAGCGTTGGACCGCCGCGATGCGCCTATTTTGAGCTTCGACGCCAATGATGTGCTTGAAGATACCAGCGAGATCGAAACCCAGCAGCTCAAAGATCAGGCCAAGGGTCAGATAATGCTTGGCAGTGAGTATGACTATTTATATCTGATCGGAATGTTGATGATGGTCGCAGGGATCGCGGCCACAATGGGGTTTGTATGGCTCAGGGTTTGGCGACGAAAACAAGGCCGTAAGCCACGCCAGCGTATGAAGCCTATGGAAAAGCACAGGGTTGGTATTTCAAGTAAAGTCAAAAGCCAGCTTTTGGCCGAAAGCGAAGAGGTGGCCAAATATATACACCGACATGCCAGTGGCTTGTTTATCGCGGTTGGAAAACGCGGAAAACGGCGTATTTTCCTGTCCCGTTTCTGGGCCAAACTTTATGCAAACTGGAATATTTGTTTCAACGAGGCGAGCCAGGAACAGCTGGCCCAATTGGACCTGAGCGAAACTTTTGCATCGGCAGCCACGCAAGAGCAAAGGCCAGACTAACGCCGGAATCCGGGTTCCCATTCCACCCCTGTCAGCAAGGATACCAGGTTAGCCGTTAGTACCAATAGCAGGATCAGGGCGCTATATTTATAATAGATGTGCGGAATGAAGGGCACCTGGCCTAGCAGGGTATTTTTCTCACGCCATGTTGCCAATGCCCAAACCAGGACGCATGTTGCCATACCAGCAATTGTTATTTTGAGCGTCATAAGTCTTTCTGCCTTAGGTGGGCACGGCGCATTGGGCTTGATTTGGTTTCCAATATTTTGTTCCCACCATAATGAAGCGACCGGTGTCCAAAAATGTAATAGAAGGTCAGTCCAAACGAGGCGCAAAGTCGGGCTTGCCAAAATGGAAGCCTTGCGCGTAATCAACGCCTAGTGAACGCAGAAAATCAGCTTGAAAACGGTTTTCTACACGCTCGCCAATGGTCTTGACACCTAAATCGTTGCACAGCCGCACAATTGATAACAGGAAGGTTGGCCGATAGCCTGGTGTATTCATGTCCTGCACATATTGACCATCAATCTTTACGAAATCCACATTGAAAGCACGTAGATACTGGTATCCAGCAGCCCCCGAGCCGAAATCGTCAAGGCAGGTCTGGTAATTGCAGGCCTTGAGGTCGTTTAACATCGCCTCCACCTTCTCGAGATTTTGCACAGCCGCAGTCTCGGTTAGCTCAAGCAACAGCGAATGGGCTACATCTTTGGCATCCTTCAGGATTTCGAAAAGTGGCTCGGCGAAGCGATTGCTATCAAGCGTGCGGCCTGAAAGATTAATGCCCAGTTTCAGCGGCGTGCCAAGTTTTTTCATTTTGCGCACATAGTCGATAGCCTTGCGGCACAGGGCTATATCAAATTCCTCAATAATGCCTACGTCTTCGGCAAATTTGATTATTTCCATTGGTGTGCGGTCTTCGATTTTCCCCTCGAACCGGCTCAGAACTTCATTATGATGTACGTCCCCGGTTTGCAGTGAAATCACGGGTTGGAAAGCCATTTTGAAACTGCCCGTTTCAATCATGTGGCGCATATTGGTGACCCTGTGCTGGGCCTCGGTTGCCATCCCTTCATAGGCTGTTGTGAGTGTATCAAAATCAACCTCACCCGGATTGTTGCAGAATTCAGTTAAAATATAAGAAAGTGTGCGCAGTATCTGATCTTCAGATATATCAGCGCCTTCTGCGGTCATCGTAGAATAGGATGTTTTGACGTTGATGTTTTTATCAACCTCTTGCAGCGTTTTGCTTAATTGCTCACCGTCGGCTTTTGACCTGTGTAAAAAGGCAAAATGGTTTTCGCCAATTTGCCCTGCTGCCTGCCCGTCAACCGAAAGGGTCTTAAGGTGCGCTGCCACCTGTGTCAAAAGCTGCCGCATGTATTTGGGGCCGCCTTTTTTCCGTGCTTCTTCAAGCCCGTCCACCGCAACAGCCGTCATGTAAAGGCTGTTGCCTTTGGGATTTTCTGCCATGGTGTCAGCAGCAAGATCCATAAAAGCCCCGCGAGTTAAAAGGCCGGTTTCCTGATCTACAGATTGCTCACTAATGCCGCTACCACCCAAGGGGGCCGCCCGCAAAGCCAGAAATGTACGGCCATCCTTGTCAGGCATACTAAGTGCAAAGACACGCAGGGCTATTGTTCTGTTGTCAGCACTTTGAAACCTGATAGGCAGAGGACCGATGCGGCCCTTATGTTCAAGGTGTGTGAACAGGGCTTTATAAACTTCCTGATCATCACCATCAATGACATCAAAGATACTTTCGCCAACAAGGGATGTCTTTTTGCCGCCACCCAGCCGGTCAGACGCGCCGCCCTCAAACAGAATTTTGCCAGTTTTATCAACTTCAAGAAAAATCTCGGCGGCGGCAAATGCAAACGCGACAAAGCGCTCGCGCTCCTTTTTTATTTCTTCAAGCAAGCCTGACATTGTCCCTCCGGATGTTGCACCCAGTCTTCAGCGTATCCCATCCACCAATTTATAAGGGCAGCACTGCTTGATGACTAGAAAATAACGAAATTCTGATCAAAGAAGCCTGTAGCGCCTTTGAAAGCCCAGTCAGCTCTGTTAGGTTGCGAGCAAGATGATCAGGGAGATATCACATGAGAAAATCTAGCTATATAATGGGTGCGGGCGCACTCGCTGTATTGGCCTTGGCTTCAGCCAGTGGTGCTAGCGCGGCTGAAGGCGATGATACCAAGGGGTTTTCGTATCAGGATGTCTTTAACCTGGAGTATGCGACCGGTGCCCGTATGAGCCCGGACGGTCAGTCGGTTGTGTATGAACGTCGGTCAATGGACATTATGAATGACCGCCAGCGTTCCAATGTCTGGCGGGTCAACCTTGACGGAAGCGGGCATAGGCCGGTGCTGTCAGGTAAGGCCCAGTATAGCATGCCGCGTTTTTCAAAAGACGGTACGCGCATGGCATATGTTTCCAGCATTGAGGGCAAAACGCAGATTTATGTGCGCTGGCTGGATACAGGTGAAACCGCGCGGGTCACGGACACCCAGTTTGCGCCGGGGAACCTAAGCTGGTCCCCTGACGGTAAAACTATCGCCTTCACCATGTTTGCGCCGGGAGAACCAAGCTCACTGTTCAAAATGCCTGCCAAACCAAAAGGTGCCAAATGGGCTGGCAATGCCGTTGTTGTTGATAAAACAACCTACCGCATTGACGGTGTTGGCATGTTGCCTGCGGGTTTCACGCATATTTTTACAGTACCCGCAGACGGGGGCACTCCGCGTCAGATGACAGAAGGTAATTTTAATTACGGCGGTCCCGTTGCATGGGCCGCTGATTCGGCTTCACTAATTTTCAGTGCCAACCGTAGCGAAAACTGGGAGCTAAACCCGCGCGAGAGTGAAATATACAAGCTAAGTCTCGAAAATGGCGCGCTTGATCGGCTTACAAATAATATAGGCCCCGACACTGAGCCCGTTGTCTCTCCTGATGGCAGCATGGTTGCTTTCACCAGTTATACGGATGCCAGGCTTTCGTATCAGAATGCTAATTTGATGGTCATGGATATTGACGGCAGTAACCGCCGCGACCTGACCCCTGTGTTGGACCGGAATGTCGCAGGTGTGCAGTGGGCTGCAGACAGCAAGGGGCTTTACTATCGTTATGATAGCGGCGGCAAGGGGCATGTGGCTTATGTGACACTGAACGGTGGTGGGCGCATTATTACTAATGCTATGGGCGGTACGTCCCTTGGGCGGCCGTATACCAGTGGTAACTTCCGCGCAGTAGCCGACGGCAGGGTGGTGTTTACCCAGAACCGGACGGACCGTCCTGCTGATCTGGCTATTATTGACCGTATCGGACGCACGGTTCAGCTTACGGATTTGAATAGCGATATTTTGGCAGGCAAAACCATGGCAAGCGTTGAAGAAATTGTTGTGCAGTCTAGCGTGGATGGTCGCCCGGTGCAGGCGTGGCTTGCCAAACCAGCCAATTTTGATGCCAGCAAACAATACCCGTTAATTCTTGAAATCCACGGCGGCCCTCACGCGGCTTACAGTGCTGCTTTCAGCAGCGAAATCCAGTTGATGGCGGCCAAGGGTTATATGGTGCTTTGGGTCAATCCGCGCGGTAGTTCAAGTTACGGGGCGGATTTTGCCAATCTGATCCACCATACGTATCCGGCTCAGGATTATGATGACTTGATGGATGCCGTGGATGCGGCCATTGGCGGAGGCAATGTTGACGAGAGCCAGCTTTATGTCACCGGTGGTTCGGGTGGCGGTGTGCTTACAGCGTGGATTGTAGGCAAAACAGACCGTTTCCGGGCTGCGGTCGTTGCCAAACCTGTGATCAACTGGGCGAGCTTTGTTTTGACCGCTGATTTCAGCCCGCTGTTTACCAAATATTGGTTCCCGGCCATGCCGTGGGAGGACCCTGACCATTACTGGAAACGCTCACCCCTGTCGCTTGTTGGTAACGTTACCACACCGACGATGTTATTAACCGGGGAGGACGATGTGCGCACACCCATGTCAGAGACGGAGCAATATTATCAGGCGCTGAAGCTACGCGGCATTGATACCCTGATGGTGCGCATTCCTGGCTCTGGCCACGGTATTGCCCGCAAACCCAGCAACTTGGTGCAAAAGGTAGGCAACATTCTTGCCTGGTTTGAAAAATACAAACCAAAGGAAGCAGCGGAATAGCAATATCTTGGGGTTAGTTGACACCCCTCCCAATGTTTCAAGTGTATTTAATTTATTCCCTGCGGAAAATTACTTCACCTGCCACAATGGTCATGACTGCTTGACCTTTGGGGATGTCAGCTTCGGCGGCTGTCATCAGGTCAATGTCAAAGATGCTAAGGTCTGCTTGTTTGCCAACTTCAATGCTGCCAATTTCATCTTCTTGAAATGAAGCAATTGCGGGCCACAAGGTGAACATCTTTAGCGCCTCGCTGCGTGTCAGGGCTTCTTCAGCGTGCCAGTTAGCGCCTTGGAAACCATTTAGATCGCGCCGGGCGGTAGCGGCGTAAAATTCGATCAGCGGATCACCGCGCTCAACCGGAGCATCCGATCCGCCCACAACAAGCGCACCGCTGGCAATAAGCGTAGACCAGGCGTAGGCCCCGTTCAGGCGGTCATCGCCCAATCGATCAGCCGCGAAATGCAAATCTCCGATAGCATGTGATGGCTGCATGGACGCAATGATGCCAAGTTGGCTGTAGCGAAGCAGGTCAGCGGGATTTACAATTTGAGTATGCTCATCGCGCCAGCGCGGGTTTTCAATCGCACGGTCCAAGGGAGGCACGTTGGCGAAGGCCTCTTCGAACCAGTCCAATAAGTTCCGGTTCCCGCGATCCCCAATGGCGTGCATATTGATCTGGATACCGTCCTGAAGCGCCCGGTTCAAAAGCGGAAGGGTTTGATCACGGGTAGTGAGCAGAAGGCCAGATGTATCTGCATCGGCATATGGCTCCAAAAGTGCGGCGCCGCGAGAACCCAGCGCCCCGTCCATAAATAATTTGATCGCGCGAGTTATGATGTGGCCATTAGCACTTTCACGCATGCCGCCAGCAAACAGGGCATCTGCTGCGTCCGGCATGACACTATTATAAACACGAATGCCGATTTCACCGTCTTCAGAAAGTGTTTCCAGCATGTCCAGCTGTGCCCACGGCACCGCCATATTATGCAGCCCTGTCCAGCCGTACCGGGCATATATTTCGCCACCTTTGACAAGTTGCTTTGAAATGTCCTCAGGTGTTGGTTGTGGGATCAGGGGCCGAACCAGACCTTGTGCCATATCAACCAGCACGCCTGTTGCTTCACCCAGCGCGTTTTTGATGATTTCCCCGCCAAAGGGCGCTTCGCTTGTGTCTGAAATACCTGCAAGTTCCATCGCTTTGGAATTGATCACCAGGGCATGGCCGTCAGCGCGGGTAAGGATAATGGGAATATTATTGGCTATGGTGTCCAGGTCCCAGCGGCTGGGGAAACGTTTTTCAGGCCAGTGGGTTTCAATCCAGCCGCCCCCGACCAGTACAGTTTCCTCTGTATGCGTAGTGCGCCACTGTTTCACAGCTTCCAACAAGGCCTCCAGCGAAGCAATGCCTTCAAGGTTCAAAGACAACTCACGTTCACCGACCCCGGCAAGATGCGCGTGGGCATCAACAAATCCGGGAAACATAGAGGCTCCGTCCAGTGATAATATTGTTGTATTGTCGGCGGCAAGTGCCTCTGCACCGGCACGATCACCAACAAAAATAAACCGGCCATCCTTTACCGCGACTGCCGTGACTTGGGCATTGGTATCATCAGCAGTGTAGATGGGTCCACCCCATATGATAAGGTCAGCACCTTCGGCTGCTTGGCCCGTGGCTTCAGTTACGGGTATAGGATTTTCCTGAGGGCTTTGTTGGTCTGCGGGTGCACCATCCTGAGCCGCAACAGTGAATGACAGCAACAGCGCAGCAAAGGCCGATAGTATTGGACGCATGAATATTCTCCTGATCTAGAGCTATGCTAGGATGCCGTTGCCCAGAGTTCAAGCAGAGTTCAAGCAGTAAGGCCATGTATATATATTTGAAAGGCAGGCGTGGCCTATTGGCGCGTTTACCTTGCGTCGTTGCAGTGCTTTAGGCACAATAGGCGTTGGTTGGTGCCGCCAGTTTGTGGTGCCACTTTTTAAATAGGGTTTAACCATATGCGCGGACTGCTCGTTGCATTGCTGATATTAGGCTGGGTGCCGGTTATCCTGTTTAAACCTCATGTGGGCGTATTGGTCTGGAGCTGGGTGTCCCACATGATGCCGCAAGGGTACACCTTTAATTTCGCGCGAACCTTTCCGTTTTTGGTAGCGATATTTTTTGTCACTGCTGTTGGTATGGTTTTGAACCGGGATAAAAAAGGATTACCTGGGCACCCTGTTGTTGTTGCGATGTTTATGTACTGGATATGGGTTTGCCTGACCACAATTATGGCCTTTGAGCCCAGCCTTTCCCAGAGCAAGCTTATCCATATATCAAAAGTATTGGTTTTTGCCCTGATATCAATTGCTGTTATGCAATCGCCGAACCGGCTGAAGGCTTTTGTCTGGGTGATGGCGCTTTCGCTTGGTTTCATTGCGATCAAAGGCGGTCTGTTCACGCTTCTCACTGGAGGAGGAGCTCGAGTGCAGGGCGCTGGCGGCATGATGGAAGATAATAATCAGCTGGCGATGGCAATGGCGATGCTGATGCCTATCGGGTTTTATATAGCGCAGTACCCACCAAAGAAAATATTGAAATGGCCATTGATGGGGGCGGCTTTTTTGGTTCCTCTAAGTGCGCTTGGCACTCAGTCACGGGGTGGTTTTGTTGCGGTTTCAGCTGTGGTTTTCATGACAATAATGAAAACCAAACATAAATTCAAAACACTGTTTCTGGTGGCCACGATAGGGGCCGCAGCTATCGCTTTCATGCCGGACAGCTGGAAGGACCGGATGCAAACCACGGAAAGCGCCGCAACCGAAGATGACAGTTTTCGCGGACGCGTATCCATGTGGAAATATTCAATTAACCTTGTGGATGATAACCCGATTGAAGGCGGTGGTTTCGATGTTTTTTACCTTCGCCGGGCCGCAGAGTTATATATGCCGCCAGGGTTTAAGGCGCGTGCGCCGCATTCCATCTATTTTGAGGTGATTGCAGAGCATGGCTATGTTGGTTTGATACTCTTTTTAACAATGCTTTTTGCGGGCTGGTATTCGGGCGGCACCCAGGCCAAACGTTTCAGAGCGTATGAAGAGACAAAGTGGATCGGTGATTTATGCGCGGCACTACAGCTCAGTTTCATTGGCTTTGCGGTGGGCGGTTTAACGGTGAACATCGCCACATTTGACGTTTTCTACCATATGCTCGCCATTATCGTTATGTGTCATGTGGTTGGCGAGCAAGTATTGGCAGGCAGCTTGACCAAAGTAGGGACGAACAAGGTTCTGGAAGCCAAGCAGCAGGCAGATCGCTGGAAACCTAGTGCTGCCGCCGCTCCGCAAGGCGAGCGTTAATGGTGATGTAAGAACAGGCGACCACCTAGCATTTACCAGTATTTATAGGGTGTGCCTCAATTTGGTGTATCGTCTTTTTTGCCTTGTACCAAACCGGACAAAGTGCCGCCACTGTCCTTGCGTGACCATTTAAAGAAGCCAACCAGTGCCCCCACAAGAGCCCCCGCCGCAATGATGGTCGCAAATATCATTAAAAAACCAAGCACCCAAGACCGTAAGCTATGCAGGTTCTCGCAAGTGCCCTCACAGGCGGCATCGTCTATAGTGCCGTATTCCATATAAAAGCCCGCGTAAACGGCACCGCTCAGTATTATTATCAGAATAATATTACGGGTGGTGACAAGGGACTTCCCCCGGGCGCGCTGTAGTTTCTTAATATACTGGTTATCTGACATGGCAGCACTATGCTGGGCTGGCGAATAACAATCAAGTCACGAACAGCTTATTGACAGTTTCTTCAGCGCGTGCCTGAGTTGGTCATAAGATAAGCCAAGGTGAGCCGCCGTTGCACGCTGGTTGAACTTGTTGGTTTCAAGCGCGTGTATCAGGAGTCTTTTTTCATATGTACATACCTCTGCACGCAGATCAAAAGGTCCCGTGGGCAAGGGGGTTGATGCCGGGTTTCTGTCACCATCAGAAGGGTCTGTTTTATTATTGACCAACGATTCTGGGCTGCCGGAATTTTTCTGTGTATGCGGCACGGGCTGTGGTCGGAAGGGGCTTTCAAACGGATCAAAAACAATGTCATTGATCGGGGCTTCGCCGTCCCAGGCTCGGTAGACTGCACGCTCTATCACGTTTTTAAGTTCACGCACATTGCCGGGCCAGGCGTATGTCTGCATCAATTCCGAAGCCTGGGCCGTAAAACCGGGGAACTGGAGCCATTCCAGTTCGCGTGCCATGGCAATACCAAAATGGTCTGCCAGCACCATTATATCATCAGAGCGCTGCCTTAGCGGTGGCACAGTGATCACGTCAAAGGCCAGCCTATCCAGCAAATCGTGGCGAAATTCGCCGGCATCAGCAGCCGTGGGCAAGTCTATGTTGGTTGCAGCGATTACACGCACATCAACATCAATTGTTGCCGTACCGCCCACACGTTCAAATTCGCCGTATTCAATAACGCGCAAAAGCTTCTCTTGTGCTGATTGGCTCATATTGCCGATTTCGTCGAGAAACAAACTGCCCTTGTCTGCGGCCTCAAAGCGGCCTGCACGGCGGTCCCGTGCGCCAGTGAAGGCGCCAGGCTCATACCCAAAAAGCTCACTTTCCAGCAACGTTTCCGCAAGGGCGGCACAGTTTAGCTTCTGGAATACATTGTCCCACCGGTCAGAAAGGAAGTGCAAGCGCGAGGCGATCATTTCCTTGCCTGTGCCACGCTCACCGATCACCAGAATAGGTCGGTCCATTGGAGCCGCGCGACTGATTTGATCGATCATATCAAGAAGTGCAGGTGATGAACCAATGATTTGTTCTTGTTTGTTTACCATAAAGCCAATTATTAGTGAAAATTACTAATATATAGCAAATAATTACTATAGCTTAAGCTAAAACGCAAGGGAAAAAATAAAATACTTATATAAATCAATGGCTTAAATTTTTATTAAAAACTGGCACACCCCCTGCAATATAGGACGTGTCAGATACAAAAATAATAAACTGGCACGTTAGACAGCAACTTAAGACGAAGGAAAAACGACAATGACACAGATGCTCCCAACAACAGCTTTTGCTAATAGAGGCCAAAAGGCCCGCGAGCTTAAAGATGTTACAGCCGGTTTTGGCTTGGTGCATCATAGTGATACGCGGTTGCCGGATGCGAGTAGGCGTGAACGCCGCCTTCTCCGTCGGCGTCGTTGGTCTTAAAGTCTTAACTCTGGCCCGGCGTTCTTAAAAAACGTCGGGCCGTGCGGTTTTTAACAAGAAGCAAAAACTCAGAGAAACCGCAAACATTCATTAGTCCTGAAAAGTGGTGTAAAGCCCGGGGACGACGCGAGGAAGAATAAGAAAGGAACACGACAATGGGTATTTTTTCCCGCCTATCGGACATCGTAAATTCAAACATTAGTGCCATTCTCGACAAGGCTGAAGATCCGGATAAAATCATCCGTATGGTCATCCAGGAAATGGAAGATACGCTGGTGGAAGTGCGTTCAAGCGCTGCCAAGGCTATCGCTGACCAGAAAGATGTGGAGCGCCGGTTGAAGCGGCTTGAGAAAGCACAGTCTGACTGGGAAAAGAAAGCTGAACTGGCCATTTCCAAAGGTCGTGATGACCTTGCAAAAGGCGCATTGATGGAAAAAGCCAAAGTGGCTGACATGGTTGCTCATTTGCAGGAAGAAGTGGCTCATTTGGTTGAGGCGCTGGGTCGCAATGAAGAAGATGTAATCAAGCTGGAAGCCAAATTGCGTGAGGCCAAGGCAAAAAAAGCAACATTGAGTGCACGGCATAAAACTGCGTCGGCGCAGGTTCGGGTAAAAAAGAACCTTTACGATGGTCGTATTCAGGAAGCATTTGACCGGTTTGATAAAGTTGATGCGCGGCTTGACCGTGTTGAAGCTGAAGCTGAAGCCATGGACCTTGGTCGGGGCCAAACCATTGCTGAAGAAATCGCTGGTCTTGAGACCAACGACGAAATCGACCGAGAGTTGGCTGCCTTGAAGGCAAAAACAGCCGCCGCAGCCAACGAGAACAAAAAGCCTGCCCTTAAGAAAAAAGCGGCGTCGAAATAATCGACGCCCCAAACTTTAAAATTTTGGGCCAAGAATAATAAGAATAAGGAAACCATTAAAATGGATGAAGCAATTCCTATCTTACTCATAGTCGTTGTTCTCCCCTTGTGGCTGATCTTTCACTATGTCACCAAATGGAAAGCGATGAAGGGTATTACACCAGAAGATGAAGCCTCACTGGGTGATCTTCGCAACGCCGCTGACCGCCTTGAAGACCGCCTTCGTACCATGGAACGCATCATGGACGATGAAGTGCCCGATTGGAGGAACCGTTATCATGACAAATTATAAAAGCCGCCCAACCAAACTGTATAAAGACCCCAGAAGAGGAAAATGCATGGGCGTATGCGCTGGCATTGCCGACTATCTTGATATCAGAGTTGGCGTTGTGCGGGTTTTAACAGTGATTGGCACGCTCGTTACAGGTATCTGGTTTTTTGTCATCGGTTATTTCATTCTTGGCATGGTGCTTGACCCAAAACCACGGGATATGTATGAGGATGAAAAAGAGGAAGAATTCTGGAAACAAACCCGGAAAGCTCCAGATTATACAGCAGCTGAGTTGCGGCGCCGGTTTCGCGATATTGCGCGGCGCACCAGTGAAATGGAAGCCTATATGACAAGCAAGCGCTTCAAGCTGGAGCGCGAACTCAGGTCACTGGAAGACTAGAATCAGGCCCTAGACACGTTTCAAAGAGGTTACTGTCTTTCCCTCCCTCCCGGAGTTGAAAGGCTTTATAAGGGCAGAGGCATTTTGGCCGTCTCTGCCCTTTCTCTATGCGTCTGTGGTGTTGTTTTGTGGCCTGTTATGGGGTGTCCGCCTGCCGAGCCTCTTCTTCAACCAGGGCTTTCACATAGGCTTTTCTTCCCCACAGATAAAACCCGGCACTCAAAGGTGTTGAGATTATTGCCAACAGTAACAGAGAATAATGCAGCTTCATTTCGTCGCCGAACACCGAATCCGTGAAAAAGCCCAACAGATACGGCCCGGCACCGTAACCGATAATACTGGTACACAGCACATACATCGCGATGATCTGGCCGCGCATCTGATTGGGGGTGATCAGCTGCAGGCTGGCATAGGCTACACCCGAAGGCAGGTTGATAAACAGGTTAAACACCGCAAGCAAAACCCAGACGGTTGTTGTATCCGAAGCAAATGGGAAAAGCAGCGCAGGTAAAAAGTAACCTGCCGGGGCCACCAAAAGCGCAAGTATATGGCCGTCTTTACGGCCTTTTTTAAACCAGCGATCAGCCAGATAGCCGCCGATCAACAACCCAACAGGCCCTGTGATAAGAGATATTGTTCCAAAGGTAACCCCTACATCGGCGGCACCCACACCGTGGTATCGGTGGAAATAAAGCGCGAGAAAGATAAAGCTGCCAAAACCAAGGGCTGCGTTCAGGGACACGCCAAAACAAATGCCTGCATAAGCCCGGAAACGGCTTTTAACGTGCGCTGTCACCACGGATACAGGCAGGCTCGCCCCCCCGGCTGTCACGCCTTTGCGCACAGGTTCCTTGATGGTTGCCAGTAACACTGCCAGCAACAGGCCCGGCAGGCCCACCATCAGAAAGGCTTTTTGCCAGCTGCCCATCATGCCGTAGCCGGGAATTTCGATATCCGGCATGCTCTCTGCCAGGCTGATAGCCTGCCCGCCGACGATGAACGCCAGCGCAGATCCAATTGGAATTCCCATTGAATAAACCGAAAGCGCCATCGCCAGTTTATGTTTGGGAAAGCTGTCCGCTACTAGCGAATTGGCTGCCGGGGCAAGCGTGGCTTCACCGATGCCAACACCCATTCTAAACAAAAACAAAGCAGTGTAGCTGCGCGCCAGCGAGGTCGCTGCCGTCATCAGGCTCCAGACAATCAGGCCAATGGCAATCAGACCACGACGGCTACGGCTATCGGCGATGCGGGCACAAAAGAGGCCAAAAACAGTATAAAATACGGCAAAGGCAAACCCGGTAAGCAGACCAAACTCGGTATCCGAGATATTAAAATCTTCTTTGATATAGACGCCGAGAAGCCCAAGAATCTGCCGGTCAATGAAGGAAACTGTATAGATAAGTAACAGCAGGATCACCGTATACCAGGCTACCGCCGGTTTTGGGTAGCCGTCCTCGTCTTTTGGCTGGTAATCTGGCATATCTATACTCTCCGGCTGTCGAAATCGAAACAAATGCTCCAGTTTGGCCTTTTCTTATGCATGCCAATTCGATAGAGCTTTGCGCACTATAGTCTTGGGTTTGGCATAAAGGGATGCCGTGCCCCAAGCATCAAGTTTTCGCTGGATGTTGGAATATATCATGTCGCTTGAAGATACAACGATTGAAGACATTATCGAGACTTTCAGTTTTCTCGATGACTGGGAAGATCGCTATAAATATATCATTGATCTGGGCAAACAGCTTGTCCCGCTTGCGCCAGAGGAAATGACCGACCCTTTTAAGGTGCGAGGCTGCCAGAGCCAAGTTTGGTTGGTGCCAACCGTGGGTGCGGATGGTAAGGTTTTTCTGCGTGGTGACAGCGATGCTTTTATCGTCAAGGGTCTGGTCGCGCTGATGTTGTTGATTTATTCGGGAAAAACCCCTGCGGAAATATTGGCTGTTGATGCGCGCGCGGTGCTTGACCAGCTTGAATTGGCCTCGCATTTGTCGCCCATGCGGGCCAACGGCCTGTTTTCGATGGTTGAACGCATCCGGGCGATTGCCGGGCAGGCTTAACGGACTATCCTGTGGGCATAAAAAAAGGGGCCAATAGGCCCCTTTTCCACAAGTATAAGCCCCCTTAGCTGGGGAAAAACGTATGATACAGGATTGAGACAAACACAGCACCGATAGCGATGGGGCACACATAGCGCACCAGAAAATACCATATCTTGAAACTGCTGTCTGACATGGTCAGCTCTTCCAGTATGCTTTTCCTGCTGATAAACCAGCCCATAAAAATGGCAATGAACATCCCACCCAGCGGCATCATGATGTTATTGGTAATAAAGTCCTTGATGCCCATAATATCCAAACCGAAAAACTTTATGTCTCCGAGGATATTGCCGCTCTGTCCCCACGCTGAAAGTGTGCCCAGAAAAAAGGCTGCGCCGCCGATATAAATGGCCACTTTTTTACGGTCAATGCCGGTGCGTTCCTCTACATAAGAAACCGCTGGTTCAATCAGTGAAATGGCGCTTGTAATGGCTGCAACAGTCAGCAGGAAGAAAAACAGCGTGCCAACAACAGCCCCGAACGGCATTTGCCCAAAAGCGATCGGCAAGGTTGTGAACACGAGGCCAACGCTTTGGCCGGGGTTCAGCCCGTAAGCAAAAACGATGGGGAAAATTGCCAGGCCGGCCATCAGGGCAACGCCGCTATCCGCAGCGGCGATCATCGCAGCAGAGCGCGGGATATTCATGTCCTTGGTCAGGTAAGACCCATATGTCATGATCGAGCCAAGCGCCAGTGAAAGCGAGAAGAAGGCAAGCCCAAGGGCCTGCAATATGGTATCAAGGTTGAGCTTGCCAAAGTCAGGATTAAACAGAAAGTTGACCGCGCCGTAAAAATCACCAGTCAGCCCGGAATAAATCACAAGCGCCAGCAACAGGACAAAAAGTGCGGGCATCAGGAAGGTTACAGCCTTTTCCAACCCGCCCTGCACGCCGCGTGCGACAATGCCGACAGTGATCAAAAGGAAAACAAAATGCGAAACCACGGGGCTAACCGGATTGGTGATATAAGTCCCGAATGTCGCTGTGGACTGGGCGGCATCAAAACCCCCAAAACCGCTAAAGGCTTTTACCAGATAAGCAAGTACCCAGCCGCCAACAACAGAATAATAGCTTACAACAACAAAGCCGCCGATAACACCAGCCCAGCCGATTAGGCTCCAGGCTTTGCTGCGGCCTTCTTCCTTGGCAATTTTCCCCATTGATCCAATAGGCGAAAGCTGACCGCGCCGGCCAATGGATAACTCCGCAATCAATACAGGCAGGCCAACGACAAATACAAATGCCAGATAAACCAATACAAAGGCACCACCGCCGCCTTCGCCTGCTTCATACGGAAATTTCCAGATATTGCCGAGCCCGACGGCGCTGCCAACAGCAGCGAGCAAAAATGTCCAGCGTGACGACCAATGTTGATGAGCAACTGCTCCAGCCATGATCTTGTTCTCCCCAGAGATATTGATTTTATTTTTTGGTATACACCCACCCCGGGCCGCACCAATCGGTGGCTATCATAGGGAGTGGTACGCTATTGATCCAGCGCGAATTTTACCGGCCCTTTCCGGGCATGTGACGGTGCCATATGCAAGGTTATTTGGACGTGTCCATCACCGCGCAGTATGCGCCCTGACTTTTCACGGCACCGCACAGGTCCAGGGCTTCTGGCCGGTTGTTCATGCGTACACCCAGCCGGATGGCAAGGCCGCCTGCGTCAACTTCCCACTGGTCAATAATGCCAGAAAGGCTGGGAAACTGGGCCTCAAGTGTGCTGCGATTTTTCACAGCATTGTCGAAAGACCTGTAAGAGGCCAGATGGGCAAACCATTGACCAAGCGGGCTTTGACTGCCGGGTTTGTTAACCGCCCTTGCCGGGCCGACGTTTAAATTTGCGTTTGCTGTGTGGCTACTGGCTGGGCTGAAAGTGGGTGCGCTTGATGGCAAGCCTCTGTGCAGAGGCACTGGCGGGCGCAAGTTTGCGTCAAGGGCTGCCAGATCACGCGCAACAGCCGCCAGGCGGCGTGCAGCTTCGCCGCTCACAGTGCCGTCTGCTAAAACACGGCTACCGCATGCAACTTTGACCCGGTCAGTAGACCCTCCTTGCATCAGATTAACATAGAGCATGCGTGACCGTGCGGCATGACCACCTTCATCAACGGCGACAGCGACAAAGAACCTGTCAGCGGGTGAGGCAAGGGGTTCTTTGGTCATAATGGCAATGGCATCGTCAGAACGCCCTTCACAGACCGCATCAAGCACATCATCTGGCATGCGCGCCGTACCCCCGCTGCCCCCGCCTAGAGAGCCGCCACTAAAGGATGAGCAAGCGGCAAGCAGGCCTAGTGACAGCAGAGCCCCGAACGCTCGCCCGATCCGCCCTTTATGGCGGGCTATATTATTGAGGGCGTGCATCAAGGATCATCCTGTTATTGCGTGCTTGTAGTGGCCGGGCTGTATCACCGCCAACGATACCACGAATCAATTCAATCTGGGACTTGGACAGTTCAATTGGACGCTTGAGAATATACCAGCTGACACCTTCGCTACAGGGCGGTGTGGTCAGAGACCCCATATAGCGGTAATAGGATTTGTCGGTTGGCATCAAGTCCCGTGCGTTGATCAGAACTTTCGCCCGTTTTACGTTTTGGTTAGGTTCTAGTGGCAAATGGTCCCACATTTCCTGTGCCGCCAAATTCTCGCGGCCTTCCTTGACCAGTGTTTCAATGATGGCCCAGCTGCCGTCCGCTGCACGGTGCTTGAACTGGATTGACATAGGGTAAGTTTTACCAGCGATTTGATGCTCGGCCGGTGTATGGAAATCTAGGGTCTTCAGTACAAAGACCTTGGCTCCTACCTTCAACAGATTGCCGGGCACATAGTCCATTTCAACCCGAATGCGTTTGTTTTTCAGGCTCAACGGTGCGACACCATAGTCAGTTATCAGGCGGTGCATGATCGCCGGGTCCGTACCTTCAATATTGATCGGGCTTTGGCTTTTTCCGCTGCGGCACTGGCTATTGGCAGGGGAAAGCTGGTGCCAGTTTGCAGGGCCATTATTGCCAGAATAACTCCAGTTATCTTGTGTAGAAGTGCTGGCGCTGGCCAATGTTGTGGACAGCAAGCCTGCGATCAGGGCCACTGAAATTTTTCCCACCATATGAGCCTCCCATAATGCGCGGCAAAATGCAGCGCGTTTGCCACCTGACATAAGTTACATCGGCACGGCAATGATTAAAAGCCTGTTTCTTCAAGCATATACCGCGCCAGTTTAGGAAATGCTAATGTCACTTCCTTTGGTGTAAAGTTGGCAAAGCCCAACAATAAGCCTTGGCGGTTTTTACTGGTTTTGTATGTATGGGACAAAGCATGTGCACTTAGCCCAGCAGCACGAACGGTTTTGGCCCAGTCAGTATCGCACTTGTGCGAACTTTTGAGCCACGTCCCCGTAGGCTGTGCCAGCAAATGCAGCCCGGCATCAGAAGGCTGTAGTGTGAAATAACCAGACAGATGTTTTTCAAACAGGGCGATATAATTTGCCTGTCGCTCGGCATGAATTTTCCTCAGGCGCCGTATGTGCCGGGCAAAATTGCCGCTTTGCATAAAGTCGGCGAGCGCCAGTTGGGGAACAATAGAGGGGAAACTGTCAACGGCGGCACGCCTTTTTACCAGCGTGCCGATAAGCGCGGGCGGCAGCACCAAATACCCAAGCCTGAGAGCAGGAAAAGTGGATTTAGAAAACGTACCACCATAAATCACATGGTTGCTTGCACTAACGCCGTTTCCCACAATGCCCTGCAACGCATTCAGAGGCCGCCCCGCATAGCGAAATTCGCTGTCATAATCATCTTCAAGGATCAGGCTGTTGCTTGCCTGTGCCCAGGCCAACAGTTCCAGTCGGCGGGCAACCGGCATGGTGATGCCCAAGGGGTATTGCCGCGAAGGGCTGATCACAAGCAGGCTGTTTTTATGGGAAAGTGACGGGATACAAGCCCCCGAACGATCAACGCCGGTAAAAATTGTTTTTTGCAGGCATGCTTCAGAGGTCCGCCGTAAGCCGCTATAGCCGGGGTCTTCAAGAATGATTTTGCCGCTGTCGCCAAGCAGGCAGTCGGCTATCAGTTTCATGCCTTGTTGTAAGCCGGAAACAATCAGAACCTGGTCTGCGGTTGCTCGAACATGTCGTGAGCTTGCAAGATAGCTTGCCGTTGCTTCTCGCAGCGGCAGATACCCCATTGGGTCATTATGCTGGAAAATACTTTCATTCGCATGCCGCCATGCCCGACTGATAAGCCGTGCCCAAACATCCTTTGGAAAGGCGTCAAAAGCAGGCATGCCGGTTTGAGCCACCGTATCGCTTTGTTTGGCCTGTTCGATCTGTTTGTTTTGGGGCGACTGCAGGCATGGGGCTGTCGCTTTTGAGCTTGAGCTGGTATTGCCGAGATAATGATCAGGAAGGTCTTTGCATACAAAAGTCCCCGCCCCGGGCCGGGTTTCCAGATATCCTTCCGCAATGAGCTGGTCATAGGCTGCGAGTATAGTATTACGCGATACACCTTGTTGGGTAGCATAGGCGCGGCTTGCGGGCAGGCGGGCACCTGCCACCAATCGGCCCTCAAGAATAGCACTGCGCACATCCGCACGAATTCGGGCTTGCAGTGTGTGCTCCGTACGCTTGGTTTTTTGTTTGAGCCCGGTTTTTTGTTTGAGCCCGTTTTTTTGCCTGAGTAAGACCATAATTGGACCTATAAATATTCTTTTATTGGATCTTTTTAAGGTATCAATATTCAGGCACACCTTCAACGCTGTTCATACATTTTGAGATTAGGGAGACCCCTGTGTCAGACGAGAGAAAGCCTGCCTTCGGCAAAACGGTACGCAACCGGGTAAAGCGTGGCCACAAGCGTGCGGCATACGATAAGGACACAATTTATAAAATACTGGATGGCCATTTTCTTTGCCATGTCGGTTTTGAAATTGATGGCCAGCCACAGGTAATCCCCACGTGCCATTGGCGCGAGGGCAACAGGCTTTATTGGCACGGGTCCAGCAAAAGCCAGATGATCCAGCATCTGGCGGCGGGAAACCCGGCTTGCGTATCGGTCACACAACTTGACGGGCTGGTGCTGGCGCGCTCGGCGTTTTCCACCAGTGTTAATTATCGCTCGGTGGTATGCTACGGGCAACCAAAACTGGTTGAGGATGACGCCGAATTTGCGCGTCAGATGGAACTGTTTTTTGAGCAAATCGCCCCTGGCCGCTGGCCACAGCTTCGGGCTATGACAACAACAGAGAGAAGGGCAACCGGCATGCTGGCAATGGAAATAGAAGAGGCGGCCGCCAAAATACGCAGTGCGCCACCTGGGGACGGCATCGAGGCAGACTTCCCAGTTTGGGCCGGGGTTATTCCTCTCCGCACAGTGCAGGGTTCACCTGTCGCCGCACCAGAAGGCGAAGCCGCGCCCTTAACCCATTCAGCAATGGCCCGCTATGGGTGGAGCTTGCCGCCGGAGACAGCCGATGCTTGAGATCAGACCCAGTTGTGAGCATTGCAACAAGGACTTGCCCGCAGATAGCCCGGAGGCCTGTATTTGTAGTTATGAATGCACTTTCTGCCGTGACTGTGTGGACACTGTGCTTGAAAATGTATGCCCTAATTGCGGCGGTGGTTTTTCTGCGCGCCCTATCCGGCCAGAGAGGGAATGGCGAGCTGGCCTTTCGCGCGCCATACAGGTTCCGGCTTCTGAGCGTACGTTGAAACCCGTGGACAGAACCGAGCATAAGCTGTTTGCCGCACCGATAAAAACTGTGCTGCCAGTAAACCGGTAAAGAAGTGCTGTGAAAGACCTTTCAACATGGTGTCCATGCGCCCGGCCCGGCCAAGCAACGCTGGCTGGTACCTATGCCCACCTTGAACCCTACGACCAGAAGGCTCATGGCGATGGTTTATATGCGGCACTTTGTGGGGCCGGGAACGCGGATTTGTGGCAATATATGCCTGCTGGGCCTTTTGACCAGATTGCTGATTTTTTGTCCTTGCTCACACAGGCCCACGATATGTTGGCTTGGCAAACCATGGTGATCCGCGACGCTGATACATTGGAAATTTTGGGTATGGCCAGTTATATGCGTATCCGCGAGGACCACGGTAGCGCCGAGGTTGGCTGTGTGACTTTCAGTAAAAAACTACAGCGCTCCCGAATTGCGACAGACGCTATGTATCAGATGGCACGTCATGTTTTTGTTGAACTTGGTTACCGAAGATACGAATGGAAATGTGACAATGCCAACGAGACCTCAAAACGGGCCGCGCTGCGTTTTGGTTTTTGCTATGAAGGTATTTTCCGCCATGATCTGGTGGTGAAAGGCAGGAACCGTGATACAGCCTGGTATGCCATGACAGATGGCGACTGGCCTCTGCTTGAACAGGGCTTTACGGCTTGGCTTGACCCCAGGAATTTCGGCGATGCTGGCTGTCAGCTCACTTCCCTGGCCGTGCAGCAAGGTGTTTAAGGCATTTTCGCCTGAAGCAGTTGTATCAGCTGCTTCCCCTGGTAGCTCTCATCAGAAAACCTCAGCCTCCTAGGTTTTCTGTGTAACTGGCTCTGGCTTGCTTGTTTTTCTTGGGTTCAGGAACATGGCCACAGCGATGCCCAGAAGGATAGAAATTAACCCCGCTTGTTCCAGCCCGGTCGGGACTTCTGCCAAAACAACAAAAGCAAGAATAGTTGAAATTACAGGGATCAGTGCATTCAGCACACTGGCACGGGCGGCCCCCAATATGGCCACCCCCTTGTTGAACAATATAATTGCCAGCACGGCTGAAATGATGCCCTGCCAAACGATCTGTATAACCAGCATGCCGGTTGGCACGGAGGAAAAGTCGCCAGCCCCGGTGAAAGGCAGCGCCAGCATAACCCAGATCAGTGATACAAATGCGATGCGGGCGGTTACAATCACAGGGTCCATCGGCCAAACACGCAGTAGCAATGTATAGCCGGTCCACAGTACGCCCGCAGTGAAAAACATTAAGTCCCCTGTCAGGCTTGACCGGCCCCCATCACTGTCGGGGGCACCTAGCGCAAGCAAAGCCAGACCAAGGATAATACCAAAAGCGCCCATCAGACGATACCGGTTGAGCCGGTCACCCAGAAAAAAATGGCTGGCGAACAGACCCGTTAACATGATGGTGCCAGGAATAATGACACCGCCGTGTGTGGCTGACGAATATTGAAAGCCACTGGACGCAATGAAACTGTAGGGAATGCCCGCCAGAAGAGAGAGGGCAATCACTTTCCCCCATTCGCGCAGACTGTTATTGCCGCGAAATACCCACGGAAGCAAAATAGGCGCTGACACAAAAAAGCGCAGCAATACAAATTGGTAGGGCGTTAGACTAGCTTGTGTGCCCAGTGTTGTAATCACTGGCCAAGCTCCCCAAATCAGCGCAGCTATGCCCCCAAAAAGGATGCCGAGTTTGGCAGTATTGTGTTTGGTTGATATCTCATCCGCCATTGGAAATACCGCCTTTGCCACTGCTGAAAACTTTTATGTAGGGCAAAAAACTGACAGCACCGACAAATATCTCCCTGTATGGGTGATTATTCTGGCAGTCGCTTTCTAGGCCCTCATCCTAAAGGCTTTTTTCGCGCAGCAGATCATAGGCCATCTGAATTTTGTAAAAACGCTCCGCTGCTTCAGGGTCGCCAGGGTTGGCGTCCGGGTGAAAGCTTTTGGCGAGCTTTCTATATTGGCGCTTGATCGCTGTCTGGTCTGAGCCGATATCCAGTTCCAACGCATCAAAAGCGGCTTGCTCTGATGCCGTGAAACCACTGTCATCGGTTGCACCGCCCCATTCGAACGTGCGGGCACCGGCAAAAGCCCCAGATGTTTCGCTGTTGTCTTCCGCTTTTCGGCGGGCCTCCTCGTCGGTCATGCCTTCAAAGAAGTTCCAGTTACGATTATATTCCCCCGCATGATTTTGGCAAAAATACCAGCGCTCATTGGAACCCGGCGCTTTGGGTGCAGGATGATCCCCGGTTTCCCCACAGCCGGTATAATCGCACATACGTAGTGGCTGGGCATCTTGGTCGCGGCCATATTCGCCCCAGCGCGGAAATCCAAAACTTTTAATATAGTCGTTTGCCATCTATGTATTCTTAACCAATTACCGGGGTGTTGTGAATTGACATTTACCAAAAAACATACAGATATTTTGCATGACGCGGTTGGCGCAGAGGCTGTCTAGCCCAAAGAGCTAAAGAGGTCCAGCGCCGAAGGGACTTATTAGGGGAATTTAATCGTGCGGACATTTGAAGAACTGATGGAACTGGCTCTGAGCTTCAGGGGTAGCCGAGAGGCGGTCGAAAGCGAAATGCCTGCTGTGAAAACACCCGATGAAATCAAAACGACTGGCGATGACCGTATTTTGGCATTGATGACACGCGGCGTATTTCAGGCAGGCTTCAGCTGGAAGGTGATCGAAAACAAGTGGGATGGTTTTGAGGCCGCGTTTGAAGGTTTTGTGCCGGTACGGTGGAAATTTATGTCCGACGATGATCTGGATACGCTGGTAAGCGATAAGCGTATCGTGAGGAACGGGCAAAAAATTGTGAGCGTGCGCGAAAATGCGATCTTTCTTTGCGATCTGGAAGATGAATACGGCTCGGCAGCCAATTGTTTTGCCGACTGGCCGCAGGAGGATCTGATCAGTTTGCTGGATATGATGAAGACACGCGGTTGCCGGCTGGGCGGGGGCACAGGGCAATATTTCCTGCGTCAGCTGGGGCGGGACAGCTGGGTGATGTCACGGGATGTGGTGCAAGCCCTGATCCGCGAAGGCGTGATTGACAAAACCCCCACCAGCAAAACCGCCATGCGCGCCGTACAGGCGGCCTTTAACGAATGTTCTGCTGAAAGTGGCAGGTCTTTTGCGCATATTTCGCGGATGCTGGCTTTAAGTGTAGGCCCGGCATTATAAGAAATACGCCCTTTTATGAACATTGTTATCAAAGTATTATAGATTGTAGCTCTTTACTGCTAATGCTGAGGCTCGACAGGGTTACTGTGAACGGGTAAAGTTTTTTTCAGCAATGGTATGCAGGATTTAGCGAATTTGTGGGCACTCTTTGGGGGAGTTAAAACATACGAATTGCGGCAAATATAACCCGATCATTTTTTGTGGCTCTTGCCGTTACGGTAATTTCTCCGGTGTTGGTGACATCTGGCGTTTTGAGCGTAGATGCTGAGGTTAATACCGACACCAAAACAGAGCTGATTATTGATCTTTCCAGCTGGTCTTTTGAAAATCAGGGACCGTTTTCACTCAAACATGGCTGGACTGTTTTTCGCGGCCAGATACTTGACCCGCTGGTGCTTGGCGAAGGGGCATGTGGCCGGGGTGGCAGCAAGCTTTCAGGAGAACAGGTTTCCGCACCGGACTTATGGGGGCCGGGGTTCACGGCCTCGGTTACGACAGGGCACGGTCAGGCAACCTATTGCACAGAAATACAGCTGCCTGCCAGTGACCGGTTTCTTGCCATTCGCATGGGCACTCTGCGGTCAGTCTCCGCTATATTTGCGGTTTATATTGATGGTGACGGCCAGAAAAAAGTAACACTTCTGCAGCGAAACGGCGTTTTTAGTAACAAGACAGAGTCGCTGGAAAACCCCGCTATACCCACTATTGGGCTGCCTTATGGTGTGTCCCGCATGACCCTTGTTATGCAGCTCGGCAATAATATTCACAAACAGGGGGGCATGGTTGATGTGCCCATTCTGGACCTGAAATGGCGGCTTGCAGCGCGCGAAAACAGGGAAACGGCCCTGCCGGATGCGCTGGTGATCGTCTTTACACTGATCGGCATTGCTGTACTTGTGATTGGATCACGCGGTGCTAGCAGACGGGAGCACTGGGCTTTTGCTTTTCTGGCATTTGCTGCGGCCCTTCGGACTTTATTTGTCAGTGATATTGTTTGGGACTATTTCCCAGCTTTCAGTCTGGGCCGAAAGTATGATTTTGAATACCTCTCATTGTATTTGATAGCGATTGCCTATTATGGCTTTATCCATAATTTGCTCAGGCCAAAGAAGTTTCTGAAAATTGATTATGTCGTCTACGGCGGAACCGGTGCCCTGGCTGTTTTTGCCTTGTTTTTTGCCCCCCTGTTTCCCCCAGGCACCATCACATTGACCCGGGAACCCTTTCAACTGGTTTGGGCGGTGATCGTTGTGGTCGTGCTGATTACCGTGTTGCAGACCACCAGAAAATCTCCGGAACAGCGTAAGGAAGCTTTGGTGGTGAGCCTGGCTGGTTTTGGGTATGCAACTTATGAAATTTTGGCGGCTGTGGGCATCATTGGCCTGTCGATGGAATGGTCGCAGTTTGCCGTATTTTCGGTGATATTGATGCACGCACACGCATTTGTTCTTAAAGCCAAGCGCGTGGAAGGTGAGCGGGACGATTTGACAGACCGCCTGCAGGAAATGAATGCCGACTTGCAAAATCGCGCCATTGCGCTTGATCTTGCGCTAACGACGGCCAACGAAGCGTCCAAGGCCAAGAGTAACTTTCTGGCGACGGTTAGTCACGAACTCAGGACACCGCTGAACGCCATTATTGGTTTTTCCGAACTTATGAACCGTGAGCTTTTTGGCGCCTTGGGCAGCAGCCACTACAAGGAGTATGTAAAGGACATAAATAGCTCCGGCGCACATTTATTATCGCTGGTGGATGATATCCTCGATTTGTCACGCATTGAGGAAGGTGCCGATGAACTGAACGAAGACACGCTGAATTTAAAGGATGAAATAGAAGATGTGGTTAATTTGTTGCGCCTACAGGCCCAGCGCAAGAAAGTAAATTTCAGAATTGAAAGCCAAGTTCAGTATCCCTGGATCAAAGCCGATGCGCGCAAGGTCAAACAAGTGCTGATCAACCTTATCAATAACGCCATCAAATTTAGCAAACAAAAGGGAACTATTTCCATTGAAACTCGAATGGCTGGGGGCAGCCTTTGTGTTGATGTCATTGATATAGGCATTGGCATTCATGCTAAGGACATACCACATATATTTTCGCGTTTTGGCCAGGCGGATAGTATGCACAAGGGTGAAAACACAGGTGTAGGTATTGGCCTGCCTCTCAGCAAAGCCCTGATGACACTGCATGGCGGTGAGCTGACGGTAACAAGTGAAGTCGGTGAAGGAACATGCGTTACTATCCGTTTCCCGCCGGAGCGGGTGATTTCAACCTAAATAGGTGAGCTGAGGGTAACAGGTAGGCTGGGGGCTGACCCTAGGGCTGTGCCCGCAACATGCTCCAGATAGAAATTATTGTTTTGCGATAAAATGATCTGTTGCTGCGACAGGCCGGATTGATGCAATCGATTATCCCTTCTATTCATGAACGGTAATGGTTCACCAAGGGAGGGTAAAATACAAAATGTAATTACAGGTTTGCTGGCGGCAATTGTGTTGAGCAGCATGGGTTCTGCACAGGACGATGAACGTCCTGTTTTCAGTGATCGATATTCCTACCCAATTTCAATGGATAAGAATATCACGGCTGGGCTTGCGCTCGGAGACATCGACGGCGACGGTGATCTTGATCTGATCGAGTCCAACGGCCGTCACTGGGCACACGCAAGTTATGTCTATTTCAATGCGGCGAACCTGGGTTTTACCAGGCGTGTGCAATTGGGCGCAGATCAAACCACCGGTTACCGAGTTGAACTGGTGGATATGGACGGTGATAATGATCTGGATGTTGTGATGGCGGCGGACAAGCTTGCCAACAGGCTCTATTTTAATGACGGCAAAGGTAACTTTACCGAGACCCGTGACTTTGGTACTGCCCAGTCCCGTACACGCAGTATCACCGTGGCTGATCTGAACGGTGACGGCGCGCCCGATGTGTTGGAGATATGTCGGGGCACCCCGAACAATATTTTCATCAATGACGGTAAGGGCAATATGACACTGGTTGGCACGTTCGGGAACCTGGAGGACAGCACGCTTGATGTTGCAGTTGCCGATATGAACACCGACGACATCCCCGACCTGGTGCTTGCGAACCGGGATGGCCAGCAGAATATGATCCTGCTCGGCAGTGCGGGCTTGAAATTTGAAACCGAGATTCCCTACGGTAGCGGCAGCGATGATACACGCGGCGTTGCGGTGGCCGATATGAACGGTGACGGTTTGCCTGATATCGTTACGGCCAATATTGGCAGCCCAAATGGAGTGATCCTCAACAAGGGCGGCAACCGGCTTTCTGAAGAAACGTTCTTTGGCAATAACACCCGGTCCTACGCTTTGAAAGTGGCAGACTTTGACCGTGACGGGGACATGGATGTGGTGGTCGTAAATGTAGCAGAGCAGAATATAGTGTATCTGAATGACGGTGCTGGCGCACTTAACCGGCATGCTGCATTTGATGATGCCAAGGCTCGCACCTATGCTCTGGCTGTTGGCGACGTGAATAATGACGGCAAGCTTGATATCATCACAGGTAGTTCTGAAGCAAAAAACACCATCTTTTATCAGCGGTGACAGACGTGGTCTTAAGCTGGTGAGATCGCTACTTTGGTGATGGTAGCTCGCGACAGTCAGTTGTTTCCCAGACCTCTTCGCCGGCCAGTGCGGAGGATATTTGAGACAAAAAAAGCGCGGAGCTAACACTCCGCGCTTTCTTGATTAAGGGGGCTTTGTTTACGCAGCAGACGGCGCAGCAGCGTTTACATCAGCATCGACATGGGCCGTGAAATCTTCAAAGTTCTTGATGAACAAACCCACCAGATATTTTGCCTTGGCGTCGTAAGCCTCTTTGTCAGCCCAAGTATCACGCGGGTTGAGGATCAGGCTATCTACGCCTGCCACTGCGGTGGGCACTTCAAAGCCGAAGTTACCGTCCGTGCGCATGGGGGCCGTGTTTAGGCTACCGTCAAGAGCGGCATGCAACAAGGCGCGTGTGGCTTTAATTGGCATCCGGTTTCCGGTCCCGTATTCACCGCCTGTCCAGCCGGTGTTGACCAACCAGCAGTTCACACCTGTTTCTGCAATTTTCTGGCGCAGAAGGTCACCGTAAACACTGGGATGACGCGGCATGAAGGGCGCACCAAAACAGGTTGAGAAGGTTGCTTGCGGTTCCTTGACACCGATCTCGGTGCCCGCCACTTTGGCAGTGTAACCACTGAGGAAGTGGTACATGGCCTGTTCGGGGGTCAGACGTGCAATGGGGGGCAAAACACCAAAGGCATCAGCTGTTAGCATGATGATATTGGTGGGTTTGCCGCCACGGTTATGTTTGCTGGTATTGGGGATAAATTCGATGGGGTAGGCTGCGCGGGTATTTTCCGCCAACGTATTATCATCCAGATCAAGCGTGCGGGCCTCGTCGTCCATCACCACATTTTCAACAACAGTGCCAAAACGTTTTGTGGTTGCAAAAATTTCGGGTTCGGCCTCTTCAGACAAGCGGATCAGTTTGGCGTAACAACCCCCTTCAAAATTAAACACGCTGTCGTCTGACCAACCGTGCTCATCGTCACCAATGAGGGTGCGGCGGCTATCGGCAGAAAGTGTGGTTTTGCCGGTGCCTGAAAGCCCGAAGAAAATGGCCACATCGCCGTCCGAGCCAATATTGGCCGAACAGTGCATTGGCATAATGCCTTTTTCCGGCAGCAGATAATTGAGGATTGAAAAGACAGACTTTTTATTCTCGCCCGCGTATGCTGTGCCGCCAATAAGAACCAGTCCTTTGGTAAAATTTACTGCAACCACAGTTTCGCTATTGGTGCCCATTGTGGCCGGATCGGCTTTGAAGCTCGGCAGGTTGATCACTGTAAACTGCGGGGTCATTTCGCAGGCTTCGGCCTCGGTAGGCCGCACCAGCATTGTGCGGCAGAAAAGGCTATGCCACGCCAGTTCGCCAACTGTGCGTACGGCCACCCGGTGTTCAGGGTCAGAGCCGCCCCACAGGTCCTGCACAAACAGGTCTTTTTCTTTCATGTGGACAAGGAAAGCCTTGTGCACAATATCAAAATGCGCTGGTGACATAGGGCGGTTTACCTTGCCCCAGTCAACGGTGTCTTCTGTGGTTTCGTCACGGACTGTAAATTTATCATTTGCCGACCGGCCAGTATGCTTGCCGGTGTTTACAACCAGCGGGCCATCCTTGGCTAATTTGCCTTCGCCGCGACGAATCGCTTCTTCATACAGTTGTGATGGTCCTAAATTCCAATATTGGTCACCAGTACCGGTGATGCTTTGTGCATCCAATCCGGCGCGGTTTGAGGGGGCGCCAAAGACTTGCAACGTCTTTCCTTCCAAGAACTTACGGGGGCTGTTTTAAGGCAGCCGATAAAATACTGGGCGGGACACATTTTATGATTATTGGTGCCCCGGTTATTATATCGCTCTCCAGTCTACGCCAGAGTGCGGGTAAGCTCGCGGAAATGGTTACAGGAATCAAGTGGATTTTAATTTTTCGAAAGGTTAATTTTTATAAGGTTGACGCGAGATTGGTATTGGCTCGCTTCCCGGCCCTGCTGCTCACGGGATTATATGAACCGGGTTGATCAGGTGGGTTAAGCTGGTCACGAGACAGGCCGGTAATGGTATTCGCTCGGGAAAAGGGATAAAATCCTGTGTCACGCCAACGCCGCAACTCGGCCATGATTTTGTCGCAAATGGCACTTACGCCGGATGGTAATATTGGGCTAGGGTAGGGAAAACCGGTATGCGAACCGGACTTTAGAGGGGACAACCATGACAGCTACAATCGCGCTTGTTGATGATGATCGCAATATCCTGACATCGGTGACCATGGCACTGGAAGCCGAAGGTTTCATGGTGCGCACATATCCAGATGGTCAAAAGGCCTGGGATGCGCTTTCCGGCAAGCCAGCTGATCTGGCTGTTCTTGATGTGAAAATGCCGCGTATGGACGGCATGGAATTGCTGCGTCGCCTGCGCGAGGCATCAAACATGCCGATCATTCTCTTAACCTCCAAGGACGAAGAGATTGATCAATTACTGGGGCTGCGCATGGGTGCAGATGATTATATTGGTAAACCCTTTTCTCAGCGTCTTTTGATAGAACGCATTCGCGCACTGCTACGCCGTGCAGAAATGCGCTCAAAACCGCGAGAAGAGATGGAACCTGACGAAGAAACCGTACTGGAGCGCGGCAAACTTGTTCTCGATTCGCTGAGGCACAGTGTGACATGGGAGGACAAAGACGTCACTCTGACCGTGACAGAGTTTTTAATTCTTCAGACGTTGGCGCAACACCCGGGCCATGTGAAAAGTCGCGACCAGTTGATGGACGCTGCTTATTCGGATGATGTTTATGTGGATGACCGCACCATTGACAGCCACATCAAGCGGCTGCGGCGTAAATTTCGGGCGGTTTCAAAAGAATTTGCTTCCATTGAAACGCTTTACGGTGTGGGCTATCGCTACCGGGACAGTTAAGGGTCCTTGACCTAAGGGCTGCGGAATAGCCCCTGTGGTGTCTGGGCCATGGTTTCGTTGGAACCAGAGTTTCTCGGCCAGAGTTTCTCGAACAGGAGGTAGCATCGCAGTCTGACGCCCTGAACAAAGCAGACCGACAGCATAACGCAGACCATCAGCGCGCCAATCACCCGCGCCACTATACGCGGGGGTTGTCGCCCTTGATGCTACGTATTATGGCGGTGAATGCGATTGTGCTGATTATATTGGTTGGCGGCGTTCTGTATTTGAATCAGTTCCGCCAAAACCTGATAGATGCGCGCATCAATGAACTGAATGTTCAGGCGGCAATTATTGCAGGAGCACTTGGCGAATCAGCTGCGGCGGGCGCGGAGGCCACTGATATTGACCTAGCCCCGGCCCGCCAAATCCTGACGCGGCTGGTTGGCCCCACAGACCACCGTGTGAGATTGTTTTCAGTTACCGGTTCAATGATTGCTGACAGCCGCTTTCTGGCGGGGGATAAAAAACTGGTGGAAGAACAGCTACCGGGCATTAACTACCGCCCGGCGATTGATGAACGTATGGTCAATTGGCTGCATAGGGTTTTGGGCAGTTTTACCCAGGTGATCGATGCGCCATCAGTTATCGACAGGCCAGGCATGCGGGCAGACGATTATGTGGAAGCGATGGGTGCACTGGCAGGCACGCAGACCGTTCAGCTTCGTATGCGGGCTGACGGTAAACTTGTGATTAACATAGCCGCGCCCGTACAGCGGTTCCGGCGTGTGCTCGGGGCGATGCTGCTTTCCGCCCAGACCGACGATATTGACGAGATTGTGCGTGCCGAACAGATGCTGACGGTCAAGGTTTTTATTGGCGCCTTCGCATTTACAATTTTCCTTTCGTTTTTTCTGGCGCGCACGCTGGTACGGCCCATCCGCAGGTTGGCGCGCGCGGCTGAAAGGGTACGCCGGGGTGTGGGCCGCGAAGAACGCATTCCCGAATTTGCTCACCGGCTTGACGAAATTGGTGATCTGTCGCGCTCGCTCTCTGATATGACAGGTGCACTTTATAACCAGATTGATGCGGTTGAACGCTTTGCCGCTGATGTTGCGCACGAAATTAAAAACCCTTTATCATCAATGCGCAGCGCGCTTGAGACTATCCAGATGACCAAAAACCCGGAGGCCCGGTTGAAGCTTTTTGGTATTCTGGAAGAAGACGTTAAACGCATCGACCGGCTGATTACGGATATATCGGATGCCTCACGGCTTGACGCAGAACTCACGCGCGGCCGCATGGACAGATTTGATTTGGGCGTGATGTTGACCATATTGGCTGATGCCTACCGGACCACACGGCTGGAAGACGACATCACGCTTGATTTTCCTGATCAGGAGGCTGGTATATTCATGGTCCGGGGTATCGAGGCAAGGCTTGGCCAAGTTTGGCAAAACCTGATAGATAATGCGCTGAGTTTCAGCCCGCCGGGCGGTGTTGTGCGGCTCGATCTGGCGGTGAAAGACCGTTTTATAACCCTGAAAGTGACAGACGAAGGTCCCGGTTTACCAGAAGGTGCAGCGGCGAAGATTTTCCAGCGATTTTATTCAGAACGGCCCGAACAAGAAGCCTTTGGCAGTCATTCTGGTCTTGGCTTGTCAATTTGCAAGCAGGTGATTGAAGCGCACGGAGGCCGGATTTCAGCACAAAATATTGTGAATGATGACGGGGAAGTTCTGGGCGCATGCTTCAGTGTAAGCCTGCCCCTTAGTGAGCAGGGAAATAGAAGGTAAGGGATTAATTAATGGGTGCGGACCCTGATTGGCTGTCAGCCCAAAAGGGTACTTGGGAGACGAAATGGAATTAATTCACGCTACGGCAATTGATGTTGCCGGCAAAGGTGTTTTGCTTTGCGGGCCATCCGGCGCGGGAAAATCGGACTTGGCTTTGCGGCTGATTGACAGAGGTGCCACTTTCATTGCGGATGATCAGGTACAGCTTGAGGTGCGAAGGCGCGGCCTTTTTGCTTCTGCGCCAGATCGGCTACGCGGCTATCTGGAAGTACGTGGGCTGGGCATCCAGTCTGTGCCGACGGCTGGCGGCAGTTTTGTAGCGCTGGTGGTTGATTTGGTAGCGGCGGATCAGGTGCCGCGTTTACCCCAGCCAGCTTACCGTGACCTTGTCGGGAAAAAAATTCCGCTTTTATGTCTAAATGCATTTGAAGTTTCTGCTGCAATTAAAATAGAGTTGGCTGCGAGGGACACAGCAAAGATCGGTGGGGTGGGGCCTGATGGGTAAACAAGCTAACAAGGACACACTGGCTAAGTCCAAAAAGGACATGAAAATACGCCAGTTGGTGATCGTTACCGGGCTGTCAGGTGCGGGTAAATCTGCGGCTTTGCACGCATTTGAAGATATTGGCTATCAGGCCGTGGATAACTTGCCGTTGGCAATGTTGGCGGGCCTGCTGGATGAAGCGGCGCGGGACACTCTGGGGGTCCCGATCGCTGTTGGCATCGATTCGCGCACGCTGCATTTCTCCCCTGATATATTCGTGGATACTGTAGCGGAGGTAAAAAAGCGGCCTGAAATCCAGATGCACGTCTTGTTTATGGATGCTTCAGACGAAGTTTTGATGAAGCGGTTTTCAGAAACTCGTCGGCCACACCCGCTTGGCGAACGCCAGCTTTTACGCGCTGCCATCAAACAGGAACGCGATGTTATGGCTGTTGTGCGCGCCAATATCGACGGCATACTGGATACCAGTTCACGCACAGGTGCTGAAACACGCAGCATAATCCGCCGCCGGTTCGCAGGCGATCATATGCCGAAATTGATTGTGACGTTTATGTCCTTTGGTTTTGCCTACGGGGTGCCACGAGATGCAGACCTGGTGTTGGATGTACGCTTTTTGCGCAACCCTCATTATGTTGAAGACCTTAAACCCTTAACCGGGCGCGATAAACTGGTTGCCAACTATGTGCGTGCAGACGAAGGCTTTGATAAATTTGTGGACAAACTTGAAGACATGCTCGGCTTTTTGTTGCCGCGCTACCGCGACGAAGGTAAGTCTTATCTGACAATAGCTTTTGGCTGTACCGGCGGGCAGCATCGGTCTGTTGCGGTGGCCGAAGCAATGGCTGGCTGTTGTTCGGTGGAAGGCATGGCGGTTAATCTGTATCACCGCGAACTGGTAGGCGATGCGCGCTAACATAGGAACTGAGGAAAACTGATGATTGGAATGGTGCTGGTTACCCACGGACGTTTGGCGGAAGAATTTATCGCTGCAACGGAGCATGTTGTGGGTGTGCAAGAGCAAATGCGTGCCATTTGCATCGGGCCTGATGATGATATGGAGCAACGCCGTCAGGATATTATGGACGCCGTGAAAGACGTGGAATCGGGTGGCGGTGTTGTCTTGCTGACCGATATGTTTGGCGGCACCCCTTCAAACTTGGCCATTTCCTTGCTGAAAAAGGGTAAAATAGAAGTAATAGCCGGTATCAATTTGCCCATGCTGATCAAATTGGCGAGTGTACGCAGGGGCTCCACCCTGAAAGACGCGGTCGAAGCTGCCAAGGAAGCTGGCCTTAAATACATTAATGTTGCCAGTCAGGTCCTCGGGGGCTGATGGGTTGAGCAAGCGGGCAGAAAGACTTTCCCGCGACGTCGTTATCTGTAATCGTCGCGGCCTGCATGCGCGTGCATCCGCAAAATTCGCCAGGGAAACCGCCCGATTTGAGGCGCAAATTACTGTCTCTAAAGACGGAATGAATGTGGTTGGTACATCGATAATGGGGTTGATGATGCTGGGCGCTGCCAAGGGTGATACCATCAGCATATCTGCCGCAGGGTCCGGTGCTGAAGATGCGCTGGCGAAAATGTGCACCCTTGTAGAAGACCGGTTCGGCGAAGAAGAATAACGACTTTCTGGCAAGCCTGTGCATAGACAGGTAATAAAAATCCAACAAATTTACCAAATTTTAAGCGCGGTGGCGGATGGTATTGCCGTAGTGTCTTTAAATATCAATGAAATATTATATAAAGAAATCTTTATCTTATGGTGTGCAGCTGATATAAGCGGTGCCTGTAGATTTTTTAGGTGAGCAGGAGCCTCCATGACTGATTATAAAATTGCTGATATCTCTGGTGCCGAATGGGGCCGCAAGGAAATCAATATTGCCGAAACCGAAATGCCGGGATTGATGGCACTGCGCACGGAATACGGGGCTTCGCAGCCGCTTAAGGGCGCACGTATTGCGGGCTGTCTGCATATGACCATTCAAACAGCTGTTTTGATTGAAACATTGACAGCGCTTGGTGCTGAAGTGCGCTGGTCGAGCTGTAACATCTTCTCAACACAGGATCATGCAGCTGCTGCTATGGCGGCAGCGGGCATTCCGGTATTTGCTTGGAAAGGCGAAACTGAAGAAGAAGCCGAATGGTGTATCCACCAAACTATCAAAGGCCCGGATGGCTGGGTTCCAAATATGATTTTGGATGACGGCGGTGACCTGACAGTGATGATGCATAATGATTACCCCGAACTGATGGACGGCGTGAGAGGCATTTCCGAGGAAACCACCACAGGCGTAATGCGGCTTTATGAAATGGCCAAGGAAGACCGCCTGAAGGTGCCTGCCATCAATGTAAACGACAGTGTTACAAAATCGAAATTTGATAATCTTTACGGCTGCCGCGAAAGTCTGGTTGACGGCGTGAAGCGTGCGACCGACGTGATGATCGCGGGTAAAACAGCTGTGGTTTGTGGTTACGGCGATGTGGGCAAGGGCTCTGCAGAATCGCTCCGGAGCCAGGGTGCCCGTGTTCTTGTGACCGAAATTGACCCCATCTGTGCCCTGCAGGCCGCGATGCAGGGTTATGAGGTCACAACAATGGATGAAGCCGCATCTAAGGGTGAGATTTTTGTCACCGCAACAGGCAATAAGGATGTGATCACCCTTGAGCATATGCGGGCCATGAAAGACCGCGCGATTGTGTGCAACATCGGCCATTTCGACAGCGAAATTCAAATCGCGGCACTTGATAATCTCAAATGGGAAGAAGTGAAACCTCAGGTCGATGAAGTAGTTTTCCCTGACGGCAAACGTTTGATCGTATTGGCGAAAGGCCGCCTTGTGAACCTTGGCTGTGCCACAGGCCATCCAAGTTTTGTAATGTCAGCGTCTTTCACCAATCAGGTCTTGGCGCAGATCGAACTTTGGAACAACGCTGATAAATACGGCCTTGATGTGTATGTTTTACCCAAGCATCTGGACGAAAAAGTGGCAACATTGCATCTGGAAAAACTGGGAGCCAAGCTCACCACGCTGAGTGATGAGCAGGCTGACTATCTTGGCCTCAAGGTTACCGGGCCCTTTAAGCCTGAGCATTACCGCTACTAAAGGCCAAAAACTAAAAGGCCAAAAAAATGAACGTGATTGACAAAACTGCATCGATTGAGGGAAAGGCTGGGGACGTCCAAATGAGCGAATATTTATTTACGAGCGAGTCTGTATCTGAAGGGCATCCTGATAAGGTCGCAGACCGTATTTCGGACGAAATTGTTGATCTGTATCTGGGCGCAGACCCGGTTGCCCGTGTGGCTGCGGAAACAATGGTCACGACCAACCGCATCATTGTGGCGGGTGAAGTGCGAGGCCCGGCAAGCATTTCACCTGATGATGTTGAAGAGGTGGCGCGAGCTGCTGTGAAAGACATCGGTTACGAACAGGGTGGTTTTCACTGGAATAATGCCGTGTTTGAAAATTACCTGCACGAGCAGTCGAGCGATATTGCCATGGGCGTTGATGCTTCCGGCAACAAAGACGAAGGCGCGGGCGATCAAGGCATTATGTTTGGGTATGCCTGCGACGAAACAGAAAGCCTGATGCCGGCCCCCATCGACTTTTCCCACCGTATCCTCAAATCCCTTGCAGCCGCCCGCCATTCGGGTGAAGCTCCGGCCTTAGAGCCAGACAGCAAAAGCCAGGTCACGCTTCGGTATGTGGACGGCAGGCCAGTGGGGTGCACCAGTGTTGTGGTTTCCACCCAACACAAGGAAGGCGTCACCCAGGATGAACTTAGAGCGCTTGTACGCGGTTATGTGGAAGATGTTCTGCCCGAAGGCTGGATGTGCCCTGAGGACGAATTTTACGTGAACCCTACAGGGAATTTTGTCATTGGCGGCCCGGACGGTGACGCAGGCCTGACGGGCCGGAAAATCATTGTTGATACATACGGCGGCGCAGCCCCGCATGGTGGTGGTGCTTTTTCCGGCAAAGACCCAACCAAGGTTGACAGGTCAGCCGCATACGCTTCACGCTATCTAGCCAAAAATGTTGTGGCGGCAGGGCTCGCCAGCAACTGCACTATTCAGCTTGCTTACGCGATTGGCGTCTCGAAACCGTTGTCGGTATATGTGGACCTTTGGGGAGGCGAGAAAAATATTGATGTATCGCGGCTCTCGGCTGTGTTGCAGCAGCTGGTTGATCTGAGCCCGCGCGGTATCCGCGAACATCTGGAGCTTAGTCGTGCGATCTATGCACGTACTGCGGCTTACGGCCATTTTGGTCGCAGGCCAGCCGAAGACGGCGGCTTCTCGTGGGAGCGTACAGACATCGTTGATGCACTCAAGACTGAGTTTGGCCTTTAGCCAAACCGCTTTACCGCCAATCTCCACCCCCTAAAGGCTTGTCCTTTGGGGGCAAGAGGGGCTAGTCTTCGCCCTGCGCAGTGCGCCGGGAGGAGAGCCAAAATATGATAGCAGCGAACGTGTCGTCGATAGGCCTTATGATGCTTGTTGCTGCGGCATTTCTGCTGTGGTTTGGCCTTAGTCTCTATGCATTATGGCGCGCCGGACGCATGAGCGACAGAACCCAGTCGCTTCAGGACCTTGCGCACTTTCTTGATACAATGATCAAAACCGACCATCGTTTCCCTGTCTGGATATGGCCTGATGGGCGCTTGCAGGCGGATGCTGGTGCTTTGGCGTTGGTAGGATTGCCGGACACCGTTACTGATATTAACGATATGGCCGCCCAAAATGGAAAAGGGTTGCCGGATGAAACAATTGCCGTGATCCGGGCGGGCCTTGAGGAGGGCGATCAGTCGCCCAATCCCTTGATTGTGGATCGGGGATTTAATGCACCCCGGTTGATCATTGATATGCAGTGGCTGCCCTCAAAAGATACCCGTTGGCCATATGGGATCATGTGGATTGAAGAATCGCTTGATCAGCCAGCGATGAGTGAAAAAGCCAGCGTAAGGGCGCTTGAGCTACGTACAAAGGACCTTATTCACACCTTTAATACATTGCCTTACCCGGTATGGGTTCGTTCCGGTACGGGGCGATTGACAGAAGTGAATGACGCTTATGTCAATGCTGTTGACGCCGAAAGTGCCTTTGAGGTTATTGCCCAGGGCCGCGAGTTGTTTAGCCGGGCCAGTCAGGCGGCTGTGCGCAAGGCGCGCGAAAGTGGGAACCCTGTTCGTGAGCGCCGCTTTGGAGTGATAGAAGGGCAGCGCCGGGCTTTTTCCGTTACCAATACACCGCTTGATGAAAATGGAAATATTCTTTCCATTGCGGTTGATGTTACCGGTGAAGAAGAGGCTCTTTCCGAACTGGCACGTGTGCTGGAGAGCCAGTCAGAAACGCTTAACCGGCTCAGAAGCCCTGTGGCAATTTTTGGTCCCAGCCAGACGCTGCGATTTTACAATAGCGCCTTTGCACGCTTGACCCACATAAGCGAAGAAGCTCTGTCATCAGAACTTTTACACAGTGAATTGCTGGACATGATGCGCGAGCAGCGGCGGCTCCCTGAGCAGATAGATTTCCTTCAGTGGAAAACGGACCTTTTGGGCCATTATACCGAGCTCCTGGAACCCTTTGAGGATATGTGGCACCTGCCGGATGGTACGGCCCACCGGGTGGTAACCCAGCCGCATCCACTTGGTGGTCTTTTGATCCTTTTTGAAGATGTAACCGACCGCTTGGCACTGGAACGGTCCTATAATACGCTTATCGCGGTGCAGCAGGAAACGCTCGACAATATGCGCGAAGGCATTGCTGTGTTCGGCACAGATGGCCGCTTGCAGCTCTCTAACCCCGCGTTTAAGGACATTTGGCATCTCACTGAAGCTGACTTAACAGGCCGACCCCACCTCACGGATTTTGTGGCGGCAATTGAAAGTAAAAACCACCTCCTTCACGATGAAAATGATTTTATCGTTGATCTTGCAGCGTGGGTTGCGGAACGTAAACATAAAACGGCTCGGCTCAGGCAACAGAATGGCCAGGTTATTGACTGTGCAATTGTGCCCTTGCCTGATGGTGGTGTGATGCTGACACAGAGCGACATCACCGACACTTTTAAAGTGGAGCAGGCGCTTCGGGAAAGATCAAACGCACTGGAGGCGGCAGACAGGCTGAAAAGCGACTTTATCACCAACATGTCATATGAATTGCGGACACCGCTTAATTCCATCATCGGGTTTTCAGAATTACTGGGTCAGGGTATTGTTGGTGACCTAAATGAAAAACAGGCCAGTTATCTTGGGGATATTCTTACGGCTTCTAATAAATTGAAGGTTTTGATCTCTGATGTGCTTGATCTGGCGGTGCTGGAAGCCGGGGAAATTGATCTCAAGCTCTCCGATAGCTATGTGACAGACATTCTCAAGGAAGCAGCGTCGCTTGCGCAGGAACTTGCACACAAGGCTGATATATCGTTGGCGTTGGGCACTGTTCCGGATGTTGGCGCTATCGAGGCTGATGAAAGCCGCCTGAAACAGGCGTTTTACAATATGGTATCGTCCATGCTCAGTTTTGCCCGCAGCGGCGGGGAACTGGTTGTTGAATTGGCTGGCGATGACCAACAGGTGCGCATTGCGATCACCAACAAGGATGCAGGATTGGCGCCGCGAGAACGTGACCGTCTGATAGCTGCGGTTGCCATGGGGGCCTCGCCCGGTGGTCGCCGCGCAACGGGGATTGATTTGTCACTGGCGCGCACAATTGTTGGTATGCACGGCGGCAGAATTGCTTTGGAGCCTTTTGCAGAGGAAGGCTTGACCCTCAGCTGTAGCCTGCTGCGAAAGCTGCCTGAAACCATTGAACAACAGCAGTGACTATATGGTGATTGAGATTGTTTGCCAAAACCAGCGTGAGACAGAAGCTGTAGCGGCTGGCCTTGCAGCGCGGGCCAGCGCGGGCGATCTGTTTGCCCTGAGCGGTGATCTGGGTGCAGGCAAAAGCACTTTTGCCCGGGCTTTCATCAGGGCGGCGCTCAGTAACCCGGAGGCAGAAGTGCCAAGCCCCACTTTTACATTGGTGCAGTCCTATGCTGGCCCTGTCGATATTCACCATACGGACCTATACCGCATCAAAGACCCTGAAGACGTTTATGAACTGGGCCTAGATGAAGACCGCGACGAGGCAATATTGCTTGTCGAATGGCCCGGTAATATGCCTGACGACTGGCAGAAGGGTGCGCTTCACATAGCCTTCAAGCGTGAAGGCGTGGCCACAGAAGCCGGAGATGAGGCGCGCCGCCTGGTTTTCACAGGCGATAGTGACCGGTGGCAGACTTTGCTGGAAGGGCTTTGTTGATGGCGGGGACGGTGGGACAAAATGCGATGGTCCTTGCGGCAGGACTGGCGACCCGCATGGGGGACTTGTCAAAGGTGGTGCCCAAGCCGTTGGTTCAGGTGAAAGGCGTAAGCCTGATTGACAGGCATCGCGCCCATGCCTGCCGGGCAGGCATCCGAAAATTGGTCGTCAATGTGCACCATCTTGCAGATCAAATGGAAGATCATCTGGCGGCTTCGGTCAAAGCGGGCGAGGTTGTCATTTCTGATGAGCGTGATCTGTTGTTGGAGACAGGCGGCGGCGTTAAAAAAGCATTGCCTTTGCTTGGGCCTGATCCGTTTTTTGTCATGAACGGTGATGCACTTTGGATAGATAACAACAGACCTAACCTTGAACGCCTGTGTGCTGCCTGGGATCCCTCTCAAATGGATATTCTGCTGTTGTTGGTGCCAACAGATGAGGCGCTGGGTTATGACGGTGTTGGTGATTTTTTTGCAAGTTCTGGCGGGGTGCAACCGATCCGTTTCCGTGACGATGCCCCGGACGCGCCTTACATGTACGGCGGTATCCAACTTGTTACGCCCTCGCTGTATGACGATATGCCGAACGGCCCCTTTTCGAACCGTGAAATTTTTAGGAAAGCTTTTGCAAACGGGCGGCTTTATGGCCTTCCTATTGATGGGCACTGGATGCATGTGGGTACAGAGCAGGCTATTGGGGAAGCCGAAGTCCGTTTAACTGCGTTGGGTGCGTCCTGACATGTCGCTTTCCCTGACACTCTATAACATTGATGCCGAAGTTTCATTTGTCGATGCTCTGGTTGACGGCCTGTTGCGGGATGCGGGCGGGGACCCAATGGCACTTGGTAACATGACAGTTTTGGTGCCCAACCGGCGGGCCCAGCGCTCGCTTCAGGAAGCTTTCCTGCGCAAACTGGAGCATCGCACCAGCTTGCTGCCTGTGATGCGCCCGATCGGGGATGTGGATGAAGAGGAAGTCAGTTTTTTGGGGGCAGGTGTCGGGCTTGATCCGTCCGCCCTGATGCCAGCCATATCACCTGTGCGCCGTCAGGTTATGTTGATGCATCAGGTCATGGCCTGGGGTGGGTTTGACCAGTCCCTTGCCCCCGCACAAGGCTGGCGGCTGGCGGTTGAACTGGCGCGCTTTATGGATCAGGTGGATACCGAGGGCCTATCCTATAAAGGTTTGGCGGAGCTTGTGCCTGAAGGCTTTGCTCACCACTGGGATATTACGCTCGAATTTTTACATATTGTTACCAGATCATGGCCGGAAATATTAAAAGCCGAAGGTACGGAAAATCCTGTTATTCGCCGGGATAATCTGCTGCGTATGCTGGCGGATACATGGGCCAGCAAGCCGCCGTCCGGCAAAGTTATTGCCGCCGGGTCAACAGGATCAATTCCGGCGACAGCTGAATTGTTGAAGGTGGTTGCCAGCCTGCCAGACGGCTGTGTGGTTTTGCCGGGGCTTGACTGTGCCATGAGCGACGAAAGTTGGGCGGCGCTTGATGCAACTCATCCTCAGGCCGCCATGAAAAACCTTTTGGAGACGATGACGGCTAGCCGCCATGAGGTCGCACCGTGGCCCCATACTGTTGCCCGCCTTCACAAAGGCCGCCGCCTGTTTTTAGCCGATGCGCTGTTGCCGGCCCAGCTTACGGCGAACTGGCGCTCAAAAGGTTATGAAGTGCTCGGTGATGATGAATTGTTCGCCGACATGAAAGCAATTGTCGCCCCGTCAAGGCGCGAAGAAGCCGATGCTATTGCTGTTCTGATGCGCCAGACACTGGAGGTGCCAGGAAAAACAGCAGCGCTTGTTACGCCTGACCGGCAACTGGCGCGCCATGTTCGAGCCAGCCTTACGCGCTGGTCGATAGATATTGACGATAGTGGCGGTGACCGGGTGCTCAATACATTGCCTGGGCGCTTGCTCGGGCTGATCGCAGCGGCGGTTTCAGATAATTTTACCCCTGTGTCCTTATTGGCGCTTTTACAGCACCCGCTTGTTTCGCTTGGCGAAAACCGGGCACGTACGCTTGAGGTGATCAGGCGACTTGATAAAGGTGTGTTGCGGGGCGTGCGCCCAGCAGGGGGGATGAATGGCTTGCTTGCCCGTGCCTCGGATGTTGCCGCTGATGAAAAGCAGGATTTTAGCTTTGACGACCACGCCATTATTGCTGATGCCCTTGCTGCATTTGACAGCCTTGACAGTGCATTAGCAGAGGGCTCTTCACTTAGTGAGATACTTGAGGCTCACATTACTTGTGCCGAAAGGCTTGCGGCAACGGCAGATCAAACCGGGGATGCGTTATTGTGGCGGGGCGAAGCAGGCAGGGCCCTTGTGGACGGGCTTGCAGACCTTGTTGAACAGACAAGGTCGCTTGCGGGTATATCTAAGGAAGGCTATGCACCGTTATTTGCTGAAACATTGGCCCCCATTATGGTGCGCCCCGTATGGCGGCGGCACCCACGTCTGAGCATCTGGGGGCCTTTAGAAGCCCGGCTTCAGCGTGCTGATGTGATGATCCTTGGCGGCCTTAACGAAGGTATTTGGCCGGGCGAGGTGAAAGCTGATCCCTGGATGAACCGGGTGATGCGCAAAGATTTTGGTCTGCCGCCCCTTGAGCGCAGGATAGGCCAGTCGGCGCATGATTTTGTGCAGGCGGCATCAGGGGGCACTGTTTTTCTTACCCGCGCGGAAAAAATTGACGGCTCGCCTACGGTGCCCAGCCGTTGGTGGTTCAGGGTTGAAGCCTTGGCGGGGCGTGCCGTTCCGCACGCACATGAGTATCTTGACTGGGCGCAGGCGCTTTCAAAAACAAAACGTGCGCCTATGCTAACACCGCCTGCTCCCACGCCGCCCCTGTCAGCACGGCCAAAGCAGCTTTCTGTTACCCAGGTGGAAACATGGATGCGCGATCCCTACGGGCTTTATGCCAATAAAATACTCGGCCTGAAAACGCTTGACCCAATTGATGACAGGCCATCTGCTGCAACCAAGGGCACCTTGTTGCACGAAGCGTTGGAATTGTTCCTGTGTGAAGCAGGACCGAAATACGGGGCGGAAGGGCTGGCACGGCTTATCGCTGTTGGGCGACGGGTTTTTGAACCGGTGCTGACACAGCCGACGGTTTATGCGTTTTGGTGGCCGCGTTTTGAGCATATCGCCAGTTGGTTTGTTGAAAACGAGCAAAAACGTGCACAGACATATGAGGTCGCAGCAGTAGAGCGGCGGGCAAAGGCAATCGTGCCGGGCACGGATTTTACCCTGATTGCCAAAGCTGACCGCATCGACCGAATTCGTGAAACCGGCACACTGGAAGTAATCGACTATAAAACTGGCAACATCCCCACGGCACGGCGGGTGGCTGCGGGGTTTGCGCCGCAATTGCCGCTGGAGGCATGGCTCGCTGAAGTGGGTGGTTTCAGTGGGTTGGCCGCTACGGCGGTGGAAGACCTGATTTATTGGGAACTCAAAGGCGGGGACCCGGTACAGCGGCAGGTCAAGCCTGTCAAAGATGTGGCGCATACTGTCGAGACAGCCTTGGCTGGTTTGCAGGATCTGGTGCACACTTTTTCCCGCGAGGAAACGCCTTATCTTTCCAACCCACGCCCCGCAGAAGCAGGCTACGGTGACTATGACCATCTGGCACGGGTGAAAGAATGGCGCGGGGGCAGAGACCCCTTTGAAGATGAGGACGATACCTGATGTCTGCATCCCAAAAGCTTTCAAAAGACCGGATGACACATGAACAGGCGCAGGCCACACACCCGGCGCTAACTGCATGGGTGGCAGCGTCTGCGGGCACGGGTAAAACCCATGTCCTTACGGCTCGTGTTTTGCGGCTTATGCTCACGGGCACGGCCCCTGAAAACATCATTTGCCTGACGTTTACCAAAGCCGCAGCCGCTGAAATGACCAACCGGATTTTCAAGGAGCTGGGGGCCTGGACGTTGATGCAGGATGACCAGTTAAGGGCAGAAATCAACAGCCGCACGGAAGAAGATGCTGATGCGCATATGCTTAATAATGCGCGGCAGTTGTTTGCCAGAGTGCTTGACCTTTCGCCCGGACTACAAATTCAGACCTTTCACAGTTTTTGCCAATCGCTGCTGGGACGCTTTCCGCTGGAAGCGGGTATGGCACCGGGTTTTGACGGTATCGACGAAGCAGAAGCCCGTGACTTAATAGCTGCCGCCAAGGATGAAATGCTGGCGTCCTCGCGGAAACCTGCCAACAGACTTTTGGCCAGTGCGCTCGGTGATGTGGCAAAGCTGGTCACGGAAAATACCTTCGATGAAGTGATTGACAGGCTGGCGTATGAAGGCCCCGTGTTGGCGCGTGCGGAAGCGGCATACGGCGGTGCAGATGGTCTGGATGCAGCCCTGTACCTAGCGCTTGGCCTCACCCCCGGTGACACAGCCGCCCGGCTTGAAGCCAGCGCCGTTCACGGTGATGCCTTTGATGCAGCAGGCGTGAACCGCCTGGCGGATGCAATGTTGGTAGGAAGCAAAAAGGAAAAAGAAGGCGGCGAAACCCTAAAGGCATTTGTAGCAGCCCCTGAGGCGCAGCGTGTCTTGATATTTGCAGCTTTTAAATCTGTATTTTTAACCGCTAAACACGAGCCGCGCGCAAAGGTTGTCAACAAAGGCACGCTTGAGAGCGACCCTAGCCTATTTGATGTGATAGAAGCCGAACAAAAGCGTCTCGGGAACATTGCGGATACGACACTTCGCCTCAAAGCAGCTGCGGCTACGGCATCGCTTTTAAAGCTTGGCCTGGCACAGCTGAAGGGTTACCGGCGGACAAAAGCAGCGCGCGGGCTTGTAGATTTTGAGGATATGATTCAGCGCACGGTTATGCTTTTTCGACAGGCTGATATAGCACCTTGGGTTTTGTTCAAACTAGATGCCCAGATTGAACATATTCTTGTAGACGAAGCTCAGGATACTAACCGGGATCAATGGCGAGTGGTCGAAGCGCTTTCGAGCGAATTTTTTGCGGGTGAAGGTGCCTCTGAGGTTGACCGCACCCTGTTTGCAGTAGGCGATGCAAAACAATCTATTTTTTCCTTCCAGCGCGCTGATCCACGGGAGTTTATCGCTGCCCGTGACCGGATTTTCCAACGTGCTTTTGATGCAGGACTGGCGGCGGAAACTATCCCGCTTAATCTCTCGTTCCGGTCTGGCGAGGCTGTGCTTTCCCTTGTTGATGCAGTTTTTGATGCGGATGCAAGAGCCTCAATTGGCTTGTCAGCAGACAATAGCGGTGTGCAGCATGACTATAGTCGGAAGGGACAGGCGGGGCTTGTGGAGCTATGGCCACTGGAAGCGCCTCAGGACACATCGGGCGAAGATACCCCCGCGTGGGCACTGCCCCTTAAGCAGGAAAGCGTGGATGACGCCGAGCAACGTACGGCTTGGCGTACCGCACGTCGCATCAGCCGAATGATCCTGAGCAAAGAGACATTGCCCTCTAAAGCCCGAGCGATCAAAGCGGGTGATATTCTTGTGCTGGTCCGCCGCCGCACGGCGTTTGTTGACCATCTGGTGCGTGCCCTGAAAAGCTTGGGTGTGCCCGTGGCAGGACGGGACCGTATGGTGCTGACCGACGAACTTGCCGTGATGGACCTTCTGGTGCTGGCGCGTTTTGCCCTGCAACCCACCGACGATTTAAGCTTGGCGACCGTGCTCAAAGGCCCATTCATTGGCCTTGATGATACCGCACTTTTCAAGCTGGCGCACGGGCGTACGGGGACACTGTGGCAGGCGCTGTTGCGGCAAAAGTCGGAGGCTGAATTTACAGGCGTTGCCAGGATGCTAAAAGGTCTGCTGGACTGTGTTGATATCAAAACACCATTCGAGTTTTTCAGCCATGTGCTTACAGAGCAAGGCGGACGTAAAAAACTGGTCGCACGGCTTGGCGATGAAATTCATGACCCGGTTGATGAATTGCTGGAAGAGGCCCTTCGCTTTGAGCTGTCTGCCTCGGCCTCAATGCAGGCATTTTTACACAGTGTCGAGCGCGGCGGATTGCAGATTAAACGTGACCTTGAAGCCGCAGGGGACAGGGTGCGCATTATGACAGCCCACAGCGCCAAGGGGCTTCAGGCACCGATAGTTTTTCTGTCTGATCTGGTGGGCTTGCCCGATACCAGCCGGGAAACACGGCTGATGCCGATCCCCAGTTCAATAGACGGTTTGCCGCCGCTGCCTTTCTGGACATCACCCGGCAAAGGGCTGGCGTTGGTGGAAGAGATGAAAGCGCAGGTAAAGGCACGCCAGTTGGCTGAGTACCGGCGGTTGTTATATGTGGCGCTTACCCGTGCTGAAGACAGGCTCTATGTAGCCGGATGGCAGGCCAAAGGCGAGCCAGATCCGGATTGTTGGGCGAGCGCTATTTTTGAAGGATTCGAGCGGTTGGGTGCCAAAGAGGTTCTGGCGGTAGACGGGCAATCCGTACGGCGTTTTGAGGTGCAGCAGCAAAACCCTGTGAAGGTGAAGAGCAGCGACAGAGCACCCGTAGAGATAACAAAGATACCTGACTGGCTTTTTGCTGCGCTGCCCGATGAACCGCTGCCGCCAAAACCGCTGGCACCGTCGCGCCCGGACGAGGAACCTGCCGTGTCCAGCCCGCTTGCACGGGCAGATATACGCCGTTTCCAGCGCGGGCGCTGGGTTCATGCCATGCTGGAATGGTTACCGGAAATACCACAAAATGCCCGCGAGGGTGCCGCGCTTCGGTATCTGGCTAACTCAGCGGCGGATTTGTCCGCCGATCAGCATCAGGGCTTGTGGCGGGAAGTGGATGCGATTGTATCAGGGGCTGATTTTGCCGCCCTGTTTGGGCCTGATAGTCGGGCCGAGGTGCCGATTGCGGGCATTATATCCGGGCGCGCGATTACAGGGCAAGTGGACAGGCTGGTGGTTACAAAGAGGGAGGTTCTGGTTGTGGATTATAAAACGAATCGCCCGCCACCTAGCAATGCTGCGGCTGTGGCTGATGTGTACCTACGACAGATGGGGCTTTATGCGCGTGCACTGGAGACAATATATCCGGGCAAACAAGTGCGTGCAGCCCTGTTGTGGACCGATGCTGCGAAATTAATGGAATTACCAAAAGACTTGATGTCAGAAGCACTTACTCGGTCTGGCCTTTAAGCCACATATGGGGGCTGTTCACTCATTTGTTACTAAACCTTGACGCTGTTGGCCCTGCTTCTTACGTTAGTCGTCAAGCGGCATAAAGCCGTTAAGTTTACCGCCGTCGAGCGGGTCCACAATCCCGCCTTTAGAGGGCAAGAAAGAGTAAGATTATGGCAACTATCAATGTAACCGACGCATCCTTTGAAGAGATGGTTCTGAAATCAGATAAACCCGTTGTTGTTGATTTCTGGGCGCAGTGGTGTGGTCCTTGTAAAATGATTGGTCCGGTTCTTGAAGAAATTTCAGGTGAACGCGATGATATTATAATCGCCAAAATGGACATCGACGAAAACCCCGAAGTGCCTACCAGTTTTGGTGTGCGCTCAATCCCGACGATCCTGGTTTTCAAGGGTGGTGAAGCGGTGGCCACTACCATGGGCGCCAAGCCAAAAGCCCAGCTCACTGCGTGGATTGACGGCGCAGTTTAATTAGGGGTTGTCCCTAAGGTTCACTGATGATCTGAAACAGACTTTGAAGAAGGGTACTCTATGGGGTGCCCTTTTTTATTTTGCTGCAAATGCGACAACGGTTTACTGTTTATCAGGCTGAGAAATAGAGGAGCTAATGAAAGCGCTTTTTTAATCTTTCTTTGCTCCATGGGTGGAAGTATCCGGCAAAGCCATAAAAAGAGAGCTTGACCATGCACACTTGGATCGTCCTTTTTCGCGGCATAAATGTGGGCGGCAAAAACATTATACCGATGGCCGAGCTCCGCGCCCTATTTGAAGACTTGGGTTTTAAGCAGGTTAAAAGCTATATCCAAAGCGGCAATGTGATTTGCCAAAGTCTCGAGCCCGACCCAGTGCTGCTTCGTCAAACAATTGGTGACGCAGTGCATGCCCGGTTCGGGGTGCAACTCCCCATCATCATATTATCACAATCTGCTCTGAAAGCTGCGTTTGAGGCCAACCCGTTCCCAGAAGCCGATGCAGATACCAAGAGCTTGCATTTATATTTTCTGAGCGCGGAACCTGCCCAACCTGACCTTGCCGCCATGACAAAACGGCAAACAGGCAGTGAGTATTTTCGGCTTATTGGCAGTGTGTTTTATCTGTATGCTCCAGAGGGCATTGGTCGTTCGAAGCTGGCCGCGCAGGCTGAAAAACTGCTGGGTGTTGACGCAACTGCTCGCAACGGGCGGTCAGTTAACAAGATACTGGAATTGGCGGGCGCAGTTTAAAAACCATAGAGCTTTCCCGGCAGGCTTTCTGCCGCGATATCCTCCATCAATTTTATATCTGCCGGGTCCATTTCGCTATGCCATTTGTCCATGGTAGCTACCGGATTGCGAAGGACGTCATGATAAGAATGGTCGTTCGCCTCAATCAAAAGGCTTTGTTGTAAATATTCTTTGGTTTGTGACTGCCAGGGCAATCCAGCAAATTCGAACAGCGCCTGTGTTTTGCCAACCGGATCTTGGCACAGGTCTTCATATTTCAATAGATAGACATTTTTCATCGTGCTGCACCGTGACATGATGAAATCATTAAAGGTGGCCCAGCTCCATGCTATTTCCTCAAGCATTGACATTTGGTCCCGCTCGTTAGGGCCGATATTGTTTTTGACAGTGTAATCAAGGGCTAGCTGATCGTCACAAAGTTCTAAGGGAGCCATTTTCCCTTGCTTTATACCGCGAGCAAGCGAAGCATTTATTGCGCCCGGGTGCCGCATGATGAAAATGAATTTTGCCTTTGGCAGGGCGTGTGCAAAAGCGGGTAAGCGGCCAAGGGATGATACAGATTTAAGGACAGGTACGGCACTTGCTGTGTTGCAAAAATCAGGCACAGATGGGAGCAGTCTGTCGCCTGTGGCTTTGGCTGCCAAATTATCAAGAATAAAAAAGGCCTGTCGTAAGAGGTGCGCAGGCAGGCTGCGATAGGATTTTGGAAAAACGGCCTTATTGTTGATTGTTGGCAGGAGCCTGGTTTTGATTAACTTGTCCGCATAAGCCTCTAGTGCGGCATTATGGACGCTTGTGTCATCTTCGGTGATAATGGCGGGTAGGCTGGGGCAGGGCAGAAGTTTGTCAGGTTCGTGGCTGTAGCGTGTATCCGGACTGCTGTCGAAAATATTTGCGAGCCATGTGGTGCCGGAACGGCCAAAGCCAAAAATGAAAACTGGGTCCGCCAATATTCTTGCCTGTTCCTGTATTGATGGCGCCCCCCCCCAAAAAAATACGCCGGCTAGTGCCGTGTAACAAGTCTAGTGGCATTATGTTTAATGTACAGTCATTAACGTGAGCCTAATTTGGGAATAGTCCTGCCGTTCGCAGAACATGCCCGGCCAGATACAGGGACCCGCCGATCAGAACAAAAGGAGTGCGGGCGGGGTTGGCAGTGCTGTTGATGCTTTCAAGTGCACTGGATACGTCTTTGGCCATCACCCCGCTGACGCCGAGATCAGTGGCTGCGGCGGCCAGAAAACCGGGTGCTGCGCTGCCGTCTTCGCCGGGAATTTCCACGGCGATCACCCGGTCAATCAGCCCGGCAAGAGGTTTAAGGTATCCGGCCGCGTCCTTGGTGCCCATCATGCCGAGGATAAGCGTGACGGAACGTTCCACCGGGTCCACACCACGCAGGAAAGCCTTGAGCGCACGCGCTGCTGCCGGGTTGTGTCCGCCGTCCAGCCACAGCTCTGCACCGTCTGCCAGCAAACTGTGTAGATTGGTGCCTGCCAGATTTTGTAGCCTTGCAGGCCAGCGCACCCAGCCAAGCCCTGCTTTGATTGCGGCATCAGGAATGGCGACAGCCTTCTGCGCATGTGCGAGTGCAATAGCAGTGGCAGCGTTTAAAATCTGGTGATCACCCACGAGGCTCGGGGTGGGCAGGTCAAGCACGCTTTTCCAGTCTTCATACAAAAAGCTGCCGTCTGATTTTACCTCGGCGTGCCAGGCGTCGCCGTAATAATAGGGGTTTATTTTAGCCCGGAAAGCGGCGCTTTCGATGCTGGCGCGCGCGTCTTTGGGCTGGTAACCCACTACACAGGGTACACCGGGTTTGATAATGGCGGCTTTTTCTGCCGCAATTTCGCTTATGCTGTGCCCCAAAAACTGCTCATGGTCCATGCTGATGGGGGTGATGCCGACAGCAGCAGGTTTGATGACTACATTGGTGGCATCAAGTCGCCCGCCAAGCCCTACTTCCAGAATGCAGAGGTCAGCGGGAGTTTCAGAGAAAGCCAGCAGGGCAGCCGCCGTGGTAATTTCAAAAAAGGTGATGGGCCTGCCGTCTGCTGCAACCTCGCAGCGCTCCAGCAGGCCAGCCAGATAGTCCTCATCAATAATTTTTCCGGCAATACGAATACGTTCGGCAAAACGGACCAGATGCGGTGACGTATAAACATGAACCCGGTGCCCGGCAGCTTCGGCAATGGCGCGCAGCGTTGCCGTGGTTGAGCCCTTGCCGTTGGTGCCTGCTATGTGAATGACAGGCGGTAGTTTGGTTTCCGGGTTGCCAAGTGCCGCCAAAATCATATGCATGCGATCCAGCGACAGATCGATCTTTTTGGGGTGCAATCCCATTAGTCGGGCCAGCACCGCATCACTTTTTGTGGTGTTGATGGTATCTGGGGTATCGGCCATTGATTGCCGGTTATTCAGCGGCGATTTTGCGGTGATGCCCACCCGTCAACAACGATAATAATGTGCTGATTTTTTCACGCATTTGGTGGCGGTGTACAACCATATCCACCATGCCGTGATCTTTCAGGTATTCAGCACGCTGGAAACCCTCTGGTAGTTTTTCACGGATGGTTTGTTCAATCACGCGCGCGCCCGAAAAAGCAATCATCGCGCCGGGTTCAGCAATCTGCACATCACCCAGCATCGCATAGGATGCCGAAACGCCGCCTGTGGTTGGGTCGGTCAGAACAACAATATAAGGCAGGCCTGCATCACGCAGCATTTGCAGCGCCACCGTTGTGCGCGGCATTTGCATCAGCGATAGAATACCTTCCTGCATGCGTGCCCCGCCCGAGGCTGTGTGCAGCACTAAGGGGACTTCAAGCTTAAGCGCTTCTTTGGCGGCGGTAACGATCGCAGCGCCCAGTGCCATGCCCATCGATCCACCCATAAAGAAGAAATTCTGCACGCCAACAACCACTTTGTTGCCGCCGATTTCGCCGACAGCGACCTTGATAGCGTCGTCGTCCCCGGTGGCAGCGCGGGCGGCTTTCAGCCTATCGGTATATTTTTTTGTATCTTTGAACTTAAGGGGGTCGTCTTTGACCTCAGGCAGGGCCAGCAGGTCATATTTCCCATCGTCAAAAAGTGCATCAAACCTGTCCTTGGGCGGCACGCGGTCATGATGCTCGCAGTGGGCACAAACATACTGGTTTTCCACAAATTCCTTTTGGAAGATCATCTGGCCACAGCTTTTGCATTTGTGCCAAAGATTATCCGGTGTGGACTTTGGGTTCAGTACTTTTTGCAATTTTGGTTTGACGTAATTGGTAAGCCAACTCATGGGGTCTTGCCCTTCTTTTCCACTGTCTTTGCCGTTACTATTTGCGCCCGGCCTTTACACCATCCGCCAGTTCGCGGGTAAAGTCCAGAACCTCTTGGACGGTGCCTTGTTTGACAGATCCGTCTTCCTGCATACCGTTTGCGATCACATCAACAATTGCCGAGCCAACAACAGCGGCATCAGCATATGCTGCTATGGCCGCCGCCTGTGCCGGAGTGCGGATACCAAAGCCCACGGCCACTGGCAAGTCTGTATGTGATTTTATGCGTGCGACTGCATCGCCGATATGGCTTGCTGCCGCTGATTTTCCGCCAGTTACACCTGCCACAGCCACATAATAAACAAAACCGCTTGCCCCCGCTAGCACAACAGGCAGGCGTATGTCGTCGGATGTGGGTGTCGCCAGGCGAATAACATCAATACCAGCTGCATTTGCAGGCAGGCGCAGTTCGGCGTCCTCTTCGGGCGGCAGGTCAACGATGATCAGCCCGTCTATGCCTGCTGCGGCTGCGGCTGTGCAAAAACGGTCAATGCCGTATGCATACACAGGGTTATAATAACCCATCAGTACAATCGGCGTGCTGGTATCAGTTGTGCGAAATTCGCGAGCCATCTCAAACGTTTGTTTCATTGAGGCACCAGCCGCAAGGGCGCGTTGGCCGGCTTTATCAATAGCCGGGCCATCGGCTGCCGGGTCGGTGAAGGGCATGCCAAGCTCAATGATATCGGCCCCCGCCGCAGGCAGACCCTTGAGGATTGCGGCTGAGACTTTCCTGTTCGGGTCACCCGCCTGAATATATGCCACAAAAGCAGCACGATTTTCGGCTTTGAGCGCCTTGAAGCAGGCTTCCAGTTTGCTCATGTTATATCTCCGCACCAAGCGCATCTGCGACAGTGAAAATATCCTTGTCACCGCGTCCAGACAGGTTCAGCACAATGATATGATCCCCGGGCAGTTCGGGGGCTATCTTCATCACATGGGCAATTGCGTGGCTCGATTCAAGCGCCGGGATGATTCCCTCTGTCTGGCAGCAGAGCTGGAAAGCCTCCAGCGCCTCGTCGTCGGTTGCGGACACATAGTCAACCCGACCTTCCTCATGCAGCCAAACATGTTCCGGCCCAATGCCCGGATAATCCAGCCCCGCCGAGATCGAATGGGCCTCGGTAATCTGGCCGTCTTCGGATTGTAGTAAATAGGTGCGGTTACCGTGCAGAACACCGGGCGAACCGCCAGTAATAGAGGCCGCATGTTTATCAGTACCCACCCCGTGACCTGCAGCTTCTACGGCAATGGCCTTTACTTTGGTATCATCCAGGAAAGGATGAAATAACCCAATTGCGTTTGACCCACCGCCCACACACGCCACCAGCGTATCCGGCAAACGGCCTTCGGCTTCCATGATCTGTTCGCGGGTTTCACGACCAATGATGGACTGGAACTCCCGCACCATCATCGGGTAAGGGTGCGGCCCGGCAACAGTGCCAATGATATAAAATGTGTCCTCCACGTTGGTAACCCAGTCGCGGAGCGCATCATTCATTGCATCCTTCAGTGTCGCAGACCCTGACGTAACGGGCTTTACCTCAGCCCCCAACAACTTCATGCGAAAGACGTTTGGTTTTTGGCGTTCAATATCAACAGCACCCATAAAAATCGTGCACTTCAGCCCAAAACGTGCAGCAACAGTAGCGGTGGCTACACCGTGCTGCCCCGCCCCGGTTTCGGCAATTACACGGGTTTTCCCCATGCGCTTTGCCAAAAGAACCTGGCCGATAGCATGATTGATTTTGTGTGCGCCGGTATGGTTCAGCTCTTCACGTTTGAAGTACACCTTGGCCCCGCCCAGATGTGCGGACAGGCGCTCCGCATGATACAAAGGGCTTGGCCGACCAATATAAACCCGGTTCAATTGATCAAGTTCTGCCATAAATGCGGGGTCGGCCATTGCCGTAGCAAATTCTTTTTCCACTGCCAGCACCAGTGGCATCAGTGTTTCGGATACATAACGGCCACCATAAATGCCGAAATGGCCTTGCTCATCGGGTCCGGTGCGGTAGCTGTTGCGGGACATGGGGAATACCTGTTTTAAATAGGGCGCATGCTCAAAGGGTGACCTACTTAACCGCTTTTACAGCCGTAAGAAAGCCTTCGATGAGGACTGATGATTTTTTCCCCGGTGCAACTTCAACACCAGATGATATATCAAGGGCGCTTGCTCCGCTTGCCGCAATGGCCTCAGCGGCATTCTCTGCTGTTAGTCCGCCTGCCAACATCCATTTATATCCCAGGTTTTTGCCGCCAAGAATATGCCAGGGGAAACGGGCAGCATTGCCGCCCGGCAGTATTGCGCCTTTGGGCGGTTTGGCATCAAATAGAATGTGGTCAGTACTGTCAGCATATGCAGCGGCTGTTTCAATGTCGGCTTCAGTGCTAACGCCAACCGCCTTGATAATACGCACCCCCAGCATGGCTTTGATACGGGCGACGTCCTCCGGGCTTTCCCGTCCGTGCAGCTGTACGGCATCAAGCTTCAGTGCTTTCGTCGCTGCCTTGAGCAGATCATCAGAAGCATTCACAAATACCCCGACTCGCTTAACGCCTGCAGGCAGTTGGGGGGCCAGTGCAGTCGCTACCTCAATCGTCAGATGTCTGGGGGACGGCGGGAAAAACACAAAGCCCAGCCAGCGTGCACCGAAGCGAGCAGCGGCATGGGCGTGTCTGGCTTCACTGATACCACAAATTTTAACATCAACTGGCATTGGCTTACCTGTCTGTTTCAGGCTTGATCGGTCGCCATAGGCGTACCGCCCGGCCTTTGCCGTCTGCCAGCACACCGGAAAGTGTCAGTAGAAAATCAACAAGCATCCCGAAAACGAAAAGCCCGGCGGTAAAAAAATACAGGATGCCCGTGAAGGGTCGGCCAATATAAAACCGGTGTATGCCCAGTAGGCCGAGCGGTGGCAGACCAAGGATCAGTGCAACCAGCCGACTTTTGGGTGAAAATGATCGCTCGGTAGAGGCGTTGCCCGTTTTTGTCTCTGGCCTCGTAATTTCTGATTTGGCAATTTCTGTTTCATCAGTATTTGGTTCATCAGTATTCGGGTCATCGGTCTTTGGCACGAGGTTCCTTGAGACCTGCACTGCAATATTTGCGGTTGTGGTTTCCTGAATGGTTAGCAGGTCATCCCCGGACGCATTATAACGGTCTGTCCAGACGATGGCACCGGTCGCGTCAATCAATTGCGCCGTAATCCGGATTTTGTCATCCTGATAGCGGATGCGGGTGCCAAGCACATAGGCCACACCAAGGGTGTGTGCCAATTGCCGGGTGTCGCTGTCGCTTGCCACTAGGCGTGCAACAGTTTTTTGTTCAGGCGCTGCAAAACCGGCTTTTTTCAAATCCGTGATCAGATCATCCAGTATGCCTTCGGCAAAATGCTCTCTGATCGCGCCCATTTCTGTTGGCGGGGTCACCGCAACTGCGATTTTGTTGCCAAACTCGGGGGTGGCAGATTTTTTCATGCTGGGAAGCTGCCCTGCACCCGTTCCGTCACCGCGAACGCGCTGCATGATTAATTTGCTATTGGTGAGCATGATCATCGTGAAGGCACCGATTGAACCAATGGTGCCAAGCACGTCGCCATATTCTTTTGCCCATGCAATCGCGGCATCAAACATTTTTGTCGTCGCTTTCCGGGGTCTGACCCTAATCCGTGTCGCTCATAAGATCGGCGAATTCAACGGTTTCACGGGTCAGGGCAGCGCTGGCTGCTTTCATAAGGTCTTCCCCCAGCAATTGGCCGCTATTCCATGTGGCCACATACTCAAGTCCGTCTTTGATAGTATGATCCCGCGAGTGGTTTAGTATGGCCTTTGTGCCTGCAACTGCAAGCGGGCTTTTGCTGGCGATCTCAGTGGCCATTGCGTTTGCGGCTTCAAGGGCCGCGTCGCGGTCAGTGGCGACAGCATTTACAAAGCCGTATTTGCTGGCTTCTTCAGCCGCGAACTTGCGTCCGGTGAGCGCCAGTTCGCGCAAAACCCCTTGCGGCAACAGATAAGGTGCACGTTGCAAGGTGCCGACATCTGCAACAATCGCCACATTGATTTCCTGAATGGCAAACCAAGCGTCGGCGGAGGCAATGCGCATATCGCAGGCTGAAATCAGGTCAATGCCACCTCCCAGGCAGGCCCCGTGGATTGCTGCGATGACTGGAGCACGGCATTCCTCAAGCGCGGAGAAACAGTCTTGCAGGTGCAGGATGTGCCGTCGCAGCTTTTCGCGTACCCGGGCCGGATCACCCCCTTGAGCACCTAAAACAGCACCACTGTCTTTCAGATCAAGCCCGGCTGTGAAATGTTTGCCGTTTCCGGACAGGACCACCGCACGAACGCCGTCTTTATCGCCGAGGTGCCGAAAAGCCTTACCGATTTCGGTGAACATTGTGCCGTTCATGGCGTTCAATTTGGTAGGGCGGTTAAGGGCAACATGGGCTACGGCCCCGTCACAGTGTACATCCAGTGTTTCAAAATCCATGGCAATGCTCCTAAAAGTCTATCATCCTTATGACATGGTTCGGTAAAAACACAGGACCAGAAAAACACAGGCCGAAAAAAGCATGCTCTGGAAAAACACGCTCTGAAAAAATACAGGCCAGTCGATTGTTCCTGCGCCAGCTGGCTACATGTAGGCACATAATGTCTGCCCGCATGGTTTACCGGTAACGGGCCACCAGGTCAGAGAAATTCTTTGCCTTGGCCATGTCCTTGCCTGCCTTGCCGTTCATGAACCAGTTTTTGGCAAATTTATGAGCCTTTTTATCCGTGAGATGATTGGCCATATAGTCGGCCACCAATTCCATATCGGCATACCCACTGTTTAGTTCATCGCGCAGACCGCGCACAAAAGCGAAAAAAGCATCTTCCCCCATAATGTCATGAAGAACAGCAAAGCCAAGCGCACTGACGGTGTCACTTTGTGCAGAAAAGCCGTCAATTGCATAGTCACGAAGCGCTGTTTTTCCGAGTGTTTTGCTGGCTAGAAACATGGGTTTGCTGGTGGTGAATATATCGCCCTTAAAAGCAGAGATATCATTAGGCTCACCGAGTAACTTTTCAGTTGCAGCATCAAGCCCTGTGGCCCAGTGGCCCGGCTTGGCTCCTTTGCTTGTTTTCCACATATCAAGGATAGCGGCTTTCATTTCACTGGTAAGCAGGGGTGTTTTGAAGAAGTTACGCCCTTTGAAAATTGCCGTCTCTGATTGGCTGGAAACACCGTCAGGAAGCGCAACAATTTGCAGTGCGGCACCTTTGGCGGTTTTACCCAACAAGCGCTCTAGCTTTGTCGTTTCACTTGATGTTACCGCCAGCAACTTTTGCGCGCCAGCCACATCTTCCCCGAAATAGGAAATTGAAACTGGTCCTTCGCTGATGCGCTGGTAAGGCGCAATCGCGAGTGTCATCAGCCCTGTGGGGCGGGGGTTTTTTAAGTCAAAATCCGTGCGTTCGTTGGTAATAGTTTTGCTGATAATCAGATGGCTGCCAGCAATGTCATAGGTGCCTGGCAATTCAACATGTGCCACCTGGCGAAATGGTTTTTGAGCCCAGGCCGTTTTAATCGCTTGGATATCGGGCGCAGCAAAAACAGGATAGGCAAAAGCTTCGGCCCGGATCATGGTGAAATCTGGGTGGAGTGTATCCTTAACGCCTGCAAGGCCAGTCCAGGATATGTCCTCCAGATAACCCCGGTAGTGAATTACAATTTCGGTACGGTTATTTTTTTGCAGAGGCTTGAGAAGCGGCACCATCGCGGCGGTCAGTTCAAGCATCTCCATGCCTTTAACGGGTAATATAACGCTGGTTGTTGGTAGCGAACGGTTGCCTGACCCCACAACCTTAATGATATTTAGCCCCGGGTTCAGCAGGATGGGAACCTGGGTGACAGGAGTATCTCCCGGGTTGCGGAAACTGATTTGGTAAGCGCCGACCATCTGGCCATCGCGGGGTGTTTCATCCAGATGCAGCTTGGTGATCAGGGTGCTGTTCAAAAGCTCAATATTTGGTGAGGATGCGTAGCTACCGGATGCGGCAACAAGGCTAAAGACACCCAACAAAAAGAACAAACGCATTTGGAAATTCCCCCTAAAATTTATAGCCCTTCAAGCTAATACCTTGATCTTCATGTAGATCAAGATCAATCCGGGCAACAAAAACGTGAAATCAGTGTATCGGCGATCTCGGACGCGGCTTCAACATGAGCCACATCAATGTTAAGGCCGTAAAGTACAAATTTCAGATTATGGGTGTTTTCAGTGATAGCTGTGCGGGCGCTATCGGAAAATGGGGTGCCAAAAGCACCTTCTTCATCCGCGAGCACTGGCAGGCATTCAAGATTAATCTCACCGCGTCCGATGCCGTCGTATGTCTCGCCCGGTGTGCCGACCCGGAAGGTGACGGCATCGCCCTTCAGCCATGCAGCATCATAACAGCCCACCGGAACACCCGTCATCAGCGATACCAGATTGCCGCAATCAACAACATTATTAACGCTGTAAAGTGGCTTGCCCGCCAGCACACGGCGTGTCAGTGCCTCGGACGAAGGCCGATAGCGGCTTGGGTCTTTACCAATCGCCTTAAAAGCGGCCCGTACGCCTGCGATCACCGGATCACTGGATGCGGCTTCGCCCAATAATTCTTGCATACGCACCTCAGCCCCATCTTCCAGTGCAGTGACAAGTCCGGGCGGTGTTTCCCGTACCTCGACTTTAAAGTCGAGCAGGCCGATATGGGTTTCCATGCCGAGGCGTGAAAAAATTTCGTCGATTTTTAAGTGCATAATCAATTCCCTGACGGGAAATCTAGCCGCAATTGCCGTGCCCGGAAAGCCTGATTATTGTTCTGCCCCTGGATCAGGGTTTGCTGTTGGAAAGATTTGTGCAGATTTCACAGTTTTTCCCATAAGCTGCACACAATTGCTCAAATTCTGCGCACTTTATGCACAGTGTGCATTTTCACCATTTTTGAGACTAGGCATGCCCCCGGTTCTCAGGGTCAGTCCCTTGATTACTGAGTGCGTTTGTTAACACGGTGAAAAGCAAACCAGGCTAGCCAAAGCGTGCCGGATATGCCGATAGCAGCCAGAATGGCGGGCATTGGCTTTTCCAAAGAACTGACGGACCCGGCGTATGTTGCGATCAGCACATAAGGCGCGGTGCTGATAGACCAGACGAGGATAAATCGAGCGAAAGGCATACGTGTCATGCCCGCGAGGCAGGCTGTTACTTCAGGCAGGATAGGCACCGCCCGCGATAGAAGGATCATAATAAAACCATGCTGTTGAAAGGTGGTTTTCGCCTCCGCTATTTTCTGCGGGTCTTTTGTGATCAGCCCCAGGATTTTTTCACCAAAACGGTGGCTGAGGCTATAGCCCATGGCCCCTGCTGTCATGGTGCCGAGAAGGGCGGCAAGTGCGCCGCTGGGGAAACCAAGAAAATAGCCTGCAAGAATGGTGATTGTCAGTGTTGGCACGGCGATAAATAAATCCGCGAACAACAACAAAAACACAATAGAACCAACATATAAGGGCGATAATTCCTTGGCGCTGCGCAGCCAACCCTCGATTTGTTCCACGGTTAATACGCCAGCAAATTTAGCGATCAGAAAGGTTGAGGCAAACACGGAGGCCAAAACCAGCAGGATTTTTAACAAGGGTTTCATTATTTTTTCTTCTTGCCGTAAAGGAGTTTAATTTCAATCACTTCGCCGAACTGGGCTTTGTTGATTCTGGATTTTTTGAAGGATGGCGGGCCAGTGAATTTTATTTTTTGTTTGTTCGAAAAACCAAGGCCTTCGGCCGGGTAGATGCCTGTCCAGTTTTTTGCGACCTTGCCGTTCTCGTCTTCGTCGTGGTGAATTTTTACGGCGATCTGCTCATGCGTGACAGTAAAGACAAAATCCATTTCGGTTTCATTTGCTGGCACGCTCTGTGTCAGCAAGGCTTTTGCGTGTTTTTTTGGGTAGCCATCTTTGGCAAAAATCATCGCTGTTAGCACCCCTCCTCGTGCAGGCTCAATGCCTGAGACATGGATGCGTACCTCATCCGCCGCTGCGTCACTATGTGTCATTAGATAAATTCCCACCCATAGAAAAATTGAAAATATACGCATCACCTAATCCCTTTTCATGATGTTGCGTGCGGCAGCGGGCCACAGGCGGCAGAGAAAGCGTAAAATCCTGACCATGCCAATATCATGATCAAGCCGACCTTTCTCAACACCCGTGATGATCAGGTTGGCAGCCTTGTTCGCCGTCATCTTGCCGTGTCCGCGCCCCATGGTCATTGGTGTATCCACCAGCGGCATAAAGGCCTGAAAAACCTTGATGTTTGTGTTCGCCAATTGATGGCGTAGCGCGCCGGAAAATATATTCAGCCCGCCTTTGGTGCCGCAGTAAATTGCTGAACTTTTTTTGGCTACCAGCCCCAGCCCGGAATTTATATTCAAAATGGCGGACGGCGTATCTTTCAAAAGTGCAGGCAGAAATAGCGAAATCAGGCAGCAGGGGCTGGTGAAATTTATGGCAATTTCCTCAGCGATACTTTCATAGCGGAAATCAGAACCGGTAAATAAAGCTGTATATTGAATGGCTGCATTATTGATAAGCAGGTCAATTTGGGGGTGTTGGCTGCGGATAGTTTCGGCCACTGGCCGAAGGCTTTGCGGGTCGGCCAGATCAGCTACATAGGTATGCACACCCGGAAATTCGGCTTTCAGATCCCGCAGCTTTTCTGCATTTCTGCCAATCACCAGCAGGGTGTTATCGCTGTGCAACTGGCGCACAAGCTCATGGCCAATGCCCGATGTGCCACCCGTTATCAGAATGCTTTTTTGTGTTACTCTAAATGTCATGCGTTTTCTGGTCGCTTCCTTTGCAATAGGCTGGCAAACTAGGGAAAGCTTAAGAGCATGAAGGCAGCACGTAATTAACCTGGGTTAAGACCGAGATGGATTTTGAGGAGTATTTGAAAGAAAACGGTGTGCCGCTGAAATTCAAGCGCGGCGAGCATGTTTTTCGGCAGGGTGATAGGGACGGTTCGCTGTATTTGCTCCGCGAGGGGATTTTGAAAGCCTATTATGTGACCGGCGAGGGTAAAGAGCAGGTGAAATCTTTCCTCACGGCAGGAAATGTGATTGGCAGCCTGACAGCGGCTTACACCAAAGAGGAAAATACTTTCAGCCTTATTTGTCTAGAGGATGCATTGCTGGTTCGGGTTTCTTTTGATGAATTAAGCAGCCTTGCCCACGAAAATACCCTGATTGCCGAGCGTATGATGGAGCTTCTGTTATCTCTCGCCATGAAAAAAGAGCGCCGCGAATATGAACTTCTGTGCCTTTCAGCAGAAGATCGTTATCGGCTGTTGCTAGAACGATCCCCCGAATTACCGGGCAAGGTTACCCAGCAAGATATCGCGCTCTATCTGGGCATCACGCCGGTTGCTCTCAGTCGCATCAAAAAGCGCATCAGCGGCTAAATTTTAATGCCCGCCCTTGAAAAACCACAAGCATTTCACATATAACAAAGAACTTTGTTTAACAAAGTGAAATATAGTGATACTACTGGCACACGGAGTATTGATGAAGGCGGAGGTAATGGCATGATCGAATTTCAGGGTGTAAGCAAACGCTTTGGCACCAAGCTGGCGGTGGGCAGTCTTAATCTTTCGCTTGCGGCTGGCAAATTAACAGCCTTGCTTGGTGAAAACGGTGCGGGGAAAACCACGGCGGTTTCAATGGCATTGGGTTTGGTGAAGCCAACATCAGGATGTGTAACGGTACGCGGATACAGTGCAGGCAGTATGGCCGCCCGCAGCAACGTGGGGGCGATGCTGCAGTCAGCTGAATTACCGGAACAACTGACACCGGCAGAGCATATCCGCTTGTTTCAAACCTATTACCTCGACCCTGTCCCATTTGATGAAATTGTTGAAACCATTGGCCTTACGAGTTTTCTGCATATGCGTTACGGGGTGCTTTCTGGCGGGCAAAAACGCCGGGTGCAACTGGCGTTGGCGCTGTGCGGTAATGCGGACTTTATCTTGCTTGATGAGCCCACGGTGGGTTTGGATGTCGACGCCCGCCATATCTTTTGGCAGGTGATCCGTACGCTGGTGGCACGGGGGCGCGGCGTGCTGCTCACCACCCATTATCTGGAGGAAGCCGATGCGCTGGCGGACCGCATTTTGGTGATGACGGAAGGCGTAATCATCGCTGACGGCAGCCCCGCAGATATCAAATCCCTGGCGGGCGGAAAAATCATTGAGCTTAGAACAAACGCGCCGGAGGACCAGCTGCTGGCGCTTCCGGGTATTGAAGGCACTGCACGGGTTGGCGAGCGCATGCGGCTCACCACAACGAACGCCGAAGAAACCCTGCGTGCCCTCTTTGCAAGTGGCTGCAGCGTGGAGGATATCAGTGTTGAGCGTGCCGGGTTGGAGGCCGCCTTTATCGGGCTAACCGGGCAAAACCGCAGGAAGGGAGAAGCCGCATGAGCACCGAGATTATGGCACCAGTTTCGAGCTTTCGTATCCTCAAGGCAGAATGCCGCACCGAGTTTTTGAAGGCATGGCGCATGCCAAGCTTTGCTATCCCAGCGCTTGTTTTTCCGCTTGTGTTTTACGCAATGTTTGGTGTGGTGCTGGGCGGCGCAGACGTGAGCCGGGCCACCTATATGTTGGCTACATACGGTATATTCGCGGCGCTTGGCCCGAGCCTGTTTTCCTTTGGTGTTGCCATCGCTACCGAGCGTGACCAAGGCTGGCTGGAGGTAAAACGAGCCGCGCCCATGCCTATCGCCGTGCTTATTATTGCGCGCATGGTGATGGCGATGGTGTTTGCCTTGATTGTAACGTTGGCCCTGTTTGCTGTTGCCTATTTTGCAGCGGACGTGCGTTTGCCGTTCTCGGTGTGGATGTCGCTCATAGCACTTAATCTGTTTACCACCGTCCCCTTTTCGCTGCTGGGTCTCGCCATTGGCCTGCGCGTGAAAGCACAGGCCGCTGCTGCCATCACTAATCTCGCGTTTTTTGGCTTTTCGCTCTTGGGCGGGCTGTGGGTGCCCATCACCATTATGCCGGACATTATGGGTAAAATCGCCTTGGTGATGCCCAGCTTTCATTTCGGCGAAATGGCACTTGCGGCCATTGGTATAAAGGACAATGGGCTGCCTGTCTTAAACATCAGCGCCGCGCTGGGCTTCAGCCTCTTGTTCGCGATCCTCGCCCACCGTGCCTGGCGACACATGGATAAGGACAGATAGAGCAATAAAAAGGGGCGCAGATACGCCCCTTTTTTAAATTAAATTGTGTGCCGCTTACGCCGCTTTGGCGAGGCGGCCTCTGGTGTCGCCTTTGGCGTAAAAGCATTCGCCGTTTTCTGCCATATCACGTAGCATTTGTGGTGGGGTGAAGCGGGGGCCGTAAGCTTGCGCCAGCCGGTCGGCTTCCGCCACAAATTCTGCCACACCCACTGTGTCGATATAACTGAACGGCCCGCCGGTGAAAGGGGCAAAACCCCAGCCAAAGATCGCGCCAATATCGCCTGATGAAGCATCGATAAGCACGCCTTCCTCGAAGCAGCGTGCGCATTCCACGGCTTGGCGTACCATAAAGCGGGCTTTCACCTCGTCCACGCTCGGCTGCTCGTTAGCCAAGGGGAAATGTTCCTGAAGGCCGGGCCACAGATATTTTTTGCTGCCGTCATCAGGGTACACATAGTTGCCTTTTTTGTTCTTGCGGCCAAAACGCTCCAGCTCAACAACCATTTTTTCAACAAAACCGTCTGCCGGGCTTTCAACATATTTATCGCCGAGGGCTTTGCGGGTTGCCATGCCGACTTTGTAGCTGAGATCAAGCGCCACTTCATCACCTACGGCCAGTGGGCCCACAGGCATGCCCGCCATCTTGCCTGCATTCTCAATGAGTGCGGGGTTCACGCCTTCTTTCACCATGGCGTAACCCTCTTGAACATAAGTACCAAAGCAGCGACTGGTATAAAAACCACGGCTGTCGTTCACCACAATCGGTGTTTTCCTGATCTGGGAAACATAATCGAGCGCCAGCGCCAGCGTCGCATCATCGGTTTTTTCACCCATGATAATTTCCACCAGCGGCATTTTATCCACCGGCGAGAAGAAATGAATGCCGATAAACTGATGCGGGCGAGTGAAGTTTTTGGCTAAACCCGTGATTGGCAGGGTGGAGGTATTGGAGGCAAATACAACATCCTTGCTGATCACTGCCTCGGTGGCCTCTGTGACAGACTTTTTGATGTCTTCGGCCTCAAAAACGGCTTCGATAATCAGGTCGCAATCTGCAAGGTCAGCATAGTCGCTGGTGGTGGTGATACGCTCCAGCAGTGCCTCGCCTTTTTCTTTTGAAACCTTGCCGCGACTGACACCTTTTTCAACCAGCTTGCGCGAATAGTCCTTGCCTTTCTCGGCAGCAGCTTCGTCGCGGTCCAGAAGTACCACATCCATGCCCACTTTGGCAGAAACGTAGGCCACGCCTGCGCCCATCAGGCCCGCGCCCAGCATGCCGAGACGCTTGACCTTTTTGCGCTCAACGCCTGCGGGGCGAAGCGAGCCCTTTTCAACAGCCTGTTTGTTAATAAACAGACTGCGGATCATATTACCTGCAACAGGGCCTGCCAGCAGGCTCATGAAATATTTGCTCTCGATGCGAATAGCGGTATCAAAATCAACCACACCACCTTCAAACAGGCACGAAAGAATAGCCTGAACGGCAGGATAATTATGGTTTGTTTGTTTTTGAGCCATCGCGTTAGCGCCGATGAAGGTCTGCACACTGCCGGGATGCATGGCACCTGCGCCGCCCGGATATTTAAACCCTTTTTTGTCCCACGGTGCCAGGGCGGAGGATGTTTTTTTGACCCAGGCAGTTGCTTTTTCCACCACATCAGCAGCGGGCGCAATTTCCTGCACAATGCCCAGCCCCATGGCAATTTGGGCATTATATGGCTTGCCGGTGGTAATGGCCTGTGCTGCGGCCTGAATACCAGTAAGGCGTGGCAGCCGCTGAGTGCCGCCAGCACCGGGCAATAAGCCAACCTGTACTTCGGGGAAACCAAGCTGCATTTTAGGGTCGTCGGCGATCACGCGGTAATGGCAAGCCAATACCAGCTCGAAACCACCGCCAAGGGCCAGACCGTTTACGGCAGCAGCAAAAGGCTTGGTGCCTTCTTTAGCCAACACCTTACGGTTTTTATCGCCAGTTTCCATTTTGCGGAGAGTTTTATTCACGCGGAAGGCGCTTGCAAAAGCGTCCTCAGGTGTTGCGTCTGCGCCTGCTTGATCTCCCAGCATGTTAAGGTCGGCACCGGCAAGGAATGCCGGTTTGCCTGATGTGATCACGGCACCTTTGATGGCATCATCAGCCAGCACTCTGTCCACACAGGTATCAAGATCCTCAATGAGCTGGGCGTTCAAGACATTCATGCCGGTGTTGGGCAGGTCGATGGTCAAAAGCGCGATGCCGTCGCTGTCTACGTCAAAACGAATGGTTTTAGTCATTTTTAAACTCCGGGGTATCGCGTTTAGATGCGTTCAATGATGGTGGCTGTGCCCATACCGGCACCAATGCAAAGCGTAGCAAGCGCGGTTTCCTTGCCGCTGCGCTCAAGCTCGTCAAGTGCAGTGCCGAGGATCATCGCGCCAGTAGCGCCGAGCGGGTGCCCCATGGCAATGGCACCGCCGTTCACATTGATATCGCTGTGATCAATATCCAGCACTTCCATAAACCGGAGAACAACCGAAGCAAAAGCTTCATTGAGCTCCCAAAGGTCGATGTCCGAGGTGCTCATGCCTGCACGCCGCAGTGCTTTTTCAGCGGCAAACGAAGGGCCGGTGAGCATGATCGTGGGCTCAGACCCGATAGAGGCCATCGAGCGAATACGCGCGCGTGCTTTCAGCCCCAGTTTTTCACCAATTTCCTTGGTGCCGATCAGGACCGCCGCTGAACCGTCAACAATGCCGGATGAATTACCCGCATGGTGGACATGGTTGATTTTTTCGATCTCGGGGTATTTCTGGATGGCAACACTGTCGAAACCAAAAGCACCCATATCAACAAAAGAAGGCTTGAGAGCGCCCAGCGATTGCATGCTGGTCTCAGGCCGCATTTGCTCGTCATGGTCCAGCACCGCCATGCCCACCACATCCTTGATGGGGACGATGGATTTGGCAAAGCGCTTTTCGTCCCACGCGGCTTTGGCGCGGCGCTGCGACTCGACGGAATAAGCATCTACATCGTCGCGGCTGTGACCGTATTTTGTGGCGATCAGATCAGCCGAAATGCCCTGTGGCACAAAATAGCTTTTGAAGGCGACAGATGGGTCCATTGGCCAGGCGCCGCCGTCTGATCCCATTGGTACCCGGCTCATGCTTTCAACACCGCCGCCAATAGCCATATCGGTTTCGCCCGCCATAACCTTGGCAGCTGCGATGTTGGTGGCTTCAAGCCCCGAGGCGCAGAAACGGTTGACCTGAAAACCGGCTGTTGTTTCAGCGTAACCGGCATTGATAGCAGCAACACGCGCGATATCGGCGCCTTGCTCACCCACAGGGGCAACACAGCCGAGGATCACGTCTTCCACATAGGATGTATCCAGGTCGTTCCGATCACGTACGGCTTCAAGCATTTGGCTGGCAAGCTGGATCGGTGTAATTTCATGCAGCGAGCCATCTTTGCGCCCGCGTCCGCGTGGGCTGCGGACGGCATCATAAATATAGGCTTCGGTCATGTCTTTCGTATCCCTTCAGATAGGAGGATCAATATTAAAAATTCGCCGCATCAAGCGCCATCAGGTCATCAGCACCCGCTTCCAGTTCTGCAAGCTGGGCTTTGGTTTCCGGCAAGCGCCGCTTCATATAATAACGTCCGGTGATTAATTTATTTTCATAGAAGGTAGGGTCACTTGTGCCAGCGTCCAGTTGTTCAATAGATATTTTTGCCATTTGTGCCCATTGGAAGCCCAAAAGCACATGCCCCATCAGGTGCATATAAGGCGTTGAGCCTGCGCCCGCATGGTCTGGGTTCTGCATACCGTTTTGCATCAGCCACATCGTAGCGCTTTGCAAGTCAGTCAGTGCGCCGCTGAGGGGCTTGATAAAGTCAGCGAGCTTCTCATTGGCTTTATTGTCCGAGAGGAAACTTCCGATATGTTTGAACAGCGCCTGCACAGCACGCCCGCCATTGGCAGGCAATTTGCGGCCTACCAGGTCCAGTGCCTGAATGCCGTTTGCCCCTTCGTATATCTGAGTGATGCGGGCATCACGCACAAACTGTTCCATGCCGTGTTCTGTAATATAACCGTGGCCACCAAAAACCTGTTGGCAGGTGGTGGCATACTCATAACCACGGTCAGTGAACACACCCTTCATGACAGGGGTTAACAGACCAACAATATCGCCCGCCCACTGGCGCTCTTCTTCGGTTTCTGCGTCGTGTGACAGATCAATCAGCATGGCGCACCAAAGGGCCGCCGCGCGTGCGCCTTCGTTGAAAGACTTGGCATTCAAAAGCATTCGCCGCACGTCTGGATGCACAATGATCGGGTCAGCGGCTTTGTCAGCGGCTTTCGCGCCTGTCAGCGAGCGACCCTGAATGCGGTCGTTGGCATACAAGGCAGCGTTTTGGTAGGCCACTTCAGACTGGCCGTAGCCCTGAACAGAAACGCCAATGCGGGCGGCGTTCATCATGATGAACATTGAACGCAGGCCTTTGTGTGCTTCGCCGATCAGATACCCTTCGGCGCTGTCATAGTTCATGACACAGGTGGAGTTGGCGTGGATGCCCATTTTTTCCTCGATGGACCCACAAATAACGCCGTTTCGTTCGCCGAGACTGCCATCCTCGTTTACCAGGAATTTCGGGACGATGAAAAGTGAGATACCCTTTACGCCCTTGGGTGCGCCCGGCAGGCGGGCAAGCACCAGATGCACGATGTTATCAGCCAGATCATGTTCACCCGCCGAAATGAAAATTTTGGTGCCGGTGATGGCATAAGACCCATCGTCTTTAGGTTCAGCCTTGCTGCGCAGCATGCCTAGGTCTGTGCCGCAGTGAGGTTCTGTCAGGTTCATGGTGCCCGTCCATTCCCCGGCGATCATTTTGGGCAGGTAGGTGTTTTTTTGCTCATCGCTGCCGTCAATGTAAATAGCCGCCATCGCACCCGCTGAAAGCCCCGGATACATGGCAAAGGCCATGTTGGCCGAGACCATCATTTCTTCGAAACAAAAACCCACCACATGAGGCAGGCCCTGACCACCATATTCAGGGTCAGATGTGAGGCCTGACCATCCTGCTTCTGTGAGCTTTTTGTATGCTTCCTTGAAGCCTTTTGGTGTTGTGACAGAGCCGTCGCTGCTGCGTGTACAGCCTTCGCGGTCACCGGACAGGTTGAGGGGTGCCAGCTCGTTTTCACAGAATTTGGCGCCTTCTTCCAAAATAGCCGCTACCAGATCAGGGGTGGCGTCTGCGTATCCGGGCAGATTGGCATGTTTGTTAATGTTCAACACTTCATTCAGGATGAAATTCATGTCTTTGGTGGGCGCGCTATATGTTGGCATGGGTATTCCTCAAATATTATGTCGTGTAGCAGGAGTGCAATAATAAGATGTATTGATTACAGGTCGTTTAACTGGGGCTGTAGGGCTTAAGAACTTCGCCTGTTTCGCGGTGTATCCATTTGCCATTTTTCGATTTGGCCAGGTTGCTGATCAAATCGCAGAACTCTTTCAGTTCGTCGATTGTAGCGTTGATATCATCGCGCTGGTTTTCCAAAGCGCGGATACGATCCATGCAGCGATCCACGGTAACGGCGCGCTGAGTCTCGCGCTCGTCACCAAGATCATACAGGTCCAGCATTTCGCCGATTTCGCACAGGGAAAACCCAACACGTTTGCCACGCAGGATCCAGGCAAGGCGGGTGCGATCCTGCATTCTGTATATCCGGCTTTGGCCTTGGCGTTCGGGTGAAATCAAGCCTTGATCTTCATAATGCCTGAGCGTGCGTGGCGTAACGCCAAAATCGCAGGATAGTTCTTTGATTGAAAAGCGTCTGTCCGCAATGTTTGGCATAAAGGGCGTTCCCGCTGGTTTGTTGATTAAAATGTAGTTTACGTTAACGTTAACGTCAAGATTGAGCGATATGAAGATTGCTAGCCTGCTGAATTCGTTCTATAATTTCTGGGTGATGCAGTATGATTTATGCGCAAACCGAATGGTTTGTTTGCCGGAATAGTACCGACTCGGTTACCTGAAGGGCAAAAAAAGTGGTTTTAAACACACAAAAACACGCAAATTTGACTAATCAACGCTGCTGAAATTGGCCATTTACAATGTCAGCGCAATATTGGGGAGGAAAAGAAAGTGGCACCGAAGTTTGAAAGTTTCTCGGAGTTTTTCCCTTATTATTTGGCGGAACATTCGTTGCCCATATGCCGGGCGCTACATTATATGGGTACAACGCTGGCAACATTGGCTGTGTTTTATGCATTTTATAGCCAAACCTGGTGGCTGCTTTTGTTGTTTCCCGTCATTGGCTATGGCTTTGCGTGGATTGGACATTATGGGTTTGAGAAAAACCGCCCTGCCACATTTGACTATGCCTGGTGGTCCCTGAGGGGGGACTATAAAATGTACGGTCTGTGGATAACGGGGAAAATTGGCCCTGCGATGGAGGCCGCGCTGGAAAAACATGGCCGTAGAAATAGCAAAAACTCGCCTGACACGGTTTGAGGGCGCATTTAGTAAAAAACAGCCTGGCTTGAAGAACAGCCCCGTGTTTTTGAAAAACAATCTGGCAACGGAGATTGCTATTTTAGCCAGGTTTAGGTACGACAGAAGCTAGGCTTCTGGTCAGAGCCTGCTCTTACCGTCCTTCATTTTGGATCCGTATTGAATGCCTCTTTATTTGCCGATAGCCGAACTCTCGATGAATGTATTCCTCGTGATTGCTATGGGTGGCATTGTTGGTTTTCTCTCTGGTATGTTTGGTGTTGGTGGCGGTTTTCTTATGACGCCTATCCTTATCTTTGCCGGTGTGCCGCCCGCAGTTGCGGTGGCAACGGAATCAAATGAAATTACGGCGGCTTCGGTTTCGGGCGCGCTGGCACATTGGCGGCGACAAGGCATCGATATAAAAATGGGTTGTGTCCTCATTGCTGGCGGTGCTGTTGGTTCCTTTTTTGGTGCGCAGGTTTTCACATATTTGAAATCACTGGGCCAGGTAGATTTGATGATCTCACTGGCGTATGTGGTGTTTTTGGGTTCGGTTGGTGGACTGATGTTTTGGGAAAGCCTACGGGCCATCCTGCGTCAGCATAGCGGCTATATACCGCCAAAAGTCCCCCGCGAAGATCGGCATAAAGCCTGGATTCATGCGCTTCCCTTCAAGATGCGCTTTCGCAAATCGAAGCTATATATATCGGCGCTTTTGCCGCTCGCCATTGGCATGCTTGTTGGTGTGTTGGCCGCGATCATGGGCGTTGGCGGTGGTTTTATTATGGTGCCCGCGATGATTTATATTCTGGGCATGCCGACCAATGTGGTTGTGGGCACGTCCCTGTTTCAGATTATTTTTGTAACGTCGCTTACCACTATATTCCATTCGGTCAATACACAGACGGTGGATATTTTCCTTGCTGTGCTGTTGCTAGCGGGCGCTGTTATCGGGGCTCAGTTTGGCGCGCGTGTGGGTTTCAAACTCAAGGGTGAACATTTGCGGGCTCTGTTGGCGCTTATGGTTTTACTGGTTTGTGTAAAAATGGGCGTCGGGCTTGTTGTCACACCGGAAGAGCCTTACAGCGTCATGGAAGCCGTATCATCAGGAGCAGGCCATTGATAATACGGGCACATCTTATATCGCTGTTTGCTTTACTCGCTTTATCGGTCAGTGTGCCGGTTACTGCGCTGGTGACAGACCTGTCCAATAAGCGCATTGAAATCAGATACAGCTTTAACGGTGCCGAACTGATCCTGTTTGGCGCTGTTGGGTCATCTGCGGTTGATCCTGTGAATGATATATTTGATGTGGTTGTGGTAGTACGGGGCCCAGAGGCGGATACCATTGTGCGCCGCAAGGACAGGGTTGGCCCTATTTGGATAAATAATGCAAACCTGTATTTTCCGTCTGCACCGGGGTATTATGCGGTGGCGGCCTCGCGTCCACTCAAAGACATTGCCCAGGCTGCCACTTTTGAAAGTTACGGCATTGGCTTTGATAATTTACCGCTGGTCGCGCGCGGGGAAAGCGGGTTGGTTGAACCAGATACCAAATTCAGGCAGGCGCTTTTTCGCCTGCGCGCATCCGAAGGTCTTTACAGACAGGAAATTGACAGCGTGACAATTGTTTCTGAAGGCTTGTTTCGCACGGACGTGCATTTGCCCGCCAATGTGCCTGTAGGCGAGTTTCTTGTGGAAACTTTCGTATTTCAGGAAGGCAGCCTGAAAGCACGCAATCGTATCCGCCTGAATGTGGACAAAGAAGGTTTTGAACGTGCGGTCTATGACTTTGCGCACGGCTATCCTTTTTGGTATGGGCTTACGGCTGTTTTTGTCGCGCTCGGCGCTGGCTGGCTGGCTGGTGTCCTTGGCAAAAAATAAACAGTCGCCAGACAGTGTATTTGACATTAGCCCATGCCCCCACCTGTGCCGCTAGTTTGCTTTAGGGGCAGAATAGGTGCGCCGGGTTTTCAATAGGGCCGGGCCTTATGTGTATAGGGGTTGCTGTCGCATGAAAGCTTTAACTTTCTCGCCGGACTGGCGCGGCTTCTGTATCGTCTGCTGGCCGTCCGTTGCCCTTTTCAATTTCGAATAGAAATTTTCCGTTTTCTACATGGGCCATATGCAGCTTATGGCCGCTCATTCTGCAAAACGCAGGCATGTCCTGAACTGTCGCTGGGTCAGAAGCCACCACAAGGAGCCGTTCCCCGGTATTTAGTTCGTCAAGCATACGCCGTGTCCTGAGAACAGGCATCGGACACAGAAGACCCGTGACATCTAATGTTGAGGCGAAATTATTCTCTGTAGTGTTCATATGGTCAGGAGGCCTGTTTGCATTTCAAGATGTTGCTGCCGTGTGAAGATAAGACCATCAGAGTAGCCAGTAATTCTCAATAGCGGGTTAATAAAAAAGCAGACTTTCCAGATACGGTTGAAAGCCAAACACATTTACAAGCAGGAGTGGCCTGAGGGAAGGGCCATGTTGTCTGCCAATGAAAAAGACCCGCCCTGGGTAAGGGCGGGTCTTGGACCGGGATTGGGTATGTCCCGGTCACGAACGGAGTATTTGGGTGCCGGGTGCTGAGAGTCACTCCGTCCGTATCTGGTGATCAGTGTACTATTGTGCCTTCGGGTCGCAGGCTGTCGACAGCCTTGCTTGTGAGTTGTTCATGGATACTGAGCCAAATGTTGAAGCCCTCATCGTCGCCGATCGCTTTCATTTTGCAAAGTGCCTCGTCCGCGTAAGACAGTGCCTTGACGCCCAGGTTTTTCAGCAGGTTTTCAGCCACAAGGCCATAATAGAAATTTGGATCAAAAGGCAGTTGCTGTTGCATGGTACTTCTCCAACGCGGCGGTTAAACTTGAAATTCTATGTAGCAACTGCCATGCCAATTTTCGGTGTCCATGTTTTTCAAGGGGTTGGCAGCGAAATAAAAGAGACCTGACGTTCAATCGTCAGAATTTGCCGGGTATCTGATCACCTGCTGGGAAAGCGTTGCCCGCAGGACTTTCGGTGCCGGGCATATTCTTCAGGCCCTTTTTGCTTGACTTGCGGGCGATGTCCCGCGAGTTTGCAGGCCAATAATGCCGTATAGCCACTGGCAAAAGTCCTTGAGGAGCCCCCTGAAAATGAACGCCTTTTCTTCTCCAGCTCAACCTTCCCCGGAAGCTCAAGTTACTCTGCGGGCTAACTGGAACCGAACCGAAGTACTGGAGCTTTTTTCAAAGCCCCTCATGGACCTGATTTATGAAGCTCAGGGTGTGCATAGGCTGTATCATGATGCGAACAAGGTGCAGTTATCGCAGCTGATTTCGATCAAAACCGGAGGGTGCGCTGAAGATTGTGGCTATTGTTCACAGTCGTCGGCTTACAAAGAAGGCACAGGGCTTGATGCCACCAAATTGATGGAAGTTGAGCGTGTTGTGGATGCGGCTAAAAAGGCCAAGGCGGGCGGGGCCAGCCGCTACTGTATGGGGGCTGCATGGACCAGCCCGAAGGACCGGGACATGGATACGCTTGCGGCGATGGTGGACGGTGTGAAGGCACTTGGCCTTGAAACCTGTATGACGCTGGGCATGCTATCTGATGAGCAAACCACACGCCTCGCTGATGCAGGCCTTGATTATTATAATCACAATGTTGATACGTCCGAGGAGTTTTACGGGAAAATTATTACCACACGCACTTATCAGGACCGCCTTGATACTTTGGCGCGCGTGCGCGGCGCGGGCATCAATGTATGTTCAGGCGGTATTGTGGGTATGGGTGAAACACGGGAAGACCGGGCAGCTATGTTGCAGACGCTTGCCAACCTGCCGGAACACCCACAAAGCGTGCCGATCAATATGCTGGTGGCGGTGCCAGGAACACCGCTGGAAAATGTTGAAGCGCTGGAGCCTTTTGAATTTGTGCGCACGGTTGCTGCTGCGCGCATCATGATGCCCAAGTCGGAAGTGCGGCTTTCGGCAGGACGGCAGTCGATGTCAGAGGAACTGCAGGCGCTGTGTTTTCTCGCGGGCGCAAGCAGCATTTTCTACGGTGAGCAACTGTTGACCACACCAAACCCGGAGAATAACAAGGATATGGCCCTGTTTGAAAAGCTCGGCCTGACACCGGCTTAATTTTGCACTGTAGTTTTGCACGATGGTGCCGCTTGGGGTTGCTGTTTTATTTTGATCTACAAATTGCGTGTGCCGGAGCAAACCACGGCAAGAGACCTCCTGATTGTGGACTGTTTCTGACCTACCATCAACGGTAGGCCTTTTTCATATCCGACTATTATCGGCTTTCTTTTTTTGTTTCTCTGGAACCAGTCTCATCAACGCTTTTGGCGAGCCTAGCTTGGCGAGCTACTAATAAGTCAGTCACATGTCTTGGCAACCCTGAGATTGCACTGGTGCCACGCCGGTCAGTAACGGTGCCTGCATGGCTTCCTCCTTCCGAGCTAAGTTTACCATTATAGAGATCAGCAATATGCCAATCATCTATATCAGTAGCAATTTTTCTGGCCTGTTTCATACGGTGTAGCAACTCGCTGGTGGCGTATTTACGAATATGCGTCATTAGATCGTTCTGAAAATTGGGAAATTTCTGCGCCATTGCCTCATAATAAGTTGAAACACGTAGCTTGGTTTTGTTCCTAACCTGTGTGCCACGCACACTGTTGACAAAATCTTCAGCATTGTCTTTGAGCGCAGCATGGACATTAGCCCCCGTGTAGGCGCTGTTACGAATATTAGGTGTACCAACAGCGCCCAGATAAAATCCGTATATTACCACCGGATCGGCCCAGTTTGTGAGAATATGGTTTTGGATATCGGCTAGTGATATCATCTGTCCGTTCCATTCATAATCTCGGTCATATAGAACGGATTTACCGCTTGCTGGTGAAAATATTGATTCCAGCATAGTGACAGGATAGAGCGAGGCCACTTTCGAGAGCACAATAATATTGTGCAAGTTGAGCCAATAGGCCAACTGTTCTTCCTTGCTGAGTTTTTCGATTGCCAGTTGCGCCGGGATTGCAAGTAGGTCGTCGCGTACCATTGCAAGCCCCGCTAACTGCGCTTGCCCAAATTCATGTAATAAAACCCTGTTGCCTTCTAGCCGCGAGGGAAGTGGATTGCCAAGTCGCATGTTTGAGCCCGTCGCTCTAGCGAGTTTACGGGCCCTTTTGTGGTCCGACCGGCCCATTTCAAGGACGGAACCGCGCAACACCGCCTCCAGATCACTATAATCAAGCCTGTATTTGCTTGTATTGGCGAATTCGTTTGGCAAGTTGACTGGGGTTTTATTGTTTGCTGATGCATAAGCCCCCGCAGTGGACGCGACACTCGCGCACACCAAAGCAATGACTAAATTTCTGAGCATGGAGTGCTCCTTTTCTATCTCTCGCTGTTATCGTTTTTGTTTTGTTTTTATGTTTGTTGTTTTTGATCCAACTAAACTATTGGGGAAAAGTCAATTGAGCCAAGGTTTATTTTCGAGTGTGCGCTGTGCCTAATGATCCTCCTTACTATCTTGATTTTTTTTAGTAGCTGCGTTTTTTCGTCGTTATATCAGCCTCTGCCATGTTCACATATATGTGAACATGGTCCTTGGGTTACAAGCTTTGATTACAGGATCGTCTTTTATGCATGTAATGAAAGGGTCCGTACGGTTCGTTAATTTTGGCGTACTCAAATATATATTGCATGGCCCCAAATGCTATCAAGCAGGAGCATATTTATGCTGAAGTCAGTTTTTATAGTGGTGTTTTTGGTCTGGTGCTTTGCCCTGGTCTTCAAAGGGATCAGCGGTATCGTTGCTGGCGAAAATTTAGTTCCGTGGATTGGGATACTGTTAACCAGTGGCCCTATGGTCGTATTTTTGATGCGCATAATGCTGCTAAAGGATATGGCCCGCACCAGCGCCAATCTTCCGGTTGTTATGTTGCTGGCCTTTGTGGGTGTTGCGCTTAATGTACAGCAGACATTGCGGGCTGGTGTGGATATGTGGTTTTTATATAACTCTCTGGGTATGGCCGGGTTGTTTCTTATCTATAATTTCTGGTATTCGCGGCTTGACCGTACCGGTTCAATGCTGAAAGCAGGCCAGAAACTGCCCCTGTTTTCTTTGATTGATACCGAGGGGAATGCCGTGACGAGTGATACGCTGCGCGGCCAGCCTACAGTTATGATTTTTTACCGTGGAAACTGGTGTCCGCTGTGCATGGCCCAAGTGAAAGAGATCGCCAACCATTATAATGATATAAAGGAAAAAGGCGTGCGCACGATATTTGTTTCACCGCAGTCGCAAAACCATACCCGTGCACTTGCTAAAAAATTCTCGGTCGGTATTGAGTTTTACCGTGATGAGGGAAACACGGCAGCGGAGGCACTGGGAATAGTCTCTCAGTTCGGTACACCCGCAGGCATGCAGCTTTTGGGATATGATACCGACACTGTTTTGCCGACAGTGGTTATTCTTGACGCCGAAGGTACGATTGTGTGGTTGCATGAAACGGATAATTACCGTGTGCGCCCCGAACCCGAGACCTTCATGAAGGTGCTAGCGGAGAAGGGTTTAGCGTAATTCAAGCTCAACAAGGTTTCACTTCCGGTGTTGACTTTGGTATTGGCCACAACAGCAAAAAGCCCGGCACCGAATTATACGGAGCCGGGCTTTTGAAGTGTTTTAGGTATGGGCGTCTATTCGCGGTTGCCGAGGAAATGCAGCAAGAACATGAACAGGTTTACAAAGTCCAGATACAGGTTCACGGCCCCCATGATAGCACCCTTGGCCACGGCTTCGCCGGTTGCCATCATATAGTAGCTTTCCTTGATACGCTGGGTGTCATAGGCGGTCAGGCCCGCAAAGACCAAAACACCAATCACAGAAATAACATATTGCATCATTGGTGACTGCAGGAACATGTTCACTACCATCGCAATCAGAATACCAATCACCCCCATAAACAGGAAGGTACCCAAGCCTGAGAGGCTCTTCTTGGTGGTATAACCATAAAGGCTTAATGCTCCAAAAGTAGCTGCAGTAATAAAGAAGGTTCTGGCTATACTTTCGCCAGTATAGATTACAAGAATCCATGATAAGGACAGGCCCATCGTGGCAGAAAAGGCCCAGAAAATCGCTTGCAGTGTGCTGGACTTCATCTTGTGAGCGCCAAAGTTCATCGCTATCACAAAAGCAAACGGTGCAAGCATGATGAACCAGCGTGTGATGCCTGTAAATAGCGACATCATCAATTCCTGATTCTGGCTGACAAGCATGGCAACAATGCCGGTAAGCACCACGCCGGAGGCCATATAATTATAGACCTTCAACATATAGGCGCGCAGGCCCGCATCAACTTCCGCGGTTTGGGCGGCAGTACCAGCCCGGTATGCAGTATTATAACGATCCACTTTTAAGCTCCCCAATGGGTTTAAACATACTTGCCCTATAATATGGGCATTGGAAGGCGCTCTTGCAACTGTCTTCCAAAATTTTCGATTATTCGGTGCGTAAAACGGCATTTGGTTTAATAGAAAGCGCCCGGAAACTTGAGCCTATACCAAACAGAACCGTGACCAGCAAGCTTGTACTCACGGTGATTAACATAGGTATAGGCAGGAACGTAAATTTCATGTCCATTACCAACGCCACCACCACATAGCCAACAAGACTGCCCAGTCCCAGCGCGATTATTGCTGTGATTATGCCGATCATCGCATACTCGATCAAATAAGCTTTCAGAATTTGAGACCTGACGGCACCGACCACTTTTAAAATCACACTTTCATAGACCCGCTGGCGAAATCCGGCGGCGATGGCACCAGCCAGTACCAGCACGCCCGCAATGATCGAAACCAGTGCTGTTGCCCGAACGGCTGTGCCGATTTGCTCAATCATACCGTTCAGACTTGTAAGCACTTCTTTCATGCGGATGGCCGTTACATTGGGGAATTTGTCGGTAATAATTTTGTGCGCAGCGGCTTCGTTTGTGTCGCCCTCGGCTTCGCCGGTTTTTAGCGTTGCCATGAAGGTATGCGGCGCGGCCTTGAGTGTGGCCGGGTCAAACATGATCACAAAATTAAAGCCAAATGTGCCCCAGTTAATCTCACGCAAGGACCGAACCGTGGCGGTAATTTCGCGCCCCAATATAGCGATGGTAATTGTATCGCCGACAGTTAATCCAAGCCCGTCAGCAGCTTCTTTGCCGAGGCTTATCTCAGGCGCACCGCTATAGTCCGCAGGCCACCAGTCCCCTTCAACAACACTGCTGCCGGTGTTCAGCTCATCCACATAGGTCAGGCCACGGTCCCCGCGCAGGATCCAACGCACATCTTGGGCAATGGCCACTTCCTGTGCGGGCATGCCGTTCAGCTGGATAACCCGGCCGCGCAAATTGGGGATAACATCAACAGAGGTAACACCTTCCAAACCTGAGGCCGTAGCCTTGAAGTCATCAACCTGGTGTCGCTGGATATCGAGCATAAAAAATGCGGGCGCTTCAGAGGGCACCTGTTCTCGCAGTTGTTTGCCTAAATTGCCTTCAATTAACGCAAGGCCCGCAAACAGGGTCAGACCCAGCCCAAGCGAAATCACAACGGCGCCTGTAGCGGCGCCAGGACGGTGCAGGTTGGCAACAGCCAGACGCATGAGCGCATTTTTTGGTCGCGGAGCTTTTGCTGCGGTGCGTTCAATCATCCAGCTTGTAAGGCGCAGCAAACCAAGTGTAACTGCTGCCCCGCCCATAAAGCCCGCTGCCAGTATCCGGTTGTTTGACAAGCCAACCGCTAGCAACACAACAATAGTCGCTGCCCCAAAGATGGTTGCCAAATATATGAAACGTGGCCATTTTCGGCCCGGTGCCACAATAGCACGAAACAGATGAACAGCTGGCAAGTCACGGGCTTTGCCCAAGGGCCAGACGGTGAAAGCCACGGTAATCATCAAGCCGTAGAGCGCCGCCAGCATCAAGGCTACGGGGTAAATGCCGCCGTCCGGTTGCACTGGCAGGCTATCCGGCAGGAAGTTTGCCAGCATGCCCGGCAACATGGCACCAAGCCCCAGCCCAACCACAATCGCAAAAAGCCCGATCAGCACAACTTGGGAAAAATAGGTGGCAAATACGGTGCTGCCGTCAGCCCCGAGAATTTTCAGCGTAGCGATGGTTTTGGTTTTGCGGTCCATATAGCCGCGCACTGCGTTGCCAACGCCGACCCCGCCAACAACCAGTGCAGAGATACCCACAAGCGTCAGGAACATGCCCATCTGCTCAATGAAACGCCGCAGGCCTGGTGCTGATGTTGATCGCTCGGTCAGGCGCCAGTTGGCATCGGGAAAGGCCTCTTTCAATTCTTCTCGTACCGCATGGGGCTCAATATTTTTGGGCAACTTAAGCCGGTAATAATTATTGATAAGTGAGCCAGGCATCACCAGTGCCGTTTCGCTCAGGGCATGCGTGCTGATCATGGCTGAGGGGCCAAGCTTGAAACCAAGCTGTGCTTTGTCGGGTTCCTGCTCAATGAACCCTCTGATTTCTGCCGTTACTTTGCCGTAGGTCAACATATCGCCGACTTTCAGCCCGAGCCGATCCGCCAGAGATGGCTCAACCACGGTGCCCCAGTGGCCATCACGTTTTTCAAACAGGTTAGCGTGGGACAATCCGGTACTGGTTTTAAACTCTCCGTACAAAGGATAAAGGGTATCAATAGCCCGTAGCTCCACCAGTGTTGACCCTGCCGATGTACCTGATTGGGCCATGGTGCGCAGCCGCGAGGATGTGGAAACTATGCCCTTTGATGAGATTAGCGCAAGCGCATCAGGTTCGATAGATTGCTGGAATATATTGATTTCAAGATCGCCCCCAAGGATTGACTGGCCCTCGCGTTCCATGCCGTCCTGGATCGCCCGGGTCAGGGACCCGATAGCTGCAATGGCAGTAACACCCAAAATCAGACAGGCCATAAAAATTTTAAAACCACCGAGGCCGCCCCTAAGCTCCCGTAGGGCCAGCTTTAACGCCACAGGCGTAGACGCTTGCCGGGAAATCATTGACCGGCCACTTTGGATAAAATGTTCTTGCTGCCGTCTACAGCCCGTGTATCACCCGTATCATCTACAATATTCCCGTCAGCCATGGAGATAACCCGGTTACAGCGGTCTGCGAGCGCGGGATCATGGGTTACAAGCACCAATGTTGACTGGCGCTCCCTCGACAGGTCAAAAATCAGGTCAATGACACCGCGCCCGGTCTTGCCGTCCAGATTGCCTGTAGGCTCGTCACCAAACAAAATTGAAGGCTGGGGGGCCAGCGCGCGTGCCAACGCTACGCGCTGTTGTTCGCCGCCTGATAGCTGAGTGGGGTAATGCTCCATCCGGTGTGCAAGACCAACAAGCTCTAGTTCTTTAGCTGCTATATCAAAAGCATCATTGACGTTTGCAAGTTCCAGGGGAACAGCAACATTTTCAAGTGCGGTCATCGTCGGTATCAGATGAAAGGCTTGCATCACAATGCCTACACGACTTAACCGGTGGCGGGCGAGCGTATCTTCGCTGGCACCTGTGAACGACAGGCCGCCTACGACGATTTCGCCCGTTGTTGCCTGCTCAAGTCCGGTCATCAGGCTCATAAGCGATGATTTGCCGGAACCGGACGGTCCGACAATGCCAATGCTTTGCCCTTGTTCGACGTTGAAATTGATGCTTTTGAGGATGTTTACTGGCCCCGCGCCAGAAGAAAGAGTCAGGGATACATTCGATAAAGTGATAACTTTACTGTCTTTGGCCATTGTATTTTATTTCCTTCGCTGCCAGTTATTATTATCACCCCTTGTCCATTAAGGAGCGGACCATGTTGGCCATTGGCCCTGTTAAGATATTATTTTTTGCCGCAATTACCAGTCTTTTGCCCGTTTTTATGGCAAATGGCACCAGTTTAGCGGCAGACAGTCCCGGCAATAGCCCTGCGATTGAGATACTGGCCTTTGGCGACAGCCTTACAGCAGGGTATGGCCTGCCAACCGGCGAAGGCTTTACTGATCAGCTGGAAGTCTGGCTCAACGAAAATTCAGGGCAGATTGTAAAAGTGGTTAATGGCGGTGTTTCCGGAGATACTTCATCGGGTGGTCGGTCACGGCTTGACTGGGCGCTTTCGCCGATCAAAGAGGGCCAGCCTGACCTGGTGATCCTCCAGCTTGGTGCTAATGACGCACTGCGCGGTGTATCGCCAGATGTAACGCGCGACAATATCGACGCGATGGTGAAAACACTGTCCGGGCGGAAAATCCCCATATTGATTGCAGGTATGCTCGCGACCCCAAGCTGGGGCGATACATATGGTCAGGCTTTCAATAGCATTTACCCCGATATGGCCACTAAATATAACGTGCCGCTTTATCCCTTTTTTCTGGACGGTGTTGCAACCCATGCCGCGCTTAATCAGCCTGACGGCCTTCATCCGACAAAAGAAGGTGTGGCGATCATTGTTGATAAAATAGGGCCTATGGTTCTGGACGCCCTATCCCGTTAAAGCAATTTGGGATAAGCTCTTACGGTGCGTACTAGGGGTGAAAGGGGACACACGTGATACGTTTGTTTGTTGGTTTGGAACTTTCTGCACCCATTCAGGAACAGCTTCAACTGATGCGGGGCGGTATTGAGGGTGCACGCTGGCAGCGGGATGGCCAGTACCATGTAACCCTCGCCTATATTGGTGAAGTCCCGGGAAATACTCTGAAAGAAATCGAAAGCGAGCTATCTCGCATTCACTTCAGGCCCTATGAGTTGCGCCTGAAGGGTGTGGGTATGTTTGGCAACGGTAAACAGCGCCAAACATTATGGGCAGGCATAGAAGACGAAGCGCCGCTTCAGCACTTGCATGATAAAATAATGAATGCCCTTGCCCGAATTGATGTGGAGGCGGATAGCCGTCGTTTCAAGCCGCATGTAATGCTTGCCCGTTTCAAGCGCGGTGTGCAGCCCTTATTGGACGATTGGCTGGCGGTCAATAATATGTTCTCCAGCCCGGTACAGCATGTGGAACATTTCAGTTTATTTTCCAGCGTATCCTCGAAAGAAGGTCCAAATTATGCTGTTGAAGCGCAGTTTGGGCCCGGCATTGAAAGCAGTGCAGAGATCGGGTCGGATGGTAGGTTTGGCCTTGTTGAACACAGTGTGCCAAACCCGGACAAATGGCTTTGAAGCTTTGTCTGTTCGCGGCTGCTATATTGGCGTCGGCATGAGTGTTTACGGCAATAACCAGCTCAATGCCTTTATTAGTATAAACACCTTACCGGGGCTTTATAGCCAGAGTATTTGACAGGGTCTTGATCGCCGATACTATTTCGGCTTGTTTGTGCCACTGTAAAAAATGGTTCATGCCTTCGATCTCAATCACCTCCAAAAGCGGGCTGCCGGTCAGCTCTTTTTCCATATAGGCAACATTTGCATACGGAACCAGATTGTCCTCGGTGCCGTGTACAATGATAACGGGTTGCTGGATGCCTGCGAGCTTAGGCTGTAGAAGCCTTAGCTCGTCTTCAAGCGCAATAAGCTCGCGGTTTGAATGCCGCAATGTTTTGCCCAACAGCCAGCTCATAGGCGGGGTGTTGCCGATATGCTGGATAAACAGCACCTTCTCAAGGTTTGGGTCCAGGGCACCCGCAGCAACAACAATGCCGCCAACCTGTGCCGGGTAATTGGCAGCAGCTGCTACCACGATTGATCCCCCTAGCGAATGACCAACAAGGATAGTGGCCTTTCCGTTCCGTGTTACCAAAAGAGGTTCCAGGACGGCGGCCTGATCATCGAGTGAAGTTACATCTGCTTTGGGTTTAGTATGGCCAAAGCCCGGTCGGTCAGTGGCTAGAAACTCATAGCCTTCAGGCACATTTTTCAGAATTTCATACCAGTTGCCGCCTGCGTCACCAGGGGTGCCATGCAGAAAAATAATCCGCTGGCCTGCCGGGTCGCCTGCCTTGATATAGCTGAGACTAATGTCGCCCGCCTGAGCAGTCTCGCGGGCAACAAAATCATCACTGATGAAATCGCTGTCAAAATCCCCGATCATTGACGCGCATCCCACCAGAAAAAAGGGAAGCGTTATGGCCGCGAGCCAGAATTTCCAGGATTTTATAACTTTCAGGAACCTTGCCATGCTTGCCTCGCTGTGGCGGCTATTATTTTTTAAAATATACGCTCAGGGTGAGCCTTCTGCCACAGGTGGGTTTTCACACTTTAGTGTGCGGCCAGATTAAAGGGGGCGTGCCTAACAACCAAACTGTTTTAGAGTTTCCTCAACTTGCCCCACATAACCACCGCCAAACAGGCGCACATGAACCAACAGTGGCCAAAGCTGGTAAAGGGCTTTGCGTTCCTGATGAAAGTCGGGTTCAAGGGCATAGTTTGCGTGATATCTGTCAAAAAAATCGGAGGTTAACCCGCCCATCAAATCGATAAAGGCCAAATCCATTTCCCGGTGGCCATATGATATTGCCGGGTCAATGAAGGCAGCGGCATGGTTGCCGTCAATCAGTATATTGCCTGCCCACAAGTCGCCGTGCAAAAGGCTGCTGTGGGGCTGTGCCGGTAATAGATCACCAAGCTTGGATGCCAGCATTTCAATGCGTGCAAATGTCGCTTCATCGAACCGGTATGTATTCAGGCAGGACCGTGCCATCGTCATAAGCCGCTGTTCTGCGAAAAAACGGGCCCAGTTTTCCGACGGTGTGTTGATTTGTGGCAATGGGCCGATAAAAGTATCTTGCGTGTGGCCATAATAGGGGTGTGGTTCTGTGGGCCTCACGCGGTGGAGAGTGGCAATATGATCCGCAATATTTTCAGCCGCAGCGGCAGGGTCTGCATTGCCCCTGTGCGGGACATAACCCAGCACCAGAAGACCTGTAGACTGTAGCAGCACTTTGGGCACAGGAAGCTCGCTGTTTTGTGCAAGGTGGTGAAGCATATGAGCTTCAACCGCTGTTGTATCTGGTTGGTCAGTGCGCGGGCGCTTTGCCACTATTTTCGTGTGGTTTTCCAGTGTCAGCAAGGATACATCGGCGATATCGCCGCCAGGCAGAGCACGGGAATGAATAACCCGGGAGCCTAGCGTTTTGGCGATCTTCTGAGCAATCGGAGAAGCCACAGTTAAAAATACTCGGCTGTTATTTTGGCAAGTAGGCCCTCAGCTGCATCAACTGCAGCACTATAACACATATCAAAATCGTTTCGGTGCCCACCGTATGGGTCCGGCATCTCGTCAAGGGGTAGATGGGGCGCATAGCTCAGGAACATTTGCACACGTGATTTGTAATTTTCCGGGCACCGGAGGATAATTTCACGGTAATTTTCATCGTCCATTACTAAAATATATTCAAATTTTTCGAAATCTTCGCTGGCCACTTTTCGGCTGCGTTGACGGCTGATATCAACACCGTGTTTCAGGGCCGCGTCCTGTGCGCGCTGGTCTGGTGATGATCCAGCATGAAAGCCGATCGTTCCGGCACTGTCAATTTCCAGTTTGGCTTCTATTCCAGCCTTGGTCGCGGCCTCGCGGAAGGCTCCCTCAGCCATTGGGGAGCGACAAATATTTCCCATACAGACAAACAAAACGCCAATCATTTGCTAACTCCCACTTGCAGTTTTAGATTTTGAAGCTAGCCTACCGCGCGGGGGCGAAAAAGGGATAGTTTTTTGTCTGGCTATAAAAATATTGTGATTTTGACGGGGGCAGGGATCTCGGCGGAATCGGGTCTGAGTACGTTTCGGGACAAAGATGGTTTGTGGGAGGACCATCAAATTGAGGATGTGGCAACGCCGGAAGCTTTTGCACGGGACCCTGACATGGTACAACGGTTTTATAATGAGCGCCGTGCGCAACTTTCAAAAGTAGAACCTAATGCCGCTCACCGCGCTCTGGCGCAGCTACAGCGCGAGCATAAGGGCGAGGTAACCATCATCACCCAAAACGTGGATGACCTGCACGAGCGCGGCGGTGCGTCAGATGTTATTCATATGCACGGAGAGCTTAAGAAAATCCGCTGTCGGGCGTGTGACAATGTGCAGGATTGGGGTGATGATTGCACGCAAGGAACGGAGTGTCCTGCCTGCGGCCGCGCACCCGGCTTGCGACCGCATATCGTCTGGTTCGGGGAAATGCCTTTTTATATGGAAACGATTGCCGAAAAGCTGGAAACCTGCGATTTGTTTATTTCGGTTGGCACTAGCGGAAATGTTTACCCCGCAGCTGGTTTTGTAGCAAAAGTACAATCGTTGGGGCGAGCCCATTCTGTGGAAGTGAATTTGGAACCAAGCAACGGGGCAAGTCAATTCGCAGAGTGTCGTCACGGCAAGGCGGGTGATTTACTGCCTGAGTTTGTTGAGGAATTATTGTCTTAAAGGGTTAGAGAAATGAACGGTCGACCTTCAAAACTGCCGGACACTGAGCGCTCGGCTGCGCTCAAAGGCTTGTTAGGCTGGGTATATGATGCGGATGTAGAAGCTATCAATAAAACCTTCACCTTTAAGGACTTCAGCGAGGCTTGGGCTTTCATGAACCGCGCTGCCCTGCTGGCGGAAAAAATGGATCATCACCCTGAATGGTTCAATGTCTATAACCGTGTTGAGGTTAAACTGACCACGCATGATGCAGACGGTATTACTCGGCTGGACATTGAAATGGCCGCAGCCATGAACAGCTTTGTAGCCGGATAGCCGAGTGGACAGCCACTATTTCGAGGCGGGTTGGATATCAGACAGAAAATCGTTAATCACCAAGTTCAAAAGGTCAGGCTTCTCCCGATGAAGAAAATGGGTGGCACCCGGCACGGTAAAAAGCTGTGCATTTGGCAAAGCCTTGTATAGCGCCAGCGTATGGTCCAGCGGTACGTCTTCGTGGTCACCATTAACAACAAGTATTGGGACCTTGATTGAGGTGAGGTCTTGGCGGGTAAAATTTGGAGACGTGATCCACATATGGGCGAGCTTGTCGAACCAACCTTGATAGTCCACCATTTTGCGCCCGCCCTTGAGATAATCATCAAGATAAATGCCGGGGAAACGGGTGCGGTCCATATCAAGCGGCCACTTGGTATTTTTCATGGTGCGTTTGGTTGCCTCGGAAATACCGCTATGATTGAAGGTTGCCCCCAACAGGATCAGCTTGTCGACCTTGGCTGGGTAAAGGGCTGCAAATGTTAGCGCAGTGATGCCGCCGTCGCTTTGGCCCATGATCGAAATTCGTTTGAAGCCTAAATGAGTAGAGAGGTTTGCAATATCGCTGGCCATTAATTCATACGAAATCGGATGTGGTGAGCCGCTGCTATAGCCGTGTTCCCGGCTATCAAGTGCCACCACCCGGTAATTGTGCGCAAGGTGGTCAATTTGCACACGCAGGTCTTCCCGTGACGTTAGTCCGCCGTGCAGGATGAAAACGGGCGCACCGCTTCCCGACACCTGATAGTCAATCACCGCCCCGTTGGAGGGAAAGCGGGCTGCTTCTGCATTGGGAACAGGAAAAAGCACCGTGATCAGGAAGGTGGCTAGTTTCAGACGATGTCTGATGAAAGTTTTGGAGTGATTTATAATCAGGTTGTTCATACATCGAACATACTGCCGTCATACTGACAGATTGTGGCAGTATTTATGCTTCAAGCCAGGCTTTTACCAGATCATGTGCGATGGCGAAGGGCGGTGGCAGCAACCGGTGTGGGTGCGCCCCTTTTATGCTGGCGCGAACGTCTTTTTTGCTGATCCAGATGGCGTCTTCAAGCTCTGTGTGATCAATATTTAATGTACCGCTTTCCACCCAGGCCTCCACACCGATCATCAATGTAGAAGGCCATGGCCACGGCTGGCTGGCTTTATAAGTAACCTTTGTGGTCACCAGACCCACTTCCTCATAGATTTCACGTGCGACCGCTTCTTCCATGCTTTCGCCAGGCTCCATATAGCCGGCAAGTGCTGAATAGTGCCCTTCCGGCCATCCTATGCCACGGCCGACAAGTGCCTTTTCGCCGCCCGAAGCCTCATCCAGGATCAGCATAATCACAACCGGGTCGGTGCGCGGAAAATGGCTGGTGTTGCAAGCACTGCATTTACGTTCATAGCCCGCCTTTGCGAGCGTGCTCTCGATACCGCATTTGGCACAAAAGCGGTGGCTTTCATGCCATAAAAGCATGCTCTTGGCTTGTGCTATAATACCAAGCGAGGGGTGTGGCCCACCAAGTTTGAAGGCGATACCGCGACCATCGCGGAACTTGCAGTGATCTGCTTCGAACATATGGGTGAAATCGTCGGCACTGCCGTCCAGCATAACGCCGTAACGGGGTGCGGTGCCGTCTAACCCCAAAAAAATTATAGTGCTGACGGGCAAAAACTTGAGCGTTTTGGGGTGCTGCCAGGCTATGTCACCAGCAGCATCTGTTAATATTCGGCTTTCTGCTGCAAGGCTCACCCGGATTTGGTCTTCCGTTTGTTTGCCAGCGCCAGCAAGCAAGACGACTCGGGCATCCTCTTGTTGCATGAATTCCCCGAATATCTCCGGATCGGTGCGTAAATGGTCAGCCCTGTCTAGGGGATTGCCTGAAAAACAGGTGTGAATATCACCGAGTGCCATGTATTTTCTCCCAAAGCTTAAGGATTTAACTAGGGCGCGTGCTTTTGACTTGCAAGTCATAAGACAAATCGCCATATAAGCGGCGGGAGAGCGGCGGACATGCTGCTCGCTAATCCGGTCAGATCCGAAAGGAAGCAGCCGTAACGGGTTTTGTATGGGTCGTTTGTTCTCCCACCCTTTTTTCTGAAAAATCGTGAGCATTTGTTTGTCCGTAGCGTAGTGCTAGCGGGTGAGTTTTTGTGCCTGTTTTCCTTTTGTATTTGTGGTTGGCTCGTTATGATTGCCTATTCAACCCTCCGGAGGGGCGTTTCATGTTTGAATTTACATACGTTTTTGCGCTGACCGCATCTATGGCATTAGCTTTTGACGGAACACCCGCCGAAAATGATGGGCGCCAGCGAACTTGAAGGAAGCCTGTGCGTCTATGCTGGCGAAAAAAATCGGTGAAGGATGAGTAACAGTTGAGGCATCGATTAGCGAAAAAGGTCAAGTTGACAGTTGTGAATATCTGACGACAGTGCTTGAAAAAAGGAAGTCCGGTCTAACCCACTGGGCATGCAAACATGTGCGTATTTTTGAATATTCTTTTAAAGATTTTGCTGCTGGGTTGCCGATTGCGGGTGCTCTTTACCGTCTTAGCTTCAAACTCGATTAACTACTCGTGGCCGCTGTTAATTCGCGCGATTTGGGCCTTTCGTGCTTGCCTGTATCCTGCTACTCCTATGCTTGCAATTTCGGGGAGACATTTTTAGATGAGCGATACGGCAACAGATCAGGCATATCGGGTTCTTGCCCGCAAATACCGCCCTGCTGATTTTGATACACTGATCGGCCAACAGGCGATGGTACGCACGCTCTCTAACGCGATTGATAGCGGGCGTTTGGCACATGCTTTTATTATGACCGGTGTTCGCGGGGTTGGTAAAACCACAACGGCACGTATTATTGCCAAGGCGCTTAATTGCACGGCGCATGATGGCCCTACAATCAATCCTTGCGGCGAATGCGAAAATTGCAAGGCAATTGCGCAGTCGCGCCATGTTGATGTGCTGGAAATGGATGCTGCGTCTCGTACTGGTGTTGATGATATCCGCGAAATTATCGAAAGTGTGCGCTACGCACCCACGTCCGCACGCTTCAAGATTTATATTATCGATGAAGTGCATATGCTGTCGAAAAACGCTTTCAATGCGCTCCTGAAAACGCTCGAAGAACCGCCCGAGCATGTGAAGTTTATTTTTGCCACCACCGAAATCCGTAAATTGCCGGTTACAGTTTTGTCCCGTTGTCAGCGCTTTGATCTCAAGCGGGTGGAATCGCAAACACTTGTTGAACATCTGGCAGGCATCACTGAGAAAGAAGGCTGCAAAGCTGAAGACGGGGCGTTGAAGCTGATTGCGCGGGCTTCGGAAGGCTCTGTTCGGGATAGCCTGTCGCTTCTGGATCAGGCAATCGCGCATGGTGCGGGAGACGTTACGGAAAATCAGGTTCGGGATATGCTTGGTCTTGCTGACCGGGCGCAGGTGCTGGATTTATTCGAATTGTTGATGAAAGGCGATATTGCGCCAGCGATTGCCATGCTCCGTAGCCAGTATGACAGCGGTGCTGATCCTCAGGTGGTTTTAAATGACCTGCTTGAGGTTGCCCACTGGTTGACCCGTCTGAAAGTAACACCGGATACGGGCACAGATGCGTTGGTCTCCGAGGCGGAAAAAAGTCAGGGCGGTGAAATGGCTGCCAAACTTTCGATGCCGCACCTGACGCGGGCCTGGCAAATGCTGTTGAAGGGTCTTGGTGAAGTCAAAACCGCACCTAGCCCAATTGCTGCTGCCGAGATGGTTTTGGTGCGTCTTGCTTATGCAGCAAATCTACCGTCCCCTGCGGATTTGGTGAAGAAGCTGCAAAACCAGCCTGCTGGGGCGACGGCAACACCAGTGGCCACGCCTGTCAGCGACGGGGGCGGTGCAACCGCAATTTCAGGCCAGCCAGCCCAGGCATATTCTGGTGGGCAGCAGCAGGGTGCGACGGCACAGGCCGGCGCAAATGCACAGACCAGCGCGCAAGTGGTGGCGCTGCATACGGGCGGCACAGGGCATGCGCAGCACCCGATGCCTGTAAGCTTTGAAAAGCTGGTACTATTGTTTACGGACAATAAAGAACCACAGTTGGCGGTTTTGCTGAAAGATTATGTGCGGCCTGTGAGCTTTAAGCCCGGTGCCCTGGAAATTAATATCACCCGACAAACGCCGCCTGACTTTCTGATGCGGGTGAAAAGCTGTCTTAAGGCATGGACCGGCACGGATTGGCTGATCGCTGTTAGCAAAGAAGCGGGTGATGCAACCATTCGGTCAAAAGAAGTTGCGCGTGACAAGCAGCGCAAGGACGAAGCGCTGGCTGAACCCATTGTCAAAGCCTTGCTTACAAGTTTTCCGGGCGCAAGGTTGCTTGCCGTGCGGGATAGCCGTGTGGATGAAGGTGATCTTGGGGGCGATATGCCCACTGACCCGGATGCATTGGTCAGTGATGATGAAAGCGCTGATGCAGATGGTTCTGGCGATTTTGATTTTTAGAGTTTGGAGTAGACACACATGAAAAATCTAACTGAAATGTTGAAAAAAGCGCAGGAAATGCAGTCCAAAATGGGGGATATGCAGGCCGAACTTGAAACGTTGGAAATTGAAGGGGCGGCTGGTGCCGGGCTGGTGAAGGTGGTGTTGAACGGCAAGGGTGATATGAAATCACTAAGCATTGATGACAGTTTGTTCACCAGTGAAGACCGGGAGGTGCTAGAAGACCTGATTTTGGCCGCCCATACTCAGGCTAAAGCCAAAGTCGCAGACGTCGCCGCTGACCAAATGAAAAACATGACTGGCGGTCTCGAGTTGCCCGCAGACTTCAAAATGCCTTTTTAGCATAGAGAGATACTGCTATGCCCCGTTCGCACGGTCGTGAAATTGATACGCTGATCCAGCTTTTGGCGAAATTGCCGGGGCTTGGGCCGCGTTCTGCCCGGCGCTCGGCCTTGCAGCTTTTGAAGAAAAAAGACAGCGTCATGCTGCCGCTCGCGTCGGCGCTTGCGGGCGTGGCAGAAAAAATCCAGATTTGCGGCGTATGCAGCAATGTGGACACCCATAACCCCTGCCATGTGTGTGAAGATAGCCGCCGTGACCAAACGATGATCTGTGTGGTTGAGGGTGTGGCCGATCTGTGGGCGCTTGACCGGTCCGAGACCTTCAAGGGACTTTATCACGTGCTGGGCGGCACCTTATCAGCGTTGGATGGTATCGGGCCGGAAGACCTGAGCACCGAAGGCCTGCTGGCGCGTATTGAAACAGGCACTGTGAAAGAAGTGATCCTTGCGCTTAATGCCACGGTTGATGGTCAGACAACCAGCCATTATTTGGCAGAACGGTTTGAACCTTATGATGTGAAAGTCACGGCGTTGGCGCACGGCGTGCCCGTTGGGGGTGAGCTGGATTATCTGGATGACGGCACACTCGCAGCAGCCCTGAAAGCCCGGGGAGACGTGAGTTGACCAGTGATAATGTTACCCACAGCGGAGCATGTCACTGTGGTGCCGTACGATTTGAAGTAGATGCACCAGTGGATATAGAAGCCAGCAGCTGCACCTGTAGTATTTGCACAAAAACCGGCTTTGTTCATTTGATTGTGCAGAAAGGTGCCTTTCGTATTGTTTGCGGAAAAGACAACCTTACCGATTATCGTTTCAATACCGAAACAGCCAGGCATTTGTTTTGTAAAACCTGTGGTGTGAAGGCTTTTTATGTGCCGCGCAGCCACCCGGAGGGATGGTCGGTGAATGTCAATTGTATCGACAAAAGTACCATCAGGGCAGTGAAGCATAGCGAATTTGACGGTGCAAATTGGGAAGCCAATATCGAGCAGATCAGATAAAGAGGCCCCTCAGGCAGTTGACGTAGCGGGCGGAGGGTTTTTGCCAATACCCACAAGCCTCAGAACTTTGGCCTGTCCAGGCCCCCATTCGTAAACAGGGCCAATCGAGCCAAAAACAACAGTATTGGTTTCTGGTAGAAAATTGATAAAACAGAAGGTGCCCTGGTAGGTAATTTCGCGGCTTCTAAATTCCAGCTCGGCCTTGTTGCGGTATTTTGTCGAATGCCTGAGGAACATTCCCTTTTGTTGGTTTGTATTCAACAATTTCCCAGCACCAATTAACAGGCCCTCGTTGTAACGGTTATAAGTGACATGGCGGGCTTCCATATGGCCTAGACAATCTCTGCTGCCATCATCATGAATAATACTAATTTCAAACATACTGTCTAAAATGCCTTCTGTTGTTGGCCTCAAATCAATGCGTTAGCAGATCACCTTTACATCCCCAACAGAGCGAAAAATCGCCCGATTGGATTGTGGGTCGAAAAAATGAAGGCAGAAATCCCCCAGAAAAGTCCGGGTATCATTAGCGATTGATAATTTAAGGGTGTCACCGTGAGTCGACGCTGTTTTCAGATAAATCTGCTTGTCTTCCGGTGAAAAATGCAATTCGCCTTCGATGCTGATCGGGTGTTTTGTGTCCTGTGTACAACGAACACTATCATCGGGCACGGAGCCCAATCGACTTTTACGAGCCCGGTGATCAATAAGGTCTATACAATAGGCTTTGCCCACCGTTATCTCCTTCAAAATTGTCCCTGACTCGCCCCATGCGAATTGATAAGATACGCAAGAAATAGTATCCAAAACATTAACAAATTAAGCCTATAGGTTGAAAAATTATTTCTGGGCTCGCAGACATTATCTGTGGATACACAAATGCTATGTAGGAAAACCGGGAGCAGCCTAGCGCCTGATTGGTATGGTTAATGTTGCACCTAAATTTTAGGTTGTGTCAAAAAATACGGACTTTTAGCGGCGCTCCAAAACATAAAAGTATGTGTGCTTGGGAAGAAAAAACCAAACCTCTGTATATACAGGAAAATAACCGGTTATTTGAACCTGGACTTGTAGTTGAATGAGTTGATGTTGGGCGTGTATCACCCTTGGAGGTTGGGAAAGAGGCAAGCTTGGTGGCTCTGAAGTCGCGCAGCGTTAACCATTCCGGAGCCTTGTTTCAAGGATACTTAGATATCTGGAATAGGATTTTCGATATAGTGCGTTTATCAATAATTTTTTGGCCAATTGGAGAAAATTTATAATTTTCACCCTGACAGTTTAGGAATTATCGATCGATCGGTGGAGAATCAGTTGTTGAATGGTGATCATTTAGCATGGGCATTGCCCCCAACCAGAGCATCAAGTGTTGCTTCATATATAGAGGTAAGCGTTTCAATATCATCCACTGCTACATGTTCGTCTATTTTATGCATTGTTGCGCCTACCAGGCCAAATTCCACGACTGGGCACATGGTTTTTATAAAACGCGCATCAGACGTACCGCCAGTGGTTGATAGCTCAGGTTTATGTCCGGTGTGGAGCTCAATTGCGGCCGCAACTGCGTCTGACAGCGGTCCGGCAGGTGTCAGGAAGCTATCTCCAGATAACCACCAGTCAATGTCATAATTGATGTTTGCCCGCGCCATACGAAGGGTCAGTTCAGCCTGTAAGGCTTCAGGGGTAAATTCGCTACTGAAGCGCACATTAAACCGTGCTGTGGCCTCAGCCGGAATTACGTTGTGGCTGTCATTGCCAACATTGATATTAACGATCTCAAGGTTGGACGGTTGAAACAGTGCGTTGCCATTGTCCAGCGGTGCTTTGTCCAATTCAGCCAGCAATTTTACAAGATCAGGGATGGGGTTGTGTGCTGTGTGCGGGTAGGCGACATGGCCCTGTGTGCCGTGCACCGTTATGACACCGTGCAAACTTCCCCGGCGCCCCACTTTGATCATTTGCCCTAATTCTTGAGGGTTTGTTGGTTCACCCACGAGACAAAGGTCGATTTTTTCGCGGCGTTCTACCAGCCACTCCAGCACTTTTCTAGTGCCGTTTACCGCAGGCCCTTCTTCATCACCTGTGATCAGAAAGGAAATCGAACCGTCAAATTCCCCACTATTTTTTTCCAGAAACCGCGATACAGCGGCGGCGAAAGCGGCGATTGCTGATTTCATATCAGCTGCGCCGCGCCCCCATAACTGGCCATTCTTTATCTCGGCATCAAAGGGCGCTACTGACCATTTATTGGCCGCGCCCACTGGCACAACGTCGGTATGGCCAGCGAAGCAAAAATTCGGCGCCTTGGTGCCAAGCCGCGCATAAAGGTTTGGTACAGGCTCCGTGCCTTTTTCTTCAAAAACCAGTTTGTGACACTCAAAGCCCAGACCTGCCAATTCCCCCGCCAACAGGTCAAGCGCATCACCACTGTCAGGCGTTACGCTTTTCTGGCGGATCAGCGCCTGCGACAGGGCAACCGGGTCAAGCAACACCATTCCCTCAGTCCCTGAGCAAATCATTGATTGATGTTTTGGCCCGGGTATTTGCGTCTACACGCTTTACGATCACGGCGCAGGACAGGTTGGGGCCAGGGCTGCCATCCGGCAAGGCTTTCCCTGGCAGGCAACCGGGCACAACGACGCTGTATGCAGGCACGCGGCCTTTGAAAATTTCACCGGTATTACGGTCAATGATTTTTGTGGAGGCGGTGATAAATACGCCCATGGAAATCACAGCGCCCTCTTCAACGATGACACCTTCAACAATTTCTGATCGTGCGCCGATAAAACAATTATCTTCAATAATTACAGGTTCTGCCTGAAGGGGTTCAAGTACACCGCCGATGCCAGCCCCGGCCGAAACATGAACATGGGCTCCTACCTGTGCGCAGCTTCCAACGCTTGCCCATGTATCCACCATCGACCCTTCGCCGATAAATGCGCCCAGATTTACAAAGGAAGGCATTAAAACCACGCCTTTAGAGATATGGGCCGAACGGCGAACGATTGAACCCGGCACGGCGCGAAAACCAGCAGCAGTAAAGTCATCGCCGGTCCAACCTTCAAATTTGCTGGGGACTTTGTCCCACCAGTTACAGGCTTGTCCGGGTGCGCCAGCGATAAGAGCCATATCATTGAGCCGGAACGATAGTAACACAGCTTTTTTAAGCCACTGATGTACATGCCATGTGCCATCAGATTTACTGGCAACACGGAGGCTACCTTTATCCAGAAGGTTAAGGGCTTCTGTGACTGCCTCGCGGATGGAGCCCGTGGTTGAGGTGCTTAAATTCTCGCGTATTTCGAAGGCGTTATTGATGGTCGTTTCTAGGTCAGCATATGACATGGACAGGTCCTCGGCAGTCTAATGGCAGGCTAAAAAAAGGCCAGAGCACAATAGCCGGACAACACCGCAAGTCAATCAACGCCTTGCCTGGAGCGCGGTAAAATAACTTATGTAATGGTTAACTGAAGCTAGGCGATTTTACCGACTATGTGCAAAATCATAGAGCCAGTCGTTGAGCCGCGGGGTTTCGGCATGCACGATATCTGCGTCATAATCTGCCTCACCCCAGATGGTTCCTGTATTTACCCAAACGGTTGCCATACCCATTCCGTGTGCGGGTTTGAGGTTGCGAACCATATCCTCAAACATCACAGCGCGATTGGGGTCGATATCAAATTTTTTGACAAACATATCATAAACCGCCTGCATGGGCTTGGGCTGTAATTTGGCAGCAACAATATCAAAAATGCCTTCAAAAAGATCCAATATTCCAAGCCGTTTCATAATCTCCGTTGCATAAGGGTGGTCTGCATTGGTGAAGACAATTTTGCGGCCCTCAAGCGCCTTGATCCCGGCGCGGAGTTTTTCATCCTTTTCAATCGGTGAAAAATCAATTGCGTGAACATCTGCCAGATAATGATCCGGGTCCACCTTGTGATTTTGCATCAACCCCCTAAGTGTTGTGCCAAACTCCAGCAAATAACGTTTTTGCAGTTCGCGGGCTTCTGTGGCATCAATTTGTAACAAAGACTGGACATACCCACCGATTTTTTTATCGATCTGGTTGAAGAGATTACATTCTGCTGCATAAAGCGTATTATCCAGATCGAAAATCCAGGCGTCCCGGGTATCATGAAGCGCGTCGTGATAGCGATTGTTAGCTATTTGGGTCATTTTTACCTTAATATCTTGTAGTTCAACTTTAAAACTACATTAATATGATTAACGATATAATACGTCTGGCAAGCTAATTGCTAATTCAGTGCGGGGACAGCAAATTCTGTGAAGATCAAGGGCCAGAGTAAGTTTTCTGTAAGCGGATCAGCTTCATGTGCGATTTTAGTAGATGGCAAAGGCAATATTGTTGACCAGTCTGCAACAGCAGCCCCGCTTGCTTCCCTATGGAAAAAGACGAACGCTCTGCTTATGGAAGCCGTGGAGAGTGCACAGCGTACGAAAAGCCCGGATGAGCACTATCTTACCAATACATCAGGCCAGAAAACGTGGGTTACTGCGGTGCCGCAGGGAGGGAATACGCTTCTGATAACCCGCGATACCGAGCTGGTGGAAAAAATGGCCGAAGCGCTGCTGGAAAGCCGCACCCTTCTAAAGGGGTTGCTTGATGGTGCCGTGGATTTATCTTTTGATGTGGATTCCAAGGGCTGTTTTTGTTTTGTCTCGCCCGCCAATGCGTTTGGTCAGCAATCCGACAAATGGATTGGTAAGCCAGCCAGCCAGATTTTTTGGCCCGATGGAAACGAGCCTGCCAGAAGTCCTTTTCTGGCTAACAAAAAATCGACTTTTGAACCGATTACCATTGAGATTGCGGGTGATAAAAGACGCCACACCGTAATGGCAGTGGAACCATCACTTACTAAAGACGGCACCATAACAGGTGTACGCGGAACATGCCGCGACATTACAGCCCGTATCGACAAAGAACGCCAGTCGCGGGGAGACCATCTGCGTATCGCTGTGCAGCAGCGTATCACCAGGATATTGAATGGGTCGGAAAAAGCGCAGGAATTGCTTGAACGGGCTTCACGCGAACTTATAGACGTGCTGCGGGCTGACCTGGTTTGGTCTGTCATGAAATATGATGATGGTTTGGTGCCTGTTTCGCTCTGCGGGGATCATGCTGACATTGTAGACCTTGAGGGAATTTGGCGCGAGCTGGCTTTGTCACAAGGAGGGGTGCAACAGATTAAAGGAGAGGTTGGGCGCGAGCCGTTGGCTCTTCGGCTTGAGCGCGGCGGAGACGGCATTGGCATGGTTGTTATTGGCAGGGATACTGCAGTAAGCCCGTGGTCTGAGCAGGAAAAAAAGCTTCTCAATGATATTGGTGATGTACTGACTGCCGCCTTTAGCAAAGCCGAATTAATCGACCGTCTATACAGGCTTTCAGGCAAGGACGAGTTGACGGACCTTCTGAACCGCCGGGCCTTTCGTGAAGTGGTTGAACGCAGGTTAAAACATCAGTGTCGTTCAGGGCGTGCGGGTTGTCTTGTATTTATAGACCTTGATCACTTTAAAGAAGTGAATGATACATTAGGCCATAAAGCAGGTGATGAGGCAATTCAGCTGGTTGCGGCAAAGTTGCATAGTATCATTCGCGCTAGCGATTATGCAGGCAGGTTTGGTGGCGACGAATTTGTTCTGTGGATTGAAGATGCCGATGAAGACGCAGCAGCAGAAAAAGCACGCCAGTTGCTGGAATATATGCCAGAAGTGCGATCAAAGATTGGTAACCCGGACCTCAAGCTGGCTGCATCGGCGGGTATATGCAGGTCACGTCCAGGCATAGACCTGCTGTTATCTGAGCTTTCTGAGCGTGCCGACGCAGCTTTGTATAAAGTGAAGAATTCAGGCAAGAATAGCATCGCGTATGCGGAACAGGCAGACGGTGAAGAAGGGGATCAGGAGCCATGCTAGGGAAGTTGAAGGCGATGTTTGGCGGCGAGAAGAAGCTGCCTGCAGTTTTGTCAGAGGATGAAGAACAGCAAATCCTGAAAGCCGGATCTGATCACCAGCGCGAGCAATTGGCCGCGCGTAAAGATGCACGCCCAGAGGTCTTATATTATCTGGCGGATGACACCTCGGTTGCGGTGCGAAGGCAAATTGCTAAAAATCCGTCGACCCCGCCGCAAGCTGACGATAAATTGAAGGATGATGTAGACCAGGAGGTTCGGTCAGAGTTAGCCCGAAAAATAGGCCGTTTGGTGCCCGGCCTGGAAGCGGGCGAAAGAACTGCGCTGAGAGACAAAGCGCTCAATGTGCTGGAAAAACTGGCACAGGATCAATTGCCGAAAGTGCGGGCAATTATCGCGCAGGAAATTAAATCCTCTGATAACGTGCCCAAGCATATTGTTGATCAGCTTGCGCGCGATGTGGAGGCCATTGTTTGCGGCCCAATCCTTCAATATTCACCTCTGCTGAATGATGATGATCTTCGGGAGATCATTGCTGCTGGTGCTACGGGTGTGGCACTTGAAGCCATTGCAAGCCGGCAAAGTGTTTCACAGGATTTGGCGGGTGATATCGCCGCGAGCCTTGAAATCCCGGCTATTGCTGCATTGTTAACAAATGAAAATGCACAAATCCGGGAAGATACGCTTGATCAAATTATCACGCAGGCTGAAAATGTAGAAGAACTGCACAAACCGGTTGCTCTTAGGCCGCAACTGTCAATCCGGGCCATGAGGCGCGTGGCAAGCTTTGTTGCTTCTGCGCTTGTGTTTGCAATGATGGAACAGGCCGGGCTGGAAGAAGGCCCGGCGGAAGATTTGCTGGAGCGGGTGCGTGAGCGATTGGCAAGTGAGAAGGTTGGCGAAAGTGAAGAAGCCAAACTTGCAAAAATGGCGCTGGACTATTTCCAGCGGGGTATGTTGGTAGACGCATTTGTCAGCGAACAAATTGAGGCCAATCGACGTGAGTTACTGGTGCAATGTCTTGCGGTAATGGCGGATTTGTCAGTGGAAATTGTGCGTAAAATCATTCAATCAAAGAGTGGCCGCGCAGTGGCCGCGCTGGCATGGAAATGTGATCTCACCATGCGCACGGCCTACGAACTACAGACCCAGTTCGCACTTGTGCCCACGGCACAGTTGCTCAGTGCCAAAGACGGCAACAAATATCCAATAGATGCTAATGAACTGGAATGGCATTTGAGTTATTTTCTGGATCAGGACTAGACCAAAGAAAACAACAAATGCTTACTTGATTTGGACGCCCGTCAGGCCCTGATCAACGTGCCCGCGCCGCTTCCGGTGAATATTTCCAACAAGATGGCATGTTTCACACGGCCATCAAGGATAACAGCCCCGTTTACCCCGGCTTCTGCTGCTTCGAGACAGGTATCCACCTTGGGTAACATACCGCCGGAAATTGTTCCGTCTTCTATCAATGAAGCAATTTGTGGGCGGTCAAGCTCGGTTAACATTTCACCCGCTTTATTCAAAACGCCCGGCACATCGGTCAGCAGGAAGAAGCGCCGTGCGCCTATGGCACCGGCAATGGCACCGGCCATTGTGTCTGCATTGATGTTATATGTTACGCCGTCTACGTCTGCTGCTATTGGGGAAATAACCGGAATTAGGCCAGCCTCAATCGACTGATGCAACAATTTGGGGTTCACATTTGTTGGTTTGCCGACAAACCCCAAGTCGATAACTTTTTCGATATTCGAATCCGGGTCAGCTTTTCGCTGGTCCATTTTTTCAGCGGTAACAAGTGCATCATCTTTTCCCGAAAGACCTATGGCGCGTCCGCCTGCGGCCTGGATATCAGCGACGATTGATTTGCAAATATTGCCGGACAGAACCATTTCGGCAACTTCCACGGTAGCCTTGCAAGTGACACGCAGGCCTCCAATAAACTCTGACTGGATCGAAAGCCGTTCGAGCATTTTTCCAATCTGTGGCCCACCGCCATGCACAACAACCGGATGGATACCAACCTGTTTGAGCAAGGTAATATCTTCAGCAAACTGTAGTGCGAGTGCCGGGTCGCCCATGGCATGTCCGCCGTATTTAATGACAAAAATATCGCCTGCATATTTTTTCAAGTACGGCAGTGCCTCAACAAGTGTCGTCGCTTTTTTCTGTAGCTTTTTTTTGTCGCGCTCAACCACGATCATGACCCTTATACTTTTCCGGAAACGGCTACCGTTGTGGGGCCAAATGAAGCATTAGTCAAACCGATAACCGCCGTAATTGGTGCGCCGGTCGTCATTGAGCATAACACCGAGTGTCATTAGCAAGACAGCAAGATAGTATGTGGCCCAAACGATATATTGGGTGAAATCTGGGGCGGGCATAAATTGTCGTACACCGAGAATCGAATCTGAAATGACAAATAGGATTGCGCCCAATGCCACTAGCTTGACCGGATATTTGCTGAAAAGTGCTGTTGTTGCCATGGCGGCCAAAACGGCAGAATAGACGAGGACCGGCATCAATAGCTCGCCGAGATGCGGGTATAATAAATAACCGGATATGGCAACGAGCGCCCAAAGCAATGCCGCAAGCCTAACCCTCAGCGATGTAACATCTTCAGCGCGCAGGCGATTTTTTAAATATAGCAATATGAAGATCACATGGGCACCCAGAAAGGCGGTTAGCCCACGGGTGAAGCTGCTTTCGTGAGGAATTGCCAGCAATACATCGCCGGTAACCGACGCGCAAAGCGCCAAGAATAACAAGGCATGATTAGAAGACTGCAGGTTTGTGAGCACAAAAACAGCTAAAAAACCAACTGCACTGCCTTTAATAATAACAGGCCACATGCCGGTTTCAGGATACCAGCCACCGCCGTAAAGAACGGCAGCAAGAAAGGACATCAATAAAAGTCCTTGGCCAATGGCTTCAACAGCAGGTTTTCGACGCTTGTTAAAAAGTGTGCTCACATTGCCTCCTATCCGTTTTACTATAATCAACAGAAAGGCTTAGGCTCAAGAGTTTGATTCAAATGAATCTATTCTTATGATTTATGAGTGGCCGGTAGATGTCAGGCTTTGTGCTCAAAGTGCTTTTTGCAGTCGTGTGGCTGCCGGCAAGATGATCAGGTTGGCCAAGCCAACAATCAACAAAATGTCTGTGGTTGCAAGCCCACGCGAGAGCAGGACCGCAGCAAGGATGGCTCCGCCTGCCATAAAGCCGCTGTTGATAATGTTATTGGCGGCGATCATGCGGGCCCGCTTGGCCCGTGGCGTCATGTTTTGCAAGATCGCATACATAGGCACAATAACCATGCCGGCGCATATGGCGGTTAATGTCAGGATAAAAGCGACAAGCCAATTGATAGGCTGGTTCATAAAGGCCGACAGGCCCAGCGGCGTTTCAAACACAGATGCAGCAGGCAATAGGCCGTATAGCAGCAAGCTTAATATGCACAGGATAATCAGTGCAGGTTTTGCGAGGCGTGCCGAAATCACACCCTTCAGTATTTTACTGCACAGGAATGAGCCCAGACCGATCCCTATAGAAAAACAGGCCATGAAAAGTGTAACCACTGTTTCGTCCCCGCCTAGGTGGTTTTTGGCAACGACGGGCATTTGGCTAATGTAAATTGAACCATAAAGCCATATCCAGCTGATGCCGATAATGGCTCTGCGCGTTACATCTGTCCGCCATGCCACAGCCAGCTGGGCACTTGTTGAAGCAAAAATGTTTTTTCTGATGATTAGGTCAGGTGCGGCACGGCCGGTTTTTGGGACCATACGGCCGGATAAAGTACCAATCATAGCAACAGAAATGGCAAGCGCGGCAAGCCCCATCCAGCCACCTTCCCTTTGCATCATCAGGCCACCGATGATGGTGCCAATTAATATCGCGATGAAGGTTCCTGCCTCAATCAGTGCGTTGGCCGATAACAGTTCATTTTCTTTCATCAGGTCGGGCAAAATCCCGTATTTGATGGGCCCAAAAAAGGTAGACTGTAGGCCAAGCCCACACAAAACGGCGATCAAGAGAGGCAGGCTGGATAAATAGAGGGCAAATGCCCCGATAATCATAAGGATGATTTCCCAAATCTTGATCCAGACAATCTGGCCCGATTTTTCGTATTTATCAGCAAGCTGTCCGGCAAGCGCGGAAAAAAGAAAATAGGGCAGGATGAAAAACCCGACAGCCAAATTGTTTAAAACGGCGGCCTGCATGGCAATTTGGTCTGCCAGCCCAAAGGTGATTAAAATCAATATTGCCTGCCGGAACAAATTGTCGTTAAAGGCCCCTAAAAACTGGGTGATAAAAAGCGGTAAAAAGCGCCGGCTGACAAAAAACTTTGGGTTAGACTGATTTTCCAAGTCCAAGAGCCTTTATTCTGCGGGTGAATGGCTGTGATTAAGTTCAGATAAAGCCTGCCGGATGATTGAGAAGGATCCCCAAAGGAACAGGATTGCCATGCCACTGGCAACGATCAGGTCAGGCCAGCCGGTATTGGTAAACCAAACACCTGATGCGGCTATCATGACCATAATATTGCCGATGGCATCATTGCGGCTACAGAGCCAAACGGAACGAACGTTGGCGTCACCGTCTTTAAACCGGACAAGCAAAAAGACACTCAGCAGGTTCGCGGCCAAGGCTGCAAAACCAACATAGCCCATAATCAACGCGGCAGGTTGCTGGGTGTAAAAGACGCTATAGATCGTTGATCCCAAAACCCATATGCCCATCACCATCAGGCTCAAGCCTTTAAACAGGGCTGCTTTGGCACGCAAACTGGCAGCTTTGCCAATGACGGCTAAGGAAATGGCATAGGTGAAAGTATCAGCAAGGAAATCAAGCGCGTCGGCTTTCAGCGCTTGCGATTGGCCAATAAACCCCATTGGCATTTCTACCAAAAACATGACGGCATTAATGATAATGACAAAAATCAATGCCCGCTTGTAAACCGGGCTCACGCCATCAAATTTTACATCATGACCACAGCTGGCGCTCATAGAATTCCCCTAATAAACCAATGGCATTAGGCACAAGCCAATGGGAGGGCGCAACATGAAAATGGGTCATCTTGCTCTATTGGGTTGCTATTTGGTGTGCCAGCCTGCGAAAATCACCATAATCAGTATAGATATAATGGGGCCTGTTCCAAAGAGGGAGTTTGCGTGCCGCACCAATTTTTGACTTTCATCACAGGTTTGCTCCTTTTGGGGGCGGGCTATGCGAAGGCTGATGATGACTTGCCCGGCGGCATTAATGCTGACGAAGGGCAATTACAAGGCGTTCCGATTATTGATGCATTGGAGGTGGCGGCTTTGCCTGCGGGAAGGCACCATTTTTATTTCAGGACCACTTATGCGGCAAATGGTCAGGCGATACTGGTCCCGGTTATTGTGGTTCGCGGGCAAACCCCTGGTAAGCGGTTGATGGTAACGGCGGCTGTGCACGGAGACGAATTAAACGGATTGTCGGTTATATACAAATTAGCGGCATCCATTAATCCTGCAGAATTGGCAGGAACACTTGTGGCTGTGCCAGGTGTTAACCAATCTGGCCTTCTTGGAAACAATAGGCACTTTCTCAGCACGGGTGGTGGTGGCACACAGGATGACCCCAATCGCCTGTTTCCGGGAAAACTCTCGGGTGGCGGCACGGCCGAGCTTTATGTAGGCGCGCTGTGGCATCGGCTGATGAAGGGGAACACCGATTTTGCGGTGGACCTTCATACGCAGACAACAGGGTCCCGTTATCCGCTTTTTGTTTTTGCTGATTTCCGGAATGCAAAAGCCCGGTCAATGGCTTTTGCTTTGATGCCAGACATGATCAAGGATGATGCTGGTCAAAAAGGGACACTGGAGACAAGTTTTGTTAAGGCCCATATCCCTGCGGTGACGTTTGAAATTGGCGGCCCGAAAGTTTTTGAGCCGGAGTTGATAGAGCGCGCTGTTCTGGGCCTTAAAAACCTGATGGTCGCCGAGCATATGCTCGCAGGCACAGCCATAAAGCCGCTGGCGGCACCGTTTGTGGGGTCCAGCTATACCAATATTTACGCCAAGGAGGGCGGCACGGTGCAGATTAAGGTGCAATTGGCTGAACCTGTGAAAAAGGGTGATTTGGTAGCGATAATGTCCAATCCTTTTGGCGAGGAGATCCGGCGTTATTTTGCCCCCCATGATGGGCGGGTTTTGTCTGTGGCAACTGACCCCCTTCGTGAGCCGGGCAAGATGATTTTACGCATTTTGAACTAAGTGAATACTGGCAAGCCGGGAGAGATACCCCACGGTCCATTTTTTGAGTTGCTCACCTAGGTCAGCAGGCGTTAGCAATTGAAACGATGTCTGTTAATAATGGCAAGGTTGCTCGGTTAAGCCCGATGATTGAGCAGGTTCAATAGAGTTTCCTCTTTTAATATATCGACCTTCTACTACTGTGCCCTATATCAAAAAGTCATAGAGCAAATAGTGAGGGGTTTCCTATGCCAGAAATTACATTATTCGGATGGTTCCACACGGGTATCGGCATTCTTGCCTTGCTTACAGGTGTTTATTCACTGGCCAAATATAAGGTTATTGAACTGGAGCATCCAACAAGCAAAATATTCCTTGTTTGCACGTTACTCGCCGCCGTTACGGCGCTGGCTATCTTCAGGCGCGGCGAATTTGGCCCGGCTCATGCCCTTGCTGTTTTAACCCTGTTGGCGCTCATTGTTGGCACGGTCGCGGCAAAAACCGGCATATTTGGCAAGCTTTCACCCTACATTCAAGCGATGAGCTTTTCAGGCACATTCCTGTTTCATATGATCCCGGCTATTACGGACGGCCTTATGCGGCTGCCGGTATCTGCCCCTATTGTCACAGATATAAAAGACCCGTTGTTAATGGGCTTTTACTTGGCATTTTTGGTGACATATCTGATCGGGTTTGCTTGGCAAATCATGTGGCTGCGCAAGCGCGTTAAATAGCTTGCAAGCCGAAAACCTACCCTCAGCAACCTTTACAAAGCAGTTCCTTTGCCGCCAAAGTGCATGCGGATAATCATCGCTAGCGGGAGGGGCTAATGGCTGAGAAACACCCACAAAAAACACGCGAATACGACAAGCATCCTATGATTGATGGCACCCGGTGGCGGGTTTATACGCACCGGCCGGATGATATTGTCATCACCACATCCTACAAAGCGGGCACCACATGGATGCAAACGATTGTTGCCAATCTGCTGTATCAGGACGGCAATTTCCCTGCACCGATAAGTATGATGGCACCCTGGCTTGATATGGGCTTGCCGCCGCTTGATGAAATATCTGCGGGCTTAGAGGCACAAACAAACCGACGTTTTATCAAAACCCATCTGCCACTTGATGGCATTCCCTTTTTCGGTACTGCTAAATATATTTATGTGGGCCGTGATGGACGCGATGTTTTTATGTCCATGTGGAACCATCACAATGGTTACAGCGACGACCTGAAAGCGACCACAGCGGAAATTTCGGAAACTCTCGGCCGCGAATTTCCGTTGGATTACAGCGACATTCACGCCCTGTGGAAAGACTGGATCAGCCACAGCTGGTATCCATGGGAAAGCGATGGCTTTCCTTATTGGTCTCATCTGCACCACGTGCAGTCGTGGTGGGATTTTCGCCACCTGGATAATATCCATTTTGTCCATTTTGCTGATCTTCTGGCCGACCCTGAGAAAGCCGTGCGGGCAAGCGCCGGATTTCTGGGCATTCAAATTGATGAAGCTCTGCTACCCGGCGTTATGGAACGCATTACCTTTGGTGCGATGAAGAAAAACTTTGCTCAGATTATGCCAGAAGCAGGTGAGATTTGGGCAGGTGGCGGCAAAACTTTCATGAATAAAGGCACCAATGGTCGCTGGCGCGGCGTGTTAACCGAAGTTGAGCTTGCCCAGTATGACGAAGCAACAAAAAAGACCATGACACCCGAGTGCGCCCATTGGCTGGAGCACGGTGGCCCAGCTTAAAAATTGGCCTGAATATTAACCTGTGCATCAACCTGGTATGGGGAAAAATATAGCAAAAACCGGCCCGTTGATTGGCAAGAAAACATGGGGTAGTCCTATGGACGCCTTTGGTATTCCGCGCCTGTTGGACAGTTGAACAGCTTTGTTAACCCCGCACTATATCTGTATCTGTTTGTGGGTCCACCGGAGGAGGCTCCGTTTCATCGACATGTGTCAGCAACGCTGCCTTAACCTGTTGCCAACGTCTGACTTTTTCAGGGTTTTTTACTGGACTTAGTGAGTGTATTTTTTCCGCTACAAAATCAACCGCGCCCCCACCAAGTTGATGGTGAAGGCGGCTTGCAACTAGCTGCGTATTTTCATCCACCTTGTGTGAAGTATGGCCCTTGTCCTCGTTGTATGGTTCATGTTGAAACGGGTCAGTTTCGTAAGCAAGCTGGGCGGTTGCAGCTTTTTTCGTATGATATTCGTCAATCAGTTGCTCAACAGTATCGTCGAGCTCCGTGATGCACTTATGGGGGGCAAGTGCGCAGTTTCCGCAATCCGCTAGATCACACCACCCGTTGGCACTGCCCTGCAAGCGAAAGAGGGCACCAGCCAGTTCTGCTGTCCGGGCCTCAAGTGCTTTTTTGATTGAGAGCTCCAAGTCTTCGAGCAGGTCATTTTTTTCCATTTTACCCTCAATATATACCGCGTTGTCGTATATGGTTTTATGATTAGCTACTATATACAAGGAATTACTTTACATCTGGTGAAGGTGGGGCCGTTATAACAATAAATACGGATAATTGATTTTATCCGGCTGCATAAGGTGCCAATGATAAAGAGGGTTTCATTTCGTATGCTGGACGGAAAATCAGAGTTAAAACGGGGGAAAACAGGGATTTTGTTGATCAGCCTTGGTACGCCGGATGCGCCTACATATGGAGCTGTTCGCCGTTATCTCGCTGAGTTTTTGTCTGACAAGCGGGTGATTGAAACCCCCAGACTTATCTGGCTGCCCTTGCTTTATGGGCCAATTTTGACCCTTCGTCCTTTCCGATCTGCACGGGCATATGCGAAAATCTGGGATCGGGATAATGACGAGTCGCCGCTTCGGGGGTACAGCCGACGACAAGCGGAAAAACTGCAATTATTGATCGGTGATGAGGCTGACGTTGCCTGGGCTTTTCGGTATGGCAGCCCTTCGGTTGAGCAGGGCCTTGCCCAATTACAGCAAAGTGGCTGTGACCGCATTTTGCTGTTTGCTCTGTATCCGCAATATAGCGCAACATCAACCGCCACCGCTTATGACAAGGCTTTTGAGGTTTTGACAAAGATGCGTTGGCAGCCTGCGGTGCGAACAGTGGCAGCCTATTATGATGACCCGGTTTTTGTCAGCGAAATGGTCGCACAGATCAAGGGCTCGCTCGGCGGACTTGACTGGCAGCCGGATGTTTTGTTGGCATCTTACCATTCAATCCCGGAAAGCTATCATCTGGCAGGGGACCCTTATCCTGATCAGTGCCGGGCCACCAGCCAATTCATCGAAGAGGCGCTGGGCACAAGTGTGCAACTCCAAACCAGTTTTCAATCCCGCGTTGGGCCTAGTCAATGGGTTGGCCCTTATACGGATGAAGCCGTTAAACGCCTTGCTGCGAAAGGCATCAAGAAGCTCGCTGTTGTTGCTCCTGCCTTTAGTGCGGACTGTCTGGAGACGCTAGAAGAAATTAATATGGAACTGCGTCATACATTTCTGGAGGCCGGAGGCACACATTTTCACTATATTCCCTGCCTGAATGATAGCCAGGGCGGCATGCGGCTGTTGGAACATATCAGCCGCAGCGAACTTTCTGGCTGGCTGAAGGCGAACCCTTGAAGCGTCTATTCAGGGCCGCCAATACCGGTGATTTCTACAATAATTTCCACAGCACCGGCCTTTTCAAAAACGAGGGTTAGCGGAAAAACCTCACCCCGCTTTAACGGATGTGCCAGCTGCATTAGCATAATATGGTATCCGCCGGGGGCAAGGCTGGCGGTATCGCCCGTCGGAATGTCGAGCCGGTCCACATGTTTCATTTGCATGATACTGTCAATTTCTTTTGATTGATGCAGCATAGACAAAGCGGCGAGCGCGCTTTGTACCTCGACCAGCGTGTCGTTATGCTCACCAGTATTCGTAATGGTCATATAAACAGCGGCAGACATGGTGCGTTTGCCGGTGTGCGGCGCCCAGGCTTGCGTGATGGACAAACCGTGATTGTGGCTGGTGTTCCCGTGTGCAAGCACGGGTCCGCATAACAAAAGTAGGGAAATCAGCGCAATGACAGGTTTCATATTGGGTCTCATTACTAGCCAGTTGAAGGCGGTTTCACAGGAAAATGGTGGATTTAGATAGCGTCAGTTGCGCAAATCAGTTCATGTTGAATTGCAGGTTCAAATGCAGAGTGACCAGCAACAGGAACAATTTTCAAGCTGGCCCAGGGCATGGCTTGTGATAACTCCCAAGCTGAGGTTGGCGGGCAGATGCTGTCATAACGGCCCTGTATTATCGTGGTGGAAATCCCTGTCAACTTGCTCGCGCCGAGCAAAATTTGATTGTCACACTCAAGGAAGCCGCCGTGCTTGAAATAATGGGCTTCGATCCGGGCGAAAGCAATGGCAAATGCTGGGTCCAGAGAATGGGCGCGCTGTTCATTGTCGGGTACGAGAGTGACTGTGCTGCCTTCCCACAGGCTCCATTCCCGTGCAAAGTGAAGTCGGTCTTTTTCATATTCCGGGGCGGTCAGGCGCTTGTGATAGGCAGCGACTAGATCTTTTTGTTCGTCGATGGGGATGGCCCCGGCAAAGCGTGCCCACGATTCTGGGAAAATTGAGCGTGTGCCATCGCGGTAGAACCAATCGATTTCACATTGCCGCATCAAAAAGATACCGCGCAGCACAAGGTGGCTCACAAATTGTGGGTACTTTTCCGCATATAACAAGGAAAGTGTACTGCCCCAGGACCCCCCAAATAAAACCCAGTTCTGGATATGTAAACGGGTTCGGATGGTCTCCATGTCATTAACAAGGTCCCAGGTGGTGTTGTTTTCCAGAGAGGCATGGGGACGGCTGCGACCACAACCGCGTTGATCAAAAAGAACGATCCGGAATTTCTGTGGATCGAAGAAACGGCGCTGAATTGAGCTTGTGCCGCCGCCCGGGCCGCCATGAACAAATAAAATCGGGATACCTTCAGGGTTGCCCGATTGCTCCACATATATCTCATGACCGCCTGCGACCAGCAAATGTTCGCTGGCATAGGGCTCTATTGGAGGGTAAAGCGTCCTCAGTGTTGTCGGACTATCTGCGCGCACGGGATGCCGTCCCTTCTTTTGTTTTTGCCAGAATAGGGGCGACAGTATGGTCTGACAAGCTGGTCATCTGGGTGCAGGCCCCTTGGTTGATGCTCATAATGTAGAAATTAACTTTGCTGGCTTGCGGCCCGGCGCGCCTGAAGGATGGTTTCTGTTCGTTCAAAATCGCCAGGGTTGTCGACATCAATCGGGGCATCTGCGTAGGGCATCTGTACAATTTTTATGGCCATCTTCCAGCGCTTGGCTAATAAATCGGCAAGTTGCTGAATACTTGCCAGTTTAAATTTATAAAGCAGCATGAACCAAAGCCCAAACGCCGCGAGGATGCGCCGTGGTTTTTTGCCAAATTGACCACCCCCTTCAAAGACCTTGGTTGTCATAATCGCTTTTTCATTCATAACAGCATAGAGATTGCAACTGGACCATCCGCCGTCCTTCAGTTCATGAAACGCACGTTTTCCGTCAGGGTAGGCTTTAAGAATGACGTCTGCGGGTGTCATCGCTATGGCTGCATCCACTGGGTCTTCAAAAAGCTGGCCGCAGAAATGGTCAATCATGTCGCTGGTATGAAGTGCATTATCGCCAGTTGTAACAATAAGGGGCCACGGACTGTCTATTGCCTCGGCCGTCATTGCGATGGATAAATATATATTGTCCGCGCTTGGCAGATAATTGATTTCGCCCGAATCCAGCATTGACTTGAGCGCAGGCACTGATTCGAGAATATCGCGGCTTTCAATCGACACAAAAACCCGGTCAACCGCCTGTGCAGCAAGAACCTCCCGCACGACACGCTCCAGCATTACCATGCCGTCAATGACAACGAGGCACTTATGGCTAAGGTTTTGAATCTGCGCCACAGGGTCCTGTGCCCCCCGCCGACTGGCAGCCAAGATAAGTGCGGTTACTTTAGTTTTTTTATCCATTATGTGCCCCCGTTTGGCTGTCGGTGAAGTATTTTTATGTGCGCAGTGTCTATTGTCAATTAAGATAGGTTACCTATGGGTAGGCCAATTGATGGGTCAAATTATTGACCGGCGCATCTTTTTGCAATGCTTCAAGAGCGTTTTTGATAGAACCGCGAACCTTGCCAGGCAAGTGTGCTGTTACACAGTGGTCGAATTTATTCCATTGTTCTGCTGAGGACAAGGGGTTGGTGCCAGACCCTTTGGGCATTGCAACCTCAGTGCTGAGTTTTTTCCCTGATTTAAGAAAAACATGGACCTGCGTTGGAAAGTCAGATTCCAGTTTTTCAACATAGTCTTTTTCAATAAGGGGTAGAATGGCAGTAATGCCGGGTTTTTCCACGCTATTGTCGTCATAGTCCTGAAGGCTGACTTTGCCATGAAGGAGGCCTGCTGCTAAACTATATTCGAGACTGAACTTTGCTTCCAAACCATTGGTTGGCCGAGAATACATCAGGTTGCGCAGATGTGCGGCAGGTGCCCGCACTAATATTTTTTCGACGGTGTCTGGTTCGATATTATGTGTGGCCTTCAATTCCAACAGCCCATCAAGTGCACGGTGTGCGCTGCCGCAGTTGGGAAACTGCTTCACTTTTAACCCGTATTTTTCAATGAGTAAGGGGTTGCCTATATTCTCGGTGCGAAAGTGGACTTTTTGTCCATATTCATCCTTGTTGGTCATTTCCAGGCGCAAGGCCTCAACATCAGGGCCTACCATCAGGGTTCCCATACCCTTTTCACCGTGCAAGGTCTGACTTCCAGCAGTAACTCCGGCTTCAGCAAATTGTGCAGCTTGAACAGCGCCAGCGGCGGCCAGGCCAGCGTGCAGGGGTTTGGTCATGGTGCCAAACTGGCTCATGAACCCACCCGCCATGCTGGTAGCTAACGAAATCGCATGTGCCGTTTCCCCCGGGGGTAGCTTCAATAGCCGGGCACATCCAGCCGCAGCACCAACAGCACCGACTGTTGAGGTCGCATGCCATCCGCGGCTGCGGTGGTAGGGATTTACCCCCTGGCCGACAAGCCCCATTATCTGGAGGCCAACAATATAAGCATCTAAAAGCTCGGCTCCCGTGCTGTCCCTTTCGTTCGCAATTGCAAGCAGTGCAGGCACCAAAACGGCTGAAGCGTGTGCTTTGGCAGGGTCAAAGTTATCGTCATAGTCAAGGGCATGTGCGGCAGTGCCGTTGACCAATGCCGCCATTGGTGCGGAAAGGCCGTCGCGGTAGCCAACTACGTCGCAGTCACCAGCCCCCCAGCCCCGGGCCAGCTTAAAAACAGTGAGGGTCACCTGTTCGCGGGCTCCCGGAACCATAACAGCGACTGTATCAACCACGGCGTTGTAGGCACGACTAATGGCCAAGTCTGACCATTTTTGTGGTGTAGATGAGGCCCAGTCTGCAAAGGCATGAAGGGGATTTCGGCTATTTTCGGTCATAAACCATTATCTTTATAGACTTGTTTTTCAGGCCAATCTCGGCAAGGCTGTGAAATAGAAATTCCAATGATCACTCAGGGACTAAGCCTAGTTAAGTGATCTTGCATAATCAGGGATTCAAGGGTCAAAGTCAAAGATGGCAGAGATTGTTTTCCATACCGATTTTATCTGTGTCCAAGAGGGCACACCCAGCTCGCTTGTGCGTTTCCTCGGGCGGTGGACTATTGAAAATGCGCAAGCGATTGATGATGCAATGGCGGATACCGTTCAAGCCGTGAAACAGGGTGCTGTACTTGATTGCACAGGTATTACCGGGCTTGATACTACCGGAGCCGTTTTGATCCGGAGATTTGCAGCAAAAATTGATGAGGCGGGCGTGGCGGTGCTTACCGGCATCGGCACGGACTATAAGGAATTGTTAGCCCTTATATCCAACCGCCCACCACCTGCCGCTACAGAGCCTGAGCACCTGCCGTGGTATATTAAACCTGTGCTGGAAACCGGAGAAGCTTTTCTTCGGGCCAACGCTTCTCTGGCGCGGCTATTGAGTTTTCTTGGGCTGGTGCTGCTGCGCTTGTTTGGTACATTGTTTTCGCCTGGACGTATCCGTCTTACGCCAATGGTGCACCAGATGGAAGCCGTTGGCCTGAAAGCAATGGGGATTGTCGGGTTGATTTCGTTCCTGATTGGGGCGGTGATGGTTAATCAGGGATCAATCCAGCTGTCCAAGTTTGGGGCTGATGTCTTTGTGATTGATTTGCTGGGGATTACCCAGCTCCGCGAAATGGGGGTGTTGTTAACGTCCATCATTGTAGCGGGGCGTTCGGGTAGTGCCTTTACAGCCCAGATCGGATCAATGAGGTTGCACGAAGAAATAGACGCCATGAAAACGCTGGGCATGAACCCGATTGATGTATTGGTTTTGCCTCGATTGCTGGCCTTGATGATTTGCCTGCCGCTTCTGACCTTTTACGCTGATATCGTCGGTGTGGCAGGCGGCGTGGCGATGGCATGGGTACAGCTTGATATAGCACCTGCAAATTTCCTGGTTTATTTTCGTGATGTCATTTCGGTTGATCATTATGCCGTTGGCATCATAAAGGCGCCATTTTTTGCAGCAGTTATTGCATCCTGTGGGTGTTATCAGGGGCTCCGTGTTGCTGGAAGCGCTGATGTGCTTGGAGAACGTACGACCAAAAGTGTTGTTCAATCGATCTTTTTAGTGATCGTTCTTGATGCTCTGTTTGCTATATTTTTCACTGCTGTTGACCTCTAGGGGGATATATGGACGGCATGCATACCAAAGACATTGTTATCCGGGTTCGCGGCTTGGTGAACAGCTTTGGTGACAACCTTGTGCATGCCGGCTTGGACCTTGATGTCAGGCGCGGCGAAATACTGGGTGTTGTTGGTGGCTCTGGTTCCGGTAAATCTGTATTATTGCGCTCGATAATCGGCCTCCGTAAGCCGCAGGCCGGGACGATTGAGATTAATGGTCGGGATCAGATGAAAATGTCAGACCAGGAGCGTCAGGAAGCACGGCGTGAATGGGGTGTCCTTTTTCAGGATGGTGCCCTTTTCAGTTCCTTGACGGTTGCGCAAAATATCAAGGTTCCCCTGCGTGAACATTTCCATATGTCGCATGATTTGATGGATGATCTGGCGCGTAGCAAGGTTACAATGGCGGGCCTGTCTCTTGATGCGGCCTGTAAATTCCCATCAGACCTCTCGGGAGGGATGCGCAAGAGAGCGGCGCTTGCACGTGCACTGGCGCTTGACCCAAAAATTTTATTTCTGGATGAACCCACCGCTGGGCTTGACCCGGTTGGTGCGGCTGGATTTGACCAGCTCATCCGCGAGCTTACCAAGGCCCTTGGTATTACTGTGTTTTTGGTGACCCATGATCTCGACACTTTGGTGAGAGTATGCGACCGTGTGGCGGTGTTAGGGGATAAAAAAATGTTGATAACAGCTCCGTTGGAGGAAGTTGTGGCATTTGAACATCCATGGGTGAAAGAATATTTCGGCGGGCCGCGGGCTCGTGCAGCAGGTGTAAAATAAGGACGATCAGGTATGGAAACCCGGGCTTCCCATATTCTTGTTGGCAGTTTTGTACTGGCCTTCCTGGCGGGGCTTGTCGCTTTTGCGATCTGGATCGCCAAAGTGGACCTGGATGCCGAATACCGGGATTATGATATATATTTTGATGGCTCGGTTTCGGGACTTTATAAGCGCAGTATCGTTTATTATTCAGGTATTCCTGTGGGTGATGTGCGTGATATTACGCTTGCCCCTCACGATGCACAGAAAGTCCGTGTTTGGGTCAGGCTGCGGGCAGAAGTCCCGGTGACAGACGGCGCGAAAGCCAGGCTGGAGTTTCAGGGACTGACAGGTGTGGCCTATATTGAAATCAAAGGTGGTCCGCCAGGCGGGGCCTCTATTGTGGCGGAACGAGATCAGGAGCGTGCGGTCATTGAAGCTGAAGCTTCTGCCTTCCAGGCTGTTTTTGAGGGCGCACCAAACCTGATTAATAACGCAATCGGGGCGGTTGTTCAGATTCAAAAATTGCTGGATGATAAAAACATCCAGTCAGTCTCTAACCTACTTGCAAACACAGATCAGCTAACGGCTAATTTGGCGAAGGGCACCAATGATATTGAAACAGTTGTAGCGCAGGCCCGTGAGGTGTTGGAAAAGGCAACAGAAGCAGCGGACAATATTTCCAAATTGGCGGCTTCGGGTAACAATCTTTTGGAAAATGACGCGGGGCGGATGGTGGATGAAGCTGTCGAAACCATGCAGGCAGCCACAAAAATGCTTAACCGTATTGACGGCCTTGTGGCTGCCAATGAAGGCAATATAACCCAGTTTGTTGGTAATAGCTTGCCAGAGGTTTCGCGGATGATTGTTGATCTGCGAGCAACGGCACAAAGTTTGTCGCGGTTGATGAAAAGACTAGAGCAAGACCCGGCCGAGATTATTTTTGGAGGCAAGGAGGCGCAATATAACCTCAAGACCCGAAGTGCCAAGGAGGAAAGCAAATGAACAGGCCTTTCGCAATTAGGCTAAAAGCGATGACGTTGGCCATTGGTTTGTTCGTCGTCGCAGCTTGTGGACCTTTGATTTCTTTAGGCAATGACGGTCCCGCAGATGAGATTTATTCATTACGGTATCCAGGCAAACTGGAAACACCAACTGCGGCAGCTCCCATCATTTACGTGGATAGCCCTCGATTGGTGGAAGGGCTTGGGGGTAGGGGTGTTGCCGTGCGGCTAACGGGCAACAAACGGACTACGCTTGAAGGCGCGATCTGGGCTACTCATTTGTCGGATTTGGTCCGGGATTATGTCACCCATGCGCTGAGTAACCAGACAAAAGCCAATATGGTCAGTGAAGGTGGACTTGATATAAAAGCGGGTTGCAGACTTGGTACTAAAGTTTGGGCAATGGAATTTGTACCCGGAAGCTCAGAAACCGAGGACCAGGTTGAGGTTACACTGCAGTTTTCTCTTGTTCGTCTCGCGGATAGCAAGCTTTTGGGGCATCCGGTTTTTTCAAAGAAATCATCGGTCAGGGTGAGTGACGGCAATGGTGTTGTTACAGCTTTTAACGCTGCAATGGAAAATGCTTCACATGAGTATAGTCGCTGGCTTAATACCCAGATTAACGAGTGTGGCTAGGGTTAGCAGTTGGGTGTTACCGAGGGTGGTATGCGACCAGACGTTCTGACAATCAATCGTTTCTATGCAACTGAACTTGGCGCGCAGGCCGCCCAGCTTATTTCCGCACGCATTGCCAGACAGTTGCCGCCCTTGCCCGGTGCCACGACAGTTGGACTGGGATATGCGTTACCGTATTTGGACTTTCTGGCAGAGCAAGAACCCGTGCAAACAACAGCACGTTTCCTGGCTTTTATGCCAGCGCAGCAAGGAGTTTGCCATTGGCCAAAAGTCAACAAAAGCCGAAGCTGCCTTGTTGATCCTTATCATTTGCCGCTTGGTGATGCTTCTATTGACAGGTTGCTTCTTGTGCATTCGCTTGAGCATGCAAACAAACCTGCCAACCTGCTGCGAGAGGCCTGGCGGGTTTTGGCACCTGGCGGACTTGTTGTTGTGGTTGCGCCGAACCGGCTGCGAACCTGGTCTGCAGCCGAGGCGACACCTTTTGGTCATGGCAGGCCTTATTCCAAACGTCAGCTTTCCAGCCTGATGAGTGAACAGATGTTACCTCCTGAAAACTGGGAGACCGTTTTGATGCAACCGCCGTTTACCTGGCCGGGCGCGGCAAAAATGATGCGGGTTAGTGAACGTTTGATAGGGTCTTTGGGGCGCTCGCTTGGGGGTGCGCTATTGGTGTCCGCACGCAAACAGGTTTACGGTGCTATCCCCAAGGGCGCAGCAAAAGCGCGGACAGTCCCTGTTTTCACGCGGACACCCTAGTCCGCATAAAAACAGACACTATAGGCGCCTCAACTGGGGAGTGTCTAAGCGGTATGCCGAGAATAGACTATAGCCTTTCCTTAATAAATTATTCACCCCGCTATGACAAAAAAGCCCTATGAGCTAACCGATTACTCTTGTATTATTCTTGCGTAAATCTTATCGTTTTCGGCATAATATTATTCGAAAATGGATGCTAAATTTCACCAACGGAGAGCCAGACAATGAGCGACGCCCCGAATAAAACGCCCCCAAAAGCATCGTCGATGGAAGAAAGCCAGGAAATGGCGATCCGGCAGATAGCAAATGCATTGCACAGGTTAAACGATGCTGTAATTAGCGCCGTTGGCAAAGGGGTGACAGTTGAGCTTATGCGGGCGTCCCGCTATCACGATGAAGAAGGTGCATGGGGTGATATGCTTGTGCCTATTATCCATAAACAGCAGGACTGACAGGAAAATTGAATGAAGGAACTGCCGACACCAAAGCTGGCTACAGCTGATGTCTGCGATGCGGTGGGTGATGCTGCCGCGTTCCTTTCAGCCAATTTTCATGATTATGGCGCCCGCCGGGACTTCGCAGGCCCCGCTGTTACTGTGCGCACCATTGATGATAATAGCAAGATCAAGCAGCTGTTAGCGTCGGCGGGTGAGGGCCGGGTTTTGGTAGTGGACGGTGGCGGTAGTGACCGAGCTGCATTGATGGGCGGCAATCTGGCTCAGGATGCCGCTAAAAATGGCTGGGCTGGGGTGATCATTTATGGGCGTGTGCGCGACAGACATGAACTGATCCGCGAAGATATAGGCATCAAGGCGCTTGGAGCCTGTCCGCGCAGGCCTGCACAAAAAGGCCGTGGCGAGGTGAACTGTGAACTTGCCATTGGTGGTGTTAGTATTCACCCTGGCTATTGGATTATAGCCGACGCCGACGGCGTTGTTGTTACGCACGAGTGCCCATCACTTTAAAGTCAGGGTTTGTGATTTTACCCGAACAAGGACAAAATTGACTGCGGGGTCTGGTTGGCAATGGAAAGCGCTTGCAAGCCCAACTGTTGTCTGGTCTGGATTGCCTGCAAGTTAGCACTTTCTTTCGCTAGATCTGCATCCACAAGGTTGCCAATCCCCACCTCTATACTATCCGATAATTTGCCAGCGAAACCTTGCTGGATATCCAGCCGATTTGATGTAGAACCCAAATTTGAAAGTGCTGTATTTACGGTGTCAATGGCTGCGTCCACAGCCGTCACTGCAGCATCGGCATCACCCCCGCTGCTCGATGTAGCGCTTGCAGTAAAAGTGGCGCTTGCGCCGCTTCCCTCGATGTAAAGTGATCCTGAAAATAGAAAAATGAAGTTTCCGCTGCTTGATAAAACCCCTGGTGAAAAGCCAAAGGCGGAGCCCAGGGCAAAGGCGGTTTGGTCTGCACTATCAGGACCGGATGCGTTGGTGAAGTCCCCTGTCGATTGATCATAAAGGAGAGCGTTATTATATAGAGCGTTGAAATTAGCATCCATATAGTTGTTGAGCGCATTTAGCGTGTCACCGCTTGAGAAAGGGGAACCAAAGCCGGCTGTAACCGCCGTGTTTGCTGTGGGCGTGCTGCTAGCAATTGATGTACCGCTGAGTGACAACGAAGAGGCGGTAAGGCTGGTGATACTTGCTGTGATGCTTGCACTGCCGTCGGGTGTTGTGATTGCGTTTACGCTGTCGCCTGTAAGCAGGTTTTTCCCATTAAAAACAGCGTTGTTAGCAATCGAATCTATCTGGCTTAGAAGCTGCTGATAATCTTTATCCAATGAATTACGGCTGTCATCGTCCAGCCCTTCGTCCTTGGCAGCAACGGCTTTCTCGCGCATTTCAATAAGAAGGTCAGAAATTGCCTCAGCACCAGCGATGGCAACGTCAAGTTCAGACCGGGCGCGGTCCAGCGAACCGCTTACAGCGTTATACCCGGCTATGTCGGCACGGAGGTTTTGGGCGATTGCAAAGGTTGCAGCTGAATCTTTGGCTGAAGACACCTTGAGACCCGTATTAATCCGGGTCTGCGTAACATCGAGCGACTGCGACGTTGCATTTAAATTCTGTAGGGCCAACAAAGACCCAGAATTGGTGTTTACACTAAATGACATCTTCTATGCCTGTTCCGGTAATTATTGCGCTTCATTCTAAAACACAGGAATTCCCCTTTCTGGGAAATTCAGAATCACAGTATCAGGATGTTCGGTACAGAGTCCCACCAGAACGTCTCAAAAAACGCCCATTTTGTCTCAGGAGGTGTGTAGTTTTGAACTTTTCCTCTTGTGGCGGGTTTGCTGCTATCCGTTTTTTTGAACGGCGCGGCGCGGGGATACACCGTAAACTTCTTTGAATGAACGGCGAAATGTATTCTCTGATCCAAAGCCCAGATCATAGGCCAGGTTGGCGATAGAGCCAGGTTTTCCGCCAGTGTCTGAGAGCCGCTTGTGGGCCTCTTTGAGGCGCTGTTGGCGAATGAAGCGTTTTATACCGCCCAACTGTTCGGTAAGCCGGTACAATTTTGCCCGCGACATGCCAAGCTGTCCTGCGATCATTTCCACTGACAGATCACCTTTATAAAGGTGATGGCCAATAAACTGGCAAACCTTTTGAAGTTCATCAGTGTACTCTCTGCTGTGAATTTGCTTCACCGCCTCTGGTTTTGTATTCAGCGCCGCCTCTAGCAGGGAAAGCGTTGGTGCCAGAAGTGCCCGAGCTTCACCCTCGGTCATCAGATGGGCGTTGGCGTGAAGGTCGCACACATGTCTGTTAAGCATTTTGGCAACTGTATGCTGGCCAGAAATATTTTGCAGGTGCATAGTCGTAGCGGTAAAGCGTCGGTTGGCCAAAAGGTCTTTTGATATCAGAAGACAGCGGGCGTCAAATCCGAGGGTGGAAAATTCTGCCTCGCGCGCCATATCGGCGATAAGTGTATCACCGCTTTTTGCCCATACCTGCCGGTTCCCTTCACCAAGCTGGATTTCCCCCGCCTGCAGGCAATTGATAAGAATACCGTTTTGGGTGTGTGCCAGATTATGAACAGCCCCCAGGTGTAGTGCTTGTCCGGGTGCTGTCGCCCGGAAGGTGTCAAAGTCCCGAAAATTGGCACTATCCTGCACATAATCGGAGAAATCGCGCAGATTTAGCGTTCCGCCGGAGAAGCCCAGGCTGAGAATTGCGGCAGGCTGTGCTGTGCCATCAAAGTTCCTCGCAAGCATCTATTGTATCCCCCGGTTAAGAATAACGTTTGCAGGCGTGGGGTAATGCACGCCGTAAGTGAAGGAATGAGAGAAGCAATAAGCAGGCCAGATGATAAGGAAAGAAGATGTGCTGCAGGCTATTTCTCTAGCAGGAACAATGCCTGATCAGCAAACCAGTTGGCGCGGGCGCGGCTTGCGTTCAGACGAGTGCCTTTTTGGCTGTGTGGTACAAAATTGGCAATCTTGATGCCCTCTGCTTCAACCAGTTCAAACAGGTCAAGAATGGTGCAGAAGTGGATATTGTCGGTATTATACCAGCTTTTATCCAGTGACCTGGTCACGGGCATACGGCCACGTCTCAAGAGGCTTAGGCGTACTCGCCATTGGCCAAAGTTAGGGATGGTGACCACCGCACGTTTGCCAATCCTGAGCAGCTCCACCAGTACATCACGAGGCCGATGCACTGCTTGCAGGGTTTTGGAAAGCACAACATAATCGAAACTGTTGTCGGGATATTCCTTTAAATCATTGTCTGCATCGCCTTGTATAACAAACAGGCCTTTGGCCACACAGGCATTTACGCCTTGTTGGCTTAGTTCCAGCCCGCGTCCGTCCACTTGTTTTTCCTGCACTAGGTGGCTTAAAAGTGCGCCGTCATCGCAGCCCACGTCTAGAACACGGCTTCTTGGTTCAATTAAATCGGCAATCAATTTCAGGTCGGGGCGGAGAAGGCTACTCATGGTTTGTCCCCAAGTGTTTTGGCCGCCGCCGCAATGAAACCGCCGAGCATCTGATCCAGCTCAGGTTCTTCTAGGAGGAAAGCATCATGTCCGTGTGGTGTATCAATTTCAGCAAAACTGACAGGCACGCCAGCGGCGTTCATGGCATGCACAATTGATTTATTTTCGCTTGTTGGATAGAGCCAGTCTGACGAAAAACTGATCACGCAACAGCGTACGTGAGCCGCATTTTTGAAGGCATCCGCGAGACGGCCATCAAAACGACGGGCAATATCAAGATAATCCATGGCGCGTGTAATATAGAGGTAACTGTTGGCATCAAACCTATCCACAAAAGCTGAACCTTGATAGCGCAGATAACTTTCTACCTGAAAATCCGCGTCAAAACCAAAACTTACAGCGTCGCGGGCCTGAAGGCTGCGGCCAAATTTATGCGTAAGGGCATCTTCGGACAAATAGGTGATATGCGCTGTCATACGGGCCACCGCCAGACCTTTATCTGGTTTGGTGCCGGCACTGTAGTAACTACCGTCTTGCCAATTTGGATCTGCCATGATGGCCTGTCGACCTACCTCATGAAACGCAATGTTTTGTGCCGTATGGCGGGCGGCGGTGGCGAGTGCGGCAGCACTATGCAGTCGTTCAGGGTATGTGGTCAGCCATTCCAACACCTGCATGCCGCCCATTGAACCACCAAGAACAAGGAAAAGCTTTTCAATACCAAGATGATCAACCAGCGCAGCTTGCACGTGGACCATGTCGCGGACCGTAATGACGGGAAAATCAAGCCCCCAAGGTTGCCCTGTTGCAGGGTTTTCTTCCCATGGGCCAGTTGTGCCCATGCAGCCCCCCAGCACATTGGCGCAGATGACCAGATGTTTATTCGTATCAATTAATTTTCCCGGGCCAATGATACGTTCCCACCAACCCGGCTTGCCAGTAATTGGGTGGGTGCTGGCTGCATACTGATCACCGGTTAGCGCATGGCATATCAGGATTGCATTGCTGTGATCCGCGTTCAGGGTGCCGTATAGCTCGTAACCGACACTAACCGGCGACAAACTGGCACCGCTATCAAGCGTGAGTGCACGATCCTTAAATAGGGTTGCTGTATGGCCTTCAGTGCCGCGCAATTGTTGGCTCCACCTGTTGAGTTTGGCTCAGAAAACCCGCAAGCTTGGCTATTGTCAACGGCGTAAAAACTTTCCTTTGCCTTTAGCCCTACGTATGTCTAGTTCTATGCTCAAGTTTAACACCGTTTTCTATGGTTATCTGGAGAAGAAAATGTCAGCGCCCAAGGCTTCGAACTTACCCAAAGCTCACGATTGGATAATGGGTATGGCTCCTTATGTGCCAGGCCGTTCAACAATCGAAGGCATTGCTGATCCGGTAAAGCTTTCCTCCAACGAATCCGCTTTTGGCGCAAGCCCTCATGCTCTTGCAGCTTACGGCAATGTGGCCGGAAATTTGATGCGCTATCCGGATGCGAATTCAAACGACCTTCGGGACGCTATTGCAGGTGTTTACGGCTTGGATGCCGACAAAATCATTTGCGGTGCAGGCTCTGATGAGCTTTTGACCTTGCTGATCCACACATTTGCAGGGCCTGGTGACGAAGTGATTTATAGCCAGTTTGGCTTTATGGTCTACCCCATTCAGACCATAGCAGTAGGCGCCACAGGCATTGCCGTACCCAACAAAAACTGGGCGGCTGACATTGACGGCATTCTTGAAGCCGTCACAGAAGATACCAAGTTGGTGTTTATTGATAACCCCAACAATCCGACCGGTGCCTATAATGTATGGTCAGAGATCGAAAGACTGCACGCAGGCTTGCCTGATAATGTGGTGTTGGTACTGGATGCAGCCTATGCAGAGTGTGTGACAGCCGCCGATTACAAGGCGGGGGCAAGTCTTGTTGATACGGCAGATAATGTGACTATGACACGCACATTTTCAAAAATGTATGCGCTTGCGGGACTGCGCATTGGTTGGGCATACGGTGCACCGGGCATTATTGATGTGATGAACCGGGTGCGTATGCCCTTCAATGTTTGTGTGCCGGGGCACCCGGCTGCCATTGAGGCCGTGAAGGACGAAGCTCATTTGAAGGCAGCGGTTGATTTTAACAGCAAGTGGCGAGACTGGCTTACAGATAAGCTGAGAGCGTTAGGGCTGGAGGTTGTCGACAGCCAGACAAATTTTGTGCTGACGGAATTTCCAAAAGGGAATTTGTGTGCAAAAGCATGCAATGAATTTTTGACAAGCCGGGGGTATTTGGTGCGCGCTCTGCCGCCGTTGCCGGACCACCTGCGCATTTCAATTGGTACGGAAGAGCAGAACAAAGAGGTTATCGCGCTTATTTCTGAGTTTCTCGAGGCATAAGTATGGGTGACAAGGCCATAAATTTTGAACGCATCGCGATTATAGGCATCGGGTTGATCGGGTCGTCTGTTGCGCGTGCAATTGTCCGGGCGGATAGCAGTGTGACCCTTGTTATGGCTGATACCAATGAAGCCGTGCTGGCTGAGGCACGATCGCTCAATTTAGCTAATGAATATACTGCTAGCCCTGCCGAGGCCGTGGGCGATGCTGACCTGATTATTCTTGCAGTGCCTGTGGGCGCGATGGCTGCAGTTGGAGGTGAAATCGCTCCTTTTTTGAAGGCAGGCGCGATTGTTACAGATGTCGGCTCGGTCAAAGCCAGCGTTTTGAAAGCATTACAACCGCTGTTGCCTGACACTGTACATCTAATTCCCGGGCATCCCGTTTCAGGCACTGAAGAATCAGGTCCGGGGGCAGGGTTTGCTAGCCTGTTTGATGACCGTTGGTGTATTCTTACACCGCCGCAAGGCTGTGATGAAGCCGCACTTGAACGGCTGTCTTCCTTTTGGGAGGCACTGGGGAGCCGGGTTGAGGTTATGACGGGTGAACATCATGATCGGGTACTGGCGATTACGTCGCATGTCCCGCATCTGATCGCCTATAATATAGTCGGAACCGCATCGGACTTGGAAGAGGTAACCCGGTCTGAGGTTATCAAATACTCAGCCGGAGGCTTTCGCGATTTCACACGCATAGCGGCCTCGGACCCAACCATGTGGCGCGATGTTTTTTTAAATAACAAAGATGCTGTTCTTGAGATGCTTGGCCGGTTTAGTGAAGATATTACGGCCCTTCAACGTTCAATCCGTTGGGGTGACGGTGATGCGCTTTTTGAATTATTCACTCGCACACGGGATATAAGACGCCGGATCATTGATGAGGGGCAGGATGAAGCTGAGGCAGATTTTGGCCGACCACGCGAAGAGTAGGGTATGTTTGTCTCATGCAGAGTTAGCCGGGTTTCTTGCGAGAAGGGCAGGTTTTCTTTCTGCGTAAATCAAGAAACTTTCAGTTCAAGGCCTTGGCTGCCTTACTTGACCACAGATTTTAGTTTGGCGACAGGGGTGCCGTCCAGACTTACCTCTCCATTTTGAAACATGAGGCTGGCAGGGCCGTTTTTTGAAACCGGCCCCGTTCTGGAAACACGCAGCCCAAGTGCCTTGGCAATTTCAGTAAATTTCATTTCGCCTGTTTGCATCAGGTTTGCGCTTCCCAAGGGGCGGAAACGTTTATCCAGTGTGAAACTGGCGCTGCCTTTACTTCGCCCGTCCGTAGATGAAAGGTCAATGGAATCCAGTTCAAGAAGCCCGCCTTCATCGCGCCAGTTGGCGAGCTGATCTTTCCGCCAGTCTTTGACAACAGGCCCACCGACCCCGCCCATAATTTCAAGCCGGGACGCTACAGTTTGGCCCGTGATTTTAAAATTGAGAAAACGTTCACCATACAGATTGCTACTTTGCGAACCGCTGGCATCACCATACTGCAAAAATAATTGCCACGCTTTTATGTCTGGACCAGAATTGCCCATCAAACGAGGCAGAGAGAAAGGTTTTTCAATGTCTGGCTCGATAACGACGATGATTTTTCCGCCTTCATGTAGTCGGTAACTTGCTTTCAGGCTATTAGCCTTAAACTGGCTGGTCGCGTTTATGAGGGCACCTTCAGCATCTCTTGCTTCTGCGACCCAGTGGCCGGGCGTCCACAGATGGCTTACAAGAAAAAGCTCATCAGCTTTGAACTGTAATCCCCGTGCCCGTGTGCTGAGTGAGACATTTTTGATGGTCACCATAATGCGGTATGGGAAACCGCTGTGTTCAATTTTGCCGTGTTCAATTAGAAGGCCTGCATCGCGCCAAAGCGAGAATTTTTCCGCAACCTTTTTTTCTGCGTCAAAGGCTGCTGTGTACCATAGACCACTATATACAAGGATGGCAGCGAACAAGATGCCGGAGACGATTTTCAGCTGATTATACACATGTTACTCCTGAAAGACGCTCCCCTGAGCTTTCAACATAAAAGCAGATCGGATTAATCTACTCATGTGGCGGCAATCATATTAATGGGGTCTGCCTTTAATAACCAACAAGTTCAAGCATCAGAGTTGCCAGATACTTATTATATTCTTTTGCCAATTTGAAAAGGGACATATTGGATTTAACCGGAAAGGGGATGATTACCGTGTCAGGCATTGATTTTCTGAACAAAACCACACTGCGCTGAATATGGTAGTCAGCTGTAACCAGAATAATGCTTTTGGCATCATACGTAGTTGACCATTTGGCGGTTTCAACTGCATTGCCAAGTGTATTGGTCGCGGCATAATCAAGTGTGATGCAGCAATCAAAAAGTGCCTGCTCCGCACCGGTGAGCGCACTAAGTTCCCGGGGGAGGACATTTTTATAAACACCGCTCACCAGCATTTTTTTTGCGTGTCCACCAGATAATAAATGAATGCCGGCTTCCAGGCGCCCTGGTCCGCCAGTTAAGACGACAACCGCGTCGGCGGAAGGGCTTTCACTTCCGTAGGGTTCAGGCAATCTGACAAGGAAAAGGGCAAAACCCAGTGCCCAACCAATAAACAGGTAAATGGGTAACTTTAAATAGGACATTGATTTTTTTATGGGATTTTTGTTTGCCACAAACGCCGCCTACATAAGTTCTAACAAAGCTTTTCGAACAGTGATGCGTGCTGTCAGCATCGTCAAAAGGGATGCAGTGAGTGGCAAGACCGACAACCATAACAAACTGGAAGCTTCTGGTAGGCCTGCATGGATCAGGCCCTGACCCATGCTTTCGGCCAGATCGGTCAAAAGCCACAAAACGCTTGCAGCCAACAAAACGCCTAAAAAACCACCTTTCAGGCCATGGGCTAAATAGCGAGCGTCAAAGGCCTTCGAAATGGTTTTATCCTCGGCTCCCATCAAGTGCATAATCTCGATGCTTTCCTGATGGGTTGCCAACCCGGCCCGACAGCCAAATATCACAATAGCAACAGTAGAGAGCACAACCATGATGACAACGCCAGCCAACAGCAATTGCACCACAGTAGCCAATTCAAGGATTTGGCTCATCCAGGCCTGATGATCATCAAGCTGGGCACCTGGTGCGGTGGCAACAAGGCGTTCCGCAAGGGCAATGGTGTCCACTGTCGCAGTTTCAGACAGATTTACTTCAATAAGCGTTGGGATAGGCAGTTCTGAGCTGATAGGCATATCACCCAGCCACGGGGCCAAAAGTGCCATGATTTCAGCGTCAGCCAATGTTTTTGCATTTTCAATGCCGGGCGTTGCCCTTAACAAACGCAGGGCAGCTGTGGTTTGTCTCTGGCGTTCGTCGGCGTCTTTCACAACTATCTGCACCGAGAAGTTGGACGTCAGCCCCAGAGACCAGTTTTCAATGCCTTTACCAATGGCAAGAGCCCCGGCGAGAGACAGTGTGCAAAGGAAAAGCATCACCCCGATCACCCAAGGTAACAACCCTTCGCGCAGGCTCTTTTCTGGTAGAAACTGTAAGGTTCGTCCCCACATACTCAAGCTCCTGGATCGATGGGTTTGCCGCCGGGCTCTAGGCTGATTTGGCCTTTCTCAAGCCGCAGGATAGGCGCACCGACTGAGCGTACCAGCGTTTCATCATGGGTCGCGACAATGGTTGTTGTGCCTTCTTTGTTGAGCGCTACAAACAAATGCATCAATCGCTTGGACATTTCTGCGTCCACATTGCCTGTGGGCTCGTCTGCAACTAAAAGGTCCGGTTTGTTAATGATGGCGCGCGCGATTGCGACACGTTGTTTTTCACCGCCGGACAGCGTCGCGGGGCGTGCATGCATACGATCTTCCAGACCTACCCAGCTCAGTAATTCTTCCACATGGTCAGCAACTTGGGCTTTTTTTGCGCCTTGAAGGCGAAGAGGCAGGGCTACATTTTCAAAAGCCGTCAAATGGTCAAATAGCCGAAAATCCTGAAATACCACGCCAATACGGCGGCGAATACGCGGCAAAGCGCTGCGCTCTAAGGTCGCCAGGTCTTTACCAAAAAAATTAACCAGTCCCCGTGATGGTCGATGTGCAAGATACAGTAATTTTAACAAGGTGGTTTTGCCAGCGCCGGACGGCCCCACAAGGAAATGGAAGCTCTTTCGCTCAAGCGAAAAGCCGATATCGGTTAGAATTTCATTGCCCATGCCGTAGCGCATGCCAACATTTTCGAAGCTTATCATAAATGTCCTCGCCCAACTGCTTTTGCAGAATTACATATGGATCAATTGGCGTCCAGCACCTCATTTAAGCTGATGCATTCTATGAAGGAAGCAGAAGCTTGTTTTTTTCATGTGGAATCATATAGACTTGAGTGGTAATTTGATAACAAGTTCACCCGTGAAGCCAATTTCGAGCCAGACAGGTGTGTAGGTAGTTTTATGATTCTTGTTTGTCCTTCATGCGACGCAAATTTTAAAATACCTGACGGGGCCATTCCCGTTGCTGGTCGAACTGTACGTTGTGCAAAATGCAAAAACAGTTGGCACGCTGCGCCAACAGATATTATGCGCAAAAAAGCACCTGTTAAAACTCAGGCCATGCCGAAGGCGGCTTCGGTGCCCGGTTCAGCGCCTGCACAGCCCGCGCATCAGCCCGTAGGGTTTGACGGAAAACTCGACAGCCAGACCGCTGCAGATGCTGCTGTTTTGAGGCGCTCTGTCCGGGGGACACTAGGGGCTGATGAGCACGAAAAGGTGCAGCCAGACGATGAAATGTTTGATGAAGGCATTGATGCTAGCCCCATAGAAAGCGCAGGTGAAGATACACCGGACAGTGACGATTTTGGCATTAGCGCACGCTTTAAAGACATGGCAACCGGTGAAACCGGGCAAAGTTTTGAAGATGATGATGCCGATCATAGTGGCCAGAATGCCGATGAATTTGACGATGAAGACTATGATGAAGATGATTTTCTTGTACGCCGTCGCGCTGACCAGCGTAAGCAAAGTGAGCGCGAAATCAAAGGCAGACGCCGCAAAATCATGACGGGGTTTTGGGCAGCTTTGCTTATTTTCTGGCTGGTAATACTTTACACGTTTGTTTTTCAAAAAGAGTTTGTTCAAAACCGTTTTCCAGGCTCTGGTGACTTTGTCTACGGGTTATTTGAGGGCACGACGGATAAAGAACGCTTTCGCCCGAAAGATGGCAAGCCCCTTACGCCGTCGCCTGCCGAAGCCGAGGTTTATATTCGGGCAATGCTGGTGAAAATGGCAGTGGAAGTTCTAGACGGCGAGCAGGCCCTGGTTTTGCAAGGCTATGTGGAAAACGCTGGTACAACCGGGGCGAATGTACCAATTGTAAATGTCACGGTGAGCGACAAAAGCGGCAATGTCATTGACAGCTGGAACTTTGACCCTCCGGGGAAAATCATCAGAAAAGAGCAAAAGCTTCATTTTGTGGAAGCCAGAACACCTGTTCCGGCTGGTGCCTGGACAGCAGAAGTGAAGGTTTTGGAAGGAACAAAATCCTCAACTGCGGGTCAGCCGCCAGCCTGATTTCAGACTGATGGTTGACTACTCTGGGGGTGGGGTGTTCCTGTTTGCGTTCAGTTTTAGCCACTAAATGCGCCCTTTATCTTTGGGCAGAGGGCTTCCGTCACTTTAGTCAGTTTCAAGGATATTTTTGAAATTCTGGTATTTTTGCCACCAAACCGCCTATTTTTCCTGTAAATATATGGACTAGCTTGACAATATTGGTAGCAATTTTGTTACTAATAGTTAAAATTTTAATTGTTTTGAGTGCTGAGACGCAGAAGCGTCATGGGTGGACTAAATATTGCATTGTCACTTTTGTCACCTGTAAGGGGTGGCAGCTACAGTGTTTGATGGGCCATTCAACAGGAAGGAAACCTTGTGGCGCGCATTCTAATTGTTGAAGATGAGGAATCTGTCCGCGACTTTGTCAACCGCGTGCTTACCATGCATGGGCACAGTGTATTGATCGCGAAAGACGGAGCCGAAGCCGTTGATTTGATGGACAACCATCATTTTGATCTGCTGTTGAGCGATATTGCCATGCCAATGATGGACGGGATTTCGCTTGCGCTGAAAGTTCGCGCCAGCAGGCCCCATGTTCCAATTTTATTGATGACTGGTTTTGCAGACGAGCGTCAGCGGGCGCATAATCTGTCACTGTTAATTGAAGGACTTATTACCAAACCCTTCAATATGGATCAGTTATTGGCTGTGGTGAATAAAGTGCTGGAGCAAAGCCGCGCCAAAGAAACCAATGTTGCTCAGTCCGGGAGCAGCCAATCGGGCAAGGCGTCCATGGAAATCAGTGCCTCCAACGATTGACGTTCGCGCACGACTGCAAATTTATCTCCTGAAACCATAACCTCTGGCACCAACGGCCTGCTGTTATAGCTTGATGCCATAACTGCGCCGTAAGCCCCTGCCGATTTAATGGCCACCAGCTCTCTTGCTTTTATAGGTAGTGTTTCACGGCCTTTGGCAAAAACATCGCTGCTTTCACAAATGGGACCGACAAAATCTACAATCGTCTTCCGGCCATCAGCATTTTCAGCCACTGGGATAATTTCATGGTGCGCTTCATACATGGCCGGGCGCGCCAGATCATTCATAGCAGCGTCAATAATATAAAACGTGCGGTTTTCACTGGTTTTTTCGTAGATCATTTCCGAGACAAGAATGCCGGCGTTTCCAGCGATCAGCCGCCCCGGTTCCAGAATAATGCTGCAATCAAGATCACCGAGAACGGAAGCAACCATATGACCGTAAGCTTTTGGTGACGGCGGTTCCACACCGCCGGTTTCGTAAGGGATGCCCAGCCCGCCGCCGAGATCAATATGGGTAATTTTGTGTCCGTCTGTGCGTAGTCCGCGCACCAATTCTACCAGCCTGGAAAAGGCAGCCTCAAATGGGCTCAGGTCGGTTAACTGTGACCCTATATGCAGATCGATGCCAACGGCATGTACATTTTTAAGCGCATTTATCTGGTCATATACAGCCTCGGCACGCCCCCAGGGGATGCCAAATTTATTTTCAGACTTTCCTGTTGAAATTTTTGCATGGGTTTTTGCGTCGACATCCGGGTTTACTCTGACAGATATAGGCGCACTCATATCTAGCCTAAAGGCCACGTCATTGATTGCCTCAAGTTCGGCTTCGCTTTCAATGTTAAACTGTTTGATGTCAGCCTTCAGTGCGGCAGTGATTTCGCGCCTTGTTTTCCCGACGCCCGCAAAGACAATTTTACCAGCGGGGATGCCCGCTTTAAGGGCACGCAAGAGTTCACCTTCGCTCACGACATCAGCGCCAGCGCCCTGACGGGCGAGTGTCGCCAGCACGGCCTGATTGCTGTTGGCTTTCACCGCATAACAAACAAGCGCATCAAGCCCTTTGAAAGCATCAGAGAATACCTGAAAGTGACGTTCCAGGGTGGCCGTGGAGTATATATAGACGGGTGTGCCGACTTGGGCCGCAATTTCTGCAACTGCGACGTTTTCGGCAAATAATTCGCCGTCCCTATATTGAAAATGATCCACTGAATACGCCTGGGTTTATTCGCTACTTTGGCTGGGCGGCGGGTTGACGTCGCCTTTTTTGCCGCACGCCGTTAAACCAGCTGTGCAAAGCACTATAAATGCGAGAAGGATGAAATTCTTCATGAGTTTGTCTCCATCTTGAGCTGGGTCCGCGCTGCCAGCACGGCATTTTTCACATTGGCCGGAGCAGTGCCGCCGAAGGACGTTCGGCTATTGACCGAAGCTTCCACGGAAAGCACATTATATATATCAGCCGTAATTTGAGGTTCGATGGTCTGCAGTGCCGCCAGCGGCAGGTCTGCCAGATCAACGCCTTTTTCTTCAGCGCATTTTACAACAGCACCGGTAACATGGTGCGCATCCCTGAAGGGCATACCCAGTGACCGTACCAACCAGTCTGCCAGGTCGGTGGCTGTAGAAAACCCCTGACCGGCCGCAGCAGCCATTTTGGCTGTATTGGGCTTCAGGTCAACGGTCATGCCTGTCATGGCTGCAAGGCAGAGGGCAAAGTCATCTACCGCTTTAAATACGGGCTCTTTATCTTCCTGCATGTCTTTGGAATAAGCGAGAGGCAGGCCTTTCATCACCATCATTAGGCCATTTTGCGCGCCGACAATACGGCCCACTTTGGCACGTACCAGTTCGGCTGCGTCCGGGTTGCGCTTTTGCGGCATAATTGAAGACCCTGTTGAAAAACTGTCAGACAAAGTCAGAAACCCAAAAGCAGAGGTGGCCCAAAGCACGATTTCATCAGCGAGCCGCGACAGATGCACGGCACCAATGGATAAAACGGAAAGCAATTCCATCGCAAAATCCCGGGCGGAAACCGCATCCAGTGAATTTGCCATTGGTCTGTCAAATCCAAGTGTTGTCGAAGTTTGATGGCGATCGATTGGAAAGCTGGTGCCGGCAAGGGCGGCGGCACCCAGCGGGTTTTCATTGAGCCGTTTCCGGCAGTCAGCCAGACGACTACGGTCCCGGCTGAACATTTCATAATAGGCCATTAAATGATGACCGAAGGTAACTGGCTGCGCGGTTTGCAAGTGCGTAAAACCAGGCATTATGGTCGCTGCGTGGCAGTCTGCCTGCTCAACCAGCTCCCTGAGGAGGCTCGCGTATGCGGTATCCAATTGGTCAACAGCGCTCCGGCACCATAAGCGAAAGTCGGTTGCAACCTGATCGTTTCTTGAACGCCCTGTGTGCAAACGGGCACCTGCGTCTCCGGCAATTTCTCTGAGACGGCTTTCCACATGCATGTGAATATCTTCAAGAGCCGGGTCATAAACCATGTTACCCGCTTCGATTTCAGCTTGCACCTGGTCAAGGCCTCGGGTGATGGCGGCTTGATCTTCGGCGCTGATAACACCATTTTTTGCAAGCATATCAGCGTGTGCTTTGGAGCCTGCTATATCTTCCCGATAGAGGCGTTTGTCAAAATCAATAGAGGCATTAATTTCCTGCATGATGGCTGATGGCCCACCACCAAAACGCCCACCCCACATGGCCTGTCCCTCACCAGCAGCCTGCACGGCTATAGGGTCATTTTGCCGCATCGCGGAATCTTGATCATCTACTGGCTTGCCTTCAGCGGACGCATCACTATTTTGGTCGCTACTCATCATTATTTCCATCCGGAGACTGACATGGCCAAAAAGGCCCTTATTCTGCCTATTATCGTTGCCTTATTACTGGGCGTCGCAGCTTATCGGCTGTTTTATAGCCCTGCAACGTCTGATACTGCCATAAATTCTTATTTAAAAGGAGAAATGGCCAAGCTTGTCTTGCTTGAAAACCCTGCACCCCTTAGCGGTGCCATCATTATGCGCGAAGATGGTTCCCCTGTCGGGCTTGATGAGATGAAAGGAAAGGTGCTGCTTGTAAACCTGTGGGCACCCTGGTGTGCACCTTGCCGCGCCGAGATGAAAGAGCTCGCAAACCTGCAACGCATGATCGGCGATGAAAAATTTGAAGTTGTAGCCATTAATGTGGACCGGGGTGGTATAGAACAAGCACGTGAAACACTGGCAGAATGGGGTGTTGAAGGTTTGCCTCTGTATGCAGAGCCAACCATGAAAATCGCCTTTTCATTGGCTGAAGGCAAGCTTCCAACCAGTTATATTATTGATCGGGATACCAACGCCCGTGCCCTTTATGTGGGGCCGTTAGTGTGGGATAAACCCGAGGCGGTTGCTCTGTTTAAAGCGTTAAAAGAAGGACGGTTATAAAAGCCGTACAGCCATTTGCTGTATTTTTCTTCAGAAATATCTACAATGGTTGCTGATTAGGCATTTGGCATTAAAGGGGGCATTTTATGAAAGAGCTCGGCAATAGATATGTGGTGGCAACCCTGCTGACTGCCTGGATGTCTTTTGGTTTGGCGGCACCTGCGCAGGCTGAGGATATAAGCGAGTATCTTACCGGAGAAATCGCACATTTGGTGCCGGTAAGCCGGGACGTGAATGTCCATGATTTCTCGGTCGTAGCGGCAGATGCCACTGGTGGAAGGCGTGTCGAAAAACTGGCGAACCACAAGGGCAAGGTTTTGCTGGTGACCTTTTGGGCGGAAAACTGTATTGCCTGCCGATTACACCTGAAAGATCTTGCTGCAGCGCAGCAGGAAATAGGAACGGATACAGTTGAAGTTATTGCCATCAATCAGGATGGTTTCCCCCATGCTCGTGCGGCTAAAACCCTAGCTCGTTGGGGTATCCACACTCTTGCGGCTTATCAGGACTATCACAATGATGTCGCTTTGCGGCTAAAGGGTAATCCTGCTATCAGGTTATTTGGAAACCGCCCCAAAACATTGGTGATTGACCCGGACGGTCAGGTGCGGGCTATTGCCAATATGCGCAAAAATTGGACGGCACCAGAGGTGAGAACATTCATTGAAGCACTTGAAGAAGGCCGGATATAGCCGCTTTAGGGAGCATTATATTTGGTTATTTTTTTGTGACGCACGCCTATTGTTTTTGCGAACATAGCACTGAGCTTTTCATGTATATAGGGCTCTGCCTTGGCAACTGAACCGCTGTTGAAAGGCGGTTGAGGGTCGTATTCAATGCCAAGCTGCATCATTTTTGCGGTCTCTTCGCCCCTTAACTCCGCCAGCAGAAACAGCGCCATATCAATGCCTGCGGATACACCGGCTGCGGTCAGTATTTTGCCTTCCTGTACCCAGCGTTCAGCCCGGTAGTGCGCGCCGAGGCGGGTCAGTGTTTTTTCCGCTGCCCAGTGGCTAGTGGCCGATTTGCCCTCAAGAAGCCCTGCTGCTGCAAGAAGTAATGATCCCGTGCAGACGGAAGTGGTATATTGAGTTGTTTCGTGAATTTCGCGAATCCACGCAAGCGTGGCGGCATCTGTCGCGGCTTCGGCGTCACCGGGGCCGCCGGGTATAATCAAAACATCACAGGCGTTCACTTCACTGAAGCTATGCGACGCCATAAGCTTGAAAACTTCAAGCTCACCCGTGACCAGCTCTTTGTCTTTTGCCACAAACAACATTTCCGCGCCCGGTGCATGGGCGAGTATTTCGTATGGCCCGACGGCATCAAGGGAAGTAAAGCCGGGGAACAAAAGGATAGCGACTTTCATATGGCATTCCTTATCCGCTGGCGGGTTCAACCAAGCCGGGTGATTGTATTAGGCAATTGATCAATAGCCACAATTGCAGTTTCATGCGAAGCGTCAGCGTGCCATTCGGTAAAACTACTGTAAGCTGACACGGCATCCCGGTATGCGCCTGCGACCGAGTTTAATGGAATATCATAGGTTATAAAACGGCTGACAACGGGTGCAAACATCATATCGGCTGCGGAAAATCCACCAAACAGAAAATCGCCGCCTTCGCCGTGTTGCTCGCGGCATTGGGTCCAGATTTTCTCAATGCGGCGTACGTCTTTATTGACCTGTTCGCTGAGACTAAGTCCGGTCCAGCGGCCTTGCATATTCATTGGCATATGGTTGCGCAGTGCCGCGAAACCGCTGTGCATTTCACAGAAAATACTGCGCGCCATAGCATAGGCTTTATTGTCTTCAGGCCACCAGTATTTATCAGGCATGAGCCGGGCGCAATAATCAATGATGGCAGCACTGTCCCAAACTACGGTATCATCGTCAATCAGTGTTGGCACTTGTCTTGCGGGGCTGTATCTGGTGATTTTCTCATAAAAATCTGGAGTGTCGAGGTTGAGCTGGATTTCCTCGTACGGCAGTTCTGTATGGCGTACAGCCAACCATCCTCTCAGCGACCAGCTGGAGTATTTTTTGTTGCCGATAACGATCTTCAAGCGTGACATTCTGGGGCTCCTTCCGAGGAAAGATAATAGCTTTCCCATGAAGGCATATCATGCCAGCGCCCAGGTGCCGAATAACAGCTTCTAACCCGGGGCTATAACTCTGCTTGTTTTGGGGAAGAAGGCTACAGTGATGATCCCAATTGGCACGGTACTATGACGGCTTCTTTTGTAGAAAATGTAACGCCCATTTAGCGTGTTGGTATTGGGTCACCTTCACCACGGTAATCATAAAAGCCGCGCCCGGTTTTTTTGCCCAGCCAGCCAGCTTCAACATATTTCACCAGCAAGGGACAGGGCCGGTACTTACTGTCACCCAGACCCTCATAGAGAACCTGCATGATCGAAAGGCAGGTATCAAGGCCAATAAAATCAGCCAGTTGAAGGGGGCCCATCGGGTGGTTTGCCCCTAGTTTGAGGGCTTGGTCAATACAGTCAACAGAACCAACACCTTCATAAAGCGTATAGACTGCTTCATTGATCATTGGCATCAGGATGCGGTTAACGATAAATGCGGGGAAATCTTCAGATACCGCCGTCATTTTTTTGAGCTTTTTAGTATAGTCGCTGAAACGTTCAAATGTGGCGTCAGATGTGGCAATGCCGCGAATCAGTTCAATCAGTTTCATCACAGGCACGGGGTTCATAAAATGAACACCCATAAATTGCTCGGGTCTGTCGGTGCTGGCTGCCAGCCTTGTGATTGAGATAGACGATGTATTGGAAGCCAACAGGGCGCTTGCCTTTAAATGGGGGCATAGCTCTTTGAAGATGGCAGTTTTAATTTTTTCATTTTCAGTCGCTGCTTCAATCACCAGATCACAGTTTTTGTGGGCAGCCAGATTGTCGGCAAGGGTGATACGGTCGAGGGCTGCGTCCATGTCTGCGGCACTCAGTTGGCCCTTGCCAACTTTGCGCCCCATATTGCTGCGGATAACGGCTAGGCCTGCTTCGGCCTGTGCCATAGAAACATCACTTAGGACAACCTGCATGCCTGCGACTGCGCTTACATGGGCGATACCACTCCCCATTTGGCCAGCGCCAATAATGCCTACTGTTTCAACCATCTTGTATCACCAGAAAGCTCGCGCTTCTGTCTCCTGATTATCCGTCATTCCAATTATATTTAAAAAGGGCATCATATGCGATGCCCTTTTTTATTTATGTTTTAAAGAGCGGCTTCCAGTGCGGGAACTGCATCAAATAAATCAGCCACCAGGCCGTAATCAGCGACCTGAAAAATAGGCGCTTCTTCGTCCTTGTTAATGGCGACGATGATTTTACTGTCTTTCATGCCGGCCAGATGCTGGATTGCACCGGAAATACCAACGGCGATATAAAGCTCGGGCGCAACAATTTTACCGGTTTGGCCAACCTGATAATCATTGGGCACAAAACCCGCATCCACGGCTGCACGCGAAGCGCCGACAGCGGCCCCCAATTTATCCGCAACCTTCTCAATGATGGCGAAGTTTTCACCAGAACCCATACCGCGACCGCCGGAAATGATAATTTTGGCAGATGTCAGTTCAGGGCGATCTGATTTGGAAAGTTCGGCACCAACAAATGCAGACACCCCTACTTTTTCTACGGTCGCGATGTTTTCTATTGCGGCGGAGCGACCCTCAGAGGCGGCTTTGTCAAACCCGGTGCTGCGCACAGTGATGATTTTCTTGGCGTCTGATGACTGAACCGTCGCAATGGCATTACCAGCATAGATAGGGCGTTTGAAGGTGTCGGGACTAACCACTTCAATTATGTCGGAAATCTGCGCAACATCCAACGCGGCTGCCACACGGGGCATGAAGTTTTTACCCGTTGTTGTTGCAGGTGCCAGCACAGCGTCATAGCCATCCGCTATACTCAGAACCACAGCGGCCAGTTCTTCTGCAAGCGGGTGTTCATATGCTGCATCGTCGGCAACAAGCACCTTGGATACGCCGTCAATTTTAGCGGCAGCTTCCGAGACACTGCTGCAGTTACTGCCTGCGACCAGAAGATGCACATCGCCATATGCTTTGGCGGCGGTCACTGTGGCAAGTGTTGCGTCTTTAACGTCATTATTGTCATGTTCGACAAATACGAGAGCCGTCATTAGATCACTCCCTTTTCTTTAAGTTTACCAACCAGTTCCTCAACACTTTCCACGATAACACCGGCTTCACGTTTGGCGGGTTCTTCCACCTTCAATACCGTAAGGCGGGTTGCCATATCGATGCTGTAATCTGCGGGTGTTTTCATATCAATTGGCTTGCGCTTGGCTTTCATGATGTTAGGCAGGGAGGCATAGCGAGGCTCATTCAGCCGCAGATCTGTGGTGATTACCGCAGGTAAATTCAGCTTAACGGTCTCAAGTCCGCCGTCAACTTCGCGGGTAACATTGGTGCTGCCGTCCTCGACAACAACCTCTGAAGCAAAAGTACCCTGTGGCCAGCCCAGCATTTGTGCCAGCATCTGGCCGGTTTGGTTGTTGTCGCCGTCGATCGCCTGTTTGCCGAGCAGAATAATGTTTGGATTTTCCTCAGCAACGATGGCTTTCAATACTTTGGCAATAGCCAAAGGCTCGCTGCCACCGTCATGCTCCACCAGAATCCCTCGGTCAGCACCCATAGCCAAACCGGTGCGAATGGTTTCCTGTGCGGCCTTGGGGCCTATGGAAACAACAATGATTTCTTCGGCTTTGCCTGCTTCCTTGAGACGAATCGCCTCTTCGATCGCGATTTCATCAAAAGGGTTCATAGACATTTTGACATTGGCGAGCTCAACGCCGGTATTGTCAGACTTCACGCGAACTTTCACGTTATAATCGACGACCCGTTTGACGGGGACCATGATTTTCATGGGGTTGCTTCTCCAGTTTTATGCAGGGCAGCAAACCCTGCGGTATTTCTTTGGTGTGAGCCGTCACAAATTCAGCGTCAGCCCTTGAAAAATAAAGGGTTCACAGCGTTAAAGCAAGCTGAAACCCGAGTCAATGCAGTGCAATCCGGGCGGTTTGTCCCGGTGCCATTTCCGTAGCGGAAATCCGGCTAACGATTGGCACCAGGCACCCATAAAACATCGTCTGCGCCTTTGTTGTTTAAATAACGTGTTAAGACAAATAGGTGGTCGGAAAGCCGATTCAAATATTTTATTGCTGCGGGATTTATGGCCATGACCTGTCCGGCGCTGACCGCGTGTCGTTCAGCGCGCCGTGTGACGGTACGCGCCAGATGCAGGTATGCGCTGGCGGCACTACCGCCTGGTAATGTAAAGCTGGTCAGGGGTGACAAGTCGGCGTTCATGGCATCAATTTCTTGCTCAAGCCGGGTTATCTGGGCTTCTGTGATGCGCAAGGTCATTTCGTCGGGCACAAAGGGATCAGGCTTTTTGTCATCGGCCGGAGTGGCCAGGTCTGCACCCAGATCGAACATATCGTTCTGGATACGAAACAACATTTGATCGGCGTTGCCTTCTGTTGAAAGCCGGACAATGCCGATCACGCTGTTGGCTTCATCCACACTGCCGTATGCCTCAATGCGGCTGTTATCCTTGCTGACCCGGGTGCCACCAACAAGGGATGTCTGGCCTTTGTCGCCGCCGCGTGTATAGATTTTGGTCAGTTTAACCATCGGATGTTTCTCCGGCTCAGGATGTAGACGCTGCGATTGCGGCCAGCAACAAAAATACCAGTGTCAGCCCTTGAAAACCAATACGCCAGCGCATTAATTTGTTGCCGCGTTTTTTATTTTCCTCATTTCCGCGCCCCATGGTCATCACACCCATAAAAAGCACGGTCAACGTGGCTACCGCCGATAGAATTGCAAGAATAAAGAGTGTTTTCATTTTTCTGGCCTATCTCTGGAAATACATAGTGAAGGTGGACGGTACTGGATAGTTAGTAAAACAGCATAGTATCTGGGCAAGAAGTCTTAATAGTATGGACCGTATTTTCGCCTTATAATAGGGGTAGTCTGACAGTGAACAACCAGAAAACTGTCAAACATTTTGACCAATGGAAAGAAAGGCGACAAACTGTCACACTTGGTAAATGAATACGCGGGGTTTTTGTCGCGCTCGAAAATATTGGGATAGACGTATGAGGCACATTTTTGTTGCAGCAATTTTTTCGGTGTTATCGGTGGCGATGACATTTGATGCACACGGCCAGGAAACGCTTGCCGAGGGACAAATTTCTGTTGGTGGCCGTATTGTGACCACGCTGGAGCAGGCTTTCAATGCAGTTGAGCAGGGCGGTACTATAAGAATCGGCCCCGGCACCTACAAAATGGCTGGTATACTGAAAAATAAACACGGGGTTTCCATATACGGCAGCCTAGGCACGGTTTTTGACGGTGTTGCAGCAGGCGGTAAAGCCACCTTTGTTCTGGCGTCCAACGATATTACGATGGAAGACATAACCTGCCGTAACGTAAAGGTTAGAGATAAAAATGGTGCCTGCATCCGTTTTGAAGGCACGAACCTGATCCTGCGCCGCGTTCAGTTTGAAAATAGCGAAAATGGCCTGTTGGCGAATAAAAACTCCGGTAATATTTTGATTGAAGACAGCATTTTTGACGGGAATGGTGCCGGAGGTCGGTCACACGGCATGTATGTAAATGGTGGGCGCTTAACGGTACGCCGGACCAAAGTTATCAATACGAAGGGCGAGGGGCACGGTATCAAGTCCCGGGCTGAACAGACCATTATTGAGGATAGCATCATAGCGTCTCTCAACGGCAAGGATAGCCGCCTGATTGATATTCCAAATGGTGGTATTGCGGCCATTCGGCGAAACTTGCTTGTTGAGGGCCCCAATACTGCGAATTGGCAATTGTTGTCTTTTGGTGTTGAGAAAAACAAACATGAGAGCCATTTTCTAAAGCTGGAAGACAATGTGATCATCACTGACCGCGATGGGGGTAGTGACCTGATTTTGGTTGGTGATGGTATGCCAACGCCCACTGTGCGAAAGAACGTCGTGGTTGGCAACATTAGATACGATTGGCCTGCCAGCAATTTTTTCTTCGATAATCGAAGCGAACTTGGCTTGCCGCCAGCGCCTGAGCTCCCAGCTTGGGATCCAAGCGAAGATAATCAATAGGTAACCGGAACGCCCCGGGCAACAAATAACCGGGGTTAGGCCCTAGGCTACTTTTACGGGCGTTACATCGCATGTTCCTGCGCAGGCGCAGCTTCTGGCGGCGCACCCAAATAGGGCGTTTTCCACACTGCAGCTAGGCGTATTACAGTCCTTGCAATCTTCCAGAATAGTGGTGAGCGCGTTTTCCATCTCGCGCAGGGCCTGAATTTTTGCACGTACCAGGTCAAGCTGGGAAAAGGCTGTGGGGCGCATGCTGGTGCAATGTTCGCCTTCATCTGCCATGCCCAGCAGGCTTCTGATATCCTCAAGTGGAAAACCCAGATCACGGCAGCGTCGGATGAAGTTTAGTCTTTCCCTGTGCTTTTCGTCGTAAATCCGGTGCCCACCTTCACTTCGGAACGGCGGCGGCATAAGTGTGATGCGCTCATAATAGCGAATGGTTTCAATATGAACGCCGGTGGCGGTGCTGAGTTTGCCGATAGAGAGCCGCATGTAAGTTTCCTGAAATAAGCCTTGAATCTGTAGTCACTACAGATTGTATCTTGGTCAGGTAAAAATTCAAACCCTGAATTTTAAGCCTGCAAGGGCAAAGGAGAAAACCATGAGCACACAGAAGAAAGCCACCGATATTGAGGAAGAAAAATGCTGTCAGTCCGGCAAAACGTCAAAAGGCAGTTGTGACGGTGTTAATTGCAAGTGCGACGGCAAAGGCAGTGGTTGCAAATGTCGCTAAAGCATTAGGGAAATAACTCGTTGATCAAATCCGCGGCTCTTACACCAGCCGTTTGCAGGTTTTCCAGCGTCGCGGATTTATTGCGCTTGGCAAAGCGTTCGCCTTGTTCGTCAAGCAACAGGGCATGGTGGTGGTAGGCGGGTGTGGCCAGGCCCAGCAGTTTTTGCAGCACAATATGGATATGGGTGGCCTGAAATAGGTCTTCACCGCGTATAATGTGATTAATGCCTTGCACGGCGTCGTCTACCACCACACTCAAATGATAGCTGGTGGGCATGTCCTTGCGTGCCAACACCACATCACCTAGCTCATGCGGAACAGCCGTAATGTCACCCTTTATCTCGTCGTGCCAGATCAGTGGGCCTTTGATTTTTTTAAGCGCCGCTTTCAGGTCAAGTCGCCATGCGTGTGGTTTGCCTTCTGCGATCATGGCTTCGCATTTCGCAATGTCTTTGCCCCTGCAAAGGCCGGGATAAACCAGCCCGGTGGTGCCACGCTTTGGGGCATGTGGCGCGCTTTCGGCGCGTTGAATTTCCTCGCGGATATCCTTTCGTGTGCAGAAACAAGGGTATAATGCGCCCAGTGTTTTGAGCTTATCCAGCGCCGCTGTGTAATCGCTGTAATGCTCGCTTTGTAAGCGCACGGGGCGGTCCCAGTCCAGGTCCAGCCATGCCAGGTCTTCGTAGATGCCCTCTACAAATTCAGGCTTACAGCGGCTGGCATCAATATCCTCAATACGCAGTAGAAAGCGCCCGCCGTTTTCCTGCGCCAAGCGGTAGGCTGTCAGTGCCGAAAAAGCATGGCCTTTATGCAGCCGCCCTGAGGGGCTGGGCGCAAAGCGTGTAACATAGTCTGAATTTTTGATTTTACCTTTGCTCATGCCTGCACCATAAAAAACCACAGGCAAAAAAGCACGGGCAAAAAGGCCACGGACAATGAGAGCTTTGGGAAAAGGATACCTGTTTGATGTCAACTAGCGATGATGATGTACATTTAATGCACATAGGTGCACATCTGGATGATGCGGCATCGGTGGACAGCCTTCGTTATATGGGGCCAACATCTAAAACCCAGCTGAATGCAATTGGCATTATGACTGTAGGGGATTTGAAGAAGCTTGGTGTCATTGATGCCTACCTTGCGGTGCAGGCAACCGGCTACCCGGTTAACCTTAACTTTGTCTGGGCGATGTTTGCAGGGCTTATGGGTATTGAGTTTGGCAAAATTCCAGCTGAGTTTAAAGAGGCTGTGAAAACCGAACTGAAAGTCACGCGTGATAATCGCTAGGCATATTGTAGTCTGGTTGCTCAACGCAGCATCACACCATATAACGGCACTAGATAAGCCCTTGTCATCAAGCCTTAACACTGTATCTTGATACTATTAAGTGTTCTGAGTATTGCAGGTTAGCGGACAGCCCTGATCGGTTGTTGCTGTTAGCCCTTTTAATGTCGGGGGACTGTCATATGGGTGTCCATGCCACACCCCACGCATCGCCGGAGGCAAGTCCGGCTCTTGTGCTGAACGCCGATTATCGGCCGCTCAGTTATTTCCCGCTTAGTCTGTGGCACTGGCAAACCGCACTGAAAGCGGTGTTTCTTGACCGGGTCGCGATTGTTTCTGAATATGACACAAAGGTGCATTCGCCCTCAATGTCGATGCGCTTACCCAGTGTGATTGCGCTCAGAGATTATATCCGCCAGCCGGATTTTCCTGCTTTTACCCGGTTTAATCTGTTCCTGCGTGACCGTTTTGCCTGCATTTACTGTGGCTCGGAAAAAGATCTGACATTTGATCATGTGGTGCCGCGTGCGCATGGTGGCCGTACCAGTTGGACCAATATCAGTGCTGCTTGCGCGCCGTGCAATTTGAAAAAAGGCGGGCGTACACCCAAAGAAGCGCAAATGTATCCGCGTCGCTGGCCGCATCAGCCCACCACGCACGAGCTGAATGCCAATGGCCGCCTTTTCCCGCCCAATTACCTGCATGAAAGCTGGCGGGATTATCTGTATTGGGATGCCGAGCTGGAAAGCTGAAGGTAGCGACAGTTTGTTCTGCAGCAGTATGCCTGCGGATAGATAGTGACTGAAATCACAGACTTCACATCTTTTTTTTGCTAGATTCCATCGTACTTTTTTGTGGCTATGTTGCCTGTAAAGGAGGGGGGAGAGTTCATGCGCAATCTCATTATTTGCCTTGACGGCACCTGGAACAGCCCGGACCAGCTGGACCGTGGCAGGCAGGTGCCCAGCAACGTGGTGAAAATGGCACGTGCCGTGAAAACTACGCGCACTTCGAATGAAACTGAACAGCTGGTTTATTATCATACAGGCGTTGGCACGGGTGGCTGGTTGGATAAAATTATTGGCGGCATGACTGGTCAGGGTATTTCAAATAATATTCTCGATGCTTACCGCTGGCTTGTGGAGACGTATGAAGAGGGTGATGATATTTATCTGTTTGGCTTCAGTCGCGGGGCCTATACAGCGCGTAGCCTTGCCGGATTAATCGGCGTTTGCGGTTTGCCAAAAATGGCTGCGGAGGACCAGAGGCTGCCGGGCCTGCTTGCAGCTGCCAAAAGGGCTTACCGTAGTAGAAACAAAATCACCCGTGATCAGTTGGCAGAAGCCTTTAAAACGCATTATGCAGCGCTGCCGGGCAGGGTCCATTTTATTGGTGTGTGGGATACAGTTGGCGCACTAGGTGTGCCGACAGCCGGGCCTCTTGGCATGATAACCCGTTGGCGCAGTGGTTTTCATGATGTGTCGTTGGGGCATCATATCAACCATGCCTGCCATGCGGTGGCCATCAACGAATGTCGGGGGCCTTTTAAACCCACGCTTTGGTGCCCTGACAATCTCGCTGATCACCAGACGCTGCTGCAAGTGTGGTTTCCAGGCGTGCACTCAAATGTGGGTGGCGGCTATGTGGACTGCGGGCTTTCGGACCGTGCTTTCCTGTGGATGTTGGGGCATGCCTATAAACACGGGCTGAAAACCGATGATAGGTATGTAAATTTGCGTATCAAGCCCAATTGGTTTGGCGAATTGCGCCGTTCGATGTCATGGATTTATAAACTGATGTTCTGGAATCCGCCTGCTGATAGGCCCATTGGTGTTGGCCATGCGGAAAGTGAACATCTGCATATGTCAGCTGCGGGGCGCTGGCAGCATGTCAGCACGCCAGACAAAGCTCCAGCCAACTTCAACGTCGCCGAGGGCACAGTTCCCCCTGCGGGCACCAATACGTGGGAAAAGGATTTTAATATTCGCTAAAGGAGACAGATGGTGGCAGGTTCCTTGAACGTCTAAACTCTCTTGGAGACCCAGATGGCAGCTTTGCAGCCTGCCTTGATCAAGCCCGATAGCACAGGATAACCCAGCGCGTCTTCAGCACCGTTTTCTTCGGCAATTTTTTTGTGCTCTACCTCTTCGGCCTGGAATTTTTCGATCATGTCTTCCAGTTCAGGGTCGCTGCCATTCAGTTTATCAAGCTGTTCCTGATAATGATCATCGATCACTTCCTCAACGGCTTGTGTGCAGGCCATTGCGGCTTTTTCGCCCATCAGGGCGGTGGTCGCCCCTAGTGCAAAACCAGCCACATGCCAAAAGGGCGTCATGATAGTGGGGCGCACCCCGCGTTCGTTGATAAACTTGTCAAAGCGCGCCAGATGCACTTTTTCTTGTTCGTACATATGCTTCAGGAGGCCGGCCTTTTTGTGGCTTTCACCCATCACCGCGCGCTGCCCTGCGTAAATTCGTACGGCACCATATTCACCTGCATGGTCAACCCGGATCATGCGGGCTGTATCAGCGTGTGCCACCCTGTCACCCGGCAGGGGCCGGGCAGGTGTCTGTTTTTTGGTGATGGCTTTATGGACCGTAGTATCAGGCTTTATATTGGTTTTGGACTTCTTCATGGTTCAGGCCTTTTTGGAAATGCCCACGAACTTCTGGGCGCAAAAAGCGGTCATCGCAAGGGCGATCAACATATTATAACCTGCCATACTCACGCCAAAAAGGGACCATGCCACTTCGTCGCACCGCACGATGGGCGCATTCATAATAGCGTCCAGCGCGTCGTTGATATTGTCTGTGTAATTCACAAAACTTGAGCAGGTGGAAAGCCCTTCCCACCAGCGCTGTTCAACACCCACATGGAAAGCGGCAATGCCAGCATCTGTCAGGAATAAGGCTGCAAGAACAAACAGTAAGGCTTTTTGCGGAATGGCTTTGACCACGGTGCCCACCAGGGAAAAGCCCATGATGGCCATATAAGGGTAACGTTGCCACCAGCACAGATCACAAGGCGGGTAGCCTGCCTGCTGGAAAGCAAAGGCACCGCCCAGCATCAAGGTAGCCACAAAGCCTGCAAAAAGAACAGGTTCATTGTCAGTGAAGGCGATAGCTTTTTTAATCACAGGCGGATCCTAAATGAATTTCAGCGCGGCAAAACCAGCGATACCCAGTACCATAAATGCTGTTAATACCAGACCAAGCCTTTTTTCGATAAACTCGCGGATCGGGTCCCCGAATTTCCACAGCAAAGCTGCAACCAGGTAAAAACGGGCCCCGCGTGCGGGGATGGAAACCAGCAGAAACAGCCAGGGATTCAGCGCCACAGCGCCGCTGGCGATTGTCACCACCTTAAAGGGGATGGGCGTAAAGCCCGCCACCAGAACAATCAATATACCGTATTCTCGGTAGAGGCCCTGAAAGGCTGTATACTGTTCACCGTACCCATAAAATTCGATGATCGGCTGGCCGATGGCCTCAAAAAGCAGGGCGCCAATGGCATAGCCGGCCAAACCGCCAAGCACCGATGTGACAAGCGTGATGGTGGCCAGCCGCCACGCTTTCAGCCTGTCTGCCAGTATCATCGGGATCAACATGATATCAATGGGGATTGGGAAAAAGCTTGATTCCGCGAAAGAGATTGCGCCCAGCCATTTTTCACTCGCCGGGCTGCGGGCCTTTTCCAATGTCCAGTCGTATAGTTTTTTGATCACTCGGCTGCTCCCGTTTGCTGAAGGCAAGCCTTAGCAAATGCGGTAGAAGCATACAATCATCCATGTGATATTACTGCGGTGCGGCAGAAAATGCAGGCACGGTGTTTCGTGGGCTTGACGAGGGGGCGTTTGCCATTATGATGCGCCGCTTCTACCAGATGATTCTTCACGAACCTGAACGGGGCCCCTGTGGCGGAATTGGTAGACGCGCGGGATTCAAAATCCCGTTCCTTCTGGGAGTGTCGGTTCGATTCCGACCGGGGGCACCATCTTACAATCTTGATATTACGGTCGTATTTCGATTTTCAAAAAAGGCTTGTTTTTGAAATATTGTTGTGCGCCCGACTTTTTATATTGGGTGTTTAACTTTTATGGTGCTCCCTATTGTGCACCTGATTTAACTGACAGAAAAGCGTTTGCGATATTCGCTGGGTGTTAAACCTGTGATCTTATGAAAAATACGTCTGAAAGCACTCACATCCTGATAGCCAACCCGCCAGGAAATCTCGTCAATGGTTGACGGAGACAGCTCGATTAAATCCCGGGCTTTCCCAACTCGCAGCTGCTGTAAATACTCAGACGGATTTAATTTTGTTGCCTTGTGGAAACGGCGTAAGAAAGTTCGCTCGCCGAGGCCTGATACAGACGCAATCATGGGTACTGTTAATTTCTCATCACTATGAGACTGAAGCCAATGCTGGGCTTTAAGAATGGCCTTGTCGCCGTGGGTGAAACGCGGGGAAAAACAGCTGTAGAAACGTTGCTCTCGGCCACTTGGATCAACCAGAAAAAAACGGGCTGTTGCCAACATAACAGCCGGCCCGGAAAACCTGTCAATAAGCCGTAAGCCGAGGTCTGTCCACGCCATAAGGCCCCCTGCGGTGATAATATCACCGTCATCAATGATCAGCTCATCAACATTCAGTATCACATCCGGAAATTGATCTGAAAACTGGTCTGCCAATGCCCAATGAGTAGTTGCTGGCCGGTTATGTAAAAGCCCTGTTTTTGCCAACATAAATGCGCCTGCACAAATTGAGCACATAAGCGCCCCGTCTTGATGCCGGGCCATGAGCCAATCAGCCCATAAGGTAATTTCATCCGTTGTCACACCGCCATTAAGGCTGGGCGGCAGAATGATAGCGTCATACATCAGAGCAGATTGGGAATGCCCCTTGATGGCTTCAACCACGAACCTGGATTGCCCTCCGCGCTCGGTTTGTATCTTGTTTGCTGTTTCAAAAAGGTCCACCAGTCCATAGACGGCGGACGTTTGGGCGCTGGGGTATGCCAGAATGCCAATGTAGCGTCTGTCACTGTCGGTCATCATTATTACATATTCCGCGCGGTTTGTCTGATTCAGCATGAAATATGGCATATTTGCCAATTCTAAGAAACAGGCAGGAGCGATAAAATTGCGAGCAGTGAATGATGCAACTCAAAACCTTGAACGGATACAAACAATGACGAACCGCGCCCTTATTATTATTGATATACAAAATGACTATTTCCCGGGCGGGAAGTGGGAGCTTGACCAAATGGACACTGCTGCAGAAACAGCTGCCAGTGTTCTTGCTGCTGCTCGAGCGGCGGGTGATCTCATTGTTCATGTCCATCATGTCTTCCCGACAGTTGAAGCGCCCTTCTTTGTGCCGAACTCAAAAGGGGCTGAAATCCACAAGAGTATGGAGCCAGGGGACGGAGAAGCCATGGTTAAGAAACATCATATCAATGCGTTCCGCGATACCAACCTCAAAACTATCCTCGATGAAAATAGCATCACCGATGTTACAATCATCGGTGCCATGAGCCATATGTGCATTGATGCCGCTGTGCGTGCTGCGGCGGATTTTGGTTATATAGTTACTGTAGTGGAGGATGCCTGCGCCTGTCGTGACCTTGAGTTTAAAGAAAAGACCATTCCAGCCTCAGAAGTGCATGCAGCCTATATGTCTGCTTTGGGTTTTGCATATGCGACGGTTACAACTGCGGCGGATTATCTTGAGGCAACAACCAGGGCCGCTTAACATTAGGGCAGTGGATATTCTTATTTCTATGGGCCCTGTCATCTCCAATGATTACAGGGTCAGTGACTTGCCGCCTGTTTCTTCAATATTCGGAGGCCCTGTTCTTTCGTGAAACGGCTCTTCTCTATCTGTCTGTTTCCCAGGGAAACAGGCCACATTTTTAAATGCACGGATTTACAGGGCGCAGTCCCCTCAGCGGCATCATTTTATTGCTTACTTGTTAGTCTGCTCTGCGCCGGCATGTGTGTCTAACAGCTCGGCATTGAGCTGGTTGAGCCGTTTGATCAGGGCGCTGTCGGTCTCGGTATTGCACGCCAGATACAGGCCATATAGTTTCCAGTGAAGGGCAATTTTGGGTGGGGGTACATTGAAAGTGCGGGCGGCATAGGGGCCACTGCTCATGCCCGTCAGCAACAAATCAGCGCGGCCAAAATACAGCAGGTTCATTGCTGCCTTTTCGCTTGAGGTGGTGAGAACTTTAGCACCGGTTTTCCTCTCAAACTCAACAACAGATGCGCTGGCGGCAAGGCCGGTTACAATATAGTGAGCAGCGTCTTCAGCGCTTGATATTGCAATGTCACTGTCGGGACGCTGGAAAAATGCCCAGCCTTCATTATTTGTGATTATTGGGCCAACCCAAAGGAAATCCTGTTCGCGGGCAGGCGTGCGGTTGGTGGCAAACAGGCATGTGTTTGGGTTGGTACGCGTGCGGCGATAGGCCCGTTTCCAGGGGAACAGTTGCAGTGTATGCTCGACCTTGGCATGGGTCATCAGGGCGCGGATGTTTTCCACGGCGCGGCCTTTTAATTTGCCGGTTGTTTCGTCCTTGTAATTATAGGGAGGACTTTCTTCGGTCAGGAGAAATAACCGTGGCGGCGCGGCGGCGGCCTGGCTCGTCACTATCAATAACGCAGATAAGCCCGAAAGCACTGAAACCAAAACCATCCTAATAGTATATACTCCTGACGCAAATGTAGGTTTCTGTGTTTTTAACAAACAGCCTGTATAGGCGCGGTCGAACGACATCAGTATAAAGCGGCATCGTTAACGGACTATTGATGCCCAGCCATAACAAACAAGGAGTGGTACGGACTGGCGCCGGCAACACCATGTCGTGTATTGGCTTAAAAAATGCTACCGGGGATTTTAAGGGTTTCTTGATTTTATGTGTGTAACGTAACGTTTCGGGTTTATAGCCCGCACCAATAAAGGGCTCCGTTCAATAAAAACAAGATGTTAGGTGAATATGAAATTTCCTGTGTTTCCCGCACTGATAACGGCACTTCTATTTACACTGACAGCATGTGGTCAGGACTACGACAATATCACAGATGATGAAGGCGATGCGGTACGAGAAGTCATTAAAATTGGCCGGCTCATGTGCGGCGGGCATCTGTCACTGGCGATTGTTGAGAGAAAATTCCAGCAGGATATTAAATCCTTTCGGCTCACTACCGTACAAAACCAGGACTGGAACGCTGCCACAACGGCCATGTTAGAGGGCGAGCTGGCGGGGACATTCATCCTGTCCCCTTTGGCAATGAACCTTATCCGTGACGGGTTTCCTGGTAAAATAGTTTTGATGGCGGACCGGAACGGCATTGGCTTTATATTGTCGAACGCGATCCAGTCTATTGATGCGCTGAAAACTAGGAAAACCATTTTAGCAGTCCCCCATATATTTTCGCAGCATCATGTATTGCTGCATACTATTTTGCAACAGCACGCTGTGCCTAAAGCCAATGTGACCATAGTCCGTATGCGCCCGCGTGAAATGACTAACTCGCTGCGCAACGGTGAAATTGATGGTTTTATTGCTGGTGAACCCAAGGGCAATAACGCGGTATTGACGGGAGCAGGTTGGCGGGCAGCGGCCTCTTCCGAGATTTGGCAAGACCATATGGACCATGTGTTTTTGGCATCTAACTGGCTTATTGAGGAAAGGCCAGAGCAATTGCAGGAGTTGATTGATCAACTTGTACGCAGTGGCGAATTTATTGAAGATAACCCTGCAGAGGCAGCTGTGATTGGTGAAGATTACACCGGTTCGGTCGCAGCGGTTTTTGAGCCAGTATTAACCAAGCCCGCCAACTGGATTACCTATACTAATATGGTGGCCGAGGAACGCGACATACAGGGTATGGCTCAAAAACTGGTGGACATGAAGTTATGGAACACTGTGCCGGCAAATATCAGCACCGATTATTTTGATATGAGTTTTGCCCAAAAAGCCCAAAATAATGCGCGGGGGAACTAATATTGCGGCGTGCGAAAGGCGGATTTTCCCTTAATCAGGCTTGGGCGGTTCTTGCAACCATTGCTGTGGTCGTGCCGGTTACCATCACAATGGCCTGGTACGGCTGGCAAAGTTACGTTAGCCAGATGGATTATGCCCTGCAGGCGAAACGTCAGGCCAACGAAATGTTGCGTTTTAAAATCGTATCGGAAGTGGGTCGGCTTAAATCTCTTTTTGAAAATAAAAGTGATGTCTTTTCGCTGCTTGTTGAAAGGGCAGGGGATGCTGTTGCCTTAAATGATATTTACATCTTGATGAATAATGCGCTTGAACGCGAACAGGCCATCCATGAAATTGTGCTGCTTTCTCCTGGGTCGAAAATTATTGCAGCTGTTGGAGCACAGGATGAATATGCAGATGCTTTTCCGCCTTCAGAGGCTGCGCTGGCAGAAATAGCCACCCAGTGGGGCTTTGATGTTGCCCGCGACCATCCAAGAGTTGTCATTCCCCTGCAGGGTAGGAATTATATAGGCTCTCCGGGGATGTATGACGGTCTTACAATCTTTACCATGGCGACCCCTGTTGGCAAAAAAGTCAATGCCGTGATCGTGGCTAAAATAGATGCCGCCAAACTGTGGGAAGGGGGGGTGCCTGACCAGGGTATAGCTATTCAGAAAGCACGGGATTACATGCTTGATAGTCGCGGCGTTTTGATCCACGACATTCCAGGTAGTGACTATAAGGCTGGGGATTTGATGACCCACTTGAGTATAACCCAGGCTGCCCTTATCGAACAAGACTGGCGCTCTGATCAATCTTATATTGGAACCACCAAGCAGCTTGTATTTGGTACGAAGACACAAATCCCTCTGTTGGGGTGGACATTGGTATCAGAAGTTATTGTTGCTGAAATCAGGCAGCCCATCTGGGAATCGTTGCTTCAAATATTTGCATTTAGCCTGCTTGTTATTGGCCTTTTCGTTTGTGGCATCGTTTATATGGCAAAAAAAACGCTGGCACCTATTCGTTCTGCCAGCCAAGTGATTGACCGAATAGCGGGCGGTGATTTGAACCTAGAGCTAAAACCTAGCGGTATTCGCGAGCTTAATAAAGTAGCGGAAGGGTTCAATAATATGATCAGAGCCCAACGGCGTACTGAGAATATGTTGAGAAAACGCGAGCAGGATCTTGCAATTACGTTGAACAGTATTGGCGACGCTGTCATTGCTACTGATATCAGGGGAAAAATCACCAATATGAACCCAGTGGCTGAATTGCTGACGGGGTGGAAAACAGAGAACTGCATTGGCTTGCCGCTGGTTGACGTTGTTCTGTTTTCGGATGCAAAAACCAAGGCACCTATAGATGATCCGTTGAAGCAAGTACTTCAACAAGGAGAAGCCATCACATTAACCAATGATATAATGTTAACCGCGAGAGACGGCACCGCACATCATATTGCAAATTCTGCAGCGCCTATTGTTGATGACCACGGCACTATTCGGGGCGCAGTTCTGGTTATTGGCGATGTTACCGAAAAATATAAACTTGGCCAGGAAGTGGATAAACAGCTTGAGCGCTTCAAGGAGCTATCAAATTTGGCGCTGACCCTGACCGGAGCACCCCAGGATATTTTTGATACAATTTCCGAACTGGTTGCCCGCCTGATAGGGGTACAGGTTGTTTGCGTGTCAGAGATTCAAGGGGAAGAGCAGCATTTTCTCAGTATATATGCCAATGGGGAACTCAGCTCAGACCCGAGAGGAAACAGCAACCTGGCTGATACACCGTGTGGTGTTGTTGTCCGGGACCGGGAGATACGTATTTATGACGATGTGGCGCGCTTGTTTCCCGAAGCCATGGTTATGCAAAAATACAATGCCCATGCTTATTGCGGCTGTCCTGCTCTGAATAGCAACGGCGATGTTGTTGCCGTCATTTATTTGCTGCATGGTGAAACTCGCTGCTTCAGTGAGGATGATCAGAGCTTGTTGCGTATTTTCAGCCAGCGCATTGGACTGGAGATTGAGCATGCCCAGTTTCTGCGCCAGCTCAGGGATCAGGAAGCGCAGATCCTTCAATCACAGAAAATGGAAGCCGTTGGACAGTTGACCGGAGGGCTGGCGCATGACTTCAATAATCTTTTGGCGATTATTGACGGCAATCTCTCGCTTTTGGAAGCGGATATAGAGAATGGCCGTCAAATCCCACCAGAGGAATTACGCGAATCTGTACTTGCGTCACTCAGTGCGGGTCGACGAGGGGCAGAACTCACGCACCGCATGCTGGCTTTTTCACGGAAGCAGGCGCTACAGCCGGAAGTGTTGAATATCAACCACATTGTTGAAGGCATGGAAGATTTGTTGGAGCGCACGCTGGGTGAAGATATTGAAATTGGCTGGCATTTAGCCACCAAAGGCTGGCGAACATTGGCGGATGCTTCCCAGCTGGAAAATGTATTGCTCAATCTTGTGCTGAATGCACGCGATGCAATGCCTGCAGGCGGGAAACTGACCATCGAGACAGGCGAAATTGTGTTGGAGGAAAGCTACGCCAGAGCCCGTGGCGATTTTGTAGCAGGGGACTATGTAATGCTGGCCGTTAGCGACAATGGGATTGGCATGGAAGCGGGTGTGGTGGAAAGGGTTTTTGAACCTTTCTATACCACCAAAGAACTTGGAAAAGGCACGGGGCTTGGCCTTTCCATGGTTTACGGCTTTGCCCAGCAATCGGGCGGTCATGTTGTCATTTACAGCGAACCTGGCAAAGGCACCACAGTGAAAATCCATCTGCCGCGAACGGCCCGTGCGTATAAGGCATTGGATGAGCAAGATAGCAAAGGTTCGCAGATGAACGGTGATGAAACCATCCTGATCATTGAGGATGATGAAGAAGTGCGGAGTGTTACCAAACGCATATTAATCCGCCACGGATATACGGTACTGGAATCAGAAAATGGTCTGAATGCACTCGCGCTATTTGATAAAGTCAGCACTATAGATCTTCTGTTGAGTGACGTGGTCTTGCCTGGTGGCATGAGCGGGCCGGAAATCGCTCAAAAAGTCCACCAGAGAAATCCAGGTATGAAGGTCTTGTATATGTCGGGCTATACGGAAAACTCGGTGATCCATCACGGTCAGCTTGAAGACGGAATTGATCTGATCAGCAAACCCTTCACCCAAAAGGCGCTTGGGCACAAAGTCAGGGAAGTTCTGGATGCCTGATCGGGTGCTGGCAGGTCAGCATGTAGTTGCTCCTAGTTCGTGCTGAAAATAAAGCTCGACGATCGTGGATCGTCTGCATTTTACATATTGTCTGTGACTATGTTTATATTCTGGTACAGCGGGTCAAAAGGGGCAGTGTTACAAGCCTCTTCGGCCCCTTAGATAGGAGCTGATTTCTATATAGGCTGTCTGTGACCTGCTCTCGAGACAGTGTTTTCCTATCCTTTCAGCCTCCGCTGTCATCAGTGTAAATTTGATTGTTTTATAATCTATATAAGTGTAATTTTGCTAAAATAGAAAGATAAGCCGTGACCAGAATATTGATCATTGAGGATGAACCAGCCATCCGCCGGATGATAAAAACAAAGCTGCAAAGAGAAGGCTTTGAAACCCGAGGTATTAGCGATGGTCGATACGCTTACGATGCGTGTGAAGAGTTTTGCCCTGATTTGGTTGTCACGGATATTTATATGCGCTTTCAAGATGGGCTGGAAACCATTCGGGAACTGAAAAAAGCTTTCCCTGCCTTGAAAATTATTGCCATGTCAGGCCGGGGCAACCACTCTCCGGGTAGTTATTTAGGGCACGCAGATATTTTTGGTGCGGATGCCTGTTTTACCAAGCCTCTGAATTGGGACTTGTTTATGGCTGCGGTTAAGGAAATGGGTGCTCCGGTACGCACGAATTTGACCGAACCTTAGGCTTACAGTTCCTTGCGAATACCTTGTGGACAGTCATGGGCACTTTTTTGTTGTCCCCAGAAGGTTATCGTCCCCTTTAATGTTGCAGGCTAGCTCACTCAGGCAAAGCCTGGAGGGTTGCTTTGGCTGCTGTATAGACATGCCCGTTCTGGTTCACTCTCCGTACATCTAGACACCGCCGTTGAAATTATAGAAAAACGGCCTAGTTTGCTACTGAAGACGAAGCATAATGGGAGGGAGAAAAATAATGATTGGACGTCATATCCCGTTTTTAGGGTTCATGATTAGCCTGGTTTTTGGCTTTAATGTTTTGGCTTCAGAACTCCCTGCGGCAAGCCCGGAAACCGTCGGCCTGTCCAGCTCTAAACTCAGCGAATTGACGGACCATTTCCAAAGCTACGTAGACGACGGCAAACTGGCTGGTCTCACGACACTGGTTGCGCGTGGTGGCAAGGTTGTGCATTTCGAGGCCTACGGTCAACAGGTAAAAGAAAACCGCACACCAATGCAGAAAGATACGGTTTTCCGTATTTTTTCCATGACCAAACCGGTAACTGGCGTTGCCCTGATGATGTTATGGGAAGAAGGAAAGTTTAAGCTGGATGACTCGGTTTCTAAATATTTGCCAAGCTTTAAAAACCAGCAAGTTTTTGTCGGGGCCGATGCGGACGGAAAATTTCTTACTGAGCCCGTGAAACGTGAAGCCACGATTCTTGATCTGATGCGCCATACGGCCGGGCTCACATACGGATATTTTGGTGATACGCCGGTTGACCGTGCTTATCGTGCCTCAGGCCTGCTCGGCCCTGAGAATGACCTTGAAGCGCTTGTGAACCAGTTGGGGGTTCAACCTCTTCTATATCAACCGGGCGAAGCCTGGGTTTATTCTTTGGGGGCCGATGTGCAGGGACGTCTGATAGAGGTCCTGTCTGGGAAAACACTGGCTGAATTTTTTGAAGCTCGTATTTTCAAGCCGCTTGGCATGACAGACACGGCCTTTCAGCTACGGCCCGAACAAAGTGACCGCTTTGCCGAGGTATATGGGCTTGACCCGGAAAAAGGTCTGACCGCCTATCGCGGTGGGTTTTATCTGGATCATAGCAAGCCGCCGAGTTTTCTGTCCGGCGGTGGTGGGCTGGTATCTACCACGCCTGATTATTGGCGATTTGCACAGATGGTTGCGAATGGCGGCATATTGGATGGTGTGCGCCTTTTGAAGCCCGAAACAGTGGCCATGATGCGCCGTGACCAATTGCCCAAAGCCCTTGGCGGTATTGCTGGCGGTACCAGAGGCCTTGGTTTCGGGCTTGACTTTGCCGTGGTGAAAGACGTCGCCAAAAATGGGGGCGCGGGCCGTGTTGGCGAATTTTTCTGGGGCGGCATGGCCAATACCCTTTTCTGGATCGATCCGGAAGAAGAACTGGTGGTTGTTTTCATGACCAACATCATGCCTACAGGCGTTTTCCCGCTAAGGAACGAGCTCCGCAAATATGTGTACGGCGCACTAAAAGATTAGCATTGTGTCGATACAAAAAAACGGCACCCAGAGGACGCCGTTTTAATGTGTTCATTGTACTCGGAGAAACGTTAGCCTGTGAGCATTTTCTCGCGGGCTTCTTCGGCTCTCAGATAATCGCGCCATTGGCGAACCTGCCGTCTTTCCCGACCTTTTTTGGCAATTTTATTGGCTGCGGTAAAGGCTGAATAGGCTTCTTTAAAGCGTTTCAGTTCGATCAGGGCCTGGGCACGCATCATCATCGCAGAAAAGCGTTTTTCGGTCGCTTTGCTACTTTTATCATCAGTAAAGCCTTCAATGGCCTTATCCAGTGAAGTAACCGCGTCCTTAAGCTTTTCCTCCTGCATTTGCACCTGCCCGATCTGGAACCACAGATCAGCGTCGGTTTCCTTTGCAGCAGACCGAATTAGAGGGTCGATAGCCTTTGTATACTCTGAGGCCTGCATATAACACTGGCCAAGTGTTTTGAGGTTCTTGGCCGTTTCTTCCACGCGCTTTTCCGCAAAGGACTTCTCAAGAATCCAGGCACATTTTATGGGTGCATCCCGGGCAATTTGAATTTGCGCAGTATTAACAAGTTGGACTTCTTTGTCGTCAAGGAAGCCCTGTTTATAAGCAGCCTCAGTGAGAGAATAGCTGCTTTCCTCATCGCCAAGTTCCATATAAACACCAGCCAGCTGGGTCCAGTAAATGGGTTTGGGCCATGTTACCAGCAGGATTTCGAGCGTATCCCGTACCTGTGGATATTGGTTCAACTCCCAGTGCGCGGACATTTTAATCCCGTACCAGCTTTCTTTTACCTCTACAGTATCAAGGCTTTGTGCAAGCGTGATTGCACGTTCAATATAGTCGATGGTTTTTGGGAAATCGCTGCGAATATAATGTAACTGCGAAATGAAGGTCAGTTGCGAGACACCGATAAATTCGAGGGAACGTGGTTCCCAGATATTCACATATTCCAGTGCCTTATCAAAGTTTTCAACACTGTAATAAAGCTGTGCCAGCCCATAAATAATGTTCAGTTCAAGCGCAACCGGAATGCTGTCTTTATAACGCAAAATCTGTTCATAAGCCCGAATGGTTGCAGGGGTGTCATCCTCTTCAAACGAAATCATGGCGGAGATTTGCCAGATAACGGCTTTTTCATAGTCGTTGATTTTTTTCTTCTGAAGCGCGTTTGCCAGGATTTCCTTTGCTTTGACTGTTTCTTTCAGGTCAATGGCTTCTTGGGCTTTTTGAACCTCTTTATGGATACCAAGGCTCATTGCAGGAACTTTGCGCGTTTCTTGCTTCGATTTACTCTTATCCTGCGCATATACTGCAGAGGGGGCAAATGGCATCCCTTCCGGCATGGGGGCTGCGGCAAACACGACAATTGCAGCCACGGCAATCGGCAAGGTTTTGATGGTTTTGATCATGTTCATGATGGTCTCCTGCCTTTTAATCATCAGCGAGGTCAAAGCTGAACTTGTAACGCACGCCGGTTACCTCCTGCGGCTTACCGTTCACGACCTTTGGTTTATATTTGAACTTTGCAGCGGCCTTGGTGGCAGCTCGTTCAAAATAACCTTTTGGATCAGCTTCAATAATAACGATACTTTCCGGCGGCACAGTGCCGTCTCCGGCCACTGTCAATTCCACAATAACATATCCTTCGATACCGCGTTCGTTGGCACGACGGGGATATTGTGGCTGTACGCGCACGAGGGGCAGATAATCACCGTCTGAGCTTGGGCCCAGGTCAATCGAACCCAAATCAACACCAGCACCGGTATTGGCACGCCCAATCGAAAGATTAAGCTTGTCAGGTCCCGCCATATCAATTTGCGGCGTATCGATTTCTGGCGGCGGTGCCTCTACTTCTGGCGGTTTTTCCACTTGCCGCTCGAGGCGTTGTGGTGGCTGGTCGTCAATGTCTTGGACAACATCAACAAATCTAAGCCGTCCGTCATCATCCAGGTTAATTTCGTCATTACCGGCAACAAGGTAATTCATCGTCAGGAAGAGGCCAAATGTCACCCCTGCGGCGACGGCCAATGCTGTGGCTACCCGAGCAATCATTATTTCAACTCCGTAGCAATTGCGATTTTTTCAACACCGGCATCTCTGACAGCATCATAGACTTTCATGACCAGAACCGCATCGGCTTCTTCGTCCCCTTGGATCGCGATCGTTCCTTTTGGGTTTTCCGCGTAAAGCTTTTCAACTTCGGTGCGCAGAGCGTCAATCTCGGTTTGCTCGCGGTTGATCCAGATTTCATTGTCAGATGTCACAGCGATCATGACGCTGACCTGTGGCTGTTGCCGAGCGGTCTCTGCGCCAGGTTTAACGACTGTAAACCCGGCTTCTTTCACGAATACCGCAGTTACGATGAAGAAGATCAGCATGATAAACACGATGTCGAGCATCGGTGTCATGTTGATTTCCGTATCATCGTCCTGTTGTGCGTGGTTACGCATGGTTTTCTCCAATTCGCCCCAATGTTATACTGTTGGGTACTTCGCTTAAGTGGCGGGGCCTAGCCCCGCCAGCGACTATTTCTTCTTGCGCGGTGTCAGAACAATCTGTTCGTCAGGAACCCCCACAGCTGTAGCTGCATCAATGATGCGAACTGTAAGCCCATGGTGTGCGCCTTCTTCAGCTTGAACAACAACCGGTGCTTTAGGGCGCTCTACGCTTTCTTTTTTGATAATTGATTCAACCGACGAGATATCAATACGAACGAATTCGTGTGTTATTCGGTTGTTCCCATCAATTATGAAAGCAATAGCGCGCTTTTCATCATCCGGTGGCGGAGGATCATTTTGGGTATTATTGTCCTCCGGCTTATTGATCTCAATGCCGGATTCTTTGACAAAAGAGGCCGTCACGATAAAGAAGATCAACATGATAAACACGATGTCGAGCATCGGGGTCATGTTTACTTCTGCTTCGTCCTCTCCCTTTGCGAATTTACGCATGGGTTACTCTCCAAATCAGGTCTAGTGATCAGTGGTCAGACTGTCTTCAAGACGTTCTGACTCACGTTTTGCACGCCGTTCAATATAGGTGCTCAGGAATATCCCGGACAGCGCTGCAACCATACCCGCCATTGTCGGAATAGTTGCTTTCGAAACGCCCGCCGCCATGGCGCGCGCATTCGAACTACCCTGGGATCCCATTACATCAAACACTTCGATCATGCCGGTTACTGTACCCATCAGCCCGATAAGCGGGCAAATGGCTACAAGCGTCTTGATCAAATTCACACCCTGAAACAGGTTGTGATGGATCTCTGAAACCATGGCAGCGCGAATTTTGTGCGCATACCAGGATTTCCGTTCGACCCGTGCTTCCCAAGCATCGATCACCCGGTTTCTCTGCTTTCTATATTCAAGCGAGAAAAACCAGATGCGTTCGATGATCAGCACCCACATTATAAACGTTACCGCGAGGATCCCGAACAGGACGTCGCCGCCCCGTTCCATGAACGCCCGGATCGCGTCAAATGCTTCACTAAGCGCTAGCATGCCCGTGCTCTTTCTCTGCGTGAACAGCGATGATGCCGGCAGATTGCTCTTCCAGAACGTGGATCACGCCTTTCGAGGAACCTGACACAAAGCTGTGCAAGAACAGAGTTGGAATAGCAACAACAAGACCTTCAACCGTTGTCATCAGAGCGGCTGAAATACCACCAGCCATTTTAGCTGGGTCGCCCGTACCAAACAGGGTAATTGCCTGGAAGGTTTCGATCATGCCTGTCACTGTACCCAGAAGGCCAAGAAGCGGGGCAACAGCCGAAATCAGTTTGATGAGTGTCAGGAAACGTTCAAGAGCTGGGGTTTCTTTCAGAATGGCTTCATCAAGTTTCAACTCAAGTGTTTCAACATCAACTGATTTGTTGTTTTCGTAAACGGCAAGCACACGACCCAGTGGGTTGTTCACATTTGCGGACTCTGTGCGGATCTGTTTCTTGACCTTGCCTCTAACCAGTGTGAGGTAAACCCACTGGAAAATAGCGAGAAGCACACCCACGGCACCGAGGCTAAGAGTGATGTAACCAATGGTGCCACCTTGCTCTAGCCGCTCTGGAATTGTTGGCTTTTCAACTTCAAGCGAAAGAAGCTGGCCGCGTGTTGGGTCAATCCCCAGGGACAGAATGCCGGTTGCTGATGTTTCAAATGAAGGGATCGTGCCAGTGAAACGCCCGGAAGGTTGACGAACCAGTTCGTCTACGGTGCCTTCTTTTGTATTCAGCACGAAATATTTGCCGTCCCCGACAAAACCAAAATCACCAATACGGGTAACCGCGATATTTTCGGTGTTGCCTTCAACGGTACGGACCGTTTGATCAAATGTTACAATTTCAGCTGACCCAATCATCTCCAGCATCATCTGCGCAGGCCAGGCACGAATTTCATCGAGCGTAGGCAGTTCGGACGATTCAGAAGCTTTCTTGATAAGATTATCGATTTCGCCCATGCGGTCTGGGTTGTCGATCGAGACATGTGATCCAGCGATAACAGATTTTGCGTCACCAGCGGCCTGTTGCAAGACACCAAAAAGTTCACTCAGTTGGCCAAGGCGTTCACGCTGAATTTCAAGTTGGCGGGTAATTTCAGCCTCATTGTCACGGCGAGCTTTTTCCAGACGTGCACTTTCACGCTCCAGATTGCGCTGGGTTTGCCGTTCTTGTGCCAGCATTTGTGTTTGCTGGTCCTTGCGAGCAGCAAATTCTGCCTCACGCTTTTTGTGAGCTTCGGATTCTGTAACCCGGCCCTCACGGACTTTGTTCAAAAGATCGGCCATGCCGTCTTGTGCTGTTGCCGAAGCTGAAAAGCCAATAGCAATGAGCGCAGCAGAGGTTATAATTTTCTTCATCTTATTTCCCCTTCGGAGCCGCTATGGGCAGAACAACAAGGTCGGACTGTGTCCGTTTTTGAGCCATGCGAATAAGCTGCTTAACCGGCGCAGTATATTCAGCACCCAGCTTTTCCCATGAACCCGTGGCAACACTCCATGCAGCTGTTTCTGCGCTGTCCTTGGTCTGGTAATAGAAACCAATGCGGCCAAGACGTACAAAATTCACTGTACGGCCATCCTGAAGAGCTGCTTCATAGGCCCACAGCGTACGACCATATTGCGCTTCAGCTTTATAAGCCTCAAGCACAACACGGAAACGCTCTGGGTCGCTTACGTTTGGGCTGTCCATCGTTGTACGCAAATTTTCGATGCGCTCGGCACGCTCTTCCTCAAGAAAAGGCAGGTCTGCCGCGATAAACTCTTCAAGGTCGTCGATCATGTCGAGCATCAAAGGCGTTACCTGCCGCTTGATCTCGTCAATTTGACCAATGGAGATTTTGATCTTGGCGATCTCTTCTTCCTGTTTGGTGATGACGCGCCGTTGCTGCGCATTATAGGCACGAAGACCGGCGTTGGTCTTCAAAACCCCATTGAACTCAAGGTGCAATTTGTCGGTCGCGTCAGCAACACCATTGATTGTTTGTTGCGATGCTTGTGCGAGTTTATTTGCCGCATTCACTTCGTTTACGATCGACTTCACGTCGGCATTCTGCGCTGATGCTGCAGATGCTCCCAGAAGGATCGAAGCTACTGTTATAGTAGAGACAGCTATCCGTTTCACTTTAGCTTTATCCATTTTCTGCCCACATGGGTTTTAACTAAGCCGCGGCCACACCGTTGTTCAGGTCTCAAATTAACGACACCCTGGTGCATCCGAAGCGGATTAAACCTTGCAAAGACCAAAACCCACCGGGTTTTATGCCCTTACCCTTTAAATCAGGAGCAAGTCACAATATATGTACCCCCCAACAGCAAGGCTGCAAGGTGATGACAAGTACCGCATAAAAGGTTTTCCCGTACCTCTCCCAATTGTGCCGACCACAAAGCGAAAACGTTTCGCTCCCCCCTTGCCGCCCTCTAACCGGTTTTCGAAAAAAACTGGTGGGACGATCTATTTTAGTCACTGCCTTTATTTGCTCCCACAAACTTCAGCAAGCATGAGACGGTGGTCCGGCTCGGCGCCTATCATCCAAGAATCTTCCACGATTCCAAGCAAAAATTTCACTTTTATTATTTAAGACACCTTTAAAGAACAATTTTCGCCTCCGGAAAGAACGATTTTCACCATTTTTAACATATGTAATAATATAACAATATAGGAGAAATGTCAATCGTTTAAATGGCTTCCACATCGGAAGGCGTGAAAGCAGAATAGAGCTGCTAAGGCAAGCTGCCTCGCTTAAACTTCAGTTCATGTTTTGGTGAAAAAGTTATTCAGCGCCGGCTTTTTGTTGCTTGATCTCTATCAGGGCAGCAACGACGCCGTGCCACTGATTCTCAATACTAACCTGCAGTGCGCTGTTGAGCCCCATGTGGCCAGAGAGTTTGCTTGCAAGGACCCTGCTTTGGCTGGATATATTATTTTTGTCAGTTTCTTCGTCCAGTGGCATTGTGAGAAAAGGGGAAGGTGAACTCATTAAAAAAAACCTCGTCCTTTGGATACTAATTACAAATATTCCCCACCGTCTAAGAGGGGGAGGAGCATAATAGGGGCTAGGTCTAAAAAACCGGTTAACGACAATCTAAAATGATCTCTCAATTTGTGGTTCATTAACGGAAAGCTGGAGAGATCGTTTCCGCGAATCGGAAACAGTAAGGATAAAGCCCTGGTTTTATCGAATCAGGTATCGCTTGGTCTGGTTTGCGGAAACGGGCTATCCAGAATCGCTAAATGAACCAAAATTTCTACGTTAACCAGAATGACTACATTGATTCGGGCACAATTTTTACTAGGCGCAGACCTCTCAGTGCACTGCCGATATATATTGCGTCCGCCGTCAGCAGCTCAGTTCGTGTGATTGATCGTTCGGTGATGTTGTTATTCTCCGCCAACAGTTCTGCACGCATAATACCTGGCAGCAAACCATCCGTCGTGGGCGGTGTGTGCCAGATCTTGTTTTTTCTGACAAAAATCGAACTTACAGCCCCTTCGGTGAGTAAACCCTGCTCGTTGAAGAATAATATATCCGCATGCCCTGCGTTCCGTGCGCCTTCATAGGCCGCTGTGTAAAGATTACGGTGGGTGGTTTTATGCTGTAAAAAAACATCACGGCTATCAACCGGTGTTTCAGAGAGGCAAACAGTCTCTGAATTTTGGCTATCGGGTGTTGGCAGTTGGTTTATCAGGATATCGCATTTCAGTTCGCTGCTGGAAATGCATACGTGACCAAATGGATCCATCAACAAACGGCATCGGCGCGTGCCTCTGTTTTCAAAAGCTGCGGCATGATCAGCGAGAGCCTGCTTGATAGCATCGTAATCATAGGCAAAATTGAAATAGCAGGCGCTGGATTTGAGCCGGTCCAGATGGCGGTCCAGATAAAGGTAGCCTTTAGGTTCAAGGCGCAAGGTTTCAATCAACGAAAAATCAGGACGTGCCGTTTGGGCAAACCGGGCTTTAAGCAGGCATTCTTCATATTCAGCCTCGGCATCACTGTCGGCAACAATGCCGCTGCCAATACTCAGGCGACCACTGTGGTCAGCTTTTAAGCATAGGGTGCGAATGGGCACATTCAGCGCCCAACGTTCGGGTCTATGGTCGGAAGCCGGGCTGAAGTGCCCGATCGTGCCGCAGTAAATCCCGCGTGGGTTGACTTCAAGCTGCTGGATAATTTCCATGGCCCGCACTTTTGGTGCTCCGGTGACCGAACCACAGGGAAACATTGCCGCCAATAGCTCTGACGGCATGAGCCCGGTTTTTGCCTGAGCCTTCACTGTTGATGTCATCTGGTGCAGGGTCGGATATTTTTCTGTCTCGAACAAAGCTGTAACCGATACACTGCCGGGCAGTGCGATTCGGCTCAGATCATTTCTGATCAGATCAACAATCATCAGGTTTTCAGCGTTGGATTTTTCGTCATTTTTCAGAAAGTTGCTGGCGATCTTGTCTTCAGCTTCATTGCGTCCACGGGGTGCTGTGCCTTTCATCGGTTGTGCGGTTAGTGTGCCCCCGAGTTTTTCCGCAAAAAGTTCAGGTGACAACGACAGGATTTTTTCTGTGCCGGTATCAATATAAGCGCCGTAGGGTACGGGCTGGCTACGGCGAAGTTTCTGGTACAAAGCCAGAGGGTCGCCTTTAACGGAAACAGGCAGGGGGAAAGTGAGGTTAATCTGATAAACATCCCCAGCCTCGATATAATCCTGCACTTGTTTAACGGCTTTTAGATAGGCAGCTGCATCACTTGCAGGTTTGCCAACCTGAATTTCCGAACAGCGTTCATTGCCGCAGGCGGCCTGATGAAAGAGCTCCACTATTTCGTCGGGGCTCAGGCGTTCGCGGTGGTGCGTGGCCATCATCCAGATAAGCGGTTTATCTGCATGTACTGACATTTGCGGTTTTAGACGCGGCTCAAACGCGACAGCCGCTTCATAAGAAATCCATCCCGCCAAATGGAAACCAGCCGCATAAGCGGCATCAATAGCCATCAGTGCCTCGTTGAGCGCGTCATAATCCTGAGCGGTGATAATATGGTCCGGGCTGTGGAATAAAAACGAATCGCTTGCCATATGAGGCGCGCGGCTATCATCCAGAAGCACAAAAGGTGCGCTGCGAAGGTTGATGTTGGCCACGGCACGCTCTCTCTCTTTCCAAATGTTGCTCAAGCCCTCCAAGCCGATTAGAGTTGGCTGGACACTGGTTGCTTCGGCTCTTATGTGACAAACTGGGACGCGGCGTCAATATCGCCTCCATCATTGCCTGTATATTAAGTGAGATAAAAATAGATGACTAAAGCCACAGCCCGGGACAGCAACAAGGGTAGCAAGCCCCCAAAGCCATCTGACCAAAAGCCATCTATAAGCCAGGATGAATTGGCACTTATCCTTGATTTATATGAACGCGCTCAATGGTTGTCGGCCTGGACAATCCATAATGCCAACAACATTCGCCCGGCCACAGATGGCTTGAAAGTTGGCGGGCATCAGGCGTCCAGCGCCTCGTTAGCTGCTATTATGTGCGCGCTTTATTTTGGTGTGCTGCGTCCTGAGGATCGGGTGGCCGTGAAGCCGCACGCCAGTCCAGTGTTCCATGCTATCCAGTATTTGTTTGGCAAACAAAGCCGAGAGCAACTGGAACAGTTTCGCTCGCTTGGCGGTGCCCAGTCCTACCCAAGTCGTACCAAAGATCGGGACGATGTGGATTTTTCTACGGGGTCCGTTGGGCTCGGTGTTGCCGTAACAGCATTTGCGTCACTGGTGCAGGACCACCTGATAGACAAGGGCACGCTCGACGCCCGGAAAGCCGGTCGCATGATTGCCCTGATGGGCGATGCAGAACTTGATGAAGGTAATATTTATGAGGCTTTGATTGAGGGCTATAAACATGACCTCAGAAATTGTTGGTGGATCATTGACTATAATCGTCAAAGCCTCGATTCGATCACCAGCGACCGGATGTTCACACGTTTTACCGATATTTTTGAAACCACCGGCTGGAAGGTGATTAACCTCAAATACGGCAAGATGCAGCAAGCGGCTTTCAAGAAGCCCGGCGGTATTGCCTTGCAGGAATGGATTGATGAATGCCCTAACGATCTATATTCGGCGCTTACCTACAAAGGCGGCGCAGCCTGGCGAGACAGAATCCTTACAGACATTGGAGATAGGCGCGGGATCAAGAAACTGATCGGCGAATACGATGACGCTGCATTGCATGCCCTGATGACCAATCTGGGTGGGCACGATATGGAACTGCTGTTAGAAACCTTTCGCAGTATCAACAGCGAGCAGCCGCATTGTTTTATCTGTTATACCGTCAAGGGCTACGGCCTGCCATTTCAGGGCCACAAAGATAACCATTCAGGCCTGATGAACCCAACCCAGATGCATGCCTTTCGCGACCAAATGGGTATCAAGGAAGGCCGGGAGTGGGACAAGTTTGCCGGCATGGAGGACCGTGCCGCAGAATTGGAAAAATTCCTTGCGCAAGTGCCTTTCAATACGCCAGCCAACCGTAACTTTGATGCGCCCACCCTGCCTGTTGCAGAGCTACTGGAACTGGGAGACGTGAAACAGTCTACCCAGGTTGCGTTCGGTAAGATTATGAATGCGCTGGCCAAAGGCGATAGCGCGCTGGCGGATGCCATTATAACCACCAGCCCTGACGTCACTGTATCTACCAACCTTGGCGGCTGGGTGAATCAGCGCGGCATCTATGACCACCGTGGTCAGGAAGATACCTTCAAGGCTGAAAAGGTGATGAGCCCGCAGATATGGCGCAGCCACAAAAGTGGCCAGCATGTGGAGCTGGGCATTGCCGAAAATAACCTGTTTCTTACCCTTGCTGCGATGGGGCTGTCCGGCAGTTTGTTTGGCACGAGGCTTATCCCAGTAGGCACACTTTATGACCCGTTTATCAACCGGGGTCTGGATGCCATGAATTACGCTTGTTATCAGGACGCACGTTTCATGCTTGTTGCTACACCGTCCGGCATCACCCTTGCGCCTGAAGGCGGTGCGCACCAAAGCATCCATACACCCGTGATCGGCATGGCGCAGGACAAATTGATTTATTTTGAGCCTGCTTATAATGACGAACTAAGGGCTATCATGACGTGGGGCTTTGCCCATATGCAAAAACCGGATGGTGACAGCCTGTATCTGCGTTTGTCTACCCGGCCACTGGACCAGCCCGTGCGCTCGGGTAATAGCTGGCAAGCAGACATGCTAAAAGGGGCCTACTGGGAAAGGCCACCGGAGGAAGGCGCGGAGCTGGCGATTGTTTATACCGGTGCTGTGGCGCCAGAGGCCAATGCGGCACTGGACGCGCTGCTGGAGGATATTCCGAGTGCTGGTTTGCTTGCGGTGCCTTCGCCAGACCTTCTTCACCGGGGATGGTCACAGTCTGTCGCATCGCTTGGACGAGACGGCATAATGACCCAGTCCCATATTGCAGGCCTGTTATCGCAGCTTTCGCCAGAGGCGGCACTGGTAACAGTGATCGATGCCACCCCGTCCACACTAAGCTGGCTGGGCAGCGTGAAGGGCCACCGTGTTATGCCACTGGGCATTGATCAATTTGGGCAGTCTGGTGACATTGATCAGCTATACGGCAAATACCGAATAGGTGTTGAGGCGATCCTTGATGCCTGTGCTTCGGTTTACGCGATGCGTTAGCATTTGAGATATGGACGGAAAGGGTGGCTTGGTGGCCACCCGGTTCCTGCAATTACATCAGACCATATGCTTTAATAAGAACAGTAATGGAAGCTACGACCATAACGGTCAAAGTACCGATCGCACCGAGAGCTCTTAAGGTATTTTTTTCACGGTCCGGGTGTTTGATTAGGCCAATAGCATGGCAGACCCGCGCAACTACAAAAACGGTGCCCATACCCATAACCAGCGTTGCATTGGTTTGCATATATTCCATTGCGCCGATCAGGATCAATGCAATAGGGGCATATTCGGTAAGGTTGCCGTGGGCACGAATGGCACCCAGTAAATAAATGTCATCCCCTTCGCCCAACAGGGTTTTTGTTTTCCCTCGCATAATACCAGTATTGATCATGGTATAGATCATCAAAAGCCCGATAAAACCCGCAGTGATAAATGTAACTGTCATACTTTTTCTCCCCGTAAAATCCGTTTCCCTCAAACGGTATAGATCACACAAAAGCCGTTCAGAGCTTATTTGTAAACGTATAATCGCGCTTTTTGGTTCAGGGAAATTTGTTTAAATAAAAAAATAGCCACTCTTAATGTCAGGGGTGGCTATCCAATATAGCGTTCCGCCTGCGGGCATGCACGGGGCGGAATTGTGGTTGTTTCAGTATCACACGGCTGCGTAGGTCTCAGGCCGGGTGCCTAGAATTACGGTATGCTCGGCGGCATATTTGCTGGGTTGGGGCACGTTCAATTTACGGCGCACCTCTTCAAGTGGCAGCGCCAGCATGTTTTCCCAGTCCACGCCTGGCAACCAGGTTACGCGGCGCCCTGTTCTGTAAGCCTGCCACACAGCGCTCCATATGGAGGATTTAGGGAAAATCTTTTTAAAGTGATAAGCCCCCATCACTGCGATGGCGGCAAAGCCCAGACTTTTGGTTTGTGCGTAGGAAAAGGCAACAACACAGGCTTCGCCAAAACCGTCGCGGCCATAACCCGTTAAAATATGCCACAGATCATGCGATTCGCGTGTGCGGTGCGCATACCGAAGCATGTCTTTGTCGCTGAAATCTTCATAATGGCCCTCACTGGCTTCAACCAACCCTTCCGGTGATATGCCTTCTGATTGGCAAAACTCATAATAGACTTTACCAAAAGACCCTTGCGGCAGGCTGGCGAGATAGTCACGGTCTGTTAGCGTATCAAAAAGATCAATTTTTTCGTGTAGTATTTTCTGGCCCAGACGGGTTTCCTTGAAACGTTGGAATTCTTTCCAGAAAGAGTCTGCGGCAAGCGCGCGCATGATGATAAAAACTTGGTTGGTGTCTTCAGGTGTTTTGATCAGTTGCTTTAAGGCACGCCATGCCTTGCGCCATTCACGGCGGGGCGGGTTATAGGGCGCAACCTTTATGGGCATAATTTCATTTGGAGCCACATTTGTGGGCATAGTGTTGTTTCCTCGCGTATGCTAACGTCCCAACTAAAATAGAGTTATCGACAAAAATGTCAATAGATGGACAAAGCGTAAGGTGCGAGTGCTATGGGTGAGATAAAAAAACGGGTGCGTCGCACGGTGTCCGAGGCCCGCGCTCTTATCTTGAACGCAGCAGAAGCACGGCTGCAGTCTGTGGGGCCTGAGGGCTTGCAGGTAAAAGAAGTTGCGGCTGTTGCAGGCGTTGCCCATTCCACTGTGTTGCACCATTTTGGCAGCGCAGCAGGTCTGCGTGCTGCCCTTGTGGAAGATATGGGCAAGCGCTTGTTGGAAGATATCCTCACGCTGCTGAAATCACGAGACACAGGCCAGACAGATAGCGAGGTTTTGCTGAATGTTTTTGCAACACTGAGCGATAAAGGGCACGCGCGGTTAATGGCGTGGGTGATGCTGAAAGGTGATCAGCCCGCCGGAAGTGACGAGCAAATGCAGCATCTGTTCCACCGACTTATTGAGGAAATGGCCACCGCCACCATCACCGGGCAGGATGACCAAAGCGAGAAAGCCTGGCGTCAGGCCCGTCGTGCTGCGCGCTTCACCACAATGTTGGCTGCGGTTGCTGCTGTGGGTGACGGCATCGCCGGACCGTTTTTGGCAGAACAGATAGGGCTTAGTGAAACAGAAGCCAAATCTGATTTCCGAAACTGGCTGGCGCTTTTGCTGAATGGCCCAGGCGTTGATCTCAAATAAGGGCATTGACCTCAAATTGAGCGTGATCCTGCGCAGAGCTGCCGTTCTGTTGCTATAACAAGCTTACGCCTTTTATCAGGCCGGCAATGCTGGCCACCAATATCACAAGCCATGTCAAACCTGTGCTCACAACCCGGTAAACGCTTGGGCCTTTATATCTGGCCAGCGTGAGCCCATGTATATAGCGACTGATAACCAGAGCCACTGCCAAACCGGTCACCAACAGGGTGTTTACCGAAGCGTATTCCAAAAGACCAATAAGGATCAATCCTGTCGGGGCATATTCAATCAGGTTGGCTTGTGCACGGATGGCGCCTAAAAGGGCTGGGTCATCACCCTGACCGAGGCTGGTTTTGGATCGCCTCCGGTGGTTTGATACATCGTTGGAAAGATAAAGCAAAAGCATGCCCAGAAGGCTTGCTGATATCATTGTGATGGGCATATGGTGCTCCCCTTGTTTATGATCACCGAAACACGGATGTTCCGCGCTGAACAGGATTTGGTCAAGCCTGGATATGCGAACTTGGATATGAAAGGCCCCGGCGTCCCAATGGCAAAAGAAAAATTCAGAGATTGGAATTTATATCACAAGGGTATTGTGGCTGCCTTGGCGGCGTTTGCTGTTGCTGTCGGGATTCGCGCTTATCTGGTATATGACGGGGCCTTTGAAGTTTCTGCAGAGCGTGTTCTGGACGCAAGTGCCGCAGATATATGGCCGTGGGTGATCACCAACGGCAAACGTGCGGACTGGCAAGGCGAGGTTCTGCGGATACAAGGCCTGTCGGTGGATGTTGGCCGCAAACGGCTTTTATCTTGGAAGCGCGGTTATGAACGCTGGCAGTCTTTTGAAACCACAACAACGCTTGTGAATGAACGGTTGTTTAAATCCAAACAGGATTCGGACTTTGATACCCGCTGGTTCGAGGTGGAACTGGTGCCCGCAGGGGACTGCAAAACCAATGTCAAACTCCGCGAAATTATCCAGCCCACGGCCTACAGCGAGCGTTTCTGGTTTTTCAGGATAGAAACTGAGCGTCAACAACGGCTTGAAAACAGCCTTGATTCCCTTGGCAGATGGGCTGGCTCCTCTGGAGTCTGCGTGGCCGCAACTGATGCGGATATTCCCCAGCCTTAGGCACAAAAACAATCAGGTCAAAAGAGAAATAAGCCAGATTAACCCGCCAGTTGCGGGATTGCCGGACCGTTGGCAACAGGGCCCTTCCACCTTTTGTCGCAAGGGTGATCAAGGAAAATAAAACTGCCAGAAGAATAAACTCTTCAATACTGAATGAAATTCGTTGCCAATACTGTGCTTCCACGCCGGAAAGCATACAGCGAACCTGTTAACGGGCTCTCTTCAAACACTTAAAATTGGATTGATTTGGACGGCGAATTTTGCCCTGGCGGCTTTTCCCCGGTGGCTGGGGCCGAATGTGCTGGTATATTTATGTTACTGGGTGTTCAGGCTGGGGCAACTTCGAAATCGGTGAATTCCCATTCCTCTATTTTTTCCATTTCAGCAAGGAACAGATTTTCAGCCGCGACAACGGCTTCTTCTTCGCTGTCAGCTTCCACGTCGGTTACCCAGTAAAAAACGCCGTGGGGCAGGAGCGCTTTAAGCGTGACCTTCTGTTTTGCCATTACTGGGGCCTCCAGGTTGAAATTCTGACGTTAACGACAGGTAAAAAACATAGCACCTGCTTCCTTCGTTCGTCTAGCATGAAGCTGCGGCAAACGCCAATAGTCTTGCTTTCGGTTTGCTGTATTTTTTTAGAGCGTACGGCCGATCAATTCTTTCATGATCTCTGATGTACCGCCGTAAATACGCTGAACACGTGCGTCGGTAAAATGATGGGCAATTTCATATTCAGCCATAAAGCCGTAGCCTCCGTGTAGTTGTACGCATGTATCGACAAGACGCCCCTGCATTTCGGTGGTCCAAAGCTTGGACATCGCACCCCCTGCGGCATCAAGCTCGCCGCGTACATGCCGGCTTAGGCACTGGTCAATAAACGCCCAGCCAACAGCCAGCTCAGTGGCCATTTCTGCCATCTTGAAACGGGTGTTCTGAAATTTCATGATCGGTCTGCCAAAGGCTTCGCGCTCTTTCACATATTCGAGCGTAATATCATAAGCGCGCTGTGCCCCTGCCATGGCGATAACGCCGATGGAAAGACGCTCTTGCGGTAACTGTTGCATCAAATATATGAACCCTGCGCCTTCTTCACCGATCAGATTGGTGGCAGGCACACGAACTTCATCGAAAAACAGCTCAGATGTGTCAGAAGAATGTTGGCCGATTTTATCCAGATTGCGCCCGCGCCGAAAGCCTTCCCTGTCGCATTCCACCACAACTAGGCTTACCCCCTTGGCTCCTTGTTTGGGGTCGGTTTTACAGGCGACAATAACAAAGTCGCAGTTTTGTCCGTTGGAAATGAAGGTTTTGGACCCGTTGACAACAAAATGATTACCATCGAGCTTGGCGGTGGTTTTCATACCCTGCAGGTCGCTGCCCGTGCCGGGCTCGGTCATGGCGATTGCGCCGACCATTTCGCCTGTCGCCATTTTAGGGAGGATACGTTCTTTCAGGTCGTCCGACCCGTAGTGGAGCAGATAAGGTGCGACAATATCCGAATGTACAGCCAGCGCCGCGCCGCCTGCGCGGCCATACGCTTGTTCCTCATTGATCACACAATTTAGCCGGTAATCGCCGCCGACACCGCCGTATTCTTCCGGCAATTGAGGACAAAGCAGGCCTGCCTCGCCGATTTTATTCCAGAACGCTCGGGGGACTTGTCCCGCCTTCTGCCATTCGGCGGTATGCGGTGCAGCTTCAGCTTGAAAAAATTTCCGGACCGAATCCCTGAAAATATGATGTTCTTCATCGTACACAGCACGGTTTGGCAGCAATGGGTGTCTCCCTGACTATCTTTCGGAAATCTTCCGAACCTTATGGGCAGAAGATGGGGCAGGGGGGCTTGTCTGTCAAACTGTCTGGCCCAAAAATCAGGCTCAAAGCCGTAAAAAAGGGGCCTTTTGGCCCCTAAATAAATTACCCATAAAGCTGGGTAACAAGGTTTGGGCCTAGTTGTCTCTTTCTGCTTTACGGAAGGTGCGGATTGCCAGGTTCATGGCGTTTTGCAAGTCGCGACGACGATCATGAAGATCAGCAAGATCTTCTTCCCAGCGAGCTTTCTGTTCTTTGGTAAGATAAGGCAAAATAGACGGGCCGCGAGCGTCCATGCAGCTAATATAAGTATCCACTTTTTCTGAAAAAGAAACGACAGCAACGCGTGCTTGTCGGATGCTTTCCGCCTCTGCGTTTTCACCGCTTGGAATGGTGGGCAGAGCATGGGGTTCTTCGCCGCAATCTGCGGCAAAAGTGGGTGCAGTGATCATTGCTGCGGCAAGAATAATTCCCAGGTGTTTGTATTTCATCGCTTCACTCGTTCTACGCAATAAATTGGCCCACGCAAAGTATTGGCCAGTTGGTTTTAGTAAGCCAGAAGGTACTGAAATCAGTCGCTCTGTCAAATTTTTCGTTGCATGCTGCACCCTTCTGTAAGGGCACAGCATTTTTTAGTTCGGAATTGTGTTTATTTTTTGCCAGCTGTTTTTGTACCTGCTGCCTTTTTCGCAGCTGGTTTTGCCGCCGGTTTCTTTGCTACAGGTTTTTTAGCAGCAGGTTTCTTGGCTGCGATCTTTGCAGTCGCTACTTTTTTTGCTACCGGTTTCTTCGCCGTAGGCTTTGCCGCAGGTTTTGTGGCCGGTGTTTTTTTAGGGGCCGCTTTTTTTGCTGCGGGTTTTTTCGCCGGGGCTTTTGCTTTTGCGGCTGGTTTTGCCGCAGGCGCGCTTGGGGTTGGCGGTGTTTCTATAGCGGGGCTGGGCTGGGCGGTGACATTTGCCTGTGCGGTCGCGGCCTGTTTTTGTGCAGCTTCAGCTTGCTGGCGTGCGGCGTCTTCAGCCTGGGCTTGCTCAGGGAACAACTGGCGGTAAACGGTATTCACGCGCCCAGCAACGTCAGAGACAGCCTTTGCAAGAGCAGGTAAATTATACGCAACACCCCGGTAAACGAAAATCTGTGTTGCCGGGTTGTAGCAGCGGTAAACGGCTTCGACTTTGGTTGAACCATCCCCAACCGTTGCTGGATCACCAACCAGATCAAAAACAATTTGCTGGCCTTTTGTCTTATTGATCCATTCTTCGGTTTTCTCGTCAGATCGTTCCAGCACTTCAGAAAGACGTCGGTCATTCAAAGCGTGTTTCTCATTTAGCTGTAAAACTTTCCTAAGGGCTTCGCCGCGCCCACGCGCCCGCGCCCGCGATGGCCAAAGCAGGGCTGCAATTTCACTTGTGGGCATCAGTATCATCTGGCCGCCGTATAAAACCCCCTGGCTCTGGCCAGCCTGAAGTGCCTGATTGAACAGATTAAAAGAAGCCTGCATGTGTAAGCACTGGTTGCGCAGCTCATGAATGTAAATGCTCAGTGTGTTTTGATCCATGGTACTCATTCATTGTTAATTGCTAAAATTTTTTGCGGAGAAAACCTCGTGTTTTTAACGAGGCGTTTCGCCGGAAAGCGAGCGATAGCACAAGCCATCGGTGCTTACCAGTAAGGAATATGGGCTTTGCCATGGTGTTTTGAGCAAAATTGGGCTAATATCGAATTGGGTAAAAACACAGGGTGCCACTAGATGGTTGATGAAGTTCTCGCATCACGGGCGCAAACAGCGTCCGTTTCCGAGCGAGCTGAAAGTGCATCTTCACGCGCTACGTCTTCTGCTGTGTCCTCGGCGGACAATGTATCGCGCCTGCCCGAGTTATCTCAGCGAGCCTTTGGGGTAAACTTTGCAAAACCAGCTACAAACCTGCCGGGAGAGCGCCTTGAGGGACGCCCGGAGCGTAAAGACCCTGTGCGTTCAGGTAATGGCTTGTTGGCAACAGAAGCCCAGATTTTGCTCGCCGAAACCCGTAGTCAAGAAGCCGCAGCAACATTTTATCCGCCGTCGCGGGTTGGTCGGGCGCTTAATGTCTATTTGGAAACCCAAAGCCAGGTACGGGATACCATCCGCGCGGCGACAAGCAGCCTGGCTGGCAACAGCGCGCTGTCTTCAAGTTCCGGGTTTTCCGCAGATACGACACCGGCGGCATACGCTTCGCATAATGCCGAACCTGAGGCTGGGCTAGGGGCTGATAACACCAGTTCACAGAGCTTGGGCAGAGCCCCAATAGATAGCTCAATCGACGACGTTTAGCGCCCTTTAACCAGATCAGCACCACACGGGGTGAACCAAACCATGTTAATGGGGCCTGGCTCTAAGTCTTTTACAAGCCTGAACAGGTTTTACTGATCGTCAGCCCTGGCATGTAGATCGGTGATCCAGCGGGCCGCATTTTGCTGGTGATCATTGGCAGTGCTCGAGCCGACGGGTTTGTAGCTATAGAAGGCCAGTTTGCTGCTATAGTCAGTATCACGGATAATGCGAACGCTGATAACCGTAGGAAATGTTTTGCCAGGCATGCGTTCGATAAAATCAAACTGGCTCAGTCGGAAATCAAAACTATGAACGGTTACGGTCGGCAAACTGTCGGCATAATCAGCAACCAGTTGGCGTAACCTGCCAGCATCAAGGTTAAACAGCTCCTCGTTGGCATCCGGGTCTGCCACGCTGCATAGCGGGGTTGAACACATGAGGTAGCCGGTGTCTCCGACCGAATAGCTCAGGCTGGCAAAATCTGTTGGCTGCAGAGTGCCTTCCTTGCCGCCAAGAATACCACTGTCGCCCTTTGCCAGAACATACATATAAAGCATTAAGCCCCCGGCGATCACCAGAAAGCTTATCATTAAAAGGTAGGAGCGAATTTTCTCAAGCATGGTGCGTTGACTGCCGGATTAGCTGAGAATGGAACCTAACTGCATAGCGAGGCTCATATCGCCCTCCACACGCAGCTTTCCTGTCATAAAAGCCATCTGCGGGTTGAGGTTGCCTTCCGCGATCTGGATGAAATTATCCATCGTCACCTTGACGGTGCAATCGGCTTCGCTGTCGTCATTGTCGATAACCGTGGGGGATGCTTTGCCGTCAATACGCACGATGCCGTCGTCGCCAAAGTCAAACTTGATGATGGCGGAAAGTGGTGAGTGGGACCCAACACGGCCCCGCATTTCTTCGGTGATCTTTTCGAGTGTCATTTTTTTCTCCCTTGATGACGGAGCACATATTGGACTGCTTGGTCCAATAATCAAACCCTAATTTGTTCAATCTTTCTTTTTCTTCTTTGCAAGCTTGCCAAGCAGGCCGCCAACACCTTCTTCCAGCTTGCCTTTGGCTTTGTCAGCCAGGTCTTTGATTTTATCAGAGGCGCCTGCCGCGATCAGGGCCTTGGCGATCTGCGGCTGTAATGTATCCATGACATGGCGCGCGATCTCTTTTGGGGCTAGCCCCTTGTCGTCGGTGCCGAGGTCACTCAGCGTAAAATCGGCCAGCATGATGTCTTCATCGAGCTTTAGAAAGCCATCGGTTTTGGCCAGCAGACGCGGCTGTTTGATTTCCAGCTTGCGGATAGTCAGTGTGATCTGTTCACTTTCATCGGGCGCATCTGTGGTTTCAGGCAAGCCAAGCCCGTCTTGCAGGGCTTTGAAATTGGTTTTGCCGTCAATCATGCGCACATCCAGCAGGGGTGCATCCACTATCAAGCTGTCGATAATTATATGATTGCTCAAAAGGCTGGCAGTATCGAGCTTGACGGAAAAATCACCCAGGGAGGCCATTGGCCCGTCGCCGAATCCGTCTGGTTGGCCAATAGTAAGTCCCTTGATCGTCGCTTTGCCAGAGAAGGGGGAAAGGGAAACATTTTCTACGGCTACATCAACATTAAGGGCCTCAGGGCCAGCCGTTTCAATGCCTGTTTCAACAATAGGGCCTAACTGTGTATATCCAATAACGGCAGCGGCCCCAAGGATAACAAGCAATATTATGAGAATTTTTTTCAAGGAAATATCCTCCTTAATTTATTTTGCCCCGTGCGGTCATCAGCACAGTTAGGCAGTACGGCTTTTATGATGGCATTCTTTCTCTGGCTTGTTAAGTCTCATATAGTCTTGCATCAATAAAAGCTTAACGAAGCCCGCGCTTTATGTCAGCATGGCTCAAATTGTCTGTATGACCAGCCCAAACTGTCTGTATGACCAGCAAAGGATTATAATAGCGTGCCCCGGTTTACCCAGATTTTATTATTTATCTCATATGCCATCCTTGGTCTGGCGGTCGTTGTCATTCCGCCAAGGCTCTTTGGGCTTGACCAGTTGGTATTCGGTTTCATTGGCATGTTTGTCTTTTTTGGCGCATGGCAACTACAAAATTGGATGATTGCCAGTCGAACCGAGGTTAATTCACAGACCCGGCTCGACCAGCTTGAAGATGTTGTCCATATTATGCGCAAAGACATCGCCCGGACACGGCGCGAGGTTGAAAGCCGTGGCCGTGAAGGCGAGGCCAAAAGTGAAACGCTGGTTTCAGAGCTTAAGATGCTTCAGACATTACTGACACAGGTCACGCGCAAAGAAGCCGAAATATTGGCAGATAGCGGTGCCGGTGCCGGTGAAGAAGTTTCACAGACAACGGAAGAAGAAGCACTGGAACTGGGTGTTGACTATATGCCAGCGGCTGATGCCCAACCGGCAGGGGCAAAAGATGAAATCGGGACGAAAGACCAGGACACCCAGGACGCCGAGGGTGATCCTTCCGAGGATGATCAGATTACCGAGTCTGATATTGAGGAACTGGACCTGACACCGGAAGAAGCTGCGCTGGTGGTGATAGATGACGGCCCGCAGGCCGAGGCCGCGAGCGGAACATCTCAAGATACTGGTACAGCCGGTGGGTCGTCTGTCAGCCCGGGCAAACGCGCAGCGCCCCGGTCTGGTGTGCGCCGCAAGGCACCGATTCGTCTGATTAAACGGGAAGACCAGCTGTTAAAGGTTGTGCGGAGCAGTTTGTCGGAAAACCGTGTTGACCTTTATTTGCAACCAATCGTATCGCTGCCGGCCCGCCGTACCGTTCACTATGAATGTTTTTCCAGGGTACGGGATGAAGAAGGGCGCATTATTCTACCGCGCCAATATATGAAAGTCGCAGAAAACAAAGGTCTGATCGGCACGATTGACAATTTGCTGCTGTTCCGGCTGATCCAGCTGGTGCGGCGACTGGGCAAACGTCAGCCCGAGCTGAGATTTTTCTGCAATATGTCACGATATTCGATGATGGATGACGAATTTTTCCCACAGTTTATCGACTTTATGACAGCGAATGAGGAATTTGCCCAACGGCTGGTTTTTGAAATTTCCCAAGACGATTACAATGCCCTTGATGACGAGGTCGTGGACCGTTTACAAGCTCTTGGCAGAAAAGGCTTTGGCTTCTCAATGGATATGGTGAAGGACTTCCACCAAGACTTTGCAAGCCTTGAAAAACGCTATTTTCAGTTTATCAAAGGGGATCTGACGGACCTGATGACGGCGCATCCGGAATCTGGCGATGTTGAAGTCTTTAAATCCTCGCTGCGGCGCAAAGGCATGCAACTGATCGCAAGCCGGATCGAGGAAGAAGAAATGATCTTGCGGGCCCTTGAGGCGGAAGTTGAATATGCGCAAGGCTATTTGTTTGGTGAGCCAACATCTGCAAATGACATGAACCGTGATCTTTAAAGTAAGCCTCTATGCCAAATAGCGAAGGCCAGTCGGTCACACAGCTCACCGGGTTGCGGGAGCTGGCCCCCAGCCTTGATCTGATCATCTGTGACCTTTGGGGGGTCATGCATAACGGCGAAAGCCCTTATGTGGCGGCTATTGATGCCGTGTTGGCTGCCCGTCGTGCAGGGATAAAGTCTGTATTTCTCTCAAATGCGCCGCGCCCGCGAGGATTTGTGCGCGCCCATCTTGTTTCCATGGGCATGCCAGAGGCACTTACCGATTTAGTGGTCACCTCCGGAGGGCTCGCGCGTGACGAAGTGCGGGAAAAATTCGCCGGAAAACGCCTCTATCATCTGGGCCCTGTGACCGACCATAATACCATTGCAGGATTGCCCGTTACGCTGGTCAATCACCCCGACGAGGCTGAAGTGATATTAGCAACGGATCTGGATTTCCCTCGTGTGGAAGACCACCGTCCGTGGCTGGCCGGGCCTGTGAGCCGGGGCGTACCGTTTCTCTGTGCCAACCCGGACCGTGTCGTGCATGTGGGCGACAGGCTTCATCTGTGCGCAGGGTCTGTGGCAGACCTTTATGGGCGCATGGGCGGAGAGGTCCACTGGTTTGGCAAGCCTACGGCGTCTGCACTTACCTCCTGTCTGGCGGAGTGCGGTATGGACGAAGATACTGATCCAGACCGCGTTTTGATGATCGGAGATAGTCTGCAAACCGATATGGCAGGGGCGGCGGCCACGGGTTACCGGGGTCTTTTTATCGCGGGTGGTATCCACAGGGAGGATGTGCCTGAACTGGAAGTGTCTACAGTGGCTGGGTTATTATCTGTGGATCGTTTCAAGCAAATCTTTGGGGCAGGAAAAGCTGTTCCTCACGCCGTTATGAAACAACTTGTCTGGTGAAAAAGGGCGGGTTTTATCAAAGCTGGAAAATTAGCCAAACAAGGCGTCGATATCATCCTGACTGACCTGCTCGCCCGGCGTTAACTCGGTGTCTTTCGCAGGTTTTTCTTCCTTTTTGGGCGCGGGCTTTTCAGCCGCTGCCTTTTTGGCTTTTTTAGCCTCTTCCTTGGCGGCAACCTCGGCCACCGGGTCGAAGTCTTCCGCAAACATATTATCCAGCTTTTTCGGATTAACAGGTTTGGGGGCCTCAACCACGGGTTCAGGTTCTGGTTCAGGCGCGGGCACGACTTCGGCAGGTGCGGCGGCTTGTTCCGCAGCGCCGCCAGACATCAGCGCATCTACTTCGCTTTGATCAATGCCTTCGCCTTCAAGTGCCGGGCCGGATAACAAGGCTTCATCAGGTGTGATTTCGCCAGCGTCGGCTTTGGCTTCCTCAATGTCGTCTTCAGTAACGCCCAGCAAGTTCCGGAGTTCAAGTACGCGCTGTTCGATATGAGACAGCGTTTCGACAACTTTGGAAATGCGCTGGCCGGTAATGTCCTGAAAGGAGCAGGCTTCGAAAATGCGCATCACCGCATCCTGGGTGACAGTGTGGTAAGCCTCCGGATCGGCGGAGTCGGCACCCATAATTTCCTCGGCCGCTTCCATAATGGTATTGGTTGCTGCTTCGGTTTGTTGAACGATCGCGTCAAGCTCAAGTCCGGCACGTGGGATGCGGTCACTTTCCAGGTCACCCGGTTGTAGTGACGCAATTTCTTTGCGCGCATTGGTGATATAATCACTGAGCGAGCGACACTCATCATATATGGATGTATCGATCGTTTTGAAAAACAACTGAGTTGTGCCAATTAACACTTCTGTCACGGACGCAACGTCCGTGAGCGATAAGGCAGCAGTATTTTGCTTTCGGAGGTTATCAACCAACAGGCCGATTTGCCCAGAAAGCTCATCAGCATTCATCAGAAGTCTCCAACAACAGCAACCAATTTCGTTTTAAGCGTTGCTGCATTGAACGGCTTAACAATATAATTGTTAACTCCGGCTTTTTTGGCCGCAATCACATTATCTGTTTTCGATTCTGCGGTCACCATGATGAAAGGTGTGTCTTTCAATTGGGTATCCGCCCGGACCTCTTTAAGAAACTCGTACCCTGTCATGGGTTCCATGTTCCAGTCAGAGATAATCAGCCCATATTGACGGGCCCGTGATTTTTCAAGCGCCATAGCGCCGTCGGTTGCTTCATCAACATTGTTGAAGCCTAGTTGCTTCAAAAGATTACGGACGATACGAAGCATCGTCTTGTAGTCGTCGACGATCAGGATCGGCATATCCATATCAACGGCCATGATATTTCCTCAGATTTTGTTGTCACACGAAAGGAACCGATAATTGGTTTCCAATCCATTCTCATATTGGGACATTAGCCCCGATGTCGTGAAGAATTGGTTAACCCATAGAGGGAGATGTTTCAATTACTTCTGTGTAAATTTTAGCATAAAGCAGTGAAGTTTTCGACTGTTGGTTTGCTGATCTGTGGCTATAGCCAGCTGTGGCCTACGGTTGACGGGCGTTCCAGTGGCATTCCGCGCTAGCAGGCACATCAAGCCTGCTTTATTGAGCATACAGTGGTTTTCTGCAGGTTTCCGTAGGTTTCTGTGGTTTTTCGCTATTTTTCTTGTTTTTGTATTTTACTGGTGCGGTGACAAAAAGGTGGTTCCCTGCCACATGATGGTGTATGTCCGCAGCCGGTTAGAAGTGCCTGAAGTGCCTGAATTATAGTGAATGAAACACATGCGCCTTTTTCGACATCTCAATGAACTCAGGGACAGCGACCGCAGTAGCGTGGTTGCGCTTGGGAACTTTGACGGTTTCCACCGAGGGCATCAGGTTGTCATTGGTGAAGCCGGGCGTGTGGCCCGTGAAATGGGACTGCCGCTTACTGTGGTTGTCACAGAACCGCACCCCGTTAGTTTTTTTGCGCCAAACGCTCCTTCATTTCGTCTCACACCATTTCGTGAACGTGCTCAGTTGCTTGAAAACTTTGGCGTTGATCAACTTTTGGTTCTACCGTTCGACAAAGAACTGGCCAACATGTCTGCGCAGGATTTTGTCCTGAAAATACTGGTGGCCGGGCTCGGGGCAAAGCATGTTTTTGTGGGGTATGATTACCGTTTTGGCAAAGGCCGGGGCGGGGGCACTGATGTGCTGGGTTACATGGGCGAAATGGAAGGGTTTGGTCTCAGCATTATCAAGGCAGTTACCGTTGGCCTGGAAGGGTATGCGGGGGAAGTTTATTCTTCCACTGTTGTGCGTAACGCTTTGCAAAATGGTGAAGCCCGTAAGGCTGCCGCGATCCTTGGTCACTGGTTCACAATTAATGGCCGGGTCACGCGGGGTGACAAACGTGGCCGTACCATAGGGTTTCCTACTGCCAATATCGAACTTGGGGAAAGTCTGGAGCCCAAACTGGGTGTCTATGCCGTGCGTGTGCATATTGAGGGCGGGAGCGAGGCAATTGCCGGTGTCGCCAATATCGGGAAGCGGCCGACGTTTGATAAACGAGATGTGTTGATGGAAGTGCACCTGTTTGCTTTCAATGAAGACATTTATGACAAACATCTGCGTATTGAACTGGTCGCCTTTTTAAGGCCGGAAACAAAATTTGATGGCCTGGATAGTTTGAAAGCACAGATAGACAAAGATTGTCGGACCGCCAAGATCGTACTTGCGGAACAGGAAAACGAACCTGCCCGCTTGCGCGCGCCCACGCTTGAAGACTATTTAATACAGTTTCCTGTGCCGCACATTCGGGCAGGCTGAGATTTCAATCCAACCCGCACGCCCAATATTATGGGTGCGTTCCTGTGAGGTTGATTGAAATGACATTTATAATATGATCACCAAAATCAGTTTCTGGATGCGTAACCAATAACGCCGGTTCCATAAGGAACTTTCACGGCCAAATTGAACGGATATAATTATGGAGTTTTTGCTGGATTATCACCTGTGGGTGAGCTTTTTAACCCTGGCAGCACTGGAAATTATTCTCGGCATCGACAATGTGGTGTTTGTGGCGTTGCTGGTTGGGCATTTGCCGGAAGAACAACGCGAAAAAGCCCGCATCATTGGTCTGTCGCTGGCGTTGTTGATGCGTATCTTATTATTATTTGGTGTTGCGTGGGTTATCAGCCTGAAGGCCCCGTGGGTGGATATCCTGGGCTATTCTTTTTCCGGGAAAGATATATTGATGGTCTTGGGGGGCGGTTTTCTGCTTTATAAAGGCACCAACAGCATTCATGATGAAGTAACGGGCGAGAAGCTGGAAGACTTCAAAACCTACACCGGCGGCATGTTTTCTGTTATTACTCAGGTGATCTTCATTGACCTGATCTTCTCTTTCGATTCGGTGATGACAGCGGTAGGGCTCACAGAAAATATATATATCATCATCGCGGCGATGACAGTGGCCATGGCTGTCATGATTTTCTCGTCAGGCTATATTGCCAATTTTATCGAACGCTTTCCAACGCTCAAGATTTTGGCGCTTTCCTTCATTATGTTGATTGGCATTTTTCTTGTGGCAGAGGGCCTTGGGGTTCATGTGCCTAAAGGGTACATCTATTTTGCTATGGCCTTTTCGTTGGGTGTGGAAGTTCTCAACCTTATGTCAAGAAAGCGCAAGCAACGGAAAAAAACTGTGCGCCAAACGTCGCAATAAGCTGTAAGGCATAATAAAAAAAGGGCAACTTTCGGGCTGCCCTTTTTTTCTCTAATTCTTTCCGTTAGGGTTCGGCCATTAGGATTTGATCAAGGGCCCGGGTTTGGGTTTTAATATTAGCGTCGCACGATACAATTGCAGGACATTTGCTTTTGGCGGCACAATCATAACGGCGGGCAGTATAAGTGGTGCTTGGTAGTAAAACTGACTTGCGGGTTTTAATTGCAATGGCCAATGGTCAGGCAGCCAAAGGCGCGCGCGCGGTTTTCAAGGAACAAAAATCCCAGACTTTCCAAATTGCTGAAGGCAAGCAAGATGCGCTTGAGAAAATGGCGCAAACACCATTTAATCTGGTGCTTGTCGAGGATACATTCTCTGACCTTGGCGGTATAGATTTTGTGCGTTTTATCCGTATGACTAATCTGTCCACCTCTGTTGCACCAGTTATTTTTGCCATGAAAAACCCAAGCAAGGAAACCGTGATGCAGGCGCGGGATGCTGGGGTTAATAAGATGGTGATCATGCCTTTCTCGGCGGCAAGTCTGTTAAAAAATCTGGCAGATATAATGCTCAATCCCCGGCCATTTGTCCGTATCACCGGCTTTAATGGACCGTGCCGACGTATGCAGGCGGTTGGCCATAAAGGGGCTGAACGGCGCCATAAGGTCGAAGGAATTTTAACGATTGAAAAGCAGCAACAATTGTTCAAAGGCTCTTGAAGGCAGGTTCCCTGCGATTCCTTGCTCGACAGCGCGCAGCTACACTGATAAAAAGCGCCCATGATAAAACTATGTTCATCTGCGCGGCAAAATATTGCCGCCATAATGCGAATTACTGGCCCGGCGCTTTTGTAGCGACCGGGAGTTTCTAGCCTGTCATTTTTCCAGAATTATGGTGCTGCGCCCGGCGTGAAATAGTCGCCCTGTTTTCATCAGCCAGCCTTACCAAGAACGAGACACGAAATCATGTCCGCCGATCAAGATAAACGCGATTACCGCGATACTGTTTTTCTTCCTAAAACTGATTTCCCCATGCGTGCCGGGTTGCCTAAGCGTGAGCCTGAACTTCTGGCGAAATGGGCAAGAGATGATATTTATAAAGGCCTGCGGGCTGATAGTGCGGGCCGTGAAAAATTCATTCTGCATGATGGCCCCCCATACGCAAACGGCAATATCCATATTGGCCACGCGATGCAGAAAACGCTGAAGGATATTGTTGTCAAAACGCAGCAGATGCAGGGGAAAGACGCGATTTTTGTGCCGGGCTGGGATTGCCACGGTCTGCCGATCGAATGGAAGATCGAGGAAAAATATCGCAAGAAAAAGAAAAACAAGGATGATGTAGACCCTGTCGAATTTCGCCGCGAATGCCGCGAATTTGCCGACCACTGGATTGGTGTGCAAAAAGAGGAATTCAAGCGTCTTGGCATTTTTGGCGATTGGGATAACCCCTATACCACCATGAATTTTGCTGCTGAAGCGACGATCGTTGAAGAGTTGCTGAAGTTTTCGACATCCGGTGCTTTGTATCGGGGGTCAAAACCCGTGATGTGGTCCCCGGTTGAAAAAACCGCGCTGGCAGAAGCCGAAGTTGAATATCACGACCATACCAGTACCCAGATAGATGTAGCCTTCCCGTTTGTAAGTGCATCGGATAACACCCTGACGAGCGCCAAAGTGGTGATCTGGACGACCACACCCTGGACCATCCCGGCCAACCGTGCCGTGTGTTTTGGCCCTGACATTGACTATGTGCGTCTTCAGGTAACGGCAGTGGATGAAGGGGCGCACGCGCCGGTGGGGGCTGAATATTGGGTGGCAGAAGTTCTGCTGGCCGCTTTTGCCGAGCGTGCTGGTATCACAGCCCATGATGTTGCCGCGCACGTCAAGGGCAGCGCCTTTGAGGGAGCTATCCTTGCCCATCCGTGGCGGGGGCATGCCGATGCTGCCGGCTTTTATGATTTTGATGTGCCGATGCTGCCGGGGGACCATGTGACCACCGAGGCAGGCACGGGCTTTGTGCATACCGCCCCTGGCCACGGTGATGATGATTATCAGGTAGGTCATGTGAAATTTGGCATCCCTGTGCCTTACACAGTGAATGAGGCTGGCTGTTATTACCCGGATGTCGGGCTTGTAGCGGGACACCATGTTTATAAAGTTGCCGATACCGTCTGTGATTTGCTGGCCGGTGCAGACGCGCTGGTGGGCAAAGGCAAGCTGACCCACAGTTATCCGCACAGCTGGCGTTCCAAAGCCCCGCTTATTTTCCGCAATACGCCGCAGTGGTTTATCTCCATGGAGAAAACGGGCCTGCGTGACAGTGCGCTTAAAGCCATTGATGATACCAAATGGTATCCGGCGGCTGGCAAAAACCGCATCACTGCGATGGTAGCTGACCGCCCGGATTGGGTGATTTCGCGCCAGCGGGCGTGGGGTGTGCCCATTACCGTATTTGTGCATAAAAACACCGGTGAAATATTGCAGGACAAGGCGGTGAATGACCGTATCGTGGCTGCGGTGGAGGACGGCGGTGCGGATGCATGGGTGGCTATCCCGGCGCAGGATTTCCTCGGCGAAAAATATAATGCCGACGATTATGAGCAGGTGAGCGACATTCTGGATGTGTGGTTTGATAGTGGCTGCACGCATGCGTTTGTGCTGGAAGGTCGTGGTGATCTACACAGCCCGGCGGACCTGTATCTGGAAGGCACCGACCAGCACCGGGGCTGGTTCCAGTCCAGCCTGCTGGAAAGCTGCGGCACCCGTGGGCGCGCGCCTTACAAGGCTGTATTAACCCACGGCTTTACAATGGATGCCGAAGGGCGAAAGATGTCCAAGTCGCTTGGCAATACGGTTGCGCCGCAAAAAATTATTGAACAATATGGCGCCGATATCCTGCGGCTATGGGTCGTGGCGGTGGATTATACCAGCGACAACCGGATCGGTAACGAGATCATCAAAGGGCAGGCAGATGCCTACCGTAAAATTCGTAATACCATGCGGTATATGCTCGGTAATCTGGCTGGATTTTCAGAGGCGGAAAAACTGCCGGTCGCTGAAATGCCTGAACTTGAGCGCTGGATTTTACACCGGTTGAGCAAGCTGGATGCTTTGGTACGTGAGCATAGCAACACATACGACTTCAACCCGATTTACCGGGAGTTGTTTAATTTCTGTAATTATGAGCTGTCGGCTGTTTTCTTTGATATCCGCCGGGATGCTTTTTACTGTGACGGTGCGGATACACTGCGCCGCCGTGCTGCACGCACGGTTCTGGACGAAGTGTTTCAGCGGGTTGTTTTGTGGTTCGCGCCGGTTTTGTCTTTCACCACTGAGGAAGTCTGGCAATCGCGCTACGGTACGGAGACACCGAGCGTGCATCTGCAGCTTTGGCCGCAAACACCGGATAACTGGTGTGATCAGGCATTGGCCGACAAATGGGAGAAAGTCCTTGAGGTCCGTAGTCTGGTTTCGGGGGAATTAGAATTGCACCGCAAGGAAGGCACCATTGGTTCCAGCCTCCAGGCCAGTGTATGTGTCGCTATTGATGATGATGCTATTTTGCATGCGTTTGATGGCCTGGACGCGGCGGAAATTTTCATTACCTCTGGTGCCAGCATTAAGCATGACAAGCAGGAACAAACGGCTTTGAAAGTTGAATTTTCCGTGGCTGAAGGGGAAAAATGCGAACGCTGCTGGGTGATCAAACCTGAAGTGAGTGAGCACGGTGATTTATGCAAACGCTGTGAAGACGTTGTTGCATCCCACGATGCAGAAGCGGCTAACTGATGCAGTTTAGCCGTCATTTTCGCTATGGACTGATCATCATCAGCGTGCTGCTTGTTTTTGATCAGCTTACCAAATACTGGATCCTCAACGGGCTGAACCTTGATGAGGTTGGCACTGTGCCCCTGTTGCCGTTTCTGAATTTTACCATGGTTTGGAATGAGGGCATTTCTATGGGCCTGCCTGCGGGTGATTGGCTCGGAAAATGGGGGATTATTGTTCTCACAGGGGCGATCACTGTGTGGCTCCTCAACTGGCTGCGCACAACTCCCCGGAAATTTGAGGCAACGACGCTGGCGCTGATCATCAGCGGGGCCATCGGTAATCTGATAGACCGCTTCCTGCACGGCGCCGTGGTGGACTTTGTTCACTTCCACACAGCGGGTTATAGTTTTTATGTTTTTAACGTTGCCGACAGCGCCATTAGCATCGGCGCGGTATTATTATTGTTTGATGGCTTGCGGGAAAGCCGCAAAGGCCCTAAAAATGCCTCAAAGACCAATGAGGCTGACGCATAAATATGGGTTTGCCCCTTAAGGAGAAGAGTGAATGACACTCAAGTCAGTATCCATCGTACTTATCATGAGCCTCGGCCTTATGGCTTGCAGCAGTGGTAAAAAAGGCCCCGACGAATTTGAGGTTATGGACCGTGCACCGCTTGCGATTCCGCCTGAGGCCGAACTTTCACCGCCGCGTCCCGGCGAACCACGTGCCCAGGAAATTGACCCCGGCCAGCAAGCCTTTGAGGCGCTGTTCCCCGGCAAAACGCTCAAACGCTCTGACCCAAAAAGCCAAAGCGAGTATGGTCTGTTGCGGCGGATGGCCAGTTCAGACCCTGATATCCGTTCCAACGCGGGTGGCAGGAAAGACGCCGACGTGGTGAAAAAGAAACTGCTGCTTGCTGATCTTCTGGACGCAAGCGACCGCCAGTTTGGCCCCGACAATATAGAGGTTTACCGTATTAAAAACGGCGGCTAGAGGCCTGCCGTCAAAAGACGGGGTCTGCCGCAGGCCCCGCCCTAACAAAAGATATGAGCAGCCTTTCTCTTTTTCCCGAACCTTGTTAGGTTCCCCGCATGACCTCAGACACCCGACAAAACCTGCCGCCCACGGCTGGCATTATTCGCATGTTGAGCGAACGCACGATCAACCGGATTGCGGCGGGTGAAGTGGTTGAACGCCCGGCCAGCGCTGTCAAGGAGTTGGTTGAAAACGCGATTGACGCAGGCGCTAGCCACATTGATGTGGTGATGCGTGAAGGCGGACGTGCGCTTATTCAGGTCTCCGATGATGGTCGCGGTATGGATGCAGCAGAGCTTTCGCTGGCGGTTGAGCGTCACGCCACGTCCAAGCTCAAGGATGAAGACCTGGTCAATATCGCTTCGCTTGGTTTCCGGGGCGAAGCATTAGCCTCAATTGGCGCGGTGGCACGGCTTTCGCTTACATCAAAGGCCAGAGGCGCAGACGAAGCCTGGGCTGTGCGCATTGAAGGCGGCACTAAACATGAAGTGGAACCCGCCGCCCATACAGCGGGCACACGCATTGATGTGCGTGACCTGTTTTATGCCACACCTGCCCGGTTAAAGTTTATGAAAACCGCCCGCACGGAATACGGGCAGGCGGGTGATGTGATCAAACGTCTGGCGATGGCGCACCCGGATATCGCCTTCACCTTATCAGACGGGGACCGCACCACTTTCCGCGCCCCGCCTGTTGGAAACCTGGCGGGCGATGCCCGGCTTGAACGCCTCGGCGCAATATTAGGCCGTGAATTCCGGGAAAATTCTATTGAAATTGATGCCGAGCGCGAAGGCCTCAGGCTTACGGGTTTTGCGGGCCTACCTACCTACAGTCGCGGCAACGCCCAGCAGCAGTATCTGTTTGTGAACGGTCGCCCGGTGAAGGACAGGCTTTTGGTGGGCGCTGTGCGCGGGGCTTACCAGGACTATTTGGCGCGGGATCGTCACCCGGTGCTGGCGCTGTTTCTGGATGTGCCAGCGGATTTTGTTGATGTGAATGTGCACCCCGCCAAAGCAGAGGTACGCTTTCGCGATGCGGGCTTGGTGCGGGGGTTGATTGTTTCCGCACTACGGCACGGGCTTGGCATGGCCGGGCACCGGGCCTCGACCACCGTTGCTGGCGCGGCTCTTGGTGCCATGAAGGCTGAAGGCAGTGGTCCTGCATTGCCGTGGGGCCGCAGTGGTCACGAGCGCCCCACATTACCCGCTGGCTTCAGGGAAGCGGTGGATATGGTCTATAGCCCCGGTACACCCGTGGGCGGCTCATTTGGTGAAGATAGCCAGATGGGCTTTGATCCGTCCGGTACTATGGGGGCACCAAGCGCGCGCCCTGTTGACGCCGGAACCGGCGCCCCGATTTCCGAGACTGATCAGCATTTCCCGCTTGGCACTGCGCGTGGGCAGGTGCATGCAACCTATATTGTTAGTCAAACCGGGGACGGCATTGTGATTGTTGACCAGCACGCTGCCCACGAACGGCTGGTGTATGAGCGCATGAAAAAGCAAATTGCCAGCGCGGGGGTTGCGCGCCAAAGCCTGTTGCTGCCCGAAGTGGTGGAGCTTGAGGATTTGGCTTGTGAGCGGCTTTTAAAGCGCACAGACGAGCTTGAAGCGCTGGGCCTGATTATTGAACCGTTCGGTGAAGGGGCGGTGGTGGTGCGTGAAGTGCCTGCCATGCTCGGAAAACTGGATGCCAAGGGACTGGTGCGTGACCTGGCAGATGAGATTACGGAACTGGATGAAGCACTTTCTCTTAAGGAAAAGCTTGAGGATGTGTGCGGCACAATGGCCTGCCACGGCAGTGTGCGCGCAGGTCGCCAATTAACCGTGGACGAGATGAACGCGCTCTTGCGCGAAATGGAAATCACGCCGCATTCCGGCCAGTGCAACCACGGTCGCCCCACCTATGTGGAACTAAAACTTAACGATATTGAAAAACTATTCGGACGGCGTTAGCCACAAAGTCTTACCTTGACGATATACAGGCCCCAATTATCCCCAGGCACAGATAACATGTTTTTTGTTGGGTTGTATTGTGGTATCTTATAAGTGTTCTTTAGTTCAATATAAGTCCTTGAATTAACTATTTTATAGGAGATTTCAGTGCGTACATATTTTGAATTTGATGATAACGGTAATGCCAATAAAACAGATGCGCTGACGACCTTGTACGGTGAAGCGGCAAATGAAGCCGATCTTTCTGACCCAACAGTAGATTCGAGTATGATGATGGCAGGCACAAGTCGCGGTGGTTCGGTGAACGGCTGGTATAAGTGTGTTTGCAATCAAGGCACCGGGGGCAATTGCGCTTCGGCAGCATCAACCTTGTGCAGAGACAATACAGATTCCATCAGGAGCTGTTTTAGAACGCTCTATGAAGGGTGCCGATAACGGGTTCTGGCAGATACTGGAAACAATCACGGCTTATTGTGTGCAAACTTTGCGCGCAGTTCTTTGATTAGCTCTGCGCTTTGCTCCATATGGCTTTCTTCGCTATCGAGGATTTTGTTAATCAGTTTGCATTTGAAGGCATCCATGTCAAAATCATCCGGCAGGCTGTTTTTGCCCGCCGCGTCGATCAGGAAATCAACAAGCCGGTTTGAGGCATGAATGCGGCCCCACAGATAGTCATTTTCGCGGGCGCTGCGGCTGAAAAAGGCCCCAAAGTTAAACAGCTCTGTACCCCTTAGTGGCGCTTTATCTTTGTGCAAATGACCACAGTCGATGGGGCTGATACGGTCCACACGAATTTCATCTACCTCCAACAGGTCAGTATGGGCGGTCATCGGGTGGGTCAGGATATCGTAAAAGGCATAGCCCACATATGCACGGAACAACGTGAGCTTCAGTTCCTGATCCGTGATGCTAGACAGTGTCATGGCCAGAAATTCATCGCTGATAAAATCAATATCCTCCAGCATCATCAGGCTGCCGATTTCATCAAGGATCGGGGCGGTGGTTTCCGGGGTCAACTGGCCGTCTTCCGGCCAAAGCGCACTGAGCTTTTCAGTAAAAAATTCTGGCTGCCAGCGCGCCCGGTAATCCTCAAGGCTTTTGTAAATTTGCTTTTTGGTAATTTTATAAAAGGCGGCAGGCGCGCCTTCTTTATGACCTTGCAGATACTGGTTCAGGCGCTTGACGGTAAAACGCATGCGGCGCACACGGAAATCCACATCAAAACTCCGCAAAAACGCAACATAACCCTGCTGCTCAGAAAAAGGCTGGTCACTCACCAACCCTAAAATTTGCTGCTTGTCCGCCCATGCCAAGACTGCTGTGCGGGTTTCGTCCGCATCCAGCCGCTGGTCTTTGGTGGCCGCGATGCCGATCAAAAGGCCAGACAGTTTCTCCACAAGCTGCTGGACCTTGCTCTGAATATAAGTGCCGTAACCAAAACCTGACTTTTCCTGCGCCAGTCGGTGCGCGCGTTCACGCCAGCTGGCCAGCATGGCAATATCCACGCGCCGTTCATCGTCTAGATCAAGCATATCATCAACCAGCAGGCGCACATCGGCTTCGATGGTATCAAAAACATTATCCAGCCGCCGGGCTTCCTTGTTGGTTTCTGCAATGGCGCGCAGGTCGCCGTAAATAGGTTCATTGCGCGGGATTTCTGCGAGCGCAGAAAGGATCGTGCGAAAAAATCCGGGTACTTTATCGGGAACGGTGCGCACTGTGTCACTGGGTGCATCGGGGCTTGGGTCCACATAGATCACGCGGCGGTCAACCTCGCGGTGGGCTCCCCGGTTATAAATAGCCCCCAGGGCTTCACCAAAAGGTTTATTGTTTGTAACACCACCGTCAATGAAGGACATGGCCTCAAGCCGTGCCGGGTCTTTGATCAGGGTCGGGAAATTTTTTACCAGAAAAGCTTTCTGTGCGGGCCAGCCAAGGCGAATTTTTGCCAGATATGCTTTGAGGTCCAAAAGCCGGATCGGCGGGAAAGCACCAGGGAAGGACGATGTTGCTCGCGCGGCAAAGCCAAGCCCGGGGATATTATCATCGCCAAATTCACTAACCGTTTCCTGGCCTTCTGCATCCTGATACGTAAAATTCAGTGTAATTTTATGCTGACGCTCGGCGATCTCAACCGGGTCATGCAGCTTCACTTGCCGGGACTGGCCAAAGAAATTGGTAAGGCTGACAAAAAGATCAAGCTTATGGCCGGGTGGCATCAGGCTGGATTTCCCTTCGGCTTGCCCCATGGCGGTACAGGCATCGATCATCCAACTGAGCATGCGCTCCCCGGAAAAGGGCGGCTGAAACCAGCGGGACCGAAGGAAGCGCGAGAGTTTGCGTTTGCTCTCGGCACCCGGTTTTTCGTCACCGTAAATCCTGTCGCCAAACAGCCAGATCAGGGGGTAGAGGTAGAATTTGCTCGACCGTTCCGCCAGCGTGCCTTTTTCCATCAGCTGCTCAACGTCGCCCAGTTCCATCCATAATTTTCTGAGGGGGCCAAAATCAAGATCATGGGCTAAAGCCCGGGCGAGAAAAATGCCGTTAATACCGCCCGCTGAAGTGCCGGAGACTACATCAACAATGACCCGCAGGTTTATTGTATTGCCCAGAACCTTAAACAGGTCAAAATACAGATCTTCGGTATCAGTGGCATAGGGTCTGCGCGGGGCTGCTTGCTCGAATGTATCGCGCTTGCCTTCGGCGCTCTGGTACGCGCGCGACGCCCGTACCAGCTTCAGGACCTCATGGCTGATACCGTTCATATAAACTGCCAGCGACGCCCCGCCGTAACAAACCAGCGCCAGCCTGAGTTCCAATTCGCGCATGCGGTAATTCCTCGATTAACGACCTGTAATTGTTGCAGGTTTTTCCCTTTTGCCCAAGGGAATTTTTAGACAGATGCCAGTATAAAAAAACGGCGTGCCATAAGGGCACGCCGCAATGGGAAGGGGACTTTACCACCACGATGGTGTGGGAACACCAAAGTGGTGGCTGTAGAGTTCGGTAGGGTGCTGCAGTGAGGAAAGATAAAACCTGCTGGTAAATCAGGCTATAATACCAGCGGCAGTTTTCACTGTGAACGCTACCTGTGAACCAGTAAAACGCTCAAATTTTCTGGTTCACTTCTTTGGTACGTATCCAGCCTGTGTATCCCTTCGTCCGATATATTATAATTTCAGGCAAACGGCCTCCACCGCCTCTATAGTTGTCAGTTGGAATGCCGATGACCAACCAAAACAACAATACGATAAGTTGCTTTCGTAGAGACTTTCCCTTTGATTAGGGCAGATGAAAAAAGGGGCTGGCAAGCCAATGACCAAGAGGGCGTTTGTTTGATAGGGGCGGGGCTTATTTACTTCTTTGAATTTAAAGATAAAAACAGGACCCGCTGTTGGCCTTGGGAACGTTCGTCAATAATAAAGAGGCTTGTGGGCAGGCTCAGTGCGTCGTCGCTCGCCAGCTCGCAGATAATGACACCGTCTTTGGCTAGCCAGTTGGCTGAAATCAGGCTTTCAAGCGTCGGTTCCACCAGCCCTTTATGATAGGGCGGGTCCATGAAGATAAATTCATAGGGTTTGGTTGCCGCAGGCAATGCGTCCGTGCTTTTTTGCATGACTAATGTTTCGTTCGCCGCATCAAGGGCCGCGATATTGGCTTTGATACAAGCTACAGAGCCGGGCGATTTTTCCACGAAAGTAATATGGCTGGCCCCTCGCGACAGAGCCTCTAATCCCAATGCGCCAGTGCCCGCAAACAGGTCGGCAACGCGGGCCTCTTTCATGTCGGGGTAGCGTCCGTGCATCAGCATGGAAAAAACACGTTCGCGCATGCGGTCCGTTGTTGGGCGCACGGCATTGCCCGCTGGCACATCAAGGCGTCGGCCCCGGAACTTTCCGGCGATGATGCGGCTCATTTTTTATCGCCGCTTTTGCCGCCTCTGGGTGTGGGTTTTGCGTGTGCAAATTGTTTTGCACGCTGATTTTTGGGCCGCTGGGGCTGGCCATCAGCCGCTTTCCCGCGCTCAGTCTGTGTTTTGGCTGTGCCAGAAGTTTTGTTTGCAGGGGTTTCGCCTTGCGCAGGTTTGCGCAGATTTGCACGTTTGTTTGTCCGGTTGCCCGCCCCATTGTCCGCCTGCACGTCTGCACGCTTTTTGCCTGCATTGTCGTCCGGGTTGCCGTCCTGTTTTCCGCGCTGCCGGGAGCCTGGCTTTTGTAGCTTCGGGGCGCCTGCATCGCCTTTTTTAAAGGCTTCGAATTTGCGCTTTCTGGATGCCCCGGGTTTGGCCCCCGCTGATTTTTTAGCCTTGGCCCATTTGCTGGGGTCGCGTTTTATTTTGTCAGTGCCCACGGCTTGCGGGGCATTTTCAAAATAACCGGGCATCACTTCATAAAGCTGTTTTTCGCCCACTGGCACAATCACATCAACATCAAGTGTACCCAGGGAAAATGGGCCATAATGGGTACGGATCAGCCGGTTTACCACAAGGCCCAAATGTTCCATAACCCGCCGAACCTCACGGTTTTTTCCTTCGCGGATTGCGATGGAAAGCCATGCATTGGTGCCTTGCTGGCGTTCAAGTTTGGCGTCGATGGCGCCGTAATGAATACCGTCTATCGTTGCGCCGTCCTTAAGTTTATCCAGCGCTTTTTCGTCCACGCGGCCATAAACCCGCACGCGGTATTTTCTAAGCACAGAGTTTGCGGGCAGTTCCAGCCAGCGCGCCAGTTCCCCGTCATTGGTGAACAAAAGCAGACCTTCCGTATTCATATCCAGACGCCCAACCGAGATTACCCGCCCCATATGCTCAGGTAATTTGTCGAATACGGTGGGCCGACCTTCCGGGTCTTTGTGCGTGGTTAGTGTGCCGCGACGTTTGTGAAAGCGCCATAATTTTGTCTGTGAAACTTCCCCCACAGGATGACCATCTACCATGATGCCCTTGAGGCTGGTGACCAGTGTAGCCGGGGTTTCCAGCCGTTTTCCACTAAGCGCGATGCGGCCTTCGTCGATCATGCGCTCAATGTCGCGCCGGGAAGCCACACCTGCTCGCGCCAGCACCTTTGCGATGCGTTCGCCTTTGGGTTCCGGTGTCTTGGACGCGCTCTCGACGGACAGGCCCGGGGTGTCCGGGGTGTCCGGGGTATTTTTCTTATCTGTCATGCGGCGCACCATAGGGGTGTGAACGGGCGCACGCAACCATTTGCGGCGCAATTGCTTGCCCTTATTATCATACTGATTTATCCCATGACCATGATTGATCAGTTTCCGCATATGCACCGGGCCCTTGCCCAAGCGCGAATGGCAGGTGAGGCGGGCGAAGTCCCCATCGGCGCTGTTGTGGTTGGGCCGGACGGTGTGGTTCTTGCCGAAACTGGCAACTGTGTGGTGGGACCGCATGACCCAACAGGCCACGCCGAGTTGATCGCTATCCGCGAGGCGGCCGCCAGATTTGGCTCAGAGAGACTGGAAGGTTGCAGTCTGTATGTGACGCTGGAGCCTTGCGCTATGTGTGCCCAAGCCATCGCCTTTGCTCGCATCAGCCGCCTTTATTACGGGGCGGATGACCCGAAAGGGGGCGGCATTACTGTGGGCGCGCGTATTTTCAACCAGCCAACAACCCACCACAAGCCCGAAGTTTACGGCGGCATTCTTGAGGACGAAGCTGCTAAATTGCTTAAAGACTTTTTCCGAGCACGACGTTAAACTCCGCTTATGGGTGAGGAACTTGGCACAAAAATAGCTGCTTACATGCATGAGGCTTGGCTTTGGTTTCAGAGCAATTTTCTGGAGCCTGAACGGCTGATCGAAATTGCGGCAATCCTGATTGCTGTGGCGATAGCACGTCTGACCTGCAGCTTTATACACCGAGGTATCATGAAGGCCTTTGGTGAGCACTCTTGGGTGCAAAAGGCTGACAGGCGCTTTCTATTGCCAATTTTAACGGCTGCGGTCGCAGTGTTGTTAATGTGGACGGCCATTTTGGTGCTGACGCCCTTTATGGCAACGTACCTGCTCTCCGTGGCGACAAGCCTTTATACCGCATGGCTGGTGATCCGGCTGGCGGTTGGCATGCTGGCAAACCGGGAGCTTGCCAAATTGATAGCAGGCTTTGTCTGGACAGTGGCCGCGCTGAATATTATGGGCATACTCGACCCGCTTTTGATTGTACTTCATGATGCCAAGTTGCCCCTTGGTGAAATTGAAATGAGCGTGCTTTCGCTCTTTACCGGGCTTTTCACTTTCGGGCTCCTGATCTGGGGCGCTTTTGCGCTCTCTGCGCTGATTGAACGCCAACTGAAGTCAATGGAAGGGGTGCCGCCTTCGGTACGCGCTCTGATGACCAAAGTTGGCAAAATTGTTTTGGTTGGATTGGCGTTTCTGATTTCGCTGAATGCCACCGGGATTGATCTTACCGCGCTTGCAGTTTTTGGTGGTGCACTGGGTGTGGGGCTTGGTTTTGGCCTTCAGAAGGTTGTAGGTAATTTTATTTCGGGCATTATCTTGCTGGTTGACAGGTCGATCAAACCGGGGGACGTGATTGAAACGGCGGGCACCTACGGTACCATTAACCGCCTGGCTGCACGTTATACCAGTGTGATCACCCGTGACGGCACCGAGTTTTTGATCCCGAATGAAGACATGATCACCCAGCCGGTTGTAAACTGGTCGCATAGTCACCGGTTGGTGCGGCGGCGTATCCCGGTGCAGGTCTCCTACCAAAGCGATGTCAGGAAAGCGATGGCACTGATGGCGGAAGCCGCGCTTGAGGAAGAGCGAACCTTAAAGCACCCGGAACCCCGGACCCTGATGCGGGGATACGGTGAAAACGGTGTTGATCTGGAGCTCAGAATGTGGATTGAAGACCCGCAAAACGGCGTATCCAATATCGCCAGCGCGGTGATGCTCAGGATTTGGGACAAGTTTAATGCAGAAGGGATCGAGTTCCCTTACCCGCAGCGTGTTGTCCATGTAAAAAACGATGCTGGGCTTAACCAGCCGCTGTTATGAGTAGGATAAACGACAGCAAATCTACGTAAATTTAAAAGGGAGGATCCAATGAATATTGGCAAGTTTGTTTTGAATGTGATTGTAGCGTTTGTCGTGTTTGGGCTTTTGTATCAGGGTGGGACTATGATATTTGCGGACCGCTTTGCGGCTTCGGCTCCATTTACGAAACCTGAAGAAACCATCATGGTGCAGGCTCTGGGCTATCATTTTGTTCAAACAGTGGTTTTTGTCTGGCTGTTTGATAAAGCAGTTGGTTCAGCTGACATGAAAGCGGGTGCTATGTTTGGCGCTATGGTTGGGCTTTACTTACTGGCCAGCGACAGCAACTGGTTTGTAATGCTGAAAGATTTTCCCGGTGACGCGCGCATGCCGCTTGCTGTCCTGCATCTTGTAAATGGGGCTATTGTTGGTGTGGTACTTGCCTTTATGCACAGTAAGGGATGGGGCACGTCTGGTGGGTCAGACGCTGAATAGTCAGTTATCCATATAGGCCCAGTAAGCCTCAGCTAGCCTTTTGGCGGCGGTGCCCGGTGTGCCGTCGCCTATAACGGCGTCATCAAACTGCACAATAGGCATGGCGCAGCTGGTGCTGCTGGTGAGGAACATTTCTGCGGCAGATTTAGCTTCGTCCAGTGTGAAGGCGCGTGTTTCGACCTTCATTTGCAGTTCTCTGGCTATTGCCATCAGCGTCGCGCGGGTAATACCGGGCAGGATATTGTCATCGGTGGAACGTGTTATCAGCGTGCCGTCTGCTGTTACCATCCAGATATTGGTGCTGCTGCCTTCGGTTACATTACCTTCTGCATCATAGAGCACAGCTTCAAAGCCGCCTGCTTCGCGTGCAGCTTGTTTGGCAAGAATATTTGGCAATAATGAGATGGATTTCACATCGCAGCGGCCCCAGCGAATATCTGGTTGGCTTGAAACTTTGATGCCCGTCTCAGCGCGTGCTTTGATGCCCGCTAAATCAAGCCGCCGGGCGGTTACGACCAGAGTTGAAACAGCGCCTGCGGGGAAAGGGTGGTCCCGCCGCGCCACACCACGGGTCACCTGAATATAAAGAAAAGCATCCTGCAGCCGATTGCGGCGCACTGTTTCCTTAAATACTATTTCCATTGGTGCCCGCGCCATTGGCATATGGATTTTCAGTTCCCGCAGGCTGCGTTCCAGCCTGTCGAGGTGTGGTTCAAGGTCAACCAATTTACCGTCCTTGACTGTAATGCCCTCATAAACGCCGTCAGCAAACTGATAGCCTCGGTCCTCAATATGAACAGTGGCCATATCCATCGGCACATAGGCACCGTTTACATAAGCAATGCGGGACATATCAGTCTCCTGTCGGGGGTGTTATTGTCTGGTCTTGCAGGTCGACCTTTGCAGGCTCAAATGGTTTGATAAATATCATCAATAGCAGCGCTGGCAGGATGATCAAGCATGTTGCAATTGTTAAGGCCGTAAGGCCAAAATCGATGAAAGGTGCCACAAAGGCGGTTGAGGCGGCGGCAAGCCCGGTGACTGCAACCAAAATCAGCGCTGCCGCCCGGTCATCATCATCGTGTGCGGCAACAAGTGCTTGTAAAAAACCTGGGCCACCGCGCAGGCCAAGCCCGGTATTGAGTATCCAGAATAAATACGCCAGATGGCCGGGGTTGTTGCTGCCAAACAAAGCATATGCCAATAAAGCAAACGCCCCGACCGCTGATACGACGGTGCCTATCATGATAACGCGCTCAGTACCCATGCGCTTGACAAGACTGCCAGAAAGGTTGGCAAAAAATATGAAAAAAGTGACGCCGACCATTTGCATGATGATAAAATCGTCAATGGTGCCATCCATGGTTTTGATGATAACCGCCGGTGCGGTGAAAACGAATGTCAGCAAACCGCCCAGTACCGCTGCATGACCAAGCGCATACCGTAGGTAGCTTTTATTTTTGAGCAAACTTAGGTAGCTGCCGGGCTTCAGGTTTGTTTTGGTGCCAATGCTGGGCAACAGTTTTGGACGCACGATCACAATCATGCAGATAAGGCCAACCAGTAAACTGGTCAGGAGAAAAGAGGCGTCCCAGCCGTAGGCCGCGTGCAGCCATGCCCCCGCCAAAGGGGCGAGCCCCGGCACCAAAGCTTCGATACTGCCCATGGCGCTGATGGCACGCACAGCGCCGAGAGGCGAAAATAGATGCCGGATCAAACCAGGAGCAATTACCGCTGCGCCGGAAGCCGCGATACCTTGCAGAAAGCGTACACCGATCAGGACGTCAATTGTTGGGCTGTAGGCTGCAGCAAAAGAAAATCCTGCATAACCCAACAACGAGAGGATAAAAAGCCGCCGCCTGCCGAAGTGGGCGGCCAGGCTGCCAAAACTGATGAGCCCGATCATGCTTCCTGCTACAAATGAGGCCAGCACAAGCTGGCTGCGGGTAGTTGTTGTATCAAACAGGTCAGGGAAATCCGGCACCGAGGGCAAGATAAGGTCAATACCCGCAAGCCCCAGCACTGTACCCGCAATAATAGTAGCAAAAGCTAAGAGACTCTGTGTGTCTGCTGATTGCTGTTTTTTTGGTGTATGGCTCATACAAGTTGCTTGGCTGTGTGGTTAAATTTTGCCCACCCTACGCGCATGTTGGCAAAATTCAAGCCATGCTCTGCAGCTATTGGCAGCGATCAGCGGCTCTTAGGTGTTTTTGGCGGTTTTAGCCAGTATGCAATCGTGAAATTTATGCACCAGTTCGACAACTGTGTCGGGCGCTTCGACTTGCGGGTAATGGCCAATTCCGGGCAGACGCACAAGCTTGGCTTTGGGCACCAGTTTTGCCCAGCCATCGGCTGCGTGTGCGCCGGAAACCGGATCATCAAGTCCGTTGATCAGCATCATTGGCATTTTTGCATTTTTGATAGCGCCGACCCAGCGGGCTGCGTTTTTTTTGCGCTCATTCATATAACGGATACGGCGGGTGAAGGACCCACGGCCATTGATGCCTTTGATTGCAGGCCAAAATTCATCGAGAATTTTCCCTGATGGCTGCGTATTCTCCCCAAAAACATCGGCAAAACCGTTAAGAAATTTGGTGCGGTTGGCAAAGCGGGATAACAACGGGCCAAATGGTCCCGCGAGCAATTTCTGCATACGGCGGGGCCGGTGCAGGTCAGGGATCATGCCGCCATTTAAAAAGACGCTGCTGAGGATGCGAAACGAAAGCGAGCTTTCATTGTGCCGTGCGATTAGTTCCTGCGCCACCGTATCACCTACATCATGCGCCAGAATATGCAGCTCGCTAATGCCCCGGTGTTTCATCAGGGCCTCAAGCATATCAGCCTGATCGGTAATGCTGCAGGTTTCCAGCGTGGCATTCAGGGACAGGCCATAATCCAGCAGATCAGGCAATACCATATGAAAGCGATCCACAAGGTATTTTGATATCCAGCACCAATCCCAGCCGCAGGTGGGAAAGCCATGCAATGTCAATAACACCGGGCCTTTCCCGCCACGCTGGAAAAACACATTATGGTTACGCCATTCGAAATATTTGCCGCACTGCCTCCATTTTTCAAAGGAGATCGGTGCCGGGTCTAAACTCATTTTTGTCCACACTTATTTTATTTTTTGGTCTTGTTTCGTTAAATAGGGCAACTCGCTTTTGTTTCCACAGAAGATGTCTTATTGAAGGATACCCTTCAATGAAAGCAGGAGCCGCGTGTGCAGGATTTCAAATCATTTGTCAGCCATCTGGAATGCGGGCTTTCGGGCGAAGCGGACTATGTGCCGGGTGAAATCCACGGATTGTCACGTGAGGAGCGGCCCTTGTTGGTGCGTTATGATCTGGACGCTGTGAAAGCGAATACCGACAAAAACGAGATCTGGGCGCGCCCAGGCGGGTTTTGGAAATGGCGTGAACTGCTGCCGGTCACTCGTGCGGGAAATATCGTGCGCCTGGGCGAGGATGATACCCCCTTGCTGTCGTGCAAGCGGTTGGCGGCTGATCTGGGTGTGACGGGTGATATTTTAATTAAAGACGAAGGGCGACTACCCACTGGCAGCTTCAAGGCCCGTGGGTTGGCACTGGCGGTGGCGATGGCCAAAGAACTGGGGCTTACGCGATTGGCGATGCCTACCAACGGCAATGCGGGCGCTGCGATGGCGGCTTATGCGACCCATGCGGGTATGGAAAGTTATATTTTTGCCCCTGATGATACACCTGATGTCAATATTCAGGAAATCAGCCTGATGGGCGGCAAGGTTTGGCGGGTAAACGGCCTGATTAATGACTGCGGTAAAATCGTGGGTGATGGTAAAGCCCCGATGGGCTGGTTCGATCTTTCAACGCTCAAGGAACCTTACCGGATCGAAGGCAAAAAAACCATGGGGTTGGAACTGGCTGCGCAGCTTGGTTGGCATGTGCCTGACGCGATTTTTTACCCTACCGGGGGTGGTACGGGCTTGATCGGTATGTGGAAAGCCTTTGATGAAATGGAAAAACTGGGCTGGATCGGGTCCAAACGACCGAAAATGATTGCCGTGCAAGCGGCAGGCTGTGCACCAATTGTCAAAGCTTACGATGAAGGTGCGCGGCATGCAGAGCTGTGGCCAAATGCGCACACATTCGCGGCGGGTATCAGGGTGCCGGTGGCCGTTGGGGATTTTTTGATCCTTGATGCTGTACGGGAAAGCGGTGGTTTTGCGATTGCTGTGGACGACGACACCATTGAAGCATCGCGGCAGGAGATAGGTGCCCATGAAGGTGTGCTTGTATGCCCGGAAGGCGCGGCCACCTATGCGGCCTATAAACAGTCCCTCAAGGAGGACCGGTTGACGAAAAGTGATACAGTGATGTTGTTCAACTGTGGTAACGGGTTGAAGTATGCAATGCCCGAGGCGGTAAACTTCTTGGATAGACATAGACCTATTGATTATGACTTAATAACCAAAGCGTAATGCTGGATTTTATAATTCGGAACTGAAACGATACAATACTGAGGGGGATGGGCTGTGGTGAAAATGGTGGCGTCATGGGTTGCGGGAAGCTTGTTGGCACTGTGTTTGGGGACAGTAAGCCTGCGTGCTGAACCGCTGGATTATTATCTAGTTGAAGGCGTTAGCTACGACCAAACCATATTGAAACCGGCTGAGGTTTTTGGCCATGACATTGGCGACCAGCCTGTCCGGCACGACTTGATGGTGGCTTACCTTACACAGCTGGCGGAGCAAAGCCCGCGTATTTCTGCTGAGGTGATAGGATATAGCCATGAACGTCGGCCGATCCTGTTTTTCACGGTAACATCACCTGAAAACCATGCGCGTCTCGATGAAATTCGCGCCAATCACTTGCGTCGAACAGATGCCAAAACAGCAAAAAATGCCAGTGATGATATGCCGGTGGTGACATGGCTTAACTATGGTGTGCACGGTGCGGAGGCCAGCGGCATGGATGCGGCGATTCCGACGCTCTATCATTTGGCAGCCGCTACAGACGAAAAAACGGCAGATCAGTTGGCGCATAGCGTGATCCTGATAACCGCTATTTTTAACCCCGATGGCCATGCCCGTCGGGCCAACTGGGTTACCGGCTATGGGGGAGAAAGGCGGATCAGTGACCCGGCGCATGAAATTCACAATCAATATTGGCCGGGTGGCCGTACCAATCATTATTGGTTTGATCTGAACCGCCAGTGGCTTTTGCAAACCCAGCCGGAAAGCCGTGCATGGTTGACAAAATGGCACGAATGGAAACCACAGGTTTCAGGTGACTTTCATGAGATGGGCACTAACAGTACTTATTATTTCCATCCCGGCGTACCCACTCGCATATACCCGTTAATTCCTGCAGAGGGTCGTAAACTTGCCCATGAAATTGCGGGCTATCACGTAAAGTGGCTCGACGGACAAAGGAAGCTCTATTTCTCGGAAGAGGGTTTCGACAATTATTATATTGGCAAGGGGTCTACCTATCCGCAGGTTAATGGGTCGCTGGGGATTTTGTACGAGGCGGGCGCGCAGATGGGTATCGCCAAAGAAAGTAACCAAGGCCTGAAAACCTACGCTGAAAATATTCAGACCCATGTTGGTACCAGCCTTTCAACGATTGAGGGCGCGGCAGCGATGCGTATGAAACTGCACAGGTATCAGCGCACATTTTTCATGGATGCCGGTAAACTGGCAGACGATGATGACGTGAAAGCTTATGTTTTCCGTGCGCCAGAGGATCACGCCCGCCTTGATATGTTCCTTGACTTGCTCGCACGGCACCATGTGAACACCTACAAAGTGAAAACCAGCGTAAAGGTTGGTGGGCTAACATACGGCACCAACAGCTTCATTGTGCCGCTGGATCAGCCGCAATACCGTATGGCCAAGGCAATTTTTAATCGCATTACCGAGTTCCCGGACAAGGTATTTTATGACGTCTCTGGCTGGACACTGCCATTGGCCTACGGGCTTGATTACGGTGCTGTAAGCTCGAAGGTAAGCAATAAGTTGGGTGCAGCCGCGACATCTTCGGGTTTTGTGGCTCCTGAGCCTGATGTGTCTGATTATGCCTATATGTTCCGCTGGTCTGACTATTATGCTCCTCGCGCTCTGAATGCATTGCTGGAAGCCGGCATTATGGCGCGTGTGTCCAAAGAGCCTGTCAGGGTGATGACCACCCGAGGTGTTGTGGCCTTTAAACGCGGTGCGATCATTGTACAGAAGCACCACCAGACGGTTACAAGTGGGTATATTGACCGGTTGATGAAAATGTTGGCCGCCGAAAACAGGCTTACGGTGCATGCGGTGGAATCTGGCCGTACGTTGGATGCAGGCGCTGATCTGGGCGGTCGCAACAGTGTGACTGATCTGAAAGCCCCCAAGCCGCTTTTGGTAACAGGGCCGGGTGTGTCGCCGTATGATGCGGGCGAAGTGTGGCACTTGCTGGATCACCGTATGAAAATACCCCTTACATTGGTACGTCATGATCGCGTGGCGGCTGTGAAGCTTGATCGTTATACCCATATTATTCTGGTGGGCGGCAGTGGCTCAAAATTACCGGCTGCCATGACAGATAAAGTCAAAGCCTGGGTGAAGGCTGGCGGCACCCTGGTAGCGCACAGACAAGGTGCTCAGTGGGTGAGTGAAAAACTGTTTGCGAAGAAAAAGGATAAAAAAAAGGACGAAACCAAGGTGCCGGAGCGTTTGGTTTATGCGGATAAAAACCAGAAAGATGCCGAGCATGTGATGGGGGGCGCGGTGTTTGAAAGTAGGCTTGATCTCACGCACCCGATGGCGTTTGGGCTGGTACGAGATAAAGTGGCCAGTAACCGCAATACCAGCTTGAAGTTACGCATACCTAAAGACCCTTATGCCCAGGTGGCTGTCTATAGTGATGCTCCGTTGTTGTCCGGGTATGCGTCAGAGAAACGCCTGGGTGAACTGAAAGACAGCCCGATGATGACCGCTGAACGTATGGGGGCAGGTGCTGTTATTCTTTTTGCGGACAATCCCAATTTCAGGGGTACGTATGTGGGGGTGGAAAAACTGTTTATGAATGCACTGTTTTTCTCCCGTGCCTTTGACGCTGCGCGTAAAGGTGATGACGCCGAGGATCATGCGATAGAGGAATAGGGCAAGTCGCAGGGGTTCCTTCCTTGTTGTGAGGAACCCTGTTTGCCCTATTTTTCAAAGGCAGACATGATGGTAAAGCCATCTGTCAGGCGGACTATGACAGTGTGAATTCGGTATCTGGTGCCGGTGCTTCTGTGCCGGTTTCACTGCGCAACCAATCGATAAATTCAAGCACACGTTCGTTTTTGAGTTTGTCTTTAGGGCAAACAATATGATGCTTGAAATCAATGGGCACACCTTCACCGAAGGGTTTTACAAGGCGGCCTGCTTTCAGGTCTTCTTCGGCAATGGCGGATCGTGCCAGTGCGATCCCGCGTCCGGCAACGGCGGCTTCAATGGCCAGCGCATTATTGTTGAAATGCAGGGCAGGCATGCCGCCGGGGTTTTCCACACCAGCGGCTTTTAACCACATGCTCCAGTTGGGTGCGCTGTCATCCTCCACGGTGCTGTCATCATGGATGAGCGTGTGTTTTAAAATCGCTGACGGGCACTCGGCAAAAATGCCGCTTTCTTTCAGCTCAGGCGAACAAACCGGGAAGATCGTCTCGCGCAGGATTTCCTCCACATACAGGCCCGGGTAATTGCCGTGGCCATAGCGAATGCAAATATCTGTATCTTCCACTTTGAAGTCAGTGACTTGCATGGTGGCATCGATTTTGACCACAGCATCCGGGCGACGCTCATAATAGCTGGCCAACCGGGGCACCAGCCATTTGCTGGCAAAAGACGGTGATATGCTAACCCGCAGATGGTTTGCGGTTTTGCTGTCGGTGAGGATATCCACCGACTGTTCCATCAACTCAAATGCTTCTTTGAGGGGCGCGAGCGATAATTGCGCCGCTTCTGTTAGCACGAGCGACCGGTTGGTGCGGCGAAACAGGTCCACCCCCAGAAATTCCTCAAGTGAGCGAATTTGCTGGCTGATGGCAGCGGGTGTGACAGAAAGATCATCGGCGGCATGCTTGAAGCTCATGTGCCGTGCAGCAGCATCAAAAGCCCTAAGCGCATTCAGCGGTAAAAGTGATCGTTTCATATGTCCCTCGCATGTGCATAGAGCCATGAGCTCCAGCTTGTTTTCCAAACCATTGTTATAGGTTGGAATGCATTAGAAAAACTAAACAATCTTCATCATAGGTCGACTTCACTTACTAGCCAAGCCCTTAACTAGAATGAAGGCAGGTTTCTATAGGTAGCAACTGCTTGCAGGATTTAAAGGGGTTTATTTCGAAGATAGCACACGTGTATTTTCAGCCAAGCTTAAGTGAATGCCGCATTCTGTTTTTGTTTGCCCGCGCCAGCGGCCCGCACGTTCGCTTTCTCCTTCAGCGATCCGGTCAGTACACGGCATACAGCCGATGGAGGCAAAGCCTTCTGCTACCAAGGGATGACGCGGCAAATCATGTTCGGCGATATAATCCTGCACATCGTCTTTCCCCCATAGCGCCAACGGGTTGACTTTGACCCGCCCGTCAGAAGCTTCAAAATGTGGTAGCAGCGATCGTACACCGCCCTGAAATCGCTTGCGGCCTGAGGCCCAGCCTTCAAAACCTTCAAGCACTTTCTCAAGCGGTTTCACCTTGCGTATAAAACAGCATTTATTGGTATCTTTTACCCAGAGCGCGCCTTTTGGATCATTCGCTGACAGTTCATTTTGGTCAGGCGAAATGGAGCGTACATCCGTGAGGCCAAGGTCTGCGGCTAGTTGGTCGCGGTAACGTTTTGTTTCTCCAAACAGCTTGCCTGTATCCAGAAACAATACGGGAATATCCTTGGAAACGCTGGCCGCCAGGTGCAACAATACCGCAGATTCAGCACCGAATGAGGAAACCAGCGCAAATCTGCGCCCGAAATATTTTAGCGCACCGTCAATCACTTGTGACGGGCTGGATTCCGAATAACGGCTGTCAAGATAATCAACAGCGCCAAGCGTATCAAAATAGCCCGCGTCGTTGAGTGCGGGCTGGGCTGTCATGATGCAATCCTTCGGCCTGATTTGGCGCTACGGCTATGAGCGATAGACGAAGCGCCTGTATAGTCGCTTTGGTAAAAATCCTTATAGCGCCCGAGTGCAGTCTCGAACGCGCCGATGCGTTTGTTGTCGTTCACTTCAACTGAATCAAAGCCGGCGCGCAGCAGAAACAGCGCCTGATCCGGCATTACAGGCCCAACCGCACGAATTTCGCCTTTGAAGGCGAAATCTTTCCTCAAACGTACCGCGAGTGAAAAACCACGCCCGTCGCCAAAGGCCGGAAACTCAATGGCTACAAACGCCAGTTTTTCAATGACCGGATCAAGTTCGCTATAAGCTGTGCTTGTGGGCACGAGCGCGCCGAGCGCACCCGCAATTGCATGCAGCGTGTCTGTTTCATCCAAAAGGCGCTCAAGGGGTACAAGAACCGATGCGCCCTCCTGCGGGATTTCGCCTTCAGCCAATACTGGCCAGTTTCCAGCTGCAATACCTGTAAGACTAAGCAGTGTCATAAACCGCCTCCTTAAAGACTTGTGCGCCAATGCGGCGATAGGTTGACAGGAACTCTTCACCTTCTTCACGTTCACCCAGATACACAGCAACGACCTTTTCAAGCGCGTCGACAATGCCGTGTTCGTCAAAACCAGGGCCTAGAATGCCTGCTTTGGAAGCATCTTCAGCGCCTGAGCCGCCAAGCAAAATCTGGTACATTTCCTCGCCCTTGCGGTCGACACCCAGAATACCAATATGGCCCGCATGATGGTGCCCGCACGAGTTGATGCAGCCTGACATTTTGACCTTTAAAGGCCCAATGTCCTGCAAGCGTTTCATGTCATCAAAACGTTTGGTGATCGCCTGCGCGATGGGGATGGAACGCGCGTTCGCAAGCGCGCAGTAGTCAAGCCCCGGGCAGACGATCATATCCGTAAGCAGGCCGACATTTGCGGTGCCAAGTCCGGCTTCGTCCAGATCAGTCCAGATAGACGGCAAGTCCTTAAGGGTCACATGCGGCAGAATAAGGTTTTGCTCATGGCTGACACGAATTTCCGACTGGCTATACTCGTCGGCAAGGGCAGCAACAAGATCCATTTGTTCAGCCGTAGCATCCCCCGGGATGCCGCCATGGGGTTTCAGGCTGATGGTTACATTCACATGGCCGGACACTTTGTGTGCATTGGTATTGTTTTGCAGCCACGCCGCAAACAGGAAGTTTTTACTGGCGAAATCATCAACAGACTGCACTTGCTCAGGCAATACCTCAAGGGGGGGCGGTGTGAAAAAGGATTTGATGCGTGCAACTTCCTCGGCAGGTACATCAATTGTTGTGTCTTTTATCTTTTCCCATTCGGCCTCGGTTTGGCGTGCATATTCGTCAGCACCCAAGGCTTCCACCAGTATTTTGATGCGGGCTTTATATTTATTGTCGCGACGGCCCTGTTCATTATAAACGCGCAAGATCGCTTCCATATAGCTGAGGAAATCCTTTTCTGGCAGGAACTCGCGGATAGTTTTTCCGATCACGGGCGTCCGGCCCATGCCGCCGCCGACCAAAACCTCAAAACCGATTTCGCCTTTGTCGTTTTCTTTTATGATCAGGCCAATATCGTGCCATTTCACGGCGGCACGGTCGGTGGCTGCGCCGGTGATGGCAAACTTGAATTTACGCGGCAGAAATGAAAATTCCGGGTGAAAGCTCGACCACTGACGCAGTAATTCAGCGTAGGGTCGGGGGTCGGTCACTTCATCTGCCGTCGCACCTGCAAACTGGTCACTTGTCACGTTTCTGATGCAATTGCCGGATGTCTGGATGGCATGCATTTCCACGTCGGCCAGTTCAGCCAATATATCCGGCGTTTCAGAAAGCTTTGGCCAGTTGAACTGGATATTCTGCCTTGTGGTGAAATGGCCGTAACCTTTGTCGTACCGGCGCGCAATATGGGCAAGCTTGCGCATCTGGTCACCCGACAGGGTGCCGTAGGGCACAGCTACCCGCAGCATATAGGCGTGCAACTGTAAATACAGGCCGTTCATCAGCCGGATCGGGCGGAACTCTTCTTCTGAAAGGTCACCCTTTACCCGGCGCTCAACCTGATCGCGGAATTCTGCCACACGGGCATCAACCACGGTACGGTCATAGGCGTCGTAAGCATACATTACTTTGTCTCCCAATCGAAGCCAGTCTGATAGCCAAGATCAGCACGTACGCTTGGGCCTTTGGCCTGCATCGCGTGTTTAATATGGGCAGGATACGCTCTGTTGTTATCGACAATCGCGCCGATTGCTTCAGGGTCAACCACGAGATTGTTTGCGGCGCTCTTTGCAGCTTTCGCCAGCAAAGTATCAAGCGCACTGTCTTCGCCGTAAGCTGCGAGGGATGTATCTGCGCTCCAGCGGCCATCGCGGGTAAAAAATACAGCGCGGCCATCATCCAGCTGGTTGGCCAATATCATCTGGGGGCCTTTGATTTTTTTTGCCATGTTAAAATACTCTGTTAGGCGATTGCCGCTTGAAGCAGCGTATCAAATTCGGTGTTGGCGAGGTCGACTGCGTTTGTAACAACGTCCCCGATTATGAGAAGCGCAGGGCTTTTCACGGCATTGCTTTTCACCAGTGCAGGCAGGGTTGCGACCGTGCCGTAAAAACGTCGCTCATTGGCGCGCGTGCCGTTTTCCACGACGGCAACAGGTGTTGAACCCTGCAAGCCTTCAGCGATTAACCCGGTGGATATTTTCAAAGCATTTCTGACACCCATGTAAACCGCCAGTGTCTGGCCTTCGCCAGACAGCCGCGCCCAGTCTTTGAAAGCGCCGTCTTTCAGATGCCCAGTGACCAGCGTGAGGGAATTGGAATGCTCACGGTCAGTCATGGGGATTTGCGCTGAAGCTGCAATGCCCTGAAAAGCGCTAATACCGGGGATAATTTCGGTGTGGATACCGTGGCGGCGCAGGGCATGAAGTTCTTCACCCGCACGGGCAAATAACAAGGGATCACCGCCCTTGAGGCGCACAACGCGTTTACCAGCCAGTGCCCCACGTACAATAATGTCATTGATACCGTCTTGACCAATGCCGTGGTTACCTTCACGTTTGCCGACAAAAACCAGTTCGGCGTCACGGCGTCCGAGTGCGATCACATCGCGGCTTACAAGCCGGTCATAAACAATAATGTCGGCCTGCTGTAGCGCCCGGTGTGCCTTGATGGTTAACAGGTCAGGATCGCCCGGCCCGGCACCGACAATCTGTACCTGTCCAGTTGTCGGGCCAACCTTGTGATTTTTCGCGGCCTTGATGATCAGGCCTTTGACTTCGTCCTCCGCCAAATCGGCATATGTGCCCGCATTGTCGTAAAGGAGGTCCCAAAATAGGCGACGGCGCGTGGCGTCGGGGATCAGGGTTTTCACTTTTGCACGCACATGCCCGGCTGCTGCCGCCAGCACGCCAAGCGAAGGCGGGGCGATGCGTTCCAGGGTGCTGCGCAACCGGCGAACAAAAACAGGGGCAGCGCCACCAGAGGAAAAAGCAACCTGTAACGGTCCACGGGTAAACTGGGCAGGGGTGGTGAAAGTGCTTTTCGACGGTGTATCAACAACATTGACAGGTAGCTTGCGAGCCTGCGCCAGACGTAGCACACGTTCTTCGGTCAGTTCGTCATCAGTGGCAATATAAACCAGTGTTTTATGGGCCAGGTCATCCTCAGTAAAGGGGCGGTCCTGTGCCAGTACGGCATTGTGGCTCGTTACATCTGTGCTGAGACCTGCACCTGCAAGCGCTGCCTGCACGCCAGGGGCTACCACGGTGATGCGTGCGCCGGTTTCCATAAACAGCGCAACTTTGGCCATTGCAGTAGCGCCGCAGCCCACAACCAATATGTGATGCTTTTCAGCTGTCAGAAAAACGGGGATGCTCGCCATGTCCATAACTCCATATTCATAGTGTGCTGGTTTTGCATTCCGACATTTGCCTGGAAGGTCAGGACAAAAGAAAACAAACTTACCAACAGTGCCTAAAATAGGAATGGAAGAGCAACAGAACAAGAGAGAAGAAATTGTGTAATACAGTAGTATTTTTTTCCGTTTTAGGAATTAATTTAACGATTAATAGAAAAATAATTCTAAATTTGCAATTTATCGTGGTTATGCAGGTTTGTGCGGTGTCACCCAGTAGAATGCAAAGGCGGGAAATGGTCAGTGAGTGAAATACAGGCCTACCAAGCAACAGCGGCCAGAAGGTTTGGAGAGTTTGAACGAGGAATTGAGGCTTGGCAGCGACGGCAAAATCATGCCAAAAAGGAGTGAGACAAAACGAGGCGGAGCATCAGGCTGATGGCGGATCAAATCAAGCTGGAAGAAAGCTGGAAAGCACGACTTGGGTCTGAGTTTGCCAAAGACTATATGCTGCGGCTGAAAATGTTTCTGCGGGCCGAGCTTGAGGCTGGAAAAACTATTTTCCCGCACGGCAGCAACTATTTCGCGGCCCTTGACCATACACCAGTGGACCGGGTCAAGGTTGTTATTTTGGGGCAAGACCCTTATCACGGCGACGGGCAGGCGCACGGGTTGAGTTTTTCTGTTAAGCCCGGCGTTAAAGTGCCGCCTTCGCTGGTGAATATTTATAAGGAAATGGAAGACGATCTGGGTATTGCCCAGCCAAATCATGGATACCTGATGCCATGGGCGGATCAGGGTGTTTTGCTGTTGAATGCTGTTCTTAGTGTACAGGCGCACTGTGCAGCGTCCCATCAAGGCAAAGGCTGGGAGACATTCACTGACCGGATCATAGAGGTGCTGAACCGGGAGCATGAAGGGTTGGTGTTTATGTTGTGGGGAAGTTATGCGCAAAAAAAAGGCGCGAAGATCGACCGGGCAAAACATCTGGTGCTTTCTGGCCCGCACCCGAGCCCACTTTCCGCTTACCGGGGCTTTTTTGGCTGCAAACATTTTTCGAAAGCCAACGCTTATCTGCAATCGGTGGGCAAATCCCCCATAAACTGGCAATTGCCGGAAGTTTGACCTCACTCCTTAAAGCATGAGCAAAAACCACGTGTCATCTGGCGTGTGCATGCCAGGCTTGACATGGAACCTTTTTACACCATATAGTAATCTTAAGGTTTCATTATGATAAGATAGATTATCATGTACGACTCTGAATGTTATTGACAGGAGCGGCAGGTATGGCCAAGAAAAAACAAGAATCCTTTGCGCAGTTTATTGACCAGTTTTTGCAGCGCACAACGATAGGGGTGTTCCTTGTTGCGCTGGCGTATGGCACCGCTGCGGCAAAACACTTTGCCGGTGCAGATATGGTCGACTACCTGAAAGGGGCGAAGATGGTCTTGGGCCTTTTGGCGGTGGTTATTATAGTGCCAAGCTGCATCAAACTAGCCAGTTGGCGGACCAAGAACCGCGCTGACTGTGCCGGGTCTGATGGTTTTATTGCAGGCATTTATACAAAGTCTGCGGAGCGGGCTTTTTCAGCAGCGTTCGTGACTATGGTTGTATTGGAGGTGTTGAGCAGAAAGGCACTTAGCCACCTGCCAACTGCCTTTTTTATCCAGTTTGCACTGATGGTATCGCTGCTTGCCCTCAGCCTTTCTTTTTATTTCATGAGCCGCGATACGGGCGGTGACTTTGATGATGAATTTGACGACGAGGAACAAGGCGTATGAGCGCGGCGCTTGAAAACCGTATCCGGGTTTACCGGGCCGAGCACCGGTTGAGCCAGGGCGCATTGGCAGACATCATTGGTGTTTCCAGAAAAACCATCAGCACCATTGAAGTTGGAAAATTTGTGCCCTCGACGGTCATTGCGCTCAAGATCGCGCGCCATTTTGGCGTGCCGGTAGAGGATATATTTTCGTTGCCTGAACAGGCTAGGGCCTGAACAGGCCCTAACAACTAAAAAGGAGAACAAAGTGAAAAAGAAACAAATAACAGTTGCGCTGGTTTGGGCGGCTATGATGATAGCGGCAGCACTGATTATGAAGGGCCAGGAGGAAAACTATGCGATTTTTCTATTGCTGATGAGTGGCTGGATCGCGACAGGTGGCCTCGGGCAAGCCTCGGGCTGTTTTCAGGCTGAATGTAACATCATCAAACGATTAACTGGGAAAATTTAGTAAACATTAAAAATGGCGACGCGATAAAAGCGTCGCCATTTTTGTTCGGTTGCTCGGTCACGCCTCACTCATTACCTGCGATGGCTTTCAGAAGTACATACCAATGCTCAAGGTTCGCATAAAAGCTTTTTACCGGCATGCGCTCATTCAGGCCGTGGGCGAAATTGTCGCTGCCTTTCATATAGATACCGTTGACGCCGTAGCTCTCGATACCGGCTGCACGGAAATGCATGCCGTCGGTGCCCCCTGATGACATGGCCGGGATAATTTCAAGCCCGGGATAGCGGGTGTCGATGGCCTTGCGAACGGCTGCCAATACATCACTTCGCAGCGGTGAAGCATTTGTCTCTGTTGGATCGGTGATGATTTCAAACTTAACAGCATCGTTGGCAACAACTTCTTTTAGTCTGTTCAGGGTTGCTTCAACACCTGCACCCGGAAAAATACGGCAGTTTACGTTAGCAGTGGCTGATTGTGGCAGCGCGTTTGGTGCGTGCCCAGCGCGCAGCTGGGTGGCAACACATGTGGTGCCTGTGGTGCCTACAGCACTGCTGTCGGCCCGTAGCACGCCGATGGCCCACGCATCTGTTGGGTCAGCCGCGAACTGGCGCATGGCTTTGCCAAGATCACCAGGCGTTTTTTGCCCTGTGCCTTTGAAATAGGCAAGTGTGAGTTCATTATACATCACCGGGAATTTGTAGGCCTGAATATTCTTTAGCACTGTCGCAAGATCATAAATGGCATTGTCCTCACGCGGGCGGCTGGAGTGCCCACCGGAGTTGCGAACTGTCAGTTCAAAGTCTACATAGGTTTTTTCCGCCGCTTGCATGCTGTAGCTTGCAGGCGCGCTGCCATCTTCTGCAATACGGCCGCCCCCCGCGTCGGCGTTCAGCACAAATTCGCTGTCTGTCAGGTTGCGGTATTCGTTCACCAGCGCACGGGTACTGATCATGTCGGTTTCTTCATCCCCTGAAAAGGCGATGATTAAATCGCGGTTTGGCACCCAACCTTCGGCTTTCAGGCGTAGAAAATTGGTGGCAACCGCTGTCATGCCAGCTTTGTCGTCGCTTGTACCGCGCCCGAAATAATAGCCATCTTCCTCAATCAGTGTGAAAGGGTCACGCTCCCAGTCGCTTGCCAGTGCGTCTACCACATCCATGTGTGCTGAAATGCTGATTGGTTTTTTGCCTGAAGAGCCATCTCCCCGATAGCGCACAACAAGCGCGGCGATTTTATCCATTTTCAACACATGGATATCTTCTGCCGGAAAACCGCCTTTTTCGAACTCGCTTGCCATATATTCTGCCAGTTTGGGGACCAGTCCATGACCCTTGGCAGTGCGCATTTCTACGGCGGTTTTATAAATTTCAAAGGCTTTGTCAGCGAAAGGTGCGTCTTTAGGCCCGGCAACTGCGGGTGCTGCGGCGATTGCAAAAGCCAGCACTGACCCTGCAAGGGTTTTTCTAATCATCGTCTGTCTCCCTAGATTATTATTTTGCATTTACTATTTTTTCCAGCAGCACCGGGTCATTAGGCAACAGGCCTGATGCGGGCAGGCGCGGCACCAGCTTGCGCCAGTCTGGCCACATTTTGTATGCCTTGGCAAACAAAGGCAGGCTTTCCTCAACATACCCGCCAGCGGCCAGTGTTGCAGCATGCCAGAAAACAGCTTCGTGGTTGTCCGGCATCATTTCTTCGGCTTTGGTATAGCTGGCCAGTGCCTCTTCAACCTTGCCTGCGGTCCAAAAGTCATCGCCTGCCTGCATGGCCTTATAGCCACGTGCGATGGTGAGCAGGCGACGTATTTCCTTGATAGGATCGGCGTTGTCATCAATGCGCAGGTCAAAATTTGTGCCGTTCCAGCGCTCTTTTGAGGCATCACCAGAAACAACCACCAGTGCTGCTGACTGTTTGCCGCGAATATCGCCGCCTTCGCCCTGGGCTGCCTCAAGTGCGGTCATCATGCGCTCGGCCAGGTCACCTTTGGTGGTGGTGTAAGCCTTGATCATGGCGTCACACACGGTGGCCTTCAACATCAGGTTGGCCTGCACGGTAAAACCGTCACCCGTATGGTGGCAATGTTCAGTGATGGCATGCTCGCCTGTGTGAACAGCGGTGCCGCCATTTGCATCCACCATGCCCACTTGGCGCACGTCGATGTGCGCATCAGCCGCCAGCAAGGCTGTAAGTGCCTGATCAGCAGATTTCCCTGCTGCCATCAGCTCCAGCCCCAGCGGGCCATAACTGCGCTCGGTAAAGGACTGGGTGGCTACTGCACCTACGCCAGGCTTTAACCAGGCAACACTTGTCCCGACCGAGAACCAGTGAGTTTGCACTGCGACGCCCAATTCGCCGGTCTCTGCATCACGGGCGACAATTGAAAATGTATGATTTGGCCTGATCGCAAGCGGTTTTCCTATTTGCGCATAACTGTTGACGGCCTTGGCTTCTGGTGCTGTTTCACCTGCCGATAGCGGCAGTGTGGTTGCGGCAAAAATCGCAAGCGCGGCTAAAGACTGTGTTATCATTGTGAACCCTCCCTGAAATGCTCAACGGCAGGATAAGAGGGATTGCCGTCAGGCGCACCTTAAAAATCCGTGAACAAATGCTACGGCTCTAGTCAGCCAGCCATTTATACATGACATATGCATCCACAAAACCCAGTGCAGGATGCCTGAAAGCGCGGGGAAGCGTACCAACAATATCAAAACCCAGCGACTGCCATAACCGAACGGCTCCAGCATTGCTTGCCACGACCATGTTGAACTGCATGGCTTTGAAACTCAGCTCAAGTGCCATTTTCTGTGAGTGCTTACACATTTTTGTTGCAATGCCCCGGCCTCGCGCCTGGGGGCTGACCATATAACCACAGTTGCACACATGATCCTCGCCGCCGGCATGGTTTATGCTCAATTTATAAGTGCCAAGAAGTTCTTGGTTTTCTTCCGCAACATAGGTTTTCAGTGGTTGACCAAGCCATATGTCTTTGGCCTTGGCCCTGTTGGTGTCTGTGGGAATAGAATATGTATCGCCTGCCTGAACGATTTTATGGAATATCGGCCAAATTCGAAGAAAATCAGCGTCTGTTGCTTCGCGGATGATCATGGTGCCCCTCAATGTGGAATTTAGGCCTTGGTTGCTACCCCCATAAGATAGGAGGTAGCCAGTTTTTTTCAGGCAAAAATACTTTTTGCTCGGCGTAAGCAAATGTTGGACGCTTGGGGAAGATGAACGGTAGCCTCTACCTTTTCTCAACCAAGGACAACACTCTGCAAATACTGCTTATGCAGGTATGCGGTACAGGGTGCAGATTTTGTTGCCGGACGGATCACGCAAATATGCCAGATACATCTGATTTGGTGCAGTTCCGCGAACGCCGGGCGGGTCTTCAATTGCTGCGCCGCCGTGGGCCAATCCTGCGGCATGCCAGGCATCGATCATTTCAGGGCCATCTGCGACAAAACCTATGGTGCTGCCGTTGGCACCAGTAGCAGGCTTGCCGTCAATTGGTTTGCTGAGTGAAAACACGCCTGTTTTTTCAAAATAGAAACAGCGGCCTTTTTCGTCCATAACGCCAGGCTTGTGACCAAGCACATCCATGATCGCGTCATAAAACTTCTTCGATGCAGCAACATCGTTTGCGCCAAGCATAATGTGACTAAACATAAATAAATCCCTTTTTTTGTTAGAATACCGCCTGTAGTGGTTGGTACCGTTTCTGTTTCGAAACAAGTGTCTTGCTTCGATAGTATAGCGGTTTATTTGTTCAGCCCATAACATAGAGCGCCGCCACTATTTTTCAGGCAAAAAATAAGAGGGACTGCAAAATTCAATACTGAACGCCGGAGGAGAACTACAATAAAGGGTCCTTTATTGTAAGGCTTTATCAATATCGGTTTTCGCGAAATCGTCACCCACATAGAGCAGGGGGGCATTTATGTTTTTAGCTGTGGCGTAGGCAAAGCAATCGCCAAAATTCAGGCCAGCCGGGTGTCTCCCTTTGCCCCAATTGACAAATGCCTCTTGCACGCCTCTCGCAATTGCACCATCTACTATCCGCACCTCTGCACCAATAGCTTCAAGCATTTCATCTAATTCGGCGGCGTAACCTCGCGCCTTAGCGACAATAAAAAGCTCAGAAAGCGTGCCTGCTGAAATGCTGAGTGCATTGTCTGACAAGCACTGGATAACCCTGTCTGAAGTAGGCTCGTTCAGTAACACGGCCATAACAGCCGAAGTATCAACCACGATCATGAAGGCATTCCGGTATCGTCATATAGAAAGTCTGCTGCATGAGCAGCGTCTGGACCAAAATTCGGCTTCTTGGCTGTTTGTGCAGCTATAGCCTTTAAAGCCGTATGTTTTTCAGTAGGGGTTTTAGCTGCCGCGAATGGCCTGATTTCGGCCACAGGGCGGCCATGTTTTGTCAACAACACTTGCTCTCCAGAAGACGCAGCTTTAATCAGTCCAGATAGTTTGCCCTTGGCTTCGTTTATAGCTATTTCCATATCAAACTCCTTATGTGGTCCATTGTAAGGACTATAATTTATTTGTCAATTAATATGGTCTACTACATAGTCCTTAATTGTAAGCTCAGGACGCGCTGTTTAAGCGCGCCCTGAGTATCTTTTAATCGCTCAGTTTTTTCAGGGCGTACACTGCTTGCAAAGCATCTGTGAAGGCACGTTGCTTTAGGTTTGCTGCCGCTGAATGGCCGCCTTCTGTGTTTTCATAATAAATCACCGGTTTGCCCATTCCTGCCATTTTGGCGGCCATTTTTCGGGCATGGCCGGGATGGACACGGTCATCTTTGGTGCTGGTATAGAAAAACACTTCAGGGTAATCAGTTTCCGCCTTCAGGTTTTGGTAGGGGGAATATTCGGCTATATAGGCGCGCTCTTCTGGCACGTCCGGGTTGCCGTATTCGCCCATCCAGGATGCGCCCGCCAGCAGCGTGTGATAGCGCATCATATCCAGCAGCGGCACAGCAGTGATAACAGCATTAAACAGATCAGGCCGCTGTGTGGTCATCACCCCCATCAACAGCCCACCGTTTGAACCGCCGCGTATGCCCAAATGCTTGGGGCTGGTGAGGCCGGTTTCAATCAGGTTTTCGGCGATGGCGATAAAATCATCAAACGCACGCTGGCGATTTTCTTTCAGTGCCGCCTGATGCCATGCCGGGCCGTATTCTCCGCCGCCTCTGATGTTGGCCAAGACATAAGCCCCGCCGTTTTCGATCCATAATTTATTGAAGCCCTGCATATAGCTGGGTGCGAGAGAAATTTCGAACCCGCCGTACCCGTACAGCATGGTCGGGGTTTTACCGTTCATTTCAGTGGTCGCTTTGCGCACAATAAAATAGGGCACCTTGGTGCCGTCTTTGCTGGTTGCAAATTTTTGCTCGGTGATCAGGCCTGCGGTTTCAAAGCGTGCGGGCAGGGAGCGTAATTTTTGTGGTTCGCCGCCGCGCGTCACACTATACAGCGTATCGGGCTGTAAAAAGCTTTCAAAATTAATGTGGGCTGTGTCTGACCATTCATCAGCACTGGTGACCCGCAGGCTACCATTTTGAGGCATCGCGATCTCGGTTATATTCCAGCCTTTGGCGGAAGGTGTTGCGGCAACCAGTTTGCCCTTCACGTCTTCCAGCAGGCTGATGAAGATGCGGTCTTTGCCAACTTCAACATCGTCGATTGAAACACTTGCGCTAGGCGCATAAACAACCCGGAGGTTATTCGCGACCAGACCGCCCATTGCATCCTGAATGTTAACGGATACAAGCGAACCTGACTGCACTGTTTGGCCGCCAATGTTCCAATCAGCACGGAGTTGCAGGATGATATTATCCCCAAAAATGCCCTGGAAATTGATGGTGCGTGGCAGCATAAGCTCGCGCATTTCCTCAAGGTCCTGGTTGCCTTCCATGATGTAGATAACTTCGGTGAAAAAATCAGGCGCGCGGATGATGCCTGCATAATTGCCATCAGGCCGGTGGCTTGAAAAAGGGAAACTGCCCACATCCTTGGTGTTTCCTTCATGCAGGATGCGTGCGCTTTCCAATGGGTGCCCACGCCGCCATATTTTTACCTGGTTGGCATAGCCGCTATCTGTCATGGAGCCTTCGCCGAAGTCGGAGGCAACCAGCACAGTGTCACGGTTAATCCATGTCATGGTTTGTTTGGCTTCAGGTGTGTTGAAGCTGCCGGAAAAGCGTTTCATCACAGCATCAAATTCGCGGACCACTACGGCATCGCCGCCGCCGCGAGACAGTTCAACAAGGCAGGTGCCAAAATCAGGTGGCAGGCATTCGCGGCCTTTGTAAACCCAGTTTTCGTCTTCATCCTTGGCGAGCTTGTCCACGTCAAGAATGCTGATCCATTTTGGCTCGCCCGAAGCATAGGATTTGCCAGAGGTCCGCCGCCACAGCCCGCGTACATTTGTGCTGTCCTGCCAGTAGTTATGAACAGACCCACCCCGCAACTTGCCGTAGGCGATTTTGTCAGAGGCGTTATAATCCCTGAGCGCGCTGGCCATCAGTCCTTCAAAGCGTGCATCATTTTTCAACATGCCCAGCGAGTGTTCATTTTTTGCATGCACCCATTCAAGCGCTTTTTCGCCTTCAACCTCTTCCAGCCACAGATACGGATCATCATCCGCGACTGCGACGACAGTTACCGCTGCTGCCATTATCACTCCTAAAGATATCGCTTTCATTCTATCCCCCTATGTATTTAGCTGTGTTCTTATCTTAAAAACTGTCCTTGCGGCGACGTACTTCCGCAAATATGTCCGTCAATGGTGCACCCGGCATGCCGAGCATTTCCTGAATTTCCGGGCTCATGGGCCGCAGAAACGGGTTGGTCTCCTTTTCCAGTGCCAGTGTTGTTGGTACTGTTGGCTGATCTGTTGCCCGGAGCATATGTACATCCGCCATGCGGGCGTTCAGGGCTGTGTTTTTGGGTTCCACCGACAGGGCAAAATTGCCGTTGGCTGTGGTATATTCATGGGCACAGAAAATGCGGGTTTCGTCAGGCAGCGCCATCAGTTTTTGGATGCTTCCCCACATTTGTTCAGGTGTGCCTTCAAACAAACGCCCGCACCCCATTGAAAACAGTGTATCGCCGCAAAAAAGCGCCTTGTCTGCTGCAAAATGATAGGCGATATGGCCGCTGGTGTGACCGGGCACAAAATAGACGTCTGCTACCACACCGCCAAGCGTGATCTGATCGCCTTCATCCACGCAGATGTCGATACCGGGGATACGGGCTTTATCCTGCGCGGGGCCAATGACTGTAAGCCTGTAACGCTCTTTCAGCGCCAAATTCGCCCCTGTATGATCCCAGTGGTGATGGGTATTGAGAATATGGGTCAGCGTCCAGCCGCGTTTTTCCAGTTCAGCGACGACGGGGGCATCTACCGCCGGGTCAACAATTGCGGTATCACCCGAAACAGGTTCATGGATCAGATAAAGATAATTGTCCTGAAGGACAGGTATTTGAACGATGTCGAGCGAGCCCATGCCGATACCCCTTTTGCTGTGCAGCCACTATAGCCGGGGGTTGAGATGGGGGCGAGTCTCAAAATAGCAAATTGGTGTTCAGAGGAAACTCATTTCCGGTAGTCCTTGGTCTTTTGAAGCTTGGCTTTGGCATCGCCGCGACCAAAACGCCAGTCCCCGCTTTGTGTGTAAAGGTCGTCGCAGCTCTCAAAGTCACAGGTTTCGCGGCATCGCATATAGGCCAAAAGAAGCCCGGTTTGATCCGTTGAGAATAGTTTCCAACCTTGCGCTTCGCAGATGGTAATCTGGTCGCACAGATAGTTGGAAAGATAGCCCGCAAATGCCCTGTTTGCAGGTGTTGCGGTAATTGCGAAAGACCCCGCTGCGATCATTTCCCACAACAGCCGGGCCGATTGCCATTCGTTTTTCATAAATTTGGACGTGAGTAATATGGCGTCCGGGGCGCCTTGCCACAGCTCTGTCAGGGGTCGCCTGATCAGGCCGTCCATGTCTGTGACGGCAATCCGGTTATATGTAGCCAAATATTCAGGTAGGAAGATATAGCGCACGCCCGCGCAGTAACCGCCAAAGTTCCGCATGCCAGGATACAACAGTGTTTGCCTGTCGATTGTATAGTTGATTTTTATGCCGTGTTTGGCTTCGAGCGCATCCAGCACAGTCTCGCTTGGCTGAAAAGCGGCGCAGTGGATATGAAGAATGGCACCGGGGTTCCAATAGGCAAAAGACTCGATCAATTTGTCGCTGTAGCGGTCAAAATAATCATCGTTGGTGGAAACTAACAAAATGGGATCACCCGTTGGGGCATGGCGATAGTGATGATGTGCCGTCTTGAGCAGGCTTTTGAAAACCAGCTCTGGGGCGGCCTCCAGATCAGCGGGAGAGACGAAATTTTCCAGCCGCTGGAATAAACCAATGACCGCACCCTCGGCTTTTTGTGCATCCAGCACACATGATACAGCAGTATCAAGATCGCGGGCAAGGTTGGCAACAATCGCACGGTAGAAAAGCATGTTTTTGCCGTTGTTGGGCAAATGCAGGGCTAGGGCTTCAACTTTGGCAGCAAAGGCAAGCTGTTCCGTTTCAGTGAGCGTATTGCGCTGGAAAAGTGGGAGAAGAAGCTTATAGCTGGCGAGTATATACCAGTCTGCCAGCAGACTTTTTCGCCGTGCACAGGTGTTGATTTCATCTGCATTTATCAGGGCAAAATGCGCCACTGTGGCAAGCGTTTTCCATGACTTTATAGCATGCAGGATATTGCAGGCTTCAAAAAGAAAATCACCCCCCAGGCTGGATAAATCAGCCGCTTGTATGTGGCTGCCAATACTGTCCAGCACCGAGTTTACAGCACTATTTACCCGCATAAAAACTGCGAGATAGAGAACCATCAGTTCGCTATCAAATTTTGCAGCTTCGGCCAATGGCATTAAATGGGCGACGACGCCCTGTCTGCGGGTTTTGCCAAGACACTGACGCCATTTGCTGTAAGGCGGGCGGTGTACGACCGGGCCGTCATGAAGCGCCTCTTCCTCCAAAAAAATAATGAGAAGGGCTTGCATAGACAGCTTATCTGCTGGTTGGCTGACAAAAACATCAGTAGCATCAATAACGGCCTGCGACATGCGGTGGTTGCCCCTCCCTGTTCGTGCGCTTGTATAGGATATTGCCCGAAAGCTTCAAAGTGAAAACACGATACCTTACTTGCAATAGGGATGCGTTACTGGTTCAATCCTGTTTGAAAACCAAAAAGGGGGAAAACCATGGATAGGCGATTTTTTTCAGCACTTGTGGTGTCCAGTCTGCTGTTTGTAGGGGCATGCTCGGATGAACCGCAGCCTACCCAACGTTATGATACCATTATCAGGGGCGGCATGGTTTATGACGGCCTGGGCGGTGCACCTACTATTGCTGATGTTGCCATCAATGGGGACCGTATCGCTAAAATTGGTGACCTTAAAAATGCGGACGCTGAAATATGGGTTGATGCACAGGGCAAAGCGGTTAGCCCAGGGTTTATCAATATGTTGTCCTGGGGGGTGACCAGCCTGCTGCATGACGGACGCGGGCTTTCTGACCTAAAGCAGGGTGTGACACTTGAGGTGTTTGGTGAAGGTGTCTCTCTGGGGCCTTTGGATGCTGCCGCCAAAAAATATTGGTCGGAAGAGGAAACCTTTCGTGACCAAACCTATGCTGTGCAGTGGGATACACTGGGCGGGTATCTTGATCATTTGGCGCAAAAAGGTATTTCTCCAAATGTAGCCTCTTTTGTCGGGGCCACCACACTGCGGGCCAACCAAATGGGTGAGGAAAACCGCGCGCCAACACCAGAGGAACTTGAGGCCATGAAGGCCGAGGTCCGTACCGCAATGGAAGAAGGCGCACTGGGGCTTGGCAGTTCGCTGATTTATGCGCCAGCCTTTTACTCAAAAACTGATGAGCTTGTCGCGTTGGCGAAGGTTGTTGGTGAATATGACGGTATGTATATTTCCCATTTGCGTAGCGAAGGAAACCGCTTTCTTGAAGCGCTGGAGGAATTGATTACCATTGCGCGTGAAGGCGGCGTGGCCGCAGAGGTTTATCACCTGAAGGCAAGTGGCAAGGAAAACTGGCACAAGATGGATCAGGCCATCGCACGCATTGAAGCCGCACGTGCAGAGGGACTGAGGATCACGGCTGATATGTACACATATCAGGCCGGAGCCACAGGGCTTGATGCAGCGATGCCGCCGTGGGTGCAAGAGGGCGGCTATGAGGCCTGGGTTGCACGTCTCAAAGACCCGAAAATTCGTGCGCAAGTGAAGGCGGAAATGCAGTCCCCCACAGATGAATGGGAAAACCTTATGCTGGCTGCTGGCTATGACGGTGTCTTGCTCAGTAGTTTCAAAAACCCCGATTTGCGCCATTTGGTTGGCAAACGCCTGTCAGGGATAGCGGCAGAGCGTGGGCAAGACCCGGAAGATGTGGCGATAGATCTGGTGATTGCTGACGGCAGCCGGGTTGGTACAATCTATTTTTTAATGTCGAAGGAAAACATGCATAAACAAGCAGTGCTGCCATGGCTTTCCTTTGGTTCAGACGCGGCGACGCTTGATCCGGATTTGGATAAGCCATACGGTAACCCGCATCCGCGTGCTTATGGTAATTTTTCCCGAATTTTGGGTAGTTTTGTCCGTGAAGAAAAATTAATGCCAATGGAAGAAGCCATCAGGAAGATGACCCACCTGCCTGCCACAAATCTGAAAATCAGAGATCGAGGAAGCCTTGAGGTTGGCCATTATGCGGACATTGTGATTTTTGACCCGGAGACAGTGAGCGACCATGCCACTTTTGAGGCCCCGCATGCGCTGGCAAGCGGTGTGGAGCATGTATGGGTAAATGGTGGACACGTGATTAAGGACGGAAAACATACAGGTGCGTTGCCGGGGAAAGTAGTGCGGGGACCCGGCTGGACAGGCTGGCAACAAATGGATGCAAAGCTAGCGGCCGAATAACCAGGCACCAACTTTTAGCCTGGAGCTTTTATTTTTGCCGAGTTCACCACAGGGCGCAATGTCCCACAGCCATTCTTCAAGTGGTTCGCTAGGCAACAAGGGCACTGGTACTGTTGCTACCCTCGTTTCCTCACCGTCTTGTGTCTCAATGCGCTCATAATCAGTGATTAACAATATCGGACAGTTCAGCTCTTTAAGGGCGTGCATATGTGCATGCTGGATAGCAGCCGTAATACGGATTTCCGTGTCTCCTACAGGCGGACTGTTCGTAAAATTAAGAGGTAGCTGGCTCAGTATATTGCAGCTGATCACCATGGAGCAATTGGCAAGCGAAATGGGCGCAAGGGTTGGCGGTGTGATTTTTTCACCCACATTATTTTGCCAGAAGGGAGCAAGAAAGCCGGTTATATCGATGCATCTGAATGAGAGGTTCTTGAAACGCCGTATTTGTGAGCGCATTTGAGGCGTTAACACTGCGTCTACCAATATTGCACCAGCCGGGTGGTTGTTGAGAGCCGTGAAGGGGATGTCAAGCCCAAGCCCCGCACCCAGTAACATTATTGGTTTGTCAGCATCTGCAAGCTTGAGCTTTTCAGAAATTATTCTTTTTACGGTGTTCGTATGTGCTTGCCAGTGCTTCCGGTTGCGCCGATATCGCCCCGCAATAGCCGCCGCCTCATACACTAACCCTGCCGAACGAGCGCTAGCAGAAGCCCTGGACAGGGCCCAGATATATAATTCCTGAAGCATGTTATCCGAGCAATTTCAATAATGAATTCTTAAAGTTAATCTTCATAACCATACGCTGATGGTAAATTAAATGCTCTGGATAGCCAACCAGTCTTCTGCGCTCAAAGGCTATTTAGGGGGTAAGTGTTTTGTCAGAAACTTTATTGCCTGTTGATGCAGTGGTTTTCCCTTGAAGATTTAGTTTTTATAAGGCCATTAATTAAGGATGGCATTAACCCTGCGTAAAGCCTTCTTCTGTAGGGATGGAAGAGACAATGTTTGAACAGTTTGGGGCCAGCTCATTCTATGGTCGAGAAAATCTATCGCTGCATCATTTTTGAACACGATTACCGGCTGGTAATGCTGGCCGTGTTGATCTGTGTTTTTTCCGCCTTTACAGCGGTTTCCATGCAAGGTCGTGCGCGGAATGCGCCTGAGAAAATCCGCAATAAGTGGATTGTGATGACGGCCATTACCATTGGTAGTGGGATTTGGGCGACGCATTTTATTGCAATGCTTGCGTATGATATGGGCATGCCCGTGCGCTATGATCCACTGTCCACGATTGGGTCTTTGCTGATAGCCATCGCGGTGTCGGGGCTGGGATTTCATTTCGCGACTTATCACCGAACCAAAAGAGCACGGGCCCTTGCCGGACTGGTTGTTGGCATTGGTATAGCCTCGATGCATTACCTGGGCATGATGGGGGTGCGTATCCAGGGTACAATTACCTATGACCCGGATTATATAACGCTGTCGTTAGTGTTTGGTATTGGCTTTTCCGGCATGGCTCTGGTGGGCATGAATAAAACCAAAGATGTGGTTCGGCACGGTGTAGCCACCGTCATGCTAACAGCGGCTATTTGCGGGCTGCATTTCACCGCAATGACCGGGCTTGTCACTCAGTATGACCCAACGCTTCAATTGCCGGACAGTCTGGTGAGTGAAGCTGTTCTGGTTGTTGGTATTTCGGTCGTGGCTTTAACATTGCTAGGTTTCAGTCTGGCGGCAGCATATATTGACCGAGATACAGCCCACACCACTTCAATTGAGGCGGTACGGCTCAAAAGCCTTGCGGATGCAGCACTTGAGGGCATCATTGTCATGGATGTGGGTGGGCATATCGTCAATGCTAACCAGAGCTTTTTGGAATTGTGCGGTAAGAAAATGTCTGAATTACGCGGGCAGCCGCTTGCACGGTATTTCTCGCAATTTATAGGGGGAGATAACATCAATGCTTTGGCCGAGACCCGTGCCCACCTTGAAGAAGCAATATTGTTGCAGGCTCTGGGTGATGAAGTTCCTACAGAGATTTTTTTTCGGCAGGCAGATGTTAACGGAGAGCCTCAGCTGGTAGCTGTTGTACGTGACCTGCGTGAAAAACGTGCCGCAGAGCGGCAAATAAATTACCTATCCAATTATGATGTGTTGACGGGGCTTGCCAATCGCCAACTGATGATGGACCGTTTGTTGCGGGCTGTTCCCGCCGCAATTGCCAACGACAATAATCTGGCGCTCCATTATATTGATATAGACGGATTCAAGGAGCTGAATACCACCATTGGGCAGGAAGGCGGTGACCATCTGCTCAGGATATTTGCTTCGCGCTTACAGCACTGTGTCCGGGACATAGATACCATCGCGCGTATCGGGGCTGACCAGTTTTGTATCATCCAGGAAAATATTGGCCGGATTGAAAGCGCAGAAGCATTGGTGGAAGAATGCCACAAAAGGTTGGCACAGCCTTTTGTGGTTGGCGGGCGTGAAGCCTTTTTAACCATTAGTGTTGGCATTGCTGTGGTGCCAATGGATACTCTTGAGCCAGGTAACCTTCTGAGTTTGGCAGAAATTGCCATGCGGCAAGCCAAAACCACAATGGGGAACAGCTCTCGATTTTATGAAGAAGCGCTTGATCAGGCACAGTTGCTTCGTCGTCAGCTTAAGCGCGATCTTGTTGGCGCTGTTGAGCGCGATGAAATTTGCATGGTCTATCAGCCGCAATATGACGTCCGTTCAGAGCGCGTTATTGGCTTTGAGGCGTTGTTGCGCTGGACCCACCCGACACGAGGTCCCATAGGGCCTGCGGAATTCATTCCTCTGGCTGAAGAAAGTGGCCAGATACTGGAGTTGGGCGCGTGGGTTATTGAAGAATGTTGCCGGGAAGCCGCCAGCTGGGTGAACCCGCTGAAAATTGCTATCAATATCTCGCCAGTCCAGTTTCAGCAAACGAGCCTTCCAGACCTTATTGAAAATGCCATCTTGCGCTTTGGCCTCAATCCGGAGCGGTTGGAAATTGAGATCACGGAAGGTGTGCTGATTGCCGACATTGAACGGGCAGCCTCGGTTTTAGGCCGATTGAAGGAACAAGGCATCAAGCTGGCCATGGATGATTTTGGAACAGGCTATTCTTCGCTCACTTATTTGCAACGCTTCCCGTTCGACAAGCTAAAAATAGATCAGTCTTTTGTACGCACCATGCTTGGCCAGGAGCAAAGCAGAGGTATTGTACGCGGTATGATAGGCTTGGCGCATGGTCTGAACATCCCGATCCTTGCTGAAGGGGTTGAGACAGAAGCAGAATTTTCGATCCTGCGTGTTGAAGGCTGTGACGAAATACAAGGTTATTATCTGGGAAAACCCAAAGCCATCGAAGACTATGCCGACCTGACAGCCACACCGGTTGAGAAAAAAGTGAGCCTGGTTAAAGATGTGGGTTAGCCCATTAGTCCAGCTCAGACATTGCCGTTAAAACTGAAAAATATTAAATTGTTTCCAGCTTTACAGGATTAATGTTGTCGGATGTCTGGCCTACCGGAATGCGACGATAAAAACAGCTTGTGTGGCCCACATGGCAGCATTTTCCGCCTTTTTGCTCAACCGCGAGCCAAAGGCTGTCCTGATCACAGTCCGTACGGAAATCGGTGACAATTTGAAATTCGCCCGAAGTGGTACCCTTATGCCAAAGCTGTTGCCGGGATCTGGAAAAATAATGGGCCTCGCCGGTTTCAATCGTACGCTGGATCGCTTCGGCATTCATCCACGCCTGCATCAACACATGGCCAGTGTTTGTGCACGTGGTTACAACAGGGATCAACCCGCGATCATCGAATTTAGGCGCAAATTCCAACCCGGCTTCAACGGCTTTTTTGTTGGTTCTTTTGGCAAACTGGATGTTGGTCATAGTGGTCATCTCTGGCTAGTGATTTGTGCCAGCATAACAACCAGGCGGGCGGTGTGAAGTGTTATTCGCTTGTTAGCGCGGCTTTACCTGAGGCTTCTTCTTTTGCCAGCTGCTTGATAACCGCTGCAAATGTGTCCCTGAAAGCAAGGGCTGAAAGACCAAGACTTGCGTGTTTCCGACCAACGGTGGTTGCTGCTGTTTGAATGCCGATCAAAACCCACCTGTCTGATGGCTTTTGTAAAATAGGCCCCCCGCTATCGCCTTTTATTGCCAGGCAGCTTGTCACAAGAATATGGCCTCGGTGGGCTGTGCGTTCTACTTCACAGTTTTCTTCAAGCGATAGAACATGAGACCTATCACCCGGGTAACCAGCAGTGACAATATTAGATGTTTCAAGGGCCACACGCGGCCGTATGCGCGGTTTCTTTTCCAAAGGCTTCAGATTATCATGTAGCTCAAGATAGCCGTGCTCTGTCCCGATTGCATCTTCAAGAACCAGAAGCGCCCAATCATAAGGCAAATTCGCAGGAGCTGCTCCTTTGTGTCCGTCAAATTTCGGGCCAACCGTGTAACGGGTGACCTTCGAATGAGCGATTTGCTCGCCTTTTGAGTATCCTGCAACAAAATGTACGATACCCGGGGCGACCATTTTGGCAGTTTGTTTGGAGTAGAGGCAATGAGCCGCAGTGAGAACAATATTTTCGGCTATCAGGCTGCCGCTACAATGTGCCCTCCCGCCAATGTTCACGCGTCCGATTGCTCGCCACGGATAAAGGCTGCTATCCACCGAGCGTCGGTGGAAGCTGGTGACAACGTCTTTTGGCAGTGTGCCGGGTGCCATTCGTTTAAACTTTTCCTCGACGCTTTCATGACTGTCTTGCGCCTGTACCAACGGGGTGGGCGCTACAATCGGGAAAGCCAGAAAAAGCAAGCAGAAGGCAGATTTCACGGATTTCAACATTCAAGCATGTTAGCAGGCTCCAAGGTGCCATAAAAGCGAGAATTGTGCTCGTTTTGAACACGGCGCTGAAACTCTTGCAGGCACCGCTGAAAGCGGGGACTTGATTGTTGCACAGAATGCAGGCAATCCAATCGGGCCTTCAGGGGCCATATCATTCATGTGCGTGCTTTTTCCTACCCGCGCACCAGGTCCCAAAAACGGCGCTCCTGGTCGGCATCTTTGAAGCAACCCCGGAACTGGCGTGTGATGGTATAAACGTCAGGATGTTTCACACCCCGGCAGCTCATACATTGGTGAGTGGCGTCAACAATAACTGCAACACCTTTGGGGTTCAGGTGTTTTTCAATGGCATCCGCGATCTGGGCTGTCATGGTTTCCTGCGTTTGCAGGCGTTTGGCGTAAGCTTCAACAATACGCGCCAATTTGGAAATGCCAACGACACGTCCATTTGGCATATAAGCCACATGGGCTGTGCCTTGCACGGGCACCATATGATGCTCGCAGTGGCTCTCCACCCTGATGCCGCGCAGCACAACCATATCGTCGTAACCGGCGACTTCACCAAAAGTACGGGCCAAAATTTCTTTGGGGTCTTTATCGTAACCGTCGAAAAATTCTTCATAGGCTTTGGCGACCCGCTTGGGGGTATCTAACAAGCCTTCCCTTGTGGGGTCGTCGCCCGCCCACCTGATGAGGGTGCGGACCGCTTTTTCAGCCTCTGCCCGGGTTGGGCGGTCATCAGTTTGACCTGTGGCTTCCTGCGGGATAACCTTCAGTTCGGGATCATGGTTGATCCGCTCAAGTACGGCATCCATTCGGATTTCCTTTCAAATATCGCTGCACGGTAATGACAGCGTAACAGTCTTCACTGCTCCTAAAACATGTTCCAACACTGATCCGGATTTATGCCCGGCAAGCCATGGAACGGCATATCGACCATGAATGTTTGTATGATTGATATGGTCAGATTTAACGGGTCTTCAAGCTTTTCACAAGGGATGTGCAGGATTTTCCCTATAAATCTTATGTGATTTCCCTTGGCAAAGGACAGGATCAGGCTTAGGTAGACTGCAAGAATTCCATCAAGATTGATGCTCTGATGACTGAACTTTACAATACAGATATCCTGCGCTGGACAACACGCATCCCCCATACCGAAAGGTTGGTTGATGCTGACGTAACAGTGACAAAAACCAGCAGGATTTGTGGCAGTCGTATCAGCGCAGACGCCGTGGTTAGGCGGGGTGTGATTGCAGCGTACGGCCAGGAGGTAAAAGCCTGCGCCTTGGGTCAGGCAAGTGCGGCAATTGTTGGCCAGCACGCGATAGGATTAACATCAGACGAGTTGGATGATATTGCTGCGCGCTTTCGCACAATGGTAAAAACCGGTGAAACGGACTTCCCTGCAAAATGGGCAGATTTGGCGCTGCTTGCACCAGTTGTTGACCACCCTGGTCGCCATGGCAGTGTACTGCTACCCTTTGAATGCCTCGAAAGTATTTTTTCACGCGCGGAGCAAGCCGGGTGAAGATAAAAAAAGCCAAAAAAGCGACTGTAGAAATTGATGCGATTGCCAGAAAGACACAGCAGCTTTTTTTAAACGAAGAGGCTGAAGCCGCACTAACGCTGCTGGATTCTGCTTTGGTAAAGTATGACCATGTACGGCTATGGCGGCTGAAAGCACGGATTTTGGTGTTTTTTGAAAGAGAAGCTGAAGCGACTGATATCCTGCGTCGTGTTGTTCCTGCTTCTTGGTATCCAGGGTTTTGGGAGCTGGTACAGTCAGGTTTGGGGCTTTCCAATGTTATCGTATCAGACACACATAAGTTGGCATATTTTCCCGTACCAAAATGTGGGTCTACGAGCATCCATAATGTCTTTGGTGCTTTCTCTGCGCGATTACCGCAGGGCGAAGATGTTCGGAATGAAACCTTTCCATATCAGTTAATTAACAGGTTGGGTCAGGATGGCCTTCCGGTAGACTTTAAAAAAATCCTGCTAGTTCGGCCGCCCCTTGAGCGCATACGTTCTTATTATGATGGCAACATCATGAAACGTGGGCATCTGGTGCGCGACACAGGAGGAAAAAACGCACATTACGGGCTGAAAACCAAACCAGACTATGGTGAGTTTATTGACAATTTTCATGCGTATCGCCGCACTTTTCTTTCCGTACGCAATCACACTGATCCGTTGGTGGGTTTTGCGGGCAATGACCCAAGTCTCTTTGACTGGATTGGGGAGGTACGAGAAACCGGAGACCTGATTTCGTATCTTTCTGATGTTACCGGCATGACGTTGCCCAATCTTCATGATATGCGGTCGACCGAGAGTAGCCAGTTCACAGCACCCTCAAACGCAGAACGGGCGCTTCTGGCTTTTTACGCTGACGATATTGAGGCTTATGAGCGTTGGTTCTAAGGCATGGTCAGCCAATATACTGGCTGGCCCAGGCGCTGATTACGCGCGCGGCATATTGGCTGTCGGCAGCATTTTTCATCAGTAGATGGTCGGCTGTATCCAGCGAAACAAAACTTTTTGGATGTTTGGCTGCCTCGTAAATTTGCCGCGCATGATCAATGTCTACCGTATCGTCAATCGGTGAATGCATCACCAACAGCGGTTTCCTGAGTGTAGCGACTTCCGCGAGCAAATCCTGGTCGCGGGCATCGTCCACAAACTGTTTTTTTATCACAAAAGGTCGGCCGCCAAGTAATACATTGGCTTCGCCTTCCTGTTCGATCGTTTCGATATCGCTGCTAAATTGTTTTAGTACATTATGGGCATTTGCAGGGGCGCCGATGGTGGCAACTGCGCGCACTTCAGGCACGCTATTTGCGGCCATGAAGGTTGCAGCTCCGCCCAAGGAATGCCCCATCATGACAGCGGGGGCCTGTAGTTCAGCGCGCATATAATCGACAGCAGACAGAATGTCTGCAACATTGGATGTGAAGTTTGTATTGGAAAAATCGCCCGCGCTCTGGCCAAGTCCGGTGAAATCAAACCTGAAAACAGCGATGCCATCTTCGTTCAGCGCCCGCGAAATGCGATTAACGGCGCTCAGGTCTTTGCTACAGCTGAAGCAGTGAGCAAATAAGCCGTAGGCTTTAATGTCGTCGTCTGGCAGGTCAAGCCTTGCCGCTAGCATGTGGCCACCTGATCCGCCAAAAGAAACTTTTTCATAAGCCACCAGAGCATCTTCGCAAATATTCAAATATGCCGAATTACTAGAGGCACCCTAGCATATTCTGAAAGCAAGCTGACGCTTAATTGAAACACGATTATTAATCTTGTGTGAGGTCTTTGTAAAAGATGGAAGTGCTATAGAGCTGACCATCTTGTTCAAGGACGAAATTTGGCACTTTGCCAGCGAGGTTATAGCCCATACGACTATAAAGTCTCTCGGCTATGTCGCCGGTTCGCGTATCAAGCATGATGAGGCTGCGCCCAATCTGAGTTGCGGTATCTTCAACCGCAGCCATCAGTGCTCGACCAATGCCAGCATTGCGGGCCTCTGGGCGAACCATTAATTTTTCAACTTCGGCGCGGTGGCGTGCGTTTTCCTTGCTGGCGAGCGTCAGTTGTACACACCCTAGAAGGCTTTGATTGTCAAGGGCCAGCAGTGCGATGCGGGCTCCTGCTTTGACTTCTTTGGCTACGGTTTGCCAGTAATCTCTTGCGGTGTCGCTGGTTACAGGCGGCAAGAAACCAATGGAGGCACCGTCAGCAACTGTTGTGATCAACACTTTATGCAGATCACCCAGATACGGCGTAAGGTCATCTACTTTTATAATCTTCATCAAAAGCCCTAATCTGTTTTGTTGGTTCTGTGTGTGAAATTTATGCACAGATATGGATTTATTGTCAGTGACAAAGTGCGTTAACGGTCTGTCAAAGCTGTTCACATGGCCCTAATATACTGGCTGGCCCAAGCCCTGATTACGCACGGGGTATGGTACTCGTACATGACCTTTCTATTGGCTGAATGAAGGCCCGTTTAATTGTTGACGTCGCTAGAAAACCATTCAGTTGATGTTGATCAAACCGGAATCCTAAATTCTGTGCTTCACTACCCTGAATGAGATTTAGGAGCAACATAATGGCAAAGCATATCGCTATTATACAAGGTCACCCAGACAGGGCTGGTGATCATTTATGTCATGCACTTGCAGAAGCATATCATAAAGGAGCAGAAGAGGCGGGGCATGAGGTCAGGTTGATCACCGTCGCTGGGCTGGATTTTCCAATATTGCATACACGCACCGACTGGGAAAAAGGCGAAACGCCACCGGGCCTGCGCGCGGCACAGGAGGTTATATTCTGGGCAGACCATTTAGTGATCGTTTATCCGCTTTGGCTTGGCACTATGCCAGCTCTTTTGAAGGGCTTTTTTGAGCAGATATTAAGGCCAAGCCTGAACGAAAACGGGCGGGATAGCCCGCTTGATTGGCGTAAACTGCTGAAAGGCCGTTCTGCTCGCGTGATTGTCACCATGGGGATGCCTGCCTTTTTTTACCGGTGGTTTTACCGGGCGCACGGTCTGAAAATGCTGGAGCGAAACATACTGGCGTTTGTTGGTATTGCATCTGTACGCGCAACACTTATTGGTCTTGTGGATATGATTAAAGGGGCAGGGTTTGGCAAATGGCAACACAAAATGGAATTGTTGGGCAGGAAAGCCCGTTAGGGGCCAGCCAGTGCGGCACCCATTTGGCGAATGCTGTCGATTTTGGCGGTCATCGGTGCCCAGTCATCGCGTTCGGCAATGTGGGACCAAATATCCTCCACTTCTTCGATCAGCATAGTGCAGGGCTTGCCGCTAGCAAAATAAGGGGTATCTAGCGCGACCTGATATAACGGCTCATAACTTTTAAGCGCCATGACCATTTCATCAGCATTTTTCTGGTTGTAGCGTGCGGCTTCGGGGCTTGACAGTGCACGTTCCTGGCTTTGTACGCCGCCGTACCAATCAAAGAAAAAACGTTCGTAGGGGAATTGCTCTTCCGCCATGAAGCCGTTCACCAGCGCCAGCATGGTATCGTCTGACTTTTTGCCTTTTGCTTTTACACCAAGCCGCCTGAGCAGCTTTTCGCGGACCGCATCCAGATAGCGTGCGGGGAAATCGGCAAGCACCTCTTTGAGCGCATCTTCGTCCGCGATATCAGTAAGGGCACCGCCGAGCTGGTATATATTCCAGTGCAAGGCTTCGGGCTGGCGGCCAAAGGCATAAAGACCGGTTTCATCAAAATAGGCGGCCGTGAAGGATGGGTCGAGTGTAGGCAGAAAACGCCATGGCCCGAAATCAAAAATCTCACCGGTGATATTAATATTGTCAGTGTTTAAAACCCCGTGCACAAATCCTGCAGCCATCAGGTCGGCGGCATTATTGGCAACACGCTCGCTAACAAACCTAAGGAACTGAAGCGCTCTGTCAGAGGCACTGCCTTTTAGGTCATGGATGAAATAATGGTTGAGGCAATAGTCGATCAAACGGTTGATACGTTCTGTCTCGGAAAAATAAGCAAGCCGCTGGAAGGTGCCGATGCGAATATGGCTGTGATTAAGCCGCACCATAACAGCCGAACGTGTCGGCGATGGCTCGTCGCCCCGGTGCAGGCTTTCACCGGTTTCGATGATGGAGAAGGTTTTGCTGGTATCGGCTCCTAAAGCTTCCAGCATTTCGGTGGCCAGGATTTCCCGCACCCCTCCCTTGAGTGTCAACCGTCCGTCTCCTGAACGGCTGTATGGGGTGGTGCCACTGCCTTTGGTGCCAAGATCCAGCAAGCGGTTTTTCTTGTCACGTATTTGCGCAAACAGGAACCCGCGTCCGTCCCCGATTTCGGGGTTGTAGTTTCTGAATTGGTGGCCGTGGTATCGCTGGGCGATGGGCTCCACCAAGTTGCCGGGCAACGGTTCGAAATGCCCGAAATGGGCTAGCCATTCCGCCTCACTTAATTCATGCAAGCCAACCGTCTTTGCAGCCCGGTCGTTGCGGTAACGAAGTATGGTTTTGGGGAAAGCTGAAGCTTCTACCGGGTCGCCGTACCCTTGACCAAGTGTTAAAAAAACGGGATCAGGCTGATATGATTCGTGGATGGGCATTACCCACCAAATCCCCACTGTACATGGTCGTCGAACTTGGGTCGTGGGCGTTCTGAGGGTATTTTTTCGCTGTGGTTACCAAAAAACAGAAACCCAGCAATTTTTTCGTTTTCTTCAAGGCCAAGGCCCTCGATAACGGTGGGGCTATAGCTTGCCCAGCCCGTAAGCCATTGGCACGCAAACCCAAGTGCAGTGGCGGCAATAAGCATGTTTTGGCATGCTGCGCCGATACTCAGCTGCTGTTCCCACTGAGGGATGGGGCTGTCCATGTGGGGCGAATGAATAGCGACGACAAGCACAGGGCCTTGGGTGGCATAGCCCTTCATTTTTTCAGCAGTTTTTTCACTGGTTTCGCCTTCTTTTACCAGCCCGTCGGCAATCATATCACCGAGGTGCGTCCGGTCGGCCCCGGTAAGGACAATAAATCGCCAGGGTGCCAGCTTGCCGTGATCGGGGACGCGCATGCCTGCGGCCAAAATCTTTGTGACCGCGTCCCGGTCGGGGCCAGGTCCCACCATATCACGGGTCTTGACACTGCGGCGCGCCGTTAGAAGATCATAAGTTGCTGGGTTCGCAGGATTTAATTTTGACTGAGACACAGAGATTTTATCCTTATGGTACTTTCTTAATGAGTGCTTTCTGGGTTATAGAACAAAAAACAATTCGTGGGGGCTCGACACTAAGCCTTTGCAAGCTTGGAGAAAAGCCGTGATCAGAAATATTTTCTTTACCACTCTTTTGTGCGTTGGTTTAGCTACGACAGCAAGCTCTATCACGATGTCGAACATCGTAGGCGTAGATGAAAGCGCGCCTATTGATGAGGCGCTGGGTCTAAGGCTTCCTGAGGGTTTCTCAGCCGAGGTTTTTGCTGATGATGTGGGGCGTATTCGCCATATTGTAGTTGCGGAAAACGGTTGGCTCTACGGTGCGCTGGCACGCCCTAAATCAGGAATGGGCGCGGTGGCGTTAAAAGATAATAACGGTGACGGCATAGCAGATGAACGCATATTTTTTGCCAAGGGGTTGAAGGGTACCGGGATCGACATTTATGATGGTTATCTTTATTATGGGACGGATGTTTCCATCCTGCGGTGGAAACTGCCAGACAGTGGTGAGCCAAAGACCGGGCCAGAATTGATTGCGCACGGTTTTGGGGAAAAGCGCCAACATGGGGCTAAAAGCTTCGCCTTTGATAACGAAGGCGGACTATATGTAAATGTAGGGGCACCGTCTAATGCCTGCATGGAAAAAATGCGCACCAAAGGGTCGCCAGGCATGGACCCTTGCCCGATCCTTGAAGAATATGGTGGTATCTGGAAATTTGATGCCAGCACAAAGATGCAGCATCAGAATAAAGAAGGAAAGCGCTACGCAACAGGTGTGAGAAACGCCGTTGCTATTGATTGGAACCCCCATGCGGACAGCCTTTATGTTGTCCCGCATGGGCGCGACCAGTTAGGCGAGTTTTTCCCTGAACATTATTCACCCGCTGATAGCGCAGAATTGCCATCAGAGGAATTTCACCGGGTGGCTGAAGGTGCCGATATGGGCTGGCCTTACAGTTATTATGACCACCGCAAAGGTGAACGCATAATGATGCCGGAATATGGCGGTGACGGGGAAGCCGTGTCGGATGTTGGCCAGAATCCGCTGGTAGCCTTTCCAGGCCACTGGGCACCGAATGACCTGTTGTTTTTGCATGGGGATGCCTTGCCAGATAGTTACCAAAAAGGGGCTTTTATTGGTTTTCACGGCAGCTGGAACCGTACGCCTCTGCCGCAGCAAGGCTACAGGGTGGCGTTTGTGCCAATGGATGCGGACGGCAATGTAACCGGTGACTGGATAACCTTTGCAGACGGTTTTGCAGGTGTGGCTAAAATTAAGTCACCGCGCGATGCCAAGCATCGGCCGATGGGGCTGGCTGAAGGTGCAGACGGTGCGCTCTATATTTCAAGCTTGATGTCAGGCGGAAGAATTTGGAAGATAACCTATGAAGGCAAGTAATATCCTTTTGCTTCTGGGGGTGTTGTCAGGAACCAGTGTTTTGGCTCAGGAACCAGTGTCTGGCGGCCATGGGCTTTATAAAGAATATTGCGCGTCCTGCCACCAGCCTGATGGGGGCGGCGTGCCGATGTTACAACCGGAACTGATAGACAAACCCCGCGCTAACGGCTCCAAGGGTGGCGTGATTGACATGATTTTATATGGCAGCGACGCCATGGCCCCTAACGAGGGCGATTATGCCAACGAAATGCCAGCGTTTGACCATTTGTCTGATTTAGAAATAGCCAAGATAGCCACATATGTACGTACCCATTTTGAAAACAACGGCGGCCTTGTTACTAGCGACGACGTCAAGCTTCGCCGCCGAAAATAGAGCAAGCAGACAAGACAATGGAAGTTCAAAAGGCGCTGTCTCAAGTGACCCTTGTGACTATGTAGTTCATAATGTCGATTGTTCGCCAACCGAAATCATTATCTATGAAAATCGCCTGGACTATCGGTTCGTTGGCCAGCAAAAACAAAGTCTTACAACAGGTGAAGCGCCGCAGGCACGGTTGGACCAGCATTTAAAGGCCTTGCCTGGTGTTGGGCTGTTTCGGCGCGCTGACAGTTATACTGCTCATCCTACAACACAAGGTCTCAGTATGCGGGGTGTTGGCGCAAATGCTGCGGGCCGGGTTTTAGTGACGCTGGACGGTGTGCCTCTTAATGACCCGTTTGGGGGCTGGATTTATTGGTCGGCATTGGCACTAGAGAATACACCTGAAATTCAAGTGTTGCGCGGGGGTGGCTCTGGCGCTTTTGGAGCGCAGGCTCTGGCGGGTGCCTTGGATATGCGCAGCGTGCGGGTTGGGGTAAGCCGTAGCCGTGTTTCTGCCTGGGTGGGGCCGCGTGGTAGCTATAATATGTCTGGGCGGGCCGTACTATCATCAGGCGATACCGGACTTATGCTGACAGCTGGCCGGTTTGAAACTGACGGCACTTTTTTGTTTGACGAAAATCAACGCGGTATTGTGGATGTGCGCGCTGCTAGTGAAACAACAAACGTTGGGGCAAAGCTTGAACACCGGTTCGGTGATGTACGGCTGAAGGCCTCGGCGCGTTATTTTGATGAGGCACGGATTAATGGTCTTTCACTCGCGCTTAACGAAACCCAGGCCTTTGATGTTGATCTGACGCTGTCGGGCAGTGCCGATGCCGTTGACTGGGAACTCGTCACATATTACCGCACCCGGGATTTTGCCAATGTTTTTGTCTCTGCTCGTGACGGGCGCACCACGGAGCGCCCGGTGCTGGATCAATTTGATGTGCCTGCGTGGGGTGCGGGCATGTTGGCGCGGCTGCAGTATGGCGGTTTTGAATTTGGTGTTGATGCCCGGCGGATGAGCGGTGAAACGAATGAGCGCTTTCGGAATTTAGGCGCTGGTTTCACGCGACAGCGCCGTGCAGGGGGCGATCAGTGGGTGCTTGGCCTTTACAGTGAATATGGCGGCGAGGTTGCGGGAACATCCTATTCGGCCACTTTCCGTATGGACCGGTGGCGTACTTACGGCGGCGAGCGAATAGAGACAAACATTGCGGACGGCAATTTGGTGCGCGAGGACACTGTGCCGAACCGTAGTGACTGGATATGGAGCGGACGGCTTGGATTTGAGCGTAAATTGACCGGTGCGATCAATATGCGCACAGCGGCTTATAAAAGCTGGCGATTGCCGACGTTGAATGAATATTACCGGCCTTTCCGGGTGGTGAATGATATTACCGAGGCTAACGCTAATCTGGTGCCCGAGAAGCTGTATGGTGTGGAGGTTGGTTTTGACTATCAACCGCTGAATACTGCCCGCCTGAACCTGACCTTGTTCAGAAACTGGCTCACAGACGGCGTTGGCAATGTAACTGTCGGTTTTGGCCCTGGTTTTTTCCCGCTGGGTGGTTTTGTGCCAGCTGGTGGTGTGTTAAGGCAGCGCGCCAATATTGACCAGTCAATTACAGACGGCATTGAACTTGAAGGTCAGCTTGATTTTCAAAATGATTGGTCGCTGACAGCCCGCTACCTATATGCTCGTGCACGTATCACGAAGTTTGATGCACGACCGGAACTTGTGGGCAAGCGCCCGGTTCAAACCCCGCGCCACGGCTTTACACTTGCTGCAAACTACAATGGCAAAAAACTGTCTTTCAGCAGTGAAGCCCGATTTTCCTCGGGCCAGTATGATGATGACCTCAATAGCCGTAAACTGGGCAGTATTTTTACCCTCAACGTGGGGGCGGCTTATGTGCTGGCGGATAAAATAAGCATTACTGCTAATGTGGAAAACCTGTTTGATGCCAAGGTTGTCTCGGCAATGACGACCAGTGGGTTGGAAACACTTGCGCAGCGGCGTTTTGCTCGCCTTGGGCTGGAAATGGCTTTTTAGCCTCTCCTGGTCGACAGGATTGATTTCCGCATGTTTTGGCGTTACAAAACACCCATAAACAACAATAAGCAGCAATATGCTGCACCACGACAGGAGACGACCCATGAGACCAATCAACGCACTCATTGTATCTACAGCCTGCTTTATGCTTGGCGCATGCTCTATATCTGTTGATGATGACGGCATCTACAGCGGACGTGATCATCACCGCAGTTCCAAGGATTATGTATCTGTCACACTGCCGTCCGGGGACAAGGATGGGTTTTCATGCCCTGACGAAATGGACGTATTCATTGTTGATGCCACAGAAGAAGGCAAAGGCCTGATTTATGGTTGCCGCAGCAAAAATGCTGCCCTTCCAAACTTGCAATAGACATGACCGAAGGAGCAATGACATGAGAAAGAAAATATTTTTGCTGGTGGCAGGTTCGGCCCTGCTTTCCGGATGTTCCATATCGGTTGATGGCGGTAGTTGGGAACGCTACGATCATGGCCAGTCGTCTTTGACAGTGCGAGCAGATAATGACGCCGAAATGTCAGTAAACTGCGGAAAAGGGCGGGAGCCCTACAGCACAGGCGGTGAAAAGGGCGCGCCGCTTGTCATGGGGTGTCGCAATGTGGGCGAAGACCAGAATAAGTACACGCATACACAATAAGTGGCCTGTGTGATCTGAGAGTATGAAAAGCCGGGGCCTGATCCGGCTTTTCTCTGAACATAAAACATGTCTAAATCCAACGACGGACATGACGGCAGTAATGCTGGTACTGATCACCAAAAGCGCTTTCCATAAAGGTTTCTTCATGCAGAATGATTTTCTGCATAAGAATGAAGGTGGCGATCACGGCCCCCAGAGTTAAGGGCCCCGGCAACAAAATCGCCGTGCCGAGTAGAAACATCATGATACCTACATAAATCGGGTTGCGGCTATAGGCATAGACGCCGCTTGTGATCAGTGTTTGGCTGGCCTCAATAGTTTGCGGCACGCCAATGCGCCAAGCCCTGCCCATGTCAATTTGGCTGATGATCATCAATCCGATACCCAGCCCCATTAGAATAAGGCCAAACACCGGCAGCGGCGACGGCTGGGCAAAGACCCAGACATCAATTTCTCTGAAAAAGGGCCGGGCCAGTAGGTACGCATCCAGCGTCACAGCAATGAGCGCAAGCCCATTCTCGGCAGCTGTTTTCTTCCGTGCCAAAAAGGAGAGTACCTTAACCTGTTCGCGGCGGCTCAGATAAATTATGCGCGCCATCCCCCAGCATGCCGCCACCGCGACAAGCACCAGCGGACCATAGTCGGTAAGCATCTGAATATTAGCCATGAAGCACCTCTTGACTGAGAAAAGTAACGAGCTGCCTCACACCATAAAGCCTGTAGCTACTACAGAATCAAGCCTTGAGTTATTCTCAGGGTCCAAAAACTGGAAGGGGCTTTATTACACCTGTTACTGGGCCGCCCCTGCCACGACGTCGCGCATGGCCTGTACATCTTCCATTGTGATGCCTTGTTTATTCCAGTCGGCTTCGCCCAAGGCTGCAGAAATGGTTTGCAGCGCGTATATGCTTTCGTCTTTGTCCGTTTTGTTTGCGGGGTCATTGAAGCCTTTATGGGCGCTGGTTTTGGCAATCACAATGCCCGTTGTGGGGTCCACATAGATGGTCTGGTGATAAATGCCAAAGGCCATAAAGTCCCCGTGGGGGGTACTGGGTGTCCACCACTGGTAGCCATATCCAAAAGGCGTTGCGCTGCCGGGGTTGTCGTAGCCCGCCATCAGGTGGGGGGCTGAGGGTGTGATGCTGTCTTTCACCCACTGGGCTGGCACAATTTGTTTGCCGTTCCAGTTGCCGCCGTTCAGGTAAAGCCGCCCGAGGCGAGCCATATCACGTAGGCTCACCTGCAGGCCGCCCATAGCAACCTCCATGCCTTCACCGTCGAGTATCCAGACGGCCTTATGCTCCATACCAAGCGGCCCCCAGATTTTTTCCTGCAAATAACTGCTCAGTGTTTTGCCTGTAACATTCACCAGCATCATGCCCAGTACGTGTGTATCCACACTTACATAATTATTATAGGTGCCGGGTTCGCGCTCACGGTTTAGGCTCTTGGCAAAATCATTGAGCGAACCGTTGTTGGCGATAGTCATTGACATGCGATTTACGTCTGACAACAGGTCGCCGTAATCTTCGGTGAAGCGCACGCCAGATGACATGGTCAAAATATCGCGGATTTTTGTGCCATCATAGCCTGTGCCCGCAAGTTCAGGCACATATTTGGTGATAGGGTCATCAATGCTGTTAATCAGGCCCTCGTCAATGGCAATGCCAATAAGGGCCGATACAAAGGATTTGGTGACAGAAAACATCGCATGGCGGTCAGTCTCTGTCTCGTCCTGATAATATTCCTCAAACAGGATGGTATCATCTTTGGCGATCAGCAGGCCTGTGGTGCCGGTGCGGGTGAGCAGTTCCTCCAGCAAATGAACCTTGCCAGCATACTGGTATATCATCGGCGGTTCGGCTTCGCTGCGTTTGAAAACCCAGGGTTCGCTGGTTTTTATGGTGGTGTGTGGGAATTTTCCGCCTGCAAGACGGAAGTTCTGAGTGATTTTCTCGACATTGTAATAGTTTGCCAGTTCCCTGAAACCAATGCCAAAACTGATGGCTGCATAAAGGCCGTATGCCACCAGCACTGCCGCGACAGCCTTGATACCTGTTTTCACTGAAACTGCCACTTGAACCTCCCCAGGAAATAATTTCTCAAGGTAATGTAGCGCGTCTTGTGTTTTTGAACAGCGGAAACGAATATCGCTTCCCTAAAGCTGAATATTTCAGCATGCTGGCAATTGCTCTCGCCGTCTTTTTGGTACAAACATGTTGCACAGGCTTCCGGTAATCTAGGGGGCTGAAACGGCGGAATCGGCAAAGGACATAAAATGCTAAAAATCACCCAAGTGAAGATTGAAGACATTTATGTGCCAGCCGCTCGGCGCAAGGAACTGGCGCAAAACAAGGTTGATGAAACCGCTGAAAAAATGATGGACGCCGATCAGACAAAACCTATTCGCGTTCGTGAGGGTAAGGGGCGCTTTGTTCTCTTGGAGGGCATTCACCGGCTTGAAGCCAGCAAGGCACTGGGCGAGGAAACCATTGGCGCCTATATTGTGCAGGCCCCAAAATTTTGAAGGCTTTTGTGAGGTTGGAAGTATTAATCCTGCTTGCTTGATGCAAGCAAGACGTTGGCTGCTATCCGAGCCTACTTCAGTCAAAAATACTGTTAGCTACAAGCCTGCTTTTCGGCAGAAGCCCCCTAATTATGGGGTATTACCATAGAATTTTCCACTCTTGGGCCTTTTCAATTAAAAACCCCTCAAGTTCTGCGAGCATATCCCGCTGAATTAAATGCATCCTTTGCTAGCTGGGTTTGAGTAAGCCCTAGGACATTACGTTTCCTTTTAATTAGTTGACCTAAAAATTAATTGGCGGACCTAAAAAATATCCAAAAGCAGATTGAGCAGATTGCAGTAGCTAAAAGATGAAAAATAGTGATTTGCATCAGAGCTAGATATCGAAAGCAGTATGTAGAAGCGGTAACAAAAACCTGGCACCCCAGCATCAAGCTGATGCATTCAGCCGCAATACATCTCTGTAGCCGCCCTCAATTGCCATTTTGGGACCAAAGCCACGGTCCAACATAAGCTGGTGAACACGGGAAAGCCGAAAGCAGGGTACGTAGGGTAGCATATGATGTTCTACATGATAATTCACCCAGTAAGGCGCAACTGTAAGGCGTTCAAGGGGCCCGGCCAGTGTCGTGCGGCTGTTTCTAAGTGGGTCATCCAAGTCAGGGACTGTGGCGTGTTCAGCGATGTTGCGGATACGCAGGAACAACTGGTAGCTGGTGGCCATTGGCAAAAGCCATAACAGCAAAAACAAGTCAATACGCCCGAACAGGGCAAAGCCTGCGGCAAAAAGGCCGTTAAAAAGTAACGGGCCACCGTAATAACCAATCAAGCGCGTGGAGCGGCCTTTTTTTTCGCCCCAGACAAAACGGAATATCGCCGCAGAGGACCGCAGGAATACAATGCCTGTGAGGTCGCGAAGGAATTTGCGCGCCATGCTTGCGGGCTTCACGGGGAAAGGGGTGTATAGGTAATTTTCAGGATCTTTTTCGGTACGGGTAAAACGGTGATGGGCCATATGGCGTACCCGGTACACATGCACATTCAAAATCATTGGCCATGCGATCAGCCACTGGGTAATGCGTTCATTAAGCCCTCGGCTTTTGAACAATAAACCGTGGCTACCTTCATGCATTAAAATTGCCAGTCCCAGCTGCCGGCCCCCAACCAAAACCAAACCGACCAGCAAGCTCAGGATACCGGGGAAAGCTGCATACAGCACCATGGCAGCGGCTATTACCCCCCAGCAATGGAAGAACAGCCAAAACCCCCAAATGTTTGACCGTTGGCGCAGCAAATGCGATTCGCCGGGCTGGAGAATGTCTGACGGTTTTATGTTTTGCCACTGGGTGGACACGGCCAGCCTCATTTTTGATGTATAAGCAGCAGAATAACCTGTATTTACTGGAACCACTAGTCGCAATAATAAAATTGCGAGGAAGCCTTGTCTTCATCTTTCCAGGCTTTTTTCAGCTGCGGAGCCATGATAGAATTTCTCAATGACTGTTTGTTCTATCCATAAGTATCTTGCCGCCCTTTATGCACTTGGCCTTTGCATATTTGGTCTGGGTCCTGTCTGGGCGACGGGTGGCGCTGATTTGCTGACACAGCTCGCGCGCCCCCCTCTTGTCACGGCACCGTCCATATCTGTGGATGGTCATTTCCTTTCAGGTCTGCACCGCCGCACAGATGACAGTGCACCTGTGGCTGTGTGGCGTATCGACAATGGTTTTGAAGGCGGCGAAAAATTGCCCTATGAGCGTCAGGATATCAACTGGATGTCGTGGGTGGGCGGCGGCAGGTTGCTGTTGTCGCTCAAGGAAAATGGGCTGATATTATATGATGCGCACATCAAACGTCTCAGACCCCTGATCGATACAGGTGGGCCTAGACCGGGCGAGTTGCCACCCTTCCTTTTGAGCCAGCTTCACGGTGATCCCACAAGCATCCTTATGCAATGGGAAGACCCGACTGAACCCGGATATCCTGCAGTTTTCAAGGTTAACGCAATCACGGGTCAGTCCCGGAAAATTGTCAGTGCCTGGCGTCCGATTATACGCTGGTGGGCCTCGCCAGAAGGCGAAGTCACCCTGGGGGAAGGGTTTACCGGGCGTAAGCAAAAACTTTTTTCCCGCCGCGCTGACGGCGGCTGGCAGCTGATTTCAAAAAAGGATTTCTTTAAAGGTCCGGCGGTGAACGTGCTGGCCGTGGAGACAGGCGGGGCAACAGCGCTAGTATTGTCCGCGCATGCCAGCGATACCCGGGCGCTGTGGCGTATGCATGCTACGTCAGGAGACATGATCAACCAATTGGCGGCCCACACCCAATACGATATGACAGCGGCCCTGATTGACCCTGTGACGGACAGTGTTGTCGGCGCCAGCTATGAAGAAGAGCAAAGCCGCGAGATTATTTGGCATGCTCAAAGTAAAGCATCACATGATGCCATTGAAGCTAGGATTAATGTTGGGGAGGTGAACCTTGTAGCCTCAAGCCGGGGCGGTCAGCGCAAGCTATACAGAAAGCGGTCTTCCAGCCACCCAGCGGTCTATTATATTTATGACCGCGATAATGACCATGTGATCCCTGTACCGTTTGATAAGGCAACCACCAGACTGCCGCAGGTGAATACCAAAAGTGTGTTTATTCCGGTTAAAGGCATGAAACGGCCCATGCAGGCGGTATTGTCGCATGGGGAAAATGGTGTGACAGGCAAGGCTGTGGTTTTGGTGCACGGTGGCCCGGTTCGGCGCGCCACAAGCCAATATAAGACAATGGTTAGCTGGCTGACGGCACATGGGTACAGTGTATTGCAGCCCAATTTTCGTGGCTCTAGTGGATATGGGGAGGTCTGGCGCCGTGCAGGTTACGCGGAGTGGGGCCGCCGCATGCAACAAGATGTGCGCACGGCTGCTGAATGGCTGATAGACAATGGCATTGCAGGCAAAGGCGATATGTGTGTGATGGGGGGGTCTTACGGCGGTTATGCGGCGTTGATGTCAGCGATAATGGATGATGACCTGTTTGCCTGTGCTGTAAGCCTGAACGGGGTGTCTTCGCTGCCGCATTTAATCGCTTACCTGAATACAAACCGGTTTCACATGCTAACAGTGCCGCGCATCCAGGGTGGGCTTTCGCAGCGTGTGCTCAGGCGGCGCTCGCCGCTTTTTCGGGCAGACTTGGTGCGTGTACCTGTGTTGATGTTACATGCAACAGAAGATACCAATGTGCCGTTTGAGCAGGGTGTGCTGATGGCCAAGGCGCTACGTAAAAGCGACAAGGAGCATGACTTTATTGTGCTCAAGGGGGCAGAGCATGTGCTGAAACGTACGTCTGACCGGCGGATATACATGCAAAAGGCGCTCGATTTTATCGACAGACATATTGCATATAGCGAGACCCCTTAAAAATTGATTTTCCTTTTTAAGGGAAAGCCGAGCTGTACCAACAAGGTATTTCGAAATGCCCGAAGTAGAACTGGCCTCATTTCACAATAGTCGCTGTAACGCATGCCTTCCGCTGTCTTCCTGGAATGGTGTATATGTAAAAACCAATACACCGATTGCCACCAGAACTATGTGAAAATCTGCGGGCATAAACACTGCAAATATTAGAAAATTGTTTGCTCTGCGCCGTTTTTGCTTCTGATTTTTAACAAGATGTGTTTTTTTGGCGCTGGACTGTTTCAGTGGGGGAGAACCACATTTGAAACAAATGGGAGAAGGTCGCCCGGACAAATGGCAGGTGGCCAAATCATATCAAAGGGGTAGAAATGTCCGACACAACTATCGTCTCGACCGAAGGGTCGCAGGAACGGGAATTTATGGGCCACCCGATTGGGTTGTCAATTTGCTTTCTAACCGAAATGTGGGAGCGCTTTTCATACTATGGTATGCGCGCCTTGCTGATTTTATTTTTAACCAAGCATTTTCTGTTTTCAGCAGGGGAAGCTAGCTTGATTTATGGGGCCTATACAGGCCTTGTTTATATGTTGCCTGTGATTGGTGGATATTTAGCTGACCGATATTTGGGTAGTCGGAAGGCGGTAACTTTTGGGGCAATTCTGCTGGTTCTTGGGCATATATCGCTCGCTTTCGAGGGGCCGCAAGCTATATTGAATGGCGACATAGTCGAGCGCTCTGACTTTCATGTTTCAATATTTTTCCTTTCTCTGGCATTGATCATCACCGGCGTTGGTTTCTTGAAAGCCAATATTTCCACAATTGTTGGTGCTTTGTACGGACCAAATGATCCGCGTCGGGATGGTGGTTTCACCATTTTTTATATGGGGATCAACCTTGGGTCTTTGATAGCCACACTGCTTGTTGCTTACATTGGCGAAACATATGGCTGGGGCTATGGTTTCGGTCTGGCGGGCATTGGCATGTTGCTGGGGCTTGTTGTGTTTTTATGGGGCCAACACTTGTTGGAAGGCCGCGCCGATCCCAAAAATCCTGAAGAACTCAAGGAGCGAGTTTTTGCTGGCCTGAGCCGCGAGCATCTTATTTATCTTGCAGGTATTGGCATGGTTTTGGGCATGTGGTGGCTTGTACAACATCAGCAGCTGGTTGGAACACTGCTCGGTGGATCAGGTATTCTGATGCTGATTATCGTGCTGGTCTATGGTTTTGTGAAATGTAGTAAAATTGAGCGTGAACGCTTGATGGTGGCTTCTATCCTGATCGTGTTTCAAACGGTATTTTGGGCTTTATTCGAACAACAGGGTTCAAGCTTGACGTTGCTTGCAGACCAGCAGTTCAATCGTGATCTTGGCCTGTTTACGCTTACGGCTGCTCAGGTTCAGACGATGAATCCCTTATTCATAGTTTTGTTGGGGCCGCTTTTTGCCTGGTTGTGGCTGAAGCTTGCCAGGATGGGAAAAGAACCTTCCACACCTGCAAAGTTTGGGCTTGCTATGGTCTTGGTCGGAATAGGGTATATTCTCTTTTCTTATGGTATTGGCTTAACGGATGGCCCTGGAAAAAGCTTCCTTTGGTTGTTTGTAATATACTTCTTTATGACTGTGGCCGAGCTATGCCTAAGCCCTGTAGGCCTTTCAATGGTGACCAAGCTTTCTGTTGGGCGTTTGGTTGGCATGATGATGGGGATGTGGTTCTTGTTCACCGCCTTTGCCAATTACGCATCAGGCGTTATGTCCAGCTTGATGGGGGCCGGAGGACACGGATCAGGTTCTTCCGAAATGAGCGTGCCTGTTGCAATCAATTTATTCCACAGTGTAGGACTTTTCGCGATCGGTGTTGGTGTTGTTCTGTTTATTCTCACACCATTTTTGCGCAAACTCATGCACGGCGTACACTAAAGCTACGCACTTTGTGGGCAGGTAAATCTAATAAAACGGCGGGGGTTTCTCCGCCGTTTTTTGCTCGGTGGTGTTGAGGGGTAACTATGGAATATTCGGTCATTTGCATTGGCACTTACCATAAAACCGGCACTGTCTGGATGCAGGGTATTTTTCAGGCAGCGGCGGAACAGCTGGGTATTGCCTTTGTTGGGTCTGATCTTTCAGCATATGCGGAAGCCACGGCTCCTGTGGCAGCGGGTATTTATTTTGATGATCACTGCCGTGTTCCCACAGCCTTGCAGGGGTCTGCCACACGGGGTTTTCGGCTTGTTCGTGACCCGCGTGATGTGGTAATTTCAGGCGCGCATTATCACAGCAAATCAACAGAACCCTGGCTACAGAGACCAATTGACAGGCTGGGGGATCGTTCCTATCAGCAGGCTCTTATAGATCAGGGCGACTGGCTGAACCGTTATGCATTTGAAATGGAGCAGACAGCAGCCGCGACTACCGACCATATGGTTGCAGACATCAGCCTGGAAAGTGGGTCATTCAGAACAGTGCGCTACGAAGACCTGATCTGCCCTGATGGCGGGGAGGCCTGTTTTTCAAACTTGCTGGAATTCCTGGGTTTTGACGCCAGCGAAACCGACATAGTGACGGGGTTGTATAGGCAACAGTCCCTTGCCGGCGGCAAGAGCGTAGACAGACGCCATGCACGGTCCGGTAAAAGCCAGCAGTGGAAGTCGGTTTACAGCCGTGCCCTAGCGCAAAAGTTTGTTGACCTCCACGGGGATGCTTTGCTTGCCCTAGGGTATGAGAAAAACCACCGTTGGCTGGAGGCTTTGCCGGAAGGGTAGTGCTGTGGTTGTTAGTGTAGCGGGGGGCATATTTTTTAACCTCCCAAATACCCGCTGCATAAATTTTGGTCTCGTGCAAACTCCGGCAGTACAAGGGGCGGCTAGTAAACTTATGTTTATATGAGTGGTTAGTGACTCTGATCTGTGGCCCTGATAGGTTCTTTGTGCTGCCGGTCACAGGGCAGGCAAAGGGAGGTTAAATTATGAAAAACTCTAAACTGTTATCAGGGGTAAGTGCCCGATCAGTTGCTGCTACGCTCGCGCTTTCTGTTGTGCTGGTTGCGTGCGGCCCATCGGATACACCGCAAGGCGAATTTGTCGATATTAACAGGGACCCGTTCCCGTCCAGTTATACGGCGCTGCCGTCTGAAGCGACGGTGATTGTCAACGCGACTATCCTTGACGGCAAAGGCGGCCGTATTGAGGGTGGTTCGGTGTTGATAGAGGCTGGCAAGATCACAGCTGTCGCCGAAATCATCACCCCGCCTGACGGCGCAACCGTAATTGACGGCACAGGCCGCTGGGTTACGCCGGGTATCATTGATGTGCACAGTCATTTGGGTGTTTATGCCAGTCCCGGCACCCAGTCAGCGTCTGACGGTAATGAAATTGGCGATCCGGTAACAGCAGGTGTCTGGGCAGAGCATAGTATCTGGCCACAAGACCCCGGTTTTGGCCGGGCGGCAGCGGGCGGTGTTACCGCGCTGCAAATCCTGCCCGGTTCCGCCAATCTTGTTGGCGGACGGGCTGTAACGCTTAAAAATGTACCGGGCCGAGTGGCGCAGGACATGAAGTTTCCCGGTGCGCCTTACGGCATGAAAATGGCCTGTGGGGAAAACCCCAAGCGTGTTTATGGTGGCGGCAAAAACAATGTGCTGTCGCGGCCTTCAACTCGTATGGGTAATGTGCATGGTTACCGACAAGCCTGGGCGGACGCACAGGATTACCAGCGCCGTTGGGATAAATATGAGCGTGATTATAAAGCCGGCAAGGATGTCTTGCCGCCCAAGCGCAACCTGCGGCTTGATACGCTTGCGGGCGTATTGAAGGGTGATATCAGTGTGCATATGCACTGTTACCGCGCCGACGATATGGGCACCATGCTTGATGTGATGAAAGAGTTCGATTATCAGATCGCCAGTTTCCAGCATGCAGTTGAAAGCTATAAGGTTGCAGATAAACTGGCTGAAAACGGCGTTTGTTCGGCCATGTGGGCTGATTGGTATGGCTTCAAAATGGAAGCCTATGACGGTATTCGTGAAAATATCCCGTTTGTGCATAACGCAGGAGCCTGCGCAATTGTGCATTCTGACAGCTCGTCCGGTATCCAACGCCTCAATCAGGAAGCAGCTAAGGCGCTTGCTGACGGGCGTAAAGCGGGGCTGGATATATCCAAAGCCGAAGCCTGGACATGGCTATCGCTCAATCCAGCTAAATCACTTGGTATTGCTGACCAGACAGGCTCGTTAGAGGCCGGTAAAAATGCTGATATCGTTATCTGGTCGGCGGACCCGTTCAGCGTTTATGCCAAAGCTGATATGACATTTGTGGACGGCGCTGTGGTGCATGACCGTGCAGACAAAAGCAAACAGCGGGTCGCAGATTTTGAGCTTGGCCATGTGGGTGAAGGAGACGTGAAATGAAGATGATCAAATCCCTTTGTCACGCCGCAGCTGCTCTTGCTCTGGCTGGCACAGCATTAACCACCACCGTTTCCGCTGAGGATGTTGCTATCACTGGGGGCACGGCCTTCACCAATGGCGGCAAAGGCAAGGTTGAAAATGCAACCCTGCTGATGTCAGATGGGAAGATTGTATCTGTGGTTGAAGGCGGTGCCGTACCGGACGGTTACCGCACTGTTGATGCGACCGGTAAATGGGTCACTGCGGGTTTTATGTCAGCAGGTGGGTCGCTTGGTCTCGGCGAGGTAAACCTGTCTGGCGATAATAATGATGCCCGGGCAGATAAAGCCAAGGATACGTTGGGCCTTGATATTTCATACAGCCTAAACCCCTTCAACTCGATTATTGCCAATACCCGTATTGAAGGCGTAACGCGTGCAGTAACCCAGTTTTCGCGCAGTAAAGACAATTGGCACGGTACAGGTTCGGTTATTCAGCTGGGCGGGGAAACGGCGGACGATATGATTGTGCACGGTAAGGCTTTTCTTCATCTTGATGTGGACGAAGGCGCAGCAAAGTCGAACGGTGGCAGTCGGTCTGTTATATGGGCAGAAGCCATCAAAAAGTTTGAAGGCGCGAAACCCAAAGCTGAGACAGATACCAAAAACACTGCTGACGCCGACAAAAAGAAAGATAAGAAAAAACCAAAGACAAAAAGCGAAGGCGATAAAATGCTGGCGGCTTTGTTTGATGGCAAGATTACCCTGCAGGTGAATGCCCACAGGGCCTCTGACATACGTCAGGTGATCGCTTTGAAAAAACGCTATGGGTTTGATGTGATGCTAACAGGGGCACGGGAAGCCTGGATGGTTGCCGATGACCTGGCAACGGCTGGCATTTCTGTGTTGATTGATCCTTTGGATAATTTGCCGTCGCGCTTTGATATGCTGGCGTCCACCAGCAAAAATGCTGCCCGGCTGCACACCGCAGGTGTGAAGATAGCCTTCTTGCCGCCGGATACCCTGAACAGCCGATTGGTGGTGCAAAGTGCCGGGAACGCGGTAGCGATGGGTTTACCGTGGGAAGCTGCGATGGATGCACTTACAGTAAGTGTCGCAGAAATTTTCGGTGTGGCCGATAGTTACGGCACACTGGCGGAAGGCATGGATGCCGATGTCGTTGTTTGGGACGGCGATCCGCTAGAAGTTATGACAAGTGCTGATACGGTGTTCATTCAGGGCGATGAAATTGCACTTGTGTCCCGGCAAACCAAACTCCGTGACCGATATAAGGAAATCCCACGTGCGCCGGGTTTTAAGAAATAGCTTAAGGCACCAAAACAGAACAAAGGCCGGGCATTATCCCGGCCTTTTTTGTCTGGTGGGTAAAGTGGATTTTAAATCGCTGCCATCACATTACGTATGGCAATCGTGATCAGGACGATGTTTGACAGAGCAAACAAAAGGAAGCGAATGAAAACCCGGTTAAAGGTCGCCTGCACCAGTGAATGCAACACACGGATGCCCACATAGATCCAAGCAAGCTGGACCATAAAGGCGTCGGCTGCGCCTGCCAGATGGCAGTATATTATCAGTGCATAAAAGATCGTGGGCTGTTCATGCAGGTGGTTATAGTTATCCGCAACCCTGCGGGCGCTTGAGGGCAGTATGTCCAGGTATCCTGGATGTGCTGCATCTTGCGGGTCCACGCTTGCGGCCTTCATGGCGGGAAGGCGTGTCGCATACATCCAGACCCACACGACAAGTGACCAGCATACAAGCGCCAGGATTGGCGTTAAAATTGATGACATTGGATATCTCCCCTTAATATTGCTTCAATAAAAGTTAGTGCTCCGAGCTTAAAAATCCAGCTTTAGCAGAAACGAGCCGTTAAATTTACTGGCCTCAAAGCTGCCATAGTGGCAACTTACTCCGGCAGTTTCCCTAGGGCCTGACCCTAATAAAAAGACTAATATTCAACAGCACCGAGGAACACGATAATATGATAAAAATAGTGGGTGTAACCCTTATGTTGGCAACCTCAGCCTTGGCTGCCAACGCACAAAAACAATCTCCTTTTGATATTGTGGAACTACAGGCTGGGCATGCAGTGAGTGCCTTAAAGCCGGTTCAGTTTTTTGCGCCCGGTAAAATGAGCCTGATGGCGCGCGGGCAGGATGAAAACAAGCCTAGGACGTTCAGTTTTTTTGAACTGGGCCAAAATACCGCGCAGTTGACCATAGAGATGCCGGAACAGGCGCTTTATTACGATTTTGCCAATATTTTCTTCAAGAATCAGGAAAGCTTGCTGTTCCTCACGAAAGAGGGTGTGCAACTGTATGATCAGGTGGACGGTAGTATTCGTCAGCTTGTTTCTGCCGTATCCATTTATAAACAAAATGGGAGCCCCCTGTTCGAGTCAGTTGATTTTGCACGTGACCTGAATGATGATGGCTTCGCCGATTTGCTGATTCCAGACTTTGCTGGTTACCGGCTTTTTCTAAATGATGGAAATGGGTCCTTTGGCGGCGAAATTTTACTGGATATGCAGGTGGAAATGCGGGTGAGCGGTGATACACCGCGTTACAGCCAGTTTCCTGTTTATTCGTTCGATGCAAATTTTGATGGCAGGCAGGATATTGTTTTCCAAAAAGACAGAAACTTTTTGGCATATCTTCAATTGGCAAACGGCAGTTTTGCAACAGCCTCGGAAGTTTATGCATTTGATATAGAAATTATAGGTAATAGTTTTGGTGCGCAGGTGGCTTCAAATGAGCGCTATGCAGATCAAACAGACCTTACGGAAACCCGCATCGAAACCATTGAGGACATAAATGGGGACGATATTATGGATATCGTCACGCAAACAGACCGTGCCAAAGGCCTCTTTAACCGTACTACAAAATACGGATTTCATTACGGATTCGAATCGAATGGGCGAATTGCGTTTAACAATGTGCCGTCAGCAGCTTTTACCCTGAAAGGTGTCACTGCTGAGACCCGCCATATTGACTTTACGGAGGATGGGCGTATCGATTTTGCCGGTGGTGCCGTCAATATCGGTATTGGCAAAATTATTGGTATTTTACTGTCTGGTTCAGTGAGCATTCCGGTGAATTTCTTTGAACAGGATGAAAAAGGTCAGTTTAGCGAAGACCCGTCTTTCCGGAAAAAAATATCGGTTGATTTTAACATGTCGAGTGGTCAGTCAAGTGTACCGGTTGTTGAAATGACGGATATTGACGGCGACGGAGCGAAAGACCTTATCTTGAGCAAGAATAATGAAAGCCTGCGGGTTTATAAAGCAACGCCAGGGGCCAAGAAGATGTTCACAAAAAAGGCCTTGGAAATTCTGCTCACGCTGCCGAAGAATGGCGAAAATGTAACCGTCGGTGACCTGAACGGAGACAGCAAGGGGGACCTGATGTTACATTTTGACAGGCTTGGTGCCGACGGCCCCGAGAATCGCAATAAGATTGTGGTACTGATTGCGAACTAGACCAGGCTTAGTGTTTCCTACCTTTTTGGTGCGCGCTAATACGTAGTGCAAGCACACCGACAGCAGCAATAGCAAGCCAGCTGGTCTCGATGCTTGTGAAAGCGTCAGGCTGCCGGAAGCTGGTGCCAAAGAATATTGCCAGCAAACCATAGCTGCCAACCTTGTGTAGTCGCTTCCAGTTTTTAGCACCGAGCGCTTTCACTGAAGCGGCATTCGATGTGAGAACCATTGCCAGCAGCAGTAAATAAGCTGTACCCCCAACCGCAAGAACAGAAAGCGGGCGTGAGGCTTCGGTGAAAGCAAGGTTTGAAAGCACGAGGCCAGCATGAACAAAATGTATCAATGCGAAATTCAACCCAATATAACGCCGGTTTCGCATTGCCCATTTCCCGTAGCTGCCAGGCCGCAGTCGCTGGATGCTTGATGCTGTGAAGGCCATGCAAAACATTAAAAATGCAGCATGAGCCGTTGGCCACATAACAAAGGGCAATGCTTTGATATACCCGCCAGCATGCCAGGCAGCCCATGCCAGAAAGGCTGTAAGCAGTGTGGCAACGGGCACGAACAGCTTTTTGCCTTCAAAAATTGTCAGCATAGTGAATTGTTCCCTTGATTGCCGCTCTGTCAGCGTGAATAGTTTCACAGATAGCAGAATATGAAAATCATTTTAAAAGATAGTTCTTTATGTTGAGACTGAAAGCCATACCTCAAAGCGATTACGGTGCGTATCACGCGCTGATCAATGATCCGCTTATTTCCTATAATTCGGGCTCAATCCCGCATCCTGTGGATATCGAGTTTGCCGCAAAACGCCTGCAGGACAGGGCGGAGAATGAACGTATTCTCGGAGACTTGGTTCAGCGCGGCGCTTATGTGGGTAATGATCTTGTCGGGGACGGTAGCCTGTTCAGGAGCAAAGAGGGTGCTCTTGAAATTGGATACTGTGTTGCTGAAACCCACCGAGGGAAAGGCTATGCGACCGAGATGGCACGTCAGCTTATCCAGCTGGCACGGGACCATGGCTACATGGGGCCAATTGCAGCAGGTTACGCAAAAGACAATCCTGTCTCTGGCAAGATATTGGAAAAGATCGGCTTTAAGTGTGTGGGAGAGGAAATGAATACTTCTGCCGGGCGGACAGATATTTCGGCATATTGGCGAATGGAGCACCCCGCGTGCGAGAAAAAGCAGCTCGTATCGCTGCGTCCATTGGAAGAAAAAGATATCGCCGCTGTGTTTGCCTTGCAGCATGACAGGGAAGGCGCATTGCTTGCGGGCGTAGAAGGAGAATTTGTTCCGGAGAATGTTTTTCATGCAAGTATGAAAGAGCTGATCGAAGAAGGTGGGGATAAGCCAAAGATTTTTACTGTCCTGATGGCAGATAAAATGGCGGGCTATATTGCTTGTGCTGCCAGCAGAGGCGGAAGCTATCAGCGTATCAGTTATTGGATCGCCCGGCCCTTTTGGGGCAAAGGAGTGGCGACAGCGGCTTTGAGTGAGCTCCTTCGAAAGCAGCCCAAGAGTTTGCTTGAAAAAGGGCTTTATGCCGCTGTGACAGACGGAAATGAGGCTTCAGTGCGCGTGCTCGAAAAATTTGGTTTTATAGCGTATAAACGCTGCCAATTCCATTCGGCGGCCCACGGGCACGAGATGATGCAAACCCTCTTCCAGCGATAGGGCAGAGCAATGAACATAGCTGATATGCTCAACGAGGTTTCCCTGCGCCCCATAGAAGCAGGCGATATCGCGGCGCTGTTTGCATTCTCCAGTGATAAGCGTGCCATCGAGATGGCGGGTACAGGCAGGAGCTTTGGCGATGAAGTCGAGCTTGCTGCTCATTTTCGGAAGGTGCAGAAAAATGGTGCGGTGGTAAGGGTAATTCTGCATGGGACCAATGTTGCGGGTTATATGGCGTCGTTTGAGCGTTTTGAAAAGCGTGAAATCAGCTATTGGGTTGGGCGCGCATTTTGGGGGCAGGGTGTTGCCAGCAAGGCTGTGGTTTTGTGGCTTGAGAAATTTCCTGTGCCAGACAGCGGGCTTTATGCCCGCGTGGTAGACGGCAACCCTGCATCAGCCCGTGTGCTTGAGAAAAACGGCTTTACCCCCGCAGGCCGCGATAGCTTTTATTCAGACGTGCGTGGCTGTGAAGTAGAAGAAACCCTTTATAAGCTTACTCCCTAGCTTTCCCGCTGTGGGCTGTAACCAAGCGAGCTGGTTGCAGCTTCATTTTCAAACGGTTTATAGGCTTTTTCGTGTGTGAACATGCTGTTCACAAGGCTGTTTGGGAAAACTTGAATGCCGGAATTGAAGACCTCAATATTGCTATTGAAAATGCTGATGGCTGCGGCGATATTATCTTGCAGCTCGCTGATTTTGCGCATCAGCGACATGGTAACATCCGCCATTTTAAGGTCGGGATAAGCCTCCACCGCGATATTAAAGCCAGAAACCATTTTCGCCGTTGCGGCCTCAATGGATGCCAGATCATCTGTGTTTACCGTGCCGCGCGAAGCTTTGCCGATGGCCGAACGCAGTGCTGTGATATCTGCAAGCAGGGACTTCTCGTGGTCTTTATAGTTGTGGGCTTCTTTTTCAAGCGCGGGCAGGGTTTCATTTTTCTGGCGTTCATAGGTGATAACATCAGCCCATGCTCGCACAACCATGTTTCGCCGCCGAATGATGCCATTATTAATGGCAATGCCCATCACCACTATAATGATACCAAGGCCGAGAATTACATAAAGTGCTTCCATGATGTTTTCCCCTTAACGAGAACGAGTTGGATGTTCGAAATTATTGTCTGAATATTTCATCAGAGTGTGGATAAACTCAAGGGCGCTGTCGAGTTTTGGCTGGGAGCTGTGTCCCGCGATTTCGCGCTCGAAGTCTACAGGATTTTCCAACCCGTGCATGCGGCCCTTTGCCAGTGTATTTCTGTCATCAAAAGAAAAACATAGATCACCGGCACTATTGAATTCCATGTCCAGCCCTGTAAGTGCTTTGCCTGCGGCTTCGATCTCCAGAATTAGTTTTGGGGTCAGGAATTTTGCTGCCTCCATTTCGCTGTCAGCACGTACATTGAAGTTTTTGTTAAAGCTCACGCTGCTGCTTTTCCAGCCTTTGTTGAAAAAACTGAGCCCACTTTCAGAAATTCGCAGGTTTTTGGCGAACTGAAAGGCAACAATAAAACCAAAACGGTCAAAATGGTCATAGACGGTGCGTGTGCGTACCCGAACATTGCCTTTGCTGTCGGTGGTTGTGTAGGTTTCTGTCCGGCGATTGACATAGTGAAAATGATAATAGTCGTAAGTGAATTCATGCTCGTCACCATGGTATCTGCCGTGCAGCAGCTTTTTAAGCTCGCGGCTATGGTTACCAAGCCTGAAAGCCTGAAACCTGTTGGCGAGGCCTTGGGCCTTGGCCCGCACCGGGGTTTCCTCAAGCCCATAGTCATGCAGCACGGATTGATAATGGATACGGTCTGAAAGGCTTGTGAAGGCAGATTTGCGGGAAAGGCGTCTGTAGATATAGATGCCAAGGGTAATGGCGGTCACCGCAGCAGGTAACACCGCGTAGGGGTTATGTATGCCGTTTATGTAGAATAGGCCCGCAGTGACCACTGACACCAGGCAAATGATCAACGTCATACGGTTGAGGTGGCTGTTATCAAAGGCAACAGGTGCAGGAAAGTCCTGCATCAATCGAATGGCTGTAATCAGGTCTGCATCTGATTTTGCGGCGGCTGCCTGGCGCTCTATTTCAGCAAGCGTCGTTTTCAGCCTATGATTAAAAGCGCCTTTTGGCGCGGAAAATGTGGTGTTGTTGGTAACTTTGAACCCCCCGATTTATATGCTGTATTTTGTTGTTTTCTTTATAGTGCGGTAGCAAAGGTAGCTTGTTTAGTTGCTGGAAATTAGTTTTATACATAAGAAGTTTGCCCTGTATTTCAAAGGGCTTGGCCGGAATATGATTTTAGCCTGGCCCAATACAGGCTTTTTTAATGACCTCACCAAGGGCGCGGAAAGTAGCCTCGCGGGGGTTTGTTTTGCGCCAGATCAACCCTATCGAGCGCGCCGGGTTAATGTCGCTAAAGGGAAGAATGTCAACCGCCACACCGTTCGTCAGCCCGGCATCAACAGCCATTTGTGGCAACAGGGTCGTGCCCCGTCCCGCTGCGACCATTTGCAGGATTGTGGGCAGGCTGGTGCCTGAGAGTTCGCGGCGCGCTTTGTTACCCACAAGCTGGCACGCATCGAGGGCATGGTCCCTCAGGCAGTGACCTTCTTCCAGCAACATTAGGTGGCTGGTATCCAGTTCAGCAGTGGTGATGCTTTCTCCTGGGGCCTCGCCTGCCGGATAGGCTGCGACAAAACCATCATAAAACAGGGGCATTTCGGTAGCATCGCCACAGGCAAACGGCAATGCATACAGCACCAGATCAAGATCACCCGAGCGCAACATGTCACACAGGTCTGCGGATTTATCTTCGCGCAACTGTAGCTCTAAATCAGGTAACTCCCGTTGTACGGCAGGCATAATTTTGTGTAAAATATAGGGCGCAATCGTTGGGATAATACCAAGCCTGACCATGCCTTTTAAAGGATCTTTGGCAGAAGCCGCCATATCGGTCAGGTCGTCTACATCATTCAAGATTTCCTGTGCGCGCCTCACGATTTCCTCACCAAGGGCTGTGAACATCACTGTGCGTTTTGTGCGTTCCACCAGTTGTGCGTCCAGCAAGCTCTCCAGCTCCTGAATGCCAGCTGACAGCGTTGACTGGGTCACATGACTGGCATCAGCTGCTCGTCCAAAATGATTGCTTTTGTGAAGCGCAACCAGATAGCGCAGTTGTTTCAGGGTTGGAGGAAAGCTCATGAAAACATCCAATCAAGAAAATGGGAGATTACCGATTTTGGAGAGTATAGCGACGGGATTTCAATATATCCATAATTTCGATTATTATTATGAAATTAATCGGTTGGATCATTTTATAAGGGATAGGCATATTCGTCTCAACAGCGCACCGGGGTTTTACTGAAAGAGAGCCCGGGGCTGCCCAGCAAACCAAAATTTAGAATTTAAGGATAAAGACTATGTTGACCGTTGGTGACACATTACCAGAATTTAACTTGAAAGCCGTTTCAGGCACAGTCGTACCGGCAGAAGATTTTGACCGTATTTCAAATGAAAGCAATGCAGGAAAATGGACTGTATTGTTCTTTTGGCCCAAGGATTTCACGTTTGTTTGCCCAACTGAAATTCTGGCGTTTGACGCATTAAACAATGAATTCTCAGACCGCGACGCCACCCTGTTGGGCGCAAGCACAGACACTGATTTTGTGCATTTAGCCTGGCGCCAAAGCCGCGAAGATTTGGGCGCCGTCAGTTTCCCCTGGCTTGCAGATGTAAAAAAGGATCTCGCTAGCGCTCTTGGTATCCTCGACCAGGAGGAAGGTGTAGCCCTCAGGGCAACGTTCATTGCCGACCCTGAAGGCATCATTCGGTATGCTGCGGTGAACGATCTTTCCGTTGGCCGTAACCCGGCAGAAGTGTTGCGGGTGCTTGATGCACTGCAGACGGATGAGCTGTGCCCGTGCAACTGGAACCCAGGCGAAGAGACACTTTAACCCACACCAAATCAATAGTTTGCTGGCTCGCTTTTGCTGAGACAGCATGCCGGGGCTCTGGCAATCCACGCCCCCAAGGAACCCGCATAGCTGACTTGTTATGCGGCGCGCCAGAGCCCCGTTTGTTAATCCCCGGTGAGCTTGCCGACCCGTGAGCTAACCCAATGGAAGGACCAGTTATGTTAGACGAAATCAAAAACCAGCTTCCGGCTTATGCAAAAGACATGAAGCTCAATCTTTCCTCGCTGATGAGGGAGGACACCCTGTCGCCGATCCGTCGGTACGGTGCGTTGTTTGCTGCGGCGCTTGCCTCAGGGAATGCCTCCCTCATCAAAGCTGTCTCTCTGGAGGCTGGCGAGTATCTCAATAGTGATGAAATTGAAAATGTTAAGGCGGCAAACGCCATGATGGGCATGACCAATATTTATTATAGGTTCCTCCATATGGTATCTGATGCGGAGTATCGCCGTATGCCTGCCGGGCTGCGAATGCAGACTTTGGGCAAACCGCCAGCGGACAAAACTGATTTTGAGTTTTATGCCCTTGTGGTATCCATCGTTAATGGCTGTGAATTTTGTGTTGCAGCGCATGATGCAGAGCTCAAAAAAGCAGGCCTTAGCCATCAGGAAATTCAGGCGGGTATCCGTATCGCAGCCGTGGTTCACGCGACCGCGAGTGTCATAACAACGGAAGAAAGCCTAGGCTCTTCCGTCCAGGGTATTTTATCAGCTGCCTGATTATCGTCACAATTGAAGGTTTTTATGCTGGCGGCCTCTTCATTGAGGTCGCCACTTTTGTTTTGTGTACCCCAAAATAGTCGGATATTGGGCCAATCTTTTTGTATAAGTCTTGGTGTTTTTTTGGGCTGTAGACAAAAAAGTGGCCGGGTATAAAACCCGGCCCGAGTCACGACAGCGAGGATAGAGTGACAGCGCGAAGCGCCGTCACAATATGGAGGGACACAGGCTAGCTGCGTCCACTCGCATCTCCTAACAGACCAAATCTTGCGCTCCGGGTCAATGCTTGTCTCATCACAAACTGAATTTTCCCATGTAAACAGCTGTTTTTAGGGCCTGAAGAGCAATAAAGTTACGCCTGATACAGTTGGCTAAACTGTTGGTATAAAATCCTGGCGGACAGAAAAATCCAACACTGTGCGTGATTCGTTTGTCCTTGCGACTCGCTGTGATGCGGGGTCGGCTCGACCTTTTCAGTTAATTTTTGTCGATGAAATCATCCACGACCTGGCAAGCGGCAGGCCCTAATAAGACAACAAACAAAGTGGGCAGGATGAAGAGGATCAAAGGCACGGTCAAAATGGCGGGCAGGCGCGCGGCTTTTTCCTCAGCTTTCATCAGACGTTCGTTCCTGAACTCGGCAGATAAAACCCGAAGCGATGTGGCAAGAGGCGTGCCGTAGCGCTCCGACTGGACTAGCGTGGTCACCACACCGCGAAGCGGTGGCAGGTCAACCCGCTCTGAAAGATTAAGCAGTGCCTGACGTCGTTCTGGCAGGAAGCCAAGCTCAATCGCTGTCAGTGAAAACTCGTCCGCAAGCTCGGGATAAGCACGGGTCAGTTCCTTGGCGACACGGTTCAGTGCACTGTCAAGCGTTAGCCCGGCCTCAGCACATACTACCAGCAGATCAAGGGCATCGGGCAGGCCCTTGCGGATCAGTTCTGTGCGCTTTTGTTTGGCATTATGGACAAAAATATCAGGTAGCTTCAGCCCGAAAAAAACCATCGCGATGGCAAAAACAGGGTGCATGCTCTTGAGATTTGGGAATGCCCCGAGCCCGTAAAAAAGGATGACACCGATCAATCCCATCAACAGCGGCAAAGTCAGGCGGGCGACCTGAAAGATCACCACCGCATCATTGCTGCGATATCCCGCCTGCATAAGCGACGAAGACACTTTCTTGGTTTGGCCTTCCTGGAGTAACTTAAAGCGGTTGGCGATCGCCCGCAGTGCGCTGACACTATCCACTTTCTTTAGTGGAGATCGCCGCTTGTTTGAGGTAACAAGTCCGGCCTTAAGGGCTTCGCGGCGGTCTTGCAGGTTTTTGACACGCCCTTTCATCGGGTTTTTCACCAGCATCGCCTGATAGACAGCCAACATCACAATGAGGGCTACAATTCCGGCGACAGCTGACAAGAGATCAACCGTGGAAATACCCAGTATGTCTTCAATCGCCTGCATGGCCCTTACACCTCAAAGCTAATCATTTTTGACATAATAATCATGCCGATCCCCATCCAGATCAGGCCGCCAATGCTGGCCAAAATCGCCTTGGGGTGAGTGAAAAGGACGATGCCATAATCATAATTCATCACCATGATCAGGCCCAACATAATGAAGGGCAACAAACCCATAATCCATGCGCTGGCTTTGGCCTCGGACGACAAGGCTTTAATCTTCAGCTTCATTGCCTGCCGTTGCCGCAGGATGTTAGCCAGATTGCCCAGTGTTTCACCCAGATTGCCACCCGTTTCCTGCTGTACAACAAGAGAGATGACAAAAAACTTGAAGTCCGGCGAATCTAGTCGGTCGGCTGTTTCCCAAAGTGCTTCTTCCAGCTGTTTACCAATACGCATATTGTCGGTGATTTTCTGGAACTCGGTTCCTGTAGGGGCCAATAGTTCCTGACCTACATTGGCAATACATTCATTCACGGGTAGCCCGGACTTAAGGCCGCGTACGATCAAATCCATGGCTTCGGGAAACTGCTTGGTGAAGCGCTTCATACGAGATTTGATACGACGACTTACATACATATGCGGTAGCCCGACACCGGCAATAATCCCGGCAAAAAGCGCGATCAGGAAGGTGCCGCCAATCGTAAGGACAGCAAGCATGGCAGCAATACCAAGCACACTAGATACAACCGCATAGCGCGACAGATCGGCCGTCATGCCCGCTTTGCCCAGCCGCAGATTAATCTGGTCACGGCGTGGCAGCAAGGTCGCCAACGCGCCCGCCAGGCCAGTTTGTTGCTGTCCCAACCGGATTGAGCGCGCCTGTTCTCCCTTCAGGTTGATTTTTTCACTGAAGCGTTCAGCAAAACGGTCCAGTTTTGACTTTGTTTGTTTTCGCCCTTTGCCCAGTGCGCGTCCAAGAATAACCAGCGCGATAACCACGATGATGCCAACAAGGCCACCCGCGAGCAAAATGATATTTAGGTTTGCGTCTTGCATGGTCTATCCGTTCATTGCTTCCATCAGTGCCCGGTCCAGGCCAAAATATTCTGCGGACGTCAGAAAATGGGGCCGGACTCCAGTGGAGATAAAATCACCAATCAGCCGGCCACTTTCGTCCTCGCCGGTAAATTCGAACCGAAACAGATCCTGGGTGGTAATAACATCGCCTTCCATGCCCACAACTTCCGTGACATGGGTGGTTCGCCGCCCGCCATCGCGCATGCGCTGAACCTGTACGATCATGTCAAGGCTGGAGGCGATTTGTTCGCGGATGGCTTTTGCGGGCAAATGCAGCCCTGCCATATTGACCATATTTTCTAACCGGGTCAGTGCCTCGCGAGGTCGGTTGGCGTGAACAGTGCCCATAGAGCCGTCATGGCCTGTGTTCATTGCCTGCAACATATCAATGGCTTCGCCGCCTCTGATCTCGCCTAGGATAATACGGTCAGGCCGCATCCTAAGCGCATTCTTCACCAGATCTCGCATTGATACCTCGCCCTTGCCTTCCAGGTTGGGGGGGCGGGTCTCCAGCCGTACAACATGGGGCTGTTGCAATTGGAGTTCGGCGGCATCCTCGATGGTGACAACACGTTCGCCTTTGTCCACCATGCGCGATAGTGCGTTCAACATCGTGGTTTTTCCTGATCCGGTTCCGCCGGATATCAGGATATTCAACCGGCACGCCCCTGCGATTTTCAACAGCTTGGCAAGCGGTGGAGAAATGCTTTTGAAATCCAGCATCTTGTCGAGCGTGATTTTGTCTTTGGTAAATTTGCGGATGGAGATTGAGGCCCCGTCAATCGCCAGGGGCGGCGCAATAACATTGACCCGGCTGCCATCAGCAAGACGGGCATCACAAATAGGCGATGTTTCGTCTACACGTCGGCCCACGGCAGTTACAATACGCTGTGCAATATTCATCAGGTGCTGGTTATCGCGGAACATAATGTCTGTGAGCGTAAGTTTACCGTTTTGCTCAATATAAACCTGCTGTGGTCCGTTGACCATTATGTCTGAGACGCTTTCGTCTGCAAGCAAGGGCTCAAGCGGGCCAAGGCCAAGCATGTCATCCAGAAGTAGAGTGACAAGATTGCGTTGTTCCTTGAGGTTCAGGTTGATTTTTTCCTGAACCAGAAGTTCGCCAACGACTTCGCCCACCTGATCTGCTAGCTCCGGGCGCGGTAATTCAGCCGCTGCTGCGGGGTCAATATGCTCCATCAGTAAGGACTGGATGCGGGTTTTGGCCTCCAGCAGCGTTTTCTTGTTTTCTTCGTCGGTGGCGTCGGTTTTGGGAGTATCAAGTGCGGCATCCCCGACTAACCCTATTTTGGTCGTAACGCGCTCAAGAAGGCTGGACTGCAAGTGTTTCATCTGTGGTTCGGAAATTTGTATTTCCGCCCGCGCTGCCAGGTCCTGTACCAATTGCTGTAACTTCTGTTCCACTTCTGCGGTGGATGTCATTCTCAGTTCGTCTGCGGTAAAAATATCTGGCAGGGCTTGTTCGGCCAGTTCGGCAATGTGTTCAATCAGTTCGTTGCCGTTACTCGCAGATACGGCGGATGCGTTTCCGGCACTGGCCACCACACTCTGCGGGGCTGCCGCAATTTCAGGACCTTCGGGACCAGGAACGGCCACGGACGCAGATCGGCCAAACCCGCCCGATTTTTTTAGTCCTTGTCGTTTTTTGCCAAATGCCTGAGATTTCATTCTACTGTGCCTGTTTGTCCGTTTTTATTATCGCAACGCTATTTTTTAAACAGCTTGCCAAGCCAGGACTTTTTATCGTTCGCTGCATCCTTGGTGTTTACATCAAACAAATTGCATACATCCTTGCATGCGTTTGCCAGTTTGCTAGAAGGGGCAGCATCGACAATGATTTTCCCTTTTTGCATGGCAGCAAGGGCGGTTTTATTATCGTAAGGGATCTTGGCATTGAACATATGTTCAACCGAATTTTCAAAATCCTTCTCCTCCACCTCGGCAGGTGACATGCCGACACGGTCTGCAACAAGATGCACCACAGCATTTGGTGCGCAGTTTTTGATGTGTGCTTTGAGACGAATACAATCGCGTGCTGCGGTTAAGGACAGATCTGTCACCAAAACAATATCTGTTGCGGCTGCCAGCAGCTCTGAATGTTCACCCAGCATTTGGCGCGGCACATCAACAATCACACAAGGGTAATTTTCGCTCATGGCCTCAAGCAAATGGCCAAGCGCCCCTTCTGCGGGTGGCTGTATTGAGCCAAGGGGTGCCTCTGCACATAATATGGACAGGCGTTCCTGCGGTTTTACCACCGCGCGGTCAAGGAACAGGCCATCAACCCGACTTGGGTTTTCAAGAGCGTCGATCAGCCCACGACCCGGTTCAAGGTCAAACTGCATTGCTGATGTGCCAAAAAAGAGATCAAGATCCAAAAGTGCTGTTGGTATGCCTTTTTCAGCTTTTAACCATGCGACGTTAGCGGCCAAAGTGCTGGTACCTGCCCCTCCGCGAACACCGATAAAAACGATATTCTGGGTGTTGCCTACAGGGGTTTGTTCCTCGGTACCCTCGTTGTTTGTCATTGCGTCCACGGCAGAATTAATCGCCGCCCGTAAAATGTCGGCTGACAGGGGCTTGGTTAAATAATCATGAACGCCCGCGTTCAGTAAATCCCGGTACAGGGAAACATCATTTAAAGTCCCAAGCGCCAAAACAATGGTGCCTTCATCGCATACATCAGCCAGGGCCTGAACGTCGCCGCGCGGGTCTGTGCATTCGGAAATATCGACGATCAGAAATTCCGGTACAGGCATGGCCCCCAGTGCACGCACACTGGCAGCGATGCCACCTTTGAAGATCATATCCTGTGACCAGCCGCGTTCGCTGACGATGCCTGCAAGCATCTGGGAGGACACGTCGTCGCAAACATAGGCCGCAAATGTTTCGCGTTCACCGCTGGTGGCTGGCGATACCATACTGGAGCTCCCTTATTTTTTGCTGCTGGTGGGCAGGTTTTGAGTTGCCTGGGGCAGGCCATTCAGTGCCGCAGTTCCTGAAGCCCCACCGGAGGGTGGTGCCGGTGTATAGATCGCGCGAACCGCAGCAGCGGTTGAATTTCCGCTGTTCTTTCCCGCGATTAAATCGCGAGGATCGGCAATCATCAAACCAAGGTTGATAGTGGATGAGCAACCATGAAAGAGGCTGTCGTTGTTTCTTTCCTGATTAGAGGTCACTTCAGGCCAATAATTGCAGTTTGGTGTGGTGACAAGATAGCGTTCAACATAAAGGATAACGGATCCGCTTGAAGGTTTGGCTCCCAGTGCGCTGGTTCCGGCATAAACCAGTCCTCGCTTGCGGACATAGGCTTCCACTGCTTTGACACGCTCTGGTGAGGCTTCAGGACCATCAAGCATGATCACATCGCCGTACCCGGCATCAATGCTGGTAAAAAAACCGTCCAAAGCCGCTACAGTGACCTGTGAGAGCGTATCGGTGCCATCAACTTCGGTCCGTATCTCAAGGGGAAGCCTCACCATTTGTACGCTGTTGCGGGCGACGGTTTCGGTAAGGGACGGTGCGCCGACATCGGTATGCTGACAGGCTGCAAGGCTGAATATCCCAAAGCCCAGCAACGCTGGTTTCAAAAGTTGTTTTAAGGCGGTCATGGTCCTGTCCTTTTTTGGTCACTTTGGTTGCTAGTCAAGCTGGAAACCTGCCCGCTTCTTGAGTGACGGCCCGGCCTGTTTATCTTTGTTTTCAGTGGTATTGGGCTGCGTGGGTTCCCAGCGCTTGCCCTTGAGGAACCTGTCCATATCACTAGGTGCCACATATTTGTCGGTCGGCAATACGATCTGCCTGTCGGAAACCGGGCGCACCAGGTAAGGGGTTACCACGATCAACAGTTCCGTCTCCTCGCGGCGGAATTTTTCTGATCGGAACAAGGCACCCAGGATGGGGATATCGCCAAGCCCGGGGTATTTATCACCATCTTGCACAACCGTGCTTTGGATCAGGCCTGCGATAGCAAAAGACTGGCCGCTGCCTAACTCTACGGTGGTTTCAGCCCGGCGGGTACTGATAGAAGGAATACTGATGCCTTCGATGCGAATAGCGCCGGCGGATGAAAGATCGCTCACTTCAGGGCGAACATGCATGGAAATGCGGCCAGAATCCATCACCAGTGGTGTGAAATCCAGCTTCACGCCAAATTCGCGGTATTCGATGCCTATGCCGTCACGGCTAGGGACCGGGATCGGAAACTCACCACCTGCCAGAAAGTTGGCGGCGCTGCCGGAAAGGGCTGTCAGGTTTGGTTCCGCCAATACCTTGATGAAGCCTTCCTGATCAAGCGCATCAATGGCATAGTTCAAGTCAAGCCCGCCGGTGAATAATTCACCAAACAGCGCGCCTCCTTCAGTTGCACGGTTAAAAACCTCGATTGGCAGGTCGGTAACCGGGTCCGCGATAACCTGGGAAACCTGTCGCCCGGTTGCAATGCCAAAGCCCAGGTTTGAACCTGATACAAAGCCCTGCCAATTGAAGCCCAGTTGTTTGAGAACCGAACGTGATATTTCCGCGATGCGCACCCTGAGGTTAACCTGGGTAGGCTGCTGGATACTGAGCGCATTCATAATACGGTCGGTATCCAATACTGTACGGGCCAGCTGTTCCGCCATGGCGGCTTCGGCGGGGGAACCCACGTTGCCTTGCAATACAACCAACTGCCCAAGTGTGGTGATGCTCAGAGGCACGCCTGGCAGCATTTGGCTGTAGGCACTTCTGAGTGCGCTAACGTTACGGGTAACGCTAATCGTTGAACTGAAAAGCGTGCGGTCATTTTTGTCCAGAGCATAGAATGTTGTTTCGCCCTGTGCTTTGCCAAAAACATATATGACCCGGTTAGATTTTACCTGTACATCGGCGATTTCGGGGTTGGCTATAAAGACTTCCGCTGCCGGGCTGTCGAGCCGGATCAATGTGCCTTCATTAACCTCAATGGTCAAAACACTGGATGTCGGTTCCATGAGTTCGGCTCCGGCCACATTTTTCAGTGACGTAGGAGAGGCAAGTGATGCTGCGGATGTTGCCACCGCAAGATATGCTGCCATCACCTTCAAAAGATATGAGGTTGGCAAAAGATATGAGATCGGTTTTATCATTTGCCTGATCCTTCTTTTTTACTGCGTTCAGTGCTGATGGTTGTCACACTATTACCGCGCGTTACACGAACAGAATTGGTGGCAGTTTCATCGTCAAGGGACGGCAAAAATGTACTGACTTCACTGCCAACACTGTGGCTCGTTGTTTGTGCAACTGGTGGGCTGTTTGGGTTGGAAAGCAGGCTTCCATCCTGGTTTGCCAGTGACCTGAGGCTGAGAGAAAGGGTGCCGATGTTTGTCAGCATCGCCACTTTCTCTGCCATCTTGGGAGAAACTTCGATGGTGGCGGTTTTACCAATTTTTGCCTGGTCATCAGACGTACTTTTCTGATCAACGGCCAGAATGCGTACATTTTGAAAAACGGTCTCTGCAATCTGATATTTTTCAGAGCGCGAAACTTCAAGTGTATGGGTTAACAGCACATCAACGCGGTCTCCCGGAAAGATAAAACCACCGATGCCGCTTGTGGGTGAAAGCTTTACGGTTACCGCACGCATGCCGGGGCTGAGGATCGCAGCCAGAAAACCGCGTTCGCCTTGTTTAACCATTGACGATTTTGTCAGGGGCTCGCCCTCGGCAAGTGGTGTGCGCACAACCTGCCCCTCCACCAGTTTTTTGTCGTCAGTTTTGGCGGAGAAATAGGCACTACTTACGCCAGTTTCTGGCCAGGCGCGCCATTCGCTATCTTCGGGCGACAGGATCGTTCCCACATGGAGGTCGCGCTTGGCAACGAGGATACGCACAGCGGCCTCTTTGGGGGCGGTAACCTGTGTATCACGCGCCTGTTGCTGCGCGGACGTTAGGAACGACCGGGTGAGAAAGACGACCAAAACAACACCTACGGCTGCCAGGACGATGAGGATCAAATTTCTGGGGTTCATGGCGCCCCTCCTTTGTGCGGGAGCCAGGCCCCAGCATATTCACCAAAATTTTGTTCCCTTGCGCTTCCCAACTCCGATACTTATAGGGTCGTCGCAAAGAGTTAAGATTCCATACCGTTTTGCGCTGTTTTGAGCTGCTTTACGCAGAAAGCGCAGAAAATTTTTGAAAACAGACCCAAAAACCGCCCAGAACAATCGCGACACCGTAAGGAACTTTAGCTTCGCTCAGGTTTGTAGACTTAAGGCGCGCATGTAAAAGTGTTACAAGCGCTACAAAGCCGCCCGCAATGGTTACATAAAGAACAAAAGACAAACCGAGTGCAGGACCCGCAAAAAGGGCGATAGCCGCTAATAATTTGACATCGCCGCCGCCCATTAAATGGGCTGCGAACAACGCAGCTCCTGCAACAAAAACAAGGAAAGCAGAAACGGCAGGCCATACCAACGCAGACTTCCAGCTTTCACCCTGTAGTAATTGCGTAACGGAAAATACAAGGAAAAGGCCCACAATTGTTAGTGACAATCTGTTGGAAATGCGCCGGTATCTTAGGTCGGTTGCTGCTGCCCAGCAAAGAGCAATTGCTACCGCAATGAGGATACCCGTTTCTATGAAAATATATGCCTGCATAGTTTGAATGCCTGAGGTCCGTGATTTTCTTTTGTTTATGGATATGTTTTTCAAATAAAAAGCCGCCGGAATTTTAGCCCCCGACGGCTTTTTTAGGCTTTGCTTAAGTGGACGAGGGGTCCAGTTTACCCCTCGGTTGTTGTTGTTGGAGCATTCGCGTCGAGTGTATCGGACACACCGCCAAACATGCCGCTCAGTGAGCCGCCAAGTGTTTGAAGTGCTGCGATCAATGCGATCGCAACCAATGCTGCAATAAGACCATACTCGATTGCGGTTGCACCTTCGTCGTTAGTGCGAAACTTAGAAATAAATTTGAACATTTGAGTTCTCCAGCTGCCAATTTCGATGACCCAGTTATAGCCGACAAACTCTGAAGAAAAAGTTAACGTAAACCTCAAAAAAATGTTTTATTCCAATGACTTAATGAGCAATTGAGCGATAAGTTAAATCAAATTTTAACTAAAGTTGAAAGCCGTTGAAAAACCATTGCTTTTTCGGTTTTATGGATGATTGCTGAAAGAAAAATGCAGCCGAAAGTCAGCTGTTTCGGCCAGAAATTAGGCCACACCGTGAAAATACTTATGAATTATTTTTTCAGATTTTCGCGTATTTTCCCTGTTTATTTACAAAAAAACAGGGTTGATGACCGGTTTCGAATCGGTTTTTTGGCAAATTTGAGGCCGTCACGAGATAGATTCGGTGGTTGGGCTTAGAGAAAAGCCCTAAACCGGGCGATTTCCACTCTGATGTATATAAACAGCTCTGCGAACCGGCAATTGGTTGAGAAACAAGGTGGGGTTGGTGTTTGGCGTTTGGGACAAGGGGTAGCCGGTCAGCTTGGCGGCTAACTATGGAAGAATTTCCTGTAAAGCTCCAATACGGGGCCTAAAATAGGAAACCCGACGAATGGTTGTTGATGGCAAGAAGCTAAATATCAACGGCTCATACTGATAGAAGACTTCGGTTGCGAGAACGGTTTCTCCGTCGCGCATGGTTATCAGGCTGGGCAAATTAGCCGCTTCCCCTTCAGCACCAAAGTCGCTGGTTACGGATAGTGAGCCGCCGCCGCTGCGTTGCCAGAATACGGTTGCCTGTTCGTCCGGGGTTTGGCTGACGGACGTAATGATGGCCAGGGATCCGGTGCCGCCAACATAAGGGTCCATTATATGGGGCATGACTTGAAAAATGTCTACTACGACGGCTTCGGAGATTTCTTCATCACGAGTGACAAGGTCTGCGATTGAAACCACCGTATGCTGGACCTTGAGGTTTAGCAGAAAATAATTTCCAACCTCAACAACACCGGTTAGCAGGCCAATATAGAGAGGCATGGACAAGGCAAGCTCTGTCAATATTGCCCCGTCCTGATTTTTTCCTATGCGAGGAATAAACCGGCAGAAAAGGGAGTGGACGAGGAGTTTAATAAGGCTCATTACGAACCGCCACGGTTGCTGAAGTATTAATGGAATGCAGGGCCCAGTCGGCAAAACCAGTGAGACTGTTTGCATTGTAACTGATGCGGTAAAGCACAATGTCACCGCCGCCGCCCAGCCCCGCGACAGACATATCGTCATCCCATCCGCCGTTCCCATTAACGTCGGTATAGGGCTCAGGGGCTTCCCATGCGCCGCTGTCATTTTCGTCAGTATAAGGTTCTGGTGCTCCAATATCGCCGAACTGCTCATAGACAAGGGTTTCAATATTTATGGTGTCCATATCGACACGGCCAAATGTTTGTTCTTCGATCACATCGCGCACTTGTTGCAGGCGGGTGGAACCATCCGCGACTTGTCCGGTGATCCCAAAACGCGAGGCATGCAGAACTGCATTTTCAACAGCGGCCGAGACAAAAAGAAAATTGGCAACCTCAAGCACACCAACAATTGCTGTTAGCAGGATAGGTAGGCCAAGGGCGGCCTCAACCAGGGCCGCACCGCTTTCGTCACGGTATAACCTGCTCTTTTTTCTGATTTGTATTTTGGGCCAAAGGCGCATCACGCAGATATCCCTGTTTATTTTGCCAGGCGTAAATTTGAAAGCTGCCGCCCAATTGTATCAAACACATCCTGCAATTCGCCGTTTGAAGGCGCATGAAAATAGAAGGGCGGATTGGATGCACAGGTTTCAAACGCACCTTTGGTTGCACTGTCAGGTGTGCTGCCGAAGGTAATGGCATAGATGATAATATCGTCTGCCTTAGCCCCGCTGCATATATTGGCGAAGCGAACATCCAGTTCGTCGCGGGCGGTATAGATGGTGCTGTAACCCCACTGAGAGATGGTGCCGTAGGCAGTATAGTCCGAGCCCCCCAACGCACTGTGCCGGGAAATAAACTCATTTTTCCCGTCTGTTAATATGACCAATACCTTGTCCATAAAGGGTGTATTGTTGGCGAGAGGCAACTCTGCGGGTGTGTCACCACCCCACAAGCCTTGCCATTTTTCACTCAGCACGCGCCAACCCCAAACCAGCCCTACAGGACTGGCTGTGCCGCCAAAGCTCCAGGATTCCATGCTGTCAATTGACGCCAGAACGGTCGTTTTGCTTGCAACAAGGGGCAGGATTTCCTGAGCACAGCCACGGTTTGGTCCCTTGGCATTGCTGCGACTGTTTGTTTCGTTAATGGTGCGGTTGTCATCATTGTCGATCCAGTCGTTGGGTTTGTAATAAGAGCTATAGCTTGGCTCGTCGTCCCAATACCAGGGTTCAAGGGCAAAGTCTGCGGGTGTCGCATCTGTTTGGTCCTCACCTGCATCGCGTGCAAATACACAACCTGACCATTCAGTGGGCAAATAGTCGCTGCCGGTAACTTTGGCTTGGCCGGCAGCAGAAAGCCAACTTTCGCGCCCGGCACCAACATTAACATGCGCCACATAGGGAACAACGCCAACCCAGAGATTTGAGCCCGTATCCTCTGTGCCGTAAACTGTTTCCACCAACTGGGTTGCAGCTTCCTTTGCTGCAGTAATTTTCCCGTCCCAGGCCATTGACCCTGTGTTATCGATCACCAGAGCCAATTCCATCCCTCGTGTTTCACGCGAGATCTCTGTCGTTGCAGACAGGGTGATTTCATCGAAGCCAAACAAAGCGGTGAAAGAAGCCGCTATTGTTGCAGTGCCTGTGAGGGTGATTTGTTTGTTGTCATCGCTGAAGACGGCAGCCATATCGCTGCTGGTTAACCACTGGGATACAGACGCAATATTGGCGTTGAAAAACTCGTTGGCATCGGCTTCCATGTCGGTCAGTTCCATTGCGTGGCCTGCAGCCAGCCCGGCACTGTCTAATGATTTTTGCAGAACATCCTTCACGTAGAACATGCGGGCACCGTCGATGGCGATGCCTGTTGCGCCGGTTAGCATCATCATGCTGGCGGCAACAGCTGGCAATAGGCTGCCAGCCTGATCGCGGCACAAATGGCTTGCTGAATGCATGAGCTTGCCCAATAGGGCCGATCGTTTTTGAGCGTCTTTTATATGTACCATAATATTTTGCCTGACTATTTGATCATTATGGAACAGGCAGGCATTGAGGCTGTAAAGTTAAGGGAATAATTTGAATTAAATCTTCGGCAGTCCACGTTTGATTTTTTTAGGCGTGCGACGCTTGTTCTTTTGATAAGAGACTGAATTTTAACCATAAAATAAATATACAGCCACTGTAATATCAGGAGCAATTTGGCTAAAATTCAAGCTACTTGTCCATGTTCTGTAAAGGATTTTCCACTAAACTTTCAGGAGGTGAAGATTCGGGGCAGGCATAGGGCGATTCGTATGTTACTTAGCAAAATCAGGAAATTTTTGAAGGATGAAAGCGCCGGGGCACTGACCCTGACAGCTGTTTTGATGCCAATGATCCTGGGTTTTGCAGGCATGGGGCTGGATGCGACCGGTTGGTATATGCACAAACGGTCAGTACAGAATTTGGTGGACATGGCCGCGATTGAAGCCGTTCATTCAGGTGGCTATCTTGCAGATCAAGCGCTTGTAAGCCAAGTGAATAATTTCCTTTCTGACAGGGGACTGGACAGCAGCCGAGATACGTTGACATTGTCTTCGCCCCCGAGCGCGGGGGATTATGTGGGCCGAAGTGGTTTTACAGAAATTATACTCCGCCGCGAAGTGCCGCTGAATTTTGTGAATGCTTTTTATGCTGTTACCGGCGAAGAGGCGGCGGTTTTTGTGTCCTCGCGTGCGGTAGCAGGCACCTTGATTGTCGGCACACAGTGTATTGTTGCCCTTGATGAAACGGCAAATCGGGCGCTCAGTTTTTCTGGCAATACGGAAGTGTCTGCCGGGTGCGGCGTGGCGTCCAACAGCACAAGCACGGAAGCTATATATCTGGGTGGCACCGCTGAATTAACGGCGGCTTTGGCGATGGCAGTTGGTGATATTGAAGTTGGCGGAGGTGCAACGCTTACAACAGAAAGCCCACCGCAATCTTATTCGCAGTCAATCAATAACCCGTATGATTCTTTGGATATCCCTTCTGCAGGGACGTGCGATTATACAGGGACCACGCGCGCGCGGGATGACGATATATTGTCGCCGGGGCGATACTGTGGTGATATTAATGTGCAGGGGCAAAACGTGGTGTTTGATCCGGGCACCTATATCATTGATGGCGGTGATTTTGGCAGCAATGCAAACGCGGAGTTCTCCGGCGAAGGCGTTACTTTCATCCTTACCGGCAGTACTGCCGCAGACGTTGGCACGGTCAATATGAATGGTAATACCACAGCCGAACTATCGGCACCTACAAGCGGAGATTATCAGGGGATCTTGTTTTTTCAGGACCCGATCGCTGAATACCGGGATACAACCGCGCTTTTTAATGGGGGATCAAATTTGCTGCTGGACGGTGTTCTGTATTTCCCCAGTGGGGATATTTCCTTCAATGGCGGTGCCTCAGCGGACCCTTCCTGCTTGCAGATTTTCGGGGCGACTGTCTCGTTTAACGGCAATAGCAACATAGGGAATGATGAAACCATTTGCGATGCACTGGATATAGACGCCACTACCCAGTTTCGTGTTCAGTTGGTTGAGTAAATTTTATGTTTAGAAAACTGCTTAGAAACAATGAAGGTTCTATCGCTGTTGAAACCGCTTTTTTGATTGCGATGATCGGGACATTATCGTTGGGGGTTCTTGACTTTGGCTTGGCATATGCGCGCAATCTGGAGCTTGCAAACGCGGCACGTGCTGGCATGCAGTATGCGCTGGTGCGTAAGCCTGTGGCCGGTGACTATACTGCGATTATGGCAGCGGTCGGTGTCGCTGGCCCCGCTTTGCATGGGGACGAAAACAGGCAAATCACGACAGACCTTTACTGTGAATGCCCCGACGGCAGCAGCAGTGATTGTGTTAGCGAAGACGGCGAAGACCTAACCTGTGATGACGGTAATCTGCGCGCGGCTTATTTGGATATTGTAATCACAGAGGATTATTCGCTGTTTTTTGATTACCCAGGCCTGGACCGTACAATCACCTTGTCTGAAAGTACGACAGTTCGGCTTAATTGAGTATTTAATGATGGCAATATTCAATAATATCCGCAGGTTATTTGCTCAGATGGTGAACGACCAAAAAGGGTCAGCATCTACCGAGTTTGCGCTGACCTTCCCCATATATTTGGCGACAGTGTTGTTCCTGGTGGAAGTCGGGCGCATCGCTTTTACACAAGGGGTTATCATTCATGCTGCCGAGGAAGCTGGAAGGTATGCACTGGTCCATTATGATGCAACAGAAGCTGAAATTCAGACACTGGCGCAGAATAACCTTCTTGGTCTGGACCCGGATAACCTGACGGCAATTATTGTCACTGCACCGGTTGACCCTGCGGATCAAACTAAACTGGTTTCCGTGGAAGTCCGGTATCAATATACGCCGATATTACCAATAGGGGCTTTGCTGCCTGGGGATGATGTGTCAGGTATTAATCTTGTTGGTTCTTCGCGAGGTTTCATTACTGAAGAGATACCTGGATCCTGACACCATATAAGCAGAGATAGCGTTTTAATGGATGCGAAATTCAACTGTTGGGGGAATTTTATGGTATTTCATCAGCAAATTTTTGTTGATTAAAGCTTTTCTTGTGTATTTTTGTCCTATATTGATACAGAATATGATCGTTAAAGTAATAAAAATTCAGTGGCAGTATAGGGGGCTGTGGTCTGCTGAGTATATTTGGGTATAGGACCAAACTACCCAGCGGAGAAACAAGTGAGCGAAGACCAGATACCATCACCAGAAACACTTGCTGCGGCAAAAGCACAGAGACGTGATGTTCCCCCAGACGGAATTTTTGACTATTTTCGCTCCAACGATGGTGAACAAATCAGGTTTGCCCGCTTCCCTGCAAGCAAAGTCCTGGATATCAAAGGCACGGTAATATTTTTGCCAGGACGTACTGAGTTCATCGAAAAATTTATTGAGGATATTCGCATATTTAATAGCATAGGCTTTGCCTGTGCGGCTATGGACCTGCGTGGGCAGGGCATGTCTTATCGTCCGCATCCGGACCGAGACAAACATTATGTACGTAGTTTCGAACCTCACATTGAAGATGTGAAAGCCCTGTTTGATAAAGTGTTAACTGACAAGATGCCCAAGCCATATATTCTTATGGGGCACTCAGCAGGCAGCCATGTGATCTTGAGGTTTTTGCATGATCATCCGGGACTTGCCGACGCGGCTATTACAATAGCCCCAATGGTGGAAATTAATGGCGGCGGACTGCCTAAATTTGTTGCCAAGGGGCTTAGTTGGACAGCGCGGCATCTGGGGCTTGGTGCTGCTTATATCCCTGGGCATACACCCTTTAAAGAAGGTCGTTGGGGCTGGCGGAAGAAGTTAACCCATGATGATGAACGTTTCAGCGACGAAGATTTTTTCATCAATAGTCGGGATAAGCGACTGGCGGTTGGTGGAGCCACGTACAAATGGCTGTGGGAAGCTTTAAAATCGACCACAATATTAAACAGCGAAGGGTATGCGGAGACTATCAAAACACCCATACTTATTTTGCAGGCAGGTGAAGACCAGATCGTTGATAATGCGAAGCAGGATGCCTTTGCCGAACGGTTGCCGCATGGTCGTTTGGTACGGATTGAAGGCGCTATGCACGAAATTCTGAAAGAAACAGATGCACACAGGGATCAGGTTTGGCGCGCTATTGGTGATTTCATGGACCTTAAACGGGGGCCTGAGTTTTCTTCCAATGCGGAAGATAGCTTGAATGTTAGTTAAGCGGTATCAGGGCTAGTATTCGTATCAAGGTCTGTCCCTGTGGCCTTTAAGCCTACCGTACTAAGGAAAGTTTCGGCAATTGCCCATAGCTCTTTTTCCGAGCGAACAAGTTTGCAGATTGTATTCATGCCGATCATATAGGTGATGATGGTTTGCGCCATAAGGCGAACATCACCAGCTTTTGTGATTTCCCCGTTTGTTATCGCCCGGTTTAAAAGTCGTTCATAGCGGCTCACTTTGGCCTCAAGCAGGTTCAAGAGCTTTGGTGTGTGCTTGCTGGTGATGGTTGCCTGAGCCAAACACTTTATAATCATACAGCCGCGTCCGTCCGGGTCAGCAGCACGGTCACGGCACAAGTTTCTGAAGGCCTGCCGTATTGCGGGCACAACAGGCACTGTCGGGTCAAGGTTGCTCAGGAAATAGTCAGGCGTATGTGCAGCATATAGGTCAAGAACATCGTCAAAAAGAGCTTCGCGTGTCTTAAAGCAATTATAAAAACTGGACCGTGTAATGGACATGGCAGCGGCTAATTCGCTCACGGAAACACAGTCATAGCCCTTTGCCCAAAAGTTTTCCATTGCTGTGGCAACAGCGTCTTCTCTGCGGAACTGAGCTGGGCGGCCCATGTTTGTCTCCTCGGTGCGCTGGATAGGCCAGCAAGGGTATCATGCCAATGCAGCTATTGCACTCAGACCTTTATGGGCGGCGTGTTTCTATTGCCATTAACCTTTTTTTAGAAGCGCACAAACTTCTGCATGTAGCGCAGCATCACCGGCTGCGACCAGTCGGCCACAATCGCCGGGGTTATCACCTTCCCAATTGGTGGCGATGCCGCCAGCACCTCGGATCACCGGGATCAGGGCCATCATATCATAGGGTTTTAGCCCACTTTCGACCACCACATCCATATGTCCGGCGGCAACAACCGCATAAGCATAACAATCAAGCCCGTAACGTATCAGTCGGCTGCGCGAGAGTACGGCATTAAATGCGGGCCGTTCGGCCTCCGTGAATAAATCAGGATCAGTTGTTGAAAGGGTTGCACTGGCTAGATCTGAACAGGCGCGTGTCCGGATAGTTTTACCATTGAGAGTGGCGCCGCTAGTCCAGCCGATGTAACGCTCACCCAGATAAGGTTGGTCGATGATGCCAATCACCGGTGTACCTTCATATTTCAGGGCAATCAGTGTGCCCCAGCTTGGCAGGCCGGAAATGAAGGCGCGCGTGCCGTCGATCGGATCCAAAACCCATTCAAAAGCGCTGGCTTTGTTGGTGCGGCCATATTCTTCACCGAAAATATCATGATCAGGGTATTGCTCTTCTATCAAAGCCCGAATTGCTTTTTCGGCTTCTTTGTCGGCTTGGGTGACCGGGTCAAACGCTGCCCCTGCCAATTTGTTGTCCACATGAAGCGGGGATTTAAAATACCGTGTGGTGACAGCGGCGGCGGCATCCGCCAGTTCGTTGGCAAAGGATGTAAGCGTTTTTACCATTATGCCGCCTAGTGCGTGTGTCATAATTGTCCTCGGTGGTCTTTGGGTGCCGGTTTTATTGTCGTGGTCTGGCCTATGTAGACCCGGCAAAATCTTACGGGCATCTCTAGCAAAGCTTGCTTGTCAAAGCCGCTACTTTAGATCACATATGACGCCGTTAAAGCAATGGGAAGGTTTATGAGCGAAACGGATTTTTTAATCGTTGGGGCTGGCATCGCTGGCGCGGGCATTGGTTATTATTTGGCTGAACATGCCCACGTGACATTGATCGACATGGAAGATCAGGCTGGCTACCATACAACAGGACGCTCCGCAGCTTTTTACGCGGAAACCTATGGTGGCCCAAAATTACAGCCATTGACCACAGCGTCAAAGACGTTTCTGGAAACACCCCCCAGTGATTTTGCAGCGCAGCCGATTATAAGCCAGCTTGGTGCTATTCATATATTTCGAGACGAACAGCGTGCAACAGCACACACTGCATTTAAAGCCATGTCCAGCGACCTGCCCGGGATAAAAATGTTAGGTGCCCGTGATGTCTGCGATAAAGCCCCTTATTTGTTACCTGAACGGATCGCGGGCGGTATTGATGATCCCGAATGCGGCGGTCTTGATGTGGCGGCGCTTCATCAGGGTTTTTTGAAAGGTGTTAAACGAGCCGGGGGGAAACTATGCCTTGGTGCAGGTTTCGAGGGAGCAGTTTTCGGAGGCGGTTTCTGGCAGGTAAAAACCCATACCGGTGAAATCAGGGCAAAAACAATCATTAATGCGGCAGGTGCATGGGGCGACGAGATTGCAATACGCGCTGGTATTGCACCGATTGGTTTAAGACCTTTCCGGCGGACGATTGTCACGGTTCCGAATCCTGCTGGTTTGCCGTTTAACAGGCGTGGACCGATTGTCATGGATATTGATGAAGGCTTTTATTTTAAGCCGGAAGGTAAGGGATATCTGGTCTCTCCGGCAGACGAAATTCCAAGTATGCCGTGTGACGCCCAGCCCGAACTTGAAGATATTGCACAGGCCGCTGCTTTGTTTGAGCAAGCAACAGGGACAAACCCTCAAGCTATTGATGCCAAATGGGCAGGGCTCAGAACTTTTGCGCCAGACAGAGCCCCCGTGATTGGGTATGCCCCGGATCATGCTCACTTTTTCTGGAATGTGGGCCAAGGCGGATACGGCATTCAAACGGCCCCTGCATGGTCAGAGCTGGCGGCTTCTCTGGTATGTCGCACCGCTGTCCCAGAAAGGTTACTCGCTCACAATGTACGGGCCGAGCTATATAATCCGGCCCGCTTTTCACTATGATTTTGGTTTTGGCGTGCTTTTGCGTGCCGCGACAAACCTATTCGCTGGTATCGCGTCCGCCGTGGCTGTGTTTGCCGAAAAAATAAACCAAGAGGACAGCACCGATGGTGCCAGAGATAATGTCCGCTATCAGGCTATGGCTGTAAAAACCCAGCAAGCCAAAAAGAAAACCGCCGACAACACCCCCTAATATACCAAGGATGATATTTCCAAGCGGGCCATAGCCCTCGCCGCGTAAAATATGACCAGCAAGAAAGCCGGCAACTGCACCAATTATGATTGTCCACATAATATTTCCCCTCTTTTTTGTCTTATTGCAAATTAGTAGCGACGATATCGGCGATGATAGTCAAATTCTTCTCTTATTTCATCGTTGCGATATTGACTAAGTGCATAAATAGCCCATATGGCGGCAACAGGCCAGCCAACGACGGTCATCCATAAAAGCGCACAGAAAAACCCCTGAAAAGGTCGCCAGATTGTGAAAAATACCAGTGGTGGTAAGAAAATCGCCATTAACAGGCGCATTTGCTCCTCCTTTTATCCTCGCTGTTAAACCATTTTTTGGCCTTTTTATCTTTCTGATGTGGGGACGGTGGGCACCACCGTCAAGTGGCAGTTTTTCAACTTGGTTTGGCAAACGGGTCTGGCGGATTTTTCATGCACTATAACAGAAAGTTTATGGTATTGAGCCCATCAGGGTGAATGCTGAGTTTGAATTTTACAGAGGGTTTGCGGTCAGGATGATCAATTTTTTGCGCAATTTTAAAGTGAATGTCCGCATATGGGCGTTGACCATCATGTCTCTTGGTAGCTTGCTGGGTGTGTTTTTTCTAAACTCTTGGCTCATAGACGAAATTCATGACGGGACTTTGTCTGCTGCTGAAATGGCCAGCCACGAAGGTCTGGTTTTCTGGTTTACCATTACCCTTCTTGTATTGATTGCCGTTTTCTCATGGTTGATCACCAAGAGCATCATGGTGCCGCTGCGTAGGTTGCAGGCAGAACTCACGGTTCTTTCCAACGGCAATTATGATACGCCCGTGACCGACATGGACCACGGTGACGGCATCGCAGGTATGGCAAAAGCCGCAGAGTTTCTGCGAAAAAATTCGTTAGAAACCGAACAGCTCCGCCGTGAATCTGAGGCTGCACGGGATGCCCGCGAACTACAGGACCAAGCGAACGAGCAGCAGAGGTCCGAAGAAGAAGCGGCACGGCTCGATGCAGAAACAATACAACAACAGGCGGCAGCCGAAGAGCGCCAGAAAATGCAAAATGATCTGGCAGCCTCTTTTGAAACCGAGGTTTCGGGGGTGATTCAATCCCTGTCCGGTTCAGTTGCAGAATTGCAGATGGCCGCCGATACCATGACAGAAGCCATTAACGAAACTGGCTTTGAGGTCGCGGCTGCGGCAAGCGCAACAGATGCCACAAGTCAGGATATGTACTCAGTCGCAGATGCGACAGAGGGCCTGACGGGCGCTATTGGCGAGATACGTACACAGGTTGAGCAAGCGAATACCATCACAACCCACGCGATGGATGTTGCCAAAAACGCAGAAGACAAGGTTGGTTCATTGTCGAGCGCGTCTGACCGTATTTCCGAGGTTATTCTTTTGATCAATGATATTGCCGAGCAAACCAATTTGCTTGCCCTGAATGCCACCATTGAGGCCGCGCGTGCTGGTGAGGCAGGACGGGGCTTTGCCGTGGTGGCAAGCGAAGTAAAATCGCTGGCTAACCAAACGGCGCTCGCCACTCAGGAAATTGAACAACAGGTCACTGCCATGCAGGATGCAACACGGAGCACAGTGGAGGCCGTGGGCACTATCCACACAACCATCAATCAAGTGAGCGAAATTTCAGGTATGATTGCGGCGGCTGTTGTGGAACAGGAAGCCTCAACCGGTGAGATCGGGCGCAGTGTTCAAAACGCCAGCCAGGGCACGGCTAACCTTGGCCACAACATCGGACGTGTGCAGGAAATGGCGCAAAAAAGTGCAGGGGCGGCTGTCGTGGTAAGTGAAAGCTCTGGTGGATTGACCGAACAAGCCAGCGTGCTTGAGCAATCAGTCCAGAATTTTCTGGCGCGGGTACGTGGTTAAAACACTCTGAAGAGGCACTTTTCTATCTGGCTTTGCTCCGTTCATCCAAATTGATCGCCAGAGTATGTCTCCAGAGTATGCTCAGAGTATGTAAAATATATAAAAACACCTGAATTTCTCGCTCTGGCGTCGGGCTTGCCATTACCCCGTGCACTGGCTTCAGGTGCTTTTTGTGTGCATATAACCATTTACCGTAAATCGTTTTTATTGCTCATGCTTTCAATTCGTAGCAGTCTTAGTTAAATATTAGTGATATTTAACGTTAATAAAAGTGTAGCATTTGCTTAAGAAGCATTGATGCAGGTGGAAAACAGCAGGGCATCCCGGATTGGTTGAAGGTTTAAGCATCCTTATGGTCGAAGAAAGCGAGCAGGATTTTCTTGCTGCGCGCACGCTTATGACCAAAATATACCAAAACGGCTTTAAGTTGCGCTGGGCGGATAGCGGTGCCACAGCACTTGATATTATCGACAGCAAAGCCGCCAATTTTTTTGATGTTGTTTTTGTTGGTAACAAGCTTGGCTCTACTGAGGGGCTGACACTCCTGTTGAAGATCGTCAATAATACCAGCTGCAAGGCCCCTATTATATTCCTCGCCAGTAACGATGATATCGAGATAGACAAATTGGCGATGATCGCCGGTGCCGCAGACTTTCTGGTCAAACAAAATTTGACCGAACGTGATCTGGAACGTGCTATCCGCTACGCTATCAACAAACGGAAATCCGAAGAACGTGTTGAGCATCTGGCCTATCACGACCCCTTAACCGGGCTGCCAAACCGGCATTTGTTGCAAGACAGGCTTGAGCAGGTTCTGGCGCGCATCAAAAGGCGTGATGGTCACGGCGCACTGATGTTTCTTGATCTTGATAATTTCAAAACAATCAACGATTCGCTGGGCCATTCGGTTGGTGACCTGCTTTTGCAGGAAGTCGCGACCCGCTTGCGGGCCTGTAGCCGGGCCGAAGATACAGTGGCACGCCTGGGCGGCGACGAATTTGTGATGCTGCTGCCGGATACAGGGGCCGATACACCGCATGCTGTGGCTGGTGTGCAAAATGTTGCAGAGAAGGCTTTGGCGGCTCTTGCCGAACCGATCCTTGTCCAGAACAGCGAACTGCATGTTACAGCCAGCATTGGCTTAACCCTTCTGGATAAAGACAGCATCGGTGTTGATGCGGCGCTGCGTCAGGCCGATACAGCCATGTATGAAGCCAAGTCCCTGGGCAAAGACAATTTCAGCTTTTTTGCCCCCCAAATGGAAGAGGCCATTCTCCAGCAGGTCGCAATCGAAAACCAGATGCGCAGCGGCTTGAAGCGGCAAGAATTTTACATGCATTATCAACCCATTGTGGATACCGAGACCGAAAAGCTAATCGGTGCCGAGGCACTGGTGCGCTGGGACAATGAAACGCTGGGCTCGGTATCGCCTGCGGTATTTGTACCTGTTGCCGAGGCAAGCGGCCTGATTTGGTCGCTGGGCGAGAAAATTCTGGAAGAATCCTGTGCTTTCCTTGCCTGCACGCCCAACTTGCCGCAATTGTCGATCAATATCTCCAGTGACCAGATCCTCAGGCCCAATTTTGTACCCTTTGTAGAAAAACTGATAGCAAGCTGCAAATTGGACCCTGGCCGTCTGATTTTCGAACTGACAGAAACAGCCTTGCTGGCTGATATTGAGGCCGCAGCCACCGCGATGGAAAGTTTGCGCTCGCTGGGTGTGCGGTTTGCGCTGGATGATTTTGGCACCGGGTATTCTTCGCTGTCGTACCTCAAACGCCTGCCGTTTGATTATGTGAAGATTGACCACAGCTTTACCCGGGGGGTTACAGAAAACACCGATGATCAGGCGATTATCGAGGCCGTATTGAAACTGGGTGAGGTGCTTGGTTTCAGGGTCACCGGCGAAGGCGTGGAAACAAAAGACCAGCTGTTATTCTTAAGAGAACGCGGCTGTACCAGCGTGCAGGGCTATTATTTTTCCAAGCCCGTAGGGGCGGAGGAATTTGCGAAAGACTGGCTTGTCAAGCCAGCAGAGGCCCTTGTGGCCGGAGGAAAACCGGCCTAGGTTAACGGCTGAAATTTGCAAAAAAAAGGGGCAACAGATGGAAACGTTTTTTGGTAGTGACAGCGCAGAACGCGACGCAATGATTGCGCAGGCGCTTGACATGGGGCTCTCGGTTTTGGGGGCGCTGGCGATCCTGATTATCGGCCTGTGGCTGTCTGGCGTGGTGAAAAACCGGCTCTTGGTTCTTCTTGGCAAAAGCGAAAAAATGGACGTAACCGTCACCCAATTTGTGGCGGGTCTGGCCAAATATGTTGTTATCATTGTCACCATCATTGCGCTGCTGGACCAGTTTGGGGTGGAAACCACCAGCCTGGTGGCGGTTGTTGGTGCGGCGGGTCTGGCTATTGGTCTTGCGCTACAGGGCACGCTTTCCAATGTGGCGGCAGGGGTGATGCTTTTGATCTTCAGGCCGTTCAAGATTGGCCAGTTTGTTGAGGTCGCGGGCTATGCGGGTTCGATTAAGGCCATCACCCTGTTTGTGACCGAAATGGACACAGGCGACAATGTGCGCATCATCCTGCCCAACAGCGCGGTGTGGGGCAGCAGCATCAAAAATTATAATTTCCACGATACCCGCCGGCTGGACCTCACATACGGCATTGGCTACGAATGTGATATCAACAAGGCGATGGCCGTGATCAAGGCCGTGATCGCAAGCGATGAACGGGCGCACAAAACCCCGGAACCCGTGGTGGCGGTATCAAACCTGGGTGACAGCAGTGTAGACATTATGGTGCGTATCTGGTGTGCAGGCAGCGACTATTGGGGCCTGAAATGGCATCTGCTGCAAGCCACTAAGGAAGCCTTTGATAAAGAAGAAATCTCGATCCCTTATCCCAGCACGTCCGTTTATGTGGAAAAACAGGCCAGTTAGGCTTTGGATTCCTGCCCACGCGGGAATGATACAAACACCGCGAAAACAGGGGAGTTCAGGTGCCTCTGTTCCCCTGAGCTTCCATCATCATCTCTTGCCCACCCCTTTGTCACTGCCCGTGCGCGAAACAGGCGTTTACGTCGTCTGACTAGGGAGCCCCTAGTGCGGTGCAAATGGGTTTGTTGGCCCAACCGTACAAACGCCTACTTCGCGGGCGGTTTTTCAACCCAGCCTTGCGGGCGCTGGGCGCACGGGGCATAGTAACCCGCATACAGGCAGATTGGGGGATGCGCCGTGGCAGACGATAAAACACCGGATGAACCACAATACCGGGACCCGAAAACAGGCAAGCTGATTATATACGGTGAGGCGGTGCCAGCCCTGCTGCGTGGTGATCTGGTGTTGACGCCAGAGGAAAAAGCGCAAATCCCGGCCCTCAACGCGCTGTTTGAAGAAGCCCCCTTAAAATTGGCAGCAGAAGGCGGGGAAGTATGGAACCTGTGGGTGAAAGCAAACCACGAACGCTGGCTGGTGCAGGAAAACAAAGGGGAGCAAACCTATATCAGCCTGAAGCCTGTTGAGGGGCATCTTTTGGGTGATGGTTATTTCCAGGAAAACGGCATTGATTTCAGTGATGGGCAGGAAAAAGATACAAAGGGTATTTATCAAATAGAAAATGGGAATTTTTCCGGCTTTACCTTCCCTTGCCCCGTATCTTTCAAAAACGTGAGCTTCAGTGGGGATGCGTGGTTCAACGAGGCGCGCTTCAGTGGGGGTTTATACTGCCAGCGGGCGGTATTTTTCGCCGAGGCCCGCTGGCAGTATAGTCAATTTAACACAAGTGCGGATTTTTCCTATAGTCAATTTTTGGCGGAAACCACCTTCGAGAATGCTAATTTTAAAGCTTATGCCAATTTTGACCATGTGTGGTTTGGCAAAACAGCAGCCACACCACGACCAAGACACTATGAAAAATGGGGTTTGGAAAACAAAGCCAGATACGATGTGGCGGCTGTAACGGCCGCCAGCAACACTGTGCCTGATTTTAAAAGCACGCTTTTCACGCTCGCGCCCAACCTTGGTTATACCCATGTGCCATACGACCCCACATGGCTGCGGTGGTATGAACGCCTGTTTGCAGACGACGGCTTGCAGCCGGCAGGCCAAAAAGTGGGCGATGCTGACGCCGCTGCAAAATACCGCAGCCTGGGCGAACTGGCCAACCGGGGGCATCATCATCTGGCAGAAAGGCGTTTCTTCCGGGGGGAATTACTGTGCCGCCGGGGGCACGAGGCCAAAAAATGGCCTGAAATCACCATGATCAACCTGTTTGAACTGTTCAGCGGTTGCGGGCTTAAATTCTGGCGGCCTATTGGCTGGTGGACGGGGTTGGCTGTATTTTTTGGCATATTTTACCAGCTGGCGTCGCCCCGGTACGACCTGTATGGGCGCATGCAGGATCTGGTCAGCTTCACCATCGCCAATGCGCTGCCCGTCGTTGGCATATTTCAAGCCGGTAACAGCCGTGCGGCCAGCATTTTATACGGCGAAGGCGGGCTGCCCTTCATTGTGGGGCTGCTGGCGGGCGCACATAATCTGGCGTCCACCATCTTCCTGTTTTTTGCGCTGCTGGCTGTACGCAATTATTTCAAACTGGGGTAGGGGTATGAGTGAGCCCAAAATATATTATTTTAAAAAAGGTCATGCGACGGTGATGGGGGTATTGACTGTCTTCGCAATGATTTTTATCCCCCTAGCCGCTGTATGGGGGCTGTGGACGGGCCAGCCAAGCACTAGCCCGATTATACTCACTCCCGTTATTTGGTTTATAGGTGTATATAGTCTTGCTGTTCTTATTCGGCCCTGCTTCCCCACCGGGGTTGCCCTGGAACTGCATAAATATCATCTTGTCATTGCCTCTGAAAACGGGCTGAACACTATTCCAAAGAGCGCTATTCTTGCTGTTGACGGAGTGGCGAACGCGCCTGCCCGTATTATGATGAAACCTTCATATGTGGAGCTGATTGTGCCCGCTGAATATAAGATAAGAAATTGGTACGGCGCGCGTATAAACCCGCGATTCAATGGAATTATGGTGAAAGGCCCTTCACCGCTTAGTATCGTGAGCGATATAAGTTGGTGGCTGGCCGACCGGTGAAAAAACACGGGTGGTTTTCACCGTTTTTAGCCATTCATTGCTGAACCCAATCAAGTTTACATGGGGGTAATTATCCGGCCGTGCGATATTATTTCAAACTGGGGTAGGGGCATGCCAGATGTTTCTTGCAAGCCAGATGTTTTTTACATGCAAGGCAAACAGGGCCGCATGATACCCGTTCATGCTGCTCTTTGCACCGTCACCCGAGCAAAATATTTTACCGGAATTTTTTTCGCAGGCGTGTAAAAAGGCCAGCGCTTGGCTGGGAAGAGCGTTCGCTCAGTTCCCTCTGTTGCCGGGCATATTCAGCTTTTGTGATCCCGTAAGCAGGGGCGAGTTTTTGGTGTTGCATATGAAATAACCCTCATCTGTCGTGCCAGCATTCGCTGGTCTGTTATGTTTATTTTTTATCTTGTCTGTAGCGCATATGTGGTGATGCATCTTGTTTTTACAAGGTGTCTGGAAATTGGCCATAAAAAGGCGACGAACTGGGCCATAGCAAAGACGACCCGTTGAACCGCCTTGCCCCGTGTCACCAAAATGATGACCCCAGCATCCTTTTACCCGACATCCTTCGTCCGGTGTCTTTACCCGAAGTTAGTTCCGCCGTGCAATAACAGGCGACAGGTAGTTTTTTTTGTTCATGTGTCAATTTCAGGGTTTCCCGTTCGACATATGAGGGAAGGCTTGCAAAACAGCATGGCTTTCGTTCAGATAAAACCGAGGAGAGAAAGTGATGAAATCATTTGTATTATTTTTACCCCACGACCCTGACCGGTACAATGACCTGGGGGAAGATGACTTTATGGAAATTATTAAGGATTATGTGGGCTGGGTGGAAGACCAGACAGAAAAAGGGGTTTATAAAGGAGGCCACAAGCTTGTTGATGGAACCGGGAAAAATGTAACCCAGACAGCGACGGGTATTGAGGTCCATGACGGGCCGTTTACCGAGCTGGCAGAGGTTCTGGGTGGCCTGATGGTTATCGAGGCCGCAGATTATGACAGTGCTGTGGCAATCGCAAAAACCCACCCTCATCTGAAACATAATAAAACCATCGAGATACGCGAGATAGATGACGTTTAAGATGGTCCGGGTATGACGGTGAGCAAAACCAGATGTGCGGCAAAAGACACGGCGCATCTGCTTGACCAGCTTGCAAGGCGGGAACGGGGGCGGCTGATTGCCGACCTTGTTCACCGGCTGGGCCCGCACCGGCTTGAGCTGGCTGAAGACGTGGTGCAGGAGGCCGTGCTGGCAGCTATGGCTGGCTGGCCCTTCGGCGGTGTACCGGAAAACCCCGGTGCCTGGCTGGCCCGTGTTGCCAGAAACAAGGCGGTGGACCGCCTGCGCCGGGAAGGGCGGGAAAACCCCTTTGAGGATAACGAGGCGCAGCCTGATGCTGCCGCCAATCCAGAAGTGGCTGAAATTCGTATTCAGGACCCGGAACTGAAACTTATTTTTCTGTGTTGTCACAGCGCGCTTTCACAAAAGGACAGCCTGATGTTAACACTGAAAATTGTTAGCGGGTTTACAGCCCGCGACATTGCCAGCGTTTTTTTGGTACCCGAAGCCGGTGTGGCGCAGCGGCTGGCGCGGGCAAAAAGAAAACTAAGAAGCTTGCAGCAGGATGTTGTTGAAGCTCCGTCACGGTTTGAACTGGCAAGGCGGCAACCTGCGGTGATGAAGATCATTTATTTGATGTTCAGCGCCAGTTATATGCCGCGCTCCGGTGATCAGTTAATCCTTGAGGATGTTGCGCTGGAGGCCCTGCGCTTGGCGCGTCTCATTGCTGATGAACGGGAAACCGGGTCCGGTGAAACACAGGCGCTGGCAGCGCTTTTGTCGTTCCAGTGTAGTCGGTTTAAAGCCCGACTGGACAAGCACGACAAGCTTTGCCTGCTGAAAGACCAGAACCGTAATTTGTGGGACCAACGCCTGATACAAGAAGGCATGCGGTATCTGGTGGCTGCGCAGAAAGCAAAGGTGATTACGCGGTATCATCTGGAAGCTGGCATTGCCGCCGCCCATGCGACCGCTCTGTCGTGGGGTGCGGTTAACTGGTCGGCGATCTGCGGCCTTTATGATAAACTTTCAGACCTGACAGGGTCCCCTGTTGTGGCCTTGAATGCGTGTGTTGCCAAGGCATTTGCCGGTGCACCTCAGGAAGCGCTCAGGGCACTGGAAGACATTAGCAAAGCGGGGGCACTTACCGCTTATGCGCCGCTGTATCAGGCCAGAGCTGAAATTCTGCTTTTGCTTGGCCGAAAAACCGAAGCTGCGGAGGCCTTTGAACAGGCGCAGGCCCGGAGTGTCTCAGCACCCGTTGATACCCACATTAAAGAGCGCCTTTTATCCTGCTTGTGAAAAGTTAACACCTCGGGCCTGATGGGTGAAACTATGCATCTGAAACTATGCATCGCCAGAAACATGGATTCGCCGATCAAACAGGCGAATGGCGAATAATTACGCCTTGATGACGCGGTAAGCATGCCCCCCAGCGGTGATAAACCGGACGTCCCAAGCTCTTATTCCCCAGCGCGGGATGCTTTTTTGCGCTCGTGCGGCAGTAAGTGACGTTTACGAAGGCGGATGCTGTTGGGTGTTACTTCCACCAGTTCGTCGTCGTTGATGTAGGCCAGCGCTTCTTCAAGCGGCAGGATTTTTGGTGTGGTCAGCTTTACGGCCTCATCCTTGCCTGCGGCGCGGATGTTGGTTAGCTGTTTGGCTTTTTGTACGTTCACGTCCAGGTCATTGTCGCGGCTGTTTTCGCCGATGATCATGCCCTGATAAGCCTCGTCGCCGCCATTAATCATAATGATGCCGCGTTCCTGCAGGTTAAAGAGCGCAAAGGTAACAGCCTTGCCGCCGCTTGTTGCGACCAGCACACCGCGCTGGCGACCCCGGATCGGGCCTTTGTAAGCATCGTAGCGATCATAGGCGCGGGCCATAATGCCGGTGCCGCGTGTATCTGTTAGAAATTCGCCGTGATAGCCGATCAGCCCGCGTGCGGGCGCGTCAAATGTCAGCCGCACCTTGCCGCCGCCTGAGGGCACCATGCCGGTAAGTTCGGCCTTGCGCTGGGACATTTTTTCAACCACGGCACCCTGATATTCCTCGTCCACATCGATTTGCACGGTCTCGTAAGGCTCAAGCCGTTTGCAGTTTTCATCCTGCTGAAAGAGAACGCGCGGGCGACTGATTGCCAGCTCAAACCCTTCGCGGCGCATGGTTTCAATCAATACGCCCAGTTGCAATTCACCGCGTCCCGCTACTTCAAACGCATCCTTGTTTTCGCTCTCGGTTATTTCGATGGCCACATTGCCTTCGGCTTCGCGTGTTAAGCGGTCACGGATCACGCGGGATGTTACATGTTTGCCTTCGCGGCCCGCCAACGGGCTGTCGTTCACCATGAAGGTCATGGCCAGGGTGGGCGGGTCCACTGGCACCGCGTGCAGGGCGGTGGTCACTTCGGGAACAGCAATTGTGTCCGCTACTGTTGTGGTCGTCAGGCCCGCGATAGCCACAATGTCGCCAGCTTCGGCTTCTTCAATCGGCACACGCTCCAGCCCACGGAAGGCCAGCAGTTTTGAAATGCGGCCTGTCTCAATTACTTTGTTATCGCGGCTCAGGGCATGGATCGGTGAACCAACCTTGATACGCCCCGTTTCAATACGGCCCGTGAGGATACGGCCAACAAAATTATCACGATCAAGGAGGCTGACAAGCATGGAAAAAGGCTGGTCTGCATTTGCGTCGGTTACGACCTTTGGTAGTGGCACATGTTCGATGACTTTCTCAAACAGCGGGTGCAGATTCTCGCGCGGGCCATCAAGTTCGTTATCGCACCAGCCGTCCCGGCCAGACGCATAAAGGATAGGGAAATCCAGTTGCTCGTCGTTGGCGTCCAGGTTCACAAACAAATCAAAGCAGGCATTGGTGGCTGCATCGGGGTCACCGTCGGGTTTGTCGACCTTATTCACCACCACGATGGGCTTGAGCCCAAGGGCAAGCGCTTTCATGGTCACAAATTTTGTTTGCGGCATCGGGCCTTCGGCTGCGTCAACCAGCAGCACAACACCGTCAACCATTGACAGGATGCGTTCAACCTCACCGCCAAAGTCAGCGTGGCCCGGGGTATCCACAATATTTACCCGTGTATCGCCCCACATGACACTGGTGCATTTGGCCAATATGGTGATACCGCGCTCGCGCTCCAGGTCGCCACTGTCCATCGCGCGTTCTTCAACACGCTGATTATCGCGCAATGTGCCAGACTGTTTGAACAGGTTATCCACTAGCGTGGTTTTGCCGTGGTCAACGTGTGCGATGATGGCGATATTGCGGATTTTCTTGGTCATAAGATTCACTCTGAGTATTCACTCTGGGGGCTATTGCCCCAATTTAAAAAAGCCCCCCTGAACGCCGGGAGGCTTGAAACATAAAGATTTGCGCGGCTTATACGCGCCCTGCGTCAACGCGGCAAGCTTTATTACGCAGGCATTGTTTGAATGATTTCAGGGGTAGTACCAGCTGTTCCGGGTTTTGCTGTAACCGGGCCTGCTAGCCTTTAGCTAAACAGTCTTGAAAAGCAGCGCGAAATTTACTGGTAAATTCAGGCTGACTTTTAAAAAGCCGGTCCGAGACCAGAAAGGCGGCTGGGATTTTTTCTTTGAGCATAATATCGGCATTCTCTGAAAGTTTTTGGCGCATTTCATTTGATATCTGGTCACGAAAGTCTACGGCAGCAAAGGCATCAACCTGCCCGTTTAACAACATATATACGAGGCGGTTTCTGTCGGCACTGCCTTCGGTAAACCTGTAGCCTTCACTGCGCAACTGGTGCTCCATTGCAGAGCCTTTATATGTTGTTACAGTAGCGGACTGTTTAAACATATCACTGTTTGGGTCCAGTGGGTTGGTTTTGGATTGATACCAGTAGATATCAATTGTACCGGTGGGTCCAATGCTGCGAGCCATGCGGTCCGCATCTCCGCGAAGGGCGGAAGGGAACCAGACGGCGTTGTTGAGCTCGGAAATAATCCGCCGTGCCCGCGACAAAGGTGCTTTTTGGACGGTAAAGGGGTATTGCAGCTGCATCATTGCGCATTTGAACACGTCCAGCGCAGGCCCTTTAAGGGTGCCGCTTTTATCGGGTAGCAAAAGCGGTGTATCTCCGTGCGTAAAAAGCACAATCTTATTGCCTGGGTTATCAATGGCAGCGGCCCAAGAAGCAGTAGAGGGCGCGGCCTGTGCTGTTGGGCCTAATAGGACAAGCATACCCAAAAAAAAGCGGCTGTGACGGGATGTGAAACAATTGAATAGAGTACGTAACAAGAGCATGCCGCCAAGGTGACAGTCAGTGTTAATAATGTCGAGAAAAAAGCACCTTTCTTATGCGAGACATGGGGTGTCAAAACATATGGTGTGGCACTGGCGTTGTTGTAATGAGATGTAGCACAAATAAGAGATGCGGAATGTTATGCACCTATGGCTGGTGTTTCTATCGTTAAACCAAAGTGACAGCAGCGAGCGCAGTGTGACTTTCCTGTGCCGTGTCGACGAGTCGCTTGAGGCTTTGTAGACTAAATCTATCATCTATTTGGTTTGACCAGGATGTTTGGTCAATATTTTACTTGTCTAAAATCACATAAAATGATTTAAAGTCAAATAGTTAGGTGGCGGCAAGTGGCCCTTGTTTTTTTTCGCTTTCTGCGGGGCTTGGTTTTCTGGCTCACAGCCACTATATTGTTTGGTGGTGGGTACTCCCCGCTAATGCCCTCCGTGGGCGTTTCCTCCCTGAGCCTGGGCCACGCTTTTGCGTGGCCTTTTTTTTGCACATATTACCGAGCTCGAAAAACAACCAAGCATAGAATTCTATAGTTTTTTCAAATAAGTTTTCCCTTTTTAGCGGTCAAACGCCACGTAGGCTTCGCCGTACAAAGCGTCGGGGCGCAGTTGTGCCCATCATAGGCAAGGCCCGCAATTTTTAACTGAAACTACGTCAGTAAATGAGACGCTTGAAATTATTCGGCAGCTTTTGGTTGCCGGTCATAGGCTTCCTGTTGGCGCAGTGTTGTAGCCTCTATAATTTTTTTACACACAGTTGCCAGGGCCTTCTGGATTTCAGCAAATTCAGGTAAAACCGCCAAGCTTGCCTCGTCCATATATATTCCGCGTGCAATTTCAATTTGCAACGCATGCAGGCCGTGCCCGGGTTTGCCGTATTCGACAGTGGAATAACCGCCGGAATAGGGAAGGTTTCGCCGAACCCGGAACCCTGCGGACATAAAATATTCTTCAGCCATACTGGTTAGCGCGCGATCACAAGTGCTGCCCCAGCTATCGCCAAGGACAATATCAGTGCCTTTGGTGCGGGCTTTTCTGCCGTGTCGAGCATAGCCCTCAGAGGGCATGGAATGACAATCAATTAGAAAGGCTGCCCCAAAGCATGCCCGGCGTTCTGCAAGTAGGTTGGCAAGTTTGTCGTGGTAGGGGCGGTGGACCATGTCACGGCGCTTGGCGGCTTCGCGTGCCGGGAGCAGGTGTTTATATATGGCCATGCCTTCTGCAACGATATTCGGGATCAGCCCGAGCCCGGCTTTCACCTTTTGGCTGATGATCAAGCTATCGTCCATGAGCGTTGGTGTGAACATGGCGGGGTCAAGCTCGTGGGCGTTGCGGTTCAGGTCAAGGTAAGCTCGTGCGTAGGTCGCGGTTAGAAGCGTTGCGCCAAAATCAGGGGCTTGCTCAAAAAGCGTATCGACATATGCATCTTCTGACTGGCGTAATTCTGGCTCTGACAGTTGCACGCGGGCGGTAAAGTCTGGCGGGTAATAGCGGCCACTGTGGGGGGAGGCAAAAACAAACGGCGTTAATTCGGCACTGCCTCCGGCAGGCGGCAAATGTAACAGATAGGGCAGGGGCGGCTTCGGGATTTGCATTTGGAAAAGGTATCTTCTTTTTGTTCGAGAGTCACGGTTGGCTTTGCAATAAATTTGCCTTGCGTGGGGGCTGAGTACTGTTTATACACGCCTTCAATCTGGGAAAATTTTCTTGCCCTTATGTTGAATGGTCTTGGTCGGTTAGCTCAGTTGGTAGAGCGCGTCGTTGACATCGACGAGGTCGCTGGTTCGAGCCCAGTACCGACCACCATTTAAAACTATGATATTAAACGTTTTTCTTTGAAGTCAACTTCAGTTACAAATCCCGGCGTGAGAGTGATGTGAGAGTTGCGAGCTTTCACCTTTTCTTCCAGATCCTGCATATACTGCATGATTCCGGTCTGAATATTATCAAGATAATCTGGCTCATATATGGCGTATATATCAGTCACATCGGGCCTGTGATGTCCTAACTGAATTTTAATATCTTCTTTGTCTATATTGAAATTGCTTTTATTTGAGCGAAGCCATGTGGCAACACTGTGCCGTATCATCTTTGCATCCCACTCCCGAACCATTGGCCAACCCAAATGTTTTTTGGCACGGTTCCATGTCATGCGAATATTACTTATAGACTTGCCGCGATATTCCACAAGATAGCCCGATGATTTAAATTTCCCCTTTGCATCTGCTGACAGTCCGCGCTGTCGCTGCGAGTTTGTAGCCTTCAGCCAAGGAAGTAGGTAATCATTAATCGGTACTATAGGTCTATATTTTTTTGTCTGTGTTCTCCCACGTGGGTTTTGGTGTAGTAGCCGAGCATCCCAGTCAAGCTGTTCTCTGGAAGGGTCTGCACTAATGTCGAGAATGGCGCTTGGGCGCGCAAGGGTGCTGACGGCTGCAATTAAGTATGCCTGCAAGTGATAACGCTCGTTGCTTTCAAAGGCATATACAAACAGATCTGCCATTTGATCCAGAGACAGACGGGGTTTACGAGCATCCAGCTCGTCGCGTTCTTTCGGAAGGTGCTTAAATTTTGGAGCCCATGAGGTTAATCTAATGTCTGCAGCGTAATTGAAGGCCGAGCGCACATCATCCATGATACGGTTGATCGTATCTGCTGTCCGCGTCCTAGGCGTCTTTATTACATCGATAACTTTTTCTTTGTCATCTGGGTCAAAAACTTTCCGTTCTCTATAGGAAGGGTGGCTACGCAGGTACTTTACGAACGCAGGTACAAGGCTTGGCACCCAATCGTCAAGCGTGGGGTCTGTTGGTAGTAGAGATATACTCTCTGCGTCGGTAATGAACTCTGTGAAATATCGTAGATGTCGCTGCGTACCATCAGAATTGATCGTGTTTTGGCCGTGATCCAACCAATACTTCATAATTATTTTTCTGAGCGTGACGCCTTGACCTGGCTTGTTTTCGTCTGGTTTGATTTGTGATAAGTGGAACTCTGTTAAGACCTGTTGCGCTTCGATAAGAGAGCTTCTACGAGTTGAGCGTCGTTTGACCCTTCCTGCGCCTTTGTCCCACCAATAGATGTAATAGGGATCACGTCCCGGCTCTTGATCGAGCCAGTAAGGCCCGGATTGGAATTGACCGCGTTTCTGCACAATTGAAGTTCCTCAGCGTATTTTTGCATTACTAAATTATAAGCACCGATACGGATTAACTCGTTCAAATCGTCGGACGACAGCCTAAAGCCTTTTCTGTTTTCAGCACCGCGCATCAGCTTTTTTGTAAGGGTGGAAAGGTCACTCATTTTGATACCTCGGTCAAGGCTGTTACCTCCGGGGATTTGTTGGAGTTTGTTTTCACACTGACGTTCATGCAGCAGATACCGGCAAATATTAACCACCCCCAGCCCGGCTTGTAGTGCCACGCCAAAGCGGTCGCTCCGGCAAAACAGGCGCTAGCCGGTAAGTAAGTAGCAAAAACGATAAGAGCATTCATTGGCTGCTCCCTTCAGGTGGATTCCTGTCTACTTGCGTGCAAACTTTCCACAGCGGGTCTTCAACGGTTAATGTTGCTATCGTTTTGCCATAACAATCACCCAACGTGATCTTAGTTCTTAGTGCGCCTTGTTCCACTTTTTGAATGCTCCGATTGTCAGGAATATCAATGCTTACGACTTGCGCAAATTGGGTCATGTGTCCGAACTCCGGCATCTGTTGACATGGTTTTCGATCGGTACGAAAAAGCCGAGGTCTGAGCGCTTCAATGCGTCAACAGCCTTCGCTCCCATTGCTAGTAGAACGATGCCGGAACCTGGAGCTTTTCCGATAGATCCATCCGGCTTTATGAACTTAGTTTTGCCGCGAGGGAAAAGCATTGCGTGAGCATGTACCGCCCAGTCATGGAACCAGCCGCTTGAGGTATAAGCCCGGACAATTGCTATGCCGTCACCGTGATCAATAAATTTTTGCAGCCAAGGCACATGCCCGTTACGTCCCCCAAATGGCGGGTTCATAAATACTGTGCCGCGCCAATCCTGCGCCAAGCCGTCAACCTCTTTGGTGTAATATGCAAGAGCCGGAACCCAATGGCCCGCGCCGGGTGAACAAGGGTCTAAATCAAACGTTAGTCCTATAGCGTCAAGCATTTCTGGCGGCGTGTACCAATCATCTGATTGGCCGATGCTGTTTTCATGTTCAGCCATTGGTGCTGTCCTTTTGGCGGGGTGAGTTACGGGGCTTCCAGCCAGCAGGATCGGTGCTAAATATCCCTGACACAAAAAACCCATCATCGGCAGACCAACGGCAGTCAAATTCACCGCCACGTCCGTTAGATGCTGTGAAGGTGCTGCCATCCTTGGGAGCAGTTTCCATTGATCTAAATTCAACCTGCATTTTCAGTGTCCAAATCAGATGGGTGTTTAGTGGCTCTGTGAGGGAATGCGCGCTTTATTGCGCTGTCAATTGAAACAACCGCGTCTTCTGATGCTTCGATCTTGTTGTAGTTCTCATCATCTAGCCATGCGTCATACAGTGCCTTGCGCGCACGCTGATAGGCTTGCTCATTTGTTAGTGACACGGCTATCTCCTTGGGGTGAGGTGACACCCTTAGTTTTTATTTTCACAGCTAGATGGCGAACCGTCTCAAGGTCTTCGATTTGGTCTACTCCAGCCAAACGAGTGACGCGGCCAGATACAATCGAACCCTGTTTGCTTTTTTGAATTGAAGTGCCTTCGACAGGCTCATCAATGTTGATCGAAATATGTGCCCAATACTCATCATCGCCCACGCGGCTAACTTCAATATTCCCGCCCGGAAATGTCATTGCATGCGTTGCTGGCTCTGGCTTTTTTGGGTCGCCAAAAATAGTAAAAATCTTACTTGGTGATCCCATTATTTCTGCACCTGATTAGACGGGGGTTTGATGTCTACACCTCGCCAAATCAGCCAGCGTTCTAGTGCCTGTTCGGGGGTATCCTCCGGGTGAACACTAGTGACGGTAGCGTGAAACCGATCTTCGTCGGTCGTGGCCTGTTCTGCGCGATATGCATCAAATACAGTGCCTATTACATGTGATCCGTCATGCATCAGGCGGCAGGCTACAAGGTGATCTTCAAAATCTTCTGGGTTGTCACTTTGCATGAGCGATATTGCCCCGTCAGGTAAAACTGGACCCCGCTCAACATGCCCGCTGCGGTATACGTATAAGTTATCCATTTGCCGTCCTTTCCGCCGTCACCAAACGCTGGCGGCTTGTGATATTGTGGGTGTTCTGTATTCGTGCAAAACATGGGTTTGTGAATGTTGTCACATCGGGTTCATGCGTGAAGGGCAGCCCTATCCGTTTAAAGAGTGAAGTCATGCGGCTTGCCTCTCTGCTTCGAGAATGGCGTAACCAAATTCTTCAACAACTTGCGGCACAACAGCGTTGCCTAAACCTTCAAGGCGGTCCACCCGGCCGGGTATCCCATGAGCCACTCGACCCACTCCGGGTTCAACTGGCCAGATCCTTCCAATGCTTGCATCTTGTGGTCTAGGCGGTCGTTGCTGCGGTCCTTGCCGCTTTTTCTCGTTAGAGTGGCCACGCTGCTGCCTTTGTGCATCGATGCTGTCGGTGTGGGCCAAAGTTTCACGGCATCTCTTAGCCGTAACTGTATGGTTGCCCCTGATGGTCGTGTTTGATTGTTGATGGCCTTCATTGCCACCGTTGCGCTTCCGCCGCCCGATGCTTCTGTCGCTCCCGGAGTCGGCCACATTGAAGTGTGCTGCACTTGTGCCGGCAGACCGTTGCGCGGGTCTGCCCCCAGGTTGCCGCGTTTCTGTGCATCGTTCGCCCGCGGTGTGTGCCACAATCCAGATGCGGTCACGGCGGTGTTTCGCATCGACGGCACAAGCCGGAACAACAAACGGCTGGACTTCACACCCGATTTTTTCAAGGTCTTCACAGATACAGTTGAGCAGCATTTTTTCTTGTCGTGTGTGTACTGCCTCGTAAAAGTCGTACTCCGGCGTGCGGTGATGGGATCGACTTTCCACTTTAGATGACAGGACGCACTCAACCATCGTGGTGATGCCAGCAACGTTTTCACCAATAACCCAAGCGGGCCGGATTTCTTCGATAAGCCGTAGCATTTCAGGCCAGAGGTGACGGTCATCATCTGTGCCGTTTCTGCTTCCTGCGACACTGAAGGGCTGGCATGGGAAGCCTCCGACAACAACGTTAATTGGGCCGGTGTAGATAACTGTTCCGTCATATAGCAATTCCTGTGTTTGGCGGTTGTACGAAAGCTTGAAAATGTCACCCGCGATCGGAACGCCGGGGAAGTTCTTGTTAAGCACTAGCCAGCGTTTCTGGTTGATCTCGCAAAAGGCTACTGTCTTAAATCCACCTGTGTTGTGCAGGCCAAGTGCGAAGCCGCCAATTCCTGCAAAAAGCTCCAGCACTTTCAGCTTGGGGGTGACAGGAAAGGACCCTTGCCACGCCATCTCAATCATCCTCACCATCTGAATAACTGCCACCACCCCCACAACTGTCAGACACCCCGTAGCCGTAGCCGTAGCCGTCGCCGTCGCCGTAGCCGTCGCCGTAGCCGTCGCCGTCGCCGTAGCCGTAGCCGTAGCCGTAGCCGGAGCCGTAGCCGTCGCCGTCGCCGTCGCCGTAGCCGTAGCCGTCGCCGTAGCCGTAGCCGTAGCCGTAGCCGGAGCCGTAGCCGTCGCCGTAGCCGGAGCCGTTAACTTCTGCAGCTTTCTCGATGTAACCTTGCTCGTCTTCGGCACTTACAATCCGTATGGCAACGGACAGTGGCATTGCTGCCGCCTGCCGCTTGCCCAACCTATGGACCACCTCTGCAACACCCTCTGAACACGCTCCAGAGCGCACCACATCGTCAGCGGTAATGATCGGGTCAAACATTATGCTGCGCTCCAAGCTTCCCAAGCCTTGTCTGTAATATCAAATACGGCGGTGATGTCATGCAGCATCGGTATGTCTGCTGGCGCACTGATACGGCTCTTGGAGGTCGGGCCGGTTTCTGCCAGTTCCATGACGCCCTTTGATGTTCCCCAATAGATGGCCATCTTGGCGGATTTTAGCGGCATAGCCTTTGCTGCAACGCCTTGGTCATTTGAGATTAAGCCCGCAAATACGCCGCGATGTTGAGTGGTGATTAGTACTGGTTTCATAGGCATTAATTTTCTCCTGTTAATAAAATGTAAGTGTTAACTCCCGACGATCTGGTCATGCGCTTGCTCCAAATAGGTCAAACGTTTCCTTGCAGCGGTATTTGACCAGCTGGCCCTTCAACTGCTGTTGTGAACACTTGATCTTGCCCTTGGTCTTGTTGAATAAAATTTGGTCGCCGTCATAGTTGATTGCGTCGTTAAGTACAGCGCAGCCAACGGGATACCCGCCTTCGTTTTTGAGGGTCTTGGTGCAATCGCTGCACACAAGATCACAGAACTTGGCTTCTTCGCCTTCATTTGCGGGCTGCCAAACTTGCCAATCCTCGGATTGTTCTGCTTCCATCCATTTCGCCAGCGGTGCTTCAACGTCTTTGCAAGGCATGAAACTGGTGACTTCAGGGTTGCGCAATACCAGACCTCTAGGCCCGAAAAACCAAGGGCTTTCGTGCTCTTTCACACACTCAACAAGCTCAACAAAACCGATAATGCCGCCGCGCTGTAAGTCTTTCGCAGGCGGGCAAGTTACGCCGATGGAAGCCATAAACCTTGCCGTGCTTTCATATTCATCCCGCGTCATGCCTTTTGCTGCATGAACAGCGAAGCGCCCGTCAAATTCTTCGAGCCCGTGACGGGTCGCTTGCCAGGTGCGATTTTCGATGTCTTTGCCTGCATGGATGATGGCCCACGCCCACGGCTGGCGAATAGATAACGCCTTGCTCGGTGTGACAACTGATGACCCGTATTTCATAGTGTCCACCATCTAACGGCTAATTTCGAGCCGGCGAGCCTCACGTAGGCCTCGATTGTACTGATTGAGCACGCATTTACTGACAGCCAGCCCTGCGGGCACAGGATCGAACTTGCGTAGATCAACGCTTGTCTCTCGCCATTCCTGTTCAGTTTTTGCTTCAATAGAATTGATTAGTCGGTCTGGGTCCAACTGGCCGGGTCCGCTGAACCTAGCATAGATGCGTGTCACGCCATCGATGAGGCTTGCGGTCAGATAGTTGGCGGGTTCCAAGTGGTCATCCCCACCATTGTCTCCGGCCTCCATAAGAGCAACAAGGGCATTTCGGAGCGCATCAGCACCGTAATCCCTAAAAACAGACCTCAATCGACTGACACAAATGCATATGCCCGATGGGCGTTCGCCGGTTTCTGGATTGGGTGCTGGTGGTGATGGTGGCACGGTAAAACCTTTTGGCGGCATGGCACCGTAACAGACTTGCCACGGTGCCCCGCTCGAGTGATAGTTGGTTGATTGTCATCAAGTTTCCCTTCCATAACCTAAGACCACTGACGCTCCATCCGCCGGGTAAGTCCAGTCCAGAGATGACTTGACTGTGGCGTGGATGTGAGTGTTGCTGCAGCTATGAGCACAGACGAAATATCGAATATCGATGAACAGCTAAAGCGCCTTCAGCGCGAAGCCGCAGATGCGCCGGGCCAAGACCTTGATAACTTGTATGAGGCCTTGCTTTGGTCGCTCACCAGGACACGCGCAAACGACCCAAAAAGCCTTTTGATCAAGCTGAAGCATTTCCGTGGACTTTTACTGGCCCACAGACGCGAACTGCGACACGAACGACCTTGAAGGTCAGCTTTTGCAGGCAGCAATTATTGACCTAGAATTAATGGAATGATGAATGTGTCTGGTGCCGAGTGCCATGGTTATGGTGATGGGGTCGCAAGCTGAGACTTTAAAGTGGAGTAGAGGCTTGGCGGCAGTACCGCCAGGCTTGGGCCCCTTCAATTGAAGTCGCGCGGATCTGTGTGGCTGGGATCCGCTCACAACATAAATGTGAACAGGGCAGCAGAACAGGTTCTGTGCCGCTTTGATTGCGGCTTCAGTCCAGCTATCTCAATTGTAAGGGGTGTTATTTTAGTGGAACGTGCGTGACGTAACTGTCATTCAGCAAAAGTCTGGTCCAGCAAAAGGGTCTCCATATTTTGTGGCGTTTAGACTCTCGAAATAGGCATAGATTTCTCTGTTGGTACGAGGAATTTGCCTTTGGTACTGCTGGTCCGCCAATGCTTTCAGCGCAGCCAGCATATTTTTCCCATCGCTGTTTTCCTTATACTTTTCACGAGCCCAGTTCAAAAACTGAGCCATGCTATCTACCTGATCGTCGTGCTTCCCTCCCGGGAAGCCAGCACACTCATGAAGGAAGTCAGGTAACCATCCGGCATCTTCCGGCAAGAATACTTTGCCGCCATCAATATCAGCAGTACCAGGGCTCATCCTATCAACTTTATTCCCTACTGCAGTGAGCTCCAATATATTGAGCGGGGCAAGTTGCCGCAAGTCCTCCGCAAGAGCATAGCCGTTACTAGATCGTTCAATTAGCAGCAGGTCTGCTCCGTAGGCAATTGCCAATTCCAGTGCTTTGTCGCGTTGATCGCTGTAGTTGAGTTTGTCGCGAAACACATCGAGTAGAAAATACTCGCGCGACCGATAATGCCAAATGCTACAGACTGAATAGTCATTATTGGCCCCGGTAGCAATTGCCGTGTCCCAGCTTTGAACAATTAGATCGCCCGGCAAAAGTTTGGGCTTAACGTCGTATTTTTTGAACTTCTTTATGTTAATAAATCCACCCTCAATTGGGACAGGCTTTTGCAGATATTGAGCAGAAAAACGGTAGATCCCATGTCAGCCTTTTGGGCCATTATAGTCTCCATGTTTTCACGTGCAGGATGCAGCAAATCTCCTTCTTTCTGTTGGTACGATCGAGTATCACTAAGAGCAATTTCTTCGTCCTGTTGGGCGATAACGGCTAGGTTTAGATGTTTCCAATTGCCAGTATTGATCAAATAGCCAGCAAGATCATCTTCATGTAGTCGCTGTTGGATCACAACAATGACGCCCTCGGTCTTATTGTTCAGACGGGATGTAACGGTGTTCTTGAACCAATTGATAACGCCGGCTCTCTTTGTTTCAGAGTTTGCTTCATCAGCTTTGTGCAAATCATCCAGTATGAGAATATCTGCTCCGCGGCCGGTGAGTGTGCCGCCAACAGATGTTGCGAGTATGTTGCCGTGCTCGGTCGTGACGACTTCGGAGGCAGTGCCTTTACTGTGTCCGACAAGGGTTTTGGGGAACGCCTCTTGGTACCAATCCGCATCCAGGATGTTACGGGCCATGCGGAAGAGGGTCTCAGAAAGCTGTTGCGAGTAACTAGCGCATATAATTTGCGCGCTAGGATTTTGCACCAAGATGTACGCCGACAAACTTACCGTCGAGATATGTGATTTTAAGTATTTGGGAGGCACCGTAATCAATAGACGTGTGCACTTACCCTCCAAGCAGAGCGCAAGACTGTGGCAAATTGCCTCAATGTGCCAGTTGTCATTAAATTTTTCGCTGGGGTTCAGCGTGGCAAAACTCCTTTGCACGAAAGCGTGCAACGAAGTTCTCAGTGCATGGTTCAGCATTTTTTTTGAACAATATGCTCCTGTTGGGTATGTGGGATTAGATAGATTTTCCATGTTTAGTCTTTCTCTGCTTGCTAATCTTCAGCGCTTTTCCCCCTTCTTTGACTGTGGTTTTTTGATCGAGTTCTTCTCGGAGGTCGGTCGCGAGACCCTTGCTTTCAGGTGGTCGCACTTTTGGGTTGCCTGACCGGCCGGGTTTGAACTGGGTGGCGGCCGGCGGCTTTTTGTAGCCAACCAAATATTTTTTCTTAGTCATTGCGTTGAGGCTCCTTCTTCAGGGTGTTGCGTTTGACCATAAGCTCGCCAAACGGCACGCCGCTTTGGCAGTGAATGACCGGGAGGTCCGACATGTTTTGAAAACGATTGATGATCAGCTCGACGTAACGTGGATCCAACTCGGCACCGTAACAAATCCGACCACATTGCTCGGCTGCAATTAATGTGGTGCCCGAGCCCAAGAAACTATCCAGGGCCAGCTCACCGCGTTTGGTGACGTCTTTAATTGCGTCAACAATCATGGTGATCGGTTTGACCGTGGGGTGAGACGCGAGTGCCTCGTCTCGCTCTTCGCCAAAGCTGTTCATGCCCGCGTATGTCCAGACGTTAGTCCGGTTGCGGCCATGCTTGCCAAGCTGAACATTGTTGGTATGGGAGGCGGAGCCTTTTCTAAAAACAAAGGCTAGTTCGTGCGAGAGCGATAGAAGGTCCCCATCTCACCATTTGTCTTGATCCAAACACACATATTTAAAAAGGTGTCGTAAACAGAGAGCCCGGCAGCGACAATTTCCTGGATGTGCCGCCAGCCCATAAATAGGAAATGCACAGAGCCATCCCTGCTGTGCTTATAAAGTTGTGCCATGGCTTCTTGGAGAAAGTCTGTGAACTCACTGGGTGTCAATTCGCCGCTTGCGACAGCTAATTCTTCATGGACTGTGTCGCTACTAAGCACATGACCCTTGATGCATACATTGAAAGGTGGGTCCGTACAGATGGCATTCGCCAACTGGCCATTCATCAGAAGTGCCATGGCGTTTGTGTCCCGGCAGTCACCGCATATTAGGCGGTAAGGGCCAAGCTCGAAAATATCGCCCGGTTCAACGACAGGGTTGCTTGGGACAGGTGGCAACTCTTCAGCTGGTTTGCTATCGGCCTCAGCCTCGCTGTCAATTATCAGGTCTATCTCACAGGTTGAAAAGCTGATTGAGTAATTGTTCGGCAGCTAGCCGATGAAGGCGTGCTGAGGCGGTTTTTGTAGTGTTACGTCAGGGTGCAAAGTGAGGCGTTCGGTCTGACCAATATTTGGATAGAACGATGCCGTTCCCAGAAATGGGATGTCTGGCCAAGCTGATACATGGTCACGAAGTTACGAAACTGTCTTTTACCTCGGTAAAATGAGGCAATTGAGGGCAGGGTTTCCGCAAGTAGAAATTATAAATATACCCTAACAGGGTTTCAGCGCCTCTCAGCGTCGGAAATATCGAATTTATTTTGATATTTGCCCAATTATTTGCTCTTTTTCCGAAAATAGCGTGCGGAGGAGCAGAAATTGGTAGCTTGAGGCAGCCCTGAGTAAAACCTCTCTACCAAAGGAAGAAGGGTTTTACAATCTATACTTGGATGGTTTTGGGGTTAGGCTGAAACCTCTCCGTCAGACCTCTAATTTGCCTAGGGTCTGTTAACTAAAGTATCACTAGATAGTATTTCGTATGTAGCCAGCAAGCTGTCAGCTATGATCAACACCATATCGTCTTGTAATAAGACACGGTATGTTTCTACTTTTTGGCTAATTGCCAGCGCTGTGTCAGCTAGTTCTTGTTTGAGCTCCTGGGGTAATACCCCCGATAATTAACGGTATTTATAAGTAGAATTTTCTCGTAACAGGAACGCAGGAGGTTCATATGAAGAAGTCACGTTATTCGGACAGTCAGATCATCAGTATTTTGAAGCAGGCAGA